>Ga0208297_1000013_pt1 | contig 529430 bp, 451 predicted proteins | sample LMS_cellobiose_e_FD_187367 | JGI IMG/M metagenome (GOLD analysis project Ga0208297, IMG submission 187367) | Rumen-fistulated moose microbial communities from Alaska, USA - LMS_cellobiose_enrichment (SPAdes) (version 2) | ecosystem: Host-associated > Mammals > Digestive system > Stomach >...
CCTGTACCCATCCCGAACACAGCAGATAAGCCTGCCCACGTTCCTGACTGTACTGAAGTGTGCGAGCCTTCGGGAACTCAGGATCGCTGCCATGCTCAACCTATCACTCTAATCTTTTCTAAAACTGTTTTTCTTAAAGTCTGATTTTCTTAAAGTCTGATTTTCTTAAAGTCTGATTTTCTTAAAGTCTGATTTTCTTAAAGTCTGATTTTCTTAAAGTCTGATTTTCTTAAAGTTTTTCTCTCTTCTCTTAGTTCTTTTTATTTTCAGTTCTTTTTATTTTCACATATTTTCTTACAAAGGACGTTTTATTGATTTTGTTGACGATTTGTTCTATCTTCTTGAGAAACTATAGATGCTTGTGACTTCAGACGAGGGAGCCGTTATCTTGTCTCACGCCGTTTTGCGAGCATATCTAAATCGAGTTAATGTCTTTGGTCCCCATAAGAACACCACGATAATAGCCGTGATAGCAATGAGCCCATAGCCAATAGCCCCGTCATACAGCTGGAAGACTGAACGACTACCGGGAAATATGCTCCTTCCGGTATTGGTCACGGCATGAAAGAGTATGGTCGCAAAGACGCTTTTTCCAGTGTTGTTATAAAGCCAGATGGTCAGAATCCGGAAACTAATGGCCAGTATAAATCCTCCCCATATAAACAATCCCAGAGACATGCCCATTGAAAGCATGGATGGGAAATGCCATACACCATGGATCAACCCAATGATGAGACTGGCTGTCAGTGCGGTGTATCGGACCTGCATAGGATCGGTGACGTAGCCCGAATAGCCAATCTCTTCACCTGCGGCGGCTAAAAAGAATGCAATAAAGAGGAGCGGTGTCAGAAGTGGTGGGTTCCAGACAGTTGGGACTGGTAGCCCGATTAGGCGCATTATCACGTAGGTCAGCACGTAGATAAACGGCATCAAGAAAATGATGGGAATATACCAGACTTTTTTCGTGATCCTTTTATAATCGAAGGCTCTTTTCAACAGATTTTTTACCCCTAAAAGTTTTTCTTCCCGATACACAAGGATAGATGCCGCTATCATTGGAGTAAAAGTGGCCACAATGTCTGTCACGGGAAGATTATCCACTGGAAGCTTCATCGGATAAATGATATTAAGCACCCAAAGTGGAATAGAAAGAGCGTAAACCAGTACAAAGAATAGAAACGGTGACCTTTTTGATGTGCTGTTGTTCACGACTTGTAGTCCTCTTGAAGGATGGGAGAGCCTATCTGAAAAGCACTGCAGTTTATCTATACTTTTAATTGAAGTATGCATTATTAGAACGGATACAGGGATACTGTGGGCCTATGTAACTTTTACATATGCTATTTTTCATAAATGCATACTTCAATTGTTATTGTTTATTTTTTGGATAGCTTCAAAGTAGATTAATGTATTTCTTAAGCCTCTCCATGGGCAAACGCCTCTGAGAAATATTCTGAAGCGTGTTGGAGATTGCTTGTTGGAGATTGCTATTTTTAATATAGCTTTTACAAATGGCTCATTCATATTTTAAAAGGGTAGATGCAGTAGCATCCGCCCTTACTCGTAGATCTGCTGTGCCAGATAGTTCTGGACACCTATCTGGTTGATCTGGTCCATTTGGGCTTCGATCCAGTCGATATGCTCTGTTTCTTCCTTAAGGATTGATTCTAGAAGCACTTTGGTGTCATTATCTCCCAGCTCTGTCGCCAGACGGATGGCTTGGTTATAGCCTTTAATAGCTCCCTCCTCTGCCCAGTGGTCATGCTCATGCATTTTTGGTACCTGATCACCGATACGAATTTCGCTCAGATTGCTAACTATGGGCCTCCCCTCAAGGAAGAGAATGCGCTCAATCAGCTTCTCTGCATGCTTCATCTCGGTAATAGCTCGCTTCTCGATTACCTCTCCAAGCCGCTCGTAATTCCAGTTTTCACACATTTCGGCATGGACAAAGTACTGGTTGATAGCTGCCAATTCTTCTGCCAGACGAGCATTCAGACAATCAATTAGTTTCTGGTCTCCTTTCAAAGATATACCCCCTTACAAAAGAAATTACGGTTTCTATATTTATACTTAAACTTCATAATAAGTTTTGCGCATTTGTCCCACTCTTGAGAACATCACTAATTCGTTTTTTAGTTAAAGTAACTCAGCCTATCTAGAACCCATTTCATTCTTAAGCATTAAAAGTTCCCGGCCTTCTCACAATATTATGAGGCACATGCTATATAAACGAACCGAATAAATAGACTATCTCTTAATAAAATATGGCTTCCTGAATTATAAAAGCTCTAATATAACGCCAAACTTCAGTTGTCAGAAGCTAAAAACACAGACCGGTCTTCTTTAAGTATTGAAATAATTTGATACTTAACTATTTTTCTGGAGTTTGAATTCTTCAAAAATTATAAAAATAGTATAAAATTGTTAAATATCATGAAGTCTGTAATTATTATAGGGGATATAATATGACTGGTGAAAATAAAATCAATCCAGAGAGCGAGAGTAAGTTCAGATATAGACTTGGTAAATGGCTTCTAATGAGAGACGAGTGTGTCTTCACAAATGTGATAGATCAGAACCTGGACGATAATTCCACACGCCAGCACTTAATCGGATCAATTAACAACTGGGTAAACAGAGACGAAGAAATTTTAATTCAGGAATTTGTTTCTGAGATGTGCGAATTTATCAAGAACGAAAACAAAGACCTTTACTATCGCTTAATGGAGAAATGTGCTTTAAAAGGTATAAGTGTAGGTGATGGTATATTTGAAGCCTTGAGCATGTGCCAGTGTGAAGAAGCAATAACAAATCCAGAATGTAAGACGGCTGAGGACACGTCTGGTTTATAACATTTCCAGCCTGCTTTTTAGCTCTCTTGCGACTAATTTATATTTTTTTGTATTCTAGATTTGGGTTTAACGGTGCTTGTGTTCGATTGTACTTTGTTTCTTGGTTCATCTACCGCATAATCCGGTAACCCCGATTCTTATTTATCAAAAATGAGATCAATGAACTTTAACCATTCCAATTTGTTGCAGTTCCGACTCTGTTTATCCTGGAAACAGGATTTCATTTTTTGATAATTTATTTAAATAAAAATCAAGCATATAATTACAGGGGGTAACTTATGGATTACATCGAAACCTGGAAAGAGGTTATGCAAAGACCGTCTGATTTTTACAGGAGAATGCCACAAACCGGAGGATATGCTGATCCACTTACCTTTGCAGCAATTAGTCTCATCATATATGCGCTTTTAACCGCACTTTTAACCGTACTCTTTGGCCGTCAGATGTATATGGAGGGCATGTACGGCGGCATGTACGATGGTATGTATGGTGAGGCTAGAGGGTTGGGGGTTTTCGCGATAATTATGAGTGTGATCATCACACCTGTTATAGGTATTATTTCTCTCTTTATTGAAGCTGCAATACTCTATGTTATTTATAAAGTGCTTGGAGGTTCGGGAAGTTACGAAGGTACTGTAAGATTCATATCTTATGCAACTGCTGTGCTGGTACTTTCCTGGATTCCTGTTATTGGCTGGATTTTCGGGATTTATGAAATATATCTCTATATTGTAGGGGGCATGCATGTACATGATGTAAGCATGTTAAGGTCCGCAATAGCTGTATTCCTGCCCGTCTTACTGGTGATCTTGCTTATAATCATTGTTGTTATGGCAGGAATACTTGCTTTCTCAGGATTAGTTCCTCTCCGGGCTATTTTTTAATGGAGTTATTCTTTTATAGAAAAAACTCCCTCTATTTTTAATGTATGCTATCCTCGAAAATTTAGGATGATATTGCCTTAAGCTAATATTTATATATTAGAAATTCCTTTAATTGCATCTACACGAGCAATAAGACAATCAAAAGTGCCAAGATGGCGGAGCGGCTACGCAATCGCCTGCAGAGCGATTTCATTCCGGTTCGAATCCGGATCTTGGCTTTAAATAATCAATTAGTCTAAAATTATAAAACGCCTTAACTGTATTTAAATAGTGCCAAGGTGGCGGAGCGGCTACGCAATCGCCTGCAGAGCGATTTTATTCCGGTTCGAATCCGGACCTTGGCTTCTTTAAAATCTCTTTTTTCAGAAACTTTATTTACCTGACTTATCTCCTTGATTCTTTAAACTGCAAGCGTGGCGTCTCTTGATCAAAACTGTTGCGCCGAAACCGTTGCGCCGGTTTATCACCAAGCGTTGCGCTGCTTGACCACGCCGTTGCTCGGGGTTTTCGCTCAAGCAGTTTTTTGAAAAGGCTTGTGATCAAAAATTTCTCACAGAAGGTTGTGGCCAGACCCTAATTTTATATTAGAAAAGACTAATTCTCGGACATGGATACCGATGAACTCATGCGAAGGCTTTTCGAACTTTATCCTGAGGATTATGACTATGGTTTTAATGAACCCTTCCAGGCTTTAATTTCCACCGTGATGTCCCAGAGGACCCGAGGTGATGTAACCTGTTCTGCAGCAAGGAGACTTTTTAAGAGGTTTCCAACGCCTGAGGAGATGATGAAGGCTGATGTTAGTGAGATTGAATTCCTTATAAAAGAAGTCGGTTTTTACAGAGTCAAAGCGGGAAGAATAAAGGAAATTTCCAGAATTCTTATAGAAAAATACGACGGCAAGGTTCCTGATACCATGGAAGCTCTTCTAGAGCTGCCTGGAGTCGGCCGAAAGACCGCAAACTGTGTGCTTGCAGATGCTTTCCTCAAGGATGCCCTTGCAGTGGATACCCACGTTCACAGGATTTCTAACAGGCTCGGTCTGATAGTAACAAAAACTCCTGAGGAAACCGAAACTGAGTTAAAAAAGATCTTTCCACAGAAATATTGGAGACACATAAATTTTTTGCTTGTAAAATTAGGGCAAAATATCTGCAGACCTACCTCTCCTAGATGCGAATTCTGCACTCTAAGCGATATGTGCCCCAGAATTCTCCTTTAATTCTACTCCTTTAACAGAAAGTTTCCTGTATCCCTAAAGTATCTCAAAGCTCACTTCTGAGACTGAATTCTGATACTCTTCCGTGCTGGAAAAGACTTGTGGGATGATACGAGATTATTTATATAAGGCTGGCATTTAGCAGGCAAAAGGGTTATCTCTATCCTAAGTCTGATGGCAAATTAATTTCAATTGGCAAACTAATTTCAATTGGTAAATTAATTTCAATTAAGAAACCATCGACATAATTACCAGTTATCTATAACACTTATTAACTTTGGACATAACATCTATCAAACTCACGAGGTCAAATATGTTTCAAATAGGAGAAGCATTAATGGGGCAGGGAGCAGAACTTGCCCACGTTGATTTGATGATAGGAGACAAAGGAGGACCAGTGGGTCAGGCTTTTGCAAACGGTCTCACCCAGCTCTCAGCCGGACATACTCCACTCCTGTCCGTTATCAGGCCCAACCTGCCACCCAAACCTTCAACCCTTATTATCCCGAAGGTTACGGTAAAGAATATGGAACAGGCATCAAAAATTTTCGGGCCTGCCCAGACAGCGGTTGCAAAAGCAGTAGCAGATTCTGTAGAAGAAGGCATAATCTCAAAGGATCAGGTTGAAGATCTTGTCATTGTAGCGAGTGTCTTTATCCATCCTGATGCCCAGGACTACAACAAGATCTACAGGTATAACTACGGAGCCACAAAGCTTGCAATCAAGCGCGCCCTTGAAGGTTTCCCGAACATTAATACTGTTCTTGAGGAAAGCAACAAGTCCACCCATGCCATTATGGGATTCAAGGTCACAAGGCTCTGGGATCCACCATACCTTCAGATTGCTTTTGATAATCCGAACATCGAATTTGTGCTTTCTGCTATCTCTCAGATTCCCAAGAGCGATCATGTTATAATTGAAGCAGGCACACCCCTTATCAAACGCTATGGTGTGGATGTCATTTCGAAGATCAGAGACATCAGGCCAGATGCCTTTATAGTAGCTGACCTGAAGACTCTGGACACAGGAAACCTTGAAGCAAGAATGGTTGCCGATGCTGCAGGAGATGCTATTGTAGTCTCTGCCCTTGCTCCGATCAGCACCATTGACAAGCTCATCGAGGAAGCCCATAAGACAGGCATCTATGCGGTCATGGACACGCTTAACCAGCCCGATCCGATTTCTGTCTTAAAACAGCTTAAGGTCATGCCTGATGTCATTGAACTCCACCGCGGAATAGATATCGAGAATACCGAACATGCCTGGGGCAATATCGAAGAGATTAAGAAAGTTGCTCCGAGAGCACTGGTTGCTGTTGCAGGCGGGGTCCGTCTTGACAAGGTGCCTGTAGCTCTGAGTCAGGGTGCGGACATTCTTGTGGTTGGGCGTGCGATCACCAATGCAAAAGATGTCAGAGAAGTTGCTGAACAGTTTATCAACAGTCTTAATAAGCCGGAAATTGACCAGTTCAGAGTTATGACTGACTTCTGAGCAGATTTAAGAATTTCCCGAAAAAGATCACTGAACGAATACTGCTAAAAAGTAAAACCTTACAGTATTTTTTGGCAGAAACCTATCAGGGAAAGCGTGAAACTTGCGCTTTCATTTCTTTTAACTTTCAAGAGGGGATTTCTTGAGTTTACCATTCATTTTATTGAACTATAAGACTTATTTGCAGGGCACGGGTCAGGGAGCAGTGGAAATTGCAAAGGCCTGCAAAGAGGTGTCCGAAGAGTCAGGTATTGAAATAGCAGTAGCCCCCCAGCTTCCGGATATTTACAGGGTAGCTTCGGAGGTTGAGATTCCAGTTTTTTCCCAGCATCTGGATGGAATAGGAGCAGGAAGCTTCACAGGCCACGTTTTTGGAAAAGCTATAAAAGAGGCAGGAGCTGTCGGAACCCTGATCAATCACTCTGAGAGGCGCCTGACCCTTGCAGAAATCGAAGCGTCACTGAAGTCCGCAAAGGAATTCGGGCTCAGGACAGTTATCTGTACTAACAATGTCCCGACAACCGCAGCCGCCGCAGCCCTTGGTCCTGATTATGTTGCAATTGAGCCTCCAGAACTTATAGGGAGCGGTATTCCTGTCTCAAAGGCTGACCCCGAAGTTGTCAGTGGTTCGGTTGAAGCAGTTGCGAAAATCGATCCCGCAGTAAAGGTGCTCTGTGGAGCCGGAATCTCAAAAGGTGAGGATCTCAGGGCAGCCCTTGACCTTGGTTCTCAAGGTGTACTGCTGGCCTCCGGAATTGTGAAAGCAGCAGACCCAAAAGCCGCACTGGAAGAACTTATAAGTCTGATTTGAAAACTACTATTAAAATTACTTTTAAGAGAAAACGTAGTGGAAAATAATAGGAATAATGAGCAGAAGGAATGCGGCTCCTTAGCCACATTTCCTATAATTTTTAAAGGGTTACTGATAAGCCTCAATAAGGGGATTGACAGCTTTTGGATCTCCTATTTCAATAAGAAGCAAGGCGGTTTCATCCCTGGCTCTCCTATCTGTCGTTTTCAGGTTCTCTATTAGAGGATCAACTGCCACTTCTCCCATCTCTGAGAGGGCTTTCCTGGCACTATCTCTAAACTCCCTATCTCCCAGCTTTCCCACAAACAATTCTGCAGCCTCCTGATTTCTGGTTTTGCCAAGAGCAAGAAAAGCCTGATTCCTGAGATTTGCATCCATATTCCTGTCATTAAACACGTTCTTAAGTGTCTCCATAGCCTGAGGGTCACCTGTATTTCCCAGAGCTGCGGCTGCAGCCATCCTGACAGAAAGCTTTTCCTCTTTATCGACTAATATGTCAGTTAGAGCCTTGGTCACTCCAGGGCCTCCGATTTCTCCAAGGGCAAGGATAGCACTTTTTCTGATATCCTCATTAGCGTTCACGGAATCTTTTGCTCTACCATCTATAAGTTTTCCACTATTCAGGACTTCTATCAGAGGTTCTATTGCTGCTTCGCTTCCTATTTTTCCTAATGCCAAGGCTGCACTGCTCCTTACTACTGCTCTATTGTCTCTTAACCTTTGGATGAGATCTGGTACGGCAGTTTCCTTTCCTATTTTCCCGAGAGCAATTGCAGAGTTACTCCTGACGCTATCACTCCCATCTTTCATTTGTTTTATCAGGACTTCTACTGCCCTTTCATCCCCAATTTCACCAAGCGCATATGCTGCACTGCTCTGCACCGGAGAATAGTCCCGGGTCAGAATTGGTGTTATGGAATCTATTGCTGCAGCTTCCTTTCTTTCTCCGAGAGCCATTAAAGCTGCGATCCTTATACCCCCGCTGTCGCTTTTAAGAGCTTTAATAAGCTTTTCAGTTTCGTCTCCAGGTTCATCAGGCTCAAATTCCGAAAGCGCAAAAGAATCATAGATACTTGAGTTCTGTTCCTCTGCTCTAAGGGCTGCTTCAAGAGAATTTGTTTCGTCGTTGTAGTCTCTATCAAGAGAAATTGCAAGATTTCTTCTCATTGCTCTATCTTTCTCTTCAATAGACTGTAAAATGTCTACCGAGATCTCGTTTTCTGCCTGTTCTTCAGCTGTAATCTCATTTGTAACCTTATTTGATTCCTGAATCTTCTTAAAGCTCTCAGAAAGAACGGTCTCTGTTCTACTATCTCCGGTTTCAAGAAGTGCAAGAAGCATGTAACTGTTTACTTCTCCTGAACTCGAAGTATTTGATTCGATTTTCTCAATAAGAACATCAGCCGCAGTCTCTCCGAACCTCCCAAGCTCAGCTGCAGCATTCAATTTTGCCTCATGATCACCGACTTCCAGCCTGTTTGTGAGATTTGTGATCAGATCTTCCCTTAAAACTCCAGCCCCGGTTGGTGTGAATGTTCCATTCCCCCCAAATTCCATAAACCTATCGCTATTTGCGATCATTGAAAAAAATATAGAAAGAGTGATAAGGACAAATAAAAGAAATACTCTCCATTTAACTCTGGACATCATATTATCTTTTTTTTCATTGTTTATATCAATTTCTCTCTTTATTAAGATAGACTTCTTAAGTAAAAATTTTTATCTTTACTGCTTCAAGTTTTTTTCTCTTATTCTGCATCCAAGACCGCAAAGAAGGGATGTTACCTCGGCTTCAACAGAATCTGCATCACAATCTCCAAAAACCGTTATCCTGTAAGTAACAGCAAGTCTTTCCAATTCTTTGCTTTCTTTTCCAGTTTCTATCCTATTTAGGCTTTTATTATTTATCTGAATAGATCCTCTATAGATATCACTTATTTCACAGGCTGCAAGCTGTTTATTAGTACCTATAGCGTTAAGAATAACCGCAGGGTCAGCCCCTTCAGGTATAAGGACCGGGATATCCCTTGTAGAATGCTCAAGGTTTTCTTTTCTCCATTCCCACAACTCGAATTCCGAAAGCAGGCGAAGATTTTCTAGCTTGAGTTTCAAGAATTTGTTTTTTATATGAGGGGAAGTGCCTTTTGAGACCAGTTTTGTAAGAATAACCTCGTCAGGCCCTGCTCTTTCTAAAATACCGACATGGATTTTTTCGGAATAGAGATGATAAAACCCGCATACCTTTCCGATGGAGTTTAGGATGGTCTCGTATTCGGTTATTCTGGAATTAATCAGTTTATCGGATCTGCGCAGGGCATGAGCCGTATCTCCGTACTGTCGAGCAGCAGCTTTCATTTTCTTCACAAAGCCTTCCTCGTTATGAGATCGCACAAGCTCTGAGAGTTCTTTACATTCCCTGATAAATGCGTTATGTACTTCGAGGACTCCGGGATTTTCCATCTGGATAAGTGCATACAGATAGGGATTCTGACCAAGAATCCTGCCAACAAAGTCCAGCATTATGTCGTAGACAGGGCTTACAAATTTTCTGGATCTTTTTACATCAAAATCTAACCTGTCAATGGTCGTTCCTATGCTGATATAGGCAAAATGGGTGAGCCCCTGCACAACCGAGACAAGCCTGTCGTGTTCGGCTGCGGTAGTAATCTCAACATGCGCTCCACCTTCCTCAAAAAGCTCTTTTATTACCGGAAACCACTTTTCCGAACGTCCCTTTACAGGAACCAGAATCACAGTCTGCCCTCGGATAGTGCTAATCGTTGGTCCGAACATTGGATGGGTACCCAGAATCTCAACATCGGAGGGTGTAAATTTTTTCATGGCTTCTACGGGCTTTACCTTAATGGAAGTTAAGTCCATAAGGAGACTTCCAGCTTTCATTTTTGGGGCAACCTCAGCAATAATCTCCTCAGTTACATTGATAGGCACAGAGACTATCACTATATCACTTGCCGGAACAGCCTCCTCAAGATCCGAGGCAAAAGGAACTTCCAGTTTCCTTGCGATTTCTATTTTCCCTCCTTTTCCCCAGACCGTAACCTCATAACCTCTTTCTTTGAAAAAACGGGTAAACCACTGTCCCATTTCCCCGGTTCCGCCAAGGATCAGGACCTTTGTCTTTTCAGAATTTTGATTCGTTCCGGTCTGGTTTCCAGATTCCAGGTTAACACTCAAGCCTGCAAAGCCTCCAGAACAGTTTTTTTCATAAGTTCAACTGGAGGGTCGATTCCAGTCCAGAGCCTGAAAGCTTCAGCTCCTTGATAGACAAGCATTGAGACTCCACTTACAGTCTTTGCGCCTGAAGCTTTTGCCTCTCTTAAAAGTCTGGTCTCCAGAGGGTTATATACAATATCAAAAACGGTAAGTCCAGAGTGAAGATTGTCTGCCGTGGCAATAGTAGAGTCTATATTGGGATGCATTCCGAGAGTTGTGGTATTTATCAGAACATTGGCGTTCTGTAGCAAATCTTTTAATTCGGAGAGCCCTCTTCCCTCTACTTTCCCGGGAAGGGCGGCGGCTGAGATATCTTTTGCAAGCGCAATTGCCCTTTCTTCGGTCCGATTTATTATTGTAATCTCAGCGCCATCAGCCGCAAGCTGAAAAGTAATGGCTCTTGCTGCTCCGCCTGCCCCTGCAACCACGATTTTAGACCCCTTTATTTCCACTGCAGCTTCCTGGAGTGCCTGTTTTGCTCCCAACCCATCAGTATTGTATCCCCGGATTTCTCCGGTCTCCTCGAAAACTATAGTATTTACAGCCCCTATCTTTTTAGCCAGCAGGTCAGGTTTTATACAGCCAAGCTTCAAAGCTACCTCTTTCAGGGGTACTGTCAGGTTGAGACCTCCGAATCCCATAGCTTCAGCCCCAAGAATTGCTTTTTCCAGTTTTTCGGGCTTGACCCTGAAAGCGTGATAGATGCAGTCCATCCCAAGGGCTGAGAAAGCCGCGTTATGCATTGCAGGAGAAAGGGAATGGCTTATAGGGTCTCCAAACACGCCAAAGACTTGCTTCATTCGAGTAGCTCCATTATCTTTTTTACTTCATCTACCTGAAACTGTCCCGGTGCCGCAGAAACTGAACCTTCAACAGCTGCATATGTGAGAACCGAACCATAAAAAGGAGCAATTACCCTTGTATGCTTTCCAAGCCTGCCCATTGCGATAGCGCATACAGCGCCCCCTGCCTCCTTGGCATCCAGTGAAGCTCTTAACAGGTCAAGTACGTCTTTCATCGAGTGTGGCATAACTGCTAGTTTCGCAATATCCGCCCCTGCCAGAAATGACTCTTCAAAAATAGTTTTCATTTCCTGAAAAGGCGGGGTTTCTGAAAAATTATGAAAAGATACAATCACAGTTTTTCCGCAGGTTTTTGCCGCTTTTATTACTCTGTCTCTCGCTTTTCTCCCGGCAGAAAGCTCGATATCTACGGCGTCTGGTCCATCTCTCAGGGAAAGTAGGTTTTTAAGAAGCTCGGTTCTCTCAGCTTCTTTTCCCTGCCATTTTCCTCCTTCCATACTTGAGCGATTTGTAAGAATTAGCGGGAGTCTGGTTTCGGACTTTATTTTTCTTATCGTTTCTGAAGCTATTTCTAGGTCCCTGATTCCAAGCAAATCCAGCCTGATCTCAAGAATATCGGCTCCCATTTCGGCGGCTTTCCTTGAGGTCTCAAGAGGGTTCTCAAGGATTACTGCGACAACGGCAGCTTTTTCCTCAAGGTCAAGCGGGCCAATACGAATCATTCTTTGCTCCGGTTTTCCTTTTTCGCTGACAACTGTTTCTTTTTGACAGATTATTTCTCTATAATCGTTTCTTCAATCTTTTTACCGAAATGCCTTGCTCCCTCTTCCAGACTGACCAGAACTTCGTCGCCTTTCTTGAGTTTGGCAACCGAAATAGGGTTTCCGTCTTTTCCAACCAGCTTGATGGTTTCGGCATTTTGCAGGATTACGCTTAAAGTCCTGTCTCCTGCTTTTGCTTCGATAAGCATGAGAGGGCGGCTTTCAATCTTGATCCTACCAACAATCCCATCTCTCTGTTTCCCTTTTGAATCCACAATAGTTACGGTATCTCCGGTCCGAAGTTCCGAAAGGTAACGGGTTTTGTCCCCTATCTTGATATAAGAGTGAACTGCACCTGCATTTACCCTGAATGGGCGGGCTGCCACATACGGGCTGTCATCAGATTCGGAGTTTACCAGAAACATCCCGCTTGCCTGAGAACCTATGAGCATGCCTTCTCCCCTTTGCATGAGATTGCATGTGTCCACACAGACTCTGTCTCCCATTCCAAGAGGCTCAACCCTGGTTACGACTGCAGATTCAAGCTCAGTGCTCTCGCTTTCCAGTTCCCTGGCAGCCTTGATGGTATCTTTTATTTCCTGGGGATCTCCGCTGTCAAGAAGAACTCCATCTGCTCCGATTTCAAGGGTCTGGAGAGCCAGTCTTGCCTCTTCTGCGCTCTTTACTCCGAAAATAATCTTCACGTCGTAACGCTGGAGTTCAGCTATCAGGTTTTCAAGAGGGATAACCTTCCAGTCCGTACCTGTCACAATCAGGAAGTCACAGACCTTTCCAAGTTCGGCTGCGAAATGCTCATAGCGTTTATCCCTTATTATTACATATCCACCGACAGCCACTCCTTTGTCCCTGAGAAGAGTTGCTGCATTTATATCAAGAGAACCTGGAGCCTCAAGTGGTAAGGGTTTTGTCCCGTCGCCTTCTCCTCTCTTTCCAATAACAACTATTTCGGCTCCGGATTTATTGTCACGGCCAAAGGCTGCTACCGGGATATTTCCCAGTTCTCTGACTTTTTCAACATCTCCTGGGTTTACAAGCACGCAGTCGGCTCCTGATTCGAGGCCAGTTGTAATCCTTTCTTTTTGCTGTTCCCATCCGCCTTCATCGGCTTTTATCCACACGCTTTTCTTTTTCAAAGGCTTCAACCCCGGTACGTTTTCTGTTTTTACTCCGGTCTTCTCCTTTTTTTAACTTTTGTTCTGATACTGACCCTGGTTCTCAATATCCTGTTTTCATTTCAGCTGTTCAAGAGCTTCTTCTACAGACCTTCTATGATGTACAATTTCACAAATAGCCCGGGTGAGCCTGACAGGATCCTTATGCTGGAAAACATTTCTTCCAATTGCAGCTCCTCTGGCTCCGGCTTCCATGGCTCCGTCAATCATCTCAAGGAGCTCCAGGTCAGTTGAGGTTTTAGGCCCTCCTGCAATAACTACAGGCACAGGACAGCCTCTGACCACATCTCTGAAACTGTCAGGATCTCCGGTGTACACGGTTTTTACAACATCAGCGCCTAGCTCGGCTCCGATCCTTGCAGCATGTGCAACATTTACCGGATCATGCGGATTGGTGATTTTTTTACCTCTGGGGTACATCATGGTAAGAAGAGGCACACCCCATTCCGTACAGTCTCTGGAAATCTTTCCAAGCTGCTCAAGCTGGTCAGCTTCGGTTTCAGAGCCTACATTGATATGCATGGAAACGGCGTCGGCTCCCATTTTAATTACTTCCTCCACTGTGCAGACCTGCACTTTGGCATTGGGATCAGGGCTCAGGGAAGAAGAACCACTGATGTGAACGATGAGACCTATGTCATGACCGTATCCCCGGTGCCCGTATTTTACCATTCCTTTCTGCATAAGAACGGCATTTGCTCCTCCTTCGGCTACTCTATTTACCGTATCAGTGATATTGATAAGTCCTTCAATAGGCCCGTCTGAGATTCCATGATCCATTGGAATAATGACCATGTTTCTGCTTTCCCGATTCATCAGCCTTTCTATTCTTATCTTTTTGCCAATTTCTGACATTATAACCCCTTCAAATGCAAGATGATCTTAATTTATTAGCCTACTATTTGTTCTGAATGCGTGCTAGTGTGTGACATACTAGCACACTGAACCTATTTAAATCTATTCCATATGCTACACGACAAGAATATGCCTATAATAGAAATGAATATTCTTGAACCTTTCTGTACAAAAGTATGCTATAGTGATCAAACTTTGTAGCTTCTTCTCTGTTATACCGGGATAATACCAGGAAAATAAGTCCCAGATCATAGAAACACAAAGTAATTTTCGAAGCCAAGAGACTTCGAAAACAGGTGAAGGTTCTGAACTTTGGAAGCATAAGAGAATTAAAATAGGATAAGATTGGCTAATAGGATAAGATTGGCTAATAGGATAAGATTGGCTAATAGGATAAGGTTGGCTAATAGGGTACTCAGAGCAATAGAAAATACATTCATTAAATACACAGTTTATCGAAATATAACTCTCAAAAATAAAATTATACTAAAACAGGAACTGAAGGAATTATGAAAGAGCTGAAAATCCTTGTTGTTAATAATTACGGACAATTCTGCCATCTCATTCACCGGGCTGTCCGGGATCTTGATGTGGATACGAAAATAATCCCCAACACAATGCCAATTGAGGATATCCTGGCAGAGGAACCTGATGGGCTGATCCTGAGCGGCGGGCCGGAAATGGATAGGGCAGGTTTATGTTTCGATTACGTCCGTGAAATTGATCTCCCTATTCTTGGAATCTGCCTCGGACATCAGGCAATTGCCCTGGCATATGGGGGTCACGTTCATGCAGGGAGTAAAGGCGGGTATGCAGAGATTGAGATAGAAGTGCTTGAAGAAGACGATATTCTTCGGGGACTCGGGCCCAGGACTACTGTCTGGGCTTCCCATGCAGATGAGGTTGCCATTCTGCCTGAGGGTTTCGTTCATCTTGCCCGTTCTGAGGTATGCGAAATTGAGGCTATGCGCCACCCAACAAAACCGATTTACGGTGTCCAGTGGCATCCTGAGGTTTCACATACCGAAAAGGGAGAAGAACTGCTTATCAACTTCCTTAAGGTTTGCGAGCAATATTAAACGCTATAATAAAAAAGTAATAAAAAGCTATCTAATATGAAAAATAACTTCGGGATAAATTACATCCCGAGTTTCTTCTTCATCATTTTCTGAATATTGAATTTTCCGCCTCTAAAGCCTTTTAGAGCTGTCTGCATAGTTTTGTGGTATTTAAGAAGCTCTCTGACTTCTTCAGGGCTGCGGCCTGAACCTCTTGAAATCCTTTTTATTCGGGAACCGCCTATGAGCTTTGGATCATTCATTTCTTCCTCTGTCATGGAATCCATAATGATCTTGTAATTCTTCATCTTGTCACTTGTAGCCTGGAACATCTCATCCGAGAGCTTGACACCTCCTAATCCTCCCATTCCCATAGGGAGCATGGACATTATCTGTTTGAGTGGGCCCATCTTATTCATGGCTTCAAGCTGCTTGTACATGTCTTTGAGAGTGAAGCGTCCCTGCATCAGAGCTTCCACATTCACATCCTCTTCGGTCAGGGTCTCTTCAGCCTTTTCTATCAGGCTTTTGAGGTCTCCCATGCCGAGAAGCCTTGAGATGAACCTGTCAGCTTCGAATTTCTCAAAGTCTTCCGGTGTCTCTCCTACACCAATGAAGGCAATAGGTGCTTTTGTTTCAGCAACAGCGGACAGGGCTCCGCCTCCTTTTGCGGTTCCATCAAGTTTCGTTATAATAACGCCTGTAATCCCGACAGAATTATTAAAGGCGTGAGCTTGCTGGCTTGCCTGCTGTCCTATACCTGCGTCCAGCACCATGAACTTGTGATCGGGCTTTGCAACAGCGTTGATCCGTTCCATCTCATCTATCAGGTCAGCTTCAAGGGCGTGGCGCCCTGCAGTATCCACGATTTTTACGTCGTATTTATCCAGGGCTTTGAGCCCGTTTCTGGTAATTTCAACGGCATCGGGATTGTGTTCTTCTCCATAGAAAGCTACATTAAGTTTTTCACATAGGGTTTTAAGCTGATGGTATGCACCAGGGCGGAAAGTATCTGCGGCGATAACTCCTGCTTTAAGTCCTTTCCTCTGGAAGTAGCGGGCAAGCTTTGCAGCGCTGGTAGTTTTTCCACTTCCCTGAAGTCCAACCATCATTATAGTCTGCGGCTTGAGCTGGATCTCAGCCCCTTTGCCGATAATTTCCATTAACTCCTGGTATACTATGCGGATTACGTGCTCCCTCGGGTTCATACCTGCAGGAGGGTCTTCTTTTAATGCACGCTCTTTGATTTTCTGGGACATTCCCATAACAAGTTTTACATTGACATCAGCCTGGAGCAGAGCTCGCTGGATATCTTTTACTACTTCATTGACCGTGCGTTCATCAATTCGCCCTGCGCCGATCAGCTTTTTGAGCGCCCCCTGTAAGGAGTCTCCAAGTTTTTCCATTACCATATGAAAGTCATCCTGCTCAGTTTATGAGGATATTTGAAAAGATACTCACACATCTTTGACCGTGTGTAAGAAAGTAACCTTCCTTAATAAGCCTTGAGTTTTAATAGCTTGAAAAAAGGATAAGTAAATGGATTCTAGATATAAAATCGGTGACCGGCTATAAAAAGGTTGCCTGGTGATGAAAATCTTAAAAGGTAATATCTGAAAAAATATCATTACATAAGAAATCAGAAAAAAGTTTTATCATAGCGGGGGATGGATTCGAACCATCGGTCTACGGGTTATGAGCCCGTCGGGATCTCCTGGCTACCCCACCCCGCTACAGGGTTTTTATTTGTCAGGTCACTTTGCCTGGGTAACTACCACAACATACGAACGATTGCATATATACTTTTCGGTAGATTCACTAATCTTTAGAAATTTATCAAGAAATAGGTGAGTTTCTCTCAAGAGTTCCCGCTACTTTTCAAATTCATCTGGATCTCTTTTTCCCCCTATTTTTTCATGTTTTCAGGGTTTTCCGGAAACGTATTTGAAATTCCGAATCCTAAATCATATTATGTCAAGGTGCCTGTTCTGCGGAGCTTATTGTGAAGTGAAGTGCGGAATTTACTGCGAAGGTTATCCGGGAAGCCAGGAGGAAAAAGAAAAGGGAGAAGATACGGAAGTTCTTGGATGTACTCAAATTGGCACATCCTATATATGCGAGAGTTGCCTTAAAGATCTCAAACAGGCTCTAGGACCCCTCTAAAGTGTCAGCAAGAGAGGAATCAGCATCTGAAGTTAAAAATGCCCTTCTCCTTTTCAGTGGGACCGGATAAATCGTGAAAAGGGCGAATAACTGATAATTTAGACAACCTCAACATTAAGTGTGAAAGTGCCTCCCTCTGCAGTTTCGTTCTCAAAGGGTCTTTTATATACTGCTGTTACCTGCTGACCGCCTTCAGCGACAGCTTTAATCTCCCATATGCGAACCCCTTCTGCACCTACAAGAGGCTGTTCGATTCCTTCAGGCTGCTCTGGAGGGTAATATTCTCCCGGACGACCATCGGGACCCAGGGTTACATTCAGTCCCTGAGTCAGATTAAGTTCCCAGCGATAACCTGTAGAAGGATTTTCAGGTAATTTCAGGTAAAAAGTCTCTCCATTTTCAACGCTTATGTTTGTGCCGTTGTCAGCTTCAGTTACTACCCGTTTTCCCGGTGGAATAGGACCTGGAGATTCTTTCTGTATGATATTATCGACCGCCAGCTCAAAGGATCCGATTACTCCGTTCACATTTACAGTATAGTTGCCTGCTTTGAGTCCCTGGACATCAAGATGAATAGTTTCCGTAAAGCTCTCCAAAGCCTGCGTGCAGATTGCATCTTTCGGGCGTTTTGTGCTGATACTGATATTGAAGATATTTCCTTCTCTTTCAGTCTTTATTTTGTCTATTTCCGTACATCCATCAGGCAGGTAGCCTTCTGCTATCACCTGTACCTGTACAGGAAAAGACTCAAGAATTAAAATCTGAATATTCTCCACTTTTGCAGTACCGTAAACGTAGTCTTCCTCATCTGTTTCCTGACTATTGTTTGTACCGTTGGTCCCCTGGCTATTGTCTGTCATGTTCTCCGACTCATTTCCATCCTGTCCCTCATCAACACAGCCGGAAAGAATAACTGCAAAGACCATAAGCAGGATTGTAGAAAACCTTGTATATTTCCAGAACTTTTTATTTGTTGCAGTTTTCATTTTTCCCCTCCTATTCTCTTTCATAGGTTTATGAAAAAGATGAGCCTGTTCGGATTTATCTTTTGCTTAAACTTCAATCCAATTCGCAGCTTTGCAGGTCGATTATCTGGGGTTTTTATAATTCGATCAGGGTATCTCTTAGCCAACCTGCCTTCAATGTTTTTCTGAAGGAAAAAGTAGGTATAAAACATATCTGGAAATGCTATTAAACTAAAAAACTCATCTAAGGTCGATGGGACTCTGGATTGGATTTCAATGAAGCGCAAGGAATTTCGGAAACTTATTTCTGTAGAGAAGGCACGAGAAATAATGAATAGCCTGCAGGTTCTTCCAGGAAAGGAAAAACTTGCCATTGAAAATGTTCACGGTAAAATCCTTGCAGAGGATATCATCGCCGAGATCAATGTGCCTCCCTTTGCAAGAGCAATAATGGACGGTTATGCCTTAAGAGCAGAGGATACTTATGCCTGTAGTGAAACTGAGCCAGCAGAGTTAAAAGTGCTCGGGAATATTCCAGCAGGCTCCGATGCCAGATTCACAATATCGGTAGGGGAAGCTGTGGAGATTGCAACTGGAGCCCCTATTCCTGAGGGGGCTGACTCCGTTGTTATGGTTGAATACAGTTCTGAGGAAAACGGAACTGTGTTCATTTACAAGCCCATAACTGTGGGAGAGAATATAATGAAGGCAGGTTCGGACATCCTGAAGGGAGAACGTGTGCTCAGGGCAGGGCGAAAGCTCGGAACAAGAGAGATCGGGGTGCTTGCGTCTGTAGGTAAAAATGACATTCCAGTCCTTAAGCTGCAGGTAGGAATAATCTCAACAGGAGACGAGCTTGTGCAGCCCGGGGAAAAACTGGCTTGGGGACAGATATACGATGCAAATTCCTACACCTTATGCGCCGGGGTGCAGGAGTGTGGGGCTTCCCCGGTGCTTTACGGGATTGTAAAAGACGACGAAACAGTTATGAGAAGGGCACTTGAAATCGCGGTCTCGGAATGTGCGCTGATCCTGACATCTGGCAGCACGTCATCAGGAGCCGGGGATGTAATGTATCGGCTGATAGATGAAATCGGGGAAACCCTTGCCCACGGGATTAATATAAAACCCGGGAAACCCATGGTTATTGGCATAATAAAAAGTGTCCCGGTAATAGGGCTTCCCGGAAACCCAACATCAGCGCTAATTATCTTTAATGAATTTGTGGCTCCTCTTATCAGGAAAGCTCTTGGAGCTGGAGACGAACTTAAAAATGTAGAAAACGGGGTTATGGGTACCAGTTTCCGTTCCGAAGGAAGACAGCAACTTCTTCCTGTAGGTCTGGTCAGGGGGCGGGTCTATCCCGCAGATAGGGGATCTGGAGCTATAACCTCTCTTTCCGGCGCTGATGGCTTTATCGAGATTCCATCAAGTACAGAATTTGTTGAAGCGGGAACTCCTGTAGAGGTGACACTTTTCGGGGATGTCGAGAAACCTGAGCTCCTGGTAGCAGGCGGCTTTTGCCCGGGTCTTGATCTGCTTGAAGACCTTAGCAGGCTTCGTTTCAGAACCCTTTATACTGGTTCAAGTGGCGGTTTCAGCGCAATTGCCTCAAACACTGCCGATATTGCAGGCGTGAATATGCCGTCGCGCGACTCCAGGGGAGAGGGCGGAATCCTGTATAATATCCCTACAATTGAGAGTATGGGGCTCTCAGATGTTGTGCTGGTGAAAGGATACAGGCGGGAAGTTGGATTAATTGTCAGGCAGGACAGCACGATTACCAAACTCTCAGACCTGCCGGGAAAACGCTTGATCAACCGGAACCTTGGTTCAGGCACAAGGGCTCTTTTAGATCTTAAAGTTGCAGAACTGGCAGCTGAAAAAGGAATTATCAAAAAAGAATTTATGGACTCAATTCCGGGATATACATCAGGAGCAAAATCGGAAGTAGCCATCTGCGACGCAGTCGCTTCAGGAAAAGCTGAAGCAGGTGTTGGGATAAGAAACTGTGCTGAGAAGAACTGCCTTAAATTCGTAAAGTTTGCAGAAGAAGATTATGATTTTCTGATAAGAAAAGAAATGCTGAAAACTCCCGAAATCCGCAAATTCCTGGAGATACTTAATTCTGCCGAATTCGCTTCAAAGCTTCCCAAAGGGGTGCACGTGTACGAAAGAACAGGAGAAATAATCTCCTTTGAATAAAAAAGAAGATTTCCGTTGATAGAAAGGCAGTTCCCTTGAATAAATTTCGGAATAGGAAATGTTTATCAAGCAAACTTCAATAAGCTTTAAATATTATTATAATTATTAAGAAATATAAATGATCTTGAGTTTCTGCAAAAAAGATTAAGTAGGCTTTTTGGTCAAGCACAACCATAGCGCCGGTTGATCATGCCACCACGCTGTTTTAGTTAAAGCATGGTTTTTGATCAAACTTTTTCTGAAAAAGTTTGCGCTCAAGTTCTTTTTGAAAAGGCTTATAGTAAAACACTCCATAGGTATATATATTGCATTTAACTATTCAGGATAAATATCCAGATACGGATCTGTTTTGGATCAAAAAAGGTTTGTGGAGACTGCTTTGATGCAGTTTCTTTTTCATGCAATAATGAAAATTATTTCTTCAGTCCTTAAATCGGCAGGTTCCAGATGAGCAGCATACAGGAGCAAATACAGGAAATCGAAGACGAAATTCGAAAGACCCAGTACAATAAGGCGACTTCCCATCACATAGGCCGCCTCAAAGCCAAGATAGCCCGGCTTCGAGATGAGGCTGAAAAGAGATCTTCGGCAAAAGGAGGGGGAGATGGGTACTCGGTCAGAAAATCAGGAGATGGAACTGTAACTCTTGTAGGTTTTCCATCAGTAGGAAAATCCACGCTTCTGAACAAAATCACGGGTGCCAAATCCGCAGTGGGAGCATACGAGTTTACCACTCTCACAGTTGTGCCAGGTGTGCTTGAGCACAAAGGAGCAACAATCCAATTCCTTGACGTGCCAGGGCTTGTAAAAGGTGCGTCATCAGGACGTGGGCGCGGAAAAGAGGTTATATCAGTTATCAGAAACTCCGATATGGTAATATTTTTGCTCGATGTTTTTCAACCCAAGCATTACGAAGTGCTTATGGACGAACTTTACCAGGCTGGCATTCGTGTAGATGAGGAGCCCCCTGATGTGGTAATCAAGAAGAAAGACAGGGGTGGAATTGAGATCAATTCAACCGTTGATCTCGACCTGGATGATGAAACTATCAAGGCTGTACTGGATGAGTACAAAATCCATAACGCCAGCGTGCTCATAAGAGAAAATATAACGGTTGATCAACTTATCGACGTTGTCCTGAACAACCGCAGTTATGTTAGGTCGCTTACCGTCATCAACAAAGTTGATCTGGCTTATCCCCAGTTGATAGAAGAGTGCAGGGAGTTATATCCGAACTCGATCTTCATTTCAGCCCATGAGGGCATTAACATCGAGACTCTCAAAGACGCAATTTACGACAGGCTGGGTTTCATACGAGTTTACTTAAAACCTCAGGGTCAGCCCGCAGATATGGAAGAGCCCCTAATTGTTATGAGCGGGACAAACATCGGTCAGATTTGTGATCGTCTGCACAGGGATTTCCGCAGGAAATTCCGTTATGCCCAAGTCTGGGGCACATCTGCAAAGCATCCAGGGCAGAGAGTCGGTCTCGACCATATAATGCAGGATGAAGATATCCTTACGATTATCATCCAGAAGTAAAAGCATCCGAAAGTAAGGGAAAAGCGGAGTGCGAAAAGGAAAAATGAATCTTTTCTCATTCCGCGTTTCTTTTGAATTTATAAGCCCTCGAAAACCTGCAATGTATCGAGAGAGTTTGAAAAAACGCTTTTCTTCCGATCATTCTCGGAGTTCATTGAGCTGGCTTCAATTTCTTCCTCAAACTCGGCAGCACATTCAGCCGGGCTTTTCCTGGACGTGGTTTCAGGCATTTTTCTTGAGAGCTCGATTTCTCCGGTGGTTCCCAGACCATATCTCTCCATTGCAGCTTCGATAATGGCTGCTAACATTCCCGAATAGGAGATATTAGCATAAGCTGCCATCTTTGCCAGATGACCGTCCCAGCACCAGCCAGGATTGGGGTTTACTTCAAGCAGCCTGGGTTTGCCTTCGGCATCAAGCCTCCAGTCAAAGCGGGCATAATCCCGGCAGCCCAGCCTGCTGAACAGAGCAAGACAGGATTCAATAATTTCCTTTCTGATCTTTTCCGGGATATCAGCAGGCACGGATTTTATGTTCCAGTATGGAGAGTCCGGAAGCCATTTGGCTTCATAGCCGCAGATTTTTGGAAGCTCTTCCGGCACTGCCGAGTAGTCTTCTTCCGTAACAGGAAGTATGGTACATTTGGGTGGATTTCCAATAATGCCAACACTGATATCTTTCCCGGGAAGGAACTCCTCGAGCAGGAAAAGTCTATCCGAACCCATTTTTTCCCGGATTGCCGCAAGAATCTCTAGAAGCTCCTCACGGTTGTGGGCAATGCTTTTCTGTGTAATCCCAAAACTTGAATCTCCTGAATTAGGTTTCACGAGCAAGGGGAAAGATAGAGAAAGCTTTGAAAGATTCGAATCTGCATTTACAAGCATTCCCTTTGCTACAGGAATGCGCATCTCTCGGGCAACTCCCCTTATAATGGATTTGTCATAACAAAAGGCAAGACATTGAGGGCCTGCCCCTGTATACGGGATATTGAGCTGTTCAAGCAAAGCCGGAATATGGAGCTCTTTTGTGGGATCGTTATAAAATCCCTCATCACAAAGATTAAGTACAAGATCAATTTTCGATGCTTTATTCTTCAGATCCTCTATCAGCGTTTCATGCCTGTCAAGGAAAGTAAATCTCATGAAGGGGATTTCAGAGAGTGCCTTTTTCATTCTTTCAAGAGTATCGAAATCATCATCATCGAATACACAGGCAGGCTTTACCTGATCTTCTTTTCTCGGGTCTCCAAGCAGGACTGCAATGTTCATTGGCTTTTTACTCCGGGTTGCCTGGAGAGAAGGAGACCAAGGTTTTTCAACGGAAGCCGAGACAAGAATTCTCTGCCCCATCATGCCTGCATCCTGAGTGCCTTCAGATACCGGGCTGAAAGTAGTATGGAAAGCGGGGCTGCTAAACCCTGAGGCGGTAAGCAGTTCAAAAAGGCTTTCCTTGTTGTATAAGCGTTCAGCATAAAATTGGTCTGCAATTACCCCTCTGTCAATACGGCTTATCACTTCTCTGCATATTAGTCGATCCCCATCTGTAGAAAGAGCTCTTTCCCTGCAGACAAAATATTTCCTGTCCAGCCATTCCCAGGATCTGGGCTGGAAACTCTTTTTCATATGGTCTCCATCCATGACATCAATGAAAATCCTGCCCCCAGGCTTCAGAACTCGGAAAATCTCTTCAAGAACCTTTCGATCCTGAAGCGTTGAATCAAAGTAGCCAAAACTGTTGCCCAGGATAGTAACTACATCAAAAGTATCAGAAGGGTAAGGAAGTTTTCTTGCATCCCCTTCCCTGAACCTGACCTGCAGTTTGTCTTTTTGTGCTCGGATCCTGGCTTTCCTTATAAGGTACTGGGATCTGTCATACCCCTCAACGTTCAAAAACCCCCTTTTTGCCAGTTCAAGCACATGCCTTCCCTGCCCACAGCAAAGATCAAGAATTCTTTCTTTAGGGGTCACTCCCAAAATTGAGACAATGAGATCGACCTCTTTCCTGGTAACTTCAACATCATCAAGAAGATCGGCATCGGTCTTAAGGTAAAGCGAGTTAAAAAGGGTCTGCCACCAGTCGGACCGGACATAGGTCTCAAGGTCTTCGACAGGCCCAAAGGTCTTCTTCTGTACGGTGCACCGGACGCGTCTGCGTCTGTTATTTGAGTCTGAATTATTCTGGGTCATGGTCTTATATCTTCCAAAAAAAAAGTGTATGTGTTTTGAGTATATCAAGTTTATCGGAAGGTTGAGCCTTTTATATACTCCCTCAAGGGGAAAGGTATGTTTAATAAAAGCTATTAAGCCTTTAAATCCGGTTTAGGGGAAAGGTAGGTCTAATAATAAATATCAAGCCTTTAAATCCGATTTACGGCTAAATTAAGCCTTTTAATTTCATTATAAGAGAATTTATGGCTTTTAAAAATTAGATAAAGATGAAATAGATAATAGCATCTAAAATCGTTATTAGGATCCCAATTTTAGAGAATTCGGCAAATGAAATAGTTTTTCCCTCTTTTTCCGCATTCTGGATAATAATAACGTTGCTCGCAGCCCCCAGAATCAGAAGGTTTCCCGCAATTGTACTTCCAGCAGCAAGAGCCATCAACTGTTCCTGAGAAACTGTACTCCCCATTGCAGGAAGATAGAGCGCAACAAAGGGGACATTAGAAATTAGCTGGCTAAATCCAATACTGAGCACAAGAATCATTGATACAGAGCCTAACTGCGGAGACATCCTTGCAAGCAGTTCCTGGCATGTTCCGGAAACCCACACGCTTTGCATTAGCACAAACATTGAAACGAAAAAAACGAGAGTTGCCCAGTCAATGTTTCTTACGATCTCAATGCGCCTTCTACTAAGCAGGACAGGCAGCGATGAGAAAAGAGCAATCCAGCTCAGATTGAAATCCCAGGCAGGCAAAAACTCCACCAGAAAAATCTTACAGGCTATGAGACCCAGCAGTAGCGAAAGAGCTATTTTTGAGGCATTGGCAAGCTCAGGGTCGATAATGACTCCATCGGAGTGTATCAGGGTTGATTTCCCGAACTCCTCCCGGAAAAAGAGTTTTAGCACAGTATAAGCAACCAGAAGGCATATTAAGGTTGGAAGAGAGAGCCAACGTAAGAATGTTACAAAAGGAGTATCCAGGTTTCCATCTATTGCTATGAGAAGGTTTTGTGGGTTTCCTATAGGGCTCATAACACTTCCTGTAGTTACGCCGAACGCCAGGGAAAAGAGCATAAGTTTGGGAGAGATATTGTATTTCCTGGAAAATCCAAGAACGAGTGGAGTACCCATTATAGCCAGGGTATCGTTCATTAGAAATGCAGAAAGTATTCCTGCGGAGAAGAGTACAAGCAGTACAAGTTGATCCGTATTCTTAGCCCTGGAAACTATCCGGTTCCCTAGCCAGGCAAGATATCCGCTTCTATTAAGTGCCTCTCCCACGCAAAAAGCCCCAAAGAGAAAGATAAGCACATCCATATTAATCGCTTTAAGGGCTTCTTCAGGCGAAATCTCACCTAGTAGCAGTACAAGTGCAGCTCCAAGAGTCATGATCTGCCAGATTTGCAACCTTAAAGATCCGACCTGCCTGAGAGCTGTGAGTACAAAGACGCCCAGAAGAATAAGTACTGAGAGGTCAGGTAAAGGCACAGGATAGGACATAATATTCTGCGTAATCATAGGACCCATAAATCTAATGACATAAATTTAGAATGTGATGCCCGATTAAGTATAAAATTCCTGCGCTCGGAGAAATTTTGCAAGAAAATAGTTTTAAAGGACAGGGAAAACAGAAATCCTTAAAAGTGGACTGATAGATATTTTAAAGTGTGGCAATCTGGTTTCCATTTTCTGCAACCATCCGTCAGGAACAAGATTTCTTTGTTTCAATCTGTCCTGAGGCTGATATAATTTGCAAGGGTAATACCATCGAAGAAGCTATTGAGAACCTCAAAAAGGAAATGGAAAAATTTCTGGGAGAAGAACTGTCCCAGGGATTTTCGAAAATTGTATTCTATTGAATTTGAAAATTATGGGTTTTTAGGCTCTATAGAAAACTGCATACAAAGAGAGATGACTGCAAATACCATTCAAAAGCGAAGCCTTTGACAGAATTCTATAATATACAGTAAAAGCCGTTTAATAAGATACAATAAAAGCCGTTAATAGAATTATAGCAGAAATAAGGAAAACATACATTAAAAGAGGAAATTAAAGAAGAGTAAGAAAAAGCCCGAAAGCCTTATGTCCCTTACCGTAGCCCCCGATACGGTTACCCTGAAGATACGCTCCCCCAAGCATATGATTCAGAACAGAACCAAAAGCTTTCGGGCAATTCTTTACATACTCTTATTCATACCAATTACTCACTTGTTCTGTTTCCCCAACTACAATGTATGATTGTCCTCGTAATTATTTTAAATTAATTATATCAAAAATTAGTCTCAAACGAAAAATGTTATCGCATAGAAAGTTTTAAAATCGAAGTATAATTTCAAATTAAACGAGTTTTTAGCATTAACTGGGGATTAATAAGCCTTGAAAATAGAATCCAGTAGTAAGAGGTTTGAACACGGAGTAGATAGGAAAAAGTAAAGAATACCTGTTAAGATCTCTAAATAAAAGTTAAAGTTACATAAAAACAAGAAGAAGTTATTAAGAAGGGAAAAAATTAAGAAAAAGTTAAAATTAAAGAGAGAATCGAAATTAAAAGTTATTTAAAAAACTATTAAAGCGACTTGAGATCTTGGTAAGAAGAGAAGCCCGAGAGCATTTGGTTCATTACCGTATCCCCCAATACAGCCGCTTCCGGAGTATGCTCCCATCAAACATATCCTGAAGCAAGAACAGCCAGCTCCCGGGCAATTCTGTCACAACCCACTACTTCGCTATTCGACCATACCTTTTCTCTTTCCGTCCACAATATAGTAATGAAATAAATTATTTTAAATTTATTATCTGAAAAATTGCCTGTAAGCGAAAAGCAGTCTCGTAGAAAATATTTCAAAGCCATGAAAGAACTGTAATCATAAATATAAAGAGATTGAGAGTCTTAAAGGAAAATTAGTACAAAGGGAAAATTAATACAAAGCGCAAATGTAGAAAGAAAAGATGGAAATATAGAGAAAGGGAGCCGGCTGGAAAAATTAACACGAAAGAATCCCGAGCTGGCACAAAAATTAAGTACATGAATTAATCTATAAGTAAAAGCCTTAACGTGCAGTCCTGTAGGGTAGTGGTCAATCCTTCGGGCCTTTGGAGCCCGGGACAGCGGTTCGAATCCGCTCAGGACTATACGATATTTTTAATAATTTTAATCAAATACTAATTTTTTCGAAAAAAATCATAATCAGAATGAGTCCTGGCGTTTATTCTCTACTAATAAGTGTTGCCCAATAACAGAGACGCTGGAGAGATTTCTAAAACAGCTTGTGAAGGCATGGGACTGTTCTATATTATTGTTAAACTTTGTCGATTATTGTATAAGCGCTCCCTATTACACAAATCCTCTTGATTTTACAACTAAGATCGAAAGAGTCCGATGAAAAATGATAGGTGAAACAATGCCGGAAACAGAACATCCTGGTGGGGCAAAACCTCCAAAAAGAGAAGGGAAAAATATAAAGACTGGAATTAATGGAGAGGGAAGAGAAGAAACTGACATCCTGCCAGCCCTCGTAAGTGCACTCAAAAGTGAACTGGGTTCTACTCTTGAAAAAGTCGAGGGAAATGATATCAGAATAGGTCTTGCCTATACCGGAGTCCTGCTCTCAAACGGTTACGGAGGCGTTGCCTGCACCCCCCTCTACGAGTTATCCTGCTGCCCTTCCCTTGATTTTGCGGGCTTTCTGAAAGGGAAGACTGCGGATAAACTGCTTGAACTTACCCTGTCAGAAAATCCCCTCGAAGCTGCTGTAGGAGTTGCAACTGCAAATGCGCTTTCCCACATGCTATGGAATCTTAAGCCTGAGAACTTTCCAATTTCAAATCTGGATGTTCTTGATCTTATAAAACCCGAAGATCGAGTTGCAATGGTAGGTTATTTTGGACCTCTCATCCCGAAAATCCTGAAAATAACCGATAAACTCACAGTCCTTGAAAAGCGTGAAATCGAAGCTCCTCAAACCATAACCCTGCCCTCGGGAAAAGCCAGGGAAATCCTCCCTGTGTCAGATGTAATCATCCTCAGTGCAAGTACTCTAGCCAACAGGACTTTTGACGAACTTCTTTCCCTCCGGGGGGCAGCAAGGGAAGTAATCCTGCTCGGTCCAAGCACTCCTCTCTACCCTGCCCCGTTTTTTGATAGAGGAATTACTGCAATAATGGGAACCCGAATCTTTGATCCCTTAACAATGCTTACGGTGGTAAGTGAGGCTGGAGGTACGAAAAAACTGCACCAGTACTGCGGGAAAAAGGTTGCGTTCAGAAAAAATGGCATAAATGTTGTAAGAAGTAACTTTAAGAAAAGCCGGGAATTGTAAAAAAAGATTTGGAATGTAAGAGATGTCATACATTCCATTTTAATTAAGGAAAATCACTTTTTTCAGTATTTTTTCTTTCGGTACAGAAAGAGAACTGCAACTTTTACTTCCTTGCTTTTATCTTCTCAAAGAGCTGCTTCAGGGTATCCTCATTGCTCTTAGTAAACTCAAAAGGCGAACTCGTGAAAGGCTCAAAATGCACAGCCACATCATCGAGCCTGTAAAAAGTCCCGTCACATTCCATGGCATCAATAACTCCCGGAAGTACAACATCCGAAGCAGCCGTGGTCGGGCAGGGAGCAATGTCCAGGCAGACCATTGGGATTTTGGCAAGGTAAGAGGCGCAGTCCGCAGGGATGTGGCAGACAAGATCAGCGCACATCACAAGGGCTGCATCCACATCTTTTTCCCGAAGCACGTCAACGGTTGTGAATTCTCCGGGGTTGTAACGTGGGTGTCCGCGCGTAAAATCAAGCCCGAAGGGGTAGCCGTACATATAAGAAGCAACTTGGTTAAAACCTGCTACGTTACAGTGACCGCGCAGGGCTCCAAGAGTGAACTTTGCGTAGTTGTTCAGTTCCTTTACGAGATTCATGGCAATTTCAGCGTTTCTATGCTTTCCGATAGATGAAGAAAGTCCGAGTCCTACTGATATTGCCCCGAAGTTGCAGTTCTTCATCATATCAAGCATTTCTTCCATTACATAGATTGGGACTCCTGTTATCTCTTCCACTGAAGGGTGAGGAGTTTTCCCGTGCAGCAGGGTAAGAAGTGCACTGATAAGTTCGTAATCAGAATTGGGTTTAAGCTGGACATGCAGGTCGGAAGCTACAGCAGTTGGAGTTTTTCTTGGGTCTACTGTGATAACAGTCCTGTCGAAACGCCCGCGTTTTGTCCAGTAACCACGCGGGAAAACCGCGTATCTTGACATCTGCCTTGGCATGGATTCAAGAGGATTGGTTCCCCAGTAAACTATGAGATCTCCCCTGTTTTTCTTCTGACCTTCGGTTGCACCGACTTTTCCTGATTCCTGGATTCCCATAGCTGTTGGTCCGTGGCAGATTGTAGCATTGGAGTCAACAATAGCACCAAGGTATTCCCCTATCTTGAGCCCTATCTCATGGGCTTCGCAGGAGGTTTCGCTCCCCATGAAAAGCAGGGGTCGCTTTGCCGAAACAAGGATATCGGCAGCTATTTCTAGAGCTTCATCCCAGGCGGCAGGCGTCAGTTTTCCCTCAACTTTTACAAGAGGCTGCCTTAGCCTGTGGGAACTCACAACCTCCTGAAATTTGGCATTTCCCATTTTACATGCATTTTTGGCTTCTATCTTTCCTTCTCCGAATTCAACCTGGATATCATCACAGGCTGCCCCGCAAACCGGACAGACTATGTTTTTGTAAATCATGCTTATTGCCCTCCGATATAAACTTTCAGCACTACATCTTCGGCACTAAGAACTTCTTCTTCAGTGGGTTCAATTGTTACAGGGATGCCCTTATAGAGTGGAGAGCCCGTAGAAAGGGTATCGGGATCAATGACAACATTCGACCAGATAGCCCTCGGCATGAAAACCTGTCCTGGCTGGACTGAATCAGTACATCTGGTATAAACAGCAACAGAATGTTTTCCATTTCCACTTGTTACTTTCACCTTATCAGGGGAACAGAGTGATACAAAATCAGCAGGGGAAATCCAGCAGCATGCACACTCCTTAGTGTAGTCATCCGTGAATTTATCCCCACCTTTGGCAAGCCTGCCTTCATCAATCGTACTTCCGGTAATGAGTAATACTTCCATATCTCTCACCTCAGAGTTCCGGGTTTGCGTTTGCATCCACGTAGAGAGCTCCCTTCGCCCGCTTGCTGATTGCATAATCCCCTGTGAACTTCTTGAATTCGCCTATTAACTCGACTTCACCAACCTTGACACTGTTTTCCATGGAAACATATTCGAAACCAGGGGAGAAACGTTCTATTTTGCCTCCGATAACTATGGTTCCACCTGCCATTTCAGCCCCTACTCCACGAAGAGCTCTGCCTTTGACAACAATAAGTCCTCCATTCTGGCGAATTCCGCAGAAGCCTTCAACGTTACCTTCTACCAGAATTTCGCCGCCATCCATGCCGCCTCCAAGCTGGTGCCGCGCCGAGCCTTCGATGACTATGCGTCCTCCTTTCATTCCGTGCCATTTGCCCCTGTATGCGCAGCCCACATGATCTCCGGCATTGCCTTTAATATTCAGGAGGCCACCTGTCATTTCCATGCCAGCCCAGGAATCAGCATCTCCGTAAACTACGATCTCGCCCCCTTTCATCCCGGTACCTACATGCATTCCTGCAGACCCTTCAATTTCGATTTTTCCCGCACTCATGCCTTCTCCGATCCTTTTGACCCTCATTGCATCACCTTTAATACGGATCAGAGTCTCAGCTGCAGAACTGCCACCACTGCCAATTACTTCAAAAAACTCGGAAAGAGGATAAGTCCTGGGTCCCTGCCATACGTGCAGGTTTCCGATTTCCTCGGCATTTCTGCCTGCAAAGGAATCAGGTGTAATAATATCAGCTTCCAGTTTAATGTCAATCTCTTTTTTAGGAATAAGAACTACTTCTCCCATTTTTGCAGTACTTTCGATCCTGCCTTTATCAATAAGAACTCCCTCTGTCATGACCTCACCTCTCACCATTAACCTGTATGGGAGTTGGATTTTCCAGATACTTTTCTGGAGTCGGGTAATTAGCAAAGCCCAGAGTATAATACCTGAACCAGTTCTTTACATCAGCCAGCATTTCCTTTTCCCGCTCGTTTTCTACATGTACTTCAGAATAGTAAGTCCGCTTTTCAGGCAAAGAAACGATCTCGCCTTTAATAGCTACAATTTCGCCATCCTTTACAGTGTATTCTGCTTTCCTGAAGGCTCTTAGAAGAGTTTCGTAGTTGTTTGCATCAAGCTGCTGGGGGTTTATGTTATAAACTGTAATGTCTCCGTCAGCACCAACTCCAAGAGAACCTTTCCTGTGCACCATTCCAATGGTCTTAGCAGGATTGGCTCTGGTAAGGATCGCAATATCATAGAGGGAAAGTTCCCGGTTTACGCCTCCGAGTTCACTCCTATCATTTGCCCATTTATGACACTCACTGAAAGTCTGTCTCCTGAAAGCTTCGGACATGAGCCAGGTCATAACTTCAGGATATTTAGTGAAAGGCCCGCCATTGGGGCTATCCGTAGTCATAATCGTCTTCCAGGGGTCGTTGATCAGCAGGAGACATTCAAGTCCCATTGCCCACTGCAAGCTGTGCACAGGGTTGGATTTGAGGTAAGTGAATGGCAGGACACCTGATCCACACTCCATCTCGACATCAGTATTCGACCATTTGTTTCCCGTAAGCGTGTAAAGGTCGTGAATGGCAGGACCGTCTCCGGTCATAACTGTTGCTTCTCCGAAGGGTGTGCATCCACTGTCGATTACAACATGGTCTTTGTTGTTGATGTAGTCTGCAATATCTTTTACTCCAGACTCGCAGTCTGCCCAGGTGGTGCCTGCAAAACTGTTGAACATCAGATGAGTGAGGTATACAGAACGATCCTTTGCAGGGTCCAGTTTGGTTTCAGCCCATTCCACGTCCATGTTTTGTGTGGTTTTTACTCCATCAGGAATTTTCAGAGAATCCTTGGTAATTGCATAACAGCCAGGGTGTCCCAGATTATTTGCATGCAGATGGATAGGCATAGGCATTCCAAGAAGCTCATTTACCTCAGTAAGCCCTTTTATTACTTCTCTCGGGGTAATCTCGAAATGGATATTGGCTTCATCAAGAGAACTTATATTTTTACCCCAGCCCCAGTTTTCGACTCCTGCAGGATTGACACACTTAATTCCATAAGTCTTGTGAGTTTTCATCATCCAGGCTACGTAAGCAGCAGCCTTTTCCATGTCTCCGTCCCTGAAGTAGCGCATCAAAAAGAAGTTGTTTCCCAGTACCAGGTATCCACCCATATCAAGGAGCGGAGTTGCACGCATCTCCTCATGGGTGTGGCGAGCTTCAAGGGGAGGAACGGCAGCTTCAAAAACTGTTGTATAGCCCATTGCTGCGTAATCGTACCCCTGTTTATAGACCGATGGGACAGAATAACCTGAACCTGAATGGGTGAGTGACGTCTTCTGGAGATTTGATTTATAATGGTCTTCAGGGCGCATCATCCTGCCGGCGTTGACTTTCGCGCCTGCAACGTGAGAATGAGAGTCAACTCCACCTGGCATAACCGTCATACCGGAGGCATCAATAACCTTTGTATCTTTCAGTTCGGCAGCAGAAAGCTCTCTTACAACTTTTCCGTCTTTGATAAAAACATCCATTATTTCCCCTTTTATTTCGTTCAGGGGATCAAAGACACATCCATTCTTGATTGCAATAGTTCCTGCCATTTATTCCACCTCTCTTTTTACAAGCCGGATCGCATCAACAGGGCATATAAGGGCACAGGCTCCATCTGCTCCGCAGCAGTCCTGGTCTACTACCGAAATTCTTCCGTTCTTAACCTCAAGAAGGGTTTTCTCGTCCATATCGTTTAGGTACCCCGCAGCAAGTTCATGGCTATTGAGAGAATTTACTGGACAGACGATAACACAATTCCCACAGCCCAAGCATGCGTTTTCATCCGTTTCCAGGCAGGTGCGGAGCAGAGCCTCAGGAACAGGAACTTCAAGGATCTTTTTCTCAAGAACACTCTTTTTCTCTACATCCGGCAGAATTGCAGTTTTTCTGACATCAATAGCATTTACAGGGCAGGAAACTGCACATGCCCCGCAGTAAATGCAGGCATCAGGACGGTGACTTATTTTTTCAACTCTTTCTCCAGACTTAGCCTTTTTATTGAAAATGGCATCTGCAGGACAGACCTCCACACAGGTATGGCAGGTCTGACAGATATTCTCATCCTTTATCCAGCGGCCCTCAAAGGGCTTTTCCACAGAAATTGCATTCACAGGGCACACTGCAGCACACCAGCCACAGTGGACACAATAATCCGAATCAATATGGGTCTTTCCGACCAGCTTCAGATGTCCATCCTCTGAAATTTCACGTGTTACTTCAATACAGCCTCTGGGACAAATATCCTCACAAAGTCCGCAGTGGACGCAGCCTTCATTTACTGATGTCGGTTTCATTGCCCTGAAAAGGAAGGACATGTCAGTGAGGGATTTTCCTTCCTGCTTCAACTCAAGAGCGCCTGTGGGGCAAACTTTCGCACAAATCCCACAGACAAGGCACTCTTCACTTTTCTTTATTTCGATGAAATCCGCATCCAGCAACCCTCTAGCTACAGCTCCCACAGCTCCCACAGCCAAGTTACCTTTAGGGCAGGCCTGTACGCAGGTTCCGCAGCCAATGCATCTTTCAGGTAAATAGACCAGCTGCTTGTCTTTTTTTTCGGCAAAGACAGACAATCGCATATCATCTTGCATTTCGTTTACCTCTTAATGTTATTCTGTGCATGCGCCGCACAACAGTTCATTGTCATGCTGAACGAACATTTCACTGCATTTTTTACAGCACTGTATACGCTTTTTCTGTCGGACTGGAACTTCTATGTCTACAAGTTTCCAGGAATACACTTTTTCTCCTGCATCCAGGAGGATAGGCACAATCTCTACATGAGGAAATTTTTCAGTATTGAGGTACCAGGCATGGAGTTTAGGATAGGCTTTAGTCTTCTCAGGATCGAGGATTATTCGGATGCCTTTAATGCTGTGCACTCCTTCAGGCGCCTGTTTGTTTACCGTAACTGCCATTTTTCCCAGATTATTAATCTTCAATCCGTTGTTTCCGATGGTGGCTCCTGCAAGGATTTGAAACGGATCAGGCATGCAGCTTTTCGTCTCGCAGGTCACGTATATACGCTCCCCACTCTGGATATCGAGCTCCCTCCTTGCAATATTGAGCATCTGAATGCCAATTAATGCCCCAGAGGTAAGGAAACCATGAAAGGAAACTACTCTTTCAATCTGGGAAAGCAACTCAGGGTCTGTTACCTGCCTCAGAATTGTCTCCATTCGTTGTTTTTCTTCAGGTGAGTTTTTTTGCAATGTATGCACCGCCATGAATCTAACCGTTATATATGTTCAAACATAACGCTGATAAATACGAAAACTCGGGCAAAATCTGCCAAAAGGTGTAGGGATCCAATGTATCAGGTTATGTAAAGGTAAACATAACAGAGTGGACGCAACATATCTTAAGTTATTTTTCGACAGGAAAATCAGCCAATTTTACAGGGCTGGGTCGATAGATCCAACTCCCCAAAACTTCAGCCTGAGCAAAAGTAACAGGACAACATACAGTCCTATACCTGAATTTCAGGGATATGTTAGGATACATATATCGATAATTAATCATGATATTTTACTGTGGTTAAAATCATATAAGCAGGTGATTTATAAAATTATCGATGAAGAAACTTTTCATGGGAGAGAATGAAGAAATAAATAATACTTAAAAGGCGGCTGAAAATGTCTTTATCGGCAGAGTTTTATATAGACCTGTGTTTTACGAGGTCATAAAAAGATCAAATTATATGTTTACAAATCTCCTCGGAAGAATATAGCAAGGCTTTAAAAAGGAACTTGAGAGTATAAAAGAGCGCACAAAATTCTAACTGCAGGTCAGAGTTTTATTAATTAGAATCAATTAAATACTGGAAAAAAGATTATTGACAAAAGATTGAAGGAACGCCGGAAGAGTTAATTCCTGCTTACTGTAGCCCCCGATACAGTCGCTCCAAATATATGCTCCCATCAAGTTTTATTTCGGAATGGAATCAACCTCTTCCGGGCAATTTTTATCGTACACAGGAGGAGCTCCAGAAAGAGTTGTATTTCCCTCCGTATCTGTATCGTCTCCCAAGATATACCCCCTCAAGTATACTCGGAGTAGAATCAACTCCTTCCAGATAGCGCTTTTTTCACATACCATACCTATTTTTTCACTCTCTTTGACCTGTTTGCTCCCGTTATATTATACAATGTCCCGATTGTTATTTTAAATTAATTATACGAAAAATTGTTTCTTAACAAAAGTTATTTTCACAGGAAATGTTTTAAAATCGAAAAATAATTAAATATTAATAATGTATTTTTTATTTTATCTTGAGGTACTTAAGGAATAAATTACAAATTATTTCCTAAAAAGATAAGAAGATGATTTTATATTAAATTCTTGAATTTAAAGCCTGGGATATTATATCCCACATCTCTGCAGGAATTTTAAAAAAGAAAGAGTTTATTTTTCTAATTCAGCTATCTCTTTTTCCATTTTCCTTCTTATCATCTGTTCAGAGATCCAGCCAATGGCATTGTAAACAGAATTAACAGGGACATCCACGTAATACTTTGTTTCCGGGTTGAGCCAGCCTTTTTCTTTCCAGTAAGCATAATCAGCAGGACCAGTGTATCCAGGTTTGCCAAAACTTGCCTTTTGCGCACGAAAAATCAGTACATCTTTAAGTTCCGGAGAGCGCCGCTTTTTCTGGAAGGAATTGTAGAACTCAAGTGCAGCTTTTTCAAGTTTCCGGTTATTTTCCTGCTCTTGTTTTTTGGAGATCATACCTGGGGGAGTTATAAGACCAATACTTTGAGATACTTCAAAACCCCATATACCAGCTACCAGTTTAAGGTAACCGAGAACCTCCTTAAGACCCACAGCGCCTGTAGTGGAGAGAAGAAGAGCTTTTTTATCAAAAAAACGGGGTCGGTGGAAAATATAAGAGAAGCGGTCAACAAAGGTTTTCATGAGTGCAGAAACATTCATACCATAAACAGGTGAAGCAAAGATCACGCCATCGGCGGCATGTATCTTTTGTTCGATAAGGGGAGCTTCATCTTTACATGGACAATACTCTTCACCCTTTGCAAGACAGAGATAACAGCCGCGACACTGCGACAGGCTTGCATCTTTGAGCATCAGGTATTCGAATTCAACGTTGCCCATAGACTGCATGTATTCTTCAATTTTCTTTGTCGCTCTATAGGTATTGCCTTTTCGCGGGCTTCCCATGATAACCAGGATTCTCATAACTTAGGCACATTCCTTCTATATTATAATTTATGCTACCTGAAAATCATCTATATAATGTTAAAATAGTTCCTGATTCTAACAGTTGCCAGACTCAAGAAATCTGTAAGGGAAAGTAAGTATAATTTCTCGATATGCTTTCAACGTCCCTATATTGGTCCGAATATCTCAATAAAGCAGCCAGATAGCTCTGTAGAAAAGAGAGATTGCTAGATTTACAGCAAAGATGAAAATCAGCGATAAAAATCAGAGATGAAAATTAGTGACGAAAATCAGAAAATAAAAGCCTGAGAAAAACACAATTTATAGATTTAAGCGCTGGGAAAATCAGTGAGGTGGTTCATAAGGTTCTATGTAAACGAAGTTCGTTACTGGATCAGTTTTGAAGCTGTCCGGCATTTCCTTCATTTCATAGTACTCCCTTATGAACCAATTATAAGTATATAATTAATATTATAAAAAATTAACGATGGAATGTTTTATTCTTTACATAGTGTCAGATATCTATATCAGTAGACCTCGTTTGCCTGACTTTTTTGTCCCGCGAATAGGACCCAATCAATTAGCCTGTGGCATTGTTCTCAGCAGTTTTCAGCGAGTCCGGATTCTTGAGTTTCTTCTTTCATTAATAAGCCTTTGACTTTTTCTTTCAATTAGAGTAGGCTCCATACCATCTAGAGTACTCGAAGCTTATATGATTACTTGCTTCCTGCTTTAATATTTTTCAGGATTTCCCGCAGCCCAGGCCTTTTTCCATACATCAACAGGTAAGCCCTGAAAAGCCGGCTGGAGAGCAGAATCACTCCATGCACCGAGACAAATAGAATTAATATGCTGGCAAGGATCTGATAGAGAGGCACAGATGTAACTCCCATTCTGGCAAGCATGGCTACTGGCGAGGTAAGAGGAAAGAGGGAAAGAAAAACTGAAAATGGACTGTCTGGACTTGTAAGGAGTGGCTGCATGAATATAAGAGGAGTTGCGGCTGTAAACGTCAAAATTCCTGCAACCTGCTGGCTCTCCTGAAGAGAACTCGTTATCGCCCCGATTCCTGCCATTAAACTGGCAAAAAAGATGAAGCCGAGCACGAAGTAGATGAGAGCGAGTAAGAGAGTAAAAGGTTCGATATTTACAGGAAGGGCATACCCACTCCCAAACACTATTGCCGCAAGCCAGATAAGAATCTGCAAGAGACCGACTGCACCAAGGCCTGCGATTTTGCCTGTAAGAATTTCAGAAGGGGTAGCAGAGGAAAGCAGGATTTCGATTATTCGGTTCTCTTTTTCCTCGGCTACGCCACGAAGCAGAAATCCGGACGAAGAGAAAATACTGAAAAGGAGAAGAAAAGCTGTAAGAATAGGAAGTCCAAAGCTGGCAAGCATTTCGGTAAGCCCTTGTTCAGAGGGTTCTCCATTTTCCCCTACATTATAAAACTTCATGTTAACCGGATCTCGAACTCTGTTGAGAATGAGCTCATCAACTTTGTCCTTAAGGAGGGAGGTAATAACAATATCTGAGATCTCGGCCGACAGTTCAATGTCTGGCATAGGCGCTTCTTTTTTGAGGCTATATAGCTCTATTGTCCCGGTCTCAAGAAAATTTTCGGGGATAATAAGATAAGAAGAAATCAGGCCCGTCTGTAAAGCCTGCCTCGCTTCGGAGATTTCACTATACTTTACAAATTCAATAACTGAGGTTTCTGCCTCAGAAGGTCTCAGAGAAATACCCTCATTTCGGACAGATTCCGGAAATTCAAAGGTGTCAGTCATATCAATATAACCTACTTTCTGGTCTTCAGCCGGAGTCGCTTCTGAGACTATTGCTGGAAGGAGACTGATCCCCATAAGTAGGAGAGGAAAGAGGAAAGTCATAAAAAGAAATTCTTTACGCTTGATTGTCTTCAAGAACTCGTGCCTGGCAATAATGAAGGTTTTTTCGGGAAAATCATTCATTGAGAGCACTCTCCAGAGTCTCAATAAAGATATCATTCAAAGAAGGAAGTGCCTGCTCAAAACGAAGGATGTTTGCTCTCCGAACAAGTTCTTCAAGCAGGATCTGTGTATTTATTCCCGTTTCTGGAAAGATTTCAATCAATTTTCCGGATTCTGTTATTTTTTCTATACCTGAAATTTCCCTAATTGCGTTCAAATCTTCTTTTTCCGCAAATTCTACAATCAGAGAGTTCCTTCCATGTTCCTTCCTGATTTCTTCCACAGTGCCGTAAAGTACTCTCCTACCTTTATTGAGCATAAGAATCCTATTACAGAGGGTCTGGGCTTGCTCCATCATGTGTGTGGAAAGGATTACTGTTTTTCCTGCTGCCCTGAGATCCAGGATCTTATTTTTAACGATCTTCGTGTTCACAGGATCAAGCCCTGAAAAAGGTTCGTCAAGAATTATAAGTTCAGGGTCATGGATAATCGCAGAAAGAAACTGGATTTGCTGCTGCATCCCTTTGGAAAGTTCTTCAACTTTCTTATTCTTATATTGATAGAAATCCAGGGATTTAAGCAGGGATTCGGCGTTTAAATGTGCCTGTTTTTTGGGCATGCCTTTAAGTTGTGCAAGATAGACCAGCATATCCAGAAGTCCTGTTTTTCTGTACAGTCCCCTTTCCTCAGGAAGATATCCTATCCTGTTCTTTGCAGCCGGGTTAAGGAGTTCCCCAAAGACATTTATTTTCCCGGTGTCCGGCTTGATAATGTCAAGAAGAAGCCTGATAAGTGTTGTCTTTCCTGCCCCGTTTGGACCAAGAAGCCCGAAAATCTCACCCTGCCTCATTGAAAACGAGATACCTTTAACGATGCTCTTTTCTGAGAAGGACTTTGATACGCTTTGAAATTCCACAGTATGCATTCAGATTAAATACATTCCAATATAAAATAAGTTTATTCGATATTATTGAAAACTCTAATGGAAGCAAAAGCTCATTCGCCATTTAATTAAAGTAACTGTCCGGCATTAAAGAGATTAATGGAACTCAACTAGAGAAAAATAAGAAAATTCAGGAGATAATATGATACCGAAATTAATCATTCACAACAGTATAAGTCTCGATGGTTCCACCACAGGCTTCGAAGCAAATCTTGATATTCACTATAAACTCCTGAGCAGTTATCAGCCCGATGCCATAATAGTCGGTTCGAACACTGCAAAAACCGGAACCCAGTTTTTCTGTGAAATAATTCCGCCTGAAGAGGAATCGGATTTCAGGAAGCCTGAGATCCAGCCCGATGATCCCAGAGCATACTGGTTGATTGCAGACTCAAAAGGAATCCTTGAAGGATTAATGCACGTTTTCAGGCGTTCCGAGTACAGCAAAGATGTAATCGTCCTCGTCTCGGAAAAGACTCCTGAAGGCTATATCAATTACCTCAAAGAGAGGAATTATGACTTTATCCGGACCGGAGCAGACCGCGTAAATATCAGGCATGCACTGGAAATTGCAAACGAAAGGTATGGGTTCGAACTTGTAGTTTCGGACAGTGGTGGGGTTCTTAACAGTATATTGCTCGAGCACGGGCTCGTCGAAGAAATCAGCCTGATTATTACCCCTGAGATTGCAGGAAAAAACGGAACAAATCTCTTCAGGACCCTGGAGAAAAGTGGCATACGGCTTGAACTCCTAAAAAATCAAATTATAGAAAAGCAGTACGTGCACCTTGTCTACCGAGTTTTGAAAGAATGAAATAACTGAGTACGCAGTTTTAATACAGGTCTTTAAACTTAACAGATCTAAGTGACCCTGAATATTAAGCCCACTACAGTAGCGAAGATTATCTTTATAAATGTCCCGCCTGAATTACATTAACAGAAGCGTACCCTATAAGCGGATACTTCAAAATTGTCTCCTTTTTGGAATCATAGAGAAAGTATTGCATAGAGAAAGTATTGTAAAGATTAACCTTTCTTGAACGTAAGTATTGTCCCGAAACCGTTAATGCTGACGTTCTGCTGGTTACAGGCGCGGTAACCCTGAATATGGTTGAAGCCGTTCTAAAAACCTATGAAGCCATTCCCTCCCTTAAATTTGTGGTCGCAGTAGGAGATGACGCCTGTGATAGTGGGGTTTATAAAGGTTCTTATGCTGATTTGGAGGGGTTGATAAAATCCTGCCTGTAGATGTTAAAGTTCCAGGAATTCCCTTCCTCCAAAGAGATCCTGTGAGGCATCTTTGCCCTGGTAAAAAAGGCTTCAGAATAATCTACCTTATCTCCTCTACATAAGAAAGAGAGAAAAATCAAAAACTTTTGTCAAAAGTTTTTAAGGAAAGTTTTTTTCTAAAAAAGTTTTCCAGATAGGGTTCAGACGAATCTTTCTTGTGTCCTTTTCGGTACAACGCGGAAACTAATAACGATAAGAAGAAAATTATAAATAGGTGGGAATAATATTCCGAAGACGTTACTTCTTTTCCGGAGAGAATGCATTTGAGAACAAACTTCCGAATGAATTTATGGGTAAAGCCGGAAATCTACGAAGTGTCTTTAGGAGTCCTGTTCTCAAAAGAATACCCTTAAAAAGCTTATTGTTACAGAATGCCCGGAAAAGTTTAATCTAGAAGCAATAAATGAGTTGCCCTATATTTATGAGCTGATCAAAAATTTCTCAAAAACCAGTATAAAGGCAGCAAAATCTTCTGTAGAGAACTTAGTGCCTGAATTTATGAGTCCCGTATTGTTGAGGATTCAAAAATGTGATAGATCGTAGAGACGATCGATCTGGCCAAAAATAATCCTGAAAGCAACCTAAGGGAAGAAGTCTGAGAATAAAAAAAGATAAATTTGGAAAAGAACTTTTAAAAAGATAGAATGGAAGCAGGAAGAACTGGAAAAAAAGCATTTAACTTAACGAAAATAAATGCTTTTTGGAAAAAGATATAAAGGATCAATTGAAAAGTAGCGCAGTAATAACTGCGAGAAGTTCCTTCAAAGTTCTTCTGGAGGAAGAGAGAATTTTTGCTAACTCAGACTGCTTTCTGAAAAGAAATAAAGGAGAAGTATCTCTTTATACCTAAAGACTTCCCGGGGAGATGGAATAGAATGAAAGTATCACTCATTGATCTGGCATTTCTTTCAGAAAAAAGGAAAGACGTATTGCTCCTGCTGGAAGAGGGACCTAAAACAGGGGATGAAATAAAAACGGCCCTCAATGTCAATTCGACATCAATTATGCCCCAGATCAAAAAGTTAAAAGAAGGGCGCCTAATAGTACAGGATGAGAGAAATACCTATAGGCTCTCCGAGATGGGAGAGATAGTAGTCGAAAAAATGGAGCCTCTACTGAATACTGTAAGAGTTTTTGAGGAAAATTACGATTATTGGACAAATCATGACTTTTCTGCAATTCCCGAACATCTTCTTAACAGGATTGATGAGCTGGGTAACTATTTCATGCTTGAAGCCGACCTTAACCGACTTTTTGAATTACCTGAAGATTTTAAAAAAAACCTTTTGGAATCAAAAGATGTAAAAATGTTCCTTTCATATTTCAATCCTCTTCACGTTGAGATGTACCTAGAACTTGCAGGAAAAGGAGCTGCAATATGTCTTATCCTGACAGAACCCGTTTTTGACAGGATGAAAAAGGATTACTACGAAGACCTGAAATATCTTGTGGAATCAAAAAATGTTCAGATCTATGTCTGTGACAAAAATGTAACCCTCAAAAACGTGGTGACAGAACGTTTCTGCTCGCTTGTGCTTTTCGACAAAAAAGGAAAGTTCGACCATCAACGGCTCATGAGTTTTGATGAAAGTGCACTCAAATGGTGTGAAGAACTCTTTTTGCATTATAAAAACCTCTCCACACGACTGGAGAAACTATAACCCCCTCTCGAAGTCAGGATGAGCCTTCGTCCAGATACTTATCGATCAAAGCCCTGAATTTGTGAATATCAATGGGTTTGGAGACATAGTCCACACAGCCCATTTCTATGAAATGCTCCTCACTGCCTTTCATAGCATGAGCCGTAACTGCTATCACAGGGATATCTGCAGTCGCAGGATTCTTCTTAATTCGATCGAGAACTTCAAGCCCATCCATCTTTGGAAGCTGCATATCTAGCAGAATAAGATCGAACTTTTTTTCAGCAAGGCGTTCAAGCGCCTTTATTCCATCTTCGGCTTTAGTTATACTGTGCCCATAGAGTTCCAGAAGATCCATAACCAGTTCCATGTTCATGGGATTATCTTCGACAATAAGGATTTTCTTCATCATTAAGCCCCTTCAGCATAGCTAATTGTTCTATTCTATTAATTAACTCTTTTCTTCCGAAAGTGCCCTTTTTCATAATAGAAATAAGGTAACCTTTCAGTTCATTGTTCAGTTCTTCAAGATTCTTCCCGGTAAGTTCGCTGGAAGTGCATACAATAAGAGGAATATCTTTTGTACGTATATCAGCTCTCATGCTGGATATCAGGTCAAACCCGCTGATTTCCGGCATCATGAGGTCAACAATCAGTATGTCCGGCTGCGGGTTTGAGAAGAGCTTTTGTAGGCCCTCCCTTCCACTGTAAGCTTTGATAACCTCAAAACCTTCGGACTCAATCATTGAGCTCAGCAGTTCTACAGTATATTCATCATTATCCACGATAAGAACTTTAGGAGATTCGAACCGGAACTTCTCAGTAATTTCTTTGAGGGAACTTACCAGCTCAACCCTTTTTATCGGTTTTGTAAAGGAGTATGTTGCTCCAAGTGTAATTCCAAGCTCGTTGTTATTAGTCATGGAGATGATAAGCACAGGTATGGAAGCTGTGTGAGGATCATTTTTCAACTGCTTCAAAACAAGCCAGCCATTAGTGTCCGGCAGGAAAACATCCAGGGTAATAATATCGGGTTTCAGGTTCTTTGCAACCTTCAAAACATTTTTTCCGCTATAAAGGGTAGCTACACTATATCCGGCGTCCTTAAGAATAACCGAGAGAAGTTCACTGGAACTTTTGTCATCTTCGACTACCAGAACAAGTTCCTGTTTAGAGCCTCCCTCTCTAGGTAAGTAGACTTCGGGCATCTCGAGTTCTTCCTGCAAATCCTCCGCACTTTCTTTTACTGAAAGTGCTGCTGCTTTGCTCATCTCAAATTCTATCATTACATCCTCAAGTTCCATCTCTTTGGCTTTTCTGAACTCTAAGGGTTTCCTGAGAGGAATCGCAAAGGTGAAGTTGCTGCCTTTCCCAGGCTCGCTCTCAACCCAGATATCTCCCTGATGCAGGGTCACGAGCTTCTTCACAAGAGCAAGTCCAAGTCCTGTGCCGCAGTATTGTTTGGTTGCTGACTTACTAAGTTGGGTAAAGGGCTGGAAAAGTTTTAGCTGATCTTCAGCAGAAATGCCTATACCGGTATCTATGACTGAAATAAGCGCTCGATTGCCGCTCTTCTTGCAGTAGATCAGGACTTTTCCACCGGCTGGGGTAAATTTGATTGCATTGCTTATAAGGTTGTAAAGTATCTGAATCAGTCGACCTCTGTCGGCTTCAAGCGTAGTAAGGTCGGATTCTACATTAAAAGTCACTTCAAGAGCTTTTACCTGCATAAGAGGAAAGAGAACGGCTTTAACTTCCTCAAAAATGGAGTTGATCGAAAACTCACTATAGTGGAGTTCCATTCTTCCGGCTTCTACTTTTGAAAGGTCAAGAATATCGTTTATGAGCATCAGCAAATGCTTCCCACTGGTAGAAATATTGCTTACGTATTTGTACTGCTTTTCATTAAGCTCGCCAAAAGCCTTCTCAAGGAGAATATCCGAAAATCCTATAATGGAATTCAAAGGTGTTCTCAACTCATGACTCATGTTTGCAAGAAATTCACTTTTGGTATTATTGGCGGCTTCAGCTTCAAGTTTTGCCTGAAGCAATTTTTCTTCCGAACGCCGATGTGTAGTGATATCTAGACCTGTTTTCAGAATCCCGGTAATCTTGCCATCTTCATCCTTTATGGGAATTGCACTGACTGCCCAGGTCTTCCCGTCCATGGTAACTACTTCCCCGAACTCTTCATTCCCGGACTCCAATACTCTCAATACAGGAGATTTGCCTGGTTTCTCTTTATATAGTATATATATCCTTATAATTTCGCCCGATAACGTCTTCAAGTCCCATGCCCATGTGGTCAAGAGCCGCTTTGTTCAACCAGATTATTTTCAATTCGGAATCCATAAAGACTACAAGTTCAGTGAGAGAATCGAGAATCACCATTTTTTCATGTTCCTGAGCTTTGAACTTGTCAGAAGTAGCTCTCAGGCGGTCAAGTGTCTGGTTTATTCCTTCAGACAGCCTTGAGAGTTCATCATTCCCATCCACAAAAAATCGTTCAGAGAAATTCTCATCTGTCCTCGCCTTTCTCACAAAATTATCAATTGCAACTATCCGGGATATCACTTCCCTGTCAAGAAGAAACTTAAAACTAGCCCCAGCAATAAGTCCTGAGAACAAAAGTAAAAATACCAGGTATCGGAGAACCTTCTGTCCCTCGGCGTAGATAGTGCTGGCGGTGTCAGACTGGATTACAACAGTCGGACTTCCGGAAATATCTTTAATGACAGAATAGCTTGTAACTTGATCTCCAGTTTCATTATAAATGAAATTCGGATTTTTGCTTTCTAAAAGAGTCTGCTGGAAATCAAGTGAAGAATCTTTAAGAGTGTAAAGGGTAACCGTACTTCCTGTACTTTCCTGGATGGATTCAATGAAACTAGAATCAAACTTTTTTCCAAGAATGATCGTACCTGAGATTTCGTTAATTCCGGACGCTGCAAGCACAGGCTGACTGGAGATAAATGCAGGCTCGTTTTCCAGCATGATTAAGCCTTTTAAAGGAGTCTCAGCCTCTTTACAAAGGAGACTGCCATCATTTATTCTCTGAAGTATGTCAGGAAGAATAGAAGCATTAGTAGATACTTCTGAATCCGAAACTTTGGAATACACAATATTCCCTGAACTGTTTACCAGAAAAATGAAGTCGCAACCACTGACGGAAAAGACATCGTCTACTGCAGTCTCACTGAGACTTTGAGGGTGCTGATTGAGCATTAAAGCTCTGACATCATCCCTTGAAGAAAGAGCAGAATTGATGCCTTCAAGGTGTAGAACCTGGAAATCAATAATATCCTTTACCCTCTCTACATTTTCAGCTGCCTCTTTTTCCTGCAGATCGGAAAAACTGGAATAGAGAATGCTCTGGGATGCAAGAATAACAACTGAAATTAGAAGGGCAAAGATAATATAGATGATAACAAGGATCTTTCCACTAACTTTCATAGTTTAAACTCGATGACAGGTTTCGGGTTAACTGAGTCTGGAAATACGGTTGGGTTGGGATCTACAGTATGATTATAAGACAATACTAACAGAATAAATTAAATTATAATCTATATAAAAGTTTTCTCAAACAGTCATGCCAAAATAATTTCTCCTTATTTAAGAATAAATATAAATATAGATTCTTTTTTCCGATATAAAAGCTCCTGGAGTTTTTATATTGGAAAAAAAGATCTGAAATAGCATATATGGTTAAAACCTCTTTTAATCTTAGAAGAATAAGTAGAAAGAATTGATCTCAAAACATATATTATTCGTATATTCACTAACAGAATTTTAAGAAAATAATTTTAAGTATTTTTACAGGTTATGTACTGGATTTCTATCAGGATAAGTAGAAAATTTGGGCTTCTAGCTGGCATAGAGCATAGAACTATGAGGTCAAAATTTATGACCATATTTATTAAAAAAATAGCAAAAAAAAATTCTTGACAAATAGCTTTTATAAGTTGTTAACTAAAAAAATACCGCATTCTAATGAAATCGCAAGGAGCCTGAGAATTGTTTTTACTGTCGCTGTTCTCATCCCTGCCAGGGAGAGGCAGGAAGGAAATCCAGAGGCACTGTCGGTTTCTCAGGCAAAACCTGTGATTTCTACTGTATTTCTAAGTTATGGACACTCAGTCCGGAGCATGAAATATTTGGATTGAAAAATCTATATAATATTATCAAGTTTGGATTGAAAAATCTATATAATATTATCAAGTAGACAATAAAATTATAATAAAAATAAATGTTAATCGATAAATCTAAAAAAGGTATGACTATGAGCGAATTTACACTCAAAACGAGACTTTTAGCTGCCCTTGAAGGCAAGCCAGTTGACAAAGTACCTGTTTGCTCCGTGACCCAGACCGGGATTGTAGAACTTATGGATAAAGTCGGAGCCCCCTGGCCTGAAGCTCATTCTGACCCCGAACTCATGGCAAAGCTGGCAATTGCCAACTATGAGCTTAGCGGACTCGAAGCTGTAAGGCTTCCCTATTGTCTTACCGTTCTTGTTGAAGCTATGGGCTGTGAAATCAACATGGGTACCAAGAACAGGCAGCCTTCTGTTACAGGTCACCCTTACCCCAAGGACCTTGAAGGTGCATCCATTCCTGAAGACCTCCTGCAGAAAGGCAGAATCCCTGTTGTACTCGAAGCAATAAAAATAATCAGGGAAAAAGTAGGTCCTGACGTGCCAATTATTGGCGGTATGGAAGGTCCGGTTACAGTCGCCTCCGACCTGGTAAGTGTAAAATCCTTCATGAAATGGTCCCTTAAAAAGATTGATCTTTTCCAGCAGGCTCTGGATCTTGCCACTGAAGCTGCGATCATGTACGCAAATGCAATGGTCGAAGCAGGCGCAGACGTTATTGCCATTGCAGACCCTGTAGCTTCCCCTGATCTCATGAGCCCTGACTCCTTCAGGCAGTATCTCAAGCCAAGGCTGCAGAAGTTCTCCGCAAGTGTGAACTCAGTAACTGTCCTCCACATCTGTGGAAATGTTAACCCGATTCTCAGTGACATGGCAGACTGCGGTTTCGAAGGTCTCAGCGTTGAAGAAAAAATAGGCAGTGTAAAGAAGGGTAAGGAAGTAATCGGAGACAGGGCAAGATTAGTAGGAAATATTTCAAGTCCTTTCACTCTGCTGCCTGGACCTATTGACAAGATAAAAGCTGAAGCAAAAGAAGCTCTTGAAGGCGGAATTGATGTACTCGCACCAGGCTGTGGTATTGCACCTATGACCCCCCTCGATAATATCAAAGCACTGGTCGCAGCTAGAGATGAATACTACGCCTGAAAAGGCATTAAAAATCCCTTTATTTTTTCAGGGGCACAGTCCCGGGCTCTTAATTCTTTAGAGCTTCTGGATATCGTGCTCCACTTTGTTTTTCTTGTTTTGACAGGCGGAGTGAGTACTCCGGAGCCAGAACCTTACAGGCTGTGAGTTCAGGAGGACTTATCCGAACACAGGATTCAGTATAAATAGTTTGATAGCTATTCAGCATAAAACTTATTAAAATATATTAAACACAGAATATGTTTGAGATACTTGTTGAATAAATCTTAAACTTTTTTGGAGGAGGTTAAGATATGAGAACCGGAGTTGCAATTGACCTGGGTACCAGTGGTTTTAGGGCCCAGAAGATTGACCTGGAAAGCGGTGAAATCAAAAAGACGGTCATAACGCTGCGAAACCCCTTACCCGGAGCAAATGTTATGGACCATCTTGATTTTGCAATTCATTACGGGCTTGATAAGGCTCACGGACTTTCGGCAACAGCCGTAAAAAATATTCTGACCGAGCTGAATGTAAACTTGGCAGAAATGGAGAGATTTTCAATCTGCGGAAACCCTATCCAGCTTTCCATATTCCAGGGCATTCCAATTGAAGACCTGGCATATGCAGGTGAACGTAAAAAGCAAAAATACCACATTGAAGAGCAGAATCGAGATGCACGCATAATACCTATGACTGAAATTGAGGGTTTTGAAGAAGCTGTAAACTGCAAATTGATTGTGCCTCCAGCAATTAAACATGAAGTCGGAGCCGATGCGCTTGCACTTATTGTAAAAGCAGGCATGATTGAGAACAATGAGATAGCGATTGCAACGGATTACGGGACAAACGCAGAAATGGCTCTTAAAGCAAACGGCGTTATATATACCGGATCAGCTGCTGCAGGACCTGCGCTTGAGGGGCAGGAGATAGAATATGGGTCTATTGCTTCTCCTCATACAATTTGCGACGTTGAATTTGAGGGCGAAAACCTGCGCTGCTATGTACTTGACCGGGATATGAAGACCACAAAAGCCGACCTTGTAAATCCTAAAACCGGGGAAGTTGTGGAGAAAGGAGAACTGACTGCAAAGGGCATTACAGGCACAGGAGTCATTGCCCTTATAGAAACGGGCATGAGAAATAAGCTCATTGTGCTGCCAAAGATTCAAACACCGGACGGCATTATCCATCTACAGGATGGGATAAAATTCACAAGTAAAGACCTTATTGCAGCCGGGAGAGCAATAGGGGCGATCAGAGCCGGTCATATTACCCTCTGTGCAGCCGCAGGCATAGAAATGGAAGAACTGCAGATTGCTCACATGTCAGGAGCTGCGGGCACTTATATGGACGCTGCAAAAGCCCACAAGGTAGGAATGATTCCTTACAATGCGAGTTATGTCTCCCAGATAGGAAATACTTCTCTTACCATTGCCAGAGAGATCCTGCTTTCTGAAGACAGGCTCTGGGAACTGCAGGCGATTGCAAAGGAAATAGTGGGTACCCATGTGATGTTTGCAACCTCCGAAGCATTTAAAGAAGCTTATTTGCTGGAACTTGCTTTCTGGAATGAGGGTATGTCTTTCAAGATGCTTCAGAAGTTTTTGAAAAAGAAAAAACTTCCTATGATCGGCGAACCTTCTGATATTCTCAAAATTGACCGTCAAGTTGAAAGAGATATTCCCGAGCTCGGAGAAGAAGGGCTTGAGGTACTTGAAAGGGTTGGAACTTACCTTACAATGGTAATTGGAGAATGTGAAGGCTGCCATAAGTGCGTAAAGGTCTGCCCTAACGGAGCCCTTAGAATGGAAGACAACGGGTTTGTAAAAATAAGGACTGACCTCTGTGATGGCGCAAACTGCCAGCGCTGCCTTCACGCCTGTCCAAGTGATAGGTTTAAATGGGAAAACCTGACAGTAGCAGGAAAATAAGAAGGGCAAGCTTATTGAGAGTAAAAACGAATAAGGAAAATAAGCAATAAGCAAGACAAAGGGAGGAGAAAACGTGCAGGTCATTGTGGTGGGGGGTTTTCTGGGAAGCGGAAAAACTACCACTATTATCAATATGGGCAAGTACCTGGCAGAAAAAGGGAAGAAAGTTGCCATTATCGTGAATGAAATTGGCGAAATTGGGATTGATGGAGACGTTATAAATAGGTTTGGGTTCGATACGAAAGAAATCACAAGCGGGTGTATCTGCTGCTCCCTGAAAGTAGGATTAAGGACGACTGTTACTCTTCTTGCAAAGGAATACAAACCTGACATCCTTATGATCGAACCCACAGGCATTGCCTTCCCACACGTAATCAGGGATGAAATTGAACTCATGAACCTTGGTGAGGATGTAAGAATCGCTCCCCTAGTGACCCTGATTGACGGCAGCCGTTTCAAGTACCTGATGAAAGAAGTCAAAGAATTTGCCATGAGGCAGATTATCGATGCAGAAATCCTGGGGATAAACAAGGTAGACCTGATAGAGCCTATCCGTCTTCCCATTCTTGAAGCATCGGTGCAGCAGCTTAATCCGAATGCTAAAGTGGTTTTGCTTTCAGGAAAGGATACGGGCCAAAGATTTGAAAATTTCATGCGAATGGTGCTCCCGGATCTTGAAGGAGTGTCCGAAAGACTCCCGAAAGCTGAGGTAACTGAAGAAGCCGAACCCTCTGCGCCGCAAGAGACCGAAAGTTCTATTGAGGCTTCAAAAGTAGGCAGCTATTCTGCAGAATTTGAAGTTGAAAATGGGAACCTTAGCACTGACGCTGCCAGGGAATTAACAACTGAACTGGTGAATACGATAAAAGCGAAGGTGCTGAAACTAAACCCCGAATTCGTAGGACATATCAAACTCTTCCTGGACAATGGATCAGAAATCGTGAAGCAGAGTGTTACGATATATTACGAGGAACCCCAGGAAGAAATAATCAAGTCAAAGGAAGGAGCTGTCCCTACACTTAAAATTCTCTCAGCAATCTCAAACGTTGAGAATGGAGCCATTAAAGAAGCTGTAAGCCGTTCAGTCGAGGAAGTCTTTGAAAGAAAAGGAATAAAAGTCAGTAAACCCGAGCTGAACCATGATCATGAACATGAGCATCACGAGAATAATAAACCTGGAAATCATGGGCATGCACAGAAAATTTCGAATATTAAAAGTAAAGGCAAAGACGAAGAAACGTGTGAGTGAAAGTTGATATTTTCTCACGTCTTATTTTCTCACGTCCTTTTTTTAATTGTTTTTTGATGCAACTAATCTTTGTAATTTTAACCGATTGCCATAGTTTTAACTGGTTTTCTTGAGCAACCTTTATACTATAAAGCAGAAAAAGCAGGTCAGGCTATATAGCCAGATGACAGCAGTTTTTTAAGTACGACAATCTCGAAGGAAACAAGCTTTCGTTTCAGGGCAGTCATATCCTGTAAAACAAAAAAACTTATATACTATAAAATAGTCATCGATTTTTGCCCGGAAGACAGCCCTCAGATCGAGAGAAAAGTAACCTTTCAGACATTATGAAGAATCTGCCTCTGGGTTAACAGCAGGACATCACATAGATCAATAGAAGTCTGCTTAAAAAAATTGAAGACAGAACTAGAATAACCTTTGAGGGAAATGTTCAACTTCTGTTTAAAAAAAGATTGAAAAACGGCAAAAAGCTCAAAGTTACTAGGCCCAGAATAATCAAAAGATCCAAATTTTAGAATCTCTGATGTATTTTTCTGCAGAAACCAGAAAATCAGGCTATCTCTGGGGAAACTGAAGAGAATATCAATTTAATTTGTATGCTTTCAAAACTATGCTTTGATCACCTTATTTTGCCTGATTCAAATTACCAATAAATTCAAATCTACTTGATAACCTCCAGCGCTCAAATAGTAATCTCCACATCTTCACCCTCTGCAATAAAAAATTTCCCTGATAAAGGAATAATTGCCCTGTAAATTTTGATTCCATTGTTTAGATCAACGGGGACAAAAAAAATCTTATTTTTTATAAAATCATTTGCAGAAAAAATTGAAATGAGAATTATAAAATTACAGCATTTCAAAAATTAGCATCGGTGAAGGTATATGCAATTAAATCCAACTGTGATCTGCAAGTGCGTCCCTGAATAATAAAAGGGAGTACACCTATCTGAATTAACTGGAAAAAGGTCCCTTAAAACCAGGGAACAGAAGATTGAAGGCCTGTGAACCTGGAAACTAAAAAACCCCTTTAAAATAGTTTGAAAGCGAGAAAAAGGACTGAAATTCAGCTTGCTGAATAGCCAGTACACCACCAAAAGATTACCCAACCCCTAAATGGAAGGAATTCGATCTTGGAGGTTTCGAATTCATTGACATTGTATTCAAGAAGTTTTCGGCTAAAAAGGCTTGAGAACTTCATAGAGATGCACTTGCAGGTTGAGGATCTGAGCAATCCGAGACCTTTTAGCTAAATGGAGGTTAAAATATGTTGGATTTGAAACTGGAAGATATCGATGGCATATTAGTACGTTACAACGTCGCCCTCGAAAAGGAAATGACACCTGACGAAGCCGCAGAAGAGCTTTACCCCAGGGATGAACTCATCTACCCGATTGCAAAAGCCATCTTTGAAGGAGAAGAAGATGACGTTATCGAGGGTCTCCAGGCCGCAATCGATGCAGGCAAGAAGCCAATCGACCTTATTGACGATGCCCTCATGGTAGGCATGGGAGTTGTAACCCAGCTCTACGATGATGGCATCATTTTCCTCCCGAACGTTATGATGTCCGCAGATGCAATGCTTGCAGGTATCGACTTCTGTAAGAGCCAAACCACAGAAGTTCCCGAGCCAAAAGGCAAGGTTGTCTGCCACGTTGCAGAAGGTGACGTCCATGACATCGGAAAGAACATTGTTGCTGCCCTTCTGAGAGCAAACGGCTACGAGGTAGTTGACCTCGGAAGAGATGTCCCTGTAGACGAAGTAATCGCTGCAGTCGAGAAAGAGAAGCCAATAATGCTCACAGGTACTGCCCTCATGACCACCACCATGTATGCATTCAAGGAAGTTAACGATAAGCTCCTTGAAAAGGGAATAAAGATTCCATTCGCATGCGGCGGCGGTGCTGTGAACCAGGACTTCGTGTCTCAGTATGAACTTGGAGTTTATGGTGAAGAAGCTGCAGATGCCCCCAAGATTGCTGATGCAATTGTTGCAGGTACTACAGATATCACAGCATTAAGAGAGGAATTCCACAAACACTGAGGAGGGAGCAAAAATGGTAAAAAAATACACTTCAATGGCTTATGCTAATGCGGATGATCTGATTTTCGGGCAGTCCAAATTCCCTGTAAAAGCAGGGCTCGGCCTTGAGATTGGTGGAGGATACACATCCCCCGAAGTTAACTATGCCCCAAGACCTGGAGCCGGTGCATCTAAAGACAAACTCGTAAAAGAGTATGAAAGGATCACCACCGACATTATGGCAAGGATGGTTCAGATAGGGGCTCCCTCTGTGGTGCTTGAAACTGAACACGTTCAGCAGATGTCCAACAACCCTGAATGGGGAGGAGCTGTTGCACATGCCCAGAAGACAATCATGGAAGAATACCATGACGAGTACGGCATAAAATGCGCACTCCGCCATACAATAGGTGACATTCGTGAAGACCGTGACTACCTCCAGCTCAGGGGAGACAAGTACAGCGTCTTTATGGAGGCTTTTGAGCAAGTTGCCACAAATGGTGCAGACCTGCTTTCTGTAGAGAGCATGGGTGGTAAGGAAGTCTTCGACTATTCTATCCTGAGAAACGACACTGCAGGTATTCTCTTCGGCATCGGCGTACTCGGTAGCATGGACATGGAAATGGTCTGGTCCGACATTGCAGCAGTAGCAAGGAAGACTGGCACCGTAGCAGCCGGTGACACTGACTGTGCCCAGGCAAACACTGCAATGTTCATTGCAGGTGGTCTGCTTGACAAGAACCTTGCCCACACAACTGCAATCGTTGCAAGGGCAATCTCGGCAGCAAGATCCCTCTGTGCATACGAAGCCGGCGCAATAGGACCTGGAAAGGACTGTGGTTATGAGAATACTATCATAAAAGCCATTGCAGGTGTACCGATCACTCAGGAAGGTAAAACCTCAACCTGTGCCCACTCTGACCTCATGGGTAACCTGGTTATGCAGTGCTGTGACCTCTGGTCCAACGAGTCCGTTGAATACCACGGTGAATTTGGCGGTACAACTGTCCAGTGCTGGTCCGAGACCCTGGCATACGACTGTTCCATGATGAATGTTGCCCTTAAGACCGGAAAGGCAAAGGATCTCAGGGACATTCTCGTGCTCTCTGACAAATACAGAGACCCACAGGGCTATGTGCTTGCATACGACAACGCCTACAAGATCGGACAGGCAATCGCAAAGGACGGAGAAAACAACTACCTCAGGGCAAAGAACGCTGCAATCGAATGTTGCAACATCATTGAAGAGGGCGTCAACTCTGGCAAGCTCAAACTCACAAGATTCGAGACCAATGCTCTTGCAAAGGTTAAGGCTGATCTCGAAGCCCTCACCGACGATGCTGACAAGTTCATGAGCGACAACCTGACCAAGTTCAAACAGGAAGTTGCAGTTTTCAAACCCGAAAACTATGGGCTCTAAGCCCTAAACTTCTTTTTTTTCAATTTTTTTAGGAAAAATGGCTTTGTTAGGTGAAACAATGAGCGAAAACGTAGGAACTGCTACCATAATAGTGGACAAGACTGCAAATGCTGCTCCCCTTGGTTTTACCGGCCTTGGTCTTGCTGCAGTCCTGTTGAGTCTGAGCTACATAGGGATATACCCCGTAGAATCAATGATTGTCTCCATGGCAATATTTCTGGGCGGGTTTGCTCAGGTATTTGCAGGAATTATGTCCTGGAAAAAAGGAGATATTTTTGCAGGGACTGCATTCTCAGCTTTCGGCTTATTCTGGTTCTCACTGGCAGGATTGCTTATTATGCCTGCAATCGGCTGGGCTGATGCCTCCTCTGGAACTGCTATGGCTGCATATCTCTTTATCTGGGGCGTTTATACCTTTGTTATGCTGTTAGTTACTATGAAAATCGGAGTTCGTGCCCTTCAGTTTGTGTTTGTTACGTTATTTTTATTATTCATGCTGCTGGCTGTTGTAAATGCAACCGGAAGTGCAGGATTGCTTGTAGTAGCTGGTTATGTAGGACTTGTTATGGGTCTTGGTGCCCTGTATATAGCTGTGGGCACGGTAATGAACGAGATCCACGGAAAAACTGTAATCCCGCTCTAAGATAAGTAATCAGCGTCTACTAATAATAAATAAGACCCTCGAACACCTGAGGAAAAGAACCTGCGCCAACCTCGAGATCTGTATGAAACCCATAAAAATAGCAGGAAAAAACCGAAGAAGCAATCCAGATGAACTTTCAGGCAAGCACGGACTTCAGATCTGTGTTTTCAGTCCTCCAGAATACTGCTGTCTGAATGGCTAAACTCCTTTATATGACCGCGTTAAGAGAAAATACAGGCATTCGAGGGTCGGTTCAATTTTTAAAGAATTTTTTTGTTTTTATTTGCCTGGAGAAAGAGTTCCGTTTTACAAAAGAAGACTATAAAAACCAATTAATAGTGGACTTCGAATGAGAGTGGATGGAAAATTCAAAGAGATGGAAAAATTACACAGAGCTTTATACAAAGCTTGTTTTGAATCTTGGTTTCACTCTTTGCAAACTGCTCTCCGAGCTTTCGACAAACAGCGCTTTGCTTCTTGCCGATACAGCCTGTTCCTGTTAGAATTTATCAATAAATATATAAGACTCCTGGATTTTTCTATCGCAAGCAGACCTTTGAAGGAAGAGAATGAAAAAAACAAATTTATGCTAAAAGTTAAAAATATAGGAAAAAATAAAATAATAATATGGCAATAATATGCAAAAACCCAGATATGAAAACCGAAAATTCAGAAAGTAATATATAACCTTTAAGCCTGGCAACTCTCCATTCCTCTATTGCAAGGTTTAACAGCTATCAAGACTTATGTAATAACAGGTTTAACAGGCTGGATCAGAAGAATCTGAATTTCATAAATTACCAAGATGAGATTAATTATCCTGGTTTCAAACATTCTCAAGCCCTGGGAAATCTCATATAATCCGTAAAAGAGGTTGAAAATGCACTTCAGTCTTGGAATCGATGCAGGGGGCACTTATACTGATGCCGTTATCGTTAGGGATTCGGACGGATCTGTGATCGAATCCAGTAAAGCACTTACTACCTATCCCGATCCCCTCCCTGGAATGAAAAATGCTATTGACATGCTGAATCCTGAGTATCTAAAGGACATTAAACTTGTATCCGTATCTACAACCCTTTCTACAAACACTATTCTGGAAAGTACTGGCTTTCCTGTAGGGCTGATTATGGTAGGAGACTATGTAATTCCTGAGAAGCTTCCTACAGACTACTGGGTGGCGGTCTCCGGAGGACATAACAGTGATGGAGAAGAACTGAAGGCTCTTGACCTCGATTCTGTAGAAGAATTTGCCCTCAGGGTAAAAGAAAAAGTTTCGGCTTTTGCGGTTTCTTCATATTTCAGCAACCGCAACCCTGAACATGAGCTTGCTGTCAAAAAAGCCGTAAAGGATCTTACAGGACATCCTGTAGTTTGCGGGCACGAACTTTCCCAGGATCTTGGAGCCTACGAAAGGGCTATAACTGCATTTCTTAACGCACAGCTAATTCCTATTACTCACAAGTTTATCCAGGCAATAATCAAGGAGTTTGAAATCAGAGGTATAAATGCGAATATGCTTATGCTGAAATGCGACGGCTCAGTTGTGGGAATAGAAGAAGCCCTGGAAAAACCCATCGAAACCATATTCTCTGGACCTGCTGCAAGCCTTGTAGGCGCGTCTTACCTCAGCAAATTCGATACCTGTGCTATGATCGATGTCGGTGGCACGAGCACGGACGTAGCCATGATGGTGAATGGGCTTCCTCAACTCAGCAATTCTGGTGCAGTTGTAGGAGGCTGGCAAACCCGTGTAAAAGCTATCCGTATGGAAACCTCGGCAACCGGCGGAGACAGCCATGTCTGGGTAAAGGGCGACCGCATCTATATTGGTCCTCGTCGTGTGATCCCGCTTTGCCGAGCTTCGGTTATGTATCCCGGTTTTAAGGAAAAATTGAAACGTAATAAGGTTGCGAAAGGATATCTCTGTGAGAGCATTCAGGTAACGAAATTTTATGTCAGAACAGGCTTCAGACCTATAGAATTGAGGGCAGGAGAGCGGGAAATCTACAGGCATATCGGAAAAGAACCTGTTTCCTTCGGAGACTTGCTCGTAGCACTGAAAAAACGTCCTTCTCCGTCTATGCTTGATTCACTGATCCAAAAAAGGTTGATCCAGGCAATAGGCTTCACACCAACCGACGCCCTTCATGTGCTTGGGGAGTATACCGAATGGGATGTAGAAGCCGCAACAATCGGAGCTTCCATGCTCGGAAGACTATTGAAGCAGAGTCCTGAGGCTTTCAGTACTGAAACAAAACGCAGGGTTGCACGTAATATTGCCGAGGATCTTATTGCCTACCTGATAGAAGGAATGCCGAGAAGTGAAATTGGCAGAGTTCTCCTGGGAAGGAACTTTACCCGCTTCAGTGTAGAAATTCCTGTAGTGCTTCTTGGAGGACCTGTAAAGGCATATGTTGAGGATCTGAAAAGCCTGATCAATGCTGATTTTATAGTTCCCGAGTATGCTGAGGTAGGCAATGCTGTAGGAGCTCTTGTTGGAAAAGGAATTAAAAGAGTGGAGATTCTTATAAAAACAAAAGTGATCCCCATATCCCACGAAGCTGAAGCTGAAAATATTGATTATGAAGCTCATGAGAAATGCCCTGCAGAAGGTATCATGCAGTATGAAACGAAAAACGAGTTCATTGTCTTTTCTCCTTCTGAGAGAAAAAAATTTGAAGTTTATAGTGAAGCTGTTGAGTATGCAGAGAAGCTCGGAAAGCAGCTAGTTATGGATTATATGGTGAGCGCAGGACTTCAAAAGGAAAACATTAGAATAGACGTAAGCAGGAGACATCTGGCACCAAGCGGCTGGACTGATGCACCCCTGGAAACAAATCTTGTTTTCGTAGGAATAGGAACTCCTAAAACCTCGACTTCGGCGTGATGAACAAGATAGAGCAGGGTATAAGTAGCTGAATATTATAAACAGGGATATATATCTTAAGGAATAATTTTACAATTCCGGATAAAAATATGTGTACAGCTGAAAAAGGACATGAATCACCTAACATAAATTAAAAATGGGGCTGTTTTGATATGCAATATAGTCTGGGTATTGACGCAGGCGGAACCTACACAGATGCTGTAATTTTAAGAGATTCGGACAGCCGGATTTTAGATACTAGTAAGGCAATTACTACATATCCGGACCTTATGGTCGGAATTCGAAATGCTATTGACAAACTGAATCCAGAGTACCTTAAAAAAGTAAAACTCGTATCGGTTTCTACAACCCTGTCCACAAATACTATTCTTGAAAGAACAGGATATCCTGTTGGTCTGATCCTTGTAGGGGACTATACCGTCCCAAGAGAACTTCCCGCAGATTACTGCATTACTGTAAGAGGAGGACATGACAGCGACGGAGATGAGCTGCATCCTCTTGACCTTACTGCCGTAGAACAGTTTGCAGTAAGCCTCAAAAAGAAAGTCTCTGCATTTGCGGTATCTTCGTATTTCAGCACAAGAAATCCGGAACATGAGCTTAAAGTTAAACAGACAATCATTAAATTGACAGGACATCCTGTAGTTTGTGGACACGAGCTTTCCCAGGAGCTTGGAGCGTACGAAAGGGCAGCCACAGCCGTTCTAAACGCCCAGCTAATTCCGATAACCTACCAGTTTATCCATTCCATCATGGCAGAAGTAAAGAAGAGAAAACTCGACGCAAAAATTTTTATGCTGAAATGTGACGGCTCGATTATAGATATAAAGGGTGCAAAGCTGCGTCCCATTGAAACCATATTCTCAGGTCCCGCAGCAAGTGTTATGGGAGCTTCTTACCTCTCAGGACTGGATACCTGCGCCGTAATAGATGTAGGAGGAACGAGCACAGATGTTTCCTTAATAAAAAAGGGAAACCCTGAGCTCTGTGAGAAAGGAGCAGTTGTGGGAGGCTGGCAAACCAGCGTAAAGGCAATAAAGATCGAGAGTTCGGCAAATGGAGGAGATAGTCATGTGTGGTTTAAAAAATGTATCAGAATAGGCCCGAGGAGAGTTATGCCTCTCTGTTTTGCTGCCGTACGGTACCCTAATTTCAAGGAAAAACTGGAAAAAAATCCCGTGCCCCTGAGAACCATGCTCAATGAGCATATCCAGCCTACCAAATTCTTTGTCAGTACTGGAATAGATCCCATTAATCCTACAGAAAGCGAGAGGAAATTACTTGAATACATAAAAGACGAACCTCTATCTATACATGAAATTTTAAATAAGATGAGGAGGTTTCCATCTCCGGCAGTTCTAGATTCATTGATCCAGCAGCGAGCGATCCAGGCTATAGGCTTCACACCAACTGATGCCCTCCATGTGCTTGGGGAATATACCGAATGGGATGTAGAAGCTGCTCAGATCGGAGCCAAAAAGCTTTCACGTTTCACTCAAATGGGAGCTCATGCATTTTGCAAGAAAGTAAAGCATCAGGTTGCAAAAAATATGGCTTACAGCCTGATGTCCTTCATCATGGAAGGCAGGGGAAAAGATGGGATAAAGAAACTGCTTGAAGAAGATATGCCTGTCCAGTATAAGTTGAATATTCCTATAGTCATGCTCGGAGGCCCCGTAAAGGCTTATTATGAGGAAATTAAGGCTCTCATTGATGCAGAGATTATAGTTCCCGAGCATGCAACGGTAGGAAATGCAGTTGGAGCGCTCGTAGGAAAAGGAATTAAAAGAATTGAGATAATTATCAGACCATCCTCAATGGAAAACCCTGACCAGAATTTCCTGGTGTTTACTCCTGCAGGAAGGAAAAAATTCGAACAATATCGAATGGCAGTAGAATATTCACATAAAGTTGGCGAAGAACTCATCATGGATTCAATGAAAGACTTTGGACTTCCGGAAAGCTCGATAAAAATAGATACAAGTGTAGAATATCTTTCTCCCCCTGGCTGGAAGCAGACACCAATGGAGACGAAAATAGTATTTGTAGGAACCTGTACCCCTGGGGCATAACTTATTAAATAATTTACATATAAAGCGTTAATTTAAAAGCCGGAGAAATGCTCAATTTGAACATGAACAGCCAAGGAACCAGCCTGCCGGAAAGAAGGATCGGCTTTAACCGCAAGCTACTGAATAACAGGAAGTAAGAGAATATGGGTTCTTCACTTATTGACCTTGTTTTCCGCTCCGATAAAAGAAAAAACCTTCTTATACTTCTGGATAGCGGCTCAAAAAATATTGACGAAATCAAGGACGCACTTGATGTTACAGCCACATCGATCCTTCCCCAGATAAAAAAACTGATAGATAATGATCTTATTATCCAGGAAGACAAAATGTATAAACTCACAGTCCTGGGAGAGTTCATAATCAAGAAGATAAAGCCCCTGATAAGCGCTCTTGAGGTAGTGGAGAAAAATAACTCTTACTGGACAAGTCATGACCTGAACGCAATCCCGCGCCATTTGCTGGAACAAATATCCGAACTTGGGGATTGTATCCTTATAGAGCCTGACCTGAACCATATCTATGAACCCTCTCCGAAAATTATTGAAAATATGAGCAATGCAAAGCGAGCTTCGACTTTTGCTTCTTATTTTAACCCCGCCTATCTTCCACTGTACGTTGAGCTCGGCAGGAAAGATGCCGAACTTTCCCTGAATTTTACCCAGTCTGTCTGGGACCATCTTTCAAGCGAGCAAGCAAATATGATAAATGAATTAATGGATATGGATAATGTTAGCCTGTATGTTTCCAAAGAGGGAATTAAACTTACTGAAGTGACCGTAACCGATAGGATAATGCTGCTAGGGCTTTTTGACAAGAACGGTAAGTTTGACCAGCAGTTCATTATGAGCTTTGAACAGAGCGCCCTTTCATGGGGTCAGGAACTGTTTGATTACTTCAAGAGACTCTCAAGACAGGTAAATAAGATATGAAGAGAATAAAGATGTAGATGAACCCAAGATATTTCTAAATCTCAGCTAACTCCAGAGATCATTATAGTCCCAGTAATGCGGAGAAAGAAACGCTCTAAGAAAACTGCAAGATCAAGTTCCTATGAGACCACAAAAAAGTAATAAAATAATTATATAATATTCGGTTGAATGAAAACGGTAATTCTCTTTATATTCCAGATATGTGTCCCCAAATGTCCTTTGCTCATCAAAAATTTAAATGGTAAGGAGTAAAGGTGTAAGAGAAGTTCAGAGTCTTCTGGTATAGAGATATATACAATGTCAGATATAATAGGATGAGACCTAAGAGAGGGAATCAGATGGAGTCCTCATTACTGGATGTTCTCTTTCTTTCAGAAAAAAGGAAAAACCTACTTTTACTGCTTCTGGACGGACCCAAGAACATCGAAGAGATCAAAAGTACACTTGACGTCCGTTCAAGTCCGATAATGACCCAGATAAAGATACTGATGAAGAACGATCTTATTGTTGAGAGTAACAGGCTCTACAAGCTTTCCAGTATCGGAGAAATTCTGGTTCCAAAGATGAAGACAATTCTGGAAACGTTTAACGTTTTAGATAAAAACCACGATTACTGGATAAACCAGGATATGACGTCAATTCCTTCTGAGTTTCTGGATGAGATCGGAAAGCTTGGGGACTATATTGAAGTAAATCCTGACCGGAATCACGTTTTCGAATATCCCAAAGAGGTTGTAAAATATCTTTCCGAGTCTGAGAAAGTGATGATCACCTCCTCCTTTTTCCTGCCTATTTATCCTTCCCTGTGCATAGAACTTGCCGCAAAAGGTACGGATATAACGCTGGTATTTACAGAGTATGTTTATGACAGAATGCTCAACGATTACAAAAAGGAACTTGAGCACTTCCTGAACCTGAAATATACCAGACTCTATGTTTGCAATAATAACAATATGAAAATCGCTTCAAGCATAGTCACGGAAAAGTTTATGGCACTCTCTCTTTTCTGTAACAGCGGGATATATTACAATCATAATCTGATAAGTTTTGATGAAAGCGCACTCAAATGGGGAAGAGAACTCTTCAACCATTACAAAGGTATAGCAAGGCCTATTACCAAAATCTGAGAATCTCTCCCTCTGAGAATCTCTCCCGTATCCTGAACATGAATAACCAGATATTCCGAGTAAAGAGAAGAAGCCCGGCTGAAGGTTAGTATCACTTTCTGCCGGGAAGGAAATCTGGTAAACCATAACACTGGGCAAATATGAGGATTTCAGTTCACACTTATCGTAGCGTTCATTCCAGGGACATCTTTGACAACAAAGTTGTAGGTTCCGGCTTCATTGAAAGTGTACGTGAAAGGTACCCTGTACGAAAGTTTTTAGCCCGGGAATATTTTCTTCAGACGATATATCCTCTCTGGCTTCCGGTACTGGAATATCGGGTTCGTCAGGCACAGATGATGTATTATCTTCCTCAGCACAACCTGAGGCAAATAAAAATACAAGCGTTACCAGCAAAATCAGGATTTTCCCGCTCATAAAGATCCTATCTTTTGATGTTTATATCTTTTGATTTTTATAATACATATCTTTTGATGTTTATATCTTTTGATTTTTATAATACATATCTTTTGATGTTTATAATATGAGTTCAGCTTAAGTTCATTATTTTTTTGATGTAAGGGAGGGCGGATGAAAATTGATGAGGAAAAACAGCATAGAAACGAAGAATTAAATTGAAAATTGAAACAAAATAGGGAATTAAATGAGAAACAAAAATAGGGAATTAAATCAGAAACAAAATGGAATTAAATGAGAAATAAAGTAGGAAATTAAATGAGAAATTAGAGAATTAATGAAAATAAAATAGAGAGTTTAATAAAAAACAAAATCGGAAGTTAAAAGAAAAACAAAACAGAGAAATAAAAGGGAATAAGGAAAACCGTGAAGAGAAGAAAATGAGAAATAAGATTTACGTCCCGACTGAGACTTGAACTCAGGTCTAAGGCTCCGCAGGCCTCAAGGATATCCACTACCCTATCGGGACGCAAGCGAGCAACACTGATAAGCACATTCAAGGATATAAACTTTATTCCTCGAGAGCAGGCTCAACCACAATTTTACTGCTCTGCCCTGCACGAAAGTTGGTTGGACAAAATCATATTTCTCCGGCATCACTATCAATAAAGATTAAATGCAACAAGTTAGATTTTATAATTTATGTCGATGACTATAGGACTTGCAGGAAAACCCAATTCGGGGAAATCCACTTTTTTCAAAGCTGCTACACTTGCAGATGTTGAAATTGCAAATTATCCTTTTACTACTATCAATGCCAACCACGGAGTTACCTATGTAAGGGTAGAATGCCCCTGCAAAGAAAAGGAAAAGAGATGTGGGAAGTGTGTGGACGGGGTCAGGCTTGTCCCGATTGATATAATTGACGTTGCCGGGCTTGTCCCTGATGCATATAAAGGAAGAGGACTTGGAAATACTTTTCTGGATGAACTCCGGCAGGCTCAGGCGATCATTCATGTAGTAGACGCCTCAGGCGGGACTGACGCCGAGGGCAATCCTGTAGACATCGGAGACCATGACCCCCTTGAAGATGTAGCTTTCCTGAATAGGGAGATTACGATGTGGCTTTATGGCATTCTGGAAAGAAACTGGGTCAAGCTTGCCAGAAAGATCCAGGCTGAGGGGCTCAAGCTCGAAGTCGTAATTGCAGAACAGCTTGCGGGAGCAGGAATAAGAGAATCTCATGTAAACGCCGCTTTAACAGAAACAGGGCTGGCAAGGCTTGATCATATTAAATGGAGCGAAGATGATATGATCCAGCTCTGCGATGCAATGCGGAAGATCAGCAAGCCTTTGCTTATCGCCGCAAATAAAGCCGACATTGCCCCAAGAGGAAACCTGGATAGGCTTAAAGAGCTTGATAGAATAGTGGTGCCTACAAGCGCAGCAGCTGAACTTGCACTTAAATCTGCAGCAAAAAGCGGGCTTATAAAGTATAGTCCCGGAGATCAGAAGTTCGAGATACTTGGAGGAGAGCTTACAAAAGCTCAGAAAAAAGGGCTCGAAGCTATTCAGAAAGTGATTGAGAGGCTTGGCAGTACAGGCGTCCAGGAATGCATAAATAGGACTGTTTTTGAACTTCTTGATCTTATTGTCGTATATCCTGTGGAAGATGAAGGAAAATGGTCCGATAAAAAAGGGAATATCCTCCCTGATGCCTACCTTATGAAAAGAGGCTCTACATGCCGTGATCTTGCTTACCAGATCCATACTGAGATCGGGGACCGATTCTTGTATGCAGTAGATGCAAGGACAAGGCTGAGGCTTGGGGAAAAGCATGAATTGAAAAACGGGGACGTTATCAAGATCGTGTCTACTGCAAAATAAGCAAACCTAAATACTTGTTATCTGGAAAAGCCTGAAGCTTTATAACAATGGAAAAGATGAAATAGTGGATTGTTTTAGCTTGTCAGGGAGGATATTTTCCAGATGGACTTATTTTCTTTTGCATATCCGTTTTATGAAAGGTTCCTTGCCTGGCAGATAGCCAGGGCGCCTTCAAATACCCCCAGGCATGTGGCAATTATACTCAAGGAAACTGACCTTTTCGACCCTAAAGGACTGGAGAGACTATTATCCGCGCTTGGCATTTTTAGAAGATTCGGGGTCGAACTTGTGAGCATCTACGTAGATATCCTGAAAACGGATTTGTCCTTGAAATCCGAGATTGCATCAACGCTCCGAGCCCGGCTGGAAGAAAGTTTCTCAGATCTTCCGGAAGGTACGGGTTATACAATTTATGGCGTTGACGGTGAAGTAAATGTCACTTCACCCGGAAAGGATTTTTTCGTTTATGTATCACTGGGATTTGGAGGAAGAAATGAAATTACCAGGGCTGTACTGACCATCCTTGGCGAAGTTAAGGCAGGATCTGTCAGACCTGAGGAAGTGGATGAAAAAATGCTGGAGTCCCATCTCCTTGTTAAGCATGAGCCTGATATCATGATCCGTTCGGGAGGACAGAAGCTTTCGGATTTCCTTGTCTGGCAGTCAGTTTATTCGGAACTGTATTTTACAGATGTCAACTGGAAAGACGTGCGAAGGCTTGACCTGCTCAGGGTGATGAGAGATTTCCAGAAAAGACAGAGAAGATACGGGAGGTGATTTGAACTGGAGTTTGGAGAAAAGCGAAAGAATGTCCGTTATGCAGTAATAGTCTGCCCTAAATGCCGGCAGCATGCGCAGATTACTGAAACCGGAAAAAAGACCCTGAAATGCCAGCACTGCGGTGCTCTTCTCGAAACCCGAAAACTCAGGGTATTTCACTCCTCCGAAGAACTCGAAGACGCCGTGCTTTTCCGAACCCGCCTGCAGGCAGAAATCTCAGGAAAAGGCGATGAAACATTTTCGTTGCCCTCCTCCAAAGCCTCTGAGCACCGAGACATCGAAACTAAAACCCCAATAAAAGTATTTAAACTCCCAGATAAACCCCCATTTAATGGACTTCCCCCTAAAAAAGACCCTAAATTAACCCTTCTCGAAATCCTGAAAACCGCAGGTGGAAAAATAGAAAAAGAAGAATTCCAACAGAAAGCCATCGAAAAAGGAATATCTCAGGAAAGATTCGAATCAATCCTCAAAGCTCTCCTCGAAACCGGAGACCTCTACTCTCCCCAACCCGGCATTATAAAAATTGTATGAAATATATAACTCTATGAAATGTATAATTCTACGGTCTAGTTATATTCGTTAATACAATTCTTCTGCTTGAGTGGGCAAAAATAATGATGCTTTCCTATTTACCCTTCTTCATAACGAGAAACCGTTACTCTTGTCCATAAGTTCGCCCTCTTGAGCGAAGCGAAAAGGGCATCGTCCTCCCGAGACGGGACTCGGGCGAGACGGGACTCTGGAGACAAAAATATATTAACTACGAAAAGATTTACTATAATTGAATTTAAATAGCAGTTGAATTCGTTTTCAGCAAGCTAAAAGAGAATAGGCTTTGCTCAAATACTATTCGAAAATTTTAAAGCCCCGTCACAATTACAGAAAATTCATTTTATCAAGTATAACGGTGTTAAACATGATGGATCCGCAAATTGAGCGAAAACTCATTGAAATTATGAGGGTGATTCACGAAAGTGACAAACCTATAGGTGCCCGGGCAATAGCTGACGAACTTAATAACCGGGGCTATGATATAGGAGAGCGGGCTGTCCGCTACCATCTGAGGATCCTGGATGAGAGAGGGTTCACACGCAAACACGGGTATGCAGGGCGTACACTTACCGAACTGGGAGAAAGGGAGCTGAGTGACGCCTTGATTGCAGACCGATTTGGTTTTGTAATATCCCGAATAGAAGAAATGGCGTACAGAACCACATACAATCCCGAGACCAACGACGGAGTAGTACCCGTGAATGTCTCGTACTTTGATAAGGACGATTTAGAGGCTGTTATTGAAGTGATCTCATATACTGCACACGAAGGGTATATGATAAGTTCCAGAGTAAAGATAATCGAGGAAGACGAGGAAGCGGTTTCCCTTCCTCCTGGAAAAATCGGGTTAGCTACAGTGTGCAGTGTTGTTTTTGACGGGCTTCTTCTCAAAGCAGGAATCCCCGTGGAACCTGCCTACGGCGGAATTCTCCAGATAGAAAACCGAAAACCTGTACGGTTTTTAGATTTAATTTCCTACAGCGGAACCTCAATCGACCCCATACAAATTTTCATGAGTAGAAAGACTACTTCTGTCCTTGACGTGCTTGAGAGAGGGGAAGGCAAAATCCTTGCCAATATGCGGCAGATTAATTCCTCGGCTTATGACAGGGCTAAAGAAGTTATCAAAAACGCAGAAAAAGTAGGCCTTGGAGGCTGCTTCCCTCCGGGGGAGATTGATGAAACCCTGTTTGGGGCGCCTGTGGAGATCGGAAAGTTCGGAATTTCGATCGTAGGAGGCATTAACGGCATCTGTGCCCTTGAAGAGACAGGGATTAAAATCAAGACAAATCCTGTTTCTGCCCTTATGGAATACAGGAGCATGACAGAAATCTGAGGAAGGGATGTTCAGGCTTACTATTGTTTACGACAATAAAGCCGGTCAGGGTTTTACAGGAAGCTGGGGTTTTGCAACTCTTATTCAAACAAATTACGAAACCCTTCTTTTCGACACCGGCTGGGATGGGCTACTCCTTCTAGAAAATTTGAAGAAGCTCAAGATTGATCCTGCAGGCATCAGAAAACTAATTCTCTCCCACCAGCACTGGGACCATATAGGAGGTCTTCCCGAGATTCTTCAGGCAAATCCCGGGCTTGAGGTCTATGTCCCCGCTTCTTTTTCGAAGAATTTGAAAAGGGAAATTAAGAAAAGGGCTACTCTTATTGAGATAAAAGAGCCTGCCAAAATTTCTCAGGGAATCATGAGTACAGGAGAACTTGGAAACAAAGTAAAGGAGCAGGTGCTGGCTCTGGATACTGGAGATGGGTGTTATGTACTTACAGGCTGTGCTCATCCAGGGTTTGCCGCAATTCTGAATAGTGCCAGCAGCTATGGAAGGATAAAGGGAATTCTCGGAGGGCTTCACGATAACGAGGAATTTGAAAGGCTGAGAGGGATGAGAATCATAGCAGCAGGCCATTGTACCGCCCACATAGAAAGGATTAAAGAACTTTTCCCGAAGGAATTCATAGAAATCGAAGTCGGTTTATGCCTGGATCTTAGATAAATTAGTTTTCTTGTGGAATTACCCTGTTATTAATAAAATTTTTGGTCTAATAAATTTGAAAACAGAGATTGTTCCGAAGAATTTCTTGGAATTTTTGATTTTAAGCTTGGATATAAGCTAAACTCTAAAAGAATTCCAAAATTTAAGGTTTTAATCTAATCAATATATAAGATTTAAAAATAATGTATAATTAGAAATATAATGTCCTATAAAAAGAATAAAAAATTTGGTAAGAGATAGTGGGAGTCATGCAAAAGAACCTTATTATTCGACTTTCGCTGTTTTCCTGCTATGTGGAACTTACTTTAAAGAAAATAATTTATATTATTTTTTCGACAATGTGCGAAATGAAGAGGGAATCCGTATAAAAAAGAAATAAAGGGAGAAGTGTCGATGCTGGAAATAGAGGATCTGACTGTAGAGGTTGATGGAAAAACCTTGCTTCACGACGTAAACCTCGAAGTCAAGAAAGGATATACCAATGTGCTTTTTGGGCCAAACGGAGCCGGAAAGTCAGCTCTGATGAGAACGATTATGGGCTTTAGTGAGTATAAAGTTGTAAAAGGCAGAATTCTCTTTAATGGAGAAGATATTACCAGCTTGCCAGTGGATGAGAGAGCCCGTCGCGGACTGGGAATTATGATGCAGCGCCCACCAGATATGTCCGGGATTAAACTCAAAGATCTTATAAAAGTGGTATCGAAAGGAAAGAAAGATCCTGAGACTCTTGCTAAAAACCTCAATATGGATCGTTTTCTTGATAGGGACGTAAATGTGGGCTTTTCTGGAGGAGAAATAAAACGTTCCGAACTTTTGCAACTTGCAGCCCAGAATCCGGACCTTTATCTCCTGGATGAACCCGAATCGGGAGTAGATCTTGTAAGCATAGAACAGGTTGGACTGACAATAAAAGAGCTACTTGAAGAAGGCATAGGTTGCCCTGGTGAAAGCTGCATAAGAGGAAAATCAGCCCTTATAATTACACACACCGGCCAGGTCCTTGATTATGTAACTGCAGATAGAGGGTATATTCTCTGTAACGGAACAATCATGTGTTCAGGGAATCCTCTGAAAATGCTGGAAGAGATTAAGAGCAAAGGGTACGAGGAGTGTTTGGAATGCAAAATCATGAAGTGAACCTGAAAAAAAGAGCAGAAGAGGCAGCCGAGAAAAAGGCGGCATTTGGAGAAGACTTTGAACTGGAAAAGTTTGAGGAAGGTTCCAGGGTCAGCAAGCCTATAGAAGATCTCCAGACCCTTGATGAGGATAGCAAAAGAACCCTGCTCCAGGTAGGAGTAATACCCAGTGAAGAAGGCCGGTCCGGCAGTCTGCTGGTGATTGATAATGCGGTTTCCCATTCTTCCCTGAAAGATAAGAGCGTAGAACTTATGTCCACCCGGAAAGCCCTTCAAAAGTACGAGTGGCTCAAAGAATATTCCTGGAAGCTTGTAGCTGTCGATACTGACAAATACACGGCAAAAACTTATCTTGAAGATGCAGACGGATACTTTATCCGGGTGCCTCCTGGCAAGAAATCGTCCATGCCGGTCCAGACCTGCCTTCTACTTGGCAGTGACAGAGCTTTCCAGACCGTACATAACATTATTATAGTCGAAGAGGGAGCTAGCCTTGACATAATTACAGGCTGTACGGCTAAAAAAGAAGTGGAAGAAGGCTTGCACCTTGGAATTTCCGAGATGTATGTAAAGAAAGGCGCAACTCTGAATTTTACAATGATCCATAATTGGGCTGAGCAAATAGGTGTCAGGCCAAGGACAGTAATCCATGTGGAAGAAGGAGGAACCTACGTAAGCAACTATGTCTGCTTAAAACCGGTTCGTTCAGTCCAGACCTACCCGACTGTCAAACTCGAAGGAGAAGGTGCAGTAACCAGACTAAATACTATAGCCATTGCCCATTCAGGCTCCGAACTTGATCTCGGAAGCAGGGCAGTTTTTAATGCGCCTGGTACGAAAGCCGAACTCATCTCAAGAACTATCACAATTGGGGGAAAGATAGTTGCGAGAGGGGAAATGATAGGCAATGCAAAAGGAGCAAAAGGACACCTTGAATGCAAAGGGCTTGTCCTTACCGATAAAGGAAGCCAGCTTGCAATTCCCATCCTTGAGGCAAACGTAGATGATGTCGAACTTACGCACGAAGCTGCCGTAGGGAAAATTGCTAAGGACCAGGTGGAATACCTGATGGCAAGAGGCCTTACCGAAGATGAAGCCGTAGGCATGATAGTGCGCGGATTCCTTGACGTCGGAATAAGAGGAATACCAGAGGAACTGAAAAACGAAATCGAGAACACAATCGCACAGACAGCCTTTGGAATGTAATCAGAATAACCTTAAATAGGGTTTGTTAATCCGGCAGGAAAAAGGAGAAACCTGCCGGCTTTTTCTAGAGCACTTGCGGATTTTAATGGGCTGAATGTATGAGGATAGATCCATCTTTTTTTAAGATAAAAATAAGAGATTATACCTTCATTCTGCCTCCCTTCTTCTTATGAAATACTTTTATTTTTGCACACCGGCAACGCAAGAAAGCAATAATAAAAAATGCAGTACTTCCTGTTTCTGGCTGGAGAATACAGTACTTGGCATCGTATATATACTACGGCAATAATATTACAGTACTGTAGTACTTCAGAGGGATCGAAATGATAGACTTTGCCTGTAAAGAGTTCAAAATCGAAGATGTGATCAAGTGCGCCCTTAACCTTACAAAGGCAGACCTGAATGTTATGAAATACTTCTTAAACGAAGAAGAGCAGTGGGTTGACACAGACCATCTTTCAAAAGTTCTGAAACTGGATATTTCTACAATCCAGCGCTCCGTCAAAAAATTACATGAAAAGGAAATTCTGCAGAGGTCGCAACAAAACCTGGACGGAGGAGGTTATGTTTTCAAGTATAAGGTCAATTCAAGGGCTAAAATAAAAAATATCATAATGACTGTGGTGAATTCCTGGGCTGACCGGCTAGGACAGGAACTTGAAAAATGGGAAAACGGTGGTTGATTAATTTGCTTAAAATAACACCTTACCTGGGAATTCTGGTTCTTATTGTTTCTATCGGAGGACTCTGGTATCCAGCACTTGGGTATTTCATACTGCTGATTTTTGCCGCGATCTTCCTGATCAGTCCTTTCAGAGGTCGCTGGTTCTGCGGAAATCTCTGCCCCAGGGGTAGCTTTGTTGATTTCTGGGTCGATAAAATTTCAAGGAAAAAGAAGATCCCAGGCACTCTACGGAGCCTGCGGGTCCGCCTGCCAATCTTCTTCCTGCTAATGGGTTTTATGGGGTACAGGATTACAGGCATTCTCGGGAACCTCGATACTTTTGAGAAAATAGGCATGGTGTTTGTAACCATGTGTCTGGTGACAACTGCAGTCGCTGTTCTTCTGGGCATTTACTTGAGCCCGAGAACCTGGTGTTCTTTCTGCCCAATGGGAACAGTTCAGCGCCTGATTGGCGGAAATAAATATCCCCTTAAACTCGCAAAAGAAAGATGTATTAACTGCAGCAAATGCGATAAAGCCTGCCCAATGCAGCTTAAAATCCGCGAGAACGATATAAAACCAGACTGTATCAAATGCGGGCGCTGTGTGAGTGCGTGTCCTAGATATGCCCTTCATTTTTAATAAAGTTCAACAATTTTATTCTTTGGATTTTATGAAGCCAACCTGATGGTTGAGCTTATGCTGCAGATGATAGCAGCGATTCCAGCATCTCTTCAGTCCATGATGAAAATGGTCAAATATGTGCCGGGTATGGATGCTCTAATGAAACCGGTGATGCAGGTTATGATGTCAAAGCTAATGCCCTCAATATTCCAAAAGTCATGCCTGAAATGCTTAAAGCCGTAGAAAAAAGAGTTTTCCCCCATGCCGGATTACATGCGGGAACAGCTTCCTGACCTTATGCCGAAAGCTATGGAGAACCTGATGCCTAATATGCTTCCCGAGATAATTCCATTGCTCACTTCACACATGATTGAGTATATAAATACACACTAATTTTCGCACAAAACTTTACGAAAAGAGTCGAAGGGAAAAGGGCTGTTCCTTCGATTAATTTTTTAGCTGATGCAAAAATTCAGAATTTCTTCTCTTCATCTCGTATTATGAATAAACAAGGAGCTTCTGATCACGAAAATCACTCTGAAACTCTTTTTGATGTAAATTAAAATTGGTTTTAGGATGAGCTCAAGATAAATAACCAGTCCTGAGAGCAGAAAAGTCACAAAAATACTTCAGTATCCTCATGTAATGTAATCTCCTTCTGTGACATGACATGCTTAGGCTGGCAGCCACAACATCACACCACAGAAAGGGAGATTTACATGGCATATTATATTATACTTTTATATTTATAAATTTATTGTTAATATATGTCTAAAGCCCTTGATAATAGCATTATAATTTTTAATGTTTGTATGGGTCAGAGGCGTGATTTACACGCACATTGGTCATTTACTTGCAAAAAAAGAGGGAGAGATTATCTGAGAAGTATTTAACAGATTTGATCATCTCAGAAAAACAATCCTTAGTACAAATAGAGCATTCACAAAGCTTTTTTAGGAATTCATTAGGAGTAAAGACCAGTGCATCGATTCCAAAATAAGCTCTTGTTTAGCGGGAAATTAGGTAATCAACAGACAAATCAAGAAACAGGGTTTTATGAACATACTTTGGAATCGTAGTACCAGTATTTCTGTTAGTCCTCTTGAGCGAAGTGGAGCGAGCGAAAAGGATCTCGTGCTGTTGCACTTGCAGTGCAACTCCCAGGAAATCTTCAATTTTCTGTGATCCCGAAGCGGAACTTGGGTATTAAAAGATCCAGGAGACCTTGTTTTTGAGATCCGAAACTTGCGCTCTAGAGTAATTCTTATATAGAAGTGCTTGCATTAAGAATAGGAAAATTATGCACAAAGATAACGTGCTCAGGAATTCAATTAATAAAAATTTATAAAAATTCATAATCATAAAAGGAGATTGAAGCTTGGCAGCACAACCGATCTTTATTTTAAGGGAAGGCAGCAAGAGAACCCATGGTTCCGATGCCCAGCACAACAATATTATGGCCGCAAAAGCGGTTGCTGAAGCGGTAAGAACCACTCTTGGGCCCAAGGGTATGGACAAGATGCTTGTAGACTCCTTAGGTGACGTTGTTATCACCAACGACGGAGCAACAATCCTCAAAGAAATGGACATCGAGCACCCAGGTGCAAAGATGATCGTGGAAGTAGCCAAGACCCAGGATGCCGAAGTCGGAGACGGAACCACCACCGCAGCCGTACTTGCAGGGGAACTCCTGACAAAGGCTGAAGACCTGCTGGAAAGCGGAGTCCACCCCACAGTAATTGCAAACGGTTACAGGCTTGCAGCAGATCAGGCTATAAAGATAATCGATACCATCACTATCAGTGCATCTCCAGAAGACACCGAAACTCTCAAAAAGATTGCAGCAACAGCCATAACAGGAAAAGGTGCAGAATCCCAAAAGGATCATCTTTCCAGTCTTGCAGTCAAGGCTGTGACCTCAGTTGCTGAGAGAAGCGAAGATGGAAAGATTACTGTGGACATCGAGGACATCAAGGTCGAAAAGAGACCGGGCGGAAGCATCAAGGACTCTGAGATTGTTGAGGGTGTAATTATCGATAAAGAGCGCGTCCACACAGCCATGCCTGAAGTCGTGGAGAATGCAAAAGTCTTGCTCTTAAGTGTGCCCATAGAACTCAAGAAGACCGAGACCAAAGCAGAAATAAAGATCACCACTCCTGACCAGATGCAGCTCTTCTTAGACCAGGAAGAAGCAATGCTCAGGGAAATTGTGAATAAGGTAATCAACACAGGCGCAAACGTTGTCTTCTGCCAGAAGGGAATTGATGACCTTGCCCAGTATTATCTGACAAAAGCAGGAATCTTCGCCATGCGCAGGGTAAAGAAGAGCGACATGGAAAAGCTTGCCAGAGCAACAGGTGCAAGGATTATCACCAGCCTTGATGAGATTGAAGAGTCCGACCTTGGCTACGCAGGGCTTGTTGAAGAGAAAGACGTTACAGGCTCAAGGATGACCTTCGTTACAGGCTGCAAGGACAGCAAAGCCACCTCAATTCTTCTGCGCGGCGGAACCGAGCATGTTGTGGAAGTACTTGAAAGAGCACTTGAAGATGCTCTCAGAGTAGTGGGCGTTGCTCTCGAAGACCAGAAGATTGTTGTGGGCGGCGGCTCACCCGAGATCGAACTGTCCCTCAGGCTCAAGGAATATGCAGCAACCCTTAAAGGCAGGGAGCAGCTTGCTGTAATGAAATTTGCCGAGTCTCTTGAGATTATTCCTAACACCCTTGCAGAAAACGCAGGACTTGACCCGATTGACATGCTTGTGGAAATGCGCTCCCAGCATGAGAAAGGTAACAAGCGTGCAGGGCTCAATGTCTATACCGGCAAAGTTGAGGACATGTTCGAGAACAACGTTGTCGAACCTCTAAGAGTCAAGACACAGGCAATCAATGCAGCTACTGAGGCAGCAACCATGATTCTCAGAATCGATGATGTAATTGCCTCCGCCGGTGAAAAAGCAGGTCCGGGTCCAGGTGGCCCAGGTGGCCCAGGCGGCGAAATGCCTGAAGAAATGTAAATAATTTAAGGTAGACATTTTAAATCCAGGAGTGCTGGAAACTTCCAGCACTCTGATACTTCTCTTTTTAGAAGCTGTCCTTTATAATTTAAGGCATTTTTTAAAAGAATATTTAAAAATTAAAAGAGGACGTTTTTAAAGCTTTTTTAACTGAGTATATTAATAGCCAGACACAGTAATCGATAAGGACTATTATCTAGCTTCATATTGACTGTTATCTAGCTTCATATTGACTGTTATCTAGCTTCATATTGACTGTTATCTAGCCTCATAGCATGAGATTTCCCTGGCATCTACCCTGACGGGTTTTCCAAGTTCGTTTGAGATAACATTTTTTATCCTTGCTATGCATCTACACTCAAGCTGGATGCGGGCGGACATGGCTTCTCGTTCTTCGATATAGAGTTCGTTCGAACTGATAACAGAATGGACTGAAACCTGTTTCTGCAAAACTTTTGCTATGAGACCCTGAGTCCCATCCGTGAGATCTTGGAGGCTGGTAGAGGTCAAGAGAACACTGTCTCCTGCGTTAAGCCCGAGTACTCCTACGAAGTTTTGAGGACTCCGAATCTCAAGAGTCCTGAGATGATGTCTCTTCAGAACCTCGATAAGAGAATCAGCAATTCCTGTTAACGCGATGTACTCCATGAGATCACCCGTACATTGGGAACTCCTTCTTTACTTCTCCTTTCTGCTCTACAGTCTGAACCTCTTCAGCAAGCCTCTGGAGTTCGGTCTCTATACGCTCGGCCTGCTCTATGAGCCGAGCCGTACTTATTGAAAGTCCATAGAGTTCATTTAAGACCTCAATAACAGCAGAAGCAGCCCTTGGATCAGGATTCTGGGTTTTGGTAGCGCCAAGCAGGCTAAATGCAGGAATTCCACGTTGCAAACATTCAGCCATCACGCTGCCCGATATCCCGGAGATTGTTCCCATTTGGAAGATTTCTACCTTGTCCCTGATTCTGTTCAACATTTCTGGAGTAGTGGCTGCCCCGAAGACTTTATGCCCCCCGTTCAATATGGCAATTCCTGCAATGGAAGCAATTTCTCTTACGTTGATGGACTCAGCCCAGTCCACCAGAGCATTACTAACATCGTAGGAAACAGTATGACTGATAGGAATATCGGAGATTACAACAATAAGGTTATGTTCCACTTTCTCGTAAATCCTCACAGGCATATTTATAAGCCCCTCATAAAGCACCGCAATTGAGGGGAAATACCTTGAGTCAATAGAGCCGATATATTCCATTCTCAATTCTTCTATTATATGCTGACTTGCAATATTCCCCACAAGCCCGATTCCAGGAAAACCTTCAATCAGAACAGGATTTTTTGATTTCACAGGTTTTGTAATAATTTTCACATCATTGTTGTCGTAATCTGTATTTGACAAATAACCACCTCGGCGAAATAAAACCCCTAGATTATATCTAATCTAATCCTAGATAAACAAGTTTCTCTAAAGACCGGGTCTGCACTACTCCTACATACACACTAACTGAAATTCACAAAAACCCCAGGTTTCCAAACGCCATAACCCTCTTTGATAAGAGAGAATCCTTTTGTTATATATCTTTTCTCCTGACAGGAATAAATAATTCAGATGTCCAGATAATAAATTCAGGCTTTTTTCTCCAATGGAAGGCTTGACCGAGATCCTATTCTATAGAAGTAAATATAAGAATAATAGATAGAAAGAACCGTAAAAGAACTCATGGAAGGGAAGAAAAGTTCAAGTACAGGAGGAAAAATTCGTGGAAAAATCTATTCTTTATTTTGACAACGTAGGGGAACAGAATACGGAAGCCGTTATTGAAGCGGCAGCAAAAAGGGCTGCAGAGCTTCAGATCTCCCATATTGTAGTGGCAAGCACCAGCGGAAAAACCGCACTGAAAATGGCAGAAACAGTAAAAGGAAGCGGCATAAAAGTCATTGGAATAAGCCACCAGTACGGGCAGAAAGAAAAAGGCGAATGGGAAGTGGAAGAAGAATACAGAAAGAAACTCGAAGCTCTTGGGGCGGTAATTACCACTCAATCTCATATGTTTTCCGGAATTGAGCGCTCCATAACAAAGAAATTTGGTGGTTATTCACGAGTAGAAGTAATTTCTGATACCCTCAGATCTCTCTTCGGAAAAGGTTTTAAAGTAGCTATTGAGGTCGCAATTATGGCAGCTGATTCAGGTTATATCCCAGTTTCCGACAACACGGAGATTATAGCTATAGGAGGCACAAGACAGGGTGCAGATGTAGCCCTTGTCCTCAGACCAGCCCACAGCGGAGATTTCTTCTCCCTACAGGTTCGGGAAATTATTGCCATGCCGCGAGCTAAAGAAGATTAAAGTAAGAAATTCAGGAACAAAGATCTATTTACTCTATAAGGTTATCCGGCTTCTGGGACGAGATTGCTGAGGAAGCCTGGATAGTTCGCCGGACTATGCCCTGGTTTCTCAAGAGTCCCCAAAGATAAATATATCTGAGTGGCATGTATAACCCCGGCATGTCAGCAATATTCGAAATTCTCGATAAAGACGCAGGCGGCAGGATAGGCAGGCTCAGGACTCCCCACGGGACTGTTGAGACACCTACCGTCATGCCTGTGATTAATCCAAACATTCAGCTTATCCCCCCGAAGGAAATGCGAAACTTCGGGGCAGAGATCCTGATTACCAATTCTTATATTATTTACCGCAAGGAAGAACTGAGAAGTGTCGTCCTTGAAAAAGGACTACATGGACTCCTGGACTTTGACGGGCCCATCATGACGGATTCGGGCTCCTTCCAGCTTTCCATATACGGGTCGGTGGAGGTTACGAATGAGGAAATTCTCGGGTTCCAGCAAAAAATAGGAAGCGATATAATTGTCCCGCTGGATATCCCGACGCCTCCTGATGTTCACTTCAGGAGGGCTGAAGAAGAACTTGCGGTCACAGCCGAACGACTTGAGGCAGCCCGCAGGTTTGTTCAGGGCGAGCAGCTTCTGGCAGGCCCGGTCCAGGGTTCGACTTATCCTGAATTAAGAGAGAAAGCAGCTTCCCACCTTAGAGATCTTCATTTTGAAGTTTATCCTCTGGGTGCCGTAGTTCCGCTCATGGAAGCCTACCGTTACGCAGAACTTGTTGACGTGATCACCGCGTCCAAAAGAGGGCTTTCTCCAGCTTCCCCGGTCCATCTCTTCGGGGCAGGCCATCCCATGATGTTTGCCCTTGCAGTAGCCCTGGGCTGTGATCTTTTTGATTCTGCAGCTTACGCCCTTTACGCCAAGGATGGGCGCTATATTACTGTAAATGGGACCTACCATGTTGAGAAATTAAATTATCTGCCCTGCTCCTGTCCGGTCTGTTCAAGGTACAGTGCCGACGAACTGAAAAAAGCCGACAACCGGGAAGAACTCCTGGGAAGGCATAACCTTTACGCGACCTTTGCTGAGATCCGGCTGATTAAACAATGTATAAAAGATGGAAAACTGCTCGAACTTGTGGAGCAGCGCTGCCGTGCTCACCCGAAACTTCTTGATGGGTTAAAAGAGCTTTATAGCCATTCTCCCTGGCTTGAGCAACTTGATCCGGCTACAAAAGGCACTTTCTTCTACTGCGGGCCAGAGTCCGCTTCCCGTCCCGAAGTCCTTCGCTTTGGAAAACGGCTGGATAGGTTCAACCTGGAAGGCTCAGTAATAATTCGATCGACCCCTGTAAAAGGAGAGAAGGATTATGATCAGATTCTTATCTTCAAAGCCCCTTTCGGGGCATTTCCTGCCGAGATGGAAGAAGTGTATCCCTTCAATGCCGAAGTTCCGAAATTCCCGGATTATGAGGCCCTTAACACAGCTCTTTCAAACACCCTTAAACTGATAGACCTGAACCCGCAGGCTGAGTTTACTTTTATCTGCGAGAAGGAGTTCAGTCACCCGCTGATTGACGAGATAAACAAAAAAGCAAAACTGGTATACAGAGAAGACTGGAGAAAAGAATAAATATTGAAGGGTTCATTAACGGCGCCGGAAATTCGTAAGTCTTTGAGACTTACTCGGATAAAAATCTGTCTCAAAAGTTAAAAAGAAAACTTTTTTGAATTGCAAACCTTTATAGAATTATCTGCAAAGAACCCTTTGAGCAGGGAGAAAGTCAGAATGCAAAGTTCTGATACAAAAACTCCCGTATAAATCTGAAAAGTTTAGGTGAAACTATTGTCCCTTACAGCAAGAATCGGCGAACTCAGTCCCTATCTGCGGCTGTTGAGACCCGAACTCTACTACATGGACCTTACCCTACCTGCCTCGAGTGCAATCCTTGCTTCCTATCTGGCGACCGGAGGGCTTCCTGAGTTTCTTCCCTTTCTGATTGCAGTAATAGGCGGCTTTGCAGCTATTACAAGTTCATACGTATTCAATGATTGCTGCGATATTGACATCGATACAATCAACCTGCCTGACCGACCTCTGCCTTCTTCCAGAGTTTCAAAGAATTCTGCACTCGCTTATGCCCTCTTTTTATTAGGAGTTGCTGGCGCCGCAGCTGCTTATCTCAACCCTGAGTCTCTCTTTGTTCTTTTTATTGCAGCCGGAACTATCACTGTCTACTCGATCTTTGCAAAAAGAAATACTTTTCTCAGCTTCCTACCAGTGGGTATTTCCTACGGGCTTGTGCCTGTCGGTGTCTGGCTTGCCTTTGACCCTGCAGGAATCTTGAAAGGTAGTGATGGGGTGATTCTCCCTTTGCCAGCTATTTGCTTCGGGCTAATGATGTGCGTTACTGATTGGGCTTTTACTCTCGGAGGAGTTTCCAGAGATGTGGAAGGGGACAGATTGAAAGGTGCACCTACTCTGCCTGTGACCTTTGGAATTCCCTTTACTGCCAGATTCGTTACCTTCTGGTGGGTTGTGGGAGTTATCGCTTCCGTGATAATAGGGTGGTCAGCTCAGCTAGGACCTGTGTATTTTGCAGGAGCCCTTGCTTCGGGACTCTGGATGCTTACCCAATGTCTTGATTTTATTAAACATCCTACTCCTGAGAGGGGCGGCACACTTTTCCTTAATGGCTCAAACTATAGAGCGATTATGTTCGGATCAATGATTCTGGATGTCGTGCTGTGCATTTACGCAGGAGCATACACCTCCATTCTCTGGTAAAAAGGTAGAGAAAAATGGATGCAGATATTATTGTAGTAGGGGCATCTCCTGCAGGGCTAATGGCTGCAAGGAATGCCTGTGAAAAAGGATCGGCAGTCCTTTTACTGGAAAAAAAAGAGAAAATAGGGCATCCTCCCCATCCTGCAAATTCATTTTTTAAGGGGATGTTCGATAAATGTGGAGAGAAAGTGGATCCTTCCTATGTGACGCATTATCTCAAAGGTATGAAGATTATTTCCCCGTCAGGAAGGATAGTGGAGGTTGAAGCTCCCGGGTATGCGATTGATAAAACTGCCTTTGACAGGTTTTATGCGAAGAAAATAATAAAAGCCGGCGTAGACCTTCGAGAAGGAATTAAAGTTCAGGAGATCCACAGAGAAGAAGAGAATTTTATTGTCAACACCTCTGGCGGGATATTCACCTCAAAACTGGTTATTATTGCCGATGGTATAAACTCAAAACTGGCTTCCCTTCTGGGCCTGAAAACAATGAGATACCCTGAAGATATTGCATGGGGAATTGAACTGGATATTAAAAGCCCAGGGCTTGGTAAACCGAAGATGTTTGAGTATTACATAGGTAATCATGCCCCTGGATGGAAGACTACATATGCCCCAAGAGGAGGCGATAATGCCGCAATTGGAGCCTATGTACGCAGATGTGGAACGGACGCAACGCCTTACCTTAATGCCTGGGTTGAGAATTTCAAAAAGCTTAAGGGGCTCAAAGATCTTGAGGTTGTAAGAAAGCTTTCTGGTGGAGACCCCATAGTAACAATCCCGAAAGAATACATAACCGACGGGATAATGGTTGCTGGTGGAGCAGCAGGTCAGTCAGGAATAGGCTATGCGATGAGGGCAGGTCAGATCTGTGGAAATGTGGCTGCAGATGCCGTAAGAAAAAGAAATGTCTCTAAATCTGCCCTTTTAGAGTACAGGAAGATCTGGGAGAAGGAGTTCAAAGCCGAGCATTACCTGGGACGTATAGGGCTTGAGACCCTCAGAAAAATGACGGACAGGGAAATTGATGAGATGGTAAAGGTTTTTGAAAAAGAGGATCTTTCATTTATTCATGGAAGCTCAGTTGAGCAGGCAATGCAAATTTTTGCATTCATGCTAAAGAAAAAGCCTTCTGCTATCTTAAAGTGCAGGGCACTTCTGAGAAATAAGTAAACTGAAGTTTAAAAGAGCAAGAGATCAGAACTTATATTGACATTAGCATCAACTATCAGGTGCAGGAAGCAATATGCAATACGACTTCTTTAAAAGCCCGATTCTTAGAGTTTATACCGAAATCGAGGATGGATACATGAGGATGAAAATCAGCGGGGCTGCGTCCGTCCTTATGAGAAAAAGCCTTGAAAAAAATCTTTCACTTTTTGAAGGTGAAAAGCCTGCAAAAACAGAGGCAGACAGGCTCATCTGTTCAACCTGGATGCCCCCGGTACCAAGCCCGGGGTTTGACCGCCTGGTAAAAAGCCAGTTTTCTTCCATTCTGGGAAAAATGATTCCGGACCAGGTAACTATATCCGTTACTGAAGAATGCCCTAACAACTGTATCCACTGTGCGCTGCCTGACACGAAAAACCGGAAAAAACTTGCCCCCGAAACCGTAAAATCCACAATAGACCAGGTACTTGAGATGGGCACAACTTTCGTGATCTTTGATGGAGGCGAGCCCCTGACATATCAGGGGCTAGAAGACCTGATAAGGTATGTTAATCCTGAGAAAGCTATTACAGGCTTGTTCACTTCGGGGGCAGGGCTGACCCAAGAGCGTGCCAGCAGCCTGAAAGAAGCAGGCCTTTATTCCCTTACTGTCAGCTTTGACAGCGCATACGAAGAGAAACATGATTACGTAAGGGGCAGAAAAGGAGTTTTTAAAAGTGCAGTTGAAGCCGTCAAAAACGGAGTTAATGCAGGGCTCCTTGTAAATATATATGTTGTGCTTTCCAGAGACAATGTGAACGAACTTGATGAACTATATGCTCTTGCATCCAAACTCAAAGTCCACGAACTTTCCTTTTACGAGATAGTCCCCACTGGCAGGTGGATGGACCACGCCTCCGAAATAATGACTCCAAAAGATTTAAGAAAATTTGATAATTTCGTATCCAGAGCCAGGGAGAAAGAAGGTCCCAGAGTCTTTCCCATCCCTCAGGTTATGAAGACTACAGGGTGCATGGCAGGCCGTAAGTGGCTCCATATCACCCCGGAAGGGGATATCCTCCCCTGCGCCTGTATCCCGATTCCTTATGGAAACGTCCATAGAGACAGGATAAAGGATGTCTGGAAAAAGATCAGGGAAGATCCTGTATATAATGCAAAGTGCTGCCTTATGAGGAATCCTGAATTCAGGGAGAAATATCTGAAACTCCATGAATAAATCGAAAAAACTAATGAAGGCTCTGGATTGGGAGTAATTCTTAACCTTTTACAATAATACTAGATAATAGAAAACCGGAAAGTGTAAGAAGAGTCAATCTGGGAAAAATAGAATCAGTGACAAGTATGAGCAGGCCGGGAAAATAGGGGTGCAGATCTATTTCGACCTGCAACGGAAATTGATATTTTTCAGCTAATTTTTTACTAGATGGATTAGACTAAACCCGACCTTTGAAGAGTCATAAGATCTTCGGTGGTGAGTTTCGCTCCGCCCTTGAACTTTTCGAAGATGGACTTAGCATCCTTCTGAAGCTCAGACTTGACAACTCGAGACTTTCCTTCTTTGTCTTTCTTCTTGAGTTTAAAGATTTCTTTGTCAAGCTCTCGAATTTCCTTCTGGGCATTGATGAAAATCTTGTGCTGTTCGTCAGCTGCTTCCTGGGCTCTTACAAATTCCCGGTGGGCAATGTCAGACTCTGCCCTGGTTCTGTCAGCCTCTTTGAAAGCAGCAATCATCTTCTCATGGTATTCCTGAGCCTGCCTGGCATACTCAGCCAGCTGGTTGTGGAATTCTGAGGCTTCATCCCGGATCTTCTGGGCTTCGTCCAGAATGTTCTTCAGTTCGAGGTTGCTCTCAAGCTGGGATTTTTTGATCTGGTATTGTTTTTGAAGCTGAGTAATCTTGCCAACGAGTTCCCTTTCCTTGCTTGTGCTCAGGACTTCAGTCTGCTGGGCAAATTCAAGGCGATCGATATCTTTTCTCAGGGCTTTTATCGATGGGCCGCCCAGGTTGTTCTGTTTCCTGATGGCATCAGCCTTTGCAAAGAGCTCGTTTGCCCTGGCATTGGTTTCGTCGCGTTTATTCTTGTATTCGCTGACCTTCTCGTTGATTTCGTCTCTGAGAGCTTTTAATTCCTGGGCTTCATTGATAAGGTCTTTTGTCTTCTTGTTCAGCTCATTACGCTTCGCAGCGAGGGTGCTTGCCTCTGCGTTTAAAGCATTTCTCTTTTCCTTGGCTTCTTCAGAAATGATCTTCAAATCTGATCTTTTTTTCTGCAGTTCTTTTAGCATCTCTTATTGTGCCTCCCGATCCAGCAAAAAAGCTGGCATTTTGGTAGTTCTACTGTTCGATGTCGACATGCTGTGCCTGATTACAACATTGATAAGAAAGAGATTCAAGAACAGGGATAACGGTTCTGAGATCTTTTTTTGTTATGACCACGTCCGCATATTCCCTCAGGATGGGCTTGGGATTGAAAGCTATGGCAAAACCTGCCTTCTCAAAAATACAGGCATCATTTGCGCCGTCCCCGACAACCACACATTGCTCCGGCCGGACTCCGTTGAGCCGGGTAAGTTCCTCAAATACCTTTGCTTTTGAGTCGCTCTGTGTGATAGGGCCGACAACTTTGCCTGTAAGGCAGCCGTCTTCCACAAGCAGTTCGTTGGAAACAATGAAATCGATACCAAGCACTTTACCTATTATATCAGCAGAGATAGTAAATCCGCCTGAGATCATTGCAGTCTTATAGCCCCCACTTTTGACGTAGAGGATAAGTTCTGCCGCTCCCGGCATCAGATTGATTTTGTCTACCGCGTCAAGGGCAGTTTCGAGGGGAAGTCCCTTAAGAAGTCTGACCCTTTCGATAAGCGCTTGCTCGAAATCAAGGTCTCCATACATCGCTCTCTTTGTAATCTCCTCTACTTTGCTTACAACACCTGCAGCCCTGGCGAGCTCATCGATAGTCTCAGCGTCTATAAGGGTGCTATCCATATCAAAAACAATCATTTTGTTTTCAGTAGAATTGTACGTAGGACAGTTCACTCAATCAAAACCTGGACCTGAATATATTATTAAGTATAGCGGGATGATTCCCGAAAAAGGGCACGCTGCCTGTGTATCTCCTTCAAAGATAACCCCGCAACTCAGTATAATGTATTTGCCCTGACATTAAAAGCCTACCAACGGATAAAGTTTTCAAATTATAATACGGGTCCTGTGAAACAAAACCACAAAACAACAGCATTGATGTCAACGTTTTTGAGTGAAATAAATCACATCCCTTTTAAGCTTTTCGGAGGAGATCAAAAACATATTGAATAATAATTATAAATAGCATATATATTTATAAAAATAAGTTTGATAAGGTACGAAGATTGCCAAAAGGATTATAAACCCTTTAGGAATTCCATTATTGAAGAAATTGGTTAACAAAGGATTTTGAGAAAAATGGTCAACATAGATTTTATAAAAATGGGCAACCTGGGAATGAGCCAGGTTATCAATCTGATCCAGGATGAAATTGCAGCTAGAGAAGGGATTACAGTACGTGTATTTAGTACAGGGGCTAAGATGAGCCCTGCCGAAGCTGCAGATACTGAAAGTTTCAAACAGTGGAATGCAGATTTCGTGGTAATTATCAGCCCGAATGCAGCAGCTCCGGGTCCCACCGCGGCTCGTGAGATCTGGAAAGACGTTCCCTGTATTGTTGTCTCAGATGGCCCAACAAAGAAAGAAGCCAGAGAAGCCCTTGAGCAGGAAGGCTTCGGATATATAATCCTCCCGGTAGACCCTCTTATCGGAGCAAAGAGGGAGTTCCTTGACCCAGTGGAGATGGCATCCTTTAACTCCGATGCAATGAAAGTGCTATCCGTTTGTGGTGTTGTTAGACTCATTCAGGAAGAACTGGATAAGGTAACCGACCAGGTTGCATCTGGCAGATCAGGAAAGGAACTGGAGCTCCCGCACATTTTTGCCAAACCTGAGAAATGTGTTGAGCATGCTGGCTTTGCAAACCCTTATGCAAAAGCAAAAGCTCTTGCTGCTCTTCATATGGCTGAGAAAGTAGCACAGGTTAACTTCCCCGCATGTTTCATGTTAAAAGAAATCGATCAGGTGTGCCTTACAGCAGCAGCTGGGCATGAGATAATGGGAGCTGCTGCGCAGCTTGCAACACAGGCAAGAGAAATTGAAAAATCCAATGATACTGTATTCAGGCAGCCCCATGCAAAGAACGGTACTCTGCTGAAAAAAGTAAAATTATACGAAAAACCACAGTAATCCCGGATAACCTTAAGGTTAAAAACCAGAAGCTGAATTGGAGGAGATAAGAATTTCCCTGGTAAGAGGGACAGATCCTCCAATAACCACTTTTTAATTCTCCATCTGAGTATAAAGCAATTATTATCCGCTCTATTTCTTTGAATCCTCAACCTCTTGCAATATTGAGGTATATTCTTGAAAAACAGACTGCAGGTCTATTATAGCCAGTATATCCACAATCCCGAGAGCTGCAATAGCTTTCCCGTCTTTCGAGCGAATGGGAGCAACAACCACATGTTTTCCCCTGTATACGCCTTCTGTAGGAACTTCGTGGATAACTTCGTTTGTTTCCAATACTTTTTCGAGCACAGGTCCTGTGTAGTCCCTATCAAGGATTTCCCCTTTTTCTAGGCGAAGCCCTTTTCGCTTGAGACTGCGAATTGTCGTAGGGAGTCCGGTGACCGAGTGAACTGCGACTGCTATTGCCTCAAGATCTTCAGGTCCTGAGTCTTCTGAGATAAATAGGGTAGTAATCTTTTTCACCCCCGTGAATAACTGGAGACCGGGCAGGACAAAAAGCAGGAGCTTCTCACGAATGAAAAGTTGAACCCCACTTTCCGGTCATATTTACAATATATTTTTTCAAAGAATATATACTCACTCCTCATTTTCAAGGGCTCTTATGAATGCCTGCTTATGCAGTTCCCCTGATTCATGGATTCCTCCAAGGTCGCCACGTGCCGCTCTGCAGGGATAATGCTGGATATACAGTCCAGCTCTTGGAGGCGCATCCTTTGCCTCCATTCCAACTATTTCTTTCGCCATATGCCAGGTACTCCCGCATGGAGCCCCCCTTATTACCTTGACGTCGGCAATCTTTCCGTTTTTTGTCTTTACTTCCAGAATAGGGGACCCAAAGAGGTCCGTAAACGGCTTATTGAAAGCATTGGGCTCAAGACTGCAGCAGATTTCATCTACTTCTATATCCATGCCTGAAGCTTCAGAGATCTTTTTGAGTTCGGGAACTGAAGCTCTGGACGGCCCACCTGGCACTATAAGGGAACGCACACCAGCTTCTGCCGCAAGCTTTGCAATTGCTGATGTCAAATCCGGATGCAGTGAGTAAGTAATTATGATCTCGGCAGAGAAAACTTGCTTATTGAAATTAAGGGCGTCGAGAAATTCATCAGGCTCTTCGATAAATACAGGCACGAACTCAGGAAGGTCTGCAGCCACGATTGAGAAATCACTATGCTCTTTGATAGTTTCAATCAGACGGTGCCCGTATTTGCCCCGCGTGATAACTCCTATTACAGTCATTACTCTAAGTTAATTTTAATATTGCATAAATAGATGCTTATTTTTATCTGAATTATGCTGTGACTCGACACCTATACATCGAGTTAAAGTCTTACCATGAAACCGGGAAGTCTGTAGATTATAAATACAGATAACGCATTTCACTAAAAATCTCTTAAAGAAAAAAGACGGTACTTATGAGAGGGAAACTGATCACACTTGAGGGCATTGACGGCTCGGGCAAAAGTACGATTGCGGGAAAGCTTCAGGAAAACCCTGCTATTAAGGCTTTTGAACCAGTGTTTACCAGGGAGCCTACGAGAGGCACTCTGACTGGAGATGCTGTGGAAAAAGCCATTCAGTCGAATACTGACCAGCTTGCCGAGCTCTTCCTTTTTACAGCTGACCATGCCGAACATCTGGCCAAGATTGTAAAGCCTGCACTTAAGAATGGAAAAGTTGTAATTTCTGACCGCTATTCTGATAGCCGATACGCTTACCAGGGCATAACCCTGAAAACTCACCTGGAAAACCCTCTTGAATGGGTAAAGAATCTGCACCGGGACTGGACTATCGTTCCGGATTTAACTTTTCTTTTTGATATCAGACCTGAGGTCTCAATTCAGCGATGTGGAAAACGAGGAGAGCAAAGCAAGTTCGAAAAAATTGAATTTCTACGGAGAGTCAGGGAGATTTTCCTCAGGCTTGCGACAGAGGAGCCTGAACGTTTCATTATAATCGATGCTTCCCGTTCCCCTGAATACATAGAGAAGGAAGTAGCCGAAAAAATTCTGGAGTTCCTTAGCAGGAACTGACCAGATAAATTGAACTGGAAGATTGAGCCCGAAATATCCTGTTAGAGCCCATTATCGTCAGCGAATTTGATCAGAGCTTCCCCTAGCATTCTTACATGGGCAGGGTTAAGGTTAAACCTGGATTTTTTCATGCCTCCCCTTTCCTTTGCTAGTTCGACATATTCCTTCTCATAACGGTCGCTGTGTGCAAGGGAGATCGTCATATACCAGCCTCCCCCCATTTTAATTTCCACATATCCGTCTCCGCTTTTCTCCCCAATGCTTTCTTCAACATTCTCTTCAGATATATTCTTCTTTACCATACTGTAACCTCATAATCTCCTGGTTTTAAGTGAAATCCGCTGTTCGAATACAAAGACCAAAAATACCCGATTATATACAAGGCATATAAGGGCTGAAATAAAAAGCATTTCCGGTATAAGGATTATTTTTTATTATTTGGTCTAAGTCCTGAACTCAATACAGCTTGTGGAACCAATCCTGAATGAATGGCGGTTGCAACCAGGGCTCCTTTTATCCCGAGTTCTTCAAGAATAAAAAGGTCCTCCATATCCTTGACTCCTCCTGCAAGAAGTACATTATGGCTGGAGCATTTAACGAGTTTCCGGAGGAAATCAGGATCAAACCCTGAGGCTGTTCCAACCCTGTCAAGATCAAGGAAGATAAGATCTTTTAAGGGAAAGCTATTTAACAGCTTTACGATCTCAAAAGGTGACTCGGGAAGCTTTGGGTCCTTTTTCAGGACTTTGTCATGCTTTATATCAATACTGACACTGATCTTTCCGGGGTTTCCAGAGGCTGCGTCCTTTATTGTCGAAAGCGTACCTGTCTCTGTACCTATTACAGCAGTCCCTGCAATGGAAAGAGCTTTATCTACATCCTGTAGAGAGGAGATCCCGAAATCAAGCATTGTGTCTGCTCTTACACTTACTTCCCGTATTACTCCGGCGTTTGTTTCGAGAGGCCCTTTACCCTGGAGTACGTTAAGGTCGGCAATATAAACTTCCCTGGGATGCAGGAATTCAACTATATCTACAGGGTCCGAGTTGCTGCATAGATTACTTGAATCTGAAACCGGACGGTAGTTTTCCCTGTTACCGCCCTTTGCCAGAACTACGCTACGGTTAAATATATCCATCACAAGAATTACTCGGAACATACTTATTCAATAGTTACATCATCCTATAAAAAAATGTAAAATAAAGCGTATTGTATAAAAAGGATAATATTAATGGAAGATCCTAATTCGATGTTTAGTTAGAGGATTTTTATGAAACTGCTTGTAAGTCCAATCAATAGAGAGGAGGCAATTATTGCTTCCAGAGGCGGCGCAGACATTGTGGATGTCAAAAACCCTAAAGAAGGTTCCCTTGGTGCGAATTTCCCGTGGATAATAAGGGATGTAAAAGAAGCTATAGAAGGCAGGCAGCCTATAAGCGCAACCATAGGAGATTTTAATTACAAACCGGGAACTGCTTCCCTTGCAGCATTAGGAGCAGCGGTTGCAGGAGCAGATTACATTAAAGTTGGCCTTTACGATATCCAGACTGAAGATCAGGCTTTTGAGCTCCTGACAAAAATAACACGGGCTGTAAAGGATTACGACTCGACAAAAAAAGTCGTTGCCTCGGGGTACTCGGATTACAAGCGTATCAACTCAATTTCTCCATTATTGCTTCCTTCAATTGCCGCAGAAGCCGGGGTAGATGTAGTAATGGTTGATACAGCAATCAAGGATGGGAAATCAACTTTTGAGTTCATGGATGAGAAAGAACTTAAAATATTTACCGACCTTGCCCATGAGTACGGGCTTGAAAACGCAATTGCAGGTTCTCTAAAATTTGAGAATCTTCCGATACTTGAAAGGATAGGACCGGATATTATTGGCGTCCGGGGCATGGTCTGCGGAGGAGACAGAAGAACTGCAATCCGGCAGGAACTGGTAGAGAAACTCGTAGCCGAATGCCAGTCTTGAGATACCCTTTTAGGTATAAAACTTAAAGTTGTGCCGGCAGGTCATCAGGCAAGCCGGCAGCAAAATAATTAATTAGTTAGTAACTATATTTAGTCTGATGCTAATATTTGGACATATTGGAATTACTCTGGGAATTTTCTACCTCCTAAGCTGCTTATCTTCAAAAAATAACTTCATGGCATACTCTCCGTGGATTGCATTTGGGGCACTTCTTCCAGATTTTATTGATAAACCCCTCGGCAGGATAATTCTTTTTGACACTATAGGAAGTGGACGTATCTTTGCCCATACTTTACTTTTTGGCTTTCTGCTGGTTCTGGCAGGGTATTATCTATATGACCGGGGTAAACCTGAATTCCTGGTTATTTCAGGGGCATCCTTTTGCCACCTTCTTGAAGACGAGATGTGGAATAACCCAGGAGCATTTCTCTGGCCCCTTTTTGGTTGGGAATTTCCGAAAGATACAATTTCAGGGAATTTTATGGAGTATCTGCTGATAGTTCTCAGTAGAGCGTACGACCCACGATATATAGAAGTTTTTATCTCAGAAATTATAGGTTTGCTTATAATCGTATTTCTTACTGGCAAGTATATTCAAGAGAAAATAAAAGAGAAATCTGTATTATAATAATATAGAAAAAGAGTAAAGTTTAACTTCAAGATGGGGAGTCTCTTTAAAAAAAGAAATAGAGCCCTAATTCTAAAGCTGATGTTGCTCTCTTTAAAAAACCTGAGTCTAGGAGAAACAGAGGAAGAGAGTTTATGGTATATGCTCATAGATCTCTATATTAAGGGAATCATATATCTTGTAAACTGGATAATCGGGCTGAACCTTGAGTGAGTTTTCGCCGGCAGGAACCGATGTCTCGTCAGACCTCTGTGCCCTGGCAATAAAAGCATCCGAGAAGGTTGTCTCTACAACATAGAAAGGTTCGTTTTCTGGTACTTTTTTTACAGATATATCATTTTCAAGATCTTTTCTTGAGGTATAAAGGGGTTTTTGAGAGCCTTTGGCAAGTTCAGCCGGGCTCGAGCTACTGCTAAGTATGCCTGGCAGGATGTCGTTTCCTTCCATATCTGGAGACAATATAATGTACGGATAGGTTTCTTTCACTCCGGATAGCCATTGAATTCCTTCTGCTTCATTCTGCGAAATTGCTTCGGAAATTCCACCTGCATACGGTGAACTGAAACACGTAAAGAATCCCAGTGTCCAGAGAAGACAGAGAACCAGGACTGCAGAGCCAAGACCAAGAGTATACCCTTTTCTGAGGAAAATAATGTAAAGGGAATATCCCAGCAAAGGAATTTGAGCAAAAATAATGAAACTCAAGTTTACAAATCTATCTGGAGGGTACGGAACAAAGGGATTTAAGAGGAAAGCGAGCTCCAGGAAGAAGGTCACTATATAGAGCGCCAGAAAACGGGGATACCTGCGAACAAAATGGTGGCAAAATCTTTTACGATTCTGCCATACAATTATAGAATTGATCAGAATCAAAATTAAAGGAATATAGTACTTGCCGTAATAGAGATTTAAGAGATATATGAATTCGAAAAACCCGTTTTCCATCCCTGGTATTGTGGAAAGTCCCGCAGCTATTAGTAGTTTAGCGCGGAAGGCAGTGTCAGAAATAAAGGTATCAAAGAACTGGGAAGCATATTTTGTGAATATCAGAAAGCTTCCCGAGGCAACTGATAGGAAGATGAATACGGGTATTTTTTTTCCTGCAGATTGGGAAACACGAGGGGAAAGGAAGTTAAGACTCAAGATTTTACGGAGAAATCCAGATTTCAGAATCTTGCCCGAGAAGGTAAGGAGCAGGGAGAAACAGGCAAGATATACAAAAATAAAGGGATGGGCTAAAGGAATCAAAGGTATCATAAAAAGAAGGCAGACAGCCATTGCCCGATTCTTATCCGAGAGTGCACTTCTCAGCACAAAAAGGTAGAGAGGCACCAGGCAAAAAGTCAGGTAACAGGGGGCTGCCGAAGTCTGGAAATGCCCGAAATAAGGAATCATCGAGGAAAGAAAGGCTACCAGAACTAGTTTTTCCCTGCTCATAAAAAGCCGATAAAACAGGAACATTCCAGTAATAAATAGAATTGAAAAAAATACTGGTAAAAAGTAGGAGATCGCTGGCGTTTCAAGACCTGTGATCTGAGTCAAGATTGAAACTAGTAGAGGTCCCGTAGGAGAAAGACTGGAAAAGCTTGAGAGGTCACAAAGCGGGCTCTGTTCTGCAAGTCCTATGTATGAGAACTCCTCTCCTCTTCCTATTGAAACATAACCAAGCATGTAAGGTGTGATCAGTACCGTAATGTGAACAAGAAACAATATGAGAACTGCACTCATTTTTCTGTATGCAAGGAGCAGAACACAGGCTGAAAGGTAACAAAGGAGCAGGGTAAGGTAAAAGTTGAAAGGAAGCTGCTCATAGATATTGGCTGTATATCCTTCAGGCTGAATTCCCCTGAGAATAAATAGGCTGTAAACCAGTAATAACAGAGAAATCAAGGTTACGAGATTCAATATATTATTGGTGGTTTTAGGCAATGTGTCCCCCATCCTTTTTGAAAGTTACAGAGTACAGTTTCCGCACCTTAATTGGACTATCCCTGAGACTGTGGTTCCACCCTTGAAGAGTTTACATTCACAGACAGCAACAAGTCCAAAAACTATTGTTCATAAGATTTTACTATTTCTCCTCTTTCTTATTACTTATTTCTCCTCTTTCTTGTTTTCCTCAATACAATCGGCCCAACGAATAATTAATGGTTGTGCCCTGAGTGCAGTTTGATATACCTGCCTCTACCTAATTAATGTTTTCATGAGTTAGAAATTTTTCAATAATTAAGGGTTTTCAGGTACTGTCCCCAATCTAGAAATTTGAGTATTTCTATATCAATATTATTTTGGAGTCAAAAAGCAGACAAAAATAGAGGATGTTGTCCACCTGATTGACTATTAAAATTTGAGACTATGAGTAGTTTTTGTAATACGAAAAATGTGTGGACTAATTTGTTTAGGATTTGCTGACAAGAGAATATATGGCTGATGGTCATCACGGAGATATGCAACAAAACAAAAGGATATTGTCATATCTGGTTCAGAAGGAGCGAAATTGAAGTTCTGGTAACAACTGATGTATCTCGAATAAAGTAGATTCAGAAATCTATAAAAACTAAGATTAAAGCCCAAAGAGTTCCTTCAATCAGTGACGTTAAAGTAATCAGAACTAATGTGCTTTTAAGAATGTTAAAGAAATTGTCGATGCAGGGCATATGAGAGAGTGTAGCAGCCTGGTTGAAAAATTCATTGAAGAAGGATGTGCTTCTGTAGATGTTGCTATTGCTTTGTTAAAAATGGCGCTTGAGAAAGAGTAAAGAAATATCAGCAAGAGGTTAATGCTTACAGATCACGATAGAGTGAATTCATTGCCCTATTAATTTTCGAATTAAAGGGCAACGAATCAGAAGGGATCTCTGTCATGATCTGCCAGTTTAGACTGGGAACTCAGGATAACCTCTAGACTAGCTTATTCCTGGGTAGTCCCTCAAGCACAATTTTTTGATACTTCTCAAACTTTTCAAAATATGACGAATTCTGCGTTCTACAAGTTTTCCTTTCACGCACCAGTAAAATGGCCTGTTATTACCTATTGAAGGGAATTTAGTACAGGAAATGTCAAGTGGGTGGAAATAGAAGATAGTATGACCTCTTTTCAAGCTCTGAATAAGCCCATTCAATACTAGAGGAGCGCCCAGGAAGCGGAGTATCGGGCCTCCAGATGCTGGAATTTTCAGTACATTCTGATAATAAGCCCAGGGGAACTCAATAAAGTTTCTGTCATTGCCTGCTTCAAGTCCGCGTTCTACAGGATAGTAAGGAAAAGAAGAAACTGTCTTAAGGGGGGAATCAGTTTTATTATAAAGAGAATTTACGGATACTGATGAGTCATACTTGAACCCGATGCGCTCCAGTGAATCCAGCATCCAACCACCTACAAGGGCGTTTGGTGCCCTATAGCCTACTACTTTTTCCCCACTGATTTTTTCCAGATTTCTTTTTGCAAGTAATGTTTTATGTTCAAACTCCTCGGTACTCATTAATGGCTTCTTCGTTTCAGGATCGATTTTGCAGGCGTGATGCAGCCCATGACATGCAATTTCATGTCCTCTTTCAACAATTGACTCTATAAGTCCAGGATAGTGCTCTACAGTATCCGCAACTACAAAGAAAGTAGCAGTTATATTGAACTCTTCGAGAATATTCAGAGTCCTTTTTGTAGGCTCAGTCAGGAAATCATATTGACCTTCCCATTTATCAAAAAACTCATTTACACTCCTGTAAACAGCATAAGGAGAACTGCAGACTGAAGGAATATGATACCAATCCTCAATATCCACTGTAACCGAAAAAGTACCCTTCATAAGACCCCCCGTGATACCAAATACGCTCATAGTGGCATGATAAATTCTTAACCTGTACTGAAATTACATTAGATTGGAGATTGTACAAATACAACTGGCTAAAATATTTATCATTTAGAGGAGGGTCATCAGATTATAAAAATTTTATTAGTATTTCGGTTAAAATCAAAAATATAAACGTAAACCTGAGCACTTATTTTGCTTTTAACAGTGTAAATTTAATTTTAGACCCAGCGAATAATAAATAGATATAAATACAGGATCTTAGTGCAGATTGTCTTCTGATTGAGCCCATCCCAAAACCAAAACTATTTCTCACATAAATAAAAATTTTCAGAACAAATTTCGTGACCGGAGACTCGATTGGTTATGGGGATTTGAGATCAGGGGACTCAATTTTGAGTTTTGGGATCACCTCATTGTATAAACCGGAGAATATAACCAGTAACAGCAGAGATCGCGATATTTATGGGTCCAGTCCGGAGGAGATTGGTTTACATCCATAACTTTTTAGCCATAATTTGAACCGATTGAAGAAACTTTAAGACATAAACTTTTTGTACACTGCCGCAGTCAATGAGTATCGTCTTTACATTTCCCAGAGGCTTTAAGAAAAAGAAAATGGTAAGTTTACTTCAGTTCACAGTACAGTTCATCAAATTATATCGGAACGCTAGTCTATCCCGAAATTAAACGGATAATACTCCCTGCAGATGGCTTTTTTCAAGTCTGGAGATTTATAACTAAAAAAGTACAGGGATAAAAATGAACGGAAAAGATCTGAGACACAGATGGCAAAACAGGAAAAAAACCGGGATCTATTTTGCAATTTTATTTTTTTTGGTTGCAATGGGAACAATCGCCCTTTCCACTACATCGCCCAATAAAACTGTTTATATTGCTACCGATGGAAGTGGGGATTTCAACTGCGATGGAAGCGACGACCAGGTAGAAATAAATAAAGCTCTTGCATATGCTGCAGAAAACCCTCAGTTCACAACCGTTCATCTGAAGGGTCCTAATACATATACCATCTCAGACAGTATTCTAATTGGAAACGATACCATTCTGGAAGGAGACCCTACAGCCATAATTAAACTTAAAGATGATGCTGACTGGCCAAGGAATAAGCCCCTGATTACACAGATGGACAGAGCAGGAAGCTACAACATCACCATAAAAGGATTTGAAATCAACGGAAACCATAACAAAAATCTAGACAAAAAGAGAGGAGAAGGATATCACAATCTGATCCATTTCTTGAATTCCAGCAACATTCAGGTTCACTCCATGTATATGCATAACGGGCATGGAGATGGACTGAAGGTAGAAAGAAGTTCGAATATCCAGTTTTACGATAACCGGGTTTATAAACTGGGGCATGATGGGCTTTATGCCATTGAATGCCAGAATGTAGAAGCCTGGAATAACATAATAACCTGCAGAACTAACAGCGCCCTTAGAATCTGGAACTCAAACCATGTAAAGCTCCATGACAATCTAATTGACTCTTTTTATCACTGGAGTGCAGGCGGGCCTGGAATCCAGATTCAGAAAACAACAGGCGTGATGAATGATATAGAGGTGTACAATAATACTATCCATAATACCTACGGGCCCGGAATCTGGCTGTTAGGTTATGGCAATTCTTATCCCAGGGAAGAAGCACAGGATGTGTACATTCATCACAATATATTTTACAGCACAGGTACAAACCCAAGTATAGATTGGGTAGGCGGTATAGTAGCGAGTGGTTTTTATAGCACTCGCATTGAAAATAATGTGTTTGATGACGTATATCATGCTGCAGTTATCCATATGTATCCTACAGGTTATTCTATTGATCTTTCACCCCAGGACACAGGATATACAACAATTGTCCGCAATAATATTATTGTAAATACCCTGCCACGTAAAAAAGAACCGAGCGGAACAGGGTACGGAGTTATTAATTATCTGCCCGGAACACATACTTTTGTGCTGGAAAATAACTGCCTTTACAATAATAAAGCAGGCAACTATAAAAACTGCGCATCGACAACTGATATCTATGCTGATCCTCACTTTGCAAATCAGAAAGATCACGATTACCACTTGAAATCAACAGGTGGAAGATGGAACGGAAAAACCTGGGTAAAAGATCTTGTAAGTTCTCCCTGCATTGATGCCGGCTATCTGGGCTCTGACTATTCAAAGGAGCCCGGGAATAATGGAGGGAGGATCAACATAGGCAGGTACGGAAATACCGAATATGCCTCTATTTCAGGCAATATTCCTGGATATGTTGTATGGTGGAACCAGATATTTTCACCACAATGGAAAAATTTAAGGTTCTTATTGAGAACTATTTTCTTATTTCCCTTCAATATAACATATTAAAACGCCTTAAACCTGCCTTTTAACAAAATCACTTACTGGAATAGGAAAGAGTCAAAGTAAGTGATTTAACTTTAATTTATTAACAATTATTAGAATTAGTGACTCTCTTTGACAATTTGCGTAGCAGTGACTATAATGTCGTCTATTCCTTTTGTATTTATCTTTTTGACAGGAATTCCTGCAATTGAAATACCCTTCTCATAAAACATTTGTTTACGACGGCTGGGGATTCAAGATTTACAGATAGAAATAAACAGACTTAACGAATTAATGTGGGGAGTTAATGCCCTATATAAGGGAACTAATTTCTGGCAGTCAGGAATCTGAAGAAGTTAATAAAGTTGTTTATACATGCAGTAGTGTCCTTGGGGATCTATTGCAATTCTCGATACTCGAGCGTTGTAATTCTTGAGACTCGAGCAGCGAAAAGAATGAATTTATTTTTGGGTCTATTTCATTTGCAAACTTAACAGGTAACCTTTTTTAATCTTAAAGAGTTATAGTTTAATGTATTGGGGATTTAATATGGACGGAAAAAGGCGAATGTATAAGTGGGGAGATAGAAAAAAATTACTAATTTTTAGTATAATTTTTATTTCTCTAATTGCAGGTGTGACCATAACTTTATCCACCCCATCTGATACAGTAGTTCATGTTTCTGCCAATGGAAATGGGGACTTTAATTGTGATGGAAGTGACGACCAGGTAGAAATAAACAAAGCTCTTGCATATGCTGCGGAAAATCCAGAGCTTACAACCGTTCATTTGGAAGGACCTAATACATACGTTATTTCGGACACTATCTATATAGGGAATAATACCATTCTAGAGGGAGATCCTACAGCTGTGATCAAGCTTGAGGATAATGCAGGTTGGCCGGAAGGAAAGCCTTTGATTACTCAAATGGACAGTGTCGGAAATCATCACATTACCATAAGAGGGTTTGAGATTGATGGAAATCATGATAACAACGATGAGAAAAGCAGGGGCAAAGGATATCATAATCTGATTAATTTCCTTAATTGTAAGAATATAAAAGTTCACGACATGTACATGCATGACAGTCATGGAGATGGGCTTAAAGTCGTAAAATGTTCAGGTATTCAGTTTTACAATAACCGGGTTTATAAGTTAGGTCATGATGCTCTCTATGCCATCTATTCCTCAAATGTAGAAGCCTGGAACAATAAAATAACATGTAGAACAAACAGCGGCTTAAGAATTTACAACACAAATCACGTAAAGTTCCATAACAATATTATCGACTCCGAAGGAGAAGGAGGGGCAGGAATTGAAATCCAGAAGATCGGCCCATCAACTGTGATGAATGATATTGAGATCTGCAATAACCTGCTATATGAGACCAATGCGGCAGGTATCTGGATTACAGGTTACGGAAACGGATATTCTAAAGATTCTGCAAGAGATATCCATATCCATCACAATAAATTTTATAAAACCGGAATTAACCGTGGTGCAGACTGGGCAGGAGGAATAGTACTTAACGGTTTTCAAAACACTTTGATAGAGAACAACAAATTCGAAGGATGCTACGGCGCTGCTATTGCCCATAAACAGGTTACTGAAGAATTTTTGGCTCCGGGCTCAGGATATACAACTATCGTGAGAAATAATATAATAATTAATACACAGCCAAGTCCTGCAGCCGGAGAAGGATATGCTGTATACAATAAGCTGAGAAATACCCATTCATTTATCCTAGAAAATAATTGCCTTTCCAATAATGCAGGTGGGAATTATCTTGGTGCAAATTCTACTTCAGATATCGAGGCTGACTCTGAACTTGCAGCGAAGTTGAGCAAAAATGAGTCTTTAGGTGAGGATTTCCCTTGGAGTGAAGCTATGTCTGCCGGACCGCAGACGCCTTATAAGATAGATGAAGGTGGAGTCCAGGCAGGACAGGAAGAAGAGTTTGAATCAAACCTTAAAAGAGCCTTTTCAGAATTTTTAAGATTTCTTAAAAGATTTCTTTTAAACCTTTCACTGCAGTCTGATGAAATGGAAAATCTTAAAATTGCATTACCATCCGTCATTTCTGACAACAGGTTAAGGCAAGAGGCTCCTAACATGACTTTCAGTGAAAGTGAATATATTGACATAGGAAAGAAATCCGATGGGGGCATTTACAGGGGAGTTATGATCTTTGATCTGGGTTCATTCAATCAGACTGACCAGATCGAAGAAGCAACCCTATCTTTATTCTGGTACTATCCAGAGAATCAAATGAGACCGAAGGATACTGTACTGGAAGTATATAGACCTGTGGAATGGTGCAAAGAACATGTTACGTGGGAGCAAAGAGAAACCAACATTCCCTGGAAAAATTCAGGAGGAGACTGGTATGACAGGAACGGAGTCTTCCAGGGCAGCACCCCATATGCTTCAATAACTATCAGTGGAGATGAAATCCCTGGCAACAGCTACATTGAACTGGACGTAACAGACCTTGTTCAGGAATATATAAGCGGTAAGTACAAAAATACAGGTTTCCTTATTAAAGCCCGAGAGGAAGATGAAAACTATATTGCTTTCTACAGTACCAACTGGCAAAACAAAGACCAGAGACCCAAACTCACTATAGAGTATACCTGAATATCAGTAAATAGTCTGAGATATGTTGATTCGTAAAAGGGCAACATTTAGATATAAACGAAAAACCTTTTAACTTTAGATGCTGTTCTTTGGACATCTGGGGATTACACTGGGGGTATTTTTATTATGCTGTATCTTTACACCCCGACTGAGAGTTCTAATAGACCTGAGATATCTGGCTATTGGAGCCCTTCTGCCTGACTTAATAGATAAACCTTTAGGAAGAGTTATCTTTGCTTCTGCCTTTGCAAATGGACGCATTATAGGTCATACAATATTGTTTTCACTTATTCTCTCGCTGGTAGGTATGTACCTGTACAAAAAAAGTAATGATTGCAGAGGAATTGCTCTTGCTTCAGGTTCTTTTCTTCATCTTCTAGAGGACCAAATGTGGGCTCAGCCTCTGACTTTCTTCTGGCCTCTCTTCGGGCTAAGTTTTCCCAGGGATTCTACTGACTATACCGGTTTGGAGTACTTATTAATAATGTTCGGAAAGTCTTTTGAACCTGAATTCTCACAAACTTTCATCGCTGAAATTCTTGGAATCGGGTTAATAGCTATCTTTGCTGTAAACTGGCTAAAAAGGCGGCTAAGCAAAAAATTCTGACGGAGCAAGAAGGCATAAAAAAGATGGAATAAAAAATTGGAGAAAAAAGAGTTAAAGGTAAAGATTGGGTATATAAATAAAACCCGGAGGGTTTCTTCTCCGGGCCTTAGCGAGCAAGCCCTACCTTTTCATTTCTTTTCTTTTCAACCTGCATATCGAAAAGCATTCCGAAGAGAAGCATTTGAAGCCCTGTACCCAGTACGAGGAAGCCAAGCAGAGGGTAGTACGAAGGGAGAGGATTTTGCAGTAATATCTGCAAAAAGCCCCACAATCCTAACAGAACACCCACAGGCAAGGCCAGCATCCCAAGGAAATAGAATAATACAAGTGGATGGAAGTCCAGCACAGTGTATTTGACTCTTAACCTCCAGAGAAAACCTCTGAAGATCATGGGAGCCACTTTGCGGATAAACTTGCCATACTGGATCTTGGATTTTTCTTTTCCATAGCGAGCGGGCATCACAACATCCATTACTCTCATTCCGAAAGCATTAAGCTTGATTAACAGATCGTTACAATAGCCATAATAAGGATAGACTGAATCTAGATCGATCACCTCCAGGGCCTGCCTGGAGATAGCTGTATATCCATTCTGAGGGTCCATAACCTGCCAGTAACCGCTGCCTATTTTTGTGATAAAGCTGAGGAGAAGGTTTCCAAAAGACCTCCATTTGCTCATTCCGGTCATAAAATCATCAGTAAGTAGTCTATTCCCTTTTGTATAATCAGCTCTCCCCTCAATAATTGGAAAAATTAACCTGGGAAGCTGGACTGGGTCCATTTGATTATCCCCAGCCATGACCGCAACGACATCCATCTCGTCTTTGAGTGCAAGTTTATATCCGCTGATTATTCCCGCGCCTACTCCTTTATTTACTTCATGACGCAAATACACAATCCGTGAATCCCCAAAGTTTTTTACAATCTCGCCTGTACGGTCTGTACTTGCATCGTCAACTACATAAATTCTGTCTACATATTCGGGGATGCCACTTAGAGTTTCGCCTATAAGCAGTTCCTCATTATAAGCAGGCACGACAACTCCTATACGAGTGTTCTCAAGTTTCCTGAATATAGGGTCTACATCAAAACTCAGGTAGTTAACCTTAAGTCCTCCAGTTTTCGCCGCAGAAAGCAAGGATTTCAAAGAGAGATGTTCTCTGCCTGAACTGATTTTCTGCAGCGAATCTGCGGTTATCGCAAGAAACCCTATTTTTTCCTTAAAGGTATTTTTCCCATTGAAAAGCATTATCGTTTCCAACTCACAGGAGATACGACAGGGCCATGAACCCACTGATAGATCAAATCCCTGTCTTAGCGGCTCAAGTACATGGGAAAGCAAATCTATATCCTGCATGCATTCCGGATAGATAAGAACAACAAGCTCTGAATCAAGAGATGCCTTGTAAAGGACGTTGAGTAATGCTTCTTCCCCCCCTGAGATAGGAACAACTCGTGCCCCTCCCAGAGCAGCTACCTCCATAGTTCGATCTGTAGAGCCCTTATCAAGAACAAGTACACGGTCAGCGTAACTTGCCGCAATCAGGACCTTGCTTCCAATGGAAGTTTCCTCGTTCTGAGCTGGAATCAAGACAGTAAATTCATATCTGAGCAACCTATCGGTAAGTTGGGTTGGCGAAGATACTATGCTAATAGGATCAGAGATTAAAGAATTGAGACCAAGTGAAAAGGCTGAATACAAGCCCAACCTACCCCCCTATACATATGCATGTGCTATAACCCCCTTTATGTGTATAAGTGCAAAAATATTAAAGGCTATCATACTAAAAATTATTAGATTAAGATATATTTAAGGGTAACACATGATATGGATATTCCAATAAAAATATTAATATGGAAAAAATATCCTTACAAAAGATTCTGTAAATAAAATAGCTTGATAAAATGATCGGGAGTTTTCTATACATCTAAACAGAAAATTAAACCTGATTCTTTAGAGATTAAAAACAGGATAATTGAGAGGCCTAAATTATCTGTGTAGTTTATTTAACCCTTAACTTATAAACTATTTTTTTTAATAAAGAAAGGTTCCTTGTATGCAATTTTTAATTCTTATTGTTATGAAAACGGAGTGTCTTAAAGAAATAATTAGTTTGGGAAGGAAACAGAAGAATAACTCTAATGGAATACACTAAAATCTGCCTGATCAAACCATATGTCGAGATAAGAATCCTTGTATTGACAAGGTTAATATTGCAGTTTCTCAAGCATTTATACCACATCTGTGGATATAAATTCCCGATATCAGGCAGTCTGAATTTATCGATCTACTTTCCATGTGACAACCGCTATAGAATCAAGTCATGCCCTGACTGAAGATAGATAATCAGATAAGAATACTGTAGGAGGGCCCAGCTAATAAAAATGTGTGCGTTAGAGTTTTTTCTGAGATAGTTATAAAGCTTGGAAGTAGACAACTTGTAGCCATGAAAAGTATAAATAAAACGTAGAATATTGAGCAGGAGTTATGATCTATCGTCGAGTAGAATAAAATATTATAATAGTAATAAGTATTGTGGAAAGAATTTTTATTCCAACGCTAGAACTTATATCCTAATAATATTTAGCTTGGAAGTAGACAACATGTAGCCCTGAAAAGTATAAATAAAAGTCTCAGCATATTGAGAAGTGTTTGTGATTTATCGTCGAATGGAATAAAATATTATAATAGTAATAAGTATTGTGGAAAGAATTTTATCCCAACGCTAAAACTTATATCCTAATAATATTTATTCATTTATGGGGAAACATTCTAAATTGGTAGATACTGCAGGGTCTCGACTTATGAACAAAGCTGCGAAATAACTCTGGTTAACCTGGAACCTTATTATTCAGAGGCTGGCGCAATAACCTGCTTCTCTTACACGTGCTTCTCTTACATATTAATCTATGGCATTAATACATGGCATAAAGGAAAATACGCCTGATGGCTTCAATCATTGAATGGTTAAGGCTAATCTGCAGAGAACAGTAAAAATACAGATTCTCTCTGCTGACAGTGGAATACTGTGTTAAAACAAAATTTTTTATTCAGGAAATTGCCAGAGTGTAGATGGGAGCCGTACTGAAAAAAATCCAGGGTAATAAGAGAATTGAGAGTAGGTTAGCCAACAGAGAAGCTAATCAGTTTTTGCAATCAAAAACATAACGAATAAGCGGGACTCTAGAGTGACAAGATAACTTTAGCAGAATAAATGAGATTAATATTTCTCAGACAGTGGTCTAAATGATATAATATAGTCTGTGGGAATAGTACATTAGGGTTCCAGTGGGGATAGGATTGATACGACAAGCTCATCGGGATGAGTTCCTAAAAGATAAAAATAAAGGAACCAGAGTTAACCAAATATTTAATAAAGTTGAAGGTTCAAACAATAAGAGCAAAGGGGATACTTTGTCTAGGAAAATAATGGAAGATGGGGAGCTATGGGATCTATTTACGAGAAAAGAAGAGTATGACCCTATCCTTTTAGATAAGTATGGAAGATTTTCATATTACTTAAGCAGTCAAAGAAATATTTTTGAGCCTCATGTCTCGAAATTTCTGATTAAAAATGGGCTAAGTCCCGAATATCCTGAAGGAAGAAATTTTGCTGTATGCCTGACTCATGACATCGACTTTGTATGTCCAGGAATGCTGAGTACTGCAGCCAGAACAGTAAAAGCTCTTAAAAGGGGTCAGTTTGCACAGGCTTCTATCCTTCCGTTCTCAAGAATAAACAAAACCTGGAATCCGTTGTGGAATTTTAGACAAATTATGAAACTGGAAAAAAACTATGGGGCAAAATCTTCATTTTATTTCCTGACCCTTGATCCAGGAGACGAAGATTTTACTTTCAGCATTGAAGAACTGGAAGAAGAATTTGGCCATATTTTGGACGATGGATGGGAGGTGGGGCTTCACGGAGGCCATGAAGCTTATAATAACCCAATAGAAATCAAAAACAAAAAACAAAAACTAGAAAAGGTACTCCGAAGGGAGGTTATAGGCTACAGGAATCATTATCTTCGATTTAAGACTCCAAAAACCTGGGAATTCCTTGCAGAAGCGGGCTTCAGTTACGATTCAACCTTCGGCTATCATGATTGTGCAGGTTTCAGGAACGGAATGTGTCATCCTTTTAATCCATATAACCTTAACACAGGAAAAGAAATCGATATTCTGGAAATTCCACTGGGTATTATGGATACCACTCTTTTCAGCCAGATGCATCTTGACTTCAATCAGGCATGGAAACTTACGGAAAAGCTCATTGATACAGTTGAAAGCTATAGAGGCGTACTTACAATCCTCTGGCATAATACGTATATGCAAGGAGATTATCTGGAATTCTATAAAAGAATCCTGGAGTATTGTACTCAAAAAAATGCCTGGATGACATCAGGAGCCGAGATATATAGATGGTGGAAGGAGAATTACTGAATATATGATACTGAGGGAAATAACATGGGATTGAAAAAGAGAATTAACCTGTGAGAAAGCCATCTGGACTTACAGGCAAAAAATATTTTAACTTGGAATGGTTTTATTATAAAAGTTATTTATCTGTGGGGTTATATGGAAACTGCAAAAAGACACGCAGAGGGGCTTACGAAAAACCTTGATGTAATTCTCAGCGTCATGGGATTCGGTTTAGGGTTATTTATTATTTCTTTATATTATATAATCAATCTAAACCAGAAAGATATTGGTATAGCTGTTCTCTCTTCCTGTTTAATCTACTTCGTCTTCAGAAATAAATTTAAAAGTGAGGCTGCGATATCTTCCCAAGAAGACAGATTAAAAAGTATACTGGGAATCTCATTCTATCTCATTTTCTTGATATGCATTTTAATATACAATATGAATCTATATTACAGGCCCATATCTTATTTCATATTGATATGTGTCCTTGCAGCCATTATTGCCTCTCAGATCCTTTATGTTAGGAAGGGGGACAGCGTAGCATCCATACTACTGCAAATATTCCTTCTATCGATTCTCATAAGAGTAGGGATTTTTTACAATTTTCCGAGTCTTATGGGCTACGATGCTTATTTCCATGCCAGTATGGCACGGTTTATTACTGATACCGGGTCCATTGCTCCGATTGAGATAAGTGGTAAATACTTCTATTATCCACTCGCTCATATTTTTATCTCAGTAACTCAGATAATGGGTAAAACAGATGTTAAAGACGCAATATTTTACTCCATAGGATTTGTCAGTGTTTTCAGTACTCTAGTCATTTACCTCATAGGAAAGAAACTTGAAGGCCCTCAGATGGGTTTGCTGGCGACTTTGCTAATAAACTTAAATAATCATAACATCGTTGCTGGCATTGCGAATATAACTCCTGGCTCACTTGTTCTCTGCTACCTTATATTTATTATATACGCGATCTTTAGCGAGAAACAGAACTTGAGATACACAGGATTTATCCTTATAATTACTATTCTAATGGTTCTAACCCACCAGTTGACCACTTTTGTAGTATTTCTTTCTTTAGCCTCAATCTATGCAGGCAAATACCTGCACAACCATGTTTATAAGAGTCTCCCTATCAAAACAAACAGCTTTAATTATATGCTCTTCTTTGTTATTAGCTTACAAACATACTGGATGTTCACATTTGTCAATCCGAATACCTCATTTCTTGAGATGGTTCTCGGTCCTCTTATGGATGTAATTGAGGCAGGAACAAGCTATTCAAGCGAGGAGCTCATTTTAGGCTCCGCAAATAATCAGGAAACACTGGAAGTACTCTTACTTCACATAAGCTATCTTGCGTTGCCATTTTTCGCAATAGGAGGAGTATTAGCCTGGTTTTCTGGCAGGGATGTCAAAAATATAAACAAATTCTCCGTTGCTCTTGTGGTTGTAATTCTGTACAGTCTTGCATATGGCATTCCTCTACTCGGAATGAGAAATTTTCTGACAAGCCGATGGTTCCCGCTAATAGCAGTGTTTCTGGTACTTGTAGCTGCTTCATATATGCTAAAACTAGTGAGTCTCTTTAATTCGAAAAAAGCAAAGGTGCTTGCAATTTTCATAATCATTTCATTGTTTTCGTTTGTAATGGTAACTACGCCAGGCATAAATAAAGACAACCCTCTTGTTGCAAAGGATACAACCGTTAGGAACCAGTTCAAAGAGTTTGAAATCGAAGCAGTAAAGACAATAACAGCAAAACACTCCGAAAACATCCTGATGGATTCTCCATATGACAGTTGTCTTTTTTACAGGGATAGGGGATATGATTCAAGTAACGCAACATATTTTAACATTCAGCATATACAGACTGGAGAGATTGCTGGTAATCCCTTGGTCTTGCTGAGAAAATCAACTTTAAAAGAACCGATATCCATTAATGATCCTGAACGTTATGGAGTGAATTTTATCCAGAAGATGCCAGAAGAATTTTTCAACAGATTTAAAACAAATGATTATGCTCGTGTATATGATAATGAAGAAGTATTTGCTTACATAAAGGAAGAAAAAACGGCCTGAAATCAAGAGCCCAGGATAAACTCCATTTACAATTGGAAAATGAAAGAAGAGCCCATGTATCTGGAGCCTATATTTTTAGAGTTGAAAATAGCATGTCAAACTTTATCACTAATGTTTTGAAACTTGTATCAGGAAGTGTTGCTTCACAGATTCTGGCTATACTTCTTGTACCCCTAATCACTAGAATTTACAGCCCTGATGACTTAGGAGTTTTTCAGCTTTTTGTTTCGGTATCAGGTATACTGGTAATTTTCTCTACTTTTTCATACCAGTATGCTATTATGCTACCAAAAACCGAAGAAGATTCCGCAAACGTAGTCTTTCTTTGCTCTTTATTAGTTACCTTTATATCTTTACTCACGGCTGCAACTGTAATAATATTCCCAGATAAGATTGAGCGAATCCTTAATGCTCCTAGAATCTCAGAATATTTAATTTATCTACCTCTAATAGTATTTTTTAACGGTCTTTTCTTCGTGCAGAATTACTGGCTTTCAAGAAAAGTACGTTTTGGAATTATAGCAGGCTCCAAAGTTTTAAACACATTGTCAACCAAAATATTACAGTTAGTTACCCCAATATGGAGTGCAGTATCGCCTCTGGGTCTCATAGCAGGATACACAATTGGATACGGGTTAGCGGACCTGTTCATGCTCAAAGGTGCAAAAGAAGATTTAAAAATCTTCAAGAAAGTTTCGATAAAAAAAATGAAAGAGCTAGCTATTCGGTATAAAAATTTTCCCTTATTTAGTTCCTGGTCCACACTCGCAAACTCTATTTCGCCACAAGTGCCTACCTTTTTGCTTGTATACTTTTACAGTACAAGCGTTGTCGGATATTTTTCGCTTGCGAATCAAGTAGTAAATATGCCTATGGGGCTTATCGGGACAGCTATACAGCAGGTTTTCTTCCAGAAAATCAGTGAGGTAAAGAACGGGAATGGAGAAGGGGATATGAAAACTATTGTTAGCGAGGTTTACAAAAAGCTAATCCTAATAGGAATATTCCCAATGATACTTCTGCTGATCTTGGGAGAGGAAATCTTTACATTTGCTTTCGGAGAGGGCTGGCATGTATCAGGCACTTATGTGAAAATCCTTGTGCCCTGGATATTCCTCGTTTTTTTGTCCTCGCCTATCTCAACCCTTTATAGCGTCTTTGAGAAACAGAAGATCTGGCTCACCTTCAGCATGGTTCTTCTTGTCTCCAGGATAGTAGCACTGGTTATAGGAGGAATGTACGGAAGCCCTGAGTTTGCTCTCGGACTGTTCAGCTTTACAGGAGTTATATTCTGGCTCTGGAACAATGCGTATTTGCTTAATCTTGCAGGAATTAATAGAATGGAAAGCGTAGAGATCCTTGTTAAATATGCCGCAATAGGAATCGCTGTCTCGATCCCATTAATTCTGCTTGAAGCATTCTCTGCAAACTTTTATATTATCCTTCTTGCAACTGCCATCATAACTCCAATTTATTACGGTCTAACCCTTCGTGACGATCCTACATTCAGGAAGATATTTTCGGCTTTTCTCGTGAATATAAAAAACAAAACCTGAATAGGAATTAAACCTTTTCAGGGAAATAACTTTAAGAAAAAGCTGAAAACTTCTAAAACATCCCATTTACAAAGAAAAAAGTATCTGGTCAGGAAAAAGTCCAGATTAGAAAAATATAAAAATTAAATTGGGATTTTCCTGATTTTACAATTCTATGAAAAAACCGGTTCTGTTAGTAAGTTTCTTCGTGGGTGATTTTATATAGGGTTTTTGCGATTGAATATTTTTTGCTCTCCAGAGTCACGCTATAGTAGGGAATTAGCTCAGGAGAGAAACCCATGATAAAATCCGCAAACCTGGAAATATTCGCTGCCATTACATTCATGTACTCGAAGTTTCGGGACTTCAGGTCAAGAAATTCATTATAATATAGAAGAGCATTAGGACCCAGACGGCCAAAATCCGGGTTCAGGGCTGAGGTCCAGGTTATGGTGCATTTCTTTCCATACAGATTCAGGTGAGCTGCAACAGCTTCACCTTCAGGAGTCTCTGTGACAAACATATAACCAATATCTTTTTCCTGAATCAGCTTAAATACTCTCTCGAAAAACTCTCTGGGAAGGGGAGGCGCTAAATTCTGTTTTTCGTAAACCATTGAGAGCAGATGGTAATATGTCTCAGGATCGTTCCATACCCTGGTCTTAAGTCCTGCCTCGTTTGCAGTTTTGAGCTCTCTGCGGATCTTTCTTGAAAGGTTGTTGTCCACATTATCTTTCAGATTTAAGTAATGAGTATAATGCACAGTGGAATCCCATCCGTACCAGGTAAAAGGTCTCACATCCTCAAACCCCGGAGAAAACGTAAGATGAATACTATCAAATCCCTGCTTGCAAAGAAACTCCCTGAGGGGATTAAGAATTTCGTGAATCTCCTGTATACGTTTACTTGCCCTGGAACTAGCGCTCTCTTTTATAAGAGGTCCACTATAGCTGGTCATATCACAGGTCGAGGTTGCTACTTTCAAGACTCCCTTAATGTTTTTAACAAAAAGCGGACAACCTCCTACAAGTTCGCCCTTTCTGAAACAGCCGTAGATTTTGAGATCTTTTGACAGGACATCCCTGCAAATTCCAAGCCATTCACTGGTATGGAAAAGTGTACCAGGCTGAGCTTTCTCTACAAGCAAATCCCATTCTTTGTATTCGGCTGGCGCTAATTCTCTAACTTCAATTTCGTCCATTTTAAGCCCCGTGCAAATAGATACTATTCTTACCTATGATGAGTTATTGAGTATGGGAAAACATCAATTAATTTCGAATTCTCAGTTCTCAGTTTCGAGCACTGATTTGCAGACTTCATTAACCTTTCTCGCAACGCTGTACCAGCTGTAATTTTCAGTAACATAACTTAAACCTTTTGAGCCCAGTTTCTTCCCCAAATCCGGATTTTCAAGCACCTTTATGATTCCTTCTGCAAGAGCATTCGGATTTTCAGGAAGGACAGGAATTCCTCCTCCTGAAGCCTCAAGTACATCGGAAACACCACTAATATTACTTGCAACTACAGGTTTCCCGCAGGCCATGTACTCGTATAATTTCAGGGGAGAAAGACCTATTTTTGCATTTCTGGCAAGTATAAAAGGAGCTGCACATATATCACTCGCATTAATGTAAAGAGGCACGCGATCGTAGGCAACCACACCTGTAAAAATGAACTTATCCTCAACTCCGAGTTCCCTGCAGAGCTTGAGAAGGTTGTCTTTCATAACCCCATCTCCGACAATCAGGAAACGGCATTCTGGAATCCTGGAAAGTATAAATGGAACTGCCTTTACCAGATACTCGACCCCCTGCCAGGGAGCAAGATTGCCCACAAAACATACATAGGGAGTTTCAAGATCCAGACCGAGTTCTTTTCTACAGATTTCCTGTTCCTCCGGCCTGAAAAGGGAGGTGTTTGCCCCATTGGAGACTACGACTATTTTTTCTCCAGGAATGTTATATGTCTTCTCAAGATTTGTTTTTATACCTGGAGTCACAGCAATAATTCTGTCTGAAAACTTGAGAGCTTTTTTGAGAATAAACAGTTTAAGCCTTGCATGCACAGAGAAATATTGGTTTGAAAAATAATTCTTTTTGCTTGGTTGCGAAAATCTATCCTCCTCATATTTTGTTCTGAAAAGATTCTTTTCATCCTCAGGAATTCCATTTAACTCGTAAACTATTTTTTTACATCTGGTTTTACAGAAAAGTCCAGCAAGAAATCCAAAGTTGGGATTGCGGGTATACAGCACATCAAAAGTTTCGGAACTGAGAAGGCTTATAGAACTGCTGAAGTAATTGACAGTAAGTGAAAGAAGATTTCCAGGTGAGATATTATGGCTATGTATGTTCTCGATATTCGAGAGAGAAGTATTGCCAGTAGTAAATATATGGATTTCATTTTCAAACCTGGCTAGATTGCTAACAAGTTCGTATCTATGAATAAGCGAACCATCGGCAAGAGAAAGGGGCTTTACCATATCCAGGAAAAGCATCTTCAAATTATCACCTGTGAGTAAACTGCTTTTCTCAAAATATCGCTACTATTCACGTCTCTCCTTCCCGTAAATTTCTTGAGTTCCGGCTGAACATTCCCGGGATTTGGGATAGTATTCCTGAAAGTCCCTGATTTCTGTAGTAATTCCTGATTTCAGGATCTTGAATTCTTTTCTCCTTTCTGATTGCTGAACTAAAATAACCCAAGAAGTAAGCAGCACCTGTATAATGGGGAGGTTTCAATGAGAAATAAAGCACGTTTACGAGAGCAATGAGAGGTTTTTTCCCAAGATAGTAAGCCATCCAGCCATTTTTAATATATCCACTCCAGAGCCCATTTGCTGCGCTTGTTTTACGTTTCTGTATCTGAACGACATCAGCACATTGTATGAGCTGCCAGCCTCGCATGAGAGCTTTTATATTGGAAATCGAATCTGGAGATGGTTCAACCTGGTAGCCGCCAGTCTCAAAGAAGCATTCTTTTCTCCAGACCCTTCCTGTTCCACGAGGGAGATTTTTGTTAGTCACTTCTAGAGAAAGCTTTCCGTCAGTATCATAATATATCCCCCCGCTTACAATTCCAATAGAATTATCCTTTTCAAACTCAGTCAGAAGCTTCTCAAAATAGTTCTCCTCCAGAACTGTATCGGCATCAAGAAGGCCTATATACTCGAACTCAATATTATTTTCTCTGCAATACTCAAGCGCATAGTCAAAGCCCTGTTTGCAGACATAGCTATAGTGAAAAGTAATGTCTCTTGGTCTGGGAGGCAATCTTATGCTATGGATCCAGGAATGATTTGCCTGCAAGTCTTCGAGAATACGTGGTGTCCTATCGGTACTCCCATCGTCGACTATAATCCACAACTCAGGTTTTAGTTTCTGTCCTGTTACAGATTTCGAAACTTCGAGCAGGTTTTGTTCTTCATTCTTTGCAGGGGTAACCAGCAAATACTTTCCTTTTATATCAGACCCCATCTCTCCACCACCTGTAAATTTCTTCCCCGCTTGTAATCCAGGCCCTTTTTCCGGAGCAGTAATGAAGCACCTTCTCATACAGCCTTGCCCAATCTTCTCGAAATTTGCAACTGAAAACGAAATTATGCCACAGCAGTGTAATAACGCCATTGAGGCTTGCTGTAGTATCAATAAGGTTCTTTGTACGCTCCCAGGCTTCCTCGAAAGATTTGCAAGTAGCAAAAAGCGCGACATCCATTACAACAAGTGGAATTTCGAGAATATCAATCTCTTTTCCTGTGTTAAGGTTATATGGATTAAAAGGATGACACATTCCGTTCCTGAAGCCAACTGAGTATCTATGCCCGAAAGTTGAATCATAACCGAAACCTGCGTCTGCAAGTATTTCCCAGGAATCGGGAGTTTTGAACCTGAGGTAATGATTACGAAAACCTATGACTTTTCTCCCCAGGACAGCTTCAAGTCTCTCTTTCTCCTGTTTTATTTTTTCCAGACTGTTATATGAATAGTAACCTCCGTGAAGACCTATTTCCCATCCCCTATCTGAGATTTCTCCCAGATGATCCTCTATGTCCTCAATGTCATACCTTAACCTTAATGGATCGGTTTCTGCAGCAATGAAATAAAAAGAGGACTTTGCTCCAAACCTGGCTTCAATATCCATTATTTTAGAAAAATTAAGGTAGGGGGAGTAGCCTGTTCTCCTCAATTTCCACATTAACTGATCTGCAGAACCCTTGAGATCCAGCTTTTTAAGACAGTAAACTGATGACAATAAGCTGTGTGAGAGAGGTGGATAAATATCATCCACATCATGAGTTAAACAAACGGCAAATGATTTGTTCTCAGGAAATTCGACCTGCATCCCATGCTTCATAAGATACCTGGATACCACAGGCTCAGAAGCATTTCGGAGATCTTTTTCGGAGAAAAGATAACGCTGGTGTTCGTCCAGCTTTTTGGGAGAATATTCTTCTTTTCGAGTGAAAAGATCCCATATATCCTGGTTTTTCATCAGTAGTTCATGCATAGGACTCATCCGAGACCGAAGATAAAACAAATTCAGATTTTTTTTCAGGAAAGTTCTCTATTAGATTGACCATGAACTCGGTCACATCGATCTTGTCCTTGAGAAGAGCAGCCCTTTTCAAGCTCCAGGTTTTCTTAAGCTCCTGATCCTTGAGAAGCTCTATAGTTTTTGTTAGAGCTGATTCCGAATCACTGTAGTTGAAGAGTAAACCGTACTTATTCTCGAGCTCGGAAAAGTTTCCCATAGTTCCCGCCAGAGTGGAAACATAGATTGAAGGCGTTCCCAGGATTGCACTTTCAACAGCCATAGTTGCTCCCTCACCAATATACAGAGTGGCATAATAGAGCAGGTGATGAATTTTCTCGGGAGAAACCCGGATTCTATACTTTTCAAACTCTTTTTCCAGTGGCCCTTCTGAGGTTATGAATACTTTTCCGAATTTTTCGACTTCCTGAACGAGTGATAATTTATTATTGATTCCATGCTGGCCGACATCATGGTGTGCACCCCACGAGACAAAGCGAAGGATTATGAAAGGTTCACCTTCTTCTACCCCCAGATCTTTAAGAATCTCAGGACAGGGAGTAAAATAAGATGGATGAAGGTAAGCCAGTTCATGATAACCACTGTACTTTATCTGTTTTCTTCCTTCATTTTTTAGATAGCTTGAAGGAGTGCAGATTATGTCACAGAAAGGATAGGTTAGTTTTTGAGCCAGTATTGCATGTTCGGTGTCGTTAAAAATTATGGATTTTTTCCTCTGTATCCAGGCTATTTGAGCTACAACTGGAGAAAGGACACCCATGATAATATCAGGTTTAAATTGCTGGGTAATTTTAAAAGTTTTAAACTCTCTTATGAACCATTCTTCAAGCAAATTTCCCTTTCCTGGCTTTACTTTGCTCAAAACCGTATGTGGGATCCCGTAGGCGTTCAAGAGCTCTATAACTACATCTTTATCTCGCGAAACTACCATTACTTGATGTCCTTTTTTCTCAAGACTCCAGATAGTGTTTTTAAAAAAGTGGACATGGGCTGGATGCCCTATATCGATGAGAACTCTCAACTTTTCACTCCCCAATTAACATTTCCCATAATTACAATACTAAGACAGATAGACAGTCTATTTATGCCTTATTTAGAGAAAATAACAGTTGAACCTTGTTTTTCATCCAGCTTTTATTTCGAACCTTTCTGTCAGATAGACTTCCCATACCTTACTCTACCCGAACATAGAATTACTTTTCTGGTTCATTGGCTCAAGCGTCCCCCTGGCTCAAGCGTCCCCCTGGCTTAAACGTCCCCCTGCCTCAAACGTCCCCTTAATAATGTCCTTACGAAACTCAAATTTTTACTTCAGATATAGTCGCTAACAAACAATATTACGACTAGAAGATAAATGACTCAAGAATAAATAAGTATGGAAACTAAGTTACTGAACTAACATAATTAAAAATTTTAGAAAATATGATTACGAATTTCTCGGTTTTCAGAAATAAAAATAAGCATTATTCACCCTCTAATATTTAGACAGGAAAATGAATTACAAAGGTAAGAATGAAATACTTAAAATAAAGAAATTTATAAACTCAAGGAGGTTTACCTTGTAAAAATTATTTCCAAGCTTGCAAAAAGAAAACTAGCGATAAAACATATAATCAAAGGATAAATTCCCATATCCACTGAATCTAAAGAAAATCGATCCTCTTCTCTGGAGACCAGTAGCATTTCCTTCATACCCAGAAGAGCAATTAGACCAACGACAGTTATCTGATAGTATTCAGGGATTCCAAAATCTGTCGAGAGGAAGCAGATGCCTAAATCCGGAAGAGAGTTTCCCGCAGCAAATTCTGTACCCACATCAAATATTGAAAGCGTTATAAATCCCCCATAATCTCTGTAAAGTAATTGTCACAACATATATTAAACCCTAACTATACAGGATATAAGCATTAAACTATATGAATCTATGAAGACTGATGAGATGAATGATTGTATAAATTGAAAAATTGGCAGAAAAATCGCCCATCTTCAGAAGAGACATAGAAGAACGTGTATCAAAAAATAAATATGATTTGGAATTATTACCCCTCCACTCAATAAAGAGGTTCAATTTATGAAAATTTCCGTTATAGGATCAGGGTATGTGGGCTCAGTCACAGCCGCATGTTTTGCAGAAGTCGGGCATGAAGTGATCTGTGTGGATATTGATAAGAGAAAAATGGATCAGATAAACGCAGGAATCCCTCCTATCTATGAAGAAGGCTTAGGAGAGCTTTTACAAAAGCATGCCGGAAAAAATCTTACAGCAACCACTGACTATGAATCTGCAATCAGGAAGACGGATATTTCCTTTATATGTGTAGGAACTCCCTCAGCAGAAGATGGAAGCATAGACCTTTCAATTGTCCGTGCGGCGACAACAAGCATAGGAGCAGTCCTGGCAAAAAAAGAAGGATACCATGTAGTTGTTGTCAAAAGCACAGTCGTGCCTGAGACAACTGAGAAGTTTGTCATTCCCTTGCTTGAAGAATCTTCAGGGAAGATAGCTGGAAAAGACTTTGGAGTTGCAATGAATCCCGAATTTCTCAGGGAAGGGAAAGCAGTCTACGACTTCATGAATCCAGATAAAATAGTCATTGGAGCAATTGATCAGAAATCAGGAGATCTTGTCTCGAAACTTTACGAAACCTTTAAATGTGAAATCACCCGCACAAATCCATCTACAGCAGAAATGATCAAATACGCGAATAATTCTCTTCTTGCAACTAAGATATCTTTTGCCAATGAGATTGGAAATATCTGTAAAAGATTAAAAATTAATACATATGAGGTTATGGAAGCCGTAGGTAAAGACTCCAGAATATCCCCGAAATTTTTGAACTCAGGAGCGGGATTTGGAGGATCATGTTTCCCAAAAGATGTAAAGGCGCTTATAGGAAAAGCGAAAGAAATCGGATATTCTCCAGTACTTTTGGAATCTGTAATTGAAGTAAATGAAAAGCAGCCAATTCTAATGATCGAGATACTTCAGAGGAAAATTGGAAACCTTGAGGGAAAAAAGGTTGCAGTCCTTGGGCTTGCTTTTAAGAACGAAACAGATGATATAAGGGAATCCAGAGCTATCCCTGTCATTGCCGAACTTCTCAGGCTTGGGGCAAAGGTTTCAGCTTATGACCCTATGGCAATCGAGAATATGAGGCGGGTCTTTCCGACAGTTGAATACTTTGGGAAAGCTAGAGATGCTCTTCAGGGGGCTGACGCTTGCCTCGTAATGACAGAGTGGGATGAATTCAAACAACTTGATTCCGAATTTGAAGCCATGAAAGAAAAGATAGTAATTGACGGAAGAAAGGTAATTAATTCGAAAAAAGTAGATTATGAAGGCCTCTGCTGGTAAAAACCAGCAGAAACCGTGTCCTCTTTTTTATTCAAACTTATTAGTTCAACTTTTCTGATCGCTAGCTGCCTTATTTATGTGGATCTCTTTGTAAGAGGGGTCATCCACCGTTGCCAGAATATCTCTCAGATATTCAAGTACATCTTCTCTAAGACTTTCGTTTTTAAGAGCAAAGTCAACTATCGACTTTACATACCCGAGTCTATCACCGGTGTCAAATCTTTTTCCTTTGAACCTGCAAGCGTAGATTGTCTGGGTGTTATTCAGGAGTCGGATTCCATCAGTCAACTGAATTTCGTCTCCCACACCTTTTCCGGCTTCTTTTATGCAATCAAAGATTTCGGGGGTGAAAACGTAGCGCCCTATGGCACCTATATTGGAAGGAGCGTTCTCAGGTGACGGCTTTTCGACAATATCCTCCAGTACATAAAGAGAATCATTGAGAGGTTTTCCCTTTATAATTCCATAGCTGCTCAGCTTTTCATAAGGAACTTCCTCGACTGCGAGTGTGGATCTTCCATATTTCTGAAAATTATCAATGAGCTGAGCCGTGCAGGGTTTGTCATTTACAATAATATCATCCCCTAGAAGCACGGCGAAAGGCTCATCTCCAATATGGTTTTCTGCTCTGAGGACTGCATCTCCAAGTCCATTGGGTTCTTTCTGTCGGATATAGTGAATATCCACAAGAGAGGAAACATCCCTTACAAGCTTTAGAAGTTCAGTATTGTGCTTTTTTGCAAGGTGCATCTCGAGTTCGGGAGAATCATCGAAATAGTCCTCAATTGCCCTTTTACCTCTGCCTGTAATAATGATAATATCTTCAATTCCCGATGCAATGGCTTCCTCTACAACATACTGGATTACAGGTGTGTCAATAATAGGAAGCATCTCTTTTGGCATTGATTTGGTGGCAGGCAGGAAACGGGTTCCAAGTCCGGCAGCTGGAATAAGTGCTTTTTTAACAGTCAATATAAACCCTCCGATAAAATATTTGTAAAGAGGTTATTCTTACAGTTGGATTAAAGTACTTTTTCAACCATAACATCTTTAATTTTTTCCATCATTATTTACCTAGACTCATGTAGAGAATGGGGTAAAAACGAAACATGATTATTTTAACACATTATAAAATATATGGAAAGAAATATTGTCTGGAGAACTTTTCATGCCTACAAAGAATAAAATACTTGTGACAGGAGGAGCCGGTTTTATAGGAAGCCACCTTGTAGACCGCTTAATTGAAAAAGGAAATAAGGTTACTGTTTTTGATAACCTCAGTTCAGGGAAATTGCAGTTTATAGAACATCATCTTGAAAATCCAGATTTTACTCTGATAAAAGGAGATCTTCTTGACCAGGAAGCTATAGAGAGTGCCTGTAGAAATATTGACATTGTTTGCCACGTGGCTGCAAATCCTGATGTCAGGCTAGGAGCCACGGATACTAGAGTTCACCTGGACCAGAATATTCTGGCAACCTACAATCTCCTTGAAGCTATGAGGAAAAGCAGCGTTAAAGAAATTGCATTTACTTCTACCTCGACTGTGTACGGGGAGGCGAGTATTATGCCCACCCCGGAAGATTACGGTCCTCTTATTCCTATATCCCTTTACGGTGCCTCCAAATTGGCCTGTGAAGCCCTTATTACTTCATATTCTCACACCTTCGATATGCGGGCATGGATATTTCGTTTTGCAAATATTGTTGGTCCACGCAGCACACATGGGATCACGGTAGATTTCATAAAGAAACTGGAGAAAGACTCCAATGTACTTGAAATTCTGGGCGATGGCAAGCAGGAAAAATCCTACCTTCACGTATCGGAATGTGTTGATGCGATAATATTTTTAATAGAGAATAGCAGGGAGAAAGTAAATATTTTCAATATTGGTTCCGAGGATACCATCAGTGCAACAGATATAGGAAAAATTGTCATAGAAGAGATGGGGCTTTCTGATGTTGAATTTATTTATACTGGAGGTAGCAGGGGCTGGAAGGGCGATGTTCCAAGGATGAGGCTAGGGATTGAAAAAATGAAAGCTTTGGGATGGAAGCCAGTCTATTCATCGGAGAGGAGTGTGAGGGAGACGGCAAGAGCATTACTTGGGGAGAGATTAGTATAATATCCCTGAAAGTTTTATATCCCTGAACGTTTTTCCAAAATTATCATTTTGCTGGCCAATAGAATAGTTAAAGTGCCTACACTTTTATGCCAGCATACTCTTTTGAGGCTTTCCCTAACTAAGAGAACAATATATCAAACCCTTATTGACACAGGTAGTCCAGGTTATATATTAGCAGACTTACAGATTCCAGTGAGACTAATATTGTGATCTGCGGGTACAGAAGGTATAAAATTTTTTAAAAATTTGAGTATTCAGAGTAAGTGTGTCCAGAGCAGGGAAAAATCCCGAAAGCCTTGAAAATAAAGGCTAATTAGTGCTTGACTTCGCTTTCAACTCTGAATAAATACCTTCGTATTAAAGAAAGTTCGTAGTCACTGAATCCACCCACCAGAAACATAGCAACTAAATAGATGAGTACACCCATGCCTGTAATCTCGAAAAGTTCAAGGATGCTTGTGATAGCGAAATGAGATACAAAGAGGTACATAGCTACTGAGGACAAAATGCTTTTCGCAATATCATTAAAATAAAAATCAAGTTTAAAGTGTTTTAAGGATAAATGCATGCAGAGCGCAGCCATTAAAAAGTAAGAAAATAAAGTTGACAGTGAAGCCCCGGCAATTCCGATAGATGGTATCAGCAGAATGTTGATCAATACATTCGAAATCGCCGCAACAATATTGATGTAAGTTGCGGTTTTTGTTCGCTTTATAAGATACATCGTATTGACAAATATCTGAAAGATTCCTGCCATAAGGCCGGAGAAGGCAATAATAGGAATTACAAACCAGCCCGAAAGAAAATCCTCAGTGGTAAGGATTCCAAGCAATGGTTTTGCAAGGGCTGAAAGTCCGAAAACTGCAGGAATAGAAATAAGAAGGAAGTATCTCAGAGAATGAGACATATAAATTCTTATTTCATCCATTTTATTCTCGTCAAACAGCTTTGATAGCTCGGGAAGGAGAATGAGCTGAAGGGGGCTTAAAAAAGCTGTATCAGGTTGCCGATAGAACAGGCTGCCGAATATACGCCCACACTTCTAAGCCCGAGAAAGTAAGTAACCAGATATCTGTCACTTGATTCTGTAACCCATCTTATAAGTGCAGTGGGAGTTAATGGTAGGGAAAATTGCAGATACTCTTTTATGTAAGTAAACCGGGGAATGACGAGACCTATCTGCGATATGATAATCAAAAAAGAAATTAAAAAAATGGACCCCTGTACAAGTAAGGTCGCTGCTATTACACCAAGAAGTCCGTATCCCAATTTGAGGAGAATGAGAATAAAAAGTAATTTTCCAAACGTTTCGAAGAGGGTTAAGTAAGAAAACTTCTTAATCTGCCTGAAAACTCTGAAATAAAAAAGCGATATAGACTCAATTACATTCACGAGAATTAAAAATGAGCCCGCCTGAATAAAATAAGCCGCGTTGGGGTCATTAAATCCAAAAGTTGCAAGAGGTTTTGCAAAGGTATAAAGTAAAAATGAGGCCAGTAGTCCAGATACAGTTACAAAAAAGAGAATCGAGTATACTGCTTCCCTTATCTTTTTGGTTTCAGTTTCAGAGGACAGAAATCTGACAAAACCCATAGACAGACCCATAAGTGCAAGGGGAGAGATAAGTGATACAGTGATATTGATCTGAGCCCAGAGTCCGTAATCATACGTTCCAAGGGTTTTTGTGATTATAGGAAGCAGGAAGAAAGTGCCCAGGCTTGTAAGTATTTGGACTGTTCCGATAAAGCCAACATCTTTTGCAAACTTTCGATATGACACCATATCACCTTAAAAAACTCCGTTTTTAGAATTTCGATCTAAGAAAGTTATGAGAATAACCTTACTTTTGTTCATACAAAGTACCTTTAAATTTTGAATTCTAAAGTCTTGAGATTTCTCATATATATTCAATGTTAACTTTGAGTTTACTTACTTATATTCAGTGTTAACTTTGAGTTTACTTACTTATATTCAGTGTTAACTTTGAGTTTACTTGCTTATATTCAGTGTTAAGTTTAAGTTTATTTCGGTGGGCACTTTCAACAAAAATCAGGTTCCAACTAACCCATAAGGAAAGTTCTACAATAGATAAAAGCCTTTGTGTTTAAATATTTTTAGTAAAAATTCAATATACATCTGGATATAACTTTTTGAAAAGTAGATAAATCCAGGTTTTACCTGCAGAACTTCTCTACAGAACTCTGCTCTCACAGTTTGATAGCAAAGTCAAGTGGCTTCTGTAACATTCGCAACTTCCAGAACAAAACTTAACAATAGAGTAAAGGTTGGAAAGTAAATAAACTATCCGCAGACATATTACGACTCAGTTGACAGCTGTATCCCGCTAATAAATTGACGAGCCTAGCCTTAGATGCTCCTAAAAGCTAACATGTTTTGCTTAAAATACTTTTCCTTACTGGAGATTCTTGAAAACTTTATATTTCTCACACAGTACAGGGAGACATTCCAAAACATCCGGTACTCAGAGCTCTGAGAACAGAGCTCTGATCTGAGCCCGGAAGCAATGGAAGTCTCATTTGAGGATAATAACCTTAGCTGTATACCAGATTCAATCTTGGCACCTGGTTTTCATTTCCGCAGTCACTGCTATAGAAAGCAATATAGTTATTGCTTTCATTACGGGCTTTTATCAGGAAACCCGTGTTTGCATATTTGCCGCTGACATACTCTTTCACGAGATCTGTCACATCCAGTTCATAGTACCTGTTATCAGGCAGGGTACTGCCTTTAAAAACGATCGTTGCATAGGGAGTACTGCCCTGCAAAACTCCATTTTTGTCGTACCAGTCTCCTCCTGCATTCCTCCATGCAATTCCTTTGTCAAGTTTGTTCCAGCTAACATAATTTGCATTCCAGGAAGAAGCAGGTCTGTAGACTTCAATTACTGTGTCTTCAGGTCTTGTGATTCCTTCAGGATAATACCAGAAAAGAGAGAGGGTTGCCCTATTAATGTCTGCACCAGTATACTCGCTAAGATTAAACGATATTAAACCTCTGTATCTGCCAGTACTCGATCCTCCTACATCAATAAAGGACGTATCATGGAAAACAGCTTCAGAGGAAGCTTCACGCAAACGGTTATCTTTTGCTCCAGTGATAGTTACATTTACAGGTACTGCAGGTGCTTTCTTTGTTACACTAAGTTTTGGTATCTGGTTTTCATTTCCGCAGTCACTGCTATAGAAAGCAATATAGTTATTGCTTTCATTACGGGCTTTTATCAGGAAACCCGTGTTTGCATATTTGCCGCTGACATACTCTTTCACGAGATCTGTCACATCCAGTTCATAGTACCTGTTATCAGGCAGGGTACTGCCTTTAATAACGATCGTTGCATATGGGCTACTACCCTGCAAGACTCCATTTTTGTCGTACCAATCTCCTCCTGCATTATTCCATGCAATTCCTTTGTCCAGTTTGTTCCAGCTAACATAATTTGCATTCCAGGAAGAAGCAGGTCTGTAGACTTCAATTACTGTATCTTCAGGTCTTGTGATTCCTTCAGGATAATACCAGAAAAGAGAGAGGGTTGCACTATTAATGTCTGCACCAGTATACTCACTAAGATTAAACGATATTAAACCTCTGTATCTGCCAGTACCCAATCCTCCTACATCAATAAAGGACGTATCATGGAGAACAGTTTCAGGAGAATTTTCACGCAAACGATTGTCAGATACTGTTAGAATTACAGATTCCTGAGATACAGGATCCTCATGATTATCGACAGGATCAGTCCCTGAGAGAGATGCATAGATTGTGTTTCCGTATCTTCCAATATTGATCCTATCTCCGTTATCTTCAGGCTCGTTAGAGTAATCAGAGAGGGAATAACCGGCATCAATGCATGGGGAAGTCACTTTGTCTTTAACCCATCTTTCTCCGTTCCAGCGACCTGCTTCTGACTTCAGGTGGTAATCATGGTTTTTCAGGTCTGCAAAAAGAGGGTCTGCATAGATACCAGATTTCGATGCGCAGTTTTTATAGTTACCTGCTTTGTTATTGTAAAGGCAGTTATTCTCCAGCACAAAAGTATGTGTTCCGGACAGATAATTAATAACTCCATATCCTGTTCCGCTCGGTTCTTTTGTACGTGGCAGGGTATTTACAATAATGTTATTGCGGACAATTGTTGTATATCCATCACCTGCTGGTGCATAGGTTGAGGAGCCACCAGTCATATCCATGTGGGCGATTGCCGAGTGATATATGCTGTCAAAAACGTTGTTTTCAATGAGAGTATCTTCGAATCCATTAGTTATAATGCCCCCTACCCAGGTAATGCTAGGATTAGTGCCAGTGCTATAGAAGATGTTATGGTGGATATGAACATTTCTACCCTGCTCACGGGTAGCCGAAGAGGTATCGTAGCTGAAAAGCCAGATTCCGGGCCCGTATGTGTTATGGATTGTATTGTTGTAAATATCAATATCATCCATAATGCCTGCGGATTTCTCGATCTGAATTCCAGGCCCGCCTGCACTCCAGTGATAAAAAGAATCAATTAGATTGTCATGGAGCTTTACATGGTTTGAGTTCCAGATTCTAAGAGCACTGTTAGTTCTGCAGGTTATTGTGTTATTCCAGGCTTCTACATTCTGGCATTCAATTGCAAACATGCCGTCGTGTCCAAGTCTGTCGATAGTGTTATTGTAAAACTGAATATTTTCACTGTATTTTATCCTCAGCCCGTCTCCATGCCCATCATGCATATGCATATCGCATACAGTTACGTTTTTGCAGTAAAGGAAGTACATTATATTGTAGTACCCTTTACCCTTATCAACCTTAAGATTCCCATCATGGTTTACATCAACCTCAAACCCTCTTATTACGATATTATTATTTCCGTAACTGCTCATCTGCTGGATTAATGGTTTCATTGTTTCCCAGCCAGCATTATCAACCAGTTTTATCACAGCAGTTGAATCCCCTTCAAGAACGGTATTGCTGCCAATTAGAAGCGTGTCGTCAATAACATACGTGAAAGGTCCTTTGAGATAGACAGTGGTATATTTGGGGTTGTCTGCCACAAACTTTAGCGCCTGGTTGATCTGTATATGATCATCCTTTCCATCACAATTGAGATCTCCACTCCCATCTCCGGCAACATAAACAATTGGTGGGGCGCTTCTGCATGAAGCAATCGGTGCGTTTGCAAGAATAAGGCAACCTACCAGGAAAAAAATTCCAAGTCCTTTGTTTATTGAAGGGATTAACCGTGCCTGGTTATGATTAAGTACATTATTATTTCTATTTTCTACATATTTATATAGTGATATGGTAATATCTCTACAAAATTTTTCACTGTTTAGCAAAAATTTGCTTAAATTTAGTAGCCTGTTTCTAATAAATTGGGCAAGATTTTTCAAATGGCATCCACTCTCCGAGATTCAAGGCTATAGAGGACTTTCTGGGGAATTATTCATCCCAAAGCTATCGAATCCAATCAAATCGGACAAGCAAAGGGTTCAGGATAAACCTTCTCTTTTTCAGGCCAATTATTCCAATTCACATGAATTCCCCCCGTGAAGACATTATGAATAAATTGGTTATTAAGCCTCTAATTAAATTTCTATTGTTTACACTGTAAATTAGAGCATTCTATTATAAAAATATTTGTGCAATCCTTTTAATTTTTTAACTATAATTTGAATATTAAGAAAAACTTAACAAATAATTGAGGAGATAAAAAACCGGATTAAAAGCTGTTTATTAAATTTGTAGTAAGAAGGATTTTCCGAAGTAAGAACCTGGCTTCCATTTCCAACGATATTTATATTCGGCTCTGGCAAAAATAGCATTTTTTTACAGATAATTAAGGAACAATTTAATTATGATACATTTTAGAAGATACCCTATTAATCAAAATCAGAAAATATGATTACAATTCTAGCAGAATAAAGAAAAGCAGGGAAAAGGCGCTGGAAAATAGACAAGTAGCATGGAAGCAAGCTTTAGTTTATATGCATACAGGACTTATAAGTACAAGATCCTTGTACTTATAAGTACACTGTCAGATCATATCACTCCAGGGTCCTGCAGTTTCATACTATCTTGTTGTTAGAGTATATTATTGGCCTTTACCCAAAGTTCATGTGTTCTATTTAGAACTGATTTTTATTATCAGTCGCGATTTTTCATGCCTTATGAAATTACCGAACTTGTTACTAGCTCCTCCAATCAGACTCATTACTCACTCCTCTAATACAAGAGGCAAATTACTCAAATTTGGTCCTTTAGGAGGAACTCCGTAAAGATAGATTCGTATATTGTGCCAGAGAGGTTTAAAGGAATGGCTCCTTCATTTTCTTCCTCTCCAATTTCTTCTTTGTTTACTTCTTTATTTACCTCTTCATTTACCTCTCCAATTATCTCTTCTTCATTTGTTTCTCTACTTATCTCCTCTTCATTTGTTTCTCCACTTATCTTCTCTTCATTTGTTTCTCCACTTATCTCCTCCTCATTTGCTTCTCCACTTATCTTCTCTTCATTTGTTTCTCCAATTATCTCCTCTTCATTTGCTTCTCCAATTATCTCCTCTTCATTTGCTTCTCCAATTATCTCCTCTTCATTTGCTTCTCCAATTATCTCCTCTTCATTTGCTTCTTCTACAATTATTACTGCAACCTTAGAATCACTAAACAGACCATCACTCACCTCAAAAGGTATGATATGGACTCCTTCCTGTCCGTCTTCAGGCGTCCAGCTAAAGAACCCGGTTTCATCAAGATCTGCACCTTCAGGAAGGTCTGGTGATGAGAATATAAGATTGTCTCTATTCATGCCAGAAGCTTTCGCTGTAAAGTTCAAATTTTCTCCAATCTTAACCACAGTTACTGGAATATATTCAATAACCGGACCCTGTCCAGTATCAACAAAAGGACCTGTTTCTGGGTATGTGAAATTGCTCCCGTCTGTGTCAGATATTTCCGTTGTAATATCTGGATATTCTTCGACCTCATTTGCATCTTCGGGAGTTAATTCTATGAATGAAGATTGTACTGTCTTTACTCGTGAAGCCGGTGAGAGAGATGCATAAATTGTGTTTCCATATCTTCCTATATTGATCCTATTTCCATTGTTCTCAGGTTCTTTAGAGTAGTCCGAAGAAACATGTCCGGCATCAATACATGGAGAAGTTACTTTATCCTTTACCCAGGTTTTCCCATTCCAGTGGCCTGCCGTTGACTGGAGGTGATAATCATGGTTTTTCTGGTTCACAAAAAGAGGGTTTACATAGATATCCGACTTCGATGCACAGTTTTTATAATTGCCTCCTGAGTTACCGTAAAGACAGTTATTTTCCAGCACGAATTTGTGATTTTTGGTGAGATAATTAGCCACAGCGTATCCTGTTCCACTCGGGCTCTTTATGCGCGGCCGGGTATTTACAATTATATTGTTGCGGACAATAGTGGTATACCCGGGATTTGTTGAATAACTTGGAGAATAAGCCTCTGGATACATGTGAACAATAGCAGCATGGTATGCGCCATCAAAGACATTATTTTCGATTAGAGTGTCATGGAATCCACTAGCCACAATGCCGCCTGTCCAGGTAATTCCAGTATTAGTGCCTGTATTATAAAATATATTGTGATGAATATGGACGTTTTTCCCCTTTTCTTTAGTGGCAGCAGAGGTGTCATAATTGAAAAGCCAGATTCCAGGCCCATATGTGTCATGCAATGTATTACCATAGATCTCGATCTTATCCATGGTACCGGAACCCGCTCCGCCTTTTTCAATCTGAATGCCAGGCCCACCTGTGCACCGGTAGTATAAAGAATCAATTACGTTATCATGGATTTTTACATTATTGGAATTCCAAGCTCTAACTCCACTATTAGTCCTGCAGACTATTTTATTGTTCCAAATCTCTACATTCTCACATTCACTTACAAAAAAGCCATCATGTCCAAGTTTGGAGATCTTATTATTATAAAGCTGAATGTTCTTACCGTATTTTACCCTCACCCCATCTCCATGTCCATCGTGCATATACATGTTGTATACTTTTACATTATTACAGTGGGTGAAGTACATTACATTATAGTACCCTTTACCCTTAGCAACCTTAAGATTTCCATCATGGTTTACATCAACCTCAAACCCTCTTACTACAATGTTACTATTTCCTGCACTGTTCATCTGCTTGATCAATGGTTGCATTGATTTCCAGCCTGCATTATTTGCCAGCTTTATCACAGCAGTCGAATCCCCTTGGAGAATAGTATTGCTGCCAATTAAAAGAGTATCGTCAATAACGTACGTAAAAGGTCCTTTGAGATGGACAGTTGTATATTTAGGATTACTTGCCACAAATTTTAGAGCCTGATTTATCTGAACATGATCATCTTTTCCATCACAGTTGAAATCCCCACTCCCATTTCCGGAAACATAAACAATTGGTGGGGCGCTTCTGCATGAAGCAATCGGTGCGTTTGCAAAGATAAGGCAACTCACCAGGAGAAAAATCCCTAATCTTTTTATTAACATTTCTATCACCCACGCCAGTATAAAAATTAAATTAAGATTTTGTTTAAGTGAGAGTTAGACTGGGAAGTATTCCCTATGTCTTTAAAATTTAAGACTGTCAACTCAATATCTCATCAAAATTTTTAGTATATTTTTCTGAATTTTTGACAAATTTATCGGATAGTATCCACTACCCAGGATTCAGGCTATAGAAGATTTCTGGAGAAAATATTCATAGCAAAAGTCATTGAATCTGATTGGATTCAACAACAGATGGTTTGAAATAAATCTCCGTCTTTTTCAGGCTAATTCCCAAATTCACACTGATCCCCCCCGAGAAACAATGTGAATAAATTGTATATAAGCCTCTAATTAAATTTCTATAGTTATTACTATAATTAGATCATTGTATTATAAAAGTATGTATGTTATGTTTCTAATTTTTTACGAAGTCTCCATAAACGTAAAAGATCATAATAAAGTAAAAGTTATACATCTGCCTGAGAGATAGATATTATCCCAGGAATAAGGTCAGAATACATTAATAGCAAAGTAAGATCAGACTATATCTTCGCATATCTTCAGAATCTTTCTTGAAACTCCGTCCCAGCTGTGATTCTCAACAACGTATTTGCGACCCTTTTTTCCCATCTCGGCCCTGGCTTTTTCATCGGAAAGTAATCTTACTACAGCATTAGCAAGTTCCTCAGGATTCTCGGGAGTTACTGAAATCCCACCACTTGATGACTCAATCAGGTCTTGAACTCCCGGAATACTGCTTGCCACAATCGGCTTTCCACAGGCAAGATATTCATATGTTTTCAAGGCTGAAAGCCCTATTTTCGAGTTTCTTTCCTTGATGAAAGGAGCAACGCAGACATCGGCAGCGTTTATGTAAAGAGGAACCTGCTCGTAGGGAACTCTTCCGGTAAATGTGAACTTATCCGAAAGTCCTAGCTCGGAAGTTATTTCAAGCAGTTTATCCTTCATAACTCCGTCCCCGATAATAAGGAAACGAGCATCAGGACATTTTTCAAGAATTAGGGGAGAAGCCTGAATCAAAAACTCAACACCTTGCCAGGCTGCAAGGTGCCCGACAAAACATACATATTTTTTTGAGTCATCGAGCCGCAGTTTTTTCCTTGTCTGTTTTGAGTCCAGAGGCTTGAATACATCAGTATTTGCTCCATTGTTGATAATATGGATCTTACTCTCAGGAACCGAGTATAATCTCACAAGTTCATCCTTTAGCTTATCCGTGACAGAAACAATTCTGTCACAGTGCCTGTAGTTGAACTTCTCGGAACGAAGTGCCAGATAAGAGAAGACCCTGTATGCAAAAGACTGCGAATTCGGGTTGACTTTTAACTCATCGAGAACCAGCCCATTAACTTCTACAATTGAAGGGATCTTCAAGACCTTACATAGCATTATGGGAAAGAACGGAAAAGAATTCTGGCGAAGGTAAAGCACATCAGGTCTGTTTCTTATGCACGAGTACAGAAGATAGAAGGAAAGCATAAACTCGTAAGAAGGCTGTACAAGATATTTATTGTCTATTACAGGCACATATTTTGCCCCGGCAAGGGAACGATTTACACTTTTCTGTCCGGGAGCAAAGAGGACTGTATTAGTATATTTTTTCAAATTCCTAAGAAGTTCAAGAATATGGACATTCGAACCTGATTTAGCATTGAAGGAGCCGTAATAAACCAGAAAAATATTATTTACTTTTTTAAACATAATTGTAGCCGGTTATCAGAATAGCAAAAGTAGTTAATTAGTTTATCCCATAACTTTTCTTAATATTTTTCTCAACTTCAAGAACAAGGGTTCAGTATTAGACTAGAAATATGAATTCAATGCATTTTGGAGAGAAGTATTTATAGGATTAACTCTCTCCTCTGTCTGTTTTGAGGCATTCGAATCGAAAAAGAGTAAAAGATTATGAAAGTATTGGAAGTATGTCAGGAATTTCCTAACAGGTATTACCCTCAACTTGGGACATTCATAAAACAGAGTATAGACTCAATTGCAAACCAGGGCGTAGATGTTACAGTTATTTCTCCAAAACCTTTTGTCCTTCCTTTTTCCTCATTTCCATATCACAACTTTTTTAAACTGCCCCGGATTGAGCATACTGAAAAATACGACCTTCACTATCCACGTTATATATATGCTATTCCCAAAAAATATTTCTATCCCATTACAGGGATCTCATACTCTCTCTTCGTTTCCAAATATGCTGTTGAAAACATAAAGCCAGTACCAGACCTTATCCACGCACACTTTTCATATCCTGACGGGTATGGGATGATGAAGCTTGCAAAGAGATGGAATATCCCTCTTGTAATAAGTGCGCTCGGTACAATAGAAAGAAAGGTCGCCTATGAAGGTTCCTACACCTCAAAACAGATTATAGAGGCAATGAGTTTTGCAGACAGAATTCTTTCTGTCAGCGAGGATCTCAAGCTTCACATAGTTAATCTAGGAATAGACAAGAATAAAGTTCACGTTGTCCCAAATGGTGTTGATATCGGCAAGTTCAAACCTGCAGGAAAAGCGAATGCAAGGAATATATTAAACCTGCCACAAGACAAAAATATTGTTCTATTTGTCGGAGCCCTTCGGAAAATAAAAGGTGTGGACTACCTCATTGAGGCTGCGCAGAGCTTTGTGGACAGGGATACCTATCTTTTTATGGTAGGCAGGGACGACGGCCTGAAAAAAAATCTGGAAAAAAGGGCACATGAGCTCAAAATTGCGAATTGTATTAAATTTACTGGTCCCGTAAATCATGAAGATATTCCTCTCTGGATCTCAGCTTCGGATATTCTTGTATTGCCTTCCCTTTCTGAGGGTAGACCAAACGTAATACTTGAAGCTCTTGCCTGTGAGGTTCCAGTTGTAGCGACAGACGTAGGTGGGATTCCTGAACTCATGGTCGACGGGGAAACAGGCTATCTGGTACCTGCAAAAAGTCCTGAGGAGTTATCCAGAAAAATTAATAAATTGCTTGATGATAAAAACCGGAGAGAGAAGATGGGCAAGTTCGGGCGTAAAAGCATAATCCAGAGGGGGCTGACCTGGGAAGCACATGCTAAAACAACTGTAGATATATACTTGGAACTTCTAGCAAAATTCTAAAACTGATATCGGCGCATTTCCACTTACTTTTCGAGATATTTCCACTTACTTTTCGAGACATTTCCACTTACTTTTTAACTCCTAAACCTGTGTACATTCAGATCTGGAGATACAGAACAGAGACCAAAATTCACAAAAAATCTTACTCCTGTACAGATGCCTACTATACCACTTTATTCACATCAGTTGGCAGGCTCGAAGTAAAAAAAACTGTTTTTAAAAATAAATTTCAGGGATCGTTTAATCCCTTATGTGGAATGAAAATATCTGTAGATGGGCTCGAATAAATCTTACTAAGACCTGCAAGGTTGCTTTGCAGTTCAAGCTGGTTTTCGGGCAATCCCTGATAGAAATAGTTGGCAGTGTCTCTGAGTGTACTTTCCTCACTACCAAAATATAACCCATTCCTCAAAAATTCTTTGGTTCTGAGAACTATATAACCTCTATATTGTGGGAGTTTGTTTACATCACCGATTCTGTAATTATCATATGACGAGATATTCATTTTTGCTGATGTTGCAGGAATCAGTGGCAAATAGAAGAATCTTGAAGAATAATAATCGGTGTAGATTGAGGAATCGATAGGAACATACTTGAAAATATGTTCAAAACCGCTCAACTCTTCAGAAGTAAAGTATTCGTGTCTTGCTCCCTGACCAAGAAAGTCCGAGTCCCCAATACTGAAGACCGAAGAAACAAGAACGAAAGTAGAGAACAATAAAACCACTAGCGCAGCGGAGTTGACTTTTCTGGGGGAGTATTTAGACATATAATTCCAGAATATGTACAAGCCGTACCCCATTACAAAAGCCATAAATGGGCTGACGAAAAGCATAAATCGATCTACTCTGAAAAGGACTTTAAACTGCCAGATCGTGTTGAGAGGATTGGGCACATAAAATATCAGAGTTAGCAGAGCAAACAATCCCAGCACGGAAGCATAATTGTTCCTGTAATTTTTCAGGAGAAAACTTATTCCTATCAAGGCAAAAAATAAAAAAATCGATTTATCCAGAAGCCCTACTAAATTAATCAAACTCTCCTGGAGTACCTCAGCGCCTCCTGCAGTTAAGACTATCGAATCCAAAAACTGGCTCTGCAAACGAGGGGCAAGGCTCCTCTGTACAAATATGTATGCTATAAAGAACCAGTATGAAGTGAAAATAACATTAAGCAATATAAAGAAAGGCTTGCTGATATAGCTCCCGTTCCCTATTATATATTCCGATGCAAGAAGAAGGATCAGCAATAAGACAAGTTGAGGAAGGGATACATTATGTACCAGAGTTAAAAAAACCGCAACAATCACTGAGAGAGCTTTTAAGGAAATTTTATCTTTTTTGAAATTGACACTGTAAACCAGGTACAATAATACAATGAACATTATAAATGCCATTGTACGGGTGATCACATTTACACCATAATAGAGCACAACCGAACTCGCTGAGAACAGTACACATGAGAGTAGCGAGATCTGCCTGTTGTTTGTTATGTAGTTAAAAAGATAGTAGAGAAAAATTATGGTTATTGCATAGATAGGGGCAGTTACTAAAAAAAGTGAGTTTTTTGTGCTTATATTCAGGAGTTCAGAGGCTTCTGCAATAAGCACATGATAAAGGGGGAAGTAGGCGTAATCACTTAAGGAAGTAGGAATCGTGCGCCCGGACATTGCAGTAACTTCCGAAAGAAAGATGTGTGGCAGGATATCTGTAGTACCGAAGTAGAAATCGTAATTTAATGTAACACTGTAAATCAGGTTAATCGCAATTAAAAATGTTTCTGCCAGAATAAGAGGTGGATTTACCTCTTTAGAGAAGATTTGCAGGAACACCGACAGGTAGAGCCCTAAAATAAAGATGAAATAGTATGGTGGTCTACTTCCCTGAGACAGCAGAAGTACAACAAGGGAACTGATATAAAATATCCCAAACAGGTATGTAAGGGACTTTATGCTCAGTGACGGATAGACGTCTATATCATGTAAGCTCACATCTTTCTTGTGAATGAACAGTATGAAAAGACAGGAAAGTATTGCAGGTATTCCTGTAAATAGCCCACGAAGCGCATAAGCGAGTTTTCCAGCTGCAAACATCCATAAGAACGTGAATATTACTGCGAAAATTATAGCTAGCGGAAACAGAAAGGAAATTAACCTCATTAGACGAGCATTATCCAATTTGAATCCTGCTTCTTTGCTTAATCTAAACATACTATCTCCATGATCTTAAATAATCATAATTTCACAAATCGAATAAATTACTAATCAAACTTCTGTGTTTGAGAATCGGTAAGAGCACATCAGGACTGTATTGATTAAGAAGATTTTGCCCTGAAAAGCCTCCCATATATTCAAGTGTTTCGGTTGATTTTTAGTATCAAATACATTCGCGAATATTAGATATCTGAGCAGGAACTGGTTTTTGAAACGAGAGGAGAGTTCGTAAAGCTATACAAAAACCCTAGCCCATAAGCAATGTGTTGTACAGGAATAATAAGCAGTGCGAAAAGACCATACTTTGATTTCATTTTGTAGGTAACCTGCATTGAGGTAATAAAAACGAGAACAAAGTATATCGCCATGAGTGTAAAAAGAATCTGGCTTGGAGTGTAATATTTGATAGAAGCGATAAGCAAAGTGACCGCAAACAAGATGGCAATCGAAGGCAGAAACGCATACCAGCGGACAAATTCTCCATGCTTCTTGAAAAGTTCTGCCATCCACATACCATATTTAAACATTCTTATGGAAAAGGACTTGAGAGTCCCTCTTCTATGATGCAGAACCCGTGCTTCCGGGATGTACAAAAACCTGTAGCCTTTCTTACCTATTCTATAGTTCAGGTCTCCATCCTGACCCACAACAAACCGCTCGTCAAAACCCCCGACTTCCTGAATTGCAGCTTTTTTGTACATTGCATTACAGTTAGGAAGAGAGCTGACATAATGCTTTTTAGCGGAATTCTTAGACTGCGCCGAGCCTCCAGAACCCAAAAAAGACTCCTGGGCATATCCCACCACCCTGCCAAATACAGGGTCAGTGTCAAAGATCAGGTTAGGGCCTCCAAAACACACAACGTCATCTGGAGCCTCTTGCATTTCACGGACAAGGGTTTTCAGCCACTGTGGATCAACCTTACAGTCTCCATCAGTAAACGCAACAAGTTCTCCTATGGCATTTTTCACACCAAGGTTCCTCGCCGCAGCAACATTTTTTCTTTCATTGAGAAGAAGTTTGACAGGATATCTACGTACGATATCCTGTGTTTTATCGGTGGACATTCCATCAACGATAATAATCTCGTAAGAATCTGGTGGGTAATCTAAATTGAGAAGTGACTCAATACATTCTTCAATGAATCTTTCTTCATTGCGAATGCCTACTACGATTGAAACAAAAGGGTATTCCATATTAATTACCCCCGTTTTAACATTATTGTCTTCGGATTTGCTCATTTAAAAATATCATCCTTGAAATTGCATGCAGTATTATTCCAGTAAATACCATGAAAGCCCCTATAATTGTCAGCATCACCATAAGGAGTGTAGGCCCGAAGCGCAGGTATCCTCCCAGATAGTAGTCCTGTAAAAATTTCAGTCCCATAAGAAAACCTGTAGAAGCCATAATCAGTCCTGGGACCGAAAAATAATATAGAGGCCGTCTGTATTCCATGTCCTTAAGGATGCGGAACAGGACTCTGGGCCCGTGTATGAAAGGATGTTCGCTTGAGCAGTCCTCAAGATCATATCTGCAATGGATCTCCACTTCAGTAAACTTCAGTTTATGATCTCTGGCCTGGATGAGAATCTCAGAGCCTGCGGACATATCTGTACCGTTCAAATTTATACTCTCAATAGCTTTTCTTCCATAGGCTCGAAATCCGCTCTGGGAATCAGTGACATTCAAACCGCCTGCCATATATGTCGCGACATCAAGAACCTTCATCCCGAATTTACGGTAAATAGGGACATTTTTACCGTTGCCATTAACAAATCTTGAGCCAATTACCAGATCGAACCCGTTTTTTAGAGGCTCAAGGAGTTTGGGGATCTCGGAGGGGTCATGTTGACCGTCAGAGTCAATTATGACCATTGCATTTGCGTCGAGCCTGCGGGCGGTTTCAAAGCAGTTCCTCAGGGCTGCTCCATATCCTTTATTTGTTTCGTGCCGAACTACATAGGCGCCAAGAGACTCGGCAATGTCGACAGTATTATCGGTACTTCCATCATCCACAACTACTACTCTGTCGACGTATTTTTTGCACCCCTTTATAACATCTGCAATGACATGGGCTTCGTTATACGCAGGCATGGCTGCAATCGTAATGGCCATATGCAATCATCTACCTCTGTGAAGATAAAAGTAAGAAGTGTCCTTAATAACGTGGTTTATTATAGAAGAATCAGTAAAGACTCCAAATTCGGTAAATATATTTTTCAGAGTCATCGCTCCATAATTTTTTAAAGGGTTTCAAAAGGTCTTTTAAAGCTATATTTACAGAGAATCGGTTGGGGGACTTTTTTTTCCTTTCTTTTGTTGAAAGAAGGAATATAAATACTCTGTAAGTGCGTCACAGCATTTAATTTGAGACCTGTACCTTTTTTAAAATACGAGCTATATAAACATTTAGGCACGAAAAATAATTAATCAGTATCCCTGACAATTAAAAATAATTAAGCTCGCATTAGAGGCCGATTTGTCTGAATAATAGTTTAAAGGTATCTATTGCTTATATAACACAACGAAATAGTGAAGGAAAAACTTACATTGATATAAGAAATCAAATTTTTTTCTTGTTATACTTCAATAGGTGAAGATCTCCTGAACCAGCCCGAGATCTCTAATAAGAAAGTTATAAGGACGAAGGTTTAAACAGTAGAGGTTTCTTCCGTGGAAATAGAAAAAAAGGGAAAAGTATTTTAGATATCATGAAGGAAAAAGGGAAAGATATTTTATACAAATAGGTAATTGAGTAGTTCGGGTTAAAACATTCTTGAAAACTAATATAATTCAGGAAATAATTTCTGATAAGTGGAAGAAAACCGGGTTAAAGCTCGGACATGTTTTTACCTTTCCGTAGTTATTTTCTCAATGAAGATTAAAAAAGCCGGTAAGAGGAAGTCGGAAGGTTTCCGAGAAACCTCATGAGAAAACAGAAAGATGGTAGATTAGCCCGAATAACAGAAAAACTGGGAAGTCAGAAAAACATAAAATCGTTTTATGAGGAGTCATATGGCCGGAAACCAGAAGTTTCCATCTGATTTGCTATTAGTAGCAAGCCTTGTAATTCTTACGGATATTTTCGTACTAGTTCCTGTACTTAACGGAAGTTTTATTCGCACAGCCCTTGGTTTACCAATGTTGCTCTTCCTTCCGGGGTATGCCTTGATAGCCATGCTTTTTCCGGAAAAAAGCGGACTTGAGGGGATGGAGAGGTTTGCTCTCTCTGTTGCAATGAGTGTTTCAATTGCGCCTTTGATAGGACTTGCACTTAATTATACACCCTGGGGAATCAAAGAGGTACCTCTCCTTACAAGCCTTTCCGCTTTTACCCTGCTAACGCTGGTAATAGCATACATTAGAAGAATGTATCTGCCCGCGGACAGTACATTTGAAGTGCCCTTCAGGGTTCTTGCCATTACCCTGATATCAGGGGTTATGGGAGAGTCGGAGTCAAAGACTGAGAAAAAACTCCTGATAATCCTTGCACTTTCCTTCCTGATTTTGATAGTAGCTGGAGCTTACGCCATTCTGATACCTCAGGAAAAAGAACCATTTACGGAGTTTTATATTCTTGGAAACAACGGGATGGCTAATAATTATACAACGGAGTACATACGGGGGGAAAGTGGTACTTACATTATAGGAATAACAAACAATGAGCACAGAACAATGGACTATACAATGGAAGTAAGGCTCGAAAATAAGTCACTGCCTCTTCCGGAAAACCTGCAGCATATCAGGCTTCCCCATAATACCACTCTGGAAGAGCCTCTTGAGATTACGCCTTCTGTTGAAGGGGAGAATATGAAGCTTGAGTTCCTGCTTTTCAATGAGACTGAAAAGAATGTGCCCTACAAAGACCTGTGCCTCTGGATAAATGTTGAAGATGAGGTATGAAGATGGGAACGTTTGAGAGTTTGAATATGGAGACTTCGGAAGCCATTAAAATGAAAGCGTCTGAAAATCTGATTGAAAGGGCGCCTGAGATAAAAAATAAACGGGTTTACCTTATAATACCGTTCGCGGCGGTTGCTTTTGCAGAACTGTTAATTTATTCAGGAAGGGAACTTGAAGCCATAATAATGCATGCATTAATTTTGCTTGGGCTTTCTTTTTCTACGATGTTCATAAGAAATGAGGAAATTCAGAAAACCTACCAGGCGCTTATTCTGCTTCCTATCCTGCGCCTGGTAGACCTTTCAATGCCATTTTTCTATGAGGAGAAACTTTACAACCTTATTTTCATATACGGTCTCATGGCAATTCCTGTAAGTATTGCAGCCACCAACCAGGGATTTACTGGCGCGCAGCTCGGGATAACATTTAAAAAAATAGGAATATATATCCCGTTTTCAATAGTACTTGGTCTCTTGTTAGGAACGGTGGAATACCTCATAGTAGGGGAAAATCCTCTCATCAATGATCTTTCAATTCTCAACCTTCTGGGTCTCACGATGATCATGATTTTCTTAGTGAGCCCTGTGGAGGAAATGATCTTCAGATCAATCCTGCAGAATCGGTTAGAGATAGTACTAGGCGGTCGAGAAGCGCTGATAATTACGAGTATTTTATTCGGGCTAATGCACTCAGGATATGGAAACATAATTGAAATTCTCTACATATCCTTTGTGGGCGCTCTTCTAGGCTTTCTGTTTTACAGAACTCGGAGCTTGCCACTGGTCGCGCTAATTCATGGTTTTATCAATGTATTCTTTTTCGGGATTATTCCCCTCCTTTGAATTTTTCAATCTCAGCAACAAATTCTGAAAAATAAAAAGAAAAGGGATTAAAGGTAGTCAAGTTAGAAAAGAAAACTGCTACACAGTCAGAAAATTATGTTCCTGACACCTTCCGATTACTAATTTTAAGGATACAGTACTTTTTTCAATCACGAAAAGTACGGAATAGAGTAAACATGAGCAATATTTTAGGTTGTCCCCCTGGGATATGGGGGATTCCCTGATGCAGCCTTTTGGGGTTCATCTGTACAAAATCAATAAAAGAGTGCGACAACCTTAAAGAGAAGTATTGCACAGAAAGAAAACAGCAGTGGAACAATTCCCATATTTAAAGAAACATTAACACTACTTTTCCAATATTCTGATACCGGGAGGAAATCCCTGAGCAAAAGCAGTAAAAGTAAAACTGCCGTAGCTACTGATGCACCGTCAGGTATTCCTGGTATTACGGTCGCAGTTGATAGCGCATCTGCTGAAATCGAATTAATAGATAGGCTTGTAAGCGTAGTTAGAACACCTCGGGTTGATTAGCGTATTTATGAGATAAGTATGCTATATGGTATAAAAATTCTTCTCATTCCATCGACAATATTTAGAATAGAGCTGCTAAATTTTAGTTTTGGAAGACGGAGAAAGCCATATTAACAAACAACGAAGGTTCTGTAAATTTTAGCTTACAATCGAATAAGTAAAATTCAGAAGGGAAGAATGCCTGTCAAAACCTTAAAAGTAGGTAGAATTCCTCTTAGTCAATGCCTTATTAAGTAAATTTCTTGATCAATGAATATTGGATTTTTAACCATACTGAGTGGAAATTCTTATCCACGTAAACGTCCTCTATCGCTTAATCACTGGAGAATTTAAGTGAATAACTATATAATATTTTACGAAGATACATTGTAAATAATTAGAAGATATGTTTTGAGATTCTTAATGCAAAAAAGATATGTTGAAATACTTATGAGAAAGGAAGAAGTGGTAGATAAATAAACCAAATCACTTAAATAATTACAAAGTATATTGAACTAAAAAATTAAGATAGTTATAGAAGTAAATTGGAGTGAATATAGAAAAAACAATAAAAATCGCCCTTGGGGGTTTATTTTGAGCGTATTGATTACCGATCGTCGGGAATATGAAAAACGAAAAGCTATGTAAGATTGTACAAAAGAGCAGACAGATACTTTTATGCTCCAAAGGAAAGTTTCTCTGGTCAAACGAAAGGTCAGAGAGACGGGGGGAAAAATGAACTCCACTGAATTTAAAATTCATAATTCTTCTAAAATATATGGTAATTCTGTAATCGGGAAAGGCACAGTAATAATGGAAAATGTAATTCTGGGATACCCCGAGCACAGGGTTCTGATGGAAATCTTGAAGCAGAACGTTGAAATAGAAAATTATGATTTTCCAGGATGTACCATAGGCTCTGATTCTATTATAAGGGCTGGATCAGCGATATTTTCCAACGTAAAAACTGGAAAAAACTTCAAAACAGGACATAATGTAATGATCAGAGAAAATACGGAAATTGGAGACAATGTCCTTATCGGAACCAATGTCATTATAGATGGGCACGTCAAGATAGGAAACAATGTCAGCATCCAGGGCAATGTATACATTCCGACCAACGTGATTATTGAAGATAATGTATTCATCGGGCCCTGTGCAGTTCTGGCTAACGATAAATATCCTATTCGAAAGAAGTATGATCTGAAGGGTCCTATTTTGAGAAAAGGTTCATCTATAGGTGCGAATGCTACCTTGCTTCCAGGTATCGAAATTGGAGAAGGGGCAATGGTTGCGGGGGGAGCTCTTGTTACAAAAAATGTGCCCTCTTGGAAGCTTGCAGTCGGGGTACCTGCCAGAATACAAGAACTTTCTGAAGATATGAGGGAATTGAATCGAATATAAACTTTAGGACTTACGCACTTGAATCACCGCAAACTTAAAATCATTTAAAATATAATTCCTTTTTTATATAATAGAAAAATGGTTGGAGTAATGCCTATAAATCCACCCAAATGTACTGTCCTTGATTACATCAATTTTCTTATTGCAGCATCTACCGTTTATAGTTGTACCGAAGCTGCTCGCTGTTATTCGTCTTTAGTCAATGCTCCTTCTCATGATTGTTTTACTCGCCTCCTTCAAAATCAATCTTCAGATACAGAATCTTTGTGGAATGAAGTAAGGAAATTCGTTACTCCTAAAGAAGGTTTTTTGATTGTCGACGATACAGTACTGGATAAACCTTATTCTGAAAAGATGGGTTTTGTTCGGTACCAGTGGAGTGGAAAACATCATCGTACTGTAAAGGGAATAGGCCTGGTTACCTTAGTTTGGACAGACGGTACAACCGTCATACCTCTCGATTTTCGAATTTATAATATTGATGAAGATGACAAAACGAAGAATGACCATTTCCTCGACATGCTTAACAAGGCTGAAGAACGCGGTTTTAATCCCAAATTTGTTTTGTTTGATACATGGTACGCAAGTGTGAAAAACCTTAAAGCAATAAGGAAGAAAGAATGGCATTTCCTTACAAGATTGAAGACTAATCGTTTGGTAAATCCTGACAACAAGGGAAATGTACCACTTGAAACAATAGAAATTCCTCCAAACGGAATTGTGGTTCACTTAAAAGCATATGGATTCGTAAAGGTGTTTCGGATAGTTTCTAAAGATGGAGACACGCAACACTGGGTTACAGATATGCAGGATATGGATGAATCAAAACGTGAAGATCTGGCAAAGAAGTCATGGAAAATTGAGGAATATCATAGAGGGATAAAGCAGTTCTGTGGTGTCGAAAAATGTCAGGCAAGAAAGGAAGAGGCACAAAGAGCACATATAATGTTCTCATTAAGAGCTTTTCTCAGACTGGAATTACAAAGAATCAAAAGTGGAATATCATGGTTTGAAAGTGCTATGAAAATTAGAAGAGTAGCAGTGGCAGCATATTTAAAGAACCCTCTATACACATTAAATTAAGTCGTAGATTGGATGAGTGGAAAAAAACGATATGCAAAGAGCCAACTGCGTAACTCCTAAACTTAATAGAAAATCAATGTTAAGTGAAAATAAGTTTTATTGAGATTATTAAAAGAGGTCCGAAAATGATCCCAATTGCCAAGCCTATGCTGGGTAAGGAAGAAATTGATGCAGTAACTGAGGTCTTGATTTCAGGCATGATTGCGCAGGGTCCGAAAGTCGAAGAATTTGAACTCGCTTTTTCCGAATATAATGGTTGTGAGTACGCAGTCGCTGTAAACTCTGGTACTGCAGCCCTGCACGTTGCACTTCTTGCCCATGGCATAGGAAAAGAAGATGAGGTGATTACAAGTCCGTTCAGTTTTATTGCAACGGCAAACAGCATCCTTTACACCGGGGCAAAACCTGTTTTTGCTGATATAGAATCAGATACTTATAATATAGATCCTGAAAAAATTCAGGAAAAAATTACCCCAAAGACCAGTGCTATCATGCCTGTCCATCTCTATGGGCATCCTGCAGACATGAAAGCTATAATGGAAATTGCTGACGATAATAAACTCATTGTAATTGAGGATGCCTGCCAGTCCCATGGCGCAGAATGCCTCGGAAAAAAGGTGGGCAGCTTCGGAACAGGAGCATTTAGCTTTTACCCAACTAAAAATATGACAACCAGTGAAGGTGGAATGCTCACTACAAACGACAAGGAAATTGCAGAAAAGGCAAAAATGATCCGGGCTCATGGCTCAAAAGTCCGTTATCTGCATGAAATGCTGGGTTTCAACCTGAGAATGACTGATATTGCAGCTGCAATCGGACTTGTACAGCTTGGAAAATTAGATGGATTTACCTCTGCCAGGCAAAAGAACGCAAAAATACTCTCTGCAGGATTAGAAAAGGTATCAGAAGTTGTGCCTCCAGTTATAAAAACTGACTGCACCCATGTGTTCCATCAGTATACCATCCGGGCAGAAAAGAGGGATCAACTTGCAGCTTTTCTGAAAGAAAGAGATATAGGAACAGGAATCCACTATCCTATACCCATTCATAAGCAACCTGTATACAGGGAGCTTGGATACAGAGATTCTCTGCAGGTCTCAGAAAAAGCAGCAGAAGATGTTCTTTCTCTCCCTGTGCATCCGACGTTATCCAGGACCGATTTGCAGGAGATAGTCGAAACAACCAAAGAATTTTATGCAAAAGACTGAGTAGCTTTCCAGCCACTGCATTTTTATAATCAGGAAGTGAGACTTTTGATCAGAGTAGGAGTAATAGGAACAGGTGCCATGGGGCAGAACCATGTAAGGATTTATAGTGAAATGGATGGTGTGGAGCTTGCAGGAATATCGGACGTAGATCAGAAACGTGTCGAGTCAATGGCTGCACAATTCAAAACAAAAGCTTTTACAGATTATAAGAAAATGTTTGCCGAAGGGCTTGATGCAGTAAGTGTGGTTGTGCCTACCAAATTGCATAAACAGGTTGTACTTGATGCTCTTGATGCAGGGATACATGTCCTTGTAGAAAAACCGATTGCAGATACGACTGAAAACGCGGATCTGATGATAGAAGCAGCAAAAAAAGCGGGAAAAATCCTTATGGTTGGGCATATTGAACGCTTTAATCCCGCAGTCATAAAACTTAAAGAGATTATTAATTCAGGCATTCTGGGAAAGATAGTTTCAATCTCGACCAAAAGAGTAGGACCCTATAATCCGAGGATCAGAGACGTGGGAGTAATCCTGGATATCGGTGTTCATGATATAGATGTGATCTCGTACCTTTACGGTATGAAAATAAATAGTGTTTATGCAATTGCAGGTGCAGATATTCATTCATTTGAAGATCACGCCTCAATTATCCTGCGCATGGATCATAACTTTGCAGGGGTTGTGGAGACAAACTGGTTAACTCCACACAAGGTAAGGCAGCTAACAGCGATCGGAGTTAAAGGTGTTGCTTATCTGGACTACATTAACCAGACAGTACAGCTACACGATAATGAGTGGATAAGAAAAGCCAAAGTAGAACACAGCGAGCCCCTGAAAAATGAACTCACCTATTTCATAGATTGTGCTGCGAATGGTAGAAACCCTAATCCCTGCGGAGAGGACGGAAAACATGCTCTTGAAGTTGCATTGGCAGCCATAAGGTCCTACGAAGAGGGAAGATTAATTGAAGTAGGACAATAAACAGGAGAAAAATCCAAAGAAGTAAAATCTGGGGATCCTCTAAAAAGATGAAAGATTTAAAAAATTTAAAAAATACAATTTGGAAAGTGATAAGTATGAATAAATTAGAAAAACTTTTCGAGGAAAGAGGCCCAATTAAAAAAGTAGGAGTACTTGGAATGGGCTATGTGGGCATTCCTTCAGCTGTTCTTTTTGCCGATGCCCCCTGTTTTGATAAAGTTCTCGGCTTCCAGCGTAACTCAAAAAGCTCAAGTTACAAAATCGATATGCTCAACCGTGGAGAGAGCCCTCTCAAAGGAGAGGAACCAGGCCTTGAAGAGCTTATTAACAAAGTTGTGAAAGCTGGCAAGTTCGAATGCACTTCAGATTTCTCAAGGATATCAGAACTTGATGCTGTCACTCTTGCAATTCAAACTCCTTTTGCAAACCCCAAAGACTTGGAACCTGACTTTTCTGCACTCATTGAAGGAATAAGAAACGTAGGAAAATATCTGAGGCCAGGCATGCTCGTAGTCCTTGAGTCCACAATCACCCCAGGCACGACCGAAGGTATGGCAAAACAGATTCTTGAAGAAGAATCAGGCCTTAAAGCAGGTGAGGACTTTGCCCTTGCCCATGCCCCCGAAAGAGTAATGGTAGGCAGGCTTTTGAAGAATATAAGGGAACATGACAGGATTGTGGGCGGCATCAATGAGGCAAGTACTAAACGGGCTGTTGAGCTTTATTCGCCTGTATTGACTGTGGGAAAAGTAATCCCTATGAGTGCAACTGCAGCCGAGGTTACGAAAACTGCGGAGAATACTTTCCGCGACCTTCAAATAGCAGCGATTAACCAGCTTGCCCTTTATTGTGAAGCTATGGGCATTAATGTGTACGATGTCAGGACTGGAGTAGACAGCCTGAAAGGGGAAGGTATTACAAGAGCTGTGCTCTGGCCTGGAGCAGGTGTTGGAGGTCACTGTCTTACAAAGGATACGTATCACCTGGAAAGAGGGATTAAGATAGGAAACAGGCAGCTTGACTATCCAGAGGGTGCAGATTCGATCTATGTACTCGCAAGAAAAGTCAATGATTTCATGCCTGTCCACATGTACAATCTGACTGTTGAAGCCCTTAAAAGAGTTGGAAAGGAGATGAAAAACTCAAAGATTGCAATGCTAGGCTGGGCTTTCATTCGAGATTCGGACGATGCCAGGAACACGCCTTCAGAACCTTACAGGGAGCTATGCCTGAAGGCAGGCGCGACAGTTACAGTGCATGACCCTTATGTTGTGAACTATCCAGGGATTGAGATCTCGGATGATCTTGAAGATGTCATCAGGAACGCAGATGCTATAGTTATTCTTACAGGGCATAGTGCTTACTTTGATGTAAAAGCTGATTGGGTAAAGGAAGTCTCAGGTAAGGCAAATCCAGTTATCGTGGATGGAAGAAATGTGATTGAACCTGATGAGTTTATTTCCAGGGGATTTGTCTATAAGGGGGTTGGAAGGGGCGATAAAAACGAACATTTAATAGTGTGAACATAGTTCTCTTTGAGAAATAATTCAGTCTTTCAAATCTGGAAATAAGGGTGAAAACGATGATCGAGACACTAAAACAAAACGAGGAATTGTGGAATCTATTCACCAAAAAAGAAGAATACAACCTGTACTTCTCTGACCAGTATGATAGATTTCCTTACTATTTAAGCGGTCAAAGAAACGTTTTTGATCCAAAAGTTTCCAGATTTCTAGTAGAAAAGGGTTTATGTCCTGAGTATCCGGATGGAAAAAAGTTTGCAGTTTGCCTTACTCATGATATTGATGTAGTATATCCGGAGAAACTCTACCCCATAATTGGGACTGCCAAGGCATTTGCTAGAGGGAACTTTATAGATGCTATGAAAGCACCTTTTTCCAGAATTAATAAGAAATGCAATCCCTGCTGGAACTTTAGAGAAATAATGGAGCTGGAAGCAAAATACAACGCTAAATCCAGCTTTTATTTTATGGCTCTGCGCCCTGGAGAACAGGATTTCAATTATGAAATTGAGGATCTCGAAGCCGAATTAAAGTTCATATCTTCCCACGGATGGGAAGTAGGTCTTCATGGAGGGCACGAGTCTTATAAGAATTTTGAGGACGTGTTAGAAAAAAAACAGAGGCTTGAGAGGGTTCTCGGCAAACGAATTATAGGGTATAGAAATCATTTTTTAAGGTTTAGAGTGCCTGATACATGGGAACTGTTGAGTAAAGCCGATTTTAAGTATGATACAACATTCGGATATGCAGATTGCGCAGGCTTTAGAAATGGGATGTGCCATCCTTTCAGGCCTTATAACATAAATACCGGAAAACAAATCGATATTCTTGAGCTTCCTCTAGTAGTTATGGATCGAACTTTATTAAGAAGTTACATGCGACTTAACATCAAGCAAGCCTGGGAACTCATAAAAAGCCTTATTGATAAGGTTGAGCAGTATAATGGCGTAATTACGGTTCTGTGGCATAATAATACAAGCATTGAGGGAGAAAGCCTTAAATATTACGAAAAATTCCTCAAATATGTCTCTGACAAAAAAGCCTGGATTACAAGTGGAGAAGAAATATACAACTGGTGGTCCACTAATGTTGAACCGAAATACTGGAAAGTATGTCCATAACTTTGTATTCAACAGATAACTACTGCTCATTGGATAAATCAACTATTTCTGAATAAATAAGGTAATTAATCAGGCAAAGAAGTATTAGTTAACCCCTCAAGCAGGCTTGGTTGATAGACCTATTTTCGGCTGCGTGTGCCTGATACCTGATAAGCTGATTGTTACCAGTGTATAATGTTAAGTCCTTTTGACTTTTTAGAAAACCTATCAAAATCAGCTTCAAGAAGCTAAAACTAAAGTCTCCAACGTAAATATTTTCATTTACTTCATAACCACGAAATAAATAGAAGGCACCGACAAACTATACTGCTTTTGTTTATTCCGTGTATTCTGTATTTCCGTGGTTAACCTTCCACTTGAGACTGGTGAAGAAATCCTATCAGAAACCATAAAAGGAACCTATAATAAAGTAATGTTGAGGGGGAGTGAAGGGAAATAATATCCTCAACTGTTACATGTAAATTGGGGAAGCCGACAAATTTATTTAGGGAGGGCTTATTTATAGGGGGGCTTAGAGGGGAAAGTCAGAGATCCGATATCAACCTGAGAATATCATACCCCAGGATTGTATTTTCAAGATAAAAGCCTCTTGAGAATGCAGGAATACATGGAGATCAGCTCTAAAGGAAACTTTTTTAAGGTACTGGATATGGATGAGACAACAGCGGATGCAGCAGAAAAACGATTGGGTAACAGCAAGAAGAAAAGCTTTGCTTTCGATGTGCTAACACTTGCAGGCGGGACAACCTTTGCTCAAATCCTTATGATTCTATCTGCTCCTGTATTGACCCGCTTGTATGGGCCTGATGATTTTGGGATCTGGGCTCTGTACATCTCTATTACCAGCATTATCAGTGTCATTGCATGCATGAGGTACGAGTATTCTATAATGCTGCCTGAATCGGACGAAGAAGCTGTAAACCTGTTAGTATTGAGTTTTCTAGCTGTATTGTTTATAAGTGGTTTAACATTTTCAATCATATGGTATCTCAAAGAACCTATAGTTAATGTCCTGAATTTTCAGCAAATAGGAGATTATCTCTGGTTTGTACCTCCGTTTATTTTTGTAAACGGGCTATTTCTTGCACTGAATAACTGGAATTCAAGAACAAAACTCTTCAAGAGACTTTCCCTTTCAAAAGTTTTCAGTTCGGTTTCGAGTGCTACAACGCAGGTAGGACTTGGGCTTATAGAGAAAATCGGTGCAGGCGGATTGATAACTGGAAGCGTTGTAGGTCAGTCTATTGCAACATTTGTACTTGGAGGACAGATCTGGAGAGATGACAAGAAACTGATTGTGAAGAGCCTGAACTGGAAAAAAGTCTATGAGGGGTTCAAGAAATACCGCAAATTCTCGCTTTTAGACTCCTGGGCTGCTCTTATGAACTCGGTCTCCTGGCAGCTTCCTGCCTTCCTTCTTGCAGCATTTTTTACGCCTGCAGTAGTAGGTTTTTATTCTCTTGGCTTTCGTCTCCTGCAGCTGCCAATGAGTTTCATAGGAAGCTCAATTTCACAGGTTTTTTTCCAGCGAGCTTCAAGAGCCTTATCCGAGGGTACTCTTCCCTCCCTTGTTGAAAATGTGTTCAGAATGCTCGTAATTATAGGCATGTTCCCAATACTGATTCTGACAATTGTCGGTAGCGATGTTTTTACGGTTATTTTTGGGAAAGCCTGGGCAGAAGCAGGGGTTTACACCCAGATCCTCAGTCTGTGGGCTTTTATATGGTTTATTTCGTCCCCATTAACTACTATATATGTAGTAGTAGAGAAACATCATTTCGGTTTTCATTATAATTTTTTCAACCTTATCACACGCCTGCTTTCCCTTACGATTGGCGGGCTGCTTGGAAACGCACGTCTAGCACTTACCCTTTTCTCAATTTCAGGAGTCCTGGTATACGGTTATCTTTGCCTGAAGATGATGTCTTATTCCGGCGTAAAGATCTCGAGAGCCTTGAAAATTTTATTTTCAAATTTCACTCTCTTTATTCCTGCAGGAGCTACCCTTATTGCTCTGAAGATCGTAGAAATAAATCAGATTCTGCTTGTTATAATTTCCGCTGCAACTATTGGGATTTACTACCTGTATATTTTAAAAACTGATGCGCAGATAAAAAAGATAGTGAGAGAGTTTAGGATGTGACGAGTTTTAATCTATTTTTCATTTCAGCAAAATAACTACTTTACTTAACTGCTCTTTTTTCTTATTTTTTCATCACACCCAAGAACTCTTACATTTTATACAAAAATTCCTTAGCTTATTTCTGAGCTTAGTTCAATCTGTCTCAATAAAGGCATCATTTTACCATTTCATGCTGTTTTTGCTTCATTCTCCAGTCCAGCTACACTATGCAGCAAGATGCCTGTCAAAGCCATGAAAATTCCTACAATGATGAACAGAATCATGAGCATTGTAGGTACAAATTGAAGATTTCCTCCCAGAAGATAAATTCTTAAGAAGTGAGTGCACATATAAAGTCCTCCGATTCCAAGAGAAATACCAGGGACCGTGAAGTAGTAAAGGGGGTTGTTGAACTTTATATCTTTTAAAACCAGAACGAGAACGCTAAAGCCGTGCTTAATCGGGCTCAAAGTTGAGCAATCAACATCGTAACGGACTCCAATTTCGACTTCTTTTATACGGAGACCGGATTTTCCTGCATCTGCCAGCATTTCACTTTCTATCGCCATGCCCTGGGCATTGAAACGGAAGACATCTTTTGTAGATGCTGCAAAGGCACGAAACCCACTCTGAGAATCAGTAATTTTGAGACCTGAGTTCAGATTGGTAACCCTATCCAGAATTTTCTGCCCAACACGGCGGTACACCGGAGTATTTTTATCCAGGCCGTTGAGGTAGCGGCTGCCGTTAACCATATCGGCTTCACCTTTGAGAATAGGTTCAACCAGTTTCGGGATATCAGCCGGGTTATGCTGACCATCGGAGTCCATTGTCACGATTACATCGGCACCAAGAGAGACTGCAGCTGTAAAGCCAGTTTTTAATGCTGCACCTTTTCCCTGATTAACTTTATGGACTATCACTTCAGCTCCGGCTTTCCTGGCAACTTCAGCTGTCCGATCCGAGCTTCCATCGTCAACAACAATTACGTTGTCTGCATAGAACCTGGTAAGGAGAACTATGCTACCAATAGAAACTTCTTCATTGTAGGCAGGAAGGATAACTGTGATATTTTTGGAAGCTGTGCCTTTACTGTACGTCTTTTCTTGGTATTTATTTGTTTGCGTCTCGCTTTTTCCTATAAGCAGTTCATTGCCCATTTTTAATAACTCCAAAATCAGACTGTGAAAATATTAATAGAATACTGGCATCTGTACAGCCAGACTATGGACTTAATTTGGCTACTTTTTCCACGGCGGTATCTGAACAGTTGTATGAGGATTTCATACAGACTCCGTTTGCGCGGTTACCTCCACAAAGGAATGCATCAAAATCCCCCTCATTGTCATGTAAACTCCAGCAATTGATAGAAAAACCATTAGAGACAGCGGCCAGAAATGTAGACTTCCGATTCCAAGGAGAGTGGCTTCAAGAAATCTCAAACCCATATAAAAACCGCAAGTGGCAAGGGCAAATCCTGGCACTGAGTATAAGTAAAGCGGTTTATTGTTCTCTATATCCATCAGTACAGTTTTCAGAACTCCAAGAATGTATTTAATCGGATCTTTAACCTGGTCTCCGAAGTTACGATGTGCACCGATTTCGACTTCTTTTATGCGGAGGTTGGATTTTCCTGCATCTGCAAGCATCCAGTTATCTACAGTCATGCTCTGGGAATCAAGATGAGCAGCGTTTATTGCAGAAACTGAAAAAGCCCGAAAAATGGTCTGAGAATCTTTGGTCTTGTACAGATTTTTGTTAGTAAACTTACCCAAGATGTTCTGCCCTACACGGTGGTAAATTTGAGTGGGTTTATCCGGGCTGTTCAGGTACAGGCTACCGTTAACTATGTCTGCATGACCTTTAATAATCGGGTCAACAAGCTTGGGGATGTCCGCAGGATTATGATGCCCGTTAGAGCTCATTGTCACAATTACATCAGCGCCAAGGTTAATTGCGGCTTTAAAACCAGTATCAAGAGCTATATCTCGACCTCTGTTTGCCTGATGTACGATTACTTCAGCCCCTGCATTTTTTGCTATTTCAGCTGTCCGATCCGAGCTTGCATCATCAACTACAATAACATTATCACTATAGAGCTTCGTGAGAAGAACAATACTTCCGATAGAATCTTCTTCATTATAAGCAGGAAGGATTACGGTGATATTTTTAGAGCCGCTTCCTGCATTACATTTTATTTTTTTGTCTACTGTTGTCTGAATGCAATTGACCTTAGATAATTGATTATTCATTTAATAACCCCCTAATTTATGTTATACATTCCATTTAGTAAATATATGAACATCTAAGGCGAACATATATGTAAATATCTTAAAATTAAATCAAGTAAGACTAAATATTATCTTAATAGCTTTTAAATAATAATTCGGCAACAATTTTTTAGATTTAAATTTAGATGAAGAGTATATAAATTTATTGACAGTGACACTATCTAAAAATATTAATTCAAAAATAACAATATCGGAAGAGTCTGTATCAATAAAGACATAAAATTATACGATTGAGATAATGTTTTTTTTGAAAATGGTACTAAATTGTTAACTTTCTCAAAATATAATATCAAATCAGTAAAAAAAGTTTCAAAAAATAGCAGCATAGAAACTCAATTCATTCGTAATCTCAGTCCCGCAGACTTATGGATTTTTGTGAGAATTCATTCAGCAGCATCTGAGATCTAAAGCCTGTAACATTGCTTTTTACTACTCGCCGCAATTTGTCAAGACCAAAAAACTTTGAAGAATCCAAACTTCCTCTCTAATAAATAATCCGGAAATATTGAAAGAAAAAGATCTAGGAAAAATAGAAAAAAGATTATAGGCAGAATAGAAAGCTTATAACAAAAAATTGCATAGAAAATATATGGGAAAAATAAAGATCGGTATAAAATTAGTGGAAATATTATAACATCTATGTCCTAGGAAAAAAGCGCGAAAGAATTAAATACATTAGAAAAATATTTACTTTTCTTAAAAATTATTTTAATTGAAGAGACTAGAAACTTATTATTTTAAACTGATATCAGATGACCCGCATGAGGAAAAGAATTCCTTCAGACTTCTTGATTATCATGGGGCTTATGCTCCTTACAGATATTTTTATGCTTACTCCTAGATAAGTGAGACCATGCCCCGCAATTCAGTAGGACTACCTTTTATACTTTTCCTGCCAGGATACGCTTTGACTGTACCCCTCTTTCTTACAAAATACGGCTTTGATATGATAGAACGGATGGCTCTCTCTTTCGGCTTAAGTATTGCGGTTGTGCCTCTAATAGGTCTTTGTCTTAACTATATTCCTTGGGGCATCACACCCTTCCAATCCTTGTAAGCCTGTCCATCTTCATAATATGAGGGCTTGAATATCTGAGATGAGCATTTTAATCTTTCTGTCTATGGTGACCTCACTTTTGTAGTCATGAGTCCAAAAGAAGGAGAATATTTTATGGAGTTTTAGCTTCTTGGGTTTGAAGGAAAGGCTGACAATTATTCTACAAAATATATTCTTGGGGAGAGCAGAACCATAATAGTAGGGAATTATAAATCATGAGTATAGGTCATTATACAATGGGTAAAGCTTGAAAATATGTCACTGTCCCTCTCAGAAAATGTGAAGCATATTGCCCTTGCCCATAATGAGACCTGGGAAAAACCAGTTATTTTTACACCTGCGTTTGTGGGAGAAAATATGAAGCTTGAGTTCCTGCTCTTTAATAGGATTGAGAAAACTGTGCCTTATAGGGATCTTTCTCTGGATAGATGTAAATACAACATAAAAATGATGTCTTAAGGGTGTATAGAGTGACAGATGCGACTGCAATAGGTGGCCTCCCAAATCATCGATAATCTCTTACGTAAATTTTAAGTTGTATTCCCTTGTTGTTTAAAAGCTTCTGTCTATGTTATTCGATAGATAGTCTAGGTGAACTATTTCTCTTAAAAGCTTCTAAATTTAATTTTTTTATATTTAGCCTTCAACTCATTCTGGAGTCATACTTTCCGTAGTTAGCTAATGTGCAAATTATTCTGCATCTTAAAAATATTTATGAGGATTTACTTTTCTTATATTCTAGGACTCATAGAAATTGATTAAGCGGCGAAGAAGATTATCAAAAAGAATTTATAGGAACTTAGAGTAAAAGTTTATACAGTATTTGAAATACGGTATTTGAGGATTTACCTGAAAATCCTAAAGCCCGTACTCACGGTGCATACAAGATAAACTTAAACTCGCCCCATTGAAAAGGAGTTACTTCATGCAGAAACCAGCTAATTCTTATAAATATTCGTTTAAAACCTCTGAAATAACTAGAGCTGAGAGGATAAATCAGGAAGATTTTGAATTAAGAAAGCGCAGACTTCTTTCTGCAATACCTATCCTGTGTATATCTCTAGCCGAGATTTTGATATTTCTAGGAGATGTGGGAATCGCTGTTATAGTGCACATTGGGGGTTTGATTGCACTTTCTCTTTCTAATATATATGTAAATGATCCTGAAATTCAGAAAATCCACCAGGCTCTGATGCTTCTTCCTATCCTGAGACTGATAAATCTCTCAATGCCCATTTTTTTTGATACAACCCTTTATACCTTCGTTTTTATCTACGGCGTCTTGGCAATACCAGTCGCAGTTATAATAATCTCTCAGAAGCACTCACTTGAGCAGATAGGAATTTCGATGAAGAATATAGGGGTGTATATGGTTCTTTCGGTTCCACTGAGTTTTATTCTCAGTTTTGGAGAATATCTAACCATAAAGGCAGAGTACATAATCCCCGATCTCTCTTTCGAAAATCTACTTAGACTTACAATTATTATGGTTTTCTTTGTTGGTTTAATTGAGGAGCTTATCTTCAGGTCAATCCTCCAGACAAGGCTCGCACAGGCACTAAGTATTGGTGAGTCATTATTAATTACAAGTCTCCTGTTTGGACTTATGCACTCAGGGTATGGAACCTGTTATGAGATCCTCTATACATCTTTTGTAGGTTTTTTATTGGGCATTATATTCTACAAAACGAAAAGCTTGCCCTTTATTACCGTCCTGCACGGCTTTATTAATGTCTTCCTTTTCGGTATTATTCCACATTATATGAGTAGTTGGACAGGCTTATGATGTTTTATAAAATCCTATTCTATATCTGATTTTCCAAATTTATTTTTAAGTTTTATTTTCAATTTCCTTTAACCTTCACTGACACTTCACAATTAACTGTTTTGATTTTTTATACTTTTTCAAAAATTAACTTTTTACTTAAGGGATGATAAGGAACGCACCTTAAGCAGTGTATCAATAGCTAAAAATATAAACGATGTAAAAGATCCGGATTCCAAGAAAAAATTAACAGTAGTTTACAGTAGAAGTAGAATTTAAATTTTGTATAAATACACATGATTGATCTAAAAAAATATAAAATGGGTATGAGAGCTATTAAACTACAAAAAACAAATAATGAATTTTGGGTGCTGAAATTAGATACATTCTAATATTTTGTAACAAACAGTCCCTCCAAAAGCTAAAAGTAACGGTAGAATTGCCATATTAAACGAGTTGTTGAGGGAGTTACTCCATATTTTAGATGCTGATAGGACTTCTTTTATAGAAAGAAGAGCTATAAGCCCGAAAATTACCAAGGCTCCATATTGTGGAAGCCCAGGAGATGTACTCATTGAAACTGCGCTCGAAGAGATAACACTCAATAACATATTGATGCCCCCATAATATATAGTAGACTTTTTTTCTTTTGTTGAATGGTACATGTAACAAGAACTACATGGTATAAAAAACTTTTGTCAATTTTGTTAATTGATAATATACCAATTAAACAATAAGGAGAATAAAATTTAAATTTGACTAACGTACCAAAAATGAGTTTATTTCTGTTTATTAAAAGGAATTGAGAGCTATTTGGTTGGGGAATACTATTAAAATATTCAGCAACACATAAATAAAAAAAGAGAACAATACAAACTTTTGGGACCTTCTACACAATTGAAATCAGTTTATTGCATCATAAGTAGAGCCTGATCAGGGAGTTTAGGGCATCAGCTACCAATGTCAGCTAAATTGAATTTTAAAATTTAACCATAAAATACTTTATTTTTCTGCATATGAGATTTAGTACAGTAGATAAAAATTTATACTTTTGTGTAGAATAAGTTTTGCATAATTTCTTGAAAGTATAATCTTTTAATAGGTAGACATTGTTAATTATTTAATATTGTATTGTCAATATGTATTGGAAAAAAATTGTATAAAGATCAAATTTTAAAAGGAGAAATTCCTGTGCACAGATTTACTAATTTCACTAATAAAATGAAAACATTGGTTTATATAGTCGTCGTCCTTTCAATTTTTGTTTTAGTTGTAACTTCTCCTGCAGCAGCTTCCGTTAATAACTGGGAGTTTTCCCCTCAAGAACCTGTTCGTGGAGATACTATTAACATAAAAGGGAGTGCATCTCCGGGAGAGGAAGTCGGTGTATACGTGACCTTTGATAAAACCGTTCCTGTCTCAGGGGGGAAGTTTGAATACATTCTTGAAGATGTAAAAATTCCAGGGGGCTTAGACAACTTTTTTACAGTTGAAGCAAGGGGAGCCAAAAACCTCAATGTGAGGGTAAAGATGGTTGTCTGGATAACAAAAAGTTCAGAAGCCTCAGGAGAAACAGTAACTGTATCTCAATCAAATGTCCCTCCAGGAACCTATGATATAAAAATTGACGGAGAAGCTAAGAAAGGAATTTCAAATGTGAACCTGAAGATTAAAGCTTTTCAGAAGATAAAAGCTGATTCGAATGGGGAACTAGGTTATTCATATAACACAAAAGCAATTCCACCTGGGGACTTTGAGATAAAAGTAGGAGAAATCACGAAAACAGTAACTATTAAGTCGGGCGAAAATTCAGGCTCAAATACAGATTCCTCCTCCAACGAAGATTCCTCCTCCAACGAAGATTCCTCCTCCAACGAAAATTCTTCCTCCAACGAAGATTCCTCCTCCAACGAAGATTCATCTTCCAACGAAGATTCTTCCTCCAACGAAGATTCATCTTCCAACGAAGATTCTTCCTCCAACGAAGATTCATCTTCCAAAAAATCTGCTTCTAGAGACTCTTCTTCCTCAAAAACTGAATCTTCTATGAAACCAACAAGCTCCGAAAATGCAAATGGAAGCGAAGTTTCTGAAGTTTTAAGTTTAGATAAGAATCTCACAGAAGTGAGCAATCAAACAAAGCTTTCTGGAGAGAACATTCAAAAGCCCAGATCTTCCAGACAATCTGTAGATAAATTATATCTGCTAGCAGGAATGGGAGTAGGAATTCTGATTCTGTTTGTATATTCAAGAAGGAAATGAAGAAAACGGCAATTCAAGGTGATTATCATGAAAAAAATAGTCAAGAATAGAAAATGGAGGTATGCCCTTGAAAAAGAGTCTATTGATAGTTGTACTAGGAATACTCATATTAACCTCTACAACAGCAACTGCTAATAATAATGAAAAGAGTGTAGTCCCTATTGGAAGTATAAACTTTACAGATAGAGTTGTTTATGTCTTGGATCATACCAACAACCCGACACAAGGAAACTGGATTATAATGGGAAACCCGTTTGCAGAGACAAGAATCCAGCTTCCCCACCCGATAAAAATCACATACAAGGGGCCGAAACATATTGAGTTTGGAGGAGCCTCTGGAACCCTGTATAAAGACAAAAACGGAAAACTCACTGTAAACTACCCGTCAGCTTATGTCTATAGAACCCTTCCCATTTACCAGCCGGGGGAAGATGCAGTGATGTTTTTCTTTGGGGAAGCCGGTTTAAAAGGAGATGTGGAGATATTCCTTATAAAAGTAACCCCGGACACAGTATTCGAAATCTTTGATGCCTTTAGTGAAAAAGATATCGGGAACCTAAATAAGCTCTTTAACAGCAGTGTAGGCGGGAATTATAAAAAATATTCTGCTGTGCTCGGAAAGAATGGAGATTTGCTAAATTATAATTTAGGGCCGCTTGATGCTGGACAGTATGTTATAGTCATGACTCAGGAAAATGAAGACGACAGCTTGACAGTCATCTCCACAACAGCCTTTATGGTCTCAAAATACAAGTTACTCGTTTCAACTCCAGGGAGCATAGTAAACGTAGCAGACCTAGACATAAGCATTCCCGTAGTAATAACAAATGAGGAAAACTTGGATCTAAGAATGAATCTTGTGAATGCTCCCGATAAAAGTAATTGTACTTATGGAGCAGTACTGATCAATGAACATGCATATAAGGCAAAAATTGAGGTCAATACGAATGGCACGAGAAGCGGCACATCAGTAATAGTAAATGGTGTGGACGTCATTGAAGAGTTTGGCATAAACTCTTCAAATTATAAGTCAAAGCTAACTAAAAACGAACTTCAGAAAGAAATCCAAACCCTGATAGGGGAAGGAAATGGTTCCATAGCAATAGGAGAAAAAGGCGAGAAAGCATTATCACTTACCACTCTTGATTTACCTCCAGGTGACTATTTGCTCTTTGTGGGAGCATATTGTCCGGGAGAAGGGCTTGTAGGGCTTACTCAGCTCAACGTTTTGATTATACCAGAAAGCGATCATCACATACCTGGAGGAGATCATGGATCTGGAGGGGATCATGGACCTGGAGGTGATGGCGGGTCTGGAGACGATGATTGTTCAGATGATGACGGGTCAGGAGGCGACGATTCTGGAGATGACGACTCTGGAGATGATGACTCTGGAGATGATGACTCTGGAGATGATGACTCTGGAGATGATGACTCTGGAGACGATGGTCCTGGAGATGACGACTCTGGAAATGATGACTCTGGAGGTGATGACTCTGGAAATGACGACTCCGGAAGTAGTGGTAGCTCTGGACGCGGTGGTAGCTCTGGACGCGGTGGTAGCTCTGGACGCGGTAGCTCTCCAGAATCTTCCAAGAACATCAAAGCAAAAGAGCTCTGTCAGCAGTTTATTTCAAAAGGTAAGACTATAAGGTTTGAGTTCACAAAGGGAGACACCTGTATTAACTACATAGAGTTCAAGGCAAAGAAAACTGCTGGGAAAACTACAGCAATTGTCGAGGAGTTAAAAGGAAAGTCCAGTCTAACTCCAAATGAACCTGAGGGAGAAATTTATAAATACGTGAATATTTGGATCGGAAACAGTGGCTTTGCAAACTCGAAAAACATTGAAAATGCCACCATAGGCTTTAAAGTAAGTAAGGACTGGATTGATGAAAACTACATTAACGCAGACTCATTAGTCCTTCAACACTTCAACAACAAAAAGTGGAATTTCCTTCCGACCGAAAAGATAGATGAAGATGAAAAATATGTTTACTTTGAATCTAAAACTCCCAGTTTCTCCCCGTTTGCAATCACAGCCGAAAAGAATACGGTAGTGATTGATGAGAGAGATGAAGACCAAGTATATTCCGGAGGGACATCACAGAATGAAGTAAAGGCAACCAATGAGACTGGTACAGCTCCTCAAGAAAATAAAAACAAAACGATTTTGAAAATTGCAACCTTTTTTGCAGGGTTAGCTATAGTCCTCGTTATAGGCGCGCTTATAATGAGGAAAAAGTAGCCTGAACAATGAAAAGGAGATTATAAAAGGTGAAAACAGGAGACAATTATGTCTTCTGTTTTAACTCTATTTTTAAAGAAAACTCTCTTAAATTTGTTTAAATCAGACTTTTTAATCCGTCCTGCAGTTCAATCTCTCCTTTCCACCAGTCGGAGATTTTTGAGACATCTGCTCTTGAATCTTTAACATCACCTGCTCGTGGGGCGGCATGTACGATCTTGCTGGAAGAGCCAGTTAACTTAATAATACTTTCCGCAAGCTCCAGAACGGTCACGCTCTTTCCCATAGCTACATTAAAAACCTGACCATCACCATGCTCAAGAGCCGCAACGTTTGCCCTGACTACATCTTTAACATGCACAAAATCCCGGCTCTGAAGTCCGTCTCCGTAAATAATAAGGTCCTTTCCTGCTTTTGCCCTATCAAGGAAAATTGGGATAACAGCCGCATATGGAGATTGTGGGTCCTGGCGGGGACCATAAACATTGAAATAACGCAGGCAAGTAGTGCGCAGCCCGTGATTCTCGTAGAACATCCTTGCCAGATACTCCCCATCAAGTTTAGATATAGCGTAAGGAGAAGCCGGTTCAGGATACATATCCTCGCGTTTTGGAAGGACTGGATTATTTCCATAAACGGCGGCAGAAGACGCTGTCACAAATTTATTGACATCAGCTTTAACGCAGGCCTGCAGTATGTTAAGGGTTCCAAGAGTGTTAATCCGAAAAGCCTCAGCAGGTCTTTCACAGCTTAAAGGTACGGATACAAGGGCAGCTTCATGAAAGACGTAGTCCATGCCCGAAACCGCCTTTTCGACTAAGGGAAAGTCACAGATATCTCCCTGAATGAACTCGATATTTTTATTCTGCGGGATATTTTTGATGAAACCTGTGGCAAGGTTATCCAGAATCCTGACAGTGTGTCCTGTTTCCGCAAAATGTTCAGCTATATGGGAGCCTATAAAACCTGCTCCTCCTGTGACCAGTACTTTCATGCTTTCAGAGAAGGAAAAAATACAAAATAAAATTTTCTATGTCAGTTCTGAGATATATAAGTAAAATTAAAAAATCTCTAATGTATACAAACATAATAAGGGCTGGAGAAATTCATCAAGGAAAGGGAAAAATTTTTCATACAAAGAGACCTTATCAATAAGGGGAGTCAAAAAATTGGGAAACTAAGGGTACTTTTTGGAGAAATTTAAGTCTGACAAAGAACCCTATAGAATTCGAAATTCAGGCTTAAATGTAAAGAATAATACCACTAAAGATGGAATTTAAGATGTAAAGGCGCCTTCATCCTTACTTTCCTTTAAAGGACCACCTGAAAGGTTAAACCTTCTTTGAGATTTCAAAGAAGATAGGTTGATGAAGGCTCACATAAGTATAAATCCAAAGAAGTTAGATATAAAAAGATTTTACCAGTGGTAAAAATGGCCGGATATAGAAAACTTCCCATGGACCTTTTAATCATTGCAGGTTTTGTATTTATTACTGATGTTTTCGTACTCGTGCCTGTACTTAGCGATAGTTTCCTGCGGACGTACATGGGGGTCTTTCTGGTGCTTTTTTTGCCTGGCTATGCCCTCGCTGGAGCCATCTTTCCAGCCAAAAATGATCTTGAAGGGATTGAAAGAGTTGCAATCTCTTTCGGATTGAATATTGCAGTCGTCCCTATAATAGGACTTATCCTGAATTATTCCGCCTGGGGAATCAGGGAGACTCCTTTACTGATAGGACTTTCAATTTTTATTCTCCTGATGTGTGCAGTTGCATATTACAGAAGGAGATTGCTGCCTGAAACTGAAGCTTTTGAAATTTCATTCAAAACATGTTTCCTTAATATGAAAGCCAATGTACTTGAAAAACCTGAGTCAAAAACTGATAAGCTTATTGCATTTGTTATGGTCATCTCTATCCTTGTTTCTATGGGAAGCCTCGCCTACATAATAGGACACCCTAAAGAAGGAGAACCGTTTACGGAGTTTTATATTCTTGGAACCAACGGGACAACCGCGGATTATCCCACAGAATTTGTACAGGGGGAGAAAGGAACAGTTATCATAGGAATAAAAAACCATGAATATAGACCTGTAGATTATACAATGGAAGTAAGGCTTGAAAATCGGTCTCTACCTATCCCAGGAAATCAAAAATCTGTAAGTCTTGAGCATAATATGTCCTGGGAAGAGCCGATTACTTTTACACCGCTTTTTGAAGGAGAGAACATGAAGCTAGAGTTTCTGCTCTTTAAAGAAACTGAAAAAGCAGTACCCTACAGGAGCCTGCATCTCTGGATCAATGTTACTGAGGAGGCCTGAGGATGGCGACTCCTGAATTTCCGCCGTCTGAGCTGAAAGCAAGAAAAATCTCTCTGCCGGAACTTGGGAAGAAGCTTAAAATGCAAACTGAAGATAAGATAGGACTGAAAAAGATATTCTATACAGGAGTCCCTATAACTGCAATTATTCTCATCGAATTGTTAATTTTCGGTGGAAGATTGAAAGAAGCTTCAATAGCTTATACTTTGTTGCTGCTGGCACTCTCATTTTCAATAGCCGTTATTGAAAATTATCAGGTAAGGAGAATTTATCAGGCTCTCTTGATTCTAACAATTTTCCGATTGATAAACTTCTCTATGCCAATTTTTTTTGAGATAAATCTTTACTCATTTATATTTATTTATGCACCTCTGGCAATTCCAATAACTATTGCTGCTACTCATCAAGAAATTGTATATGAAAATAAAAAAGATACATTGAAAAAGTTATGGATTTATCTTCCTCTGTCTGTCCTTACGGGCTTTACATTTGCGCAAGCAGAATATATACTTATAGGGGCAAGAGAGCTTATTCCAGATCTCTCATCTGCAAACTTGCTTGCACTAATAGTCATAATGGTCTTCGTTGTGGCATTGATAGAAGAACTAATGTTCAGGGCAATTCTCCAGACGAGCCTGGAGGAATTCTTAGGACCAGCTGGGGGAATCATCCTTGCAAGCCTCCTTTTCGGAATAATGCATTCCACTTATGGCACCCCCTTCGAGATGGTATATACTTTTTTTGTAGGAGGTTTTTTAGGATACCTGTTTTATAAGACCCGAAGTCTTCCCTTAGTTGTAATGATTCACGGCTCGATAAATGTATTTTTGTTTGGAATAATCCCTCATGCGGGTCCGGGACTCGGATTAACGTAAGACAGGTAAAAGGATTGAGAGAGTACTATGAAAGTTAGTGCATTCTCCACTTTAATAGAAGTAAGGTAAATACATAGTCCTGATCATTTACTATATCTATTTCTAGAGATTGTCTTTTTCCTGCTGCAAGATGAATCATCTGACAGATCATTCCTCAAAACACGAATATGACATGATGCTGGTAGCCAGCAAGATGCATTGAAGCTACTTTAGTTATAAATCTCAAGTTTTTTAGATTTAAAATTAATAAAATAATAGAATTAACTTTTTCTACTTACTAATCGGATTCCCTATGTCAATCCACAAGAAATGGATAGAGAAATCTGGGCTCTTTTTCAGGAAGGAACACAAATTATAAATTACATCTTTGAAAGAAGATTGCCATTCTTTATAAATAGAATTTATTCGATTAGGAGAAGAAATCTATGGCCAGATGTGCAGATCGTTTCTGGGAGATTGATTGTGTGCGAGGGTTTGCTGTCCTCTTGATGCTCCTGTACCACTTTCTCTATGACCTGGATTTTTTCGAGCTTGCAGATATTCAGCTTAGATCCGGCTTCATCCTTTATGCAGGCAGACTCTCAGCTTTACTTTTTATTCTCATCTCAGGAACTGCCCTGTATATAAGCCATTCAAGAGCCCTTAATAAAGAGTCCTATGGAAATGTAACAGAAAGCTTCTCAAAATACCTGAGGAGAGGGCTTAAACTTTATTTGATGGGGCTTTTGCTCACAGGTATAACCCGGGTTTTTTTACCTGAAGAGTACATCGTCTTTGGGATCCTGCACTTTTTCGGGGTCTCGTCCGTACTTGTGTATCCCTTCCTGAGATATGGGAAAGAAAATCTCTTCTTCAGCCTGTTCTTCGTCCTTTCAGGGCTTTATCTAAGGAACATAACCTTTGGATTTTCCAGTCTGCTCTGGCTCGGTTTCACTCCCGAAAACTTCAGAACCCTTGATTACTTTCCCATTTTTCCCTGGTTTGGAGTACTGCTCGCAGGAGTTTTCCTTGGAAATCTTCTGTATGCAGATGGGAAAAGACAATTTGAGATCCCTTATACTGGGAAAAATCCTCTCTTCAGGCTGTTCTCCAGAATGGGACAACATTCTCTTGTCATATATTTCATCCATCAGCCAGTCTTTCTCGGATTACTGTTCCTGAGTGGGTTGCTCGATCCGAATATTATATAAAAGCTACTAAAAAAATCAAATCTGAGTAGTGTTATTTCCCTATTTACCCGTGTGCCTTTAAAATTACCAGAAAATCCATTACCAGAAAATCCATTACTAGAAGATCCATTACTAGAAGATCCAAACCTGCGGGTTTTATATCATATGACATCGGTAATTTGCATAGTTTGCTTGAATGTATTGATATGCTGATCAATTTTAGCCTGCTCTGTACAAAATGATCAGAACATAAGGTCAGAAGTAAATCAGACTTATTTTTAATCTGATAAAGAAGCAGGAAGTATAAAACCAAAAACAGAAGACGGAGAAAAGAATGTATCTTGAGATTGCAATGTTTGCCTATTTTGTAGTTCTTTTCCTAACCCTTCGGGATATCCGGATATTTAAAAGAACAGGTTATCGTTCTTACAGGAAAGGAGCCATGAAGGGACTTGCAGCTTCTTCCGTGATTTTAATAGGAGCAACTGCTGTCAATGTAAACCCGAACATCGGGCTGCTTCTTGTATTAATAGGATTATTTATTAATCGTAAAGGAGTAAGAGAGCGCGTTTTCACTCATGCAGGAACCTTTGACCGTTTTCTTGGGAAAACGGATTATATAAAGAGGAAATAAGATATATTCCTAAAGATAAGAATATATTTAAATGCAGGATATATTAAATTCATATAACAAGACTATACTTGAAATATAGTTATTAATGCTCCAAAATGCTGCAAAAAAGAGATATTCGAAAGAAAATTATCAGCACCCGTTGCACGCTCAATTAATAGAGGAAAAGAATGATAAGCCTCACAGCTTTAGACTGGAGTATCGACACCAAAACTTATAAATCTCAAGTGACCTATTAGTCGACAAAATCATTATCAATTAAATTTTTACATCCAGTTTTCACTGAACCGATCAATTCGAGAGAAGAAAATAGACAACGAAACTATTTTCTGCTTCCGGCTTCACGTTAACCGCTTCACGTTAACCATATTTCACAGGAAAAATGTGAGACAACTAGAAGTAGAATTGAGTAACTGGACTAAAAAAACAGCAAAAACATAAGAGGAGATACGATGGGAAATATAAGACAGACTAATATAAAAAGAACAGCATTAGGATTACTTGAAAACTATGGAGATGTTTTCACAAAAGATTTTGAAACCAACAAGGCTCTTGTGACAAAGTACACGACTATTGAAAGCAAGGTCATAAGAAACAGGGTTGCAGGTTACGTCACAAGAAAAGTTGCACGCATGAAAGCATACTAAGTAGAGAATTTACTTCCGGTACACTGGTGGGGATATCTGACATGTTTGAAGGAGCAATGCCTGCCCTGATAACTCCTTTTACAAAGGATGATAGGATTGACAGGGAAGGCCTACAAAGGAATATTGCATTTGTTGAAGAGGGAGGAGTTGCAGGGATTGTACCCTGTGGAACTACCGGAGAGTCTGCAACTCTTTCCGCATCTGAGCATCAAGAAGTAATAGATATTGCAGTGGAATACTCAAAAGTTCCTGTAATTGCGGGAACGGGCTCAAATAACACAGTAGAAGCTCTCCAGTTTACAAAACACGCTGCAGATGCAGGTGTAGATGGTGTGCTTCTGATTTCTCCCTATTATAACAAGCCAAATCCTGCAGGCCTGCTTGCACACTTCAAGAAAATTGCAGAATCAGTTGATATTCCTATGATTCTTTATAATGTCCCCTCCCGTACAGGGCAGGACATGCCAGTAGAAGTTATTGCCGAACTTGCAAAAGTCGAAAACATCGTGGGAATCAAGGAAGCCAGCGGAAGTGTTGGTAAAGTTTCCCAGATTCTGGAAAGTACTGTAGATGAGGATTTTGTGGTTCTTTCAGGCGAAGATAATTTGACCCTTCCAATTCTTTCTGTTGGAGGTCGAGGAGTTATTTCTGTTGCTGCAAATATCGTACCCGATAGAGTATCCAGAATGGTAAATGCAGCTCTTTCCGGAGACTATGAAACCGCAAGAAAGATCCATTTTGAAATTTCCCCTTTGATTCGTGCCCTTTTCCTGGAAACGAACCCGATTCCGGTCAAAAAAGCTGCAGAACTTGCAGGCATTGCAAGCGGGCACCTGAGACTTCCACTCGCACCCCTCAGTGAGACAAATACTGAAAAGGTTGCAAATGAACTCAGAAAACTGGGGGTTATTGAATGATTAACGCAGCAGTACTCGGAGCCTGTGGCAGGATGGGCTCTTTAATTATAGAGAATATTACCAGCTATCCGGATATGCAGCTTGTTGCTGCGTTTGATATCAATAATTTCGGAAGAGATGCAGGAGAATTTGCTCACGTTGGCAACCTGGGAGTTCAGATCTCAGATGTTAAAGATCTTGAAACTATTCTGAAAGAGAGCAAGGCTGATGTCCTTATCGACTTTACAGCTGCCAGCGCAACAGCAGTTAACGCTCCAATCGCCGCCAGAACTGGAGTAAACCTTATAATAGGTACTACAGGACTAACTCAGGAGCAACGAGCAATAATTGATGATGCTATCCAGAAAGCCAAGGTAAGTGCAGTTATTTCTCCGAACTACTCAGTAGGAGTTAATGTCTTTTTCAAGATAATCAGAGAAGCTGCAAAGTACCTTGCAGACTATGACATTGAGATTATAGAAGCTCACCATAACCAGAAAAAAGATGCTCCAAGCGGAACCGCTCTTCGCGCAGCTGATGTTATCAGTGAGGCTCTGGGTGGAAAGGAATATATTTACGGCAGAGAAGGTATTGCCCCACGCGGAAAAGAAATCGGAATTCATGGAGTCCGCGCTGGAGATATCACAGGTGACCACACCGTCCTTTTCGCAGGCAATTCCGAAAGAATTGAGATCAGACACATGGCTCATTCTCGACAGATCTTTGCCAAAGGTGCAGTGCGCGCAGCCGAATGGGTCTGTAAGCAAAAACCTGGAATTTATTCCATGGATGATGTGCTCGGTTTATAAAACAATACTTAAACAAGCATTTTGATAGAAGCTTTAGATCACAGGCGCAGGGCTGAGTTTCCTTATCAGACTCGTCTGCATTCTCAATCTAAGACAAATCATTTACTTTCTTTTTTCTTGTCTTTTTCTACTTGATCCAAACCAGACTTATCTTCAGAACCCCAATAATATACTAATTAAGATAGGATCACTCACGGCTGAAGACCAGCCCTGTATTCAAGTTTTCAACCCTGTGCGCAACAATGACATTTCCCTGTATTCCCAGCTTTTTCCCCCTGTACCAATTTCCACGAATACGGAGCCTATCCCCCGCTGAGACGAGGCAGAAACCGTGATAGAGTACAACTATGATTTTTCTTTCGTATTCAATCGAGAAGATACTTTCATATTTGCTTCCGATGCCTCCAAAGACGATAATAAAAGGTATACCAAGAAAAAAGGATGGACGTTCATAGATTCTGGAATCGACACATGCTTTGACTTCATCTCCAAACTCTTCAGTACCTTTTTTTACTTTTTCTTCTTCATTTTTGGTTTTTGAATCCTCAGAAAGATATATAACATCAGTAACATCAGGATTAATTTCAAAATCACCTCCTTTTCGCATAAAAAGCCCTCAGTGGTCATTCAAGTTAAGTTTATATCTCTCAAATTGATTTAATAGTTAAACTCCTAAAAAATATTACTCTATTGGGCAATCTTTAATGCTTCTATATATTTTTTATGGATAGATCATTAAATTATTCCTGGGAAACTTTTATAATTCTTTTTAAAAATTAGAGTTTTTTATGCAAATAATTCCAAAAAACTTTCAGAGCAGAAACCTATAAATAGTCAACATTTAGATGTTTACTTATGTTCCTTCCTGCAGGAGAAAAACAGTTTGAATTCTGGGTTCTGCGCCGAAATGGGCTTCCGAATATCAATATTGCAAAACATTTCGGAGTCTCCAGGCAGGCGGTCTCGCGAGCCCTTCTTAGTATGGACAAGCGCATTGAAGAAGTCCTGCTTGAAATGGCCAGAGCAAACAGGATCGAAGTCGAAAAATTGGACCCAAAGAAAGGGATACTCTTCGGAAAATCGATACCCTTCAAAGCCAACGCAATAATTTTTGTCTCGGCAAAACATGGAATGCAGGTCTGGTATGAACATGAAGGAGAATGCGGGTCTTGTGAGAGGTACAGAGAATGTATCGAACTTCTCTGGGACTTTGCAGATGAAATGCAGCTCAAACTCCATAGCACGAATGATCCCACAAAAGTAGCTGATGAGCTCTTTGAGAAATTAAAGAAATCGATTGAATAGACCTGATGAAAGGCGGGTAGAATGGGGGAAATGGTAGCAGTGAACATAGTCATAAAGAGTATAAGGAGATTGATGGGATGGTGCCCGAATGTAAAAACACTTGAAACCGGATCCAGTATTAGCTCTGCTAATTTTGAAGCAAACGATCAATCGGAAGGAGAAAAAACAAGAAGTCCGAATGCTCCTAGCCAGCATTCCAGGCTTGATATCCAGCTCCTCCTGCTACCAATTATCTTTATTCCTATTTATATAAAGCTGTTTCAAAAAGGTATAAATATGGAGGCTTTCCTTCTAGGCCTTTTACTTTCTTTGCCAATTTATTTGCTTGGCTGGAAAAAACAAATACATCAATATGATGCCGTGAAAAAAAATCCTGTCGTTTCTCCTTCCTTTAGAAAGACACTTGCCTGTGTGGTCTTATTCTTATTTTTGGGTTTCACTTTGCTCATGGCTTTCTTGCCTTATATCTCGTCTCATGCAGCTTATCTTTTTAACGATCAGGTACTGTCCTCTTTCACTTCAGGGACCCTGATTCTGATGTGGAGCTTCTATTTCCAGCTAATTTACTGGGAGAAGAAAAATCACATGAAAATGTATGTGAAAAGAGAAAGGGGAAAGCAAAAGCTGTATATCCTTGGAGAAAAGGGGAGAGAACTATGAACTGGGAATCCAGATACATAAAAAAGTTGATGGGTTGGTGCCCATACACTAAAACATATGAGGCTGAAGCCAAAAGACACGTTAGTCTTGAAAATTTTGATTCCGATATTCCAGACAGAGCAAGGGGAGAAAAGGGAGATTTGAAGAACCCTGGATGGCTCCAGAGAGAAAGTAATCAAATTCTTCTATTTGCTATTTTTTTTACTTTTGTTCATTTCCCTATATATAATCACATGGGCCTGCTCCCATCCCTTTTCGCAACATTACCTCCCCTATTTTATTTTGTATTTTACTGGAATGAGCGGATTCAACGGTTCAACGACATCGCGAAAAAACCTATTGTCCGCTATGTCTCTAAAGTATCATATCTTTGGGTTTTGATAATCTTAATTTTTATTGCTCTGCTTATGTTGCTCACTTATATGATAAGGCAATCCTGGCACTCAGCCTTATTCGGACTTTCAATTCTTTTGTTCTTTATGTGGGGTTTCTATATTCAGTTAATTTACTGGGAAAGGAGAAATCACATGAAAATTTATGTAAAACATGAAAATAGCTTCGAGAAGATATATGCTATTGGGGAAAAAGAGGGAGAACTATGAGCCTTAAAGTCGAAACCATAAAAAGAATGATGGGATGGTGCCCAAATGCAAAAGCACATGAGGCAAGACAACCTATTAACTTTGAAAGTTTTGAATCTGGTATTTCGAGTAGATCAAGTGGAGATGACGAAAAACAGAAAAATCCTGGATGGTTTCGTAAAACAAGTGTCCAAACTTTTTTAATTACCACATTTTTTACACTCACATATCTCCTAATAATTAAGCAATTAGGTGTAAACCTTATCTTTCTACTTGCCGGATCTTTAGTTTCTTTGTTTTTCATTATATTTGACTGGAATGCTCAAATGCAAAGATATGATGCTATGGTAAAACATCCGGTAATCGACTATTCAGGTAAGAAACTCTATTCAGATAAGAAGCTCTATTATATACTCGCATATACGTTCATGATTGTGATTTTCTACCTTTGGTTTAAAGGTCAAGAACTCGCTATGCAAGCAATATTTTCACTATTGGGAGGTTCTCTGGTTGCGATGTGGCTTAGTTATTTCCAGCTAATATATTGGGAGAAAATGAACCACAAAACTATTTATTATGGCAAAAAGCATGGGACCTGGAAAACTTCGTATCTAATTACGGAGAAAAAATAAATGTCTACTAAAGCTGCTGCTTTTGAATAAATCAAAAAGTTCATGTGTTGGTGCCCAGCCTGTAAGAAAATGGTACGATATAAGTTGGACTCTTACTACTCATAATTAGACGAAATCTCGGCTGCCGAGATAAAATCACTCATTGTAAGGCATTGTGAGGGTGCATGAAATGGTTTTTGAGGAACACTTCAAAAAGTTGTTAGGCTGGTGCCCAATGAAAGATTATCTTAAGAAAGATGGGCAGGAAGGCTGCTTCCCTGAATTTAAATTAGAAAATAGGAATATTCAGTTAGTACCATCATCCCTGGGTCTGCACGAAAGTGGAATTCTTAAGGTGAGGGCTAGTCTCTTTGACGGGAGATGGATATTATGGATATTAATAATCACTTTTTTCACAATAATAGTCTCATTATTTTTCTGGACATGTATTCCTGAAGGCTCTTATTTAGTCATTTTTTCAGGCCTTATTATGTTCCTTATGCCTCTTATGTTATTTCTTAACCATCCAAATACTGCTTCAGTAATTCCCGGAAAAATCATGATCAAGAAACCTATGCGTAAGTTAGTTGTGATCAAGAAAGAGGAGATTAAACAAATCTCAGTAAAAAGGACAGGAAATCGTTTCGGTTGCTGGCTAATACGCTTAATTTACGTAATCTGGATACCACTTTACTTTAAAAAAGAGATAATGACAACTTTGTGCGATCTGAAAATGTTATTTCCAGACTACATTGAACTCAGTCAATTTCTGAGACAGATTGCATTACTAACAATGTTCTTTATAATGTTTTACAACAGCGAACTCGTTGCACCTTATCAGCAGGCTCTTGAAGTAACCACAAACTCAAACCTGAGAATCTGGTTGTATACCGAAGAACCTGAAAAACTTACCACGATCCTCAGAAACTAGATGGAATAAGAAAAGAGATCGAGAAGGGAAAGAAATTGTAATTCTCTGGATATTTAATCACTTGGAAAATACAATTAAACTATTATTTCAAACTTTTAATAAGCTCCTGCCAGCGTTTTTCGTCTATAAGTCTCTGGGTGTTGAGCATTTTTCTAAACTCATCAGCACCTTTTTCACCGCCCTTTCCTTCAAGCCTGTCCGTTAATTCCATTACGGCTCTTAGAAGCCCGGTAGCTTCCTCATATAAAGCCTCAGCTTCAGTCTTTGTAAGTTCCTCAGTTTCCAGCAGTTCTTCATTTGCTTCTGCCTTTTCTTTGAGCTTCGGGATAATAGCCCTTACTTCGGCAACCTTATTCGAGTTAATAATTCCCTTTTCTCCCAGTTCCCGGATCAAATCTCCTAACTTATACTCCTCTCCGTCTATCTCTATGTTTTCAGGAATTTTCTTTCCTGCCCAGGCAAAATCACTCCTGAGGCTCCAGAGGAGTTTATTCCGTTCCTGAGTACTGATGTATTCCACATCTGTTTCTTTTCTATTTCTCTCGCCCGGTAACATGGATTTTTCCCCGATTCAGGTGTATTTAAGTATTTCTCTGCCCCAATTCATATTTTTTTCTATACAAGCCTGAAATTACCCTAATCTCAGAATTTAATTTCACAAAAACACTCAAATCAGATTTTCGGCTATATTTTCCGAGATCAAATGTTCACAGTACATACAGTGGAGAGTTACTCCTTCTTCTTCGGACTGCAGCACGGAGAATTTTGATTTTATAGGTTCGTTACTGTTGGAAATACATTTTGAGTTGGTGCAACGAACAACACCCTCAACAGAGGAAGGAAGTACAACATTATTCTTCTGGACGACTTCAAAATCCCTGATAATATTGATGGTAGCTTTCGGAGAGATAAGGGCAATCCTGTTAAGTTCTTCAACGCTGAGTTCTCTACCTTCGATTTTCACAACATCTTTTTTTCCTCTGGCGCCTGGAGCATTCATAACAAAGCTAACAGTGGCTCGGAAATCGTTGGATATTCCAAGTATACGCAGAACATTCAAAGCCTGTCCTGCCCTTATATGGTCAATTACTGTTCCTTTTTCAATTGCCTCGACCTTGAGGTTTCGTTTTCCCTTCATTCAATTACCCCCATAGCAAGAGCGAGAAGTGCCATCCGTGTAGGAATACCATAGAAAGCCTGTTCGAAATAGCAAGCATATGGCGTTGAGTCTACTTCGGGAGAAATTTCGTTAACTCTCGGAAGAGGATGAAGAATTTTAAGGTTCGGATTAACATTTCTCAGCAGGTCACGTGTAACCTTCAACCTGTTTTTAACCTTCTCATATTCCTCGGGATCAGGGAAGCGTTCCCTTTGGACCCTTGTCATATAGAGAACCTCGACGTCTCCAATTATTCTTTCAAGAGAGTCAGTCTCTTTTACATTGACATTCTTCTTTTGAAGATCCCTGACAATCTCTGAAGGCATCCTGAGTTCAGGAGGCGAAACAAAAGTCATTTCAGCTTCGTAAAGGGATAGAGCATAGCAAAGAGAATGGACTGTTCTTCCATACTTCAGGTCTCCTGCCAAAGCAATTTTCAGGCCCTCAAGATGGCTTTCTCTGCGGATAGTGTAAAGGTCAAGGAAAGTCTGTGTAGGATGGTTAACAGACCCGTCTCCACCGTTGATTATAGGAACACTTGCAAATTCAGCAGCCATCCGTGCCGATCCGTCAAGAGGATGACGCAAGACTATAAGATCCGCATAATTGCTGATCACACGAATGGTATCGGCAAGATTTTCTCCTTTCATTACCGAACTTGCCTCCACTGAACCAAGGTTAAGAATTTTTCCTCCAAGCCTCTGCACAGCAGCTTCAAAAGACATTCTTGTCCTTGTGCTCGGTTCAAAAAAAAGAAGTGCTATAATTTTTCCATCCAGGAGCCTTAATCTCTCTTCGCCTCTGGCCACAGGCTCAAGCCTTTCCGCAGTATCCAGAATATGATCAATCTCTTCCCGCGAAAAATCCTTCATAGAAATAACATGTCTGTTCTTAAGTGACATCCTGCTTCCATAAAATGATACACTTAGATATAATTTTTGCTTTAGAAATTTCTGAGATGCCAGATCAACAGAATTCCATTCCCATATTTAAGTTATGCCCTTTACCTGGATATCTTTAATTAAATTCAAGCCAGAGCCTTAAATCTTTGATCCTCTAATTGACGAACTGTTATGTTTATTGTTTATCCATGAATTTCAGATATAGAATAACAACAGTGAAATAAAATCAGTAAAATAAAGTTAACAGAACAAAATCAACAGAGATTGACCTTTGTAGCATTTCCAGCTTCCAAAGTAAAGATCAGGCAATAGAATACAAGTCTATAAGTTTAAAAACATAGTCAGAGGGTGTATTATGAGATGGGTGACGAATTTATCCGCCCCTTGAGAAGGCGGGGATTCTTTCGCTTTACTAAAATCGTAAACTAATAAAGTAAACCCGCAGTAACAACCAGAATAAAAGTATACAGGACAGCTGATATAAAAATGCTTGAAAATTTCGGTTTCTTTGATTTCTCATTTGAGGTGATACTATAACTCCCATAATTCAGGTTGCACTTGATCTTCTGGAATTAGATCGCGCGGTAGAGATTGCAAAAGAGGCAATAGCAGGGGGTGTAGATTGGATCGAAATCGGGACGCCCCTTATCAAAAGTGAAGGAATGGACGCAATCCGTACCATGAGGAAAGCTTTTCCAGAACGAACAATTCTGGCAGACATGAAAACTGTAGATACAGGCGCTTTAGAAGTCGAGATGGCAGCAAAAGCTGGCGCTGATGTCGTTATTGTGCTGGGGAGTGCAGATGATTCTACACTGCTTGATGCTCTTCGTTCAGCCCACAAATATGGAGTCAGGCTGATGGCTGACCTCATCTCGGCTCCTGACCCTGTAAATAGAACGATTGAACTTGAGGCTCTGGGTGTGGACTATGTTAACATCCATGTAGGAATAGACCAGCAGATGATGGGAAAAGACCCCATATCACTCCTCAGGGAAATCTCACATAGAGTCAATGTACAGCTCGCGGTCGCTGGAGGACTTGATGCAAATTCTGCAGCGCAGGCGGTCAAGGCTGGTGCAAGAGTTGTCATTGTCGGAGGGAATATTACCCATTCTGACAACGTAACCGAAGCAGCCAGAAAGATCCGGCAGAGTGTGGACTGCCCGGATGTTGTGGAAGTCTGCAATGCCGGCACTATAGACCAGGAAATCAGGGAAATTCTTAAGGAAGTATCTACTTCAAATATTTCGGATGCCATGCATAGAAAAGGCGCAATGAAAGGCATTCATCCTCTGGTAGGAGGAAAAATAGTAGGAACTGCAGTTACTGTACAGACTTTTCCTGGAGATTGGGCAAAGCCAGTGGAAGCAATTGATGTTGCAAAAGAAGGAGATGTAATCGTTATTTATAACGAAAACAAGGATATTGCCTGCTGGGGAGGACTTGCAACCTGGAGTGCCTTAAATAAGGGAATTGCAGGCGTAGTAATAGAGGGTGCTGTCAGGGATATTGACGAGGTCAAAAACCTAGGACTTCCGATTTATACAAGCAATACAGTACCTAACGCCGGAGACCCTAAAGGTTTTGGAGAGATCAATGCTGAGATTACCTGTGGCGGTCAGACCGTAAAGCCAGGAGATTATATTGTGGGCGATGAAAGCGGTGTTGTGGTAATTCCAGCAGAGAGGGCGTACGAACTAGCAAGAAGAGCAAAAGAGGTTTACAAAAACGAAAAAAGACTCTTCGATGAAATTAAGAGAGGTGGGACGCTCTCTGAGATAATGGAACTCAAAAAATGGGAAAAACGCTGAATAGCCCCATTTCTCAAAAATTTGATTAAAATCCAGGGTAAAAAAGAAGAAATGAGAATTAAAAAGAAAACGAAAATAAAAAACGCCAGAAAGCTATTAAAGTCGAAGAGATTCTGAGAATCCGCAGAAAAATTTTTATTCACTTTTCTCAGGTCGAGAAAAGCAGATTCTGGACAGAAGGAGAGCCTTGATAAATCTCATTTCTTCTTCCTGGCAGTTTTCACCTATTCTGGCCCGAATCAGGGAATCCACTTCCAGTTCGAGGGATTCCAGTGCAGCTTTTATCTGTAACTGTCTTTCCGGGGGAAAGACTCCTCCGGTACCCCTGACATCTCCATTAAGAGCGAGTTCTTCAAGTTGTCTGAAAACGGTTCTGGTATTCATTCCCTGGATTTCAGCAATCTCATCTACACCGAACCCCTTCTGAAAGAGAGAAAAAGTTCTTTCAAGGGAATTCGTTTCAGAAAGAACAGATTCAACAGGGCTTGCTTTGATCACATCTACAGACCCTGATTCAGGTAAAGCTTCTGCCGAGTCTATTTCTCCTGAGTTGCCTGCCAATGAGTTTCTCTCTGACCAGTCCTGAATGCTCGTGTCCAGATATCTTCTCCTTTTTGTTAGTAAGTCGCCAGTTTCTAAGCTGCTCATGTCATCAGCTTCAGAATCACGCATTTTAGTCTCAATAATCCCAATTTCAGCTTCGGAATCGTTACCATTTGGAATTATTTCCTCTGATGTTATCTCCTCATATTCAGGGTCTCTGCGGGTAATCTCTGGACTTTCAGTTTTTCCATCAGGCATTAAATTATAATCTCTACAATAGTTCTCAATTTCCTTGAGGAAAACATCCCCGTACTTCCTCAATTTATGCTCTCCAACCCCTGTAATGGAATGAAATTCCTCATGGTTGCGCGGAAACCTTGTAGACATTTCCTTAAGTGTGGTGTCAGAGAAAATGATGTAAGGAGGAAGATTTTTCTTCAGGGCAATTTTCTTTCTCAGAGCTTTTAACCGCTCAAAAAGAATAGGATCAGGCTCTTTTCCTGATTTTAGATTCTTTCTGGCTACTGTGTTTTTCAGAATATCAGCCGCAACTGAAAATTTTTCTGAGAGAGCCCCTTCTGAAGACCCTTCTACAGGGTAGCACAAATCATCAGCTTTTTTGCCTTTTATACCGGCAGCTATTGAAGAAGGCATCGAGTGCTCTTCAGCTTCAAGCACAAATCCTTCAGGACATACAAGCTCAACTCGTTCCGTCCCTTTCAGTATCTTCCTGCTCATTGCGTTAAGTTTCAATACGGGATACTTCGCGCCACTCACGTTTAGAAGACCGGTATTTATCATTTCGGAAGCTAACGACCTCCATTGTTCTTTAGTAAACTCCCGGCCAATACCGTAACTTTTCAATTTTTCATGCCGGTTTTGCCGGATTTTTTTATTCTTTGAGCCTGTGATAATATCGATAACATAGTTAGTGCCAAAGCGCTGGTTCAACTCCTGGATGCAGGTTATCAATTTCTTTGCAGCTTCGGTTCCATCAAAAGTGCCTTTCGGAGTAAGGCAGTTGTCACAGTTCCCGCAAGGTTCTAAAAGAACCTCTCCAAAGTATTCCATTAAAGTCTGGCGCCTGCATTTATTTCCCTCGCAATAAGCTACCATCTGCCTTAACTGCACAAGAGAAATGTCTTTCTCCTTCTCGTTTGTCTTCTGTGAGATAAAGTATTCTATCTTGAAACGGTCCCCCCTGCTGAAAAAAAGAATGCATTCGCAGGGGCTGCCATCCCTTCCGCCTCTGCCGGTCTCCTGATAATAGCTCTCAAGATTTCTGGGAAGGTCATAGTGTATTACAAAACGTACATTAGACTTATCAATACCCATCCCGAAAGCGATTGTAGCTACTATTATGTCCACATCGTCTTTAATGAACATCTCCTGGTTTCGGGCTCTATCGGCATCTGAAAGACCCGCATGGTAAGGAAGAGCCCTGAACCCTGCAAGATTCAGTTTTTTTGCAAGTGCTTCGACGCTGTTTCGGCTCTGGCAGTAGATGATTCCTGCTTCACCTCTATGCCTGCGCAGGTAATCGGTGATTTCGGAAAATGTATCCTTCTTTGGCCTGACTTCATAATAAAGATTTTTACGGTTAAAGCTGGCTATGTAAGGCCCTTTTTCTGGAGCAATATTAAGGTTGAGTTGTGATACAATATCTTCTCGAACTCTTTCTGTAGCTGTTGCCGTGAGCGCGATAATCGGAATATGAGGAAATCCTGTCTTCGGATCTCTCAAAAGTTTCAATTTTCTATACTCAGGCCGGAAATCGTGCCCCCACTCGGAAATGCAGTGCGCTTCGTCAATTGCAAATAGGCTGATCTTCCCTTTTTTTAAAAAAGAGAAGGTTCCTGGCATCATGAGCCTTTCGGGAGCAATATAAAGAATTTTTAATCTGTTTTCGAGAAAAGCTGTTTTCACATCCCGAATTTCTCTAGCACTCTGGGTACTGTTCATGCAGGCTGCAGCAATCCCGTTTGCTTCAAGCCCGTCAACCTGGTCCTTCATCAGGGAAATCAGTGGAGAAACAACTATTGTAACCCCGTCAAAGAGAAGAGCAGGTAACTGATAGCACATCGATTTGCCCCCACCAGTAGGCATGAGCACAAAAACATCTTTTTTATCAAGGACATCCCTGATAATTTCTTCCTGCAAAGGGCGAAAAGATGTGTATCCGAAATACTGGTGCAGGGCTGAGTACATTCTGGCAGACAGGGAGGGCTCGGGCTCAAGTTCACGCTTACTAGCTTTCAAGAAATTATATTCAGTACTCGTTTTCAAATCCCCCTGACCTGTAGGACTAATTTCAAAGCCAGAATATCAGTGCCGGAAGATCCGGTAAAACTAGGCATGGTTATGCCCTAACACAATAGTTATACTCATAAGATTCTAATTTTTATAATAAAACTTTCCAATGTTCATGATGAATTAGTCTTATGTTGATGACAATAATTCCATGCTTAAATAAATTTTTCTCACTTTATGATAGTCAGACACAATAGCCAGATATGCGTATAAAGTGAACCTGATCTGGAATCCTGATGCTGTGATGTTTCAAGTTCATCATATTTAAGTTGCAGGTGTGCGGGATGAAAGTATTCGGCTATATCGGGTGTAAGCTCTCAAATAAATTCAGATATTTCTCGAATAATAAAACTAAAAAGTCAATTTAGGAAGAGAAAAAATGAGATTGTCAATTTCTAGAAAAGTAGAAATGGATAGAAAAATGGAAATAAATAATAAATTTATTTATTTCTAGCGTCAACATTATTAATGTTTGATATGAGGTAAAGATAGGAAGATAAGAAGTGTGGCTACACCCAGGCACTTCTTATCTTCCTCTTCAGTTATGTTCTGTATCAGAGCTATTCTTTTCTGTTACTCCATCAGGCTATCCAGGGATTCCGCAATACTCTCAAATTCCTTCTTCCCATGTGCCTCCCTTCCATACAGCACTACAAGTGAAAAACAGGAGAGTAAATAAAAATCACCAAAAGTTGAAACTCCCGTTTCCAGTTAAAAACCTCAAAATATAGTAAATTGCCAGAGAGTAAGTACCCAAGCTTAGGGAAACTTATAATTTAGGTTCTAGAAGTTGCAAATTCTTTTAATAATTTTTCCAACTCGGAAAAAGACCTTGCTATTCGTCCCTTTAACACTCCTAAGAGTAAAGGATTGTCTATGTCACCCATAAGCGATCTTGAGTCCGACTTAAAACCTATACACTCTTTAGCATAAGCATATGCTAGTCCGACTTCGACACATGCTCCTTCATCGGGAACCCTTCCATCTAATATAAATAAGACAATATCGCAGTTCTTAATTTCTTCAATATCCTTATAAAATATAACGTCGATTGCCTCTTGTTTACTGGAATATTGATCCATGAGATCTGCTAATAAATAACCATCCCGTTGTGGCAAAAACGTCTCGAATCCCAAATTTCGTAAGTAAGCATCTATTTTCTCGTTAAATTCTAGCTCTGCATGTGAGAATAAAGGCCCGGCAATATACACTTTTTTTATCATTTATCCATCCCGGCACGGAATTGTTTTTGTGCATTGAAATCATTTACCCTTTGAGGGTTAGTAATCTGTTTAAACACATGCTCAAAATATCTGTCAGTCATCCCTGCCAAAAAGTCCCTTACTTTTTCAGCAGGCAGAGAACTGCTTAAATAATCTTTTGATACCCAATCCAAATTAATCATCTGCTCATAAATGAGAGAATCATTATTTTCTGAAATTAAATCTGACAGATATTGATCAAACATCAGCTCATACATACGTTCGATTTTTTTCTTTTCCTTGAGTAATAGACCATTATTATAAATACGTTTATAATTATAGTCTTTACATTCTTTAATATGTGATAAAGCTTCAGGAGAAAATGCAATTTCATCTTTTCCATAGCTGTTGTTTATGATATCTTTAGCTAAAGTATCGATAATCAGCCAGTTGATGCCGCTTCCAGGTCTTTTAGACGCTTCATAATTATAGCCAAAAAAGTCTTTGCACTTCTCCGGAAAATCAGATAAGTCTTTTTCAATCAGGCTCACTTCAACTGCATCCTCCAGATCTCTACCTAAATAAGCAATGAGATCTGAGACTCTAACAACACACCCCTCTAAGGTCATTGGCATTGGATCGCCCTCGCTGTTTATGGATTCAATTTTAGACTCATATGAATCCCATTCAAAATTTCGGTCTGGTTTTAGTTTTCTCTTAAGAACTTCACCATTATGGCAAAGTATTCCATCTAATACCTGGATAGTAAGATCTTTATCTTCGATTTTATCAAGGAAATGAACGCTTTGAACATTATGTTTAAATTTAGGCAGTCTGTTCCTCTCGCAGATCTTGCTTAATATTGATTCGCCTTGATGCCCATAAGGAACATGGCCAATATCATGACCAAGAGCGATAGCTTCTAAGAGATCTTCATTTAATCTAAGGGCTTTACCGATGGTTCTGGAAATCTTTGAAACAAGTTGAACATGTAAAACACGATGTGTAATATGGTCGTTATCTACCAAAAAGAAGACTTGAGTTTTATCTATATATCTGGCAAAAGATTTTGAGTGAAGTATTCTGTCCGCATCCCTATAAAAAGGCGGACGGATTATAGGTTCTTCAGGTTTAATTCCCTTTCTTCTTTTGAATTCATCGTTCTTGGTTGCGTATTCGGACAGACATTTTTCCTTTTTCTTATTATAAGACTCTATTTCTTTTAAAATGTCAGATTGTATCTCCATTCGTTTCCCTCGACAAATATTCCCTCATGCTTACAATTTTACTAAAATCGGCGTGGCGTCAAGTTTTACATTATCTCAAAAAATTAACGATTGTGAAATATGAATATTTGAAATAGTAGTTTTATATAGATGGTATTTACCTGTATAAACTTTATGAAAAATATTTTAAATATAAAATTCTGGTAAATATGTTGAGATTAAGCTTTACCCGACTATACCTTTAAATATCAAAACCTCCATGCACCAACTCATATATTACAATAAAATAATCAGATTCTGATAATTCTGGTAGTTTTTACAGATAATAATCATTTTTTTCCAAAGGATTTCAGTTTAGCATCATTAAGGAGCATTTCAATGGTAAAACCTGATAAGTTCATTCCAAAAGCAGTTGAGAATATTAGCAAAGAAATAAAGGACGGTAGAGCGATTATTGCGCTCTCGGGCGGTGTGGACAGTTCTGTTTGTGCAGAGCTGGCTTACAGGGCGATTGGGGACAGGCTTCAACCGATCTATATTGACACAGGGCTCATGAGGAAAGGAGAAACCGAGAGGATAAAGCATATTTTCTCTCACATGAACCTTGATATTGTTTATGCAAAGGATAAGTTCCTTGCAGCCCTCAAAGGTATAACTGACCCTGAAGAGAAAAGGAAGGCTATAGGCGAGACCTTTATCCGCGTGTTTGAGGAAGAGGCAAGGAAACTTGCAGCCGAGTACCTTATACAGGGTACAATTTACCCTGACAGGATCGAGTCCGAAGGCGGAATCAAGTCCCACCATAACGTTGGGGGACTGCCCAGTGTGATGGATTTCAAGAAGATTGTTGAGCCTATCGCGGACCTTTATAAGGATGAAGTTCGGGAAATTGCCTGGGCGCTCCAGCTACCTGACGAGATCTGCGAAAGAATGCCTTTCCCGGGTCCTGGTCTGGCTGTGCGAGTTCTTGGGGAAGTTACAGAAGAGAAGCTTGAGGTTGTTCGGGAAGCCAACTTTATAGTTGAAGAGGAATTACTTGACAGGTTCTGCCCCTGGCAGGCTTTTGCTGCTATCCTTGGCAAAGGGACAGGTGTAAAAGGAGACGTCAGGGCATACGGATGGATCGTAGCTGTAAGAGCTGTGGGGTCCAGAGATGGAATGACTGCAGAAGCGCTAGAACTCCCCTGGGATGTGCTCAAAAAGCTTGAAGCCAGAATTACCTCCGAGATTCCAAAAGTAGCCAGGGTGGTTTACGATATTACACCCAAGCCGCCTGCAACAATCGAGTTCGAGTAATTTCGAATTTAATTAAGTAACGAATAAAGAACATATATAAAGCATAGATAATTGAAGCTGTTTTTAGCTTCAAAACCTTTTTTTACGATAAAGCAAGCCACAAAGTGAGTTTTTACGCCCATGACCCTGAATAAAGCAGTAATGGAAATCCGGCAGCGGATTAAAGTTAAACCTTCTCCTACAGACGAGCCTGCGGCGAGCTGGACAGGAGTAGATCTTGTAAACGGAATCCAGGTAAATACTCTAACGATAATCTTCAAGAGCGCAGGCTGCCGCTGGGGAAATGCTGGAGGGTGTACCATGTGCGGTTATGTCTATGACTGCGCAAGTGAGCCTCCAACTCTGGAAGATTACAAAGCCCAGCTTGCAAGAGCAATGAAAAAGGCTGAAAAATTCCCTGAGTTTATGGTCAAGATATTTACCTCAGGCAGTTTTCTTGACGAACTGGAAGTGCCTATTGAGGCAAGAGATACAATCCTCAAAACTCTTGCAGACAATCCCAGGGTAGTCAAAGTGCTTGTTGAAACCCGTCCCAACTTCGTAACCGAAGAAAACGTGCAAGAATGCCTTAAAATTCTGAAAAGTAAGCCCTTTGAGCTGGCTTTCGGGCTGGAGACCAGTTCGGACAGGATTCGCAGGGACTCTATTAATAAAGGTTTTACCTTCGAAGACTTTATCCGTGCTGCAGAAACTGCAAGAAAGAACGGAGCAACTGTAAAAGCATACCTGATGCTAAAGCCTCTTTTCCTTTCCGAACGCCAGGCTATGGAGGATATTGTTCGTTCCATAGATGATGCAGCCCCTTACGCAGATACAATTTCTATCAACCTATGCAATGTCCAGAAAGGCACCCTTGTCGAAGCTCTCTGGGAAAAAGGGCAGTATCGTCCTCCCTGGCTCTGGAGCATAGTAGAAATCCTCAAAAGGGCAAAAACGGCCCATCCAGACCTCCCCTTTATGTCAGATCCCGTTGGGGCAGGCTCAAAACGCGGCCCCCACAATTGTAAACTGTGCAGTTCAGACGTAGCAGACTCTTTGAGAACTTTCTCACTTACCCAAAATCCGGAAGACCTCAACAAAACTGACTGTGAATGCAAGGAGCTCTGGAAAAAAATCCTGGAACTTGAGGACTTTACTTATGGGACACCAATTTTAGATTAAAAACCGTAAAGAAAAATTCTATTTGAACTGAGTGGGAATATCATACCTTGAACTGAGTGGGAATATTATACCTTGAACTGAGTGGGAATATTATACCTGGCCATCATGAGAAGGTCAGAATATCTCCCATCCTTTCCGCCCATACTCCTCAGGAATCCTTCTGTAAAGTCAATGCTTTCAGCAGGCAGGGCAAAGGGTGTTTGCCCTGACTTCTTTTTGCCTTCGCATCTCATTGATGTCTTGAGCATCACTTAACCTGATGGGTCTGATAATTAGACAACGAAATACTCTCAAATCATCTTATCAAATTTCGTGTTAGTTATAAAATTGTCGATTTGTCTATAATTATTCTTATTATTTTTCTAACTTGCAGACCATAGTTCCGACACCGCAATCGGTAAAGAGTTCGAGAAGCATGGAGTGAGGGACATTTCCATTTATTATATGGGCCCTTTCGACCCCGTTTTCAACCGCAACTGCCGCGCCTTTAAGTTTTGGAATCATGCCTCCCTGTATAACGCCTTCTGAGATTAGAGTCTCAATATCTTCCAGAGCCACACAAGAGATACGGCTGTTGGGATCCTTTATGTCTTTAAGCAGGCCTGGGACGTCAGTCATCAGAATAAGCTTTTTAGCGTGTAAAGCTGCCGCAATGTCACCTGCTACTATATCGGCATTAATATTCAGAGCATTGCCTTTTATATCCACTGCAATAGGAGAAATGACTGGAATGTAACCGTTCTCAAGCACTATATGAAGGATGTCAGGATTGATCACTTCGCACTCTCCAACCCAACCAATGTCGATTTCAGTTTCGATACCGTCGACTATTACCTTCTGTGCACCCTGTTTGTGCCCAAGGATCAATCTGCCGTCGTGACCACTGAGCCCGATGCCTTTTCCTCCAAAAACTCCTATGAGGGACACAATTTTAGTATTGATATTCCCGACAAGTACCATTCTGGCAATTTCCATAGTCTCGTCATCTGTGATACGTAGCCCCTGAAAAAATTCAGCCTTCTTGCCCATCCGTTCCATTTTTTCCGTAATCTCAGGCCCGCCCCCGTGAACAATAACGGGTTTGATTCCCACATAGCGCAGGAGCACAATATCTTTTATAATATCCTCCATGATCTGGGGGTTAACCATTGCGTTTCCGCCCACTTTGATAACCATGATTGAGTCATAGAACTCCTGCATATAAGGCAAGGCTTCAATGAGTACGTTTTCTCTCTTAAGTTCCATGATGTAGGAATCAGAAAATCTGTTTTTAAACTTATCGTTGAAGATACTCATTAAAACCCGAAAAGTGTGAAAAATACAAATACGATATGATTATTTTGGGGAAGTACTGGAAAATAAGCCAGCCCGGATAGTAATAAAATTAAAGACCAGTCCAGGCTAATTCTATATCTGGATATAAAGAAAAAGAAAGAACCCCGATTTCAGGGCATGTGAGAGAAATTAAGCTTGTTCAGTTTATTCGATCTTTTCTATCTTTTCTTTCTTGACAAAGGGCTTGCTGATTTTCTCAGGCATCCAGTCTGGCCTGTTTTTAGGAGCGTCGACAATTTCCTTCCATGCCTTGAAAACGTGCACCTTCTTTGTCCCGCGTTCTCTGAGGCGGATGATATCCGGTTTGGATTTAGTCCCGGAGCCCCGGTTTGCAGCTTTCAGGGCAGCCTGCCGAGGCTGTTTTCCGGTGAAAACTCCGTGCTCATTGCCATCTTCGTCTCGTAAAACAAAATTTCTTGTGTTGGACATAAAGGTCACCTCGCAAATGTATTGCTAGACACTGATTAAGTTTTAAAGTATATAAAATCTTTCTTCAGAATGTTGCCTGTAGTTATTGGTTTATACGACATTCACCTAAATTTGCGAAAGATATATAAACTAAATTTTTCCATATTGTCGGCAAAATGAGAAAATATTTAAATAATTATCCGTTGTTAAAAATGCAGTCCAAAATAAGTTTCAGGAAATGGGCTTGGACACTTATAAAACTTATGTCTTTTTGTACTTTTGGAAAAAGAGTATGAAAAGCACAAACTTTACATGCTATAACTCCTTATGATCATTATATTTTTCCAAATGGAATAAAATTACGTATTTATCAAGATACATTTTATAAAATCAAACACTCATCTTTTCATGGATCTGGTTAATTATGGAACATTGTACCTTCAACCTCCCGGACGTCCAGGCCAGCAAACCAAGTATAGCTATAAACCTTACCCGTGTAGGGGTAACAAATGTAAAAAAACTCATTGAAATCAAGCGAAAAGACAAACGCCCTATTGTATTGATTTCAACGTTTGATGTTTTTGTTGATCTGCCATCCGATCGGAAGGGAGCAAATCTCTCGCGCAACTTCGAAGCAGTAGACGAAGTACTGGAGAAAGTGGTCAGCACACCAGTGTACGAAATAGAGCAGTTGTGCAGTGACATTGCACATAACCTGCTTGGCAGGCATGAATATGCTAATCGGGCAGAAGTTCGGATGAGAAGTGAATACATGATCAGACGTGCTTCCCCATCAACTGGAATCAGATGCCAAGAAGTTGTAAATATCTTTGCTGAAGCATCTGCCATAAGGGGGACAGGGGACGATGACTATTTTGATGTAAAGAAGCTAATAGGTGCCGAAGTTGTAGGAATGACAGCTTGCCCCTGCGCTCAGGAGATTATGAGAGATAAGGCTGCAAATGAGCTTTCCGAGCTTGGAGTTGACAGGGATACAATTATAAAATTCCTTGAGAGAGTTCCCATGGCAACCCATAACCAGCGCGGAAGAGGTATTATCTCAATCAAGGTAGCACATGATTTCGATGTTTCCCTCGAAAGCATCATTAACATTATCGAACGCTCTATGAGTTCCAGCGTGTATGAGGTCTTGAAACGCTCAGATGAAAAAGTCGTTGTAGAAACTGCACATATGAATCCGAAATTTGTAGAAGACTGTGTAAGGGCTATGGCCGACAATATAGTAAGAGAGTTTCCGGATCTTCCTGATAATGCGGTAATCACCATCAAACAGACCAATGAAGAAAGTATCCACAGACACAATGCTTTTGCCGAAAGAGTCGCCCTGATGGGAGATCTCAGGATGGAAATCAATCAAGGGTAAAAGATAGAAGAACATAAACATAAAAATAGGCTAATTTTATACTTTTAAGCATGGAAGTCTCTGAAAAATACTCCTCAGAGACTTCCCAAAGACTCCTTCAACACAGTTTTGATAAAACCATTATCCTAAAAAAATTTTTCACACAAACTTTATTAGATGACAACCTATAAGCAGTTAAATAATAAGGGACTTACAGGACCTAAGTGCCAGCGTCCTGGAAGCCCTCGAGGTGAGAACATGGCTGAAGCTGCAGTAATCACAGCGGTAGGGCGAAATAAGAAATCCATTAAAGTGGGAGACACTGTCAAATACGTAAACAGTGATACCATCAGCTGCGTAACTGAAATCAAAAAAGATGAGCAGGGGGATGTATGGGTACTGCTTGAAAGTACAGGTCTCTGGTATAAGGATGAAACTCTGGAGCCAACTGAGCTTAAAGCTAAAGAAAAGAAAGAAGAACGGGAACTCACTCCGGAGGAACTGGAAGAAAGATTTAGAAAACAGAGAGAAGCAATGCAAGCCTTCGATCTCGGGAAAGCCGGCGGCGGTGGAGCAGGAGGATAAATCCTCTCCCTGCACTTTAAGAATTTTCTCTTTTAATATTTTCTATTTTACATAAATACCAATATTTCCTTGTAGCTCCCTCTCTTCAATATTGTCTCATTGTGCTCAATAATTCGGTCTTATCTTTTCTGTAATTTTACCCTCTGTGCAAGAATACACTTGCCGCCGTGCCTGCCGCCGAGAGGGTGTTGAGGCGAGCCCAGGGAATTCATGCATCGAGCCATCACGGCTGCACCTCTGGCAAGTCCGTCATCTACAAAGACTACCCTTTCGTCTATTTTAGGAGCAATATTCATTTCATCCAGGCATTTCAGGATCAATTTGGGTTTGTTTCCTGTAATACCTGCCCTGCCTGTGATTCCTATAGTTGTGTCCTCAAAAATAAGCCCTTCTTCTTTTGCAACCTTGATCAATCTGCAAGCCACGCCTGCCATAACCTCGTCAATGACAGCATAGACAACTTGGAGTCCGTGAGTCTTACAGATTTCCATGCCTATAGCACTGAGCTTGCCCATATCGGAGCCGTTTTCTCCTACATCGCAGCCTATGAGTATTACGCCTATCTGCTCGGCAGCATCCGGTCTTACAGGTACGCTTCCGTACCTCGTTCTATTCTTTGGGACTTTTTCTATAATGATAAGCTCATGAATACGCTTTGCAAACGCTTCAATTGTCTTAGCTTTCATCTTCAAGGTGAGAAAAGAAGGAGTTTTCTCTTTCTCAAGGATTTCAAGAGCAGTTCCTACTTTTGAATCCACGATCTTCGAGCCACGGATAATCGCATCAGGAATTGCTCCGGCATATCCGCAGAAGTTGCCTATTGTTTTTGCGTACGGCTGGTCAGGACTTGTAATCCTGCCATCAAGGGTTGTCCCAAAATCGATAGATATACAGGGATTCCTGAAGTCGATATCTGTAAGTTGAGCCGCTTCCTTAATTCCAGCTGTGGCAAGTTCTCCTTCCATTTCATTTGCAACAATTTCAACACCAGTTGAGCCTATTGGCGGCGTTACGCTTGCGACAGCCCCGTCAAAAATTACCTCTTCCAGCTTACTGTATTTCTGGAACTTTTTGGATATATTTGAAATAGACATGGGAGGTGTCATATTTTTGGGTGGAACCCCTGCCATCAGGCATCCATCTGCCAGGGCTTTAATAAATTCACCTACCTCGTCAGGAGAATCAAAACCTGCAACAACCCCTGTGGAACGGACTACAAAGTCCAGATCGGTCTTTATGTCAAGGTTAGCGCTTTCCACCGACTCTGTGAGGGTATCGCGCACCAGTTCTGCAACTGACTCACGAGTAAGTTCAACACCTGTAAGTGTCTTACCGAACACGGCTTCACCAGGGTTGGGAGGACGGACATCTCTTGTCATCCGCACGACCTTGTTTATGATATGAGTCCTTCCAGTATCCATATTGGTAGCCGTAAGAATAGATTTGGTTGTTGTATTTCCAACTTCTACAGAAGCTACAATAAAGAAGGGCTTTGACTTAAGATCAATCAAACGAACTTGGGGGGATTCTGTAATTCTAGGTTTCAGAGCCATTTTTAATTCCTTCCTGAGGATCTGCATATAAATGCAGTTTGTATGACAGATTATTTTGTAAACTTAATCTGAAGACAATTAAGGTCTACTTGAAGATTATTCAAACGAGTTGAGGCCATTTCGAACGAGTGAGATTATATTTAGGAATCAGCGTTTGAGATTATATATTTCCGAGTTATTGCTTTTCCAGAACCTTAAAAGATATCTAAAAAGAATATAATTAATCAATAGGTAAAGAAGATTAACAAAAGCCTATAATAACCTTTGCTAAAATATTCAGATGGGGAATTCAACAAAGTTTAAATCTTTCTTCAGATCCGGCTTTTTAACTTTTATTTTTTTCTTTATATTAATTTATTCAGTGTCTATGTTCATCTATATCATCTTTTCTATGTATCTGTCGCTTGTTTTTATTATTCCTGTTTGCCATTCTGCTCTCAAGTGGATTTTTTTCTTCTACGACTTGCTTCTCACTACCTTTCTTCTACGCCCTGCTTCTCACTACCTTTTTTGATACCGCGTCTGTGTTTATTCAGATATCTCATGTAAAGAAGGATTTTGATTTTAGAGTAATGCTTTCAGAGTTTATTCTGGCAGATGCCCATAAAAATAAATATACGCCTAATTATAAAGAGCATAAATTATAAATGACATAAATATAAAAAAAGTGTATATACGCCTAATAATATTATAATCGCATGTAAATATAAATTACATGAGGCAGGCACTGAATCAATTTCTGAATAACAATCAAGCCTGATGCCACTTTCTGAAATTTTCAAGTAAACCTGCATCGGAGGCTCATAATGCCACTTGATCCTATCTGCAAGAAAACTGTACCTGACAATACTCAATACATCTCGGACTACGGGGGGAAAAGCTATTATTTCTGCAGTCCTGAATGCAAACAAAAATTCGATGCTCTGGAAAAGAGTGTAATCCGACTCAAACGGGGTCTTAGTGAAAAAGAGAAAATCTCCTTTGGAAAACTGAGAAAAGATATCATAAAACCAGGCATTTGTACCCTCTGTGGAGCCTGCGCAGCAAGCTGTGAACACATAACTATCGAGGGCGACGTTCCAAAACTGGTAGGTCCCTGCAAAGCCTGTGGAGTCTGTTATTACCAGTGCCCAAGAACCATAACAACGGAAGAAGGGCTTATAGGTTGTTTCCGTTACGCATACGCTGCAAGATCTGCAATTCCTGAAGTAAGAGGCCAGGACGGAGGGGTCGTTACCTCGCTTCTCCTTTATGCTCTGGAGGAAGGATTGATAGATTGCGCTGTGGTTACTACCCGCTCAAAGGAAGAACCCTGGAGACCCATACCTATTGTAGCGAGGACCAGGGAAGAGATTCTTGAGAGTAGCGGCAGTATTTACTCTCATTCCATGACGCTTGAAGCCCTTATGAGTGCAATCAAACAGGGAATGAACAGCATTGCTTTTGTAGGGACAAGTTGTAATATAGACGCTGTTACTAAAATGCAAAAAAGTTCTTACGGTTTTTTGCACCTCTTCATGAGGGCAAGAGTATTAAAACTTGGGCTTTTTTGTATGGACACCTTCTCATATGAGGGAATTAAAGCCGTGCTAGAGAGCTATGGAATTTTGCTGGAGAACGTAGACGCTATGAAAATCCGGAGAGGAAAATTCGAGGTCACTATGAAAGACGGAAAGCAGCATGTCCTCGACCTCAGCGAGTTTGATGAATATCGGAGTTCTTCCTGCCGTTTTTGCACGGATCTTACCGCCGAAAATTCAGATATCTCCTTCGGAGGAGTTGGCAGCCCCAGAGGCTGGACTACAGTCCTTGCCCGCTCAGCCGTAGGGTATGAAATCTTCAACGAGGCTGTAGACAATGGCTATATTGAAGCCCGGCATCTTGAGGACGATGAACTTGAAAGAGTACTCAACCTCGCAAAAATGAAGAAGGTCCAAATGTATGATATAAGCAAAAGGCAGAAAGCATAAGAATGAAGAACTAAAAGAGGTATGTTATCATCATGCCCAAGCAAAAAATTTGAAATTTGTTTACAGTAAGCCACCCAAATTAAAGATTTTATTTGTTATAAAGCACTTGTCATAACGCACTTCTCAAGCGAATTGAAAAGCAGTTTATCTTATTCTTAACCCTGCTGACTCAGGTAGATATTCTTTTTCTAAATTCGCCCTCTTGAGCGAAGCGAAAAGGGCACCGTCCTCCCGAGACGGGATTCGGGCAGCGAAAAGGGCACCGTCCTCCCGAGACGGGACTCGGGCAGCGAAAAGGGCTCATCCTCCCAAGACGGGATTCGGGCGAAACGAAACTCGGGTGAGGTGGAGTTCAGGCGACAATTCTATTTTCTCGAGGGGGCATTAGACGCAGGGGAAGATGAATATATATTTATTCAATTAACCTGTTTCTATTATGCAGCAACCAACGGCATTCTATTCAGGATTATTCTATTTTTGAGGAATTTCATGATCACAAAAGAAGATGTAGAACACATCGGCTGGCTTGCTCGCATTGATATCAGCGAACAGGAAACAGTCGAATATATGGAAAAACTTAACTCAGTACTGGGATACTTCGGACAGCTTGATGAACTAAGGACCGAAGATGTAGCTCCCACTTATCACGTGGCTGAGATATATAACGTATTCAGGGAAGATGTGGTTGAAAAATCCATCCCGCAGGAAGTTGTTCTTTCAAACACCGAACACAAACAGGATGGGGCTTTCAGAGTTCCGAAAATTGGCTGAGGAGGACTTTTGATGGCAAAATGGATGAGTGTTGCACAGGTTAAAGAGAAAATCAAAGAAAGCTCAGCCGAAGAAGTAACAGCTCACTACCTTGAAACTATAGGAAAGAGCAAAATTAATGGTTATATAACGGTATCTGACAAAGCTCTTGAGCAGGCAAAAAGAATTGATAGCGAAGGACACAATGGTCCTCTTGCAGGCGTGCCGATTGCGATAAAGGATAATATTTCCGTAGCCGGACTGCCAAATAGCTGCGGTTCAAAGATTCTTGAGAGGTATGTCCCTCCATTCAATGCGCATGTTATTGAGAAGCTCCTTGAAGCGGGAGCAGTAATCCTCGGAAAAACCAACATGGATGAGTTTGCAATGGGCTCTTCCACGGAAACCAGTTACTATGGGCCAACTGCAAACCCCTGGGACCTTGAAAGAGTGCCGGGCGGTTCTTCCGGAGGCAGTGCAGCAGTCGTTGCAGCAGGAGAAGCTCCTTTCTCTCTCGGTTCGGATACAGGCGGATCTGTACGCTGCCCTGCGGCTTTCTGCGGGGTTGTTGGGCTTAAACCTACGTATGGAGCTGTTTCCAGACATGGAGTAGTGGCTTACGCAAATTCTCTTGAGCAGATAGGGCCTATTGCAAATAATGTAACAGATATTGCTGTCCTTATGGATGTCATAGCTGGCTACGACCACAGGGATTCTACTTCCATTGACTGTGAAACTGAATACCAGAAAGCCCTTGTCGACAATGTAAAAGGACTTAAGATCGGGGTACCGAAGGAATTTTTCGGAGAAGGCATACATCCAGATGTCGAAAAAGCCGTATGGAATGCCATACACAAGTTTGAAAGTCTCGGAGCGACCTGGGAAGAGGTCTCCATGCCGAATATAAAGTATGCACTTGCTTCATATTACATCATTGCAATGAGTGAAGCCTCTTCAAACCTTGCCCGCTTCGACGGAACAAGATACGGGTTTAGAGGAAGTGGCGAAAACTGGCATATGATGGTTTCGAAAACAAGAGCTGAGGGTTTCGGGACAGAAGTTAAACGAAGAATTCTACTTGGAACCTATGCCCTTTCAGCAGGGTACCACGACAAATACTATTTAAAAGCCCTGAAGGTCAGGACCCTTGTGAAGCAGGACTTTGACAGTGCGCTCTCAAAATTTGATGTGCTTATGGCTCCAACCATGCCAAACCCCGCTTTTAAAATAGGAGAAAAGATCGAAGATCCGCTCTCCCTCTACCTTTCGGATATTAACACCTGCCCAATCAATCTTGCAGGAGTCCCATCAATTTCCGTGCCCTGCGGTCTCACTGACGGTCTGCCAATAGGGCTTCAGATAATTGGGAGACCTTTTGACGAGCCTACTGTACTGCGTGTAGCATATACTTTTGAGCAAAATACCGATTATCACACAAAGAGACCCCCGGAGGTGGCATAAATGGTCTATGAGAACCCTGATGGGGTAAAAATCGGGCTTGAGATCCATATCCAGTTGAACAAACTTAAAACCAAGATGTTCTGCGGCTGCTCTACTGACTATCACAATGCAGCTCCCAATACTCACACCTGCCCTGTCTGCCTGGGTCTTCCGGGAGCGCTTCCTGTACTGAACAAAAAAGCAGTGGAAGCTGCAATTAAAGTTGGGCTTGCCCTCGAAGGGAAGATCGCAGAAGAGACGCAGTTCCACAGGAAGAACTACTTCTACCCTGACCTTCCCAAAGGTTTCCAGATTACGCAGTATGATTTCCCAATCGTTAGCAGAGGAAAAATCGTAATTGAAGGTGAAGACGGGGAACATACGGTAGGGATCACAAGAGCCCACATGGAAGAAGATCCTGGAAAGCTTGTGCACATAGGAAGCATAGAGAAATCAAAGGGTGTCCTTATAGATTACAACAGGTCGGGTATTCCCTTGATTGAGACTGTTACAGAACCCGATATGCGCAGCCCCAAAGAGGCAAGAAGGTTCCTTGACAAATTCAGAAATATCCTTGAGTATCTTGATGTGTTTGACGGCAACCTGGAAGGCGCAATGCGTGTGGATGCAAATGTCTCTATCTATGGGGGTACCCGTGTTGAGATCAAGAATATCTCCTCTCATAAAGGAGTTGAAAGAGCCCTTCTTTATGAGATTATGCGCCAGAAGAATGTGATCAGGCGTGGAGGAAAAGTTGTACAGGAGACTCGGCACTTCGATGAGGGCAGGGGCGTAACACTCTCAATGAGGACAAAAGAAGAAGCTGAAGACTACCGCTACTTCCGCGAACCCGACCTCATGCCTATGCGCGTTACAGACTGGATTCCTGCAATTAAAGAAACTTTGCCTGAACTTCCGGATGCCAAACGCTCCCGTTTTATGGAGCAGTATGGAATTACAGATATGCATGCACGATCTCTTACATCAAAGATTATGCTTGCTGACTTCTATGAAGGGGTCTGTGCAGAAGGTGTGGATCCAAAGCTTGCAGCCACCTGGACGGCTGACGTATTCCTGGGGGAGTTAAACTACCGTGATCTTGCAATCTCTTCTTATGATGGAGAGAAGATAGGCTTCATCCATGCAAAAGATCCGAGAATAAAGAAGTCCTTTAAAGTTTCGGATATGGTAGAACTGGTTAACCTCTTTGATGAAGGTAAAATCAGTGACAGGGCTGCAGTTGAAGTTATTCGAACCATGCTGGACACCACAGAGGAAAAAACCCCCTCCCAGATTATCGAAGAAAAGGGCCTTTTCAAAGCCGAAGACGATCTGGTGACTAAAGCTGTTGCCGAAGCAATCGCCGAAAATGAAGCTGCCGTACAGGACTATCTTGGAGGCACGGAGAAATCCCTGAACTTCCTTGTGGGGCAGGTCATGAAAAAGACAAAAGGTACGGCAGATGCAAAAACTGCACGCGAACTGATAATCAAAGAACTGAAAGGGTAACCCCGCAGGGTTCACCTTTTATTTAATTTAAATACAGTTACCATTTTAACCGCTTATAAAACTATTTATCGAATTGCTTTTGCTATAATCGCTCTTTTGAGCTTCTTTTCTCTATCTATTATTGAATACATTTTCTGCCTAGATATGATTTAAATAATTCTTAAATTAATAAAGTTCAGGTCTACGATCTTCCAGAATCGAGCCAGTTTGCCTGATTTCTTTTGCTTCCTCAAGATCGATTTCTCCGAGAAGAATACATTCCTTTTTTCCAGCCTCTGCCAGAATCCGACCCCATCCGTCAGCAATAAAAGAGCCACCTGGATAATTTGAGTACCTGTCTTTTCCCACCCTGTTGCAGGCGACATGAGGCAGCTGGTTTTCAATTGCCCGGGATAAAGACATAATTCGCCAGGGATATATATAAAAATCTGGTATTTCGGCAGCTGAAACCAGCAGGTCGGCTCCTTCAAGTGTCAGTTTTCGAGCTACCTCAGGATACCGGAGTTCATTACAGACTATGAGCCCTATGGAAAGTCCATGTTTCTGCAGCCTAATAGGATGTATCCGGTCTCCAAGTGCAAAATATTCTTTTTCAGGACCATAAAGCTGAGTTTTCCTGTGTACGCCTGCAAGCTTTCCGGATTCTATGCAAAAACCGAGGTTGAACTGAGAAGGAAGCTGTCTTTCTTTATTTACGCCTTCCATTTCTCTCTTTTCTATCATTGAGCCTGCAAGAATACACCCATATTCTTTTGAAAAATCACATAAAGCTTCCAGCGTCGGGCCTGAGACCGTCTCAGCCACTTCCTCTATCCGGTCATAACAAAATCCTGTTGAGAAAACTTCAGGATAAACGAGCAACTCCGCCTCTTTAGAAACCGCTTCTTCGCCCAGGTCGAGGGCACGCTCAAAATTTTCCTGTTTTGAGCAAAGTGAGATATTCATCTGGATGCAGGCGGCTTTCACGTTAGTCACTCTTTAACTTTGATAGTCTTAATCGTAATTTTATATTTTTAGATTGGAATCGCAATGTAAATTGGGAATAATTAAAAAAATAAATACTGTCAAGCAACGCTTTACATACAAAATTAATGAGAATATAAATAATTTTCTATTATTTATATGGCTACTCCAGAAGTCAGCGCTTGCCGTTAACTGGGGCACTTAATTGCAGGAAAATAGAAAAACCGCCTGTGGAATCGGAGGGTTATCTTCTATTCTAATCTTAAACACTTCTCCAAACTTTCATTTTGTTACTGAAGACTCTCAGTAATCACTTTTTCAAACTTTCTCCTCTCTTCAGCCGGAACCATGTTAAAAGGACATCCGAAGTAGATACAGTGTGAACACTCGTATCTCCATATCGTCAGCAAGAAAATCAAAATGGAAATTGAGTAAGTAAACATCAGAAATGGTTCTCTCAAAAGCCAGGGAATAGGGAAAAAAATCACGATTAAAAATCCCAGAGTAGTAATAGCAAGGTCAAATTTGTTTGGAGGATATGGTCTGGGTTTGAAATACTTTGGCCAGCCCCAGTTCATCATGCATCTCACTTTTTTCTCACTCGCTACATAGTGAGGGCAATGGGTGCAGAAAAAACGCTGTTCCAGGACGTAAAAGTGAAAAAAGACTAAAAAAATGTAGGCAAGCAGCCACCCTGTTGAGTAAATACCAATTGCAAGTCCTGCCGAACATAAAATAGTCAGTGTTATGAGGTTCCAGTACAGAAAATCCTTAAATTCGTGCTTCATTTTAAGAGATGTACATTTATATGAGCCTGATTCCCGTAGTTCTTCTTCTGAAAACCCAGCATCCCAGGAAAAATCGTCCCCTTTCTTAAACGCTACTTTCACGCCTGTAGGTGCCCTATTTACAGGGCACTCGAAATTAATGCACCTTATACACTCATACCGGTGGGCAGTCAAAATGAAAAGAGCCCACGCAACGATATAGGCTCCCAGCATTATCGGTTCCCTGACCAGCCAGTAGACCGGAAAAAGAAAAACAGGCAAAGCTCCAAGAACAATCATAGCCTTCTCAAAAGGGCTGTGAGGACCGGGTCGGGCTTTAAAAAGTTTTGGCACTCCCGGGATCATGATACATTTTACGCAGCCTTGATTCCTGATATAATAAAGGCAGTGAGTGCAGGCAAAACGGAGTTTAATAATAAGGAAGAAAAACAGGGCTATTCCTGCGTAAACGGCTACCCATTTGATTGAATCTCTGGCAATCGCTATTGAACCGATAAGAAAAGGGATAAGATTAAGGAAATTCCAGTAAAGGTGATCTTTTAGAGAATGTTCTATTTTTAGGGGTATCGGCATGTTCGGAGAAGACATATAAGAAGCAAAACCACATAAAATCAGATAAAAGTTACTAAAGGGGAGGGGACATTGAAAGAAAACATGCCTAGAATTAAACTTTATATCGCCTGCAGCCTCGACGGCTTCATAGCTCGAGAAGACGGCAGCATAGACTGGTTAACAAAATATGATAACAATCCTGAAACAGACTACGGCTATTCCGAATTCTATTCCTCGATAGAAACAATCCTAATGGGCAGAAAAACCTATGAACAGGTTCTGGATTTTGGAGACTGGCCTTATGGGGAAAAAAAGTCATATGTTTTCACACGACAAAGCGAGCCCCTGCACCGGGAAAAAAACGTAGAATTTGTTTCCGGGAACGTCGGGGAATTTGTTCGCCAGCTTAAGGAAAGTACTGATGAGGATATCTGGCTCGTTGGTGGATCACAGCTTATAAAGGCATTCCTTGAAGAAAATCTGATCGAAGATCTGATTGTTACTATTGTTCCCATTATTCTTGGAGGTGGGATTCCACTGTTTGATCGAATTGGGAAAGAAATAAGATTAAAGACCGGAAGGGTTGAAAGATATGAGAACGGACTGGTGGGAGTGGAGTATGAGGTTCAGGGATGGACACAAAAATAACCGGAATTTAACTTATTGAAAATGATCCAAAGGCGCTTTCAATAAATATATATATTTTTAAATCCAATATTAGTTTGATTTCAAACTAGTTATGTCAAGACCACATTAAATATAAATATATGTAAAACGAAATATTATTAATTATTCGGAAGTTGGATTATCCCAGCTTCTTAAAGAGAAGAATAAAACAAACCAGATAATGAAGGAAATTTTCACTTTTGAGAAAAAGACTTTCCATTTTATGGAATTTGGAATCAATTTTAGATAAACAAAACAATCAAAATAATACAATTGTGTCAACCTGTGCAACAGGGAGAAAAATTATATATCGGTAATCGGAATAAACAATACTAATTCTACTTGAACCAACTTAAGAAAAAAAATTTCAAACTAGAAGTCAAAGACCGAAAACCCAGACATTAGCCTGGGAGGACGTCGTGTGAGAAGTCATGAAGAACATGCTTAAAACTACAGTTTTGCTTGCTGCCCTTACCGGTCTCATGATTGTGATAGGAAGGGTCATTGGGGGACCGACTGGAATGATTATTGCTTTTCTTTTTGCAATAATCCTGAACTTCGGAAGCTACTGGTACAGCGACAAGATCGTACTCAAAATGTACAGGGCAAAGGAAGTTTCCCCAGCGGAAGCTCCGAACCTGCACAGGATTGTTGATGGGCTCGTTATGAGAGCAGGGATACCAAAGCCTAAAGTATATATCGTAGAATCCGGAATGCCGAATGCCTTTGCAACCGGCAGAAATCCACAGCATGCGGCTGTGGCAGCTACAACAGGGATTCTTCAGTTGCTCTCTTATGAAGAAATGGAAGGTGTGCTGGCACACGAACTTGCACATGTGAAGAATAGGGATACCCTGATAAGTGCTATAGCTGCAACCCTTGCAGGCGTCATCACAATGCTCGCCAACTGGGCTCAGTGGGCTGCAATTTTCGGCGGTTTCGGAGGCAGGGATGATGAAGATGGCGGTGGGATAATAGGTCTTATCGCGATGGCAATTTTAGCACCTATCGCTGCAACCCTGATTCAGCTTGCAATCTCAAGGTCAAGAGAATTTGCAGCCGATGCAGAGGGAGCCAGCATTTGCAGAAAACCCTGGGCTCTTGCCGATGCCCTTGAGAAGCTCGAATACGGGAATTCCCATTACAGGCCCAGCATTTCAGACGTGCAGGCAAAGGAAAGCAGCGCTCACATGTTTATTGTCAACCCATTAAAAGGCGGAGCGATCCAGTCTCTCTTCAGAACTCACCCTGTAACCGATGAAAGGGTTAGGCGCCTGAGAGCAATGAGGATCTGAAAAGATTTCTCAACCCTTTATCTTTTTTAATCCAATTTTTTGTCAATTTTTTCTTTAGTTCGTGTTTGATCTCTTTTCTCTATGCTCTTTTTTTGTCCGGAATTTTTTAAATCATATATGGCACTATCATATATTCAGCAAAAAAATCCTGGAATATGCCTGTGAGAAAGCACATATAAAAGAAAGTGGTAAATAAAGAAAAAAGGTAAATTCCTGATTTTATTGGGGAATCTTCAATGGAAAACAATTTTGAGATTGGCAGGATCGTCAGAGCTAAAAATATATCTGATGCATGGTACCGTGGGCTTAACATTATCTGGAACCACGGGAAGGTAATTACCGATGAAAGGGGAAGCCAGATAAAGGAATTCATGAATCTGATGGTAGTTATTGAAGATCCTTATACTGATAGAATTCCGCACGATACTGCCTGGAATGAGGAAAGGCTTGAGGAGTATGCAAAGCAGCTGATCTCAGGTGAAAACGTACAGGACTTTGAGTACACTTACGGACAACGCCTTAGAAACTGGAACGGGGAAGTGGACCAGATAAAATATGTAATCGAAAAGCTGCAGGAAAACCCGACATCAAGGAGAGCAATAGCAGTCACATGGATCCCATCAGTAGATACTAAAGTTAACGAAGTCCCCTGCATGATGCTCGATGACTTTAAGATAAGAGATGGAAAGGTTCACCTTACTACTCTCTTTAGAAGCCACGATTTTGGTGGAGCTTATCCGGCAAACCTTTACGGGCTCTCGAAACTCCTCGAATATGTAGCCGATCGGGTTGGAACCGAACCAGGCACAATTACTACTGTTAGTATCTCAGCGCATATCTATGACCATGATTGGGATCAGATAGAAAATATCGTAAAAGGGGTAAACTGAGCTTTTGATCTCTCATCAACCGTTCTTTGAATTTACTCGAATTAATTTAGCCCGTTTAAATCATATAACTTTGATTAAATTTTTGCAGTTCTGGAAAATAGTCTTCAAAATACTAAAAGTAAGCACCTTAGTCTGAGGAAAAATCAAAGCAAAAATAAAAGAGTTCTGGTACACATGCGTGTTTCTATCGATAAATCCTCAATTAAAGGGGAGGTTTTTGCCCCATCTTCAAAGAGTTACACTCACAGGGCTATAACTCTGGCAGCTCTCTCAAAAGAATTAATTGTCAGACGTCCTCTGATTTCAGCCGATACCCTTGCTACAATCAGGGCTTCCGAATTATTTGGAGCTTCGATTGAAAAAATGGAAGACAAGATTATTATCCATGGTAATAATGGGAAACCCAAAGTCCCCGACGATGTGATCAATGCCGCAAATTCAGGGACAACCCTTCGCTTTATGACTGCAGTAGCAGCCCTTACTGAAGGGATTACAGTGCTTACAGGCGATGCTTCCCTTCGCACCAGGCCAAACGGACCTCTTCTTGAAGCTCTCAATAAATTGGGAGTAAAAGCCTGTTCCACGCGAGGAAATGGGAGAGCTCCGTTTGTGGTTAAAGGAGGAATAAAAGGGCAGGAAGTGAGCATTGACGGTACTATTAGTTCCCAGTTTATCTCGGCGCTCCTCATAATCTGCCCACTTGCTGAAAACAGCACCATTCTTTCCATTAAAGGCCAACTTAAATCAAGACCTTACGTTGATATAACCCTTGAGATGCTTGAACTGGCAGGCGCCAAAATACACACAGATGACAGTAATGGTACCAGATTTATAATACCGGGTAAACAGAAGTATGACCTCAAAGATTACACCATTCCAGGTGATTTTTCCTCTGCATCCTATCTGCTCGCAGCCGCAGCCATGATCGGCGTCCCGGAAGTTACAGTTAAAAACCTTTTCCCCTCAAGACAGGGGGATGAGGTAATCATTGAGACTTTGAGACAGATGGGAGCAGATATCATCTGGGATAAAGAAGCAGGTAATGTGACAGTCAGGGGAGGAAGAAAATTAAAAGCTATAACCTTTGATGCAGGGGCAACTCCTGATCTTGTACCGACCATTGCTGTTCTGGCTGCAGTTGCCGAGGGAACGAGCAGGATTAAAAACGCTGAGCATGTCAGATATAAGGAAACAGACCGTCTGCGTGCCCTTGCAACCGAACTTCCAAAGTTTGGGGTAGACCTTAAAGAGGAAAGGGACAGCCTGACCATCACTGGCGGAAAACTGCAGGGAGCACAGGTTCACGGCTGGGATGACCACAGGATCGTTATGGCACTTACCCTGGCAGGAATGGTTGCAGGAAACACAACCATTGACACAGCTGAATCCGTTTCTATTTCTTACCCGGATTTCTTTAAAGATATACGCAGCCTTGGAGCAGAGATTAAGGATATTTCGGAAGAATAAGTTAAAATAAGATCTGGATTTCTAAATGCAGATTAGCTGTAATCTAAATGCGAATTAGCTGTAATCTAGATGCAGATCAGCTGTAAGTTAGACGCTGTTTTAATGCCAAAATTTAACATTGACAGCTGATAACAGGAAAAATCCTCAAACACTCAGTATTTTCTTTTTTGAATCAACCTTCAGCAGATCAAAGAAATTATTAGCATTTTAAAATAACCAGAACAAGAATTAAGCAAATAAGAAATGACATAATACTTATACAAAATATCCATATTTAAACTTATGGAAATAAACTGTAAATGTGGAAATAGGTGCATAAAACCAGTTTCGGAAGTATTAAAAGACATTGATTTGTTCTATAAGCCCTGTAACAATTGTAAAGCAGAAAATATAAAGAAATTTTCTCCTCTAGCCGATCAGATTAGCCTGGATGAAATAGATAACCATTTTGGGAGTTGTAAATGCGGTAAGAGGCACCTTGATATTGTAATGTCTCACGTGCTAAAAGTAATGATTGATGAAGGAATAAAAGATAAAAAAGCTAATTTAAGGAATGCATGTATTCCTCTTGTGACTCCCGGCTATCCAATTAATTCCGTTCCCTATTTGCCTGAGAATTCTTTAGTAATATTGTCTAATGAAATAGATAAAAAATGTGCTGAAAGAATTGTTAAAGAAGTTGGGGAAGTCAAAGGAGTTTTAAAGGGAGATATAAGAAAAACAGTGGGTATAAAGGATTCTGATTCTAACCCTCACGTATACGAACTTCTTGCTGGATGCGATTTGAGATGTGATATTATACAGACCCCTTATGGTACTTTAGGAATATACAAATATCAGCATGAAATCCATGTAGAGTTCCCAAGGGTCGAATTTCCCAAAATAGAGATACTTGAGAAAGCTTTGGAAAATTATGATAACCCTGCGGTTCTTGATTGTACATGTGGTCCAGGGACTTTAGGAATCACATGCCTTAAAGCAGGAGCGCGAAAAGTAGTTTTTAATGATATATGGAACCCTGCAATAGAAACTACTTTAATTAATTTGGAAGCTAATGGATTTCCGGTTAAACCATCAGATAGTGGAGATGAATTAATAGCTTCTGGAGACAAATTTGAAGTTTACAGCATGGATATAAGAAAATTGATGAATTCTGTGGATGAGAAATTTGATATCTGCATTGTAGATACATTTCCGGGGGTAGATACAACAGAATTTGTGGAAGCCGCCGGCAAATTAGGCAAAAAAGTTATCGTAATTTAAAGTATTTGATATTCTGAAAAACTCCGCTCGTTAATTTTTTGATATCGCTCTAGAGCAGGCTCTTTAACAAATAGCGGTTTTTGGAAAAATTAATAAGAGTCACTGTAGAAAAAAGAGACAAAAAGTAGGCCGGAGGCCTACTCTGTTTTAAAGTTTTTAATTTATTGAGCTTACCTTGCTGGAACGACGAGGGATCTCTCACCAGCAGGCATGAACTCTCTCAGGGCACCGCGGCCGAACTCTTTCCTGGGCTCAGCGAAGTTGAAGGGCAGGAGGTCGTCAGCGAAGCAGACCTTTACGAGTGGGTTGACGGTGAATGCGTCTCCACGACCTGCGTGGGCTGCCTGAGCGATACCTGCGTATCCACCCTGGTGACCGACGTTCATTGCGTAGTTGGGGTAGTTTGGACCACGGAGTTCGTCTGGGAGACCTTCGTCGCCCTGGTAGGACAGAACGTTTGTGGCACCGCACTGGTCCTGCAGGTCGTATCCGAAGAATCCGAGTCTGCCCCATGCTTCCTTGTGCAGGTACATGGAGAGGTACCAGCCTGAGAGACCGGCATTGGCGTTTCCAGTTGCGAGGGCAGTTGCGACACCGGCTGCAGCTGCGAGCACGGTTGCTCTCTGGGAACCACCGAAGTGATCTTCAAGGGCAGTCGGGAACTTCTCGTAGGTCTCGATACCGTAGATTGTGGACTCGGTTGCGATGTCCTTTACGACGTCGAGGGTTGCCTTTACCTTGTTGTCCTTACCGACGTTTGCAGCACCGTTGTACTTGTCGTTGATGTAGTCAACGTTGTAGTAGGTGTTGTTGTCGAGGATGTCATCGGTGTATGCAGCTGTTGCATACTGGGTGAACCCGACGCCACCGGACATGTAGGATCCGAGCCAGATCTGGTCGTAGAGCATACAGCCTGCACCGACGACTTCAAGGGCTACCTTTGCTGGGTCGTCAAGAACTTTGCGGCTTGTCTGGATGATGTCTGACAGGTGACCGAAGGACAGTCCACCGGGCTCGTTTGGACCACGTGCACGCCTTGCTGGGAGCATTTCGCCCATTGAGACAAGAGCTGCGTGCTTTGCAGCGAAGGACAGGTCTGCGACGGCTGCTTCACCGGCGCACATTGCGTATGCGGAGATGAAGGACATACCGATCTGCATGGCTGCCCACCTTGAGGTCTGAGCACCATCAGTTGTTCTGGAGACAATTGTTGGGATGTGGATTGCCTGCCAGGAGGTCTTGCCGATGGAAGCCTTAATCTGGGCTGCCTGTTCTTCATTGAATTCCTTGTTGATGTCAATGAGGAACTGCTTGTCAATTTCATCTGCAAGAGAGTCGTCACCGGTAAAGACCTTGACGTAGCAGTCGTCAACAAGGGCAGGGTGGGTTTCAACCATCATTTCCTGAACCACTGCTGCACCGGGCATGGCATGGTTAAGGACTTCAAGGTAGTGGTTAATGGTTTCAGGGGTAACTTCCTTACCCAGCCTCTTCTCAAGAGTCTCGTGAGCCATGTCAAGACCAACAATACAGGTTCTCCTGATGTCGTCCCAGAACTGCTGCATTGCAGCGTTGTTGACGTAGTGCAGGTCGTCAGGTTCACAGACCATGTCAGTACCGGAGATGGTGTAAGGAGTGATTGCACGCTGACCGAGAGGAGCACCAGAGTGCATCATTGGGTTGTAGAATGCAAGGCCCCTCTTTTCTGCAATTTCCTTACCGGCCTTAATCATTTCAACCTTTCTGGTGTCCTGTTCAGGGCCCAGTCTCAGGAACTTTGTAGTATTGCTGGTGATGTCGCCGCCTGTCTGCTTGTTTGAACCAAATTCCTGTGCGAATTTGACTTCCATACTCTTTTTAAATTTTGCGAAAATGTCTGCTGCCATCGTGATCACCTCATTTCGGCTGGAATCCGTACTTTGTTCTCAGATCAAATATCCTCTGTACCCATTCAACGACTTCTGCATCGTCCCTGAAGGGTACATTGTCCACACGGTAAATTGTGGTTCTCTTTGCGGCTTCCTCGCTGGACATTGGCTTTCCGAGGTCTACTTTCCTGTCGAGTGGGATTGCAACCTGGTCCTTGTCCATTATAATGGTGCCACCTTCGAGTCTTCTCCTGTCAAGCATGTCGAACATCACACCATCTTCCTGGAGACGGACAGAGTGACCGTGGACAGTTGCTCCACGCATACCTGAGAGTGCGGGGTCTGTGATTTCGGTTTCCATCTGGACCTTTGCGCACTTTTCCATGTCCCTCTCACGGGCCTCAACGATCTGACGTCCGGAAAGGGTACCTGGGTCTACGCCTCTGAAGTTGATTGCTGCAAAGTATGATCTGAAGTATGGGGTTGCAGGCGCGTTGTACATGGAGTCAGTAAACTGGACGTACCTGACTCTGTCACCGGCCTTTGCACCGGGTGTAGCTTCAACATTCTCGCGAATCGGGCATGCCGGCTCTCCCATCTCTGCAAGTGGTGGGTGGGTGCTTGGATAGTCGCTTCCTGGGGCTCTGTGCCCGAGAATTGCTGTTAAGTCTTCGTCTGAAATCTCCCTGAGTTTCTCAAGTTTTCCAGACATGTGTTTTCTTCTATTTTCGGCAACTGATGTTGCGCCTGGATAAAATTGTCTCTCGTATGCCATCTCATGCAACTCCTTTATGATCTTCTAACTGGTCTAATGTAGTCTTGACGTATTTAATGATCAAATTAAGCTTGTCCCTGGGACAGGAGTCACCACGTGTAACTCCGCTTACCATATCCATCACAATTCCCTTTGTAAGAATATTTTCATCCCTTGGCATCACTAATCTCGTCTTTATCCCTGCTTCTGCAAAATCCTCGAAATCCACCGGGATCTGGCTGACTACAATCGCCGGGATATTAGCCTGGCTCAGGATTTCCCTGGTTTTTCTAATAACATGGTCCTTGATATTTCCGAGGTGAATAACAGCCAGTTTGTGCATTTCAATCTGTGCGACTTCTACCGGACTCAGTACAAAAGATCCGGTTCTCATTCCGGATTCAGGAATTCCGGAGCCTGAGTATAGTACCAGTACACTGACCTGGATGTTTTCTTTCCTCATTCCGTATGTGATCTCGCATACCGGTTTTGTGATATGCCTCTGTCCGGGACTCATGGCAATAGCCACGACCTCAGCACGGCCGGCTTCCGACAGAGTACCTCGCTGAGCAAGTCCTCCTCCTTTGCCAAGTCCGCCACCGCATCTGCAGTCAACTACCTGCGTTTCCCGGTCGATCATCATACTTTTTCACTCATTTTTATCCCTTTTTTTTTCTTGCTTCTCTTGTTTCTCAATAAAGATGAGCTGGTCTGCTCTGGATTTGGGATCTACCATACCAAGGAACCGAGGATCTGCTCCAGGACCGAGTTTGGCATAGTCAGTTACAGTAGGCTTTCTTCTGAGGAAATGTCCTTCCCTGAATTCAAAGGGAAAGGGGAACAGTTTTTCGCATACTTCCCTGATCTTTTCTTTAGCTTCGGCGTTTGAAAGTTCAACCCTGATCCTGCCCACACAGATTTTCAATTCAACAACCTGATCTCCAATCTGAATCGGCTTTCTCAGTGGATGTTCCACCTTTTCCCCGGTGCCGGGACCAGCACATACCTTATCAGGCAGCCGGTTGCCCTGCACCATGACGCGGATTACCCCGTCCACCTTATAAATCTCAGCTATGAGTTTCTGAGCTGTTTCAGGGGACAGGATTCTACTGGGAAAGATTTCGATTTGAATAAAATCTTCAGTATTTGAAGCAGAGTCTGACATCGTTAGACCTTTTGAGTTCTATTTTTAGAGCGCTCCTGCAACTGCCTTAATCGGCTCGCGGAATTCTGATATTGCACCAAACACGTCGCCTATCAGGCCAGATGTTGATTCGATTGAGAACATCTGGGTACCTGCGTCAAGGGCTACTGCTGCACATACACAGGGGATTGCGAATCCTCTGGAGTGTCTGGTAACAACGTGGTTACCGTTGAAGACACCAGGCCCACCGCCACCATAGATAGAGTGGCTGAAGAATGAGAACCCTACTGCGGTACCTTCAACTTTACCGTAGTCGCATCCTGGGAGACCGGTTTCCTTCTCAAGAATATCGTTGAAGTAGAGAAGAGTTGAGGAAACGTTCTGAGCTGCACGCCCTGCACCACAGTTCACCATGGTGGCTGCAAGGGTACCGGCTGCTGCATAGGCATTCCACATGGGAACATCGTTTGCCTTGTAGAATTTGTATCCAGAAGGAGCAGTCTTGTCAACGGAGATAACACCGTCTTCAACTGCCCTGCGGACAACGGATTCGACAACGGTTCCAATGGTACCGTCCTTACCGTTTTCCTTTACCATGTCATATAAGAGATTGTTGGCGTTAAGGCCCTGGTATGCAAGACCGAGGAGCTGATGTCTCTCGAATATACCGACTGCTCCACCCATCTCGAAAATACCAGTCTGTTCATAAATAGAGGAGAGGGCTGATGTGTTCATTGCATTCCGGTTACAGATTGCTGCAACGTGGTTAGCCATAATGTTCCTGAGGGAGAAGCCAAGTCCTTCGTTGTTTTGGGGGATGCTGAGAATGCTCTGAACCATTCCGCCCATGAGGTCCATTGTTTGCGGGTAGCTTCCCCAGACAGCTGCCTTTACTATGGGTGCGTCATACGGATCGGTTCCGAACATGTCAATAATAGTTTGGGTAACTGCTGCTGCACCGACTGTGGTGGCGGCCATATAGTCAGCGCCGGCAATCATCCTGGATGACGGGGCCTGAATCAGAAGGCTTTTTCCACCCTTGACGATCTTTACGTCGGTGTCATCGCCTTCATCGACCTGGACATACTTTTTAACACTTTCTGCAATTGCTTCGGCGTTGCCGGTCACGTCATAGTTGAGTCCACGGCCTAAGATCTGACGGCCCTTTCCGCCCATCTTGCCGCTGGCAAGTGCACCCTGAATACCTGCGAGGTTGACTGCGACGGACCTCTTGGTGTCCATGATGATCTTTTTAATTGCTGCGTTTCTTGTTGGAGCAAGACTCTTAATGTCGACATTGCTCTCGAGCAGTTGTCCTCTGTCGTCGTAGATGTCTACTGTGTCAGACACTTTATTTCCTCCTTAATTTATTAAAATCATTTTGGGACTGGTCACCTACTAAAGTGCTTATGCACTCAATAAATCAAGTACCGCGTCGTTTTTAAGTGTCCACTTTCCCAATGAAATCTCATTCGTTTAGAAGGTACTTAAATCTTTTGTGTTCTTTGAGTGATGAATTTGCATATTTTTTTAAAAACAATTTTATTAATATAAAATCTATTTTTGTATAATTATATAAAAAAACGACATCATCCGGCGAACTATGTTCTGACATTATTTAAAGTTGACAGAAATCAACAAAATTACATAAATATATTTTTTTTCAAGATAACATGAAAATTAAGTTAATATTTTTAATATGTTATTCTATTCACTGTGAGTCATACCAAAAAGATTTAGTAATATCTTGGTAATACGAAAGTTTAATATGGAAGTAGTTATCGACATAGGTGGAAATCCAGGGGTAGACTGTAGAGGTTTCTGTAAATATTGTTATTTTAAAAAGGTCAAAGACATTCAGCCTCTGGGCTGCAAGTACTGTCTACCTTTTAAAAAAGGATGTGATTACTGTACTCGCAGTGTAAAGGAATCCTACTCAGGTTTTAAACCTCTTCAAATTGTGCTGGAAGAAACCGCAAGAAAACTCTATTTTGCAAATGGTGAGATATCAAAATTTACCATCAGCGGAGGGGGCGATTTAAGCTGTTACCCGGAACTGGGAAATCTTGTCGCTTTCCTGTCTCAATTCGGAACTCAGATACATCTGGGATACACAAGTGGAAAAGGTTTCAGCAAGCCTGATGATGCTCTTTTCTACATAGACCACGGAATTACAGAGGTGAGTTTTACAGTCTTTGCAACCGATCCTGCTTTAAGAGCTGAATATATGAAGGACCCGGAACCTGAAGCTTCTTTGCAGGTTCTTCGGGATTTCTGTGCTCATTGTGATGTGTACGGAGCTATTGTGCTAATTCCGGGAGTAAACGACGGAGAGATCCTTAATAAAACACTCAATGACCTGGAAAATATGGGTGCAAAAGGAGCTATCCTGATGAGATTTGCAAACTTTCCGGAAAATGGACTTATCCTCAATAATGCTCCCATCATTCCGGGTATAATTCCACACACTGTTCAGGAATTCACGGAGCTAGTAGGGAACTCCGCAGCAAACCACCCTTCCATAAGGATTACAGGAACCCCGCTTGAAGACCCATTAATTGGTTCTCCTTTTGCCATCAGGAATGTTCCTGAAGCCCTTGAAAAACTTCCTAGAATCACAAAAAAAGCCACTATCATTACAGGTCAGATAGCAGCTCCAAGACTACGGGAGATTTTTGAGGCTCTTGGAGGTTCTGTGAATATTGTTTCTCCGAAAAAAGACATTGGATGCCTCATTACTATTGAGGATTTCAAGAAACTGGATCTTTCAGAAGTAAGCGAAACCGTTTTTATTCCCGGGAGAGCCTTTGTTCACGATACGGAGGTTAAAGAAGCCCTAAAAAGAGATGGGGTTGACAGGCTTGTTCGCAGAGGCCCGGAGCGTCTTTCCGTAGACGGTGAGATGTCAATAGGCATGAGCAGAGAAGAGGTTCTTGAGCTGGAAATTGAAAACTTTACTGAACTAATAGGGCAGATTAACTCTCTTGGACTGCCTGTGGAGTAAATCCGATCATAATTATATAGTTGATCTGCTTGAGTTTTAGAAAAAAAAATACTATACAGTATAAAAAAATAAATTCATTAAAGGATACGGATAATCAAAAAGATAATATATAAATAATCATTTAATTATATAATTACACGAAAAATCTATAGAATGCTGTTACTCTGAATAGACAATTCTTTCTTTGGAGGGGTAATCAAAACCTGAAAATAACCTCTCTCCAGAATGATAGTAAGAATGTGGGCAGTAAAATTGGAGAACTTATTAATAAATGCTTCTGCGTTTTTGGACTCCCAAATTGCCCTGCCTCCTTTAAATTGATCAGAATAAATTTTTTTATATATCTATTTTTCCTTTCATCCATTCTCAACGCGCTGACCCGGGCATGAAATCCGAAAGTCCCAATTGTTTAACCCTATGGTTTTCAAATAGAGAACATATATCTTTATCAAGAAGTTCAATTCTCTGTCGAGTGTAACTGGAAACCCTATACCTTTCCCCTATCTCTTTTGAAACCTCAAGATATTTACGGACAGCTCCTTCGTGTACAGTCAGCACTACATTACCTCCACATTTAGGGCAGGTACCGGTCAGCGGAGGACGCCGAAATTTCTCTCCGCACTTTATACAGCGCATCCGCTGCCTGGAAAAGGAACGTAAATTTCCAAGAAGATCAGGAAGGAAATGGGACTTGAGCACTCTTTCAGCTACATCCGAAGCATCTACTGCCCTTATTTTGTTTGCGAGGGAAAGTTGAGCCTCCATTTTCTCGATCATGCTTCCCAGAGTCTTATATGATGAGTTGAGCGGGCCTGCAGCAATATCTGTAGTATCATGTGTAAACATAAAATGCTCATACTGCTCCGGCGTTCCAAGTCGGCCACTCACAAGATCCATAACACCTTCAAGCTCTGTGGGGTTTTTAATCTCCTGAGTAGCCCTGTAGAACTCCAGAGGATATCTTGCAGATACGTCTATATTATGCACCTCTTTGTCTACTTCTTTGGGATCTATTCTCGTAGTAAGTACAAGAGGGGCGTCCATTTTCCCACCCCTCTTATCCGGGAGATAAGACCGTGAGAAATTAAGAATCCCATCCATAAGAAGCATCACGCAATCTTCATCCCCATCGCAGTTCCTGCGTTTTGAAGCATGAAAGAAAGGATGAGCATAACCTACTGAAGCTTTAGTATACCCAATCAGACGTCCCAGCACGCCTGCTGAGGTATGCGGAGCAAGCCCGATAAGCAGTACACCTATTAGATCCTGAACTGTCTCGGCATTGTAATAAGGTTCAACCTTGTAATATCTAACAAGCAGGTCATCCACATATTTTGCCGTACGCAGCATATATTCACCCGCATCGTAAGAAATCACAAGATCCTGAACCTTCAGGCAGACAACCTGATCATCCTTCTCAAGGGGTTTTCCGTAAATATCCTCAACATAGCCGAGTTCCCGGAGCTTTGCTGCTGTTATCCCGATCTCATCAGCCCTGATATGTGTAAGTGGAATATCTGACATGTCATAACGGACAGTCCCATCTTTAAAAACGTAAACATTATGTTTTGCTCGCAAAATGCCCTTCTCCAGAGGTTCGGGAGTCATCTGGCCGTTCATGAGCCTTTTTACACCTTTAATAAGGTCCATTTTTTCCCTTTCCCCTACATTCTCAAAAGCCTGTTTGTAAATTGAGCGAAAGTCCAGTTTGACATTTGCAACGGAATTTGGTTTTCTACCGCATTTGGGGCAGGTTTCAGCACCTCTAACCTCGATTTTACAGCGGGGGCAGGAAAGTTTGGGATGGGTATATTCTCCGCAGTCGCAGCGCCAGAAATAAGTCTCTTTCCCACAGCTATGGCATTCCCTGAGTCCGAGTTCCACTTCAATTTCGCCTACCTTCCCATTCATGGAAGCCGTGTAATCTGAAGCAGAAACCAGATTCCGTGTAATTCCCCCTGCATTGCTTATCGGAAAGAGGACTTGAGCTGCGGGAGACATCTTTCTCAGGTCGGATTTCTCTGGTCTTCCCATTCTTGCCCCTATTCTCGAAGGAGCCCTTGGGAAAACCCTGAACCCGCTTAAAAGAGCTGCAGCCTCCACCATATCCTCGGTATCAGGCATTTGGGCTTTCACGTTCAGGTGACAATCAAGTCCAAGACAGAAAATAAAAGGAAGAGCTTCTTCGATTAGTATGGTTTCAGTTTTTACCCTGTGGAGCACAAGGAGTTTTTCAAGTATAAATTTGATACCACTTTCTAGGCAGGGTTTCAGGGGCAGCCTGAGAATTCCATCTTCAGCCGAAAAATTCCCTTTTTCAACCACAAATTTCCTTAAAGCTTCAAACTCGCTTCGGTTTATATCGTGCCAGAGGTACGTAAATTTCGGGTGTAAAGGAATATTGTATTCCTGCGTGAGCCTGAGAGCCAGAGCTGCCGATGGTTCTTTTAATTCTTTCTCAGGTATTGTCTCAGGGCAGGCTGCTTCGTAGTCATACAGCCACCATTCAAAGACATAAGGAGAAGGCATGAGAGGATGGTTATTTTCCAGGAAGTCGCCATAATTAATCAGGATCTCCCCGATATCTACTATTGCCTCGACCTGTGAACGAAGTTCATAGGCTTCGTTTATATTATCTATACGAATAAGGTCTCCAGAGTAAAGGCGAACAGTTGGCCCTTCTATCGAGTCTACGGCAGACATAGCTGCAGCTTTTCCGGGCCTTTCAATCTTGAGCTGAGTCCCGTTAGTAATAAAATCATCAAGTAAAACCATGGTAGAGGGATTAATCCCTGCAGCCGCAAAAGAAGTATTTCTGGACCGCCCGTAGCGGAGCCTGAATCCTCCTGGTCTTGAGGGATGGGAGAAAACCGGCCTGCCTGCAATAAGGTCTCTTATGTACTTATCCTTGGGTTTAATCTTGTTTTTCTGTTCATTTTCCTCATCGTCACCTTTTTTTGTACCTCCAATGAGGGTTTCCAGCCAGTCCCATCCATCCATGTTTAACTTATTAACGTGTTTCTTGACCTTAGGCGCCTTAAGTGCGAGCCCTTCTGCAAGTACAAGACACATTCCCCCTCTAACTCGGTTTGTCCCTATCCTTTCCAGATCCCTGTGTCCCTCAACCTCGGCATCCTCGGTTGGGTCGCCGTCAATACAGACAGGGCAATTCCTAACTATCAGGCGGATCTCCTCTTCCGAGGGCGTGTACTGCAGGCTTGCAACCTTTTTATAAAGCAGGATCTCTTCCACATAACGCTCTACTTCCTCAGGCCTCGGCTTGTAGCGATCAATACCTATACCTCGCCTTACGTAGTCGCCAACAAGCACGGAAAGAGCCTGAGCAGTCCCACCTGCACTCCGGATGGGCCCTGAGTAGAAAATCCGTATATACTGCGAACCATCATCATTCTTTCCCAGCTCAACCTTGTCAATACCTTCAATAGGGGCTGCAACCACTCCTTCCGTAAGGGTTGCCATGGAAACCCGAATCGCAGCTTCAACTGCATCTTTTTTTGTCAGGAAGCTTCCAACCTCTCCCTCAGCTACCTCACGCCCTATTTCGAGAGCAGCTTCTTCCCTGGACATCCTTTGCTCAAGCTCGCGGAGCTTTGCAGCAACTCCTTTTACTCCTATAAGGTTCTCAACCCTATCCGCAAGGTCCTTAGCAAGGGGAATCTCTACAGTGGGTTTTGGGTCTCCTCCACGAGCTCGAGCCTTATTTGCAATCTCGATAGCATCATTTAGTCTTGCTTCAAGCTCGTCGAAGTATTCGTGCACTTCCTTACTTGCAATCGTTTCTCCCATTTGAAAGCTCCTCTAAAAAGAAAATCTGTCTTATCTCTGCCTGCGAAGAGATCCAGATGCGAGAATGCCTGAAATTCCTGTTATAAGAAGGACAAACATACCTACCCAGAGAAGATAGTTACCCACTTCCTCCATGCCCAGGATTGTTAAAAGCAGGCCTGCAGCCAGCACTACAAGATTGATTTTGTTTACTCTTTTATTTTTATCTGCGACTTTTTTATAAGCCCGCATTCTCATCAGATTTTCCTTTTTTTCTGCTTTCAAGACCCATCCCTCTTAAACATTTAACTGAATCTTCAACTTTGCATTACAGTTGAGTTTAAACAACAAATCTTCTAGAAGATGCTTCTCTAAGTCGGTTAATAAGCGCTTCGCCAAGTCCTGAGCGGTTGAAAGACCCATCAGCCACAATAACGTCCAGCCCCTTCCTGTCAAGTTTTCTTAACCCTTCAAAGAGTTTCCTGGCGGCTATCTCTGGTTCTTTCCTGGACCCAAGTGAAAAACAATTATCCAGGCTTAGATTTTTCATAGAAAGGAAAGCTGCAGTTTCCTCACTGAGAAGAAACCCGACTTTCTGTCCTTCACTCCTGTAATTATCAAGTAGCTTGACAAGCTTATCTAAGACCGGTTTGCCTTCCCCTTCAACAAGCACGACTTCTGTATCAGGGGTATAATGCCCGTATTTCTGACCTGCTTTTTTTTCGGACAGATCTGTTTCATTTTCTACTTCGCTGCCTTTGTATCCGGTTCTGACCTTTCCTATAATACTTTCAAGCTCTTCAATACTCACGGCTCCGGGCCTGAGCACAACAGGCGGCTTTACAGTCATATCAATTACAGTTGACTCAAGGCCGATGTCAGCTTTCCCTCCATCAAGAATTGCATCAATCCTGCCTGTAAGATCTGATATAACATGGGCTGCAAGGCTGGGACTTGGTTTTCCTGACAGGTTGGCACTCGGAGCAGCAAGAGGAGTGCCTGCCCTCTTTATGAGTTCCAGGGGAATTCTATGATCAGGCATGCGGACTCCTATTGACTGCAGGTTTCCTGAGGTAATATCAGGAACAATATCGGTTTTCTCCAGGATAATCGTAAGGGGACCGGGCCAGAAAGCATCCATTAGCCTGAAAGCATTCTCAGGAACATTTTTTGCTACCTTCTTAATATCTTCCCTTGAATGGACAAGCAGGCTAAGGGGATTTCCCGGAGGGCGCTCTTTTGCCTTGAAGATCTTCAGAACTGCTTCAGGATTCAGACCATCAGCTCCAAGCCCGTAGACCGTTTCCGTGGGAAAGGCTACAGTCCCGCCGTTTTTGATTATGTCTGCCGCCCTGTCAAGGACGGAATCGAAATTCTCATCGGAAACCCGAAAAACCAGGGTTTTTGCTCTATTTTCGTTTTCTGCCTGCACAGAGGGTAAGCTCCTTTCCAGTTATTATTCTGTTGTTTTTATCCGGCAATCCGGGTTATTTCTTCAACCACTTATCAAGGGCAGCTTCAAGTTCTTTGTGTTTTTTCGCATATTCCTGCAGGCTAACTCCCTCAAGGGTTGCCTCCAGCGCCTGTCTGCAAGCAGTAGCTCCTGCTGCCGTACCCATAGGATGTGCATGAATTCCGCCGCCGAACTGCATGATAATATCCCTTCCGAAAATAGAGTACAGGTCAGGAATCATAGTCGGGGCAAGCCCTCCTGATGCAACCGGGAACATTGGTCTCAGTCCTCCCCAATCCTGGGCAAGGACGTGCTGGCTTTCATCCGCAGGCACATTGTCAAGTACGCACTCATCCCTGAGGTTCAGAACCTCATGTTTCTCTCCGTGCATTTTTCCAACAACCGTACCTATGTGAAGCTGGTCAAGTCCAATCAATCTGCAGAGCTTGGCAACGACAAGCATGCTTATTCCGTGGCGAGGATTCCGGGTATAGGCTGAGTGCATACATCGGTGGGCATGAAGTACCAGATCTGTGTCCTCAACTTCTTCTCTCAGGGTTTGAAGAGCAGTCCAGCCAGCGGGCACAATGTCGATCATTGCGTAGTGCGCACCCAGGTCTTTAAGGACATTCATGCGGCGGATCATTTCCTTGCAGGTCGGGGCAGTAATGTTGCAGATATACATTTTGCGCTCTCCGGTTTCAGCTTCTGCCTTTTCTGCAAGTTTAAGGGTGAGTTCGGCTCTTTTTTCAAAGCTGTTAAACTTCTGATCCGTAAGGTTCTCATCATCCTTGACAAGGTCGCAGCCTCCAGCAAAAGAGTTGTAAGCTACCTCGGCGTGTTTTTCAGAGTTTAACCCCACTTTCGGCTTGACGATAGTTCCTATGAGAGGTCTGTCTTCTACACCTGTAAGTTTCCTGACTCCTGGCAACCCGAATTTGGGTCCTTTGAACTCACGGAGCATTGACTTAGGAAAAGCGATATCTTGCAGCCTCAGATTATCAACGACTTTCATACTCAGGATGTTTCCTGCAACTGCACTCAGAACCTGCGGGACCGAACCCAGTTCAAAGAGTTCTTCGGAATAAGCTACCCTTACAGTTTGTGATCCCTCGTCCACATAAAATACATGGGGTTTCAACTTGGTCGCAAGTTCGGGACTGAGTGTAACAATTTCAGTCCAGGAGTCTATAGAGCTTTCCCCTGCCATATGGGTTGCAGCTTCCTCAAAGTTCACTCCTGCCGACGGCTCGATATGGAATTCACATGTCAGATCGGTATCCTTCGGGCTGTAGCCCGTGTCTATATAGTCCCTTCGCATTGTCTTCCTCCTCGTTGATAAGTTAGTCTACGGAATAGAATAGGCTAGGTAGAATTGATAATCCTGATTGAAGGAAGTAACTAAACATAAATAAAAACTTGTTTGATTGAATGGAATAAATCTGGACCGAGAAACTTAAAAGTACAGCAAGGGATAAAAAGGAAATTCCCTCAGAAAACTTAACTGAATAAATAGCATCTACTCAAATTCGATAGAAAAATTCACTTGAGAGGTATAAAGATGCAGTCTTGTCCTGATATTCCATGAATTAATTCTTTTGAATGCGTTTCTCAGATCCTGGTAAATTCAGGATATAATGAGAACTTCTGAAAGCCATATTTTCTATCGAATTTGAATAGGATATAGTAAAATTGCAATTAGTTCTTACAGCTTTTATTGTTTAAGCGGTTTATCACAATTCGGTTTCAAAATCCAGTGATTTTTTGATTCCTCATTAATCACTGGATTGAAACTCAATTTACTTTATATTTGGGGCAATTCTTGAGCTTATATTCCAAGCACAAAGATGATAACGAAATAGACAGCCATTGCGATAAGCCCCATGGGTACTCCAAGCCTTGCCCATTCCTTACTGGTAATACCAAGCTTGCCTGCAGAGATGATATTCGGGATATTTCCTGGGATCAACATTCCGCCTGCGATCAAAAGTCCCATAAGAATACTCTTTATCTGGATTTCGCTAAGAGCAGGTCCGATCTCAGCGGCACACAGGGTAGCGTTATCAAGGATGGCTGAAACCATGTTAACCCAGTAAAGAATACCTGAAGGAATCTTGATAAAGTATTCAAGTATTAAGGGCTTGAAACCTTCGCCAAGTAAAACGAGTGCTGCAATAAACACGTAAACTTTAACAGCTCTCATTATGACGTCTTTTAAAGTCTCGCTATAATCGGCTGCACCCATTCCCTGGTCTTTTGGATTGGCTTTTCCAAGGAAAAATACTCCAATAATACCAAATGCAAGGATACCTGGGAAAATGTATTTACCCAGCATATTAAATAAGAACATGAAATCAGCATGGTAAGGCTCGCCGGCGAGTTTTGAGATAGCAATTGTTGAAAGCGGTTCACCGAGGGGTGTAAGTGCTGCGCCAAGCCCTATCGAGAAACATGCAATGATTGTAAGGTCTATCTTGGATCTTCGTGAAAGAGGCATTGCATTGACTACCTCAACAAGAATAATTGACGCAAGAATAGCCGACATAACACTTGAAAATAGGCCAAGAACAACAATAAGAAGAAATCCTAAGATCTTAACAGAAAGTATGTCGGTCAATTTTCGGATTACTTTGTGGATTGGACCATGCCATTTATAGATAATCAGTCCGACAATCAGAACTATCTGGAATATACCAATCCAAATGCCGGCTATCTCTCCGACATGCAGCGGTGAAGTCAATGCTTCTTCGATTATTTCCATTCTCCAGCCTGTTTCTTCACCTGGAAGTTCGACAAAACCTGAAAGGGTCATTGCTGCTATTCCGCACACAAGCAGAAATGGTTCCAGATTTTCCTCAATAACGTGTATTTTAAAAGGACCTAGTAATACGGCCAGGAAAATCACAAGAAACCCAATTAAAACTCCTACTTCAAGAGCCACTAATTTTTTTCCTCCTTTTAGTACTATGCTAGACTATGAAGCCTGAACGGCTTACTGTTAAACTGTATTAGAGCCTAGAATGTTTTAGTCTTATAAAGACTTGCTCTATTTATTCTTTGATAATATAATATCTCTAATATTCAATTTGACATTTTAATATTCAATTTGGCATTTGTATTTTTTGTAAAGAGAGTTTATTTCGCATCAAGGATTTAGCCCACGATTTTATTTGATGCTTACGGAAAATACTTTTGGTCCAAATTTTCTATGATCAAACAGTTTGTGTCATTTAATCCAATCAATCAACCTGTGAAATTGCTTTATCTATGACGGCTGATATTCATTACAAAAGTTTATCTAGAATCGATCCTGAGAGGTAGAGCGAATTATTTTTAATACATTCTCACAGTCCCGATTTTAGTATCGCTTCCCGCACTCAGTAATGGGCTTTAACACACCTTCTGGGGGATTTTTTGCCCGGTTTGCAGATTTGAATTTGTCAGAAAAGAGAAGAATTTCCTGCTAAATTTAACAGCATTAACCATAATTAAGCTCATCTATAATGTGAGAACAGATATGAAAAGATTCAACTAAGTAAGGTATTAAGATATTGAGAAAAGATTCAACTAAGTAAGGTATTAAGATATTGAGAAAAGAGTTATAAACTGATATTGACTGCCTGAGCATATCCCGGATAGACTGAGATAGAAAGTGACGTCGAACAAATTAATTAAATAAACAGTACCTTCTTCAAATTCAAGGTGAGGATTTTCCAACCAAAATAGGAGAAATTTGCTATATATATAAAGTACCCTATTTCCCAATATGTTTTCAATCTGATTTAACTGGAAATTTTCATTATTTCTCTTAATTCATTTTTTCCCTTGGGTTTGAAGATGATACAATAAGCCTTTAATTCATTCTATATAGTTTTTATTATCTCTATACAGTTTTTATTATCTCTATAGGGTTTTTATTATCTGGCGAGTTTTATTAAAGATTCTGTTCCAGAATCCAGTGGTTTTAATTGAATTTGCCACCAGATTCCGCAACTGAATCCTATCAGGTAGGGAAGATTTTAAGCTTAAATTCCCAATACGAAGATAATAGCGAAATATATACCCATTGTGACAAGTCCCATTGGTACTCCAAGCCTTGCCCATTCTTTACTGGTTATACCCAGTTTGCCTGCGGAGATAATATTCGGTATATTTCCTGGGATCAGCATTCCGCCTGCGATCAAAAGTCCCATAAGTATACTCTTTATCTGCAGTTCACTCATAGTCGGTCCGATTTCAGCGGCTGCCAGAGTGGCGTTATCCAGGATAGCTGAAACCATGTTAACCCAGTATAGTACCGTTGAGGGTATTTGTATAAAGTACTCGAATATGATAGGCTTGAAACCATCTCCAAGAAATGTCAGAGCCATGATAAACAGATAAACCTTAACAGCTCTCATTATTACATCTTTTAAAGTTTCGTTATAATCTTCGGCTTTTATTCCAGAGTCTTTCATATCAATTTTCCCAAGGAAGAACATCCCAACAATACCGTATGCAAGGATACCTGGAATTATATATTTACCCAGCATATTAAATAAGAACATGAAATCAGCATGGTAAGGCTCACCTGAGAGTTTTGAGACAGCAATTGTTGAAAGTGGCTCGCCAAGAGGAGTTAGCGCCGCACCAAGCCCGATTGAGAAACATGCAATAACTGTGAGATCTATCTTTGATTTTCGTGATATCGGCAATGCATTAACCATTTCAACGAGAATAATTGCAGAGAGAATAGCCGACATAACACTTGAAAATAGGCCAAGTACCGCAATAAGGATAAAAGCCATAATTTTAAGAGAGAGTGCATTGGCCATTTTCCTGATTGCTTTGTGGATTGGTTCATGCCATTTATAGATAATTAAACCGACAATCAGCACTACCTGGAATATGCCTATTGGAATGCCGCCGATGTTTAAAGAATTCAGTGGCGAAGTCAATGCTTCTTCGATTATTTCCATTCTCCAGCCTGTTTCTGTACCTGGGATTTCGACAAAACCTGAAATGGTCATTGCTGCTATTCCACAGACAAACAGGAATACCTCCAGATTTTCCTCAATAACGTGTATCTTAAAAGGGCCGAGAAGTACGGCAAGGAATATTACAAGAAACCCAGCTAAAATGCCTGGTTCAAGAGCCATTATTCTTTCCTCCTTTACTATATATTCTATAGTAGTCTATAGTGTTCACAGTAAAGCAAGCATATGGACTGTTTGTATACATCTGAACCCTCTAAACAGCCTGATGCTATGTTTTTAAGGGATAAAAGAACTGATTGATATGTAAATAACAAGTATACTGTTTAAAGGAAATACAATTGTTAATGTGAGCACTGTAGATTACAAATGCTTGAAAGCGTTTTTCGCTGTTAAGCATTTCAAGGTCCCAAGTTTTTCAGCATTATGAGGGTCTTCTCTATTATTTTCCCATAGATCAATTCAATGCCCATGCGTATGAGAAAGATTTTCAATTTGCTCCTGATGGGAGCCTTAATCAAGTTATGTTTTGTGGCGCTTGAAGTATAATTTTGATCTGAATTGGGTTTTTATCTTTCTTACACGCATAAATTGAGTTTTCTATAGGGGAGAATTTTCTGTTTTTCACAGATACGCACAGCTATCCAGCATCTCCTGCACAAGACTAATTTCGGGGATTACAGGCTGCGGAATTAAATTTTCCTTAAGCCAAAAGTATTACCTTGAATTTTCGTCCCCGATCACACATGCTTTTCTTATTTTGGGACTACAGATTCCCCGTTAAATTATCAAGCGTATATATTTTGTGTTTTTTTTCTTCTCAAAAGCACGATATTTTATACAAAAAATCTTTAATTATAAAATTTATAACAAAAAAACTCAAATTTTTTAGTCATTTTTTTACAATCAATCAAATCCTTTTTATACTAATTTATGAAACAGAACTATTTTGTAAAATATACGGTATTTAGTTCTATAATGTCCTCAATAGTTTAGATCGACCATTGTTTAGAGCGTCATATGAAAGTTGAAAAAGAAATAAAAAGGATATGAGATAGGACAATTGAAATAGTTGCACAGGCGCATTGTGCTGGCAAGGCAAAATATAGAAGCTAACTTGTAAAATTTAACTCTTAGGCAAAACAGAAAATAATCAGATAGGATTAAAAATGAGATACAAAAAATATAAAGTAGTTAAAAAAGGGGGGTTAAAAAAGGCGCAGAGCGCACAAAATAGAGATACGGATAGTATGCATTAAAAGGCTTTACTTTAAATTAACAGCGCGATAGTTTCTCTGCAAAAAATTCTGCATACTATCTATTCTTGAGATCCGGTGACCTCAGTTAATTTCGATTTCAACAGGTCTTTCTTCATTACAGCGACTGAAGGTAACCTCAAGCACTCCGTTTTTATAGCTGGCTTTTGCGCTTCTGGGATCTACACGGCTTGGAAGCTCTATATCCTGCGAATATTCAGCGGCTCCAAGGATTCTGATTTCGAGATTTTGAGCGGTCGCATGTAGCAAGAGATCTTCCTTTTCGATATCCGGGAGCTCTGCGAGTACGTGTATCAGCTCTTCACTCTCAAAGATATCAATTAAAGGATCTCTTATTTCAGAGGGGAAGAGATCCTCTTCATCTTCAGAGTGTTCCGGAATATTTCCGAACTCCCGGAGTTCGGCGTTTTCCCCCGGGCGACGAATGATAGAAAATCCATAGACGAAGGGTCCGGATTCTCTCATATCTTCCAGGAGGGCTTCGATCATTTCTTCCAGGTTGTCAAAAAGTTCAGATCCAAAATCTTCAAAGAAATCCTTTCTTTTTCTTGTGCCCACCATTATTACCTCTGCTTTTCCTCGTGCTGTTGCACATTCAGTGCAATTCCCTAAAGATCACTCAATGTTTATTGAGGTTCGGGAACTGGACTCCAGCCTCTTAAAGGTAACTTCCAGCACACCATTTTTGTATGTGGCTTTTGCACTCTGGGGGTCCACCTTTACTGGCAGTTCCACACGTTCGGAATATTTTGGATTCCCATTAATTGTTTCGATGTCAAGTATTAAATCAGTTGCGTTTAGTCTGATATTTTCTTTTTCGATGCCAGGAATCTCGGCAATTACGTGCACGGTATCCTCGGCTTCCAGTACATCAATCAGGGGTTTTCTTGTGTCGATATAATGCTTTTCTCCGGTATCGGTTTGTTCAAACCTGGGAATATTCCCGAATTCACGGATTTCAGGTTCCTCTCCTGGTCTCTGGGTTACAGAGAATCCATAGACGAAGGGATGCTGCCCGAAGTTCTTTATATTCATACCCATTGCCTTGCTAAGGCGTTCGAACATTTCATCCATGTCCTCAAGCGGATCAATTCCGAAGATCTCATCGAAAAAGCTTCTTCTTTTTCTTCTGTAGCTGTCCATATGATCACTCCGTTATTAATTTATCTATTCGCAGTTTATTTTTAGGGAAATATAATCAAACAGTCGTTGATATTAGCTGTTACTATTTCCAGCAATTCACAGGCTCTTGAGATAAAAAAGGCCGGGATTTGCCGACCTGTCAGTTGACTGACTTATTCAGCCTCAAAGAAACCCGGGACATTCTTATGTTCGATTTCTTTTTCCTGTTCTCCAGTCTCAGGAGCTTCCTCTTCAAACGCAGTTGCATACTTAGAGAAGAGTTCCGCAGCCTGTTCATAAGCCGAAAGACTTTCTCTGGATGTCGTTGGCTTTACACGGCGGATTGCACGTTCAAAGTGTCTCTTTGAAATCTTGATTTCTCCTGCCCGTCTCTCTATGTCATTTCTGCTAACTCCCGGAGTGACTACCTCCCTAAGTGCCAGCATCGCAGCTTCCCTGCAGATGCCCTCAATGTCCGCACCCACGTATCCATCAGTCATATCCGCGAGTTCTGAAAGGTTAACATCGTCTGCAAGAGGTTTCCCCTGTGTATGAATCTCAAAGATCTTTTCCCTGCCAGCTTTCTCAGGTGGCTTGATATAAATGAGCCTGTCAAAGCGGCCAGGTCTCAGCAGAGCAGGATCCACCATATCTGGACGATTAGTAGCCGCGACAATGATTACATCCTTGAGTTCCTCTACTCCATCCAGTTCGGTAAGAATCTGGCTGACAACTCTTTCGGACACGTGAGTGTCTGAAACAGAGCTTCTTTGAGGGGCAATTGAATCAATCTCATCAAAGAAGACAACCGTTGGTGCAGCCTGTTTTGCTTTCCTGAAGGTTTCCCTGATAGCACGTTCGGATTCACCCACGTACTTGCTAAGCAGTTCCGGACCTTTGATACTAATGAAATTAGCTTCGCTTTCACTGGCAACAGCCTTTGCAAGCAGGGTTTTACCTGTACCTGGAGGTCCGAAAAGCAATATGCCTCTTGGAGGTTTTACACTGATGGCGCTAAAGATCTCGGGATACTTCAGGGGCCACTCTACAGCCTCAATAAGTTCCTGCTTTGCATTCTCGAGTCCTCCGATATCATCCCAGCCTACGTGTGGGACCTCAATGTAAACTTCCCTCATTGCCGAAGGCTCGATATTCTTGAGGGCTTCCCTAAAATCTTCTTTGGTAACTACGAGGTTATCAATAATCTCCTGAGGTATCTCTTCTTCAATATCGATTTCAGGAGTTATTCTTCTCAGAGCGTGCATTGCAGCTTCCTTACATAGGGAAGCTAAATCAGCTCCCACGAAACCATGAGTTACATCCGCAATTTCACCAAGGCTTACCTCCTGTTCAATTGGCATACCCCTTGTGTGAATTAAAAGGATCTGCTTCCTGCCGTTCCGGTCCGGGATTCCGATTTCTATTTCCCTGTCAAATCTTCCACCACGGCGGAGAGCTTCATCTATTGAATTCGGACGGTTTGTGGCAGCTATTACAACGACCTCGCCTCTGGACTTAAGCCCGTCCATAAGGGAAAGCAGCTGGGCGACCACCCTGCGTTCCAGTTCTCCCGTAACTTCACCGCGTTTGGGAGCAATGGAATCTATCTCATCTATGAAGATGATAGAAGGTGCGTCTTTTTCTGCTTCCTCGAAGATCTCACGGAGTTTTTGTTCACTTTCTCCGTAGTATTTGGAAACGATCTCAGGACCGCTGATAGTAATGAAATTGGCATCAGTTTCACTTGCAACCGCCTTTGCAATCATTGTTTTGCCCGTACCAGGTGGCCCGTGAAGCAGTACTCCTTTGGGAGGCTCAATCCCAAGCTTCTGGAAAAGTTCAGGATGCCTTAATGGCAGCTCAATCATTTCCCTAACAAGCTGAATTTCTCGCTTAAGCCCACCGATATCTTCGTATGAAATACCTTCTGAAACCTTAATCTCTTCAACCGATTTCTCCTTGATGGCAATCTCGGTATCCTTGGTAACAACAACAGGTCCTGCAGGTCTTGTTGATACCACCTCGAAAGTAAGTGGGTTATTTACAGTTTCCACCCTTATCTGTTGACCTTTATTCAGAGGTCTTCCCTCGATAATTCTGAGGATGTAATGGGCACCTCCGACAAGTCTTACAGGCTGGGAAGGAGCAAGGGTAACTCTCTGAGCATGCTTTGCCTGGACTTTCCGGATGGTGACCCTGTCATCAATCCCAACTTTTGCATTGCTGCGCAGATTTCCGTCAATTCTTATTCGGTTTTCCTGGTCACGCTCTACGTTTGGCCAGACAATTGCATAGGTTTTGGCTCTTCCTGAGATCTCGATTATATCCCCGCTTACAAGCCCCATCTGCTGCATCAGCCGGGTGTCGATTCTTGCAATTCCCCTGCCCACGTCCTTATGATAAGCTTCAGCAACTCTCAAGTTCGTTTCTTCAATCATTCATTCTCAACTCCGGTCTCACGTATTTTCCAGTAATACTGGTTATTCTTGATACTATATTCAATAAATCCTCTCTTTTCAAGGTCTATCAGACTAGCGTTGATAACACTGGGATGCAGGCGTAGGTTGTAACACAGGGAAGCTAGAGTGGTTTCATTTTTCAGGAGCTCAAATAGAAGCTCACACTCTACAGGATTAGTGGCGACCTTTTCAATTGAATCCAGGCATTGATCCATAATTTCTGTGTATTCTGCCTGAAGCTGTTGCTGCATCTGTGTCAATTCCTCTTGCCTTTTTTTGAGCTCTTGAAGTCTGCTGCTCAACTTAAGTAATAAAGCAGATGATTCTTCTCTGGCAGGAGTTTCCTTTTTTGAAGGAGCCTCGTCTTCTTTCTCTTTGTTAAAATGGATGTCGTGAAGCGTCACTGCATAGGTATACGGGGATACCAGCACTTCAAGCCGCATGTTGTTTGCAATATTGAAGTATTTGCGCCTCTGTTCATCCACACTGCATTCTATAATTCCTGCCTGCTCAAGCAGATCCAAGTGACTTATTATGGCTTTTGGTCCTACTCCCAACCTGCCAGAGATCTCACTGACATAACAGGGGCGGCTTGCAAGAAGTTGTATAATCCTCCTGCGGTTTTCGTTCCCTAAAATGTCAAGTAATTTTGCCGGGTCCATTTTCCTCCTCTGATGATCATTTAAATTTACGGGATATTAGGCAATAACGCCAGATTTTTGTTACTATTATTTTTAGATTGTAATGTATCCAGTCTTGAGTAGTTCTGACAGAGGTCAGAAACCCTGCCCGATTTTACCCGGAAGATTAGCTGGAAAGGAGTGTATAAGATAGTAACCTAGAGTTAGCACTAATAATATATAAATATTTGCATTATCCGCTATTTAACCTGTAATCAAAATCGGTATGTACTGGATATGAAAGAATATAGAGCGATAAAATGGGTTGCCGTATAAGTAATAAAAAGCTAGATAAGTGTAAGCTAAAAAATAAGTGTAAGCTAAAAGATAAGTGTAAGCTAAAAAATAAAATTATTCTCAAATACCGATAAGGATCTGTTGGTCATGTTTCTCATAGTTTCTGGCAAGTTTTATGTCAAATTCGAGACACGCAGGAAACTTAGAAGATTAACATATTTTTTACCTTATCTCTTTCATTTTCCCAATTTATCAAAAATACTACATGAACGGTTTTTCCATCGTACTCTTCAGATGTTGCCGCGATAGTATACATCAAATCACAAAACTCGATCGAGCCACAAAATACATCGCCGTAAATATAAAACTCAGCTTTACTGTTGGGCATACCTTTAACTTGCCCGAAATAATGACAGGATCTGCCTCCATTAGAAACTTTGACATCATCCAGTTCTATCTCAAAGTCTCTTTCCAGTAATCTAATATTGATATTTCCGCTTGCAGCAGATTCCTCGAACTTCTCAATATCAATAATAAAAGACTCAGAATCATCCCAGTAACCATTAGAATCAACAGGATTATCCTGAAGATGTACCTTCTGAATTATACCGTTCCCCTGAGCGTCTGTCATTCCCTTTGGTGAGCTTTCGTTAGAAACAGTTTCAACAAGCTGTTTTCCAGAACACTTATTAATATCATCCTTGTTATCAACCAGAACAATAGTTCCTGAAAAAACAGCAAATCCAAGAAAGATTAAGAGTACTAGTATTTTACAGACAATGTCGATTTTCATTTAAATCCCAGCTCAGAGATCAAAATAACAATTCTAATGTCAAGTATGAAATTGAACTCTTAATAGAAGAACTTTTCTAATAAAAGAAATCCTTAACTTTGTATATATAATTCATTTGAATATAAAAAACATTTTGAAACTATACCGGGAGCTCTTAAAGAGAAATTTTGTGCAAAGAACAGTGAAGACAGGATTAGTTAATTTTTGCTCTCTAGGCTAAAAGGATAAACCTTTAGATTTTTACATAATTGTAACCGGAAATTATTCTTAAAAATTCGCAGGCAAGAGATTTCCGGATATCTCAGAAAAAGTTAAAGATTATTTCTTCTTTTTTGGTTTTGTTCTTTCCTTTTTTTGATGGAAAACTGAGGGTAAATGTAAGGCATAGGACCCTTCTTCCCGGATTGCCATGACAAGCTCCTTTCTTTCAAAAAGGGAATCCAGGTTAAGCTCGTAGGAGCCGGGCCCAAGAATTCTTACAGACTCTACTCTTTCTTCATCTGTTCTCCTCTCTGCTTCAGGTTCCTCTTTCACATTTTCCGGCTCACTGGCAAGAGCCTCATCAATATTTTTGACAACTTCGTCCAGAGAAGATTCCAGATCCAGCTTTTGTTCTTCCAGAGAGAGTCTTCCCTGGTTCTCTAAACCTTCGGGTTCTTTTTTTACATAAAGGAACTTATTCCAGCCGCAATTCGGGCAGCCGCTTAGGATGACAGAATCTCCATCTTCAAAAATGGTTCCGCATCTGGTGCATCTGTGGGGCATGAATTCACCGGTAATAGATAATATAAATGATTTATTGTAAATAATGTAATCATGTACTCGGTACATTAGACCGATCAGGTATCCGGGACCGTTATTTTAATGGATATATTGAGTGACAACAATGGTATCTTATGGGTACTTTAAAGATATCCTGAATAGATATGTATATTTGTATTTACTACACGACATTTTGTTTTAAAAGAAAGAGATAGCTCCAACCAGCAAAGGTAAAACACACTCTTTGGTTGTAAATCTCTTCCAGCTTTCAAGCAGGAAACCAGCCTGCATATTAGCTTGCTGATCAGAAAAGTTATAATGAACTTTTTACAAAAGCCTCCAGTGCTTCTTTCCATTGATGATTTCGGAACTGACCCTGCGCACTCTTTCCATTTCCTCCAGGACTTCCGGAAGTCTTCCTGGCTGGGTGATTTCAAAGACAACAGAATCCAGGCCATGATTTATGTAAAGGCTGTGCTTGAGATCCTCAAGACTCCAGGGTTTTTTAGGGTCTTTTCTTATGCACTTTGTCAGGATGCTTATCATATCTTCCATGAAGTTCCAGGGATAGACAATCCAGGCCCAATCCTCGAGACGTTCGCCTACATAATCGGGGTCGATTTTCGAACTTCCCAAATATTGTAATGACGCTGTCCTGACTTCTATTGGATTGCGGCTCTCTACATAAGCCTTAGCACTTATCATACTTTCTCCTGTATCAACGATATCATCTACGATAAGTACCTTTTTGCCTTCTATCACGTTGTCTGAGAGAGGGTATCGGATATAAGGTTCACCAGTATCGATAGCTGCAGTTCCTACATAGTGCTCGATTTTCAGACTGGATAGATCATCAAGCCCCAGGAAATCGCAGAGCACTCGTCCTGCAAACCAACCTCCTCTGGCAAGCGCAATAATAACGTCCGGTTCGTATCCAGAACGTTTGATTTCGTTTGAGACATTCCGGCACAAGTTATAAATGTAATCCCAGTTTGTAAGCACACATTTAAATGATTCTATGCAAAGTCCTCCCTGATCTGGAATTCGCGCATCTGGTCAGGATGCTCACCAGTTAAGGGTATGTACTTCCCAAGTTCTATATTTGAGCTATATAATTTAGGTTATAGACTTTAAGGTTTCTTATATTGCCAAAAGACATTACAGAAAAAGGTTAAAAAATAAACTGATAAGATTAAAAAAGAAATATTTAAAAACTAAATTGGAAGCTTCTATTATTCTGAGAGGACGCGACTGAAGTTAATTTCAAATACCTCCAGAGTATCTCATAGAAATATTAATTTCTTTATAAATCCTTTCTGAATAATCGAAAGGAAAAATGAATCTTTCGCAGAAATGCGAGATCTGGAAAGTGAGATCAATGGACAAAGCTCTTATAGACCTGCTCTTTATGTCCCAGAAGAGGAAAGACCTTTTGCTCCTGCTCAAAAATGGGGGGAAAACGATAGAAGAAATTGTAGACACTTTGAACGTTACCCCGACAGGCATGCTTCCCCAAATCAAAAAACTGAAAGACGAACATCTGGTTCTTCAAGAAGACAGGGAATACAGGTTAACCCCTCTTGCGGAAATTCTGGTTGAAAAAATGGAACCTCTGCTCGATACTCTGCAGGTCATTGAGGAGAATGCGGGTTACTGGCAGGAACGTGATCTCACCGCTTTACCCAGAGAGTTCCTTGAGAGGCTTAATGAATTAAAGTCCTATTTCATTGTTAGACCTGACCCTGACAATATCTTTGAGCCTCCTGCCATTTTTCTGGAGAATATAGAGAAATCAAGAAAAATCCTCTCTTTTTCATCAATATTTCATCCGATAATTTCCGAAACCTTCCTGGCAAACAAGGATGACGATACCGAAATAACTCTTATAGTAACAGAAAAAATTTATGAAAGATTGAAAACTGATTTTGAGGAAGAACTGAGACTTTATCTGACCAGGGAAAAAAAGAAGCTTTTCCTATGTACGGATGAGATAAAGATTGCAATGATAGTTAAGACCGAGCGTTTCATGGCTGTTGATTTTCTTACCTCAAAAGGATCTTTTGACCAAGAAACTCTTATATGCTTCGAGCCTGCGGCTCTTAAATGGGCTGAAGACCTTATTCTTCATTACCAGGAGCAGGCTCAGGAAGTAAAAGGGTAAGCCCGGTCAGGGAGATTTGCAGATGAAAGGAATATGTTAACATATGTTCCCGCCTTACAGACAAAAAAAATAGTTTGAGTCCCTTTTATAAAGTTTCTTTTTTATATCCGACAATGTTGCATTTTTCCTTATCAGAATCTTAATCCTGAACCCAAGCCTTTACAGATCGTTTTTCTCTTTAAGATCGTTTTTCTCTTTAAATATCTAAGCCATGGCTTCCCTGTATAAAAATAGTAAATCCGATAAGAAACCGGTGCCAAAATTCAGCCACTTATGTTAAAGAAACCTTGTTAAAGGACACTTAATCACTTATTCCCAAATAACCAGGAGGGAAAACCCCTGCCTGGTCTAATTGACTTTTTTATTCCTTTAGCTTTTGAGGGCTGGTTTATTTATAAATTGGTGTGCCCGTATTCTGGGTTATCTTCTCAAAAGCTTCAACCATCTTCTTTGTAAGCGGCCCAGGTTTGCCTGTACCTATTAACCTTCCGTCAAGCCTGGTAAGGGGAGCGGCTTCGGCTGCAGTTCCTGTAACAAATATCTCGTCTGCTGTGTAGAGGTCAAATAGACCAAGATTTGCTTCAATGGTCTTGTATCCCATATCATCCAGGAGCTCTATGGCTGTAGCCCTGGTAATCCCTTTCAGGTTACTGATTGTATAAGGAGTAAAAACCTGGTCGTTCTTGACTATAAAGATGTTGTCCCCAGAGCCCTCACACACAAAACCATTCTGGTCGAGGAAAATAGCTTCGTCTCCTCCTTTCTCATTGGCTTCGATTTTTGCAAGGATATTGTTCAGGTAGTTCAGGGATTTGATATTCGGGGACAGGGCATCAGGTGCATTTCTCCGGACACAGACACTGACTCCTGTGAGCCCGACTTCATACAGGTCACCATACATGGCTCCCCAGCCCTGGGCTATAACAACCACAGTGGGTTTCTCACACTTGCGAGGGTCAAGCCCAAGATCCCCGATTCCTCTTGAGACGATAGGACGGATATATGCATCTTTAAGGTTGTTTTTCCTGAGCGTTTCAAGAATTATTTCGGTCATCTCTTCTTTTGTAAGGGGGATGTCCATTGCAATTGCTTTTGCTGAGTCATAGAGCCTGTCAACATGCTCTTTTAACTTAAAAACACGCCCGTTGTATGCCCTAATTCCTTCAAAAACACCGTCACCATAGAGGAAGCCATGGTCATAAACCGAAACTTTGGCTTCGGATTTGGGAACAAAGCTCCCATCAAGATAAATAAGTAACTCACTCATTTGCGAACAATCCTTTGCAATTTTAGTACTATTATAGGGTTTATCTCTTCTCCTGACACTTTAATCAAACAAACCTTACACAGATCTGATTGCACTACTCGCTCCTCTATTCATTGAAGTTACGAGTTGTTCATGGGTTCTTAACGGAACTCAAAGCTTGAGGGGAAGTTTTCCGTACTGTAACTTTTAGATGAAACGTTAAATATAGCGGTATATACTGAATATATTTTATAATTCCGCTTTTACGTAGATACTTTTAAGATTTTTACATTACTGATTCACGCGTTCATACAAAAAGCTTTTATGTTAGAAGGCTCATTTCGTATTCCGCAGTAGGAACAGCAAAGAGGGCTCGTGGCTTAGCCAGGATATAGCGCTGGGCTTCTAACCCAGACGTCGGGGGTTCAAATCCCTTCGAGCCCGCTTTATTCTCTACTATTTTCCAATGCTGAGCAAAACACTCTCATTCTCTTATCTTCTACACATCTATCCTTTTTCTGTAAAACTCCATATTCCCTTACGTGCACCTTTCTTACTCAACTCTTTGTGCGTAGAGACTCTCTGGCACAGATGCAGCTTTACTAGAGCACGCGCAATTTTTACTTTAAAACACTTGAATTCAAAACCGAAGATTCACAAAATAAGGCTTAAACTCTGAGATATCGAAGAATTAAGTAAGTAAAAGCTAAAAAATTGAATTAAAATGCAAAATTAAGAAAAATCGCTTGCCGGAAAACATTGAAATTTCCGGCTCAGACCTTCATTTTTTCCAGGCATGGATAAAAGTTTCATCGCTGGGTATCGCCGCCCTTGGTGCTGGGAACCATTTCATATCTTTCTCCTGATGGCATAAGTATTGCCAGAAGGATATACAGGAAAATGCCAATTCCCTGCAAAGCAAGAGCCGCAAAAGCGAGCCTTATGAATGTAGGGTCAATGCCAAAGTATTCCCCCAGCCCGCCGCAGACTCCAAAGAGCATACGGTCTTTCTTGCTTTTAGTCAGGCGCTTCTTCATGGTATAAGTGGTGCGCTTTTCTTCCCTGGCTTCCTCCTTTACTTTTTCTCTGGCTTCCTCTTCTTTTCTCTCCCCAGGTTCTATTATGACTCTCTCTTCCATTTCTTTAGGCTTTGTCCAAGATTTCTCTGTGTAGCCGGTTTCAATTTCTCCCGAAGCCTTGAAATCGCTTTCATCCGGGATTTTTCTCTCTTCGAATGTGGGACTCTCTGCGGCTTTTTCCATTTCTTTAGGCTTTGTCCAGGATTTCTCTGTATACCCGGTTTCAATTTCTCCCGGAGCTTTGAAGACTTCCTTTTCTTTTCTCTCCTCAGGTTCTATTATGACTCTCTCCTCCACTTCTTCAGGCTTTGTCCAGGATTTCTCTGTGTAGCCGGTTTCAATTTCTCCCGGAGCCTTGAAATCGCTTTCATCCGGAATTTTTCTCTCTTCAATTGTGAGACTTCCTGCGACTTTCTCTTCCATACCTTCAGGCTTCTCCCAGGATTTCTCTGTATAGCCGGTTTCAAGTTTCTCTTGAGGTTTGAATTCGCTCTTTGTCGGTTCTTCTCTTTTTAGGGATTCGCCGCTTCCACTGGTCACATCGGTTTTTCTCTCAGATTTCATACCTCTTTCATATTCGGCTTTAACTACCCCTGGAACTTCAAAAAAACTCCCCTTAGTTACCTTTTTTTCTTGAGATTTGGGATTTTCCTGCATAATGATTATTCTATTTTTGAGGATTTATATTATGCTGTACCTTTTTCATCTTCTTTATTATTTTCATTTTTTTCTTCGATTTCAGTGACGTTCCGAACAGCTGCATTTTTCTCACTGCGAAAAATTCCGTATAGCATCAGAGGCAAAAGCAAAATCGCAAAACCCAGCTTCATGTCTTCGGGAAGAAATTCTTTTGCAGTACCAGCGGTTGCGACCGCGTTTATTCCTGGTTTCAGGTAGAACCAGTCCAGCACAAATCCTGCACTCAGGGCACAGAGGGAAATCACTCCCAGATATAGGGCTGCCGAACGTTTTCCTAGGAAGGGGGCAACCATAGTTATAGTTGCTGCATTGGTTGCCATACCTGCAAGAAGGAAAATAAAAGCTGTGCCCGGACTCATCCCTTTGGCTACGAGACTTGCGGCAAGTGGGGTAGAAGCGTAGCGCAGATGTAAAGGGGAATTCCTATCAGAAGCATTAAAAGCATTGATCCAAAACCGTTTCCCAGATAATTCTGGATAAGGCGTTCGGGACTGCATATGAAATTATTCCTGCAAACACAATCCCTATGAGCATCCATCTGGAAATCTCTCTTGGCAGCTCGATTTAGGCATATTTTATCCCTTTAATCAGCCTGGCTTTTATCGATTATGCTCATCCGCAATATAGTAAATCGTAAATTTTCCTTCCTTTCTAAACTTGTGGTAATCAAGGAAGTAGCCAGAATTTCACTCCACCTTTATTTTTTTGTGCCTTTCATAAAAACAGTACAAAGATAAAAAAGACTGCAAGAACAGAGAGGGCTTTCCAGTCGTCCTTCTGCATGGAAAGCTCATGCATTGAGGTCCGCCTGCTTCCCTGATATCCTCTGCTCTCCATTGCAAGAGCCAGTTCTTCGGCGTCCCTGATCACGCCTCTCAGCAGGGGAATCGCAAGGGCAGGAACGGAACGGAGAGGATTTTTCACAGAATCCATGCCTCTTGCAGCCTGAGCCGCTTTTGTACGTTCAACTCTCTCAAACAGAAGGGGAAGAAACGCTATAGAGATATTCATCATCGTAGCAAGCTCAAAAGATGTGATTCCAAGCCATCGCAGGGGTAAAGGTCTTAGCATTCTCTCTATGCCGCAGGTAATTGCAGATGGATCGGTACTGGCTGTCAGGAGGGCTGCAAAAAGCAAAAGAAGTACAAATCGGGCAGCAAGCTTTAGCCCCGTCTCCAGCCCTTCAAGCGTCGGTTGCAGAATCCAGCACGAAGCAAGAGATTTTCCATCGGTAAAAAATAGCTGTGCTAGAAAAATAAAAATTATAAACAACATCATAGGCCTTACTGCTCTAAAAAATATTTTCATTGGCAGCCCTGAGAGCGAAGCAAGGGCAAAGAAAAACGCGAAAAGCGCCGCTACTCCTGCAAAATTCTCAATCCTGAACGTCAGAATTCCAAGCAGCATTACTGCTGCAATTTTTGTCCTGGGATCAAGCCTGTGAAGAAAGGAGGCTCCGGGCACGTAACTGAATACAGGTTCCTGCATATTCCATCACGTTTCCCCTGTAAAGCATTTTTCAGGAATTTTTCCGGTTCTTTCCGTTTCAATCCCTCTTGGTTTCAGTTCTCATTACTTTTTTTCCAGTCTAATTTCTGTTATTCTCTTTTTCAAAAGCGGATTTTAATTTCAGGATCTCTTCAAGAGCATCTTCAACCGTGAATGTTGCAGGGTTTACTGGCAATCCTCTAGCTCTGAGTTCTTTTATCATGGAGGCTATAGGCGGAAGAGGTATGCACCCTTTTTCAAGGTAGCTTTCCCGGCTGCCCTGAAAGGCTATTTTTCCCTCCTTTATGAGCACGATTGTTTCCAGTAATGGGAAGAACCCTTTGAGATTATGGGTAACCGTTATAACTGCGGTCCCTTTTTCTTTTATTTTTTTGAGAGCTTCAAGAATTTCCTTTTTTCCAGCCGGATCAAGCCCTGTTATGGGCTCGTCGAGTACCAGGTAATCCGGCCTGAGGGCAAGAGCACTTGCGATAGCAACTCTTTGCATTTCTCCTCCACTCAGGCTGAAAGGATCTCGAGTAAGTACGGTCAGATCAAGAGAAACAGCCTCAATTGCCTCATACACTCTTTCCTCGGTTTCTCTTTTCGAGCACCCGAAGTTCAGAGGTCCGAAGGCTATTTCCTGATATACAGTCTTACAAAAAAGCTGGTCAGCAGCCTGCTGAAAAACCATTCCTATCTTGCGTTTCACCTCTTTTGAAGAGGGATCAAGCCCATCCACGAGAATTTTTCCGGTTTCCGGCTTCAAAAGCCCATTGAAAAGTTTTGTGAGAGTAGATTTCCCTGCACCTTTTTCCCCCAGTATTCCCACAAACTCTCCTTTCTCTATTCGCAGGTTAATGTTTCTTAAAGCAGGCGTTTCCAGAGGGGTCTTTCTGGAATAGGAGAAACTTACGTTTTCAAGAATAATCGGCATATTTCCTCTGCAAAGTTTTGCGGGGAAGAAGTTTTTTCCCAGGGGATTGTTACTCCATGCATTCTCAGTTTCTCGGCGAGCTCAGTCAGGGAAGGCAAGGCAAGTCCCAGGCTTTGGAGAAAAGTATCAGAAAAAACGCTTTCAGGGTCTCCATCAAGCCTTATTCTTCCTTTTTCCATGACAAGAATTCTATCTGCGTCATGGAGTTCTTCGAGATTATGAGTAATATATACAATTGTTTTTCCTTTTTTATGTAATTTTTTTATGGTTTCGAGGACAGCCATTCCGGACTCCGGATCCAGCATGGAACTTACCTCGTCAAAAATAAGGCATTCAGGTCTCATTGCAAGAACTCCTGCCAGAGCCACACACTGTCTCTGTCCTCCACTCAGCGTTTTTGGAGATCGATGCCTGTATTTTTCAAGCTCGGTTTCAGCAAGCGCCATATCCACACACTTTCTGATTTCCACAGGAGGAAGGCAGAGATTCTCTGGACCGAAAGCTAGATCTTCTTCAACTGTCCTGCCCACAAATTGAGTTTCAGGGTTCTGGAAAACAATTCCCACAAACTTCCGGATTCCCTTAAGTTTTGAAGGGTCACAGGTATCCATTCCCCTTACCATTACCCTGCCAGTTTGAGGTCTCAGAAGCCCGCTGAGCAGGAGGGCAAGTGTAGATTTTCCGCTACCATTTTTTCCTATTACCCCTACAAATTCTCCTTTTTTTATATCTAGATTTATATTCTTAAGCGCAGGGGTACCGTCAGGATAACTATAACTTACTTTTTCAAGCCTGATCATGCTTATTCGAAATTTTATTTCTTTATCTTAAATTTTCTGGAAAACTCGGTTTCTTTTCAACTTCAATCCTTTTTAAAAATTAGAAATAGGAGATTTTTAAAGTTCATGGGTTGAAGCAATATATGCCGCAACTGCAGCTTTTACGACCTCTCCAGGCAGAAATGGAATGACACCAAGAGTAAAGGCTGTTCTGGGATCAATTTCAGCTACAAGCATCAATTGAATAAACCCGCAGGCATAGATAACGAAGACTGTTGCGCTCATGTTAAGCGCATTAACGAAGAAGCTGGGTTTGCCAGCGCTTTCAACCTTTTCGGAAAGCTTTCCTATTATATAAGCCGCCAGGATGAAGCCGATTATATATCCGCCTGTTGGCCCGAGGAGCACTCCCATTCCGGAAGTACCTCCTGCAAACACAGGAAGCCCTGCTATGCCGAGCAAGGTATACACTATCATGCTCAGTCCTCCCCATTTGCTTTTCAACATGCTTCCGGCAAGCAGGACAAAGAATACCTGCAGTGTAACAGGGACAGGAGAGAAGGGTACAGGAATCTGTATGTAAGCTCCTGCGGCAGTCAATGCCGCAAAAAGGGATGCGAAAACCATCATTCTGAGCTCAGGAGTATGAGTGAAATAGGAATCGTTGTTTTTTGTATGCACACTTTTTCCTCTTAATGTTTTTACTCGGTTTTTCAATTTCTCGCCTTTTTCGGACCTTTCAAAGCTTTTCTGCCTCGAAATTGGCAGTTAAGATAATTCGGTGCAGTTAAAAGCTAGTAATAAAGACATGACATATGATATAATTAGTATAGATTGAACCTAACTGATGGAACTCCAAACTAATATAGATTGAATATAACTGATCTATACTTATGTAAACTGATGAAGATCACGATACTTATGTGAACTGATGAAGATCACGATACTTAGTGAACTGATGACTCACGATACTTATGTGAATTAATTAAATCGAAATTGACTAACAGAGTCTGTGGTGCTGATAGAAACCGGGAATTGTGGCAGTTCTGTCAGCCTTATAACGATAGCTCCATAAGCGCCAATTCCCAACTTATGAAAGCGATTGGGGATCTAAGGTATTGTTAACCTTGTTAGGTTTAATGGTTTACATTGGATTTAAAACTTTCCTGAAGAATCAACTCTTATTTTGTTGGCTTACCTTTCTCCCTCCTGAGCGATAATTTGATATACATCTTATGCCGGTATTATGGATACTTCACCTGAGATACAAATTCAGCAGGCAGATGCTAGATTGTATTCTTCAGGAAAACATTTCGTGGGCGCGTGGCCTAGCCCGGATATGGCGGCAGCCTCCTAAGCTGTAAATCGGGGGTTCAAATCCCTTCGCGCCCGCTAATTTCCTTTAACCTGCTTTTTTACAAAATATTTCCGTGTGAACTATGGAAAATTTCTTATCTGTCGAGAGAGTAAGTCCATTGCAGTACACGGTATATTTTTATATATAAGCCAGTGCAGCCCATTCTATTAAAAATAAAATGTCACCTAAGAGGAAACACGAATTGATCAGGAAAGCCAGGGTAGATGACGTTGTTGTAATGAAGCAGATCATCAATACTTATTCGAAGGAAGAGCAAATGCTCCCCCGTTCACTGAGTGAGATGTACGAAAATATCAGGGATTATTACGTCTGCGAGATTGATGGAGAGGTTGTGGGTTGCTGTGCCCTGCATGTAGTATGGATAGACCTCGCAGAGATACTTGCCCTTGCCGTGAATCCCAAGTGTGCCAGGAGAGGAATAGGTACAAAGCTTGTCTCGGCCTGCCTTAAGGATGCTGAAAATCTTGGCATGAAGGAAGTTTTTGCGCTTACTTACGTGCCTGAATTTTTCGAAACAATGGGCTTCAAGATTGTAGATAAGAATAGCCTTCCCAGGAAAATCTGGTCTGGTTGTCTGAGATGCCCCAAGTTTCCGGATTGTAATGAAGTTGCTGTCCTGAAATCGATCAATTCTTGAATTTCTTCCGAAACAGTTATTTCTTCCGAAACTGTTCTTTACTATTTTTCTTTTCATAAGAATTTAAATAGAATTCACAGTGATTCGATTTATGGTATTTAAATCAAATGTAAACTGCCAGAAACAAAAATTATTTATCCAAGCTGTCCCTTTTTTAGGTTATCCTAATTATCTGGTCTAAAGTCAGGCATATGTTGGCGGGATGATATTAATGAACATCGATAGATTTGAAGAATATCTTGAGACTATTCTCTACCTTATTAGAAAGAACAAGGGACCTGCAAAGACCAAACAGATCTCTGAAGAACTCAACGTATCTCCGCCGAGCGTGACGGAGATGATAAAAAAGTTATATTCTTCGGGACTTGTAGAGTATACACCTTATCAAGGAGTCGAATTGACAGAAAAAGGAACTGACCAAGCTCTCAAGATTAAAAGAAAGCATCAGGTGCTTGAAACTTTCCTGGTTGACGTCCTGGATTTCAATAGGAAGGATGCCCATAAAGAGGCTTGCGAACTTGAGCATGCAGTATCTGATGCCGTACTTGAGAGACTCTACGAGTTCCTTGGAAGTCCAGAATACTGCCCTGATGGAAACCCTATCAATCTTGACAAAAATAACATCAGACGAGATGAGAAGTTCATTCCACTTGACGAGATGGAAGAGGGAAGTTCAGGAAAAGTCGCGCGGGTAACCCTCCCCAGGGAAACAAAGGAACGCCTGATCTCCCTCGGTATTCTTACCGGAGAAGACATTGAGGTAAGGCGCAAGCAAAAACAGGGTTGTATTTCGGTCATGGCAGTAGGATCAGAAATTGCTCTTGGAAGAGACATTGCAAAGAAAATTTTCATATCTCCTAAAAGCAAAAACGTGTAAAAACGCAGAGAAGGCATACTAATGGCACAAAGCTGAATAACAGGAGGTGTGATCAGAATTTCCAGCTCATGTTGCACTTCCGAAAGTGGAGATAAAAACAAAAGTCCCTATGATATGACAATTGCTTTCATAGGGAACCCAAGCGTTGGAAAAAGCGTTTTTTTTAGCAGGCTTACCGGGGTAGGTGTTGAAGTCTCGAATTATCCTGGCACGACAGTTGCACTTAGGAGAGGAATTGTAAAAGCCAGGGGGAAGACTATTGAAGTTGTTGACCTGCCAGGCATTTATTCCCTTGGAACTACAAACGAAGACGAGAAGGTAACCAAGAGATTTCTGATTGAGGAACGGCCGGATATTATCGTTAATGTCCTTGATGCGAGCAGGCTTGAGAGGAATCTGTACCTTACCCTTCAGCTTCTGGAACTTGATATTCCTATGGTTATTGCGTTAAATCAGGTGGATCTGGCTGCAGACCTTGGGGTTCTCGTTGATGTTGACAGACTTTCTGAACTGCTTGGTCTGCCTGTAGTGCCAACTGTCGCTACCTGGGGGGTAGGACTCGATGACGTAATGCTTGTAGCCCTTGAAGAACAGGGTAAGATTCAGGAACATCACAGGGTAGGATACAGCCCGTTGATTCGCCAGGCTCTTTCCAGCCTGGACTATGCTTTTCCCGATGTCCCTCCAAGTGTAAAAACAGCAGCTCTTCTGAACGATGCAGAGTTTGTAGAACTTTGCTGTATGCCACCTGAAGCTAACGCGTTGCTCTCTTCTGCCAGGCGATTAAGGCATAATCTGGAGATAGAACATGGAATTTCGGTGCCTGAAACTGTTGCAAGAGATCTTTATGGGGAAGCCGGATATATTGTGGACAGCGTGGTTTCAAGGTTCGAACCTAAAAAAAGTTTGAGGGAAAAAATAGATGCTATCCTTACCTCCCCTCACTTTGGAATTGCTGTACTTATATCTGCCCTGCTCCTTACTTTCCTTCTTGTTTTCCGGGTAGGAGGTTTCCTTGAAACCTGGATTGTGGATGAAGTCTTTGAGCCTTACGTGATCCAGCCTGCTGAAGCCGTAACTTCAGATATGTCGCCTATCCTGGGAAACCTGATCGTGTATTCTCTCAGGGGAGTAGAAGCCGGATTTGCGATTGCAATTCCTTATATTGCAGTCTTTTACGCAATTCTTTCCATTTTCGAAGATTCGGGCTATCTTACCAGGGCAGCTTTTCTGCTGGATAATCTCACGCACAAGCTTGGGCTTCATGGGAGAGCCGTGATCCCTCTTGTTCTTGGCTTTGGCTGCAATGTTCCTGCAATTATGGCAGTGCATGCTCTTGGTACGCGGCGGGAAAAGAGAATTGCTTCCGTTCTTATTTCCCTTATTCCCTGCTCTGCAAGAACGGTTATCATCCTTGGGCTTGTAGGAACATTCGTAGGCTTCTGGCCTGCAGTTTCAATATATGTTCTTGAGGTGTTTATTATTGTCAGCCTGGGATGGATTCTGGGAAGAAGTCTTCCAGGTCAGAGAAGTGGGTTTATCATGGAAATGACTCCTCTCAGGAAGCCTGGACTGAAATCTACTATCAAAAAAACATGGATGAAGAGTCGGGAGTTTGTCTACATTGCTTTTCCACTTCTGCTCATCGGAAGTGCTTTTTTAGGAGTTGCCGATGCCCTGGGACTTCTTTCCATCTTTCAGGACTTTGTCGAGCCCATATCTGTAGGTCTGCTGGGGCTTCCATCATTTGCGGTAACAGCTCTGGTCTTTGGAATTCTTCGAAAAGAAATGGCTCTTCAGATCCTTGCCGTACTTGCAGGTACAGCTAACTTTGCAGCTGTATTAACACCTGTTCAGATGTATCAGTTTGCTGTAATTACAACCATCTATATTCCCTGTGTGGCAACAATTGCAGTACTGAAACACGAACTTGGAACAAAGGATACGGCTCTGATAGTCTCCTTTACCATATTACTGGCTCTCTGTATGGGTATCCTCATACGGGTTTTTGGGCCTTCTTTCCTTTAACTTTTTTCCCCTTTTTATTCGTGGCTTTAGAGTTTTTCCTGTTCTTACTGGTGTTAAAAAGCAGCATTCTTCCTTTATAGCTTTTCAGGATTATTTTATGAAAGACAAGTTTTTTATCAAAAACATAACATTTATATATTAATAAGCCTGTTTTCTCTTTTCCAAAGTATTCTGCTTTTACCGCAAATTATTAATATCTGGTACATAGTGTTTATTCCCGATGACCCGAATTACCAATCACTTACACAAAAACGTGTTGAGTGTTATTATGGATATAATTGAAATGGATCATTTCCACGAGCCTGAACTTGACGAGGTTCATTCTTTCCTTGAAAGTACCGGAACTCATGGTTCTGTTGTTAACGGAACCGCTGTGGAAATGGACTGTACATTTTCCAAAGTTCAATCACAGGAGAGTGTACTGGTTTTCAAGGATTCCCTTTCATCCATTAACTAACACTTCCCTTTAAAATATTTTTCAACCCCGACTGAAATCCAGCTCTTTAACTCATTTTATTTTTGAGTTAAGCCTGGGTTTCATTCCCCTATTTTGCAGTATTGATACCTTTTTCTCTGAACCTTAAACTGTGAATCTTACTCAGGGTTTAAACGTTGACGTTATTCCCATCCGGCTGTTCAGAAAGCTTGAGGTCCCTCAGTTTCTCATTACTGATTTCATAATGCATATATCGAAAATTATTTATCCAAATTATTTTTCTGATTTATTCTCTCTTTTCCCCTGGAAAGAACCTTTTTATTTTCTAATATCCCTTTCTATATTTTTTGCCTGTGCTTTCAGATGGTTTATGCGAAATATTTCCTTAAATTTAAGTAAAAAATATTCCATTCTTACTTAAAGAGGAGTTCTATAAAACCGCAATAATACTATCGATTACCATATATATTTAAAGTAAGATTACATGTACTTTGTACATATTATTTAAATTTCTATGATCTAATCGATTTAATTATAATTGTGCTGATTTGCCTTGCCCCCCAGAAAATCTCAGGCAATTAGGAAATCGGAACCCGAATTTGTTATAAGAGGTATTTTAATGAGAACTGGACAGAGGGACGTGCATAATACACCGCTTAAAAGGCGACTGTCAATAACCTACGAAGAGCTCGAGACTCTTAAGAAGTCAATAAAGGTTTCGGTTCTCAATGAACTGCGGGCCGAAATGGAAAACGTTTCCGATCATGACTCTATCAAGGATCTTGTCCTTTCCGAAATCAGGACAGAGCTTATGGGAATCCCCAACCCTGCTTTGCTCAAGGCCTCAATACTTAATGAATTAAGAATGGAATTGAAAGTATCTGGGGAAAACGAATCGGAAGCAGCTGACCGGAAGCTAAAGGAACTTGCGGGCATTCAGGATGGGCTTGTCCGCGAATTGCTAGACCAGAAAATGCTTATAAAGAAACTGGAAACACAGATAGGAAATCTCACCAAACAGCTGGAGGATGCGAAAATTGCTGCGTCAGCAGTTCCACCTTCTGTTGTTTCGCCTTCCATTGCTCTCGCACTTCCTGAGGACCCTCTGGACCTTCCACCTCTTTCCAGAAAGCTCAGGCAAAAACCTGAGCCCAGAAAAGAAAGCCCGGCATACAGACTAGGCGAATTCAGGGAAGCACCTGCCTCTCTTCCGGGCACAAATGCAAAGGTTCAGCTGAAGCTCAGAGAGATAGAGCCAGCAGAACTTGACAGAGAAGAGGTCGAAACAAAGTGTGAATATATTATTGCAGAAAGCGGGGATAAAAGACGGCTTAAAGGTGCTGTAAGACAGCAGCCGTCGATTAGAGAACCTCCAAGGCAGCAACCCTCGATAAGAATGGGGCCAGGGCAGCAGTACTCAGGACCCTCATTCCCTCAAAGACAACCCCCTGTTGTTAGAACGGACCCTGTGAAACCCCAACCTGAAGATGACTATAAGTGTGAATACATAATCGCCGAGAAAACTACGAAAAAACACTTCATAGAAGAGTCCGTGGATGTGCGGGAAAAAGAAGATGCTGAACTTATAATTTGCAGCCGGAAACCTTTTCGGTCTAAATGAGGCTTAAAAAAACAGAAACTTTCTCAAAAACGTAAAATTACAGAGGCATTCTGTGTATATAAAAGAGATTGAATTTGTTAACTTTAAGTCCTTCGGAAAAAAAGTAAAGATTCCCTTTTATAATGACTTTACCACGATTTCCGGTCCTAACGGAAGTGGGAAGTCTAACATAATAGATGGAATTCTCTTTGCACTTGGGCTTACCAGTTCAAGGACTCTTCGGGCTGAAAAGCTGACTGATCTGATTTACAATGGTGATGCGGTGAAAAAGCCTGATTTTGCCCAGGTTACAATTCGTTTTGACAACTCTGACCGCAAGTTGCCCCTGGAACTTGATGAGGTTGAAATATCACGAAAAATCCGTCGAACAAAAAGCGGATATTACAGCTATTTTTACTTCAATGGAAAAGCCGTAAGCCTTGGAGAAATCCATTCCCAGCTTGCTAAAGCAGGGATAACGCCTGAAGGGTACAATGTGGTCATGCAGGGAGATGTAACGCAAATTATCTCCATGACTGCTGTGGAAAGAAGAAAAATTATCGACGAAATCGCAGGGGTTGCAGAATTTGACGAACGTAAGCAAAAGGCACTTGGGGAACTTGAGGTTGTAAGACAGCAAATTGAACGTGTGGATATAATCCTTGAAGAAGTACGCACCCAGTTAGGAAAACTGGCTGGGGAACGTGAGCAGGCCTTAAAATACCAGGCTCTTAAGGCTGAGAAGACCAAATTCGAGGGATATGTCCTGCTTTCCAGGCTCAAGGATGCAAGGGCTGAACTGCGCAATGTAGATAAGGAACTTTCAGGCAAGGAAGATCATCTTGAGAAAGTCCAGCTCATCCTGAACGAGAGAGTGCAGGAACTTCAGGCTCTTGAAGAAACCCTGGAAAAACTTTCCCTTGAAATCCAGAAAAAAGGAGAAGATGAGCAACTTCAGGTTAAGAGGGAAATTGAGGAGATAAAGGGAGAGATCTCCCGCTGCGTAGATAGTATCGAGGTTTCGGAATCCGAACTTGAGGAAATGGACTCAAGACGCAGGAAAGCCTTTGTAGAAATCGATTCCACCAAGGGCAAGGTCACGGTACTTGAGGAAAAAATCGAAGCAGAGAACCTGAGAAAAGACAGCATCTCCTCAGAGCTTTCCGAGCGCAAAACCGAACGCATGCTGCTTCATAGCAAGATCGCGGATATTGACGCAAAGTTCGCTGCTACACGAGATGAGCTCATGGCAGCCAGGAAGAACCTTGAGGATGCAAAAAACGAGAAAAACGAGCTTATCCGAACTGAGGATCGACTCCTTGATGCCCTCAGAAGAAAATCTTCGGAAATCAGAGAGATCGAAAACCAGATCCAGGATGCTGAAGCTGCAGTTGCTTCTTCTGACAGTGACACTCTTTCTGTAAAGTATGAGCTTGAAAAGCTTTCTGAAAGTCTGGAATCCCTTATTCTTGATCGGGATGATATTGAAAGCAGCTATTTCAGGATAAAGGAAGATATCAGGAAACTTGAAAACAGGCTTCATAGCCTTCAGCAGGAATACACAATCACGGAAGCAAGAGTGAGGGCTTCAGAACAGGGAGGTGGTTATTCCAGGGCTGTAGAGATGGTAATAGGGGCTGCAAGGCAGGAGGACCTTCTCGGAATTCATGGAACCATTGCCCAGCTTGGAAAAGTTGACAGGCAGTACTCAACAGCCCTTGAGATTGCTGCAGGAAACCGGATGCAGGCAATTGTTGTGGATACGGACGCCAATGCCGCCGAAGCAATAGAATACCTGAAGCGCAGAAAAGGAGGGCGAGCTACTTTCCTTCCCCTCAACAAGATGAGAGAATCCAGACGGCTTGAAGACCTGAGTTATGAAAGTGGGGTAATAGGGTATGCAATTGACCTTATTGAATTCGATCCCTGTTTTGAGCCTGCTTTCTGGTATGTTTTCCAGGATACCCTTGTTATGGAAAACCTTGCAAGTGCCCGCCGCCTTATCGGAAAGGTGAGAATGGTCACCCTTGAAGGCGAACTTCTGGAAAAGAGCGGAGCAATGGTAGGAGGATCAATTTCCTCTAAATCAGGAATTTCCTTTGCTGCTGCGGAAAAAGATAAACTCCTTGAACTTGCAGAGGAGATAAGGTCCCTGGATGCAAGCCGGAATGCAGCTATAAGTAAACAGGACAGCATTGAAAGTCACCTTTTTGAGTTAAGCCGGAAAATCCGGGATTGTGAGGCTACGATTTCACGCAAGGAGCGCCAACTTGAGGAGATTGCAGGCAGGGAGGCAAAACTTGCTGAACTTCTTGAAGCCAGGCAGGCTGACCTCAAAGCAATCGAGGAGTCCAGGGCAGAACTCAGGGCTGAAATGGACAGAGTGATTGCGGAAAAAGCAGAGAAGGAAAAAACTGTATCTGAATTTGAGGCTCAGATTTCAGGGCTTGAGGCAAAACTTGCTGATTCTCCTCTGCCTGAAATTAATAAAAAAATCGAGTTTGTTGATGAGGAACTCCGCCGGCTTGATGGTAGAATTCGGGATACTGAAGCTACCCTGAATGCACTGAGGCTTGAAAAAGAGTATGCTGAACAGAAGATTGCTGAGGCGAAGGAGCTTATCCGGGAACTTGATGAAAAGAAAGCTTCAAGACTGGAGAAAATTAACTCCCTGAAGATAAAAATAAAAGAGTTTGAGAAAAAACTTGAGGAAAAGAAAGCCAGAGAGCTTGAACTCTCGGACGAGCTAATAGGGCTCCAGAGAGAGCGGGAAAGCGTTCAGGCTGAACACAGCGCCGTCAAACGCAGGGTGAGTACTGCTTCAACTACCCTTGAGAAGGCAAGGCAGCAGGTGCTTACGCTCACAGCTACGAGAAACGCTCTCTTTGACCAGGAAAAGCAATTAGTTGAAGAAATCCTGAAAAGAGGCATAGAGGAAACTGATGAGGTTCCGAATTACGAAACCGTTTACATGCGGATTCAGGCAATCGATGAGGCTCTCAGGCAGCTTGAGCCCGTGAACATGAAGGCAATTGATGAGTATAATGAAGTAGAACTCAGGCTTTCGGATTTGCAAGGAAAGCGTGACACTCTCTTTACCGAGAGAGAGCAGCTTCTTGAGCGCATCGACCAGTATGAGCAGTTAAAGCGGGACGCCTTTATGGATGCTTATACAAGCATAAATGCCAATTTCAAGGAAATTTTCCATGAACTCTCCGACGGCATGGGCGAGCTTCTACTTGAAGATCCTGATGACCCTTTTGCAGGAGGGATGATTCTCCGGGCTCAACCAAAGGAAAAAACTCTCCAGCGGATCGAAGCCATGTCTGGAGGAGAAAAAAGCCTTACCGCGCTTGCCTTCATTTTCGCCATCCAGCAATACCGTCCTGCTCCTTTCTATGCATTTGATGAGATTGATATGTTTCTGGACGGCTGGAATGTTGAAAGGGTTTCAAGACGTGTAAAAGCCTCAGGATCGAAAGTCCAGTTTATTGTTGTATCTCTAAGAAAACCGATGATCCAGGCTGCGGCAAGGACAATAGGGGTTACGATGCAGGAAAATAATCTTACGAGCATTACCGGGGTGAAGCTCAATGGCTGAACTTATGGATAACGGGGGAGCAGCTCTTGAAGTTCCGCGGCTTCAGGCCCATACGACTCGTGAATCCGAAAACAACTCTCTTTTTGCAAATCCTGAAACTTATGGGCTGCCAACCACTCTTTCTTGCCTTGGAATTGATTGGAATCTCCTTGATATTTCGGAATTTGAGACTTACGAGCCTCTGGGTATACTTGTTGAACTTGCACGAGACGGAAAAATCAATCCCTGGGATATAGACATCGTACATCTCACTGACAGTTTTCTTGGAAGAGTGGAAGAACTCAAACAGATGGACCTGAGAATCTCCTCAAGGACGCTTCTTTATTCTGCAATTCTCCTGCGCATGAAATCTTCGGGAATCCTCGAAGTAGAGGAGGAAGAGGTCGATGCGTTTGAGCTGGATTTCCCTGACGATCCAGATTTTCCTGAACCTGAGGAATTTCCCGTCCCTAAGCTTCCTGTCCGCCGGATTTCCACAAGGCCAGTAACGCTCAATGAATTAATTCTTGAACTCAAAAAAGCCGAAAAAAATCTTTCCAGAAGAAACGAGAAAAAAGCCAGCAAGGGTTCAGAAGAACCCGATCTTCGTCCCCAGCTTACTACCGGGGACGTTCTGGGGATTGCTCACGAAGAAGCCATTAGTTCACGGCTGGCTATTTTATGGTCAAAGCTTTCAGAGCTATTTATGAAGCAGCCTGTAGTGGAGTTCTCCAGTTTCATTGAATCAAGTGATGACAGGATTATGGATTATCTTTCCCTTCTCTTCCTTGCTTCAAACAGGAAGATATGGCTCTTTCAGGACGAACTTTTTGAGGAATTATATATTTATCCTGGAGAAGAATCTGGATTTTCCACGGAAGCTAACCCATCTCTTTTCCACGAGATGAAGTTAAAATCAAAAGCTGAACTTTAAATCAAAAGCTGAACTTTCGAAACCTTAAACTAAAGGTTCGCCAGTACCGAGTACCTATTAGCCTGATTAAAGAATACTTTTATTCTTTCTGGAAGTGAGATTTATGAGTGAGCTTGAGATTATCGAAGCCGCACTTTTTGTTGCTGGCAGGGCAGTAAGCCTCGAAAAGCTTGCGAAAATCACAGGGAAACCAAAAAAAACTGTCCTTTCGGCGGTAAAAGAATTGACAGAGATATATTCTTCCCGCGGATCCGGAATCGAAATCCTTGATCTTGGGGAGCGTTATGTCATGCAGGTCAAGCCCGAATATTCCGAACTCATGCGAGAACTCGCCCCAAAGGAGCTTTCAGCCCCCAAACTTCGCACTCTTTCAATGATTGCCTATCATCAACCCCTGCTCCAATCAGACCTCATTGACATGAGAGGAAGTGTAGCTTATGACCATATAAAGGACCTTATAGAGCGAGGCTTTGTGAAGTCTGTGCCCTGTGGGAGAAGCAGGCAGCTTTCAACAACTCCTCTTTTTGCCGATTATTTCGGGCTCAAAAGAAATGACCCAAAAGCCATAAAAGAGAAAATCCTTGAACTTTTGAGATCCCAGGGAGAGCAAAGTGAAATCAACCGCTGGATAGGGAAGAAGACTATTGCCGTGACTCCCATGTATGAGTCTCTCATGAATATGTGCGGAATCAAGGAATACTTCGTAACCAATGCTTATTCACCTTCAAAGGAGGAAATTTCTCGCCTACTTGAGGCCGACGTGGTCGTGATCTCGGCAGGTTATTCCGATACTGTACGGCAGTATTGTGACGGAGAAATCCTTGAGGTGCATTCAACAACTTTTGAAGACCTTATAGAAGCACTTACTCTACTTGTCGAAGAACTTCCCGATGAAGTGGATCTCAAAACTGTTGAAAATAATATTAAGAAAATTCGAGAAACCAAGGAAAGATACGTTTCTTCTGCTGTCCTTATCAAGAAAAAGGTAAAACCGGCAACTGAAATGGTTTCAAGAATCGTAAACGATCTCTCCCTCGGGATTTCCGCAGATGGAATTCTTATTGCTCCTGATTATGGGGTTTCAAAAAGTGGGGTTAAAATCGAAAAAGATGCCCAGATTCTGATTCCTACTCACCGCAGTGTTGAGGGTGATCTTTTCCAGAGAGTCAGTGCAAAATATGACTCTATTCTTGAAGGTCTTAAAAAGTTTGATAACTGACGTGCTTGAAAAAAGATTTAACCTTTTTTTATCTCTCGTAATTTATTTCTAAACATATGCGTCCTAAATTTAAGTTTTTCTGTTGCGTTTATTCTATATATAAAGCATTTATATACTATGCGGGGTATTTAACTATATCTTTATATACTGGTTAGAGGATATTACTCTTGCTTTATATACTGAGGGTTGACTAATGAGCGAATCTAGCATCAAGATCGAAAATGTGGTTGCATCCACCAAACTTGCTGAAGAATTCGACTTAACTGTTATCGAATCCGAGTTCGAAGGAGCCGAGTACAACAAGCAGAAGTTCCCCGGGCTCGTTTACAGGGTTTCGGATCCTAAAGCTGCATTCCTGGTCTTTACTTCCGGCAAGGTTGTATGTACAGGGGCAAAAAATGTTGATGATGTACATACCGTTATAGGCAATATGGCGAAAAAGCTGAACAGTATCGGGATCAAGACCGTTGAGAATCCCCAGATAACTGTCCAGAACATTGTTGCTTCCGCAGACCTGCACACTATTTTGAACCTTAATGCAATTGCAATAGGGCTTGGGCTTGAAAATATCGAATACGAACCTGAGCAGTTCCCGGGTCTTGTGTACAGAATTGATGAGCCTAAAGTAGTTGTGCTTATCTTCAGTTCCGGAAAACTGGTAGTTACAGGCGGCAAGTCTCCTGAAGATTGCGAGAGAGGCGTAGAAGTCGTCCGCCAGCAGCTAGACAACATGGGACTTCTGTAAGAACCCTCAATATATTTTATATACCCTTTTCTGGAAATAATGTGACTGATATAATTTTACAATAAAACGGATTCTGCGGCACGCGTAGAGGTTCCGGCAAAGGATATGTGTGAAACGTGAACAACGCAGATGTTTGCATTCTTATTCCTACCTTGAATGAAGCTGCGACAATAGGGCAGCTTATCAAGGATTTCAGGCAGGAAGGCTTTTCCAATATTCTAGTTATCGATGGAAACAGCAAAGACGGCACAAGGCAAATTGCAGAGGCTGAAGGCGCAAGAGTTGTCATGCAGACCGGAAAAGGCAAAGGGCAGGCAATAATTCAGGCTTTCAGGCTTATAGAAAACCCTTATGTCGTGATGGTTGACGGGGACGGAACATACCTTGCAAGTGAAGCCCATTCTCTCCTAAAGCCTATTCTGGAAGGCCGTGCCGACCATGTTATAGGCAACCGGCTGGGTAACTATTCCCCTGGTGCTTTTACAAAGCTCAACCTTGTGGGCAACCATCTTATAAACATGTTTTTTGATATTGCTTATGAGGTCGAATTAAAAGATATCCTCTCAGGTTACCGTGCATTTACGCTCGAGAGTGTGAAGGAACTCGAACTTAACAAAACAGGTTTCGAAATCGAGACCGAAATTTCCGTGGAATGCGTTCTTAAAAAGCAGAGGGTTGAAGAAGTTCCTATCACCTACCTCCCTAGAAGTAAGAAAAGCACAACCAAACTAAACCCGGTAAAAGATGGATTCAGAATTGGGTCTACTATTTACGGACTTGCAAAAATGCATAATCCCATGTTTTATTTTGGGATTATAGGTTTTATCTTTATTCTGGCAGGTCTGTTTACAGGAACTTTTGTTGTAGCCCAGTGGTATGAAGGAATTACCCGTATCCCGCTTTCTGTCCTTACAGCCCTGCTAATCATATTCGGTCTTCAGATGTTTATCTTCGGGATTTTAAGCGATTTCATATTAACTCTTCACAGGCAAACCATTCAGTTAATTATGGAAATGAATAAACAGAGAAAATAAGAATACTTTATCCTTCAAGCTCATTGTTTATCAAGTCTGTACTAGAGAATAGATTCATACTAGAGAATAGATTCATACTAGAGAATAGATTCCTTACCTTTTGTGTGGCAGTTGTGATTAAAAATAATAAGAAAGTTGCTATACTTGCTATATTCTTTTTGAAGATGGAACTGTAAACTGGATTTCGGAGAAAGATGCAATGAGAATAAAACGCGAGCTTGAGATGAATGAAATTGTTTTAACTGTAAGTCCTAAGTATTCTGAAGGGTAAAGACACGCAATCTTGAATGCGCGGGTTTCTTCAAAACAATTTTACTTGTCTTTTACTCAAAGGAAGTTTAGCTTTTATTTATAAAACATTTATTTTAATTTTATTTCCTATATTTTTCAACACCTATAGGCGTCTAAGTAAAGTAAACTTGTTCAAGGCTAAAGTTAATTTTTTAAAAAGTGTTATATATAATTACAAGCCTTTTATGTTCTAACTCAACCTTGCCTTAATTACAGCTTAATCTTACAACCAAATTTCATAGATTATAGAAAGCTTGAGGTTAATAATATGACAATCGTGGAAGATGCAAAGAAAGGGATTATTACTGAGGAAATGAAGATTGTTGCAAAGGATGAAGGGCTTGACCCTGAATTCATCCGCCGCGGTGTTGCAGCCGGAAGAATTGTTATTCCAACCTCCCCATACAGGCAGGTAAAGATCTGCGGTATAGGAGAGGGGCTCAGGACCAAGGTCAATGCATCCATAGGCGTATCCTCGGACATTGTCGATGAGGAAATGGAAGTTAAGAAAGCCCAGGCTGCCGAAGCCGCAGGCGCAGACACTCTGATGGAGCTAGGTACAGGTGGGGACTTCCTTGCAATCAGGAAAAAGGTTATTGACAGCATTTCCCTTTCAGTTGGTTCAGTGCCTCTCTACCAGGCTTTCATTGAAGCTGCAAGAAAGTACGGCTCAATTGTGCATATGACTGAAGACGAACTTTTCAATGCAACCGAAGCCCAGGCAAAACTCGGAACCAACTTCATGGCAATCCACACAGGGATCAACAACATCACCCTTGACAGGCTTAAAGCCCACGGCAGGTACGGTGGACTTTGTTCCCGCGGTGGCGCTTTCATGAGCTCTTGGATGCTGCACAACGAAAAGGAAAACCCGCTTTATGAAAACTTCGACTACCTCGTTGAAATCCTCAAGGAACACGAAGTCGTCCTTTCTACAGGCAACGGAATGCGTGCAGGGGCAGTCCACGATGCAACCGACCGCGCCCAGATCCAGGAACTCATCATCAACTCCGAAATGGCTGACAGGGCACACAAACAGGGTGTGCAGGTCATTGTCGAAGGTCCTGGCCATGTCCCACTTGACCAGATTGCAACTAATGTAAAGCTCATGAAGGAAATGAGCGGTCACAAGCCTTTCTATATGCTCGGTCCTCTCGTTACAGATATTGCTCCAGGCTACGACCATATTGTAACTGCAATCGGAGCATCCGTTTCCGCATCTTATGGCTGTGACTTCCTCTGCTACGTGACTCCAGCAGAGCACCTTGCACTTCCGAACATTGAAGACGTGATTACAGGTGTTAAGACATCAAGAATTGCAGCCCATGTCGGTGATATGATAAAGTATCCTGACAGGGCAAGACAGTGGGATCTTGATATGGGCAGAGCCAGAAGGGAACTTGACTGGGAAAAGATGTACTCCCTTGCAATCGACCCTGAACATGCAAGAACAGTCAGGGACAGCAGGGCTCCCGAAGACTCAGATACCTGTACTATGTGCGGCAACTTCTGTGCCCTCAAGATCGTCAACCAGAACTATAACCTCGCAAAATAAGCAGTTACTGGTAAATTTCAGAGTGAAGCCTTCGGGCTTTACTTATCTATTTCTTTTAGGATCATTCTATTTCTTGAGACCATCTTATTTTCTAATTAATTCTCAAGCACATAGCATCTCTTTTTTCGGCAAGTTTTGTTTTCCTTCTTTTCGGGCTTCTATGTAATTTTTCAGTTTCGCCTTTTTGCCCATTGAACAGTTTAAAACCGATAGATTTTTACATTATTATTCTTAAAATATTCAAACCTATCGTTGCTGATTTATTAAAATGCCTGGAACTTTTCTTACAAAACCTGGATGATGTTTTTGATAGCCTGTCAGGGGTAGCGGTTTATGAGATTAAAATCAGTTAAAGGGCTCATAGCTCTCGGAATAATTAAAGGACTTATCACTATTGGGATATTTCTGTTCTTTTCCGTCTTTTCAGAATGTGGGGCTGCTGCGAGTCTAGGGAACTCATCTGAGATCATAAACGAAGAATATACATTTGAAAAACTTGATCCCGATGAGGTTACTACGGAGTGGAATGACTCCTATCTTTTCAGCAGCAGGGAAGAAGCTCTGGAAGAACTTGAGATCTTAAAAAAGAAACCTGAGGAAATAAACGAAACTTTCCGTCCACAATTTGAAAATTTGTCTGGGTCGGTTTTACTTGACTTCCTGAATGCTGAAAAGGAGTTCTCAAAATCTCTTGAGGTTCTTTACGTTTATGCATATACTCAATTTAGTAAAAATGTGAGTGACCCGTTCTTTGTTTCTCTTCTAACGGACTCCCAGAATCTGGTTACCGAGTATGGGAAAGCCAACTCATTTACAGTTGTGAAGCTGACTTCACTCAATGACGAGGAATGGAACAAACTCTTTTCCGAAGAGCCTGAACTTGAGGAGTACAGACCTTATCTTGAAGCTAAATACAGGAGATTCGCAGATCACAGGGCAATGAACGAGTCTCAGGCTGTATACATTGCAGAGCTAGAAAACCAGCGCATGAAATTGGAAACTGAGGCGATGTCGAAGGTAACAAACAACGTTACAATGGCAGGAAATATAACACTTGAGAACGGGGAAAAATTTTCTGTCAATTCTCAGTCCTATAATACTCTACTTTCAACAGACCCTAGCCGAGAAAACAGGAAAAGATGTTATGAGAAGAGATACTACCACATGCGAAATGAATCCGATTCCATGGCATCTATCTATTCCAGAAAAGCTCAGATTGACGATCTTATTGCACGGGAATTGAACTATACAGATTTTTATGACTACACATTGTACAGTTCCTATCTCAACCGTACTCAGATTGATGACATGAACACTGTTTTTAAAGAGAGAAAAGGTATATTCGAGGAATATAACGAGTTCAGGAGAAATAAGCTCGGGATTGAGACCCTCAGACCATATGACCTCGCGCTTCAGTTGACAGATCAGCCTGGGAATAACTACACATATACTGAAGCCTTGCAGGAAATCCAGAAATCCTATTCCAAAATGGATCCTCGTTTCAATGAAATCTTTTTAAGAATGGTGACTGGTAATTTTGTAGATGTATATCCTGATCCTGAACATGGAAAACAGCCTGGAGGTTATACTATTGGATTATGTTCTTTGAAGTCTCCTGCCCTTGTTTTCCTCAACTACAATGGCCTTATTAGAGATCAGAAAACCATAACTCATGAACTGGGGCATGGTATTAACTTTTACCTTATTGGGAACTCTGTCGATTACCTCTACTGTTCAGGCCAGATTTACGAGGTGGAAGTACCTTCTACTTTCAACGAAGAACTTCTTGTTGATCACGCTATCCAAAACTTTGATAAAAAGACCGCAGTTAATGTTCTCTCCCAGCATATAGGGGAGTACCAGAACTACTTTACTCGTCAGCCTATGATTGCGGAATTCGAATATAGAGCACACCAGCTATGTGCTGAAAACGGAACAGTCAGCGGCGAAGATCTCAACGAGATCTGGACAAACTTATCTAATGAGTATGGGAGTGAATCAGTCGAATATTACATTGAAGATTCAGGTGTAGATTCAGCCGAATGGACCTATATTAATCATATTTATCTGACAAACAACTACTATACCTTCAACTACGCGGTCTCAAAGGCAATAACTCTCTCCCTTTTCAAACAGTACAAAGAGGATCCTGAGACTTTTAACAAAAACTACATTGCATACCTCTCTGCAGGTTCGACAATGACGCCTGAGGAAAAACTCAAAAAGTATTTCGGAATTGAAATCAACAGGAAGCTTTTTGAAGATGCAATGGATATCGTGGAGTTGAGGATTCAGGAATTGAATGAACTGGAGAAAGAAGCGAAGGCTCCTGAATTTGAGTCTGCAGTAGATACCCTGAACATTTATTCGGGATCTTTCTGGAAAAATGAATCTAAAAGTGAATATAAAAAAAAATGAATTTGATTCCTCAGTTAAAGAGTTTAGGTAAAAAACTTGAGAGGGCTTGTGAGTTTAAGTGCTCCTAACCTTCAATTTTTTTATTTTTCGGATCTGGTCTACTTTAGAGAGCTTACTTTACCCGGTTATTGAATAAACATCTATTGAATAAACATCTATTGAATAAACATCTATTGAATAAACATCTATTGAATAGACATCTATTGAATAGACATCTATTGAATAAACATTTCTACCAGAACCATATAGTATTTCTATTCGCGCTACAGGTGACAAACAAAGTGTATTATGATGTAATCGAATCACCAATAGGTCTCATTCTTCTGGCAGGAAACGAAAATGGGTTAAAGCGTCTTATTTTTCTGAAAGGCAAGAAGAAAATGGATATTCCTGAGGGCTGGATACAAAACAAAGATTTTTTTAAAGAAGCTGCCAGGCAACTTGAAGCTTATTTTTCCGGGGAATTAAAATCTTTCACCCTTAAACTGGCTCCTGAGGGAACTGATTTTCAGAAGTCCGTCTGGAAAGCTTTGTGTGAAATCCCTTATGGTGAAACCCGTACTTATAAAGAGATAGCAGTATCTGTAGGAAAGCCCAGAGCTTACAGGGCTGTGGGGCTTGCAAACAACCGGAATCCGATAGCGATAATTATTCCCTGTCACAGAGTTATAGGATCAAACGGAAAGCTCATGGGTTATGCATCTGGCCTGGATATTAAGGAATATTTATTAAAGCTTGAGAGAAGATAAACTGCATGGGAAACGATTTGATCTGGTCTGACGTATCAATGTCATTTTCTTTATCGGCTATGTTTCTCACCGGATTTCAGGAGAAACTAATATGGGACCTAAAGATAGGATAGAGAGTATTATCAAAGCAACCGCCGCAACTCCTGGTACTGAGACTCGATACCGTGAACCTATTGTCGGATATGCATCAGCCGATGACCCTATTTTTGATGAGATGAAGAAGATTATTGGCCCTCACCACCTGAACCCGAAAGAGATCTTCCGTGAGGCAAAAACTGTTGTTTCCTTCTTTCTGCCTTTTGAAAAAAGCCTTGTGAAGCTAAACCGGAGGTCACCGGAACCTGTAAAGGAATGGATTCAGGCTAGAGATGAGACCGACTGCCTGATCGGAGAAATCAATGAGAAATTGAAGGCTGAACTGGCAAAGGAGGACATAACAGCAGTCGTGCCTGAGGTTACTTTTGATTACAAAAATAGAGGTTTTAACTTTGCCTGGTCCCACAGAAGTGCAGCTTTTGCAGCCGGGCTTGGCACTTTCGGGGTTCATCACATGCTGATCACAAAAGCTGGGTGTGCAGGCCGCTTCGGAACAATACTGATTTCAGCAGAAATACCTCCCACTCCCCGTCCTGCTGAAGAATTCTGCCGTTATAAAAAAGGAGAGGAGTGCCTCGTCTGTGTGAATAGATGTCCGGCTGGGGCTCTTACTGCACGAGGGCTTGATAAGGAAAAATGTTTCAAGCTGCTTCAGGAAAATGCAAGAATTTTTCCCGAATTCAATCAGCTTGCCTGTGGAAAATGTGCAACCGGACCCTGCGCTTTCAGGTCTTGCTGATACAGTAAACTTATATTTGTCTTCTATACAAAATTTGTAATTTTAATCATTTCCTTTTTCAGAGAGGCAGAGCCGGTTGAACCTCAGCATAGTTGCTTACGTTACAGTTAATGGCGTTGAAACATTCTCCGTGAGGTTTTGTGTTACATTTATCCAGAGATTAAGATACCTGTAAGGCAGGTCAATATCTCCTTCAAATGTATCCTTTTTATCATTGTTGTAAAGCAAAAATTGAAGGTTCATGTTTGTTCCTTCAAAGGGAGGAGTGATAATAACTGCTTTTTCCAGAGTCTCGTTGTCTTCAATGCATATATTATCCCAGTCTTCTGGTAAAGGCAGAGGCGTGTCTTCGAGCCTTACTTCCATTGTATAATTTACAGGTCTCTGCTCATGATTTGTAATTCCCACGATTACGGTTCCATTCTCCCCGAGTACATAGTCAGTCGGATAGTTCGCAGCCGTCCCATCACTTCCAAGGATATAGAATTCGGTAAAGGGTTCCTGTAAAGACTTGGTAAATGGCTCCTGTAAAGGTTCTTTTTCTTCGCAGCCTGATGCAAAAAGAGCAAGGCTTATCAAAATTAGTATAAACAATATCTTTGTATGTTTCATTTTCTCGCGGCTTCTTCAACTTTATCTAATTATTTTAGTGTCAGCCTTTACTTTCTCACATGTTAATATAATTTACTCCTCCGGCATATGATAAAATAGAAAAAAATCAAGTGTTATTTATGCCCTTAATTTCCCTGACTACTGACTTTGGTGACCTTTATCCCGCAGCTATGAAAGCCATTATTCTGGGAATTAACCCGGAGGTGCAGATAATCGATATAACCCATTCCATCCGGCAGGCTGGAATACGGGAAGGAGCTTTCGCTCTTTATTCACTTGTTCAATATTTCCCTCATGGGACTGTGCATATTGGCGTAGTCGACCCAGGCGTCGGCACTTCCCGCCGCGCTCTTGCCATTAAAGCAGGTGATGAAGGAAAGGAACACTTTTTTGTCGGCCCTGACAACGGGCTTCTGATACCTGCAGCGTGCCGCCTTGGGAAGATGGAAGTACACGAAATTACAAATTCCGAACTTATGCTTGAATCCGGAATTTCTGCAACTTTCCACGGAAGGGATATTTTTGCACCTGTAGGAGCCCACCTCTCAAAAGGTACACCTATCGATGCTGTCGGACCTGAAATATCGGACTTTGTGAACCTTAATTTCGAAAATTTCGGAATTGACGGACCCTTTATTATCGGGGAGGTTATTTTTGCAGACAGTTTCGGAAATGTAATCACCAATATTCCGGAAAACATAATTCTAAAATTTTCTACCTTCGGCTCACAGGTAGAAGTAAACGGCAGAAAGGTATCCTTTGTTCAGACCTACGGTCTTGTCGGGCAGGATGAGCCCCTTGCCCTTATAGGCAGTCATGGTTTCCTGGAAATTGCGGTAAACAAGGGAAGTGCTGCGCGTCAGTTCGGGCTGAAGAGCGGAGAGCAGGTAGTAATAAAGACTGTGTAAATAAGATCATGTGAGACGAAGACTGTTTAAATAATAGCGTGGAAGATACTCCGAACTCCGGGTTACTGCAGTTTGTGCCTTTGGGAATATAAGTAGTCGAAAAGCAGTTGATGAAAAAGACTTGTGAAAAGGGCACCATCCTCTCGAGACGGGATTCGGGTCGTGCTCATGAAGCGAAATTCGGGAAGCGGAACTCTGCTGTTACATCCACTCATAATGCATCAGAACTTCGGGATTAAAACTTTGCATCAAACTATTTTCCGTATATCCGAAAAACAGGCAGCCTGTGCAGTTTTTGACAATCTCCTTCCGGCGCTCTTCGGAGTTTTCCCAGACGCTCTCAAAGCCGTCCCAGATAACGTTTCCAAGGGGCTCGTTTTGCACGCGGCAGATCTCCAGAGTGCCGTCATGTGTCACGTTCATAATAATCCCGCTTGCCAGGCATTTGTAGTCCATTTCCCCATCCCTGACCATTTTAAGGTAGGTTCTGGAGTTTATGATCGGGTAATCCTGCATCTTAAGCTCGATTATGCGGTCAACTGTTCTGCGGAATTTCTCCATGTCACGAATTCCGATGTCGTTCCATACTTCCTTACTGATTCCGGGAAACTCATGGACAGGCTCGAAGGAAATCTTCACTTTCAGTTTTTTTGCAAGTAAAATAAGGGTCTCGACATCGTCAAGGTTTTTTCCTGTGAGTACACAGTTCATTAGGATGGGATTCTTCTTTTTCTGGAGTTTTCTAACCTCAATAGCTTTTTTTAAGCCCTTCAACAGAGTTTCGAAGTCCATTCGACGGATTTCTTTATAACTTTCTACCCCATCCACAGAAACCGAAAGATAATCTACATCCACAAGCTCTTCCGCTCTCTCGTAAAGAAGCTTTCCATTTGTGACCATGGAAGTGATCATCCCGATTTTTTTGGCATATGCCATAATCTGGGGCAGATCCTTTCTCAGGAGAGGTTCTACAGTCCAGGCATTATAAACTCCTATCCCGAAATCTCTCGCATCGTCTAACAGCTTGAAAATCTCTTCTTTAGTCGGCTCTTTCCCGGTTTTCTTCCAGTACTCGCAGAATTTGCAGCGCATGTTGCACTGAGCATTTACACCGTGGGAAAGGACAAAAGGACGCTTTCTTACTCTGATCTGCCAGAGAGCTCTCATAGCGAGGATAGGATTAAATCGTGACATAGAAATCTCTTACTTATTTTTCTGCAGAAGACTGCTTATTATTCATTATCTTTTCTATTATAACCTTTTGGAGAGCTAGTTTGTAACATACTTTTTCGACTCCGTCTAGCTTACGGACTTATGAGTCGAAGTTCGTGGATGATTTGCTAATCCATTTAATATCTAAAGTGATCAGATATGATATTAAAGTAAGCTTAAAGTAAGCTAAGTCAAAGTTATCTACCAAAGTCAGGATGTCTATCCAGTACAGAGAATTATGTAGGAAAGATGAGTATTTTTAGAAAATGAAGAATTTAAGAAAAGATAAAGAATTCTACAGAAAAATCAGCTAATTCTGTTATTAAACTACTGTTAAAGTTTCTATTGAAAAAAAGAGTGCCCGCCTCACGGCGAGCTGTATGTATTGAAGTTTTATTGCGTTTATCCGAAGAGGGCGCCGAGACCGGCCATTCCGTCTTCTTCAGAGGTGTCTTCTTCCTCTTCTTCCTCTTCTGCTGCAGGAGCTTCTTCTGCTGCAGGAGCTGCGGCTGCTGCAGGGGCTGCTGCGGCTGCGGGAGCTGCGAATGCTGCCTTTGAGATTGCTTCTTCGATGTCCACTCCTTCAAGGGCTGCGACAAGTGCCTTTACTCTGGCTTCGTTAACTTCTATACCTGCTGCCTGGAGAACGGCAGTGATTGCGTCTTCAGTAATTGCTTTACCAGCGTTGTGTAGTAAGAGAGCTGCATATATATATTCCATTGTTGATCACCTAAATTTCAATTATAGTAATTTATTTATCCGAAAAGGGCACCGAGACCGGCCATTCCGTCTTCTTCGGCGTGGTCTTCTTCCTCTTCTTCTTCCTCTTCTTCCTTTACTTCTTCCTCTTTCTTCTCGGCTGCTGCTATACTTGCGGCTGCTGCTGCGCTTGCGGCTGCTCCGAGAACTTCCCTCAGTTCGTCATCCACGGCATTTGCATCTTTGTCTGCGGCTTTGGATGCAACGGATGTCATCTGGAAATGAGCTTTTGCCAGCAAAGCGTCCATGACTCCGGAATCAAACACAACAGCATTGACACCAAGGTTCTTTGATTCTGCAAAGGCTTTTGACAGTAGGGTGCCGATTGTTGCGCTTGTCGGGTACGCAGTGTTGACAGAGAGATTGAAAGCGTTCTGGGCTGCTCTGATAATGTCAGAGAAGTACTGACTTTCGTCAATTGCAAGGAGTTCCGGCTCGTAAATTGTCCCATCGTCATAAGCGGCTCTTAAGTCAAGCCCTACAATAAGTGGGTATACTTCCAGCTTTGAAAGCATGGTTGCGAGCTTCTGTGGGACTGCCTCACCTGCTTTACAGACAACCTTTGTTTCCTTTATTGCAACCTTCCCTGCCTCAATTGAAGCTGGAATTCCTGCGCTCTGGAGTTCTCCGAGAATCGGGCCAGGTGGGAAACTTGTAGGCCCCTTCTGAACAACAATATCCACAGGAGCTATTGCGCCTCCTTTAATCGGAGAAGGGGTTTTTGTCTGTTCAAGTACTTTGTAAAGTTTGAAGGGACTTTCGTTGGTAAATATCAAAGCCGTCTGCTTGTCAAGATATTTATTCATCTCGGGAATGCTTCCTCCGAGCTGGTTTAAAGCCCGCTCTGTAAGGGTGTTCCTTGAGACTTTGAGCACCGCAGTGTCTTTAAGGTCACGGCGAATTTTCTGGATCTTGGTTGCAAGAATGCCTTCGATCCCGACCATCCCGAATACCTTATGTGACTGAATGAGATTCTTTATATTTTCTACCTCATCCTTTTTCCACTGTGGGATGTGCTCCGTGTGATGCTTCTCCCCTGCCATTTACACCACCCTTTCGGATTTTCCCATAGTTGTCGTGACAAAGACAGATCTCAGGTTGTGCCTGCCTTTCTCCAGGACACGCTCCAGCCTGGACACTATAGTTTCTATGTTTTCAGCAAGGTCTTCAGGATTCATATCCCTTCGGCCTACAGGCACATGGAAAGTGAGCTTGTCTTTTGACCTCAACCTTACCGCATTTTGCTTGCTCTGGATAAGTTCGCCTATATCCTTGTTAGGCAAGAGCGGAATAGGCATTTTCCCTCTGGGTCCGAGAACAATACCAAGATTCTTACCAATAGTTGGCATGAACTGGGTTTCTGCGATAAAAAGGTCACATTCGTTCGCAAGAGCCCTGGCTCTATTTTTGTCAGCCGCCAGTTCATCGAGCTCAACATCAGAAATAACATACGCAGCACCGGCAGCCTTTGCTCTCAGGCCCACATCACCTTTTGCAAAAACGCCGATCTTCAGTTCTTTTCCGAGCCCGTGAGGAAGAATTACTTCTTCATCGACTCTATTCTTCGGTTGGTTCATGTCAAGGTTCCTTAAGTTAATCGCCAGGTCTACACTTTCAGAGAAATTGCGCTTTGGCGATTCTTCAAGTACTTTCTTGACAGCTTCCAGTATAGTTTTTTCTGCCATCTTGTTCCTCCCCGTAGTGTTTGAACTTGCTTGTTCAAGCAGCCTCTTCGGCTTACTACGGTTGGTCTTAGGGCTTCCCATTAATCCGGGGTCTGTTACTCTTAACAGTAAGCCGCTAATAACTATTACTTTAATCTATTGCAACGATCTGCAAGATTCTTGAGCTATTAGTGCTATCTAATTTAAAACTATTGGTGGTAATGAATTTCCGGATTAAATTGTAAAGGGATGGAAGGCTTACCACTCCTCGCCGGCAAGCAAATCATCGAATTTGCCCTGGTCGAGTGCCTTCTGGCTGTCTTTTGCCTTAATTCCCTCTACGGTTACGCCCATGGGGACACAGGTACCTATTACCTCTTTCATTGTTGACTTGAGATCGTAGGAAAGTACATCCTCCTTTTTCATGCGGGCAATCTTTGCAACCTGCGAGATGCTGAGGTTTCCAACAACCTCGCTTCCTGCATTTCCTGACCCTTTCTGAATCCCTAGCTCTTTCATGATCAGGGATGCAGTGGGTGGAGTGCCTACTTCGATCTCGACATTTTTCTTATCGTCAACTATTACTTTAACAGGAACCTGCATTCCATCATAGTCCCTGGTTTTTTCATTGATCTTTTCGACCACTTCTTTTATGTTGACCCCGAGTGGACCAAGCGCCGGACCTAAAGGTGGTCCAGGATTAGCTTTTCCTCCCGGGACAAGTGCTTCAACAATACTTGTCATCTGAGTCTCACCGGTTTTAATAACTGTAAACTTTGTAGATCTTTTCCGATCCACTCTGAGTACTGGTGATTTTATTTATTAATAAGCTGGAATTTTTCGGTATTTACCATCCCGCTGCAGCTTCACTCGTCCTCTTTTTTAAGGATTCTGACAGTGTCGCCACGAATCGTTATGGGAATCGGAACCACAGCATCGAACAGTTCCACAGTAATTTCCTCATGTCCTTCATCAACCCTTTTAACCCGGGCTTTCTCCCCTTTAAAGGGTCCTGAAGTGACCTCAATTATAGCCCCTTCTTTGATTCCTGTCACTGTTGGTTTGGGTTTAAGGAAATGCTCGATTTCAGCAATTGAAGAGCTCCCTTTCACAAGAGCCCGTGCATGGGGAATAGTCTGAATTGCCTGTTCTACAATTCCGGATTTAGGAGCCTCGACCAGGACATATCCTTTTAGCTCATCAGGAGCTAGAATTGCCCTTATATCCAGCTTCTCCTTTTTTGAAATCCTGGCAAGAGCAGTTGCAACCGATCTTTCCTGGTTTGCCGTGGTTTTGATTACAAATATCTGAGAATCCTCACTCATTGGGCCACCCACTGGGGCAACATTGTCAACAATACATATACTATAAATCCGATTGCTCCCACAGCCAGAATGCCAACACCTGCAACTTTGGCAATGGTCAAGAATTCTTCCCTGGACGGTTTTTTAGTAAGTTTCAGGACTCTCAGGTGTGCCCGAATTGCCTGACCAACGCTTTCTACAGTTATATTCGGTTCAAACGTGGATTCTACCATCAATTCACATCCAGGTTTTCTTATTTTATTTATCTGTCTTGAAATTTTTGCCTGTAATTCTTCCTGTGTGTTTTCCGTTCTCGAGATTCACTTTTTTTACATGTGCGGAGTTTCCCGATTAAGATATGGAAGGAACGGGCGGTTTATATTATTAATTCCTATTATATGAAGATATCATCGACACGGCATTTAAAATATCAAAAGATTTTGGTACTGTTTTTCAATTTCATCCCGAATCTTAATCGCGTAAGTAAAAATTTCTTTTTTGATGCCGAATCGTATCGGCATCATACTGTATTTACCATAAAAATAGTTTTCGATTGGTTTTTATTCCTAACCCTTATTTTAAAGAGAGGAAAACAGTATTTTTTCTCCAATCGAAGGTTTAAGTCCCTTTATCTCTGGTTTGATCACTCTACAAAATCAATTCCGTATTTATAGGTAATACTCTTGTTACTCCCATGACCATAAATCTGAGCAGATGTGACTCCTGTAACTACGATCATTGTACGTACAGTCTGTTCAAGGTCAGGGTCGATCTGAGCTCCCCAGATAAGACGGGCGTTTGCGTCTATCCGGCTGTAAACTTCCTGGACCACACACTCAGCTTCTGAAATAGTCATGTCAGGACCTCCAACCACATTAACAAGGGCAGAAGTCGCGCCTGAGATGTCCACATCAAGAAGCGGGCTGCGCAGGGCTTTCTGTACGGATTCAACAGCTTTATTCTCCCCATCGGATTCTCCAAGCCCTATCATTGCAACGCCTCCGTTCTGCATAACAGTTCTGATATCGGCAAAGTCGAGGTTTACAAGCCCTGGCTTTGTAATCAGTTCGGTTATGCCCTTCACGGCTCTCATAAGAACTTCGTCTGAGACTTTGAAGGCAGCCTGAAGTGGGAGTCTAGGAACGACTTCAATCAGCTTATCGTTGGGGACCACTATTACAGTGTCTGCGACATCTCTCAGGCGTTCAAGACCTGCCTCGGCATTGGTTCTGCGGACATGGCCTTCCACACTGAAGGGCAGGGTGACGACTGCAATCGTAAGGGCTCCTGCGTCTCTGGCAGCCTCAGCTACTATGGGCGCCGATCCTGTACCGGTTCCTCCTCCAAGTCCTGCGGTGATAAAGACCATGTCAGAGCCTTCGACAACTTTGTTAATCTCGTCAATACTCTCGATAGCTGCATCTTCTCCGATCTGGGGGAGACTTCCGGCGCCAAGTCCACGGGTTTTCTTTTTCCCGATGAGAATCTTTTTGCCAGAGCGTATATGAAGAAGGTGCTGGGCATCGGTGTTCAAGGCTACGAGGTCCGCTCCCTGGATCCCTTCACCCATCATGCGCTGGATGCTGTTGGAACCACCGCCTCCGCAGCCTATCACTTTGATGGTTGTTTTGAGGCTTCTGAGGATCTCTTCAAGTTCAGCATCAACATCTGAGTCTACGTTAGAGTAATCTAAATTTGAGTACTCTCTCTGCCCGCCACGTCCTTCCAGGGCAGATCGAGCAAGGGCTTCTTCCACAATGGATCTCATGCTACTGTTTTCCTCCATCTTATGGGGTAATTTTAATGGCTGGTATTAAAGAATAAATGTATTTTTAGAGGTAACACGTGTATTTCAACCTTCACATATACAGTTTCCAATTTAATAGTTTTCCTTTTCCAGTCTTTAAACTTATACTGTATTTGTTTAATAATTTTGTTAAATTCTTCGACTTTCCCGCTTAGCCTCAGGTTCTTCTATCCACGGCTTATTATAGTCCTTTTTATTCCCTATGTTCTATGATCTTCTTCCCAATCTTCTTTAATTTACTTAGCCAAATTATTCATTTTTTTATTATTTTATTTTTTTCAAGTCATTCCTGTATTTTTACCTTTCTCTTTTCTCCGAATTTATATGCACTAATTTATGCGATTAATTCTCCTACATGATATTCGGTTTCATGTTTGCGCATTCTCTGGAGAATTGACAGTAGTTATGCTTTTCCTCTTGATTCTCCCAGAACAATGCCTGTCGCGATTAAATGGGCAACCCTGAGAGGCTCAGGAATACTGCTTCTTATTGAAGTAAGCTGAATAATCTTTTTCACAGTCTCCAGGCCTATGCCGGCTCTCTGGATGTAAATAGATTTTTTTTTACTGGGAATTTTTTCTATTTTTCCAGCCCGTCTTATCATTGCCCAGCGCTCTCCTCCATCTGGAAAATATCTGAGGGCGGATTTGATTTTCTCAAAATCCGGGCAGGATCGCATAACCACAATTACAGGGATTCCGGTTTCCCTGTAAAGTTTCTGTATATCCACAACATTAAAGCCTCCATAGGTAACTCCATCGAGAATAACCGCTCTTATCTGGCCATAATGTTTGCTATTCCTTATCATGCTGCAGATAATATCAGTAGCATCAAGCCCGTCCTTAGTAATCTCTGAACGAAGGACTCCATCAATCCAGTCTCCACCCCTTAAAACAGCCCCGACTATCATCACTCTTTCACTGAGGAGCGCAGAATCATCTATACCCAGAATTCGAATTTCGGGCTTAATATGAAAATCTGAATTCACAGGTGCTCTTATGTCTGGATTATAAAAATAGTTTGTCGGTTTCCCGCACATACCCTCTAAAAAGGTTCTGTCCAGGGAAGCCCCTAATTCTTCCGGCAAAACCTGATTCTCTCGGCTAATATAAAAATGAGCCCCATAGGGGCTTTCTATTCAGTTTACTGAAGAAGACTTTTATACGAACATGCTTTCAGGGAGATTGGAGGGCATCATCTTCTGCGTATCTGCAGCCATAGATACCTTATCCACGGCTTCGAGGAAGTCTTCCATCTCAACAAATTCTTTGTCTTTCCTGACAGCAAACATGCCTGCCTCTGTAGCTATTGCCTTCAGGTCTGCTCCACTCATTCCTTCTGTAACTTTTGCAAGCTTTTTAAAATCAATATCTCCTGCAAGAGCCATTTTCTCACAATGAATCTCGAGAATCTTTCTTCTGGCTTCTATTCCGGGCATCGGGACATGGACATGCCTATCAAAGCGACCTGGCCTGAGAATTGCCGGGTCAAGGACATCAGGACGGTTTGTTGCAGCAATAATCCTGATATTTTTCCTTTTGTCAAAGCCATCCATCTCTGCCAGCAACTGCATGAGTGTCCTCTGAACCTCACGGTCTGCGCCGGTCGTCTCATTCAGGCGCCTTGCGGCAATTGAGTCCAGCTCATCAATGAAGATAATACTCGGGGCTTTTTTCCGGGCCATCTCGAAGATTTCCCTTACGAGTTTGGAACCGTCCCCTATGTATTTCTGTACGAGCTCAGAACCTACTACCCTGATAAAGGTTGCATTAGTTCTGTGAGCCACAGCTTTTGCAAGCAGGGTTTTTCCTGTTCCCGGGAGCCCATAGAGAAGAACTCCCTTAGGAGGCTCGATGCCTATCCGGGCAAAACGTTCTGGCTCAATGAGAGGAAGCTCGACTGCCTCCTGAAGTTCCTGGATTTGCTCATCTAGACCGCCTATCTGGTCGTAGTCCACCTCCACGCTTTCGAGGACTTCCATTGCAGCGACAAAAGGCTCTTCCGTAGATGGAATAACCTCGGCAATGGCAAGCGTATGCTGGTTCAGGGCGACCTTTGCCCCTGGCAGCAGTTTCTTTTCATCGATATATTGTGAGACATTAACCAGGAACTGAGGTCCGTTGCTGCTCCGGACAATTATCCTGTCATTCTTAATCACGTCAATGACCGTACCAATGATGAGCGGAGAGGTCTTCATCCGATCGAGTTCAGACTGCAGCTTTCGTATTTCCCGTTCATACTTTATCTTCTGGTTTTCCAGATAACGTTTTTCGGACTCAATCTGGCTGCACTGCTCTTCCAGAAAACTGTTTCGGCTTTCAAGTTGCCTCACTCGGTCCTGGACGCTTTCAATTACTTCCCCCAGCTCTCCAGGCTCGACTCCGTCATATAGAGGTTTGGGCTTACCAAGGTGACTGCGCATGCTTTCATCCTTACTTCTGGTACTTTCCGTCATGGAGCTCCGAATAATATTTAAGTCCATACCGTATATAGCGTTTTCGAAGTGATCAATATGCAATGCGAAATATGTGGTGCAGATATCCGCGGGAAGCCTATATGCATTACAATTGATAACAGTGAACTCCAGGTCTGCCAAAAATGTGCTGCGTACGGTAAACCCGTTGACAAGCGAACTCCCGTGTCAAGAAAAATCTCTCCGGTGGTTCGAGTGGTCACACGAACCGAAAATAGGCCAAAAAAGGATTTTTTCGATATTTTGAAAGACGAACTCCTGGATGACTATGATCATATTATCCGGGAAGCCAGAGAAGCCAAAGGCTGGTCTCAGGAGGATCTGGCTGAAAATATCAAGGAAAAAGCATCTCTGATCAAAAAAATAGAACGCAAAGAAATCGTACCGGAAGATTCCGTCCGAAAGAAACTCGAGCACGCCCTTAATATCAAACTTACGGAACGCGTAGAGGTCTCAGGGCAGGAAGTCTCTCACATAAGAAAAGATACTACCCTCGGAGATATTGTTAAAATAAAGAGAAAGTAAATCTCAAAATAAAAGACGAAATAGTAAATTCTAAAATAGAGAACAAAATAGAGAACAAAACAGTCAATTCACATTAAATAGAAAATAAAATGAATTGGAGAAAATAAATTTCAACTACAAGCTTTGTTCCAGCAGCAATACATAGTTCCAGACAGTTTTCCCCTCTGGGAATGACAGAGGGCTCAATTAGATGGCGAGGGCTCAATTAGATGGCGTTTTCTTAAGCCTCTTCCCCCCTCTGCTTTTAAGTACTTTTTTATCTTATGGGGCTTTGAATCTCTTTTCTTGTTGAGCTCTTTTCTCAACCCTCTTTGAGCCTTTTTCCTGAATCTATCTTTTAAGGTTCTTCTTTTACTTCTAGCTTCTATACAATTCTTTAATTTGATATTCCTTTCCCAAAAGTCCTTTAAATCTTGATTTCAATATCATATACCTTTTCAGGATTTTCTTTATGAATGATCCAGAACGGTTCCTCACCATAGGTTTCCATGAGCTTTATGGTTCTTTTGGGGATTGTCTTCGGGCCAAGTACTGCGCCTGGTCTGTCAGGATCGTCAATATAATCTGTTTCCATCATAAATCGTGTACCCTCTTCAAGCGCATGCTCTATTGCCCCTTTAACTGAGATTACCCCCGGGAAAAGTCCAAGCTCTTCACAGGTTTTCACCAGGGGCGGCGAGTAGTGCTTGACAACCCTATACATTTTTATTCCTGTTTTCTTTGCCCTCTCTACTATGTCGTGAAGTTCAGGCTCTCCCACACTTTCAGTATGAAGCTGAACTGCACAGTCCTGTTCTTTTCCCAGGGAAAATGCATACTCCATAATTTCATTCGAAGCTTCCCAAACTTCTGAAGTTACAGGATAGTGAGGGCGCCCTGACTTTATCCCTACGGCAAGTCCTTTTTCAACGTATCCCGAAGCAAGTTCGAGACCTCTTTGCATTATCTCAGTAGCTTCCTGCAGATCCATATATTCTGTAAGCTTTGAGATTTCTGCCGGATGGACTCCAAGCACTGGAAAAGCTCCAACACCAAGCTCCCGAATTTTTGATGCGATCTTTACTGTTTCGTCAAAAGCCATAAGGTAATCTTCGGGTTTTTTGACGTTTATTCCAAGCGACCAGCTTGGTTTGGTGACCAGAATTATATGAGTTCCACCTGAGTTTTTGAATTCCTTTACTGCTTCCAGCCCCCTGGCTCTTGGATCGATGTGCATGTGGTTATCGGTAATCGGAATTTTTGCAGGCATTTTTATTCCTCAAAAGTCTGAAGTTCTAGCTTCAATTAAAGTTAGCATTCCTTTATCGGAAGTTCCGGTAAATTCGGAGGTACTTCCTGAATATCAAGGTTTGATTTTTTTAGAAATGTGCTCAGGTGTCTGTGCCCCGGAGCTGACTTCACGTTAAAGATTATTCGGCATAGTATTAATTACCCAAAACTTGAAATATATAGCCTTACGTTCAGTACGCAGGAAGATCCAATTATTCTTACTGAATTTTCGAAAAGTTCCCCATTTTTTAGCTTTTCAGTCGCTACGGTTCTTTAAATACGAACCCTAAGATCTGGTGATAATATGAGTAAAACCGCAGCAGTAATCAAAGGTGACGGTGTAGGTCCCGAACTTGTAGATGCAATGCTTAAAGTTGTAGAAGCCGCTGGCACAGACATCGAATTTGTTATGTGTGAGGCAGGGGCTGAATGGTGGGAAAAGCACGGAGGCAATTCCCTTGTCCCGAATGAGACCTGGGAAATTCTTGACAGTTCTGATGCCTGTTTTAAAGGCCCAACAACCACACCTGGAGGCATAGGCTCTCCAAGGAGTGTGGCTGTATCCATAAGGAGAAAATACGATCTCTATGCAAACGTGCGTCCAATCAAAACTTTCCCTAACTCAAATGCACCTCTTGGGGATGTGGAAATGGTCTGTGTGCGCGAGGGCACAGAAGGTCTCTACATTGGAGAGGAGGTCCAGCTCACAGACGACGTTTCTATTGCAATCCGCAAAATTACACGTACAGCATCCAGGAAGATTGCAAGCTACGCTTTCGAGGAAGCTAAGAGAAGAAGCTATGACGCTGTTGTGCCAATCCATAAGAGCAATATCCTGAAACTAACCTGCGGTTATTTCTTAGAAGAGGTCGAAAAGGTCGGGCAGAGCTATCCGAATATCGAAATATGGCCTTATCATATTGACAATATTGCTCAGCAGCTAATTAAGAATCCACAGATTTTCAATAAAAAAGTCCTTCTTTCTACAAACCTCTTTATGGATGTAATCAGTGAGGAGTGCTCGGCTCTGGTAGGCAGCATCGGGCTGATTTATTCTGCCAATATCGGGGATTCCTTCGCAATGTTTGAGCCTGCTCACGGCTCAGCTCCAAAATATGCAGGCCAGGATAAGGTAAACCCCGTCGCAACCGTACTTGCAGGAGCATGGATGCTTGATTACCTTGGAGAAAAGGAGAAGTCCGAAGCGATATTTAAGGCTACAGAACGTGTAATTTCCGAAGGCAAGTATGTAACCTATGATCTTGGAGGCAATGCCAAACTCAGTCAGATGGCTGGCGAGATTGCAAAATATACGGCAGAAATTCTCAAATAAGAAGGTACTAAAGGAAAATTCCTTTATTCCTTCAATTTTCCTTCCTCACACTCAGCTATTTTCCCTTTGTTCTTTAGCTTTCCACGACCTGTATGTACAGGATCACAGATAGGCTGGTAAAGGAAGTATTTTTCTACATAAGCAAGCAGTTCTTCATCAGAGATACAGGAAACCCTTTCCTCTTTATCATAGAGCTTCTGGATTTCAGCCTGGATTTTCAGGAGTCGGCTGTCATCTTTTTCCACTATTGTCTCAACATCAAGAAGGTCATTTAAGGTCTCTTGAACCTTATATCGTATAACTTCCAGTCCCGAAGAGTCACCTATAAGCAGGAGCCGCTTTCCTCCAACCAATTCCGGAGGATAGGGTTCGTAATTGAAGGGATTTTTGAGGACGCCTGCGGCATGTATTCCGGACTCGTGGGCAAAAATGTTCTTCCCAACCACAGCCTTGTTTCTCGGAACCCGCAGCCCAAGTTCTTTTTCCATGAACCTTGCAAAGCGAGTAACCGGCTCAAGGTTGTATCGCTCAAAGCCTTCTACCCTATCTGCCAGGAAAAGCAGAATTTTCTCCATTTCACTATTCCCTGCACGTTCTCCTATGCCCAGGAAAGTCACACTTGTCCAGTTTGCTCCGTACCAGAAACCTGCAATTGAGCTTGCCGATCCGAATCCGTAATCATCATGGATATGTGTTTCTATGTTTTTAACCCCGATTTCCTTTTTGAGGTGCTGAACAATTTTCGGAATTCCGTAAGGCTCGTCAATATTCATGAAGGGCATTCCGTACCCTACAGTATCACAGACGCGAATAATACAGTCAGGGTCGATTTCCATGATTTTCTCAACAAGCGGGAAAACAAAACCGTAATTATCTGCCCTTGTCATATCCTCAAGGTGTGCTCTTGTGCGGAGTCCGTGATCTACCGCATACTGCAGGGCATCCAGATATTTCTCTTCGGCTTCCTCCCTGCCTGCGAGCCTCATTTTGGAGAAAATATGGGTATCTGATACTGACATCAGAATTCCGGTTTCCTTAATTCCGTCGACCTCAAGAATCTTGTCAATGTCGGCTCTTGAGGCTCTTGCCCAGCCTGTGATTTCGGGAAACTCGTACCCTATATCGAACATAAGATTAACGGCATCTCTATCCCTTTTATTGAATACAAATGCCTCGAGTTTTTCAATCCCTATCTCGTGCAGGTACTCATAAATTTGAAGCTTGTGTTCTCTGCTCATGACTATTCCCGGCATCTGGGAGCCGTCACGAATAGTGCTGTCACTTATGTACACATCGTTTCCATAAGGCAGCTTTAATTTGGGCAGATCGTCATATGATTCGTAAATTTTCATCGCTTTTCCTCCTTTCTTTCAGGTGGCAAGGCCCTGCATCGAGAGAGCGGGCTTTTACTGCTAGCTTTTCCTATGAAAATATGTTTCAGATACACCGATCAAAAAATCAGTTGTATTTAACCGAAGAACCTTAGTTTCTTATTTAAAAAAACACTTTTTGGCGGCAATTATGGTCTTTTTCATCAAACGATATCTTACTTTATGTGTCCTGATTTTTAAACGCCAGTGCTTAATTTATACGACCGCGATCAGTTTATGATATGTTCTTATGGTTAAAATTTCTTTCTTTTAAAATACAAAATGTATTTATATATTTATTCTCTTTATCTAATTAAGATTGATAAAAGATACATTTCTTTTTCTTCCAAAAACTTACAGATACCTTCTGGAAAAAAGGCGGTATAGTATTTAAAGAATCAGCATAAACGTTTTCTTACGAAATTTTTCCCGCTTTTCCCATAGTTTTGTGAAAGTTTACTTTCCTATTCTGCCCTTCTTACCGATAATAAGGTATATCTACAACAAGTTATATTTATAATCGAGCTTACCTGAAAAAATTGATTTGAATTATTAAATCCAATTTCGATTATGTACTCTATATAATTATCTCTGAATGAAGCGCGTCTTCCTGCTCAACTTAGTATATAATCTATTTAATAAAATTGAATATTATATCGATATATATTTAATTTACATTTCATATATTTGCTTTACTTTCTCCCGAGGTAAAACATGCCCGAAATAGTAAGTGTTAGTGGAGGTCCGACAAAGCCCGAAATCATTGCTGTATCCCTTTTCAAACTGGGGCTGCAGGATGGAGATAGGTTTGTAGACGTAGGCTGCGGAACGGGATCAGTTTCAATTGAAGCAGCAAAAATTGCCCGAAACCTGACTATCTATGCGATAGATGCGCGAAGTGAAGCTTTAAGAGCTACTGAAACTAATTTCAAGAATTTCAATATAGAAAACGCCAGAATTTTAGCTGGTGAAGCCTCGGATCTCCTTAATTCGGATGATTTTATTGACTTTATCGACTGTGCTTTTGTCGGCGGAACAAAGAACATTGACTCGGTACTGGAGGCACTCGTTAAGAAAAAAGCTCGAAGTATTGTGGTAAATGCTGTCCGTATCGAGACGGTTGTCAGAACAATTGAGGCAATGAAAAGATTCGGGATTTTTGATGAAGTAGTTCATGTCTCTATTTCGAGGAGTGCACCAATTGCCGGAGAAACGATGTTTAAACCCGAAAATCCCGTATACATTGTTGTCGGAAAAAAGCAAAACTGAAAATTTTCTTATAATTTAATTCTGCTTTAGATTTATTTTTATAACTTACGGAGCGATAGCATGTTAATAGGTGTAGGACTTGGTCCCGGAGACCCTGAACTTCTGACCCTCAAAGCAGTGGATGTTTTGAAAAATAGTGATAAGGTATATGTCCCAGGTCGCATGGCAAAAGATTTGGTGGCTCCTTATGCAGATTCCGAAATCCTGGAATTTCCCATGATAAGAGACATTGAAGTTCTCAATGCTCTCTGGAAGGAAAATGCTGACAGGGTGGCAGAAGAGGCGAGAAAAGGCACTGTGGCTTTCGGGCTTATCGGCGACCCTAACTTTTTCTCTACGTTTTCTCATCTAAAAAAGGTAATGCGTAAGCACTATCCTGACGTTGAACTCGCAACTGTACCTGGAATAAGTTCAATTACCTCCTTTGCTGCCAGGACTGATGTTGCGGTTGAGAGCTCTTTTGAAGTTAGCGATGGCTCTGATGTGGGGCATAAGATTCACCTGAAAGCGACGCAGCCGAAAAGTATAGTTAAAAAGCTTGAAGCTGAAGGATACACGGAATTTATCTTTGCAGAAAGACTCTTTTCGGACAACGAGCTTATAATCCGCAAGAAAGAAGAAATACCGGAAGAAGGGAACTACTTCAGTATCATTTATGGAAAGAAATAAAATTGCCCTGCGTAATATTCGCGGAACTCAGTACAATTTAGAATAAAAACATGAAAGTAGAGGGAATGGTCAGATGGAAAGAAAAGTGTATTTTGTGGGAGCAGGTCCAGGGAATCCGAAGCTTATTACTGTGCTCGGGCGTGAACTGCTTGAAAAAGCCGACCTTGTAATGTATGCAGGTTCTCTGGTAAACCCCGAAGTCCTTAATTATACGCAGGGAGAAACAGTGGACAGCTATGGGCTGACCCTTGATGAAACCACTAAAATAATTGTGGATGCAGTTGATGCCGGAAAATTCGTTGTTCGTCTCCACAGCGGAGACCCATCTCTTTACGGCTCTGTCATAGAGCAGATGGAAGAACTTAGAAAGTATGATATCGAAGTCGAAAGGGTTGCCGGAGTTTCCTCGGTTTTTGCAAGCGCTGCTGCTCTTGGTACACAATTGACTCTTAACGGCGTTTCGGATACTCTCATCATTACTCGCCCTGCCGGAAAAACCCTGGAAAAAGACCTCATCCCTGAGCTTTCTGCCTACAATACTACTATGGCAATCTTCCTTGGTACACAGAAGATCAAGGAAATTATGGAGAAGGTCCGTTGTCCGAAGGACACACCTGTAGCAGTGGTTTTCCACGCGTCCTGGGAGGATGAAGAGATTATTACAGGAACAGTGGAAGATATTGCAGATAAGGTTAAAGAAGCAGGAATTAAACGTTCTGCAATGATAATTATCGGTGGAGTTGTTGATCCTAAAAACTACAGGAGGTCCTACTTATACGGAGTAGCCCAGGAGCCGTTGTAATCACTTTTGAGAGAAATAGGGAGATTGCGGCAAGGATAGCAGAACACCTTAAAGCCGATCTGCTCCTCTATGAGAAGGGTATATTCAAAAAAGCTTTTGAAAACTATGGTGCAATAATTGCAGTCTTTGCCACAGGCATAGTTGTAAGGGATATTGCTCCCCTTCTCAATAACAAGTGGTCTGATCCCGCCGTGGTTGTGGTTGATTCAAATCTAAACTTTGCAATCCCACTGCTTGGAGGGCATCACGGCGCGAATGAGATTGCTCGAAGAATTTCTGAACTCGGAGCAGTCCCTGTACTTACGACGGCGACCGAAGTTCATGGTAAGCCTTCAGTCGAGGGCATTGCCGACAGGTTAAGCTGCGAGGTCTTCAATAAAGAATCCACTGTAGCTGTAAACTGTGCACTCCTTGATCAGGAAATAGAAGTTCTTGAAGTTAAGGGTCCCAGAATTGTTGTTGTGGATGAAGATGTATCAGTGCTGGTAAAAAGACGACAGAAGAATATAGAAGTAAAAGGTGACAGCAGTAATAACAGCTAACTGAACTGTCAATTACTTCTTTATACATGTGAATTAGCCTGATCGGGGCTATTCTAAGAGTCTGAGACGATAACGAATGATTATAGGAATCGGAACTCGCAGGGGCATTACAAAAGAAGAGGTTGTTGAAGCTGTAAAGCAGGCTCTTGATGAGTACAACCTGAGCCTTATAGAAGTTACAGCTTTAGCTTCTGCGAAACTTAAGGAAAATGAACAGGGGCTTCTGGAAGCGGGAGAGATGCTCGGCATTCCGGTGAATTTTTTACCGGATGAGCTGTTAAACAGCTATAACCCCCCTTCATCCTCCCAGGCTTCCCGCTTTGGATTAAAAGGAGTTGCAGAACCTGCAGCTCTGGCCCTTTCTGAAGAAAAACAATTAATTTGCAGGAAGAAAGTCTATGGCAGAGTCACAATCGCAATCGCAAGATAAAACAACCGGAGGAAAACTTTACATCGTAGGGATCGGGCCGGGATCTGTAGAACAGATGACGGTCAAAGCCAGGGATGTAATCCTTAACGCCGATTATATTCTCGGGAACAGCACTTACCTGGACCAAATAGCAAGCCTTCTCGGAACCCAGGAAGTAATCCGCAGTTATATGGGTAAAGAGGTGGACAGAGCAAGAAAAGCTGTGGAACTTGCAAAAGTTGCAAATGTTGTTATGGTCAGCGGCGGAGATACCAACGTCTACGGCATGGCGGGTATCGTGCTTGAGGTTGCTGAGCACGAGGAACTTGAAGTTGATATAGAGATTCTTCCTGGAGTCACGGCAATTTTAGCCGGGGCAAGTATGCTCGGTGCACCGGTTGTAACGGACTTTGCAGTAATAAGCCTGAGTGATCTCCTAACTCCCTGGGATGTTATTGAAAAAAGGCTTAATCTTTCTGCAGAAGCCGATTTCGTTATAGCTCTTTACAACCCAAAGAGCCGCAAGAGACAGTCTAACTTTTCCAGAGCCATTGAAATTATCCGACAGTACAAAGCTGACTCCGTACCTGTGGGACTTGTGAAGAACGCTCTGAGAGGAGAAGGCGAGGACAGGATTGTAACCACTCTCGGAAAGGTCATGGAGTACGAAGATTGGGTAGATATGAGCACTACGATCCTTGTAGGAAATGGAGACTCCAGAATCTGGAACTCTCAAAAGAAGGATTTCATAATCACTCCCAGGGGGTATCACAAGAAGTATGACTACTGAACAGAATAACACTGAGAAGGCTGGAAACCTCGAAAACCTTGAAGAATTTACCGAGCTTACGGTTGATGTTAATCCCGAACTTGTGAGTATCTGTAAAGACTCCGGGGCAAGAACTGAAGAAGCCAAAGCCATCTATATGAAAAGTCGGACAATGATCCAGGAAATTATCGGCAACAAGACACCTGAAGACCGCTTCCGCCAGCGCTGCGTTATTGCTACAGGAGACCTTTCTGTAGCAGATATTATGCGCTTTATGCATGACCCCATCCCTGCAGGTGTGGATGCAATTAAAAAGGGTGCCCCGATTTTCGTGGACATTAACATGGTAAAAGCCGGAATTACAAAAGCCGGACACAAATCCGAGATTATCTGCGTGCTCGATGAAGATCCGAATGCTGAAATTGCTAACAGGTACGGTATTACGCGCACATCAGCAGGTTTCCTGGCTGCCCGCGACCGGCTCGACGGGAGTATTATTGCAATAGGAAATGCTCCTTCTGCCCTTATCATGGTCTGCAAACTTATAGAAAAAGGTGTAAGACCAGCCCTTATCATCGGGCTTCCGGTAGGTTTTGTAAATGCAGCCGAGTCCAGAGAAATGGTAAGAAACCTGAGCATTCCCGTGCCCTCTATAAGCTGTGTTGGGACAAGGGGTGGAACACCTATGGCAGTTGCCTGTGTTAACGAGCTTGTAGCAATCGCAAGAGAAAGTGAAGAGTAATACTTTCTCTAATTCCCCCTTTTCTGTTTTCCCTCATTTTTACTTTCAACGAGTTAGGTTAACTGTTTTATTTCCCAGTATACTCCTTCTATTTGATATAAGAAAAGCTATGATTAGAGCAGGATAAATTTGTATATCTTTTTTTGAGTATGTTACTGCTATTCTCTGAAAAAAGTAAGGTGTGATAAGTAGTAGCTGAAGATATTCCTTACATTATCTAATTGAACAGGATTTGCACCTTCAAGGGATGGATCAGAACCTACTGATCCATAAAGCCCCTGGTTTTTATCTCTTCTAGCTTTCTTAAATAAACCACTGGATATGATTCTGGCGTATCATCCAGAGTCCGACCAGAATAAGTACTATTCCCGCTCCCTTTTTGAGAATCGCATCCCACCTTGAAATAAGTCGAATTCTAGAGGAAGAAAAGTGGGCTGAATATGCGAGCAAGAGCATTGGCATAGCAAATCCCAGTGAGTAAATTGAAAGCGTAAATGCGCCGTTAGCCAGGTTTCCCTCCAGAGCTACCATAGTCAGGATAGAAGCCAAAAACGGGCCAACACACGGTATCCAGAGCACACCGAGGGAAAGCCCGAGCAAAAGTCCGGAAAGAGATCCCTCTCCCTTCATTCCTGATAGCAGGGGGAATCTTGAAAATACACTGAATAGGCTTATTTCAAAAAGTAATGCAAAACCCATTAAAAGAATAAAGACCTCTGCCAGAATCTTCAATTGATTTATATAAGTCTGGAAGGCTGCACCAAAAGCCGAGGTTACGACTCCCATTATAGTAAAGGATATAGAGACTCCAATCACTATTGAAAAGGGCCTTAACTTTCCTTTTCCTGCGGACGTTGCCAGGACTGCAGGAAGAAGTGGGAGAATACAGGGGGAAAATACGCTGAGAATTCCTGCAGCAAATGTAGCCAGGATACTGATGAATCCTGCGCCAAGTGCAGCCTGAGGGGAAATTGCATCATAAAACATGGTTCTTCAGGTTTGTTATTTTAATTTTTGTTTTATATAGTACAGTTTTTATCGAATCTTAAGGTTGCTGGAAACCAGTGCTTCAAGTATGCAGGTTTCTTAAGGTAAGTCTATTCGCAGACTTTTTTCGGTTAAGACTTATTTTTCTCAGCATAGATTAGAGCGTGATTCATAACATCTTCAAGTACGCCTTTTTCTGTGGCACCTAGAATCCTTGCCTGGAGCCTGTCTGTGGTAACGCTTCCATCTGGCTTCATATAGATGTATTCGCCGTCCTTAATACCCACGATTACAGTTGAGTCAGGGATATAGCCTATTCCGAAATAGACTGCAAGCTCGGGGCTCTTGTCTATGTCTACAGAGATGACCCTGGCTCTTCCTTCGTATTCTGTTGCCAGTTCTTGAAGCATGGGTTTCATAGCCTTGCATGGTCCGCACCTTTCAGACCCGATTTTCATAAGAACTGGCCCCTGCTGGATGGATGCGTTTATCTGTTCAAGGTTGCTCACCTCAATAACACCACCTTCCTCTTGGGTTTCCTGAAGGGTTGCGTTCTGTTCAGGCTCGGTTGCCTCAATAACACCAGTTTCTTCCTTAATTGCCTGGGTGCTTGTAGAGTTTTCCTGACTTTCTTCAGTACAGCCTGCAGTAAAAACTATAGCTGCAAGGAGAATCAATAGTATAATCGATTTCTTCATGTTCTCAACGTTAGTCTTTTATTTTGTAATATTTTGCTTATATGTTGTATTTTACCTATGTTGTAATTGCACATAACGCAGCAATTAAATGTTATGTGTAATAGTTCTCTCTTTTCACAAACAACCTTATTTTTGTTGATTGTGAAATCCTAACTCTGAAGTAGAATTATCAATAAACCTCAAATAATTAACCATTAGGAGAGGGAAAAATGACCAGTTTAAGAGACTCTCAGTATGCAGAAAATATATTAAATTAGACTTAAATGACAGAATTATAAAAAAACAAAAGTAAGAGGTCATGGAAAAATAGAGAAGGAAAAACAGAGACGGAAAAATAGAGAAGGAAAAACAATATAAGAGGGGAAAAAATTTCAAAGCAGCTAATTATATAGCCTTAGTCAGCCTCTTGAAAGAAGTTAGCTGCTAAGAAGTTAGCCAATTGGAAAAATTAAAAATCAGGAAAAATTGTAAACTCTTCCCTTGTATAATTCTTTTCTTATTTCTGTTCTACCTTACTTCTCTTCCAGAGTCTTTTCTACTGCGGTAACAACGGCTTCAAAGTTTTTCTGCCATTCAGTACTGTGTTCAAGCAGACCCTGGACAATAGTGCCTTTATCTTCCATTTCTGCTACTCTGGGTTCAATAGGAAGTCTGGCAAGAATAGGAATATTAAAGTCTTTTGAGGCTTTTTCCACGCCTCCGGTTCCGAACACTTCTATTGGCTTGCCACAGTGGGGGCAGATAAGCCCATGCATATTGTCAACTAGTCCTATAATAGGTACGTTAAGTTTCTCAGAGAACTTAATTGATTTTCGGACGCTTATCAGAGCTACGTCCTGAGGGGTTGTAACAAGCACTGAGCCATCGCAATTGGGGATCAGCTGTGCTACACTCAGAGGTTCATCTCCTGTGCCTGGGGGCAGGTCTATAATCAGGAAATCGAGTGCTCCCCAGCTAACTTCTTCCAGAAACTGTTTAATTGCCCCCATTTTGGCAGGCCCTCTCCAGATTATAGGAGAATCTTTGTTTTCAAGCAGAAAACCGACAGACATTACCGAAAGGTTGGGAAGTACTTGGATTGGAAGAATACCCTCCTCATTAACATTGGGCCTTTCAGATTCTAGCCCGAAAATCGTAGGAATAGTTGGGCCGTGAATATCGCAGTCAAGAAGCCCAACTCGGTATCCGCGCAGAGCTAACCCGGCAGCAAGGTTTGCTGCAATTGTACTTTTCCCTACTCCTCCTTTCCCGCTCATTATCATAATCTTGCGTTTGATGCGCCTGAGGTTGACTACTATTTTCGGCTCCTCTGGCTTTTTAGATAAACTCTCAAGTGGTTGAACCTTATCTGTCATTTTTATCGCCTGTTTAATATATTAACGCACTTTCCCGGTTTTTAGATTTCTCGTTTATGTGTCAGCATCTTCACTAATGTCAGCGTTCTCAGGATTGATATAATTGCCGCCCTTTATTTCGATTGCTTTTCCTGTGCTAAGGGCGAAAGCTATCTTTGTTCTGGCAGCTTTCAGGTCTTCCCAGAAAGCTCTCCTTGATATTCCTACCCTGATGGCTGCATCTTCTTGCCTGAGTCCCTCAACGTCTACGAGTCTCAGGGCTTCAAGCTCTTCAACTGTAATGGATACAACCTCAAGATTAGATAGCGGGACCCCTCTGGGCTTGAAATATGTGACATCAGGCGTTTGTTCTACACGCCTGGGGCACTTTGGTCTTCCTCTGCACTTTTTCATAGGTTACTTATGCACATTGCAGAATAAATATATAACAATTTCTCTTTTTAAGTAGAAAAGTATAAATATTTTCGTACAAAGGAGTGAAATTAAATCAAATGCCTGTCACCCCAGTTAGGATCAATTCTCAGAGAGCATGCATGCAGAAAGATCAGGCAGAAAGCACTTGACATATTCCGCTCCTTTGGAATCCGTATCTTTGCAGGCACAAAAGGCAGGGCTCTTCAATGGGGTGACAACATTGACTGCCTGAGCAAAACGTAAATATAGGGACCATTAATCAGAATTTTTGTTTCTGAAATTTACTGATCGGATTTTTCATCTTTGATCTATATTTGGTTTTCATCTGTCACTCTATCAATATATTTTTATATCCCTCTTAGAAATATTTATATCTTTATAGCTTACTTGTGACTATAAATCCATTTATGTTAATAACCCGGGAGAAAAAAGTGTGCAGTGTGCGTTATGCAGGATTAAGGAATGCGCGAAAGGCAAAAACTGTTCTGTCATTAAATCTGGGCTTGAGTATACGGGCGACGATCTGAAATCAATCCAGATTTCTGCCTGGCTTGAATCCGATCATTTAAAAAGGACAAAACTGGAAGAGATAACGATTTATGCAAAAAAACTTGGATACACGAAAATAGGAGTCGCATTCTGTATTGAGTATGAGCGAGAAGCCAGGATAGTTTATAACATCCTTTCAAGGTATTTTGATGTGTTCTCAGTTTGCTGTAAAGTTTCCAGCTTCGAAAAAACCAGCCTCGGAATTAAGAAATCTGAAGATCTGGAGTTTGAAGCAATTTGTAATCCAATAGGCCAGGCTCAGCTCCTAAATGATGACCTCACCGATCTCAATATCATGATTGGACTTAAGACAGGTTATGATATTCTCTTTTCAAAATATTCGGAAGCTCCTTCGATAACACTGCCTGTTGATGAATTGCCTCAGTTAACCGATTCAGAAATCGATATTATAGAATGAGACTTATATAATGAATTCTTTGGTTCTATAAGTTCAAATCCTGGAGAAACACATGCTTGAAAAGTCGAACACATCTGGATCTGATTCTGAGACCGGATCTGAATGCCTGAAGATTCGAGCCCATCACCTTTGCTGCATCCAGGGTTTTCAGGGCTATGGGTACAGCCCAGCTTTTGTAGCTAATATGCGGGCTGTAATTTCGGACATAAAGGCTTTCCCTTCAAGACCTCTGGAACTTGTATCCGAATGTGATGTAATCTGCGCTTCCTGCCCAAACCAAAGGGAATGCATTGCACAGCGATCAATAGCCTCCCGCAGGATCAGGAATATGGATCTTGTTGTTATGGAGAAATTAAAAATAAAAGAAGGAACTGTTATGAAGGCAGATGAAGCCTTCAGGTTAATCAATTCACAACTTGCCAATGCATCCGATATTGAGGAAGTCTGTGGAACCTGCAAATGGAGGCGGAAATGCCTCTGGTATATGCAGATGAAAGATAAGTGTGAAAATAAAACCTGAATTACAGGTTATGAAAGATAAAATCTTTTTTGGATTCGTAAAAATGAAAAACTCTTTTTAACTATTTTTTCTCAAATTTTTATATGGGATTTTTCTACCTGTGATACTATTATCTTAAACCTGCATTGATCTCGTAGACTTTTGCAAGAAACTCGATATTCTGAACTGCATTCTGTTCTATCCCGAGTTCATATGGGGTAACGCCAAGAGCAAGACCCAGTAGCTGGGTATAATGCAGAACCGGGATTGAATAGTCCGTTCCGAATTTCTCATTGACTGCAAGCTGTCCCCTATCAAATTGAAGATGACAGAAAGGACATGCATTGACAATACAGTCCACTCCTGCTTGCCTAATACAGGCGAGTTTATTCTCAAGCATCTCAAGGGACTCGGCAGCATGCCCTGAACGTACTCCCCCTCCTGCTCCACAGCACATCATCTTGTCGGTATAATCTACACTTTTTGCCCCTGTAGCTTCAACAAGCTCATCAAAGAAAACCGGAGCCTCTGTTTCTCCAAGTTTACGGTCTTTTGAAGGTTTGATAAGATGGCATCCGTAGTGCAGTGCCACTTTAAGGTCAAGCGGGATTGTGACATGCTCCTTGAGTTTCTCAGGTCCAAATTCCTTATATAAAAATTCGATTATATGCCTTACTTCAACAGTACCCTTAAATTCCATTCCGATTTCTTTAAGGCACCTGTTCGTGCATGCCTTTAGCTCAGGATCCTTTTTTAACTCTAAATTGGCATCTGCCAGGGAGCCATAGCAGCCATTGCAGACTGTGAGGATATCCCTTTCCAGCTTTTCTGAGAGAACTATATTCCGGCTGGCAAGGGCTAGCCAGGTAGCTTTATCAAAGGACTTGAAGATTCCTGGAGCGGGACAGCAGGAGGCTCCGGATAGGTCGGCTGCATCTATATTAAGCTTCTGCAGGCAGAGTTTAGTTGCTTTTTCAATTCCCGGGTAACGATTGGGTACAATGCATCCAAGAAATAGAGATAGTTTTTTCATATTCTGTCTCCTTATTTTTCAGCCGTCAGTTCGTCAAATTTGCAGGCTTTGAGAAGACTTCTTACTTCTTGAAGGGCTTCAGGATACTTTTGGACGGTCTCAGGTATGGGATCAAGCCCAAGCTCCTCCCTTTTTTGTTTTGTCTCTTCGTCCAGAGGGACTGCATGCCCGCACTCTTCAACCATTTCAGATATTCTCCTGTGCTCGGGAAGCATGAAACCTTCTTTTACCGCAAGCCTCCTGAGTTCAAGGAGAGCATCAGTAATTGGTATGTCGCGTGGGCAGCGCTCCTGGCAGGTATAGCAGGTGGTGCAGAGCCAGAGAGCATCATCTGAGAGGACTGCCGCCCTGTTCTTGCGTGCATCCCGAAGAATTCTTCGCGTGTTAAGCCCGGTATGCCTTCCAGAAGGGCAACTTCCTGTGCATGTGCCACACTGCATGCAGGAGAGTAAGTCAAGCCCTGCAGCCTTTAATACTTCTGACAATTTTTCACTCATACAGGTTCACTGCCTGATTCAGTCGATTCATCCTTTTTAGAAAAGAAAGGTAAGCAAAAAATAATGAGATCAAGAGAAAACTCCGCAGCAGGAAGTAATCTGCGAATTTTCACAATAAACAGACATTTTTCTGTCAAATTTCCTCGTAACAAGCGTTTTTCCAGCTTTCTTACTCATCAATTCTCTAATCACAGATTTTTCTCATACTGATTATTTCTCTCATAATATTTAACATAAACTAAATCTGTTCGGGATTATTGATAATAGTTAAAAACTCGGATAAAGACTGGCAATTATGAGTTATCAAGGTTTATTTTTACTCATCAGTTGTTAGACATCACTTTTTACTGATTAATTATAAGTTTTTTACTAAGAGTTATAAATTTGTCTTTATTTATCAAGAATTACAAATTTATCTTTACTTATGAAGAATCATAAATTTGTTTTTACTGACAAGATTAAATAATTTGTTTTATTGACAATTCACTAATGGAATTATCAATTATACCTTCAGGCAGAGATTATTATTTCTGAATTCTTCATCTGCGCCTTTAGATATATTATCTATTCTATTATATAAAAATAAGTTTTTTGAGCTATATTTATTCTCTCGGATTCAAAATTATTCCTTCACCGTTATCTTTCCTGTATATCTTTCATTTTTTTCAAGGTTCTTTCAGGAAAAATTTATTCCCAGGTCTTTAAGTTGATTAAGCTTTGCAAGGTTTATCATCAGTGGTGTAAGCGATTCCACAGTGCTTGCCTGTTTAAGGGGTCCTCCATCCAGGGGCTTCAGGCATCCCATATGCTCCGTAAGCTTCATGACCAGCTTCTTTGCTTCTTCGTCATCACTGCATACTATTGCGTCATGTACAGCCTTGCATTTTACTATATCCCTCAATTTCCCTGCAGGGATATTATGGAAGGCTGCCACAACTTTCGTAGAAGACGGGACCCTTTTCTGAATTGCAAGGGCGGCTGAACCTTCTTCCGGAGGTTTATATACTAATAGATTTCCTTCCTTTACCATCGGGACTACTGGAGTGATAAGAATCTTATTTTCGATAGCCTCCTGAATCTCATTCAGCAGAGGCAAAACATGGTCAAAACGAATAGTAAGGATTACTACATCAGCAGCCTGTGCGGCTTCAAGGTTACTGCTTCCTGTTATGTTTATTTCGGATGTATCAAATCCACAGTTCTCAAGTTCGGATAAAGCTTTTTTTGCGGCTTCATCGGCTGCTTCCCTGGATCTGGACCCTATAATTACCTCGTTTTTTACACCTTCAGCCATAAGGTTTTGAAGTGCCAGCCTGAGCACCATACCCTCCCCTATGTTTCCGGTTCCTCCCAGGACAGCTATTTTCAATTTCTCAGAATTCAATTGAACTATACCTCCAGTTTGCTATATCTTCCATAAAATATATCCGAGAGTTAATATAACTTCTGTCTTCAATAGTGAATTTTCAGAATTAAGAAGCTTAATTGTTAGCCTCGCTTCTCTCACATGCTTCTTCTCTTTCCCCTCAATACCTGTTAAATTGGAGAAGGTTTGGGATGTATGCAGTATATTTCTTCAGAATCCTGTTACCTGAGTTTTTACTCAAGCAGCAAAACTCCGACACATGTAGTTTTCTCAGGCTTGCAGAACTCAAGTACAAGTCCTGCTTTTTCCATTGCCTTCTGAAGGTTTATTCCTACAGCTTCAGGTGCAAAGCGTCTCAATTCCGGTTTTATGCACTTTTTAAGGTTACATGTATCGCACTCGTTACAGGAGCCGGGTCTCAGGAGATGGGCAAAAGTGAAACCTTCCCTGAAGGCTTCGTATTCAAGTTCCAACATTTTATGGAAAGAATCCTTACGAATTTCTCCCCAGGCTTCCTGTATATCTGGAATCTGTGAAGTATCGCGTTCATCGACAAGTAGAAGCGCGCTGCTGTATTCCCCTATAATTTTTCTGAAATCCTCCACAGTCATGATATGAGGAGGGCAGCTCAACCTCTTTCCATAACTTCTGCAACCGTAAGCACATTTCAGGGCAATTCTGTTCTCAACCGGAATATCCCCCGCATCCACGAAATAAGCTTTGAGCCCCATCTCTGAAGCTTTCTCAATAAGATCTTCGAATTTTCCTAACATGATAGCCCCTTATCAAAAAGCCCTTTTGTTTCCTTTTAATTTGCTACTTTTTAATTTGCTACTTTTTAATTTGCTACTTTTTAATTTGTATCCTTTTAATTTGCTTCCTTTCTAGTTATTATTTCTGTTTTCAGAAATGAACTGAAATTCTATTACCTTGAAAATCCTTTCTATCTTTTTAAGTGACCGATGTAAGAAATAGAAATTTTTGTTGGAGAAGTAACAATTACTGGGGTGGAGAATAAGAAATCCTGCGAGAAAACCAGAATGAAATAAAGTTTTTGTTACGAGAAATAACAGTTATTATGCATATCTATTATGTACATTTATACATTATCATTATAATTTCCCATTATATCCCTCACTACAGTTACACTTCTATAATTTACAATTGATATATTAGTAAAAGGGATCCTTATGATTAAGAAAGTGCCTTTAACTGAACTGAAAAATCGCATGTATAATTTTAGAAAGCAAATGAGTATCTCAAATCCAGAATGGGAGATAGCTGTCATCTTCAGTAAAATAAACCTTTATTATTTTACGGGTACAATGCAGGATGGAATGTTAATTATCCCCAGGCACGGGGAAGCAACCTTATGGGTACGCCGCAGTTATGAAAGAGCCCTGGATGAATCTTTATTTCCCAGCATAGAACCTATGAATAGCTTTCGTGACGCTGCAAAAAATATAAACGTGCTTCCGGATACGGTATATCTGGAAACAGAGGTAGTTCCTCTGGCTCTGTACCAGAGATTCCAGAAATACTTCCCTTTTAAGAATTTCAAACCCGTAGACCCTCAGATTTGCGCTGTCAGAGCAATAAAAAGCGAATACGAACTCTCCCTGACAAGAGAAGCTGGCAGGATTCACCAGCATGTGCTGGAAGAGCTTGTACCTGAAATGCTGCAGGAAGGAATGAGTGAAAGCGACCTGGCAACCAAATTGTTTTCAGTTCTTGTAGAGGAAGGTCACCACGGAGCGTGTCGTTTTGGCATGTTCGATACGGAAATGATTCTGGGAAATGTCTGTTTTGGTGAAAGCTCCATTTATCCGACTTATTTTAACGGGCCCGGAGGAAAGTACGGGTTATGCCCTGCAGCACCTGTGCTAGGCAGCCGTGACAGAAAATTGAGGAAAGGAGACCTTGTCTTTGTTGACGTCGGGTGTGGGGTTGATGGTTATCACACGGATAAAACCACGACATATATGTTTGGCTCTCCCCTTCCACAATATGCCATAGATGCCCATAATAAATGTGTGGCTATACAGAACGAAGCTGCCTCAATGTTAAAACCCGGCGCAATTCCCTCGGAAATCTACACTACAATCATGAATAAGCTTGATTCGGAATTCCTGCAAAACTTTATGGGTTTTGGCAACCGTAAAGTAAAATTCCTCGGGCACGGAGTCGGACTGCTAATTGATGAAACTCCTGTAATCGCAGAAGGTTTTGATGAACCCCTTCAGGAAGGTATGGTATTCGCCCTTGAACCTAAAAAAGGGATTGAAAACATCGGAATGGTGGGAATCGAGAATACTTTTATAGTGACTGCTAAAGGTGGAGAGTGCATTACAGGGAACAATCCGGGCTTGATTCCTGTATTTTAATTTCGAATCAAGCATGTAGAAGGTTCCTTATTAGCTGGATAATTCTATTCCCAGATGCCTGAAAACGTCATTTTTTCCAGAAATTTTAGATAGGTGTACTGCTTGCTGCGATTATGCTGTGGCAGAAGCTGTAATGGAAATAAAAGATATAAATTCTAATAAGTGTACAGCAATACATTATGGAATTTTAGGATGTATTTGGAAAATGTACAAGATTTAACAGTCGCGAATTCATATTAAGAGGCTTTATTATATGGTATATATGAGATCAGTTCTAAATAAAGCTCCTGAAGTAGTCGGAGTTTTATTTGGACTCGTATTATTTTATTTTTGGGTCATATCTATAGATAAAATAAAAATGTTGTTTTTTTCAGAAGCGATCCTTGTAGACGGCAACAAGATAATCAAGGCTCAATATTGGGGTCAAATAGATCAATGGCTTGTAGCGGGTCTTATTTTATTTTTTTTAATTTTTGGGCACTATTCATTGTGTAATAAGAACATGAGCAGGATTGAAAAAAATCGTGATATCCTCTGTATGAAAAGTGCATTAATAGGCTTTTTACTGTGGTTTTTTATAACAATAATAAGTTTTTTATTTAATATTACTGTTACTTATTCCTTCAATATAGCCGGTGGATATATTACGATAATTTTTGTTTATTTTTTAATGAGAAAGAATTATATTTAACCTTACATTTGGAGGGGAATTCACTCCAAAAATCATTTTATTTTTACTCATTATTAATTATATAACTGTTCTTATGATCCAGAACTTGGTCGTACATTCGGGATATAAAATCCAAGAAACAAATGGGTTTTCACTGTATATTTTTCCAAGTAAGGTGAATTCTGAAGGGGGAGAGTGCATTACAGGGAACTATCCGAGCTTGATTCCCTTATATTGATATTACATATTGAATAGAAGCTAAGGTTTAATAGCCAGTAGAAAATTGATAAGCGGGGAATTACACTTTTTAAGGACAAAATCCGGATTGCTTTGATAGTTGCTACCCTTGTAGCTATCTGATTTTTTCTTTTAAATATTAACTGAAGGCTGGTTTTGGAATTTCAGGTGGTTTACCGAAAAAAATTATAGAGTATAACTCTGAAAACACATAATGTGTCATCTCTATATTAATTATGTATCTCCAAATTTGTTTGGTGATCAATCTGAAAAATATATATACAGTTAACCAAAACTAGTTTATGAAGTTCAAATGGACTTCCCTGAGTGAATTTGAACCTCATCGTGCCCGGAAGCAGGAATATACTGGTTTTAATGTACTTAAACTTCTATTCTTGCCTCCTGGAAAATAAACAGGAGATATCTACATGATCGCAAAGAAATTCGGAATAGGAACATTGTTTTTGGCAATATTTCATTACCCACCAAATGAATACTGGCTAAGAAGGGGATTTATTAATCTCCTTATGTTATAGAGGGATTTCAAATGCAAAATATCAGAAAAATAATTCTCATCTTGCTGATCATACCTATAATTGCAATTGTGGGTTATTATGCATTGATATTTCTTCTGGGCGGTCCGGCTTTACCTAATTTTTTTGAATTAACAAATCATGATGTCAGTACCCATGAGATATCTGTTGAAATATTGGATTCTGATAATGAACCTGTATTCAAAGAATCATATAAGCTTCATCCAAACGAATCAGTGTCAAAAGAAAAACCGTCTAATCTGAGAAGTTCTTTTGAATCGAAAGAGTATACATTTAGAATTATATTAGACAACGGTTTTGCAGAGGAAACAACTTCAGTATCTCTGAACCGCTGGAGCACCACTACTATACATCTGTATTGGGATAATGAGACTCCGATAATTATAGGGGTAATTGCTGTTTAAAAAGTGTTTTGTCCTGAGATGATTTCGCTTTGAAATTTTTTTCCTTTTGTCCATATTATCACCCGGAAAGGAGCAACGATTGTAGGCGTAGCTTATTCCTTTCATCCAACTCCTGAAGGTTACGCCGGACCTGGGCGCTCTCCAGCTTTGAGGATACAATCAGAAAACAGGAAAGTAGATTTTCGGATTGATGAAGAAGAAGGGATAGTAGTTGAAAAGGCTACGGAAATTACCTCGAATAGAAATCCTCTGGAGAATGATTACAAACATAATCCCGGTTTGCAAATAAAGAAAGTAAAAAAGATGGAGTTTGTTAGCTCCATTTAAAACCATTTTGAAGTAATTATTCCGGTTTTCTTGCAAGCTTTTTCTTTGCAAGTTTTTCAATTATGCCGAGGTTGACCTCACCACCGACGCTCAGCTTCTTATTGGCAACTGCGCTTTCAAGTAGGTGCTGTCCTACAAGCGTGCGGACGACAAGGGTAGTATAGCCGTCCGGGCTTCCAACAGACCCGGCAGAAATATCGGCTTTAAGAGCGGTAAAATCCGTACAGACGCCGCAGCCTGGGCGGACAGTGTCCTCAAGTTCGTTAAGAGGGATTACATACTGTGTCCCATCGTTTAAGGTAATTTCGAGCTTGCCCTTTACGTCAATACGGCATACTTTCATGGGTTCAAGGGCGTACTCGCTTTTCAGCTTGCCTGCAATAAGTTTTTCATAGTCGAAACTCTCCGTGCAGAAAAGCCCGAAGATGAAGCGGATAGACTTCTTGTATGGTTGCACAAGCTGGTGGTCGGTTTCAAGCATTTTGCGGACTGCCTGGACGACACAGGGAACTCCGACAACTGCAATGTTCCTGTACTTCCTGTTTACGACTGCTTCCTTGAGGGAAGAAACAAGAGGAACCCACCAATTGTAACGACTTCCTGCCTGACCGATAAGGGCTTCACTTCTGGTTATTACCATGGAATGCGGCTTGAGGGTCCAGGGATCTTCAGTAACCGTAACCACAGCATCTACAAGGCCTGTATCAAGCGCGTTTGCAAGGATTGCTGTGACCGCTCCGCCACTCTGTTTTTTCGGGATATCAAACTCGGCTCTTCCGGCAGTGATTTCCAGGTAATCTCCGAGCAGGCTTGAGGGCTGTTCATCGAGTCTCGGACAAACTTCATAGCAGGCTCCGCAGGGGACCCCATCAACAGCGGCTTTACAGTAGTTATTGCTCTTCGGGTGTGTAGAATCGCCGCCGGTCTCAAAGTACAGGGAATCAGCAGGGCAGACTGCAATGCAGGCCCCGCAGCCTGAACAAAGGCCCTCGTCCCAGACTTCTGATTTGAGATCAAGGTAATTTTTGCTTATTGGTTTTTGTTCTGCCATCTCTCATCACTCCCAGACATATTTGCTTGCGAAAGGCCGGCTGCTTGCAGGTCCGATCTTCGTGTAGCTGGTATTCAGGAACTTTGCAGGGTCATATCCAAACTGCTCGCAGAAGCTCTTTATAATCGGGGCAATGCGTTCAAGATCGCTTTCAGTAAACTCGAACTTCTTGGCTCCTATTCCAAGCAGGTAATCGTCCACTTCCCCACGGATGATAATTTCTCCACCATGGATTCCGCTTCCTATACCCCTATCTGTCATCGCTTTGTCCTTACCGATGCCCAGTACGAGCACAAGACCACCTGCCATATATTCTCCGAGGAAGGAGTGGGCTGTACCTCCGACTACCAGTACAGGTCTTGATTCCACTCCATACTGTTTCATGTGAATGCCTCCCCGATAGCCAATGTTACCTTTTATAAAGACTTTTCCTCCTCGCATGCTGTGGGCAACTGCATCTCCTGCGCTTCCGTGAATTACAAGCATGCCGCTGTCCATGGTGTTGCCAGGAGCATGCTCAGCGTTCCCATTTACAATACATGTCGGCCCGCTCATGAACATCCCCAGGTCTCCGCCCGGAACTCCGTTAATTATTACCCGGACGTTACCTCTTAATCCATCACCTATAAAGCGCTGTCCAAGCACATTATCGAGTATAATTTCCTCTGCTCCGTCCGCAACTGCAGCCCGGATCTTCTGGTTCAGGGGAGTGTAATGCATACCTTTTGCATCAATTCTTACCGTCTTCATCTCAATCAGGCCCCCGCTGGAAGTACATCCAGGATTTTAAGCATTCCTTCATCCAGCATATATCCACGCAGGCGATCTCTATTTCCACGCAGGCTTTCAATGCTGTTAATGCCTGCAGCGCCCATAAGTTCGCTGAGCTCTAAAGTCCAGCCCTTGATCAGGTTTGCAACCTGGGCTGCACCTCTTTCAGGGTCGATCCTGTTCATGAGGTGTGGCTCCTGGGTAGCAATGCCCCATGGGCAGAGGTTTCTATAACAATTACCACAGACTCTGCAGCCCAGAGCAATAAGTGCAGCAGTACCAATATACACAGCGTCTGCACCTAGGGCAATTGATTTAGCAAGGTCTGCACTGCCTCTTATTCCACCGCTTGCAATAATCGAGATCTCGTTTCTTACGCCCTGGTCTCTGAGTTTCTTGTCAACACTTGCAATTGCAGCTTCAATCGGTATTCCCACATGATCTCTGAATACCTTGGGGGCTGCTCCGGTTCCACCTCGGAACCCATCAATTACTACTGCATCTGCAGAAGAGCGGGCGATACCTGCTGCAATTGGAGCTACATTATGCACGGCTGCAATTTTCACGAAAACAGGCTTTTTCCATTCGGTTGCTTCTTTGAGACTTCGAACGAGCTGGACAAGGTCTTCGATGCTGTAAATATCATGGTGAGGAGCCGGGCTAATCGCATCACTGCCAAGTGGAATCATACGGGTTTTTGAGACTTCTTCGTTAACCTTTTCACCAGGCAAGTGTCCTCCAATACCCGGTTTCGCGCCCTGACCGATTTTTATCTCAATGGCTGCTCCCCTTTCTAGATAGTCAATGTTGACCCCAAAACGGCCTGATGCTACCTGAACAATCATACGGTCCTGGTAGGGGTAGAGTTCTTTATGCAGACCCCCTTCTCCAGTTCCCATAAAAGTTCCTGTTTCTTTTACAGCTTTTGCCATGCTGAGTTGGGAATTAAGGCTGATAGCTCCAAAACTCATATGTCCAATCATGATTGGAGTATTGAGCTTGAGGTTTGGAGCCAGTTTTGTCTCAAGTTCTATGTCTCCACTCTCGGTCTCCCTGAACTTGAGTCTGGATGGTTTCTTTCCTATGTAAGTCCTGAGTTCCATAGGTTCTCTCAGGGGGTCAATGCTCGGGTTTGTAACCTGGCAGGCATCAAGGAGAAGGCGGTCATAGACAGTTGGCAAATCCCTGGCGTTTCCCATTCCTGAAAGAATAATTTTTCCGCTGCGAGCCTGATTAATAATATCCTCTCTTACTTCTCTGGTCCAGAGGGGGTGGCTACGATAGTCAACAGGTTTCTCTGTAAGTGTAATTGCGTCCCTCGGACACATAGCAACGCACCGAAGGCAGGCTGTACATTTTCTGGATTCCACCAGGATTCTGTCGCTTTCCCTCCTGTAAACGCCGTAGGAACAATTCTCAATACAGCGCCCACAGTCCATACACTGGTCGCGGTCAATACTTACCTTAAATTTTGGGGGCACGCTTCCGAGCGTCATTCGATAAACCTCCCTACTATTGGTTCTCCTGCCCTGGGAGTGTATATATTTTTAACTTCGGGGTCAATGACCCTTATTGCGGCTTCTTCACTGGAAATGTAGAGCCGATTTCCATTCTCACCAACTACAAGAGGGCGCAATTTAATCCTGTCAGTAAAGCCGATGATACCTTCTTCTGATCCGACCACAATTGCAAAGGGTCCATTCATGAGGGCAGGTCCATAGGTAAGGCGGATTGCCTTGCTCAACTCTGCCTCTTTTGCTGGCATCCGATCTATATCGTCCCAGAAAGGAGGAGCTAAAGCCTTGACAACCATCTCATGTGACAGTCCATGCTGTCTTCCAAGCAGGTCAAACAGATAAGCTACAACTTCAGTGTCAGTAAACAGGGTGCACTTGTATCCGTATCCTTCGACATAGCGCCGGTTTGTGCCATAAGAGGTAATTTCTCCATTATGCACTACTGACCAGTTAAGCAGATTGAAAGGATGAGCACCTCCCCACCAGCCAGGGGAATTTGTAGGATAACGGTTATGGGCAAGCCAGATATATCCTTTGTAATCTTCAATTCTGTAAAAGTTTCCCACATCCTCAGGCCAGCCGGAAGCTTTGAAAACACCCATATTTTTTCCTGAGGAAAAGATTGTAGCGCCTTTTATGTTGGTATTTACTTCCATAACTATGTAAGTGACAACATCATACTCAGAATCCATCCTCCCTACAATCAGGTCTTCTGAGGGCTTAAAGAAGTATCTCCATGGGATGTGCACTTTCTTCATGCCCGACTGAGGGGTTGTCGGGATTTCTTCCTGGTGAACAATTTTTCCCCACTGTTCAAGGAGTTCGTCTACCTTCCTTTTTGGTTCACCTAAATTGTCAAAGAAAACATGAAGAGCATAGTAATCTGCATATTCTGGATAAATTCCATATGCGGCGTAGCCTGCCCCATCTCCACTACCTCTTTCATTCATGAGGCTGAGGGCAGCTTTTATGCTCGACCCGTCCATTCTGGACTTTGTTCGGTCTATTAAGCCTATTATTCCACACATTTTTATCACTCTGGAAATGGATAGGAATGAACATAACGTGGTATATTCATCAATAACTTCCTGGATTATTTTTGCGGCTCATTTTTGAGAAATAGTTCAAAAAACTTGCCAGCTGAAAAACTGGGTTTCAGGGATAATTCTTGTCAGTTTCCGCGATTTGAGGAGCTTTAACTAAATTTGTCTCATCTAAATTATCTAATTAATGTGAGTGATTAATAGCGCTCCCATATATGGTTTCATTCCTTAACATACATTGAGAGGGTTATCACTAAGGGAAGTAAGTAATTTAGTACCTATTTGACAATATATATATGTTTCTTTTTCCGGCTAAAAGTTCTTGAGGGAAACCAGCAAAGTACAATATGTTATTACCTTTAATTTTTTTATTTTCTCTTCTTCACTTCTATCTGACACTTACTCTTTAAAGTTTACTCCATCACCGTTTTCAGAACATCAATGTTATCCCTGCTGTGCAGATTGCCTCTTCGTGAAAAAAGTAATGTTATTAAACACTGGAATTTATAAGAAAGTATTTTTATATTAACATTTTTTTCAGGCTTTAATCAAGGAAGAAAATAGAAAATATTACCTGTATATGATATAACCTGTTGAACCGGGTGTTAACTGGTTGAACGGGAACTAACTAATTGAGTGAGAAGACTCTTCTCTGATCTATTGGATTCTTTTATAAATCTGGGACACACCTTTCCGAAAGTGCCTTCTGAATGAATCTTTTTCAATTCTGAATGAATCTTTTTCAATTCTGAATGAATCTTTTTCAATCTGCTTCAGTGAACTTTTTTGATATGTATGGATTCCAGGAGCTGGTAAGATTACAGCATATGAAGATATTTGTCCAGTTCCCAGGGGTGAACGATTGCTTTATATTCGTTCCATTCCATTTCTTTAGCACAGAGGTAGTGACTGAACACGTGTTCTCCAAGCACTTCTTTTACGAATTTACTGCTTCGCATTTCGTCAATTGCCTCTTTGAGATCTGCAGGCAGGGATCGAATACCTCTCTCCTCTCGCTCTTTCTCTGTCAGATGGAAGATGTTCGTGTTAGTAGGCTCTCCTGGATCAATCTTGTTCTTTATCCCATCAAGTCCAGCTCTGAGCATAAGGGCGAAAGCAAGATATGGGTTACAGGCAGGGTCCGGACATCTCAATTCTACTCTTGTCCCATTGCCCCGGGTCGCAGGAATACGAATCAGGGAGCTTCTATTCTTTGCAGACCAGGTGATATAAACCGGTGCTTCATATCCGGGCACAATTCTCTTATAGGAGTTAACTACCGGATTTGTAATCGCAGCGAACTCCCTGATATGTGCCAATAGACCACCAATGTAGTACATGGCTTCCTGAGAAAGCTGGGTTGGTGTATCCGGGTCATAGAATGCATTCTTACCATCCGTGAATAGAGACTGGTTTGTGTGCATGCCTGAGCCGTTTACTCCGAAGAGAGGCTTTGGCATAAAGGTGGCATAATAGCCTTTATGATATGCAATCGATTTTACCACGTATTTGAAGGTTACAACATTGTCTGCAGTACTGAGTACATCCCCGAACCTGAAATCAATCTCATGCTGGGAAGGTGCTACTTCATGATGGGAAGCTTCAATGTGGAAGCCCATATGTTCAAGAGCATAGTCAATATCTCTGCGCACATCCTGTGCCCGGTCAAGGGGTGCGAAATCGAAGTATCCTCCCTGATCCGTAAGTTCTGTGGTTGGATTTCCATTTGCGTCAAGTTTGAAAAGGAAAAATTCCAGTTCAGGACCTACATTCATTGAGTACCCCATTTCTTCGGCTTCTGCAATTGCGCTCTTAAGCACATATCTCGGGTCTCCCTCAAAAGGCCGGCCATCAGGCAGATACACATCTCCGAGTATCCTGGCTACTGCACCGGTTGTAGGTCTCCAGGGAAGAATCCTGAAAGTTGACGGGTCAAGTACAAGTTTCATGTCAGACTCCTCAATCCTTGTAAAGCCCTGGATGGATGACCCGTCAAACATTACTCCGTTTTCGAAAGCTTCTTCCAGTTGTTCGACCGGAATTGCCCAACTTTTAATGATGCCGAGTATATCCGTAAACTGGGTCCGGATAAACTTCACGTCTCTTTCTTTTACAGTCTCCATTACATCTTCTTTGGTTGTACACTTTTTTGTCTGCACCATTTGATTTTCCATCCATAACTATAACTTAGATATATCTCTACTAGGTATCCTATTACCTATCTAACAATATATATAATTTTCCATTTCTCCATAAAACATTAAACTGTTAGATTATCGAAAAATATGTTACAAGTAAAAATAAAATATGTTACAAGTGAAAAATATTCGTATGCCCTATCCCATTCTGCTGAACATATTTCTAATCTAGTGTGTATAAAGTCGTTAAAGCTACCAAAGGATTCGATCTCTTAACGCAATTTAAGTTTTTTCTGACAGCACATATTTGCAAAAGGTTGTAGACTATAAGGAAAAAAACTTTAAAGTTTTCTTTGAAACTTAATATTAATAACGGTTGAATACAGAATAATTTCCAGGTATAGTATGGTTAAAAAGATTAATTTTTTCAAACTTCTCGTTTCTATCTTGCTCTGCCAGTTTGTAGGGGCAATAGGCTCGGTGTTTACAGCTTCATCTCTAGAGAACTGGTATCCTTTACTGCAAAAGCCGACTTTCATTCCTCCATCCTGGGTCTTTTTTCCAGCCTGGGTTACGCTTTATACGCTTATGGGAATCTCATTTTACCTTGTGTGGGAAAAAGGGCTTCAAAAAGAGGGGGTCAAGATGGCGATGTTTATTTTCTGTGTTCAGTTAATCCTTAATGCCCTATGGTCTTTTATTTTCTTTGGGCTACAATCCCCCTACTATGCTTTTATCGAGATTATCTTGCTATGGCTTGCAATTTTTCTGACAATAGTGAAATTCATGGAAGTTTCAAAAACAGCTTCTTATTTGCTGCTCCCCTATATCCTTTGGGTTAGCTTCGCTATGCTACTTAATTACTATCTCTGGATTCTTAACCCGTAACTGGAGGTTTATATCACAGAGCTCCACAGCCGCAACTTCTTCCCAGAAGGGTCGATATTCGATGCTTCAAATGACGAAGGTCATCTTCGGACATACTCTGAAGTTCTTTTCCATGCTGTTTTTCTATATGATCAAAAATAGCATTTTCAACTTCTTCTAATTTGCTGCCAGCAGCCATGAAGTTACACTTGAACCCCAGATCCCCGCATTTTATTATTTTCATAATATTTCCTCTGCGCAAACCGCTCTCAATCAAAATTATCTTATTCAGAAAATATAATAAAGATTAATAGGGTGCAAAATTAGTTTTTCAGATTATTTTTCCGATAGTTCATTTCTTGTTGAGTTACTTAATCGGAACGTATCTTGCACACGTGAAGTTCTCTTTATAGGGAACTTTGATAGTAAGCATGCCTTTTTCATTGACAGCGGTTGCTTTTTCTGGATCAACGGGTCCATCTAGAAAGAATGACCCGAAGTACTCTACCATTTCACTGAAAGCTTTAAGGTAGAAGCTGTTTTCATGCATCAAAAGCGTTATGTTTTCACTTTTTACATCGGGAAGTTCAACTTCCAGAGTAAGAAGCTGGCGTTTGTCATCGTGATACATTGCTAGTATTGGAGTTTTCAATATTCTGGGTATAGTACTGTCCATAGCACTCTCTCCCCTTTAAAAGATTTGTCGTGAAATTCCTTTACTCAATCAGTTTTTATGTCCACTGCTTTTTCAAAAGCCTGCTGATAAATCACTTTTACTTTAAATATGCTTTTTGGATAATTAACACCCTTTTTTCCGGGCTTACTGGGCAGCAGATATATAACGGTCTGCATACTCAGTACCTTCCTTGGTAGCTTTATGTAGAAGTTATTTTTGATAATCTTAAAAGTAATATCTTTCTTTTCCACTCCTGAAGGAATCACTTCAATTTGCAGGTTCTAAATCTCGTTTTAAGGATATGCACTGATGCTAATGGATTTTCAAAGTATTTGCTATTATCTACCCCAAAATAACATCACCGATTAACGTATTTATATTCTTCTCCAAATACCCGAATCGAACATCTTTAAAATATGCAAGCTGGAGATTTGTTTACATATTTGGAGTATGAGATACTTGTGAGTAAAAGATAGCATTAACTCTTAGAACGGACAATTACTTTATATAGTGCGAAATCTGTTCTTTAACTGGGAGTAATATTAAGATATATTTACAATTATTTTTAAAAGGAATTTAATTTTAAACTTAATGGAAGCTCGTCTTGAGGCATGTTCCATGATATAAAGTTATCTTTCTTATAGTTTTATTCTCTTACCTCAAGTTTAATAAGGAAGAGGTTTATCAATAAAAAACAAAAGGAGAAGTTATTGGGGGAATATTTCAATAAGTGAAATCGATTTCGACAATCTATCAGGTATCTTTGAAACGTCTAAACGGAAAATGGAGAGCTTATCAGAAGTTAGTTTAGAAGCTTTATTTCCTATTTATATAAACCATCTGAAGCATAACTACTTGTGTAAAACTATTAAGATATTTATCCAAACTCAATTGTTACAACAATCTGCTTACTAAATCCATACCCATTATAGATTGGGGGTCTAATAATGGGGTTAACAGATCTAATAATCGGATCTAGTATAAATGACAGGAGTGATCTGATACGGTAGAGGGAAGGGGTTGATTTATCAATGACCGGAAATGTCATAGAAGTAAATAATCTTGAACATTCATATGGCTCTATAAAAGCTGTCGATAACATAAGTTTTACTGTAAAACAGGGGGAAATTTTCTCATTTCTTGGCCCAAATGGGGCTGGTAAAAGTACCGTGATTAATATTCTTACAACACTGAAAAAGATCCAGAAGGGGGAGGCCAGGGTCAATGGGTATGATGTCGCAAAGGAACCAAAATCTGTAAGAAGATCAATAGGCATTGTTTTCCAGATGCTTTGCCTTGATCATGAGATGACAGTATCTGAAAACCTTGAATATCACGGTAAGATTTATTCCATGTCAAAGAAGGAAAGAAAAGAACGCATCGAAGAGCTCTTGAAGCTGACAGATCTGGAGAGTAAAAGGAATACTCTGGCAAAAGATCTCAGTGGTGGTATGAAGCGAAGGCTTGAGCTTGCAAGGGGATTAATGACAAAACCCGCAGTCCTCTTCCTTGATGAACCGACTGTGGGTTTCGATATCCAGACGAGAATGAAAATGTGGGAATATCTTAGAGAGATTAAGAAAGAAGGCACAACCATATTTCTGACAACACATTATATGGAAGAAGCAGATCAGTTGAGCGACAGAATAAGCATAATTGATCATGGAAAAATAATTGTCACCGGAACATCGGATGAATTAAAGAATAAACTGGGTAAAGACCTTATTTATCTAGAAACTACTGACAATAAAATTGCTGCAGAGATTTTAAGGTCACTTAGATCAGTAAAAAGCGTAACAGAAGATACCAAGTCTCTTAGAGTCATAATAGGGGAAGACGTTACCCATGCACTTCCTCAAATTATGGAAAAAATGCGGGGAGAAGGGATAGATATTACAACTGTGAATATTAAAAAGCCCTCAATGGATGATGTTTTTGTTCATTACACAGGTCATGGATTAAGAGAAGGCAATGAGAATGGAAACCATCAAGGAACAGAAATAGGGGGGGATGTCTGAGTGAACTTCGAATTTCATGCCATATACTGGAGAGAAATGGTGAAATTTTTTAGATTTAAATCGGTGCTCTTCAGTTCAATGATCCAGCCTGTGATGTGGTTGGCGTTTTTCGGGCTTGCGATGTCAGATAGTTTTGACAAATTAACTTCGCTTGTTCCCAGTACGTCCGGAGTTCCTGTAGTAGATTACCTTTCGTATATGGGCGCAGGAATAATTGCAATGGATGTCCTGTTCAGCAGCCTGTTTGGGGGCACAACCCTTATGTTTGATAAGAAGTTCAGCCTTTTGAGGGAAACCCTGGCAAGCCCGGTTCCCAGGTTCCACATAATTCTCGGGATTGGGCTTTCAGGTGTGACCAAGGCCCTTATTCAAACTTTTATAATAATAGGATTTGGGAAACTTATAGGAATGGATTTCTTTAATGGATATAGCTTTGCTGAGACCTTTATCGCAATCTTGGGAATTATGCTACTGGTAGCGATTTTTACTCTGGGATTCCTTTTCCTCTCGGGTTCCATTGCGATTACCATTGAAAATCCTGAAGGGATGCAGTCAATCCTTACCCTGCTCAGCATGCCTCTTTTCTTTATAAGTAACGCCCTTTATCCTATCGACTCATTTCCTAATATCCTCAAGTTTCTTTCAATGTTTAACCCACTTACGCTGCTGGCAGACGGGATCCGTTATTTTGCTTTAGGATCCAATTTCTCTGTAATGGGGAATCACTATGCTTATACAACCGCAGATATCACCTTCTCTTTCCTGGGCCTCATTCTCTTCGCCCTTACAATGCTGTCTGCTGCTATGTGGAGATTTAATAGGGTGGATATATAAATGTATATCCTTATTCCCCTCGATTTTTTACCATGGAAATTATAACGATTGCCTGTCTAACAGGCAATCTTATTCCTAAATTTTAAGCGCAAGTTTACAATCCTAATTCTATAATTAAGAAAAGTGCTTAGGGCTATAATTAAAAACATGCAGTTAAGCTCTTGTTTTCCGAGTAATCCAGGCTTTTTAACGTGCTTATTTTCCACTTATCACTCAATTCGAACTATAAGTAATGATTATAATTGTGTAAGTAATTTCTCTCCTGGGGGCTCTGAGTCTGGCTCTTTTTCTAGCAGGATATTGGAAGAATCACTTAGGCCTGGAAAGAATCACTTAGGCCTGGAAAGAATCATTTAGGCCTGGAAACTCTTTATGGACTAAGAACTTCAAACTTTCATGCTTTCTCCGAAGCATATAATAGTATCATACTTCTAGAGGCTATATGCGTCAGATCCATCCCTATTGTGATTTAAGTTAAGGATTCATTTTCATTTCCATAATTCGGTTTAGATCTACTATTATTGGAGAAAACAAAAACACTTTTACTATACCTCAAACTGCAGGCAATTCACTTTAAAAGTTTACAATATAAAAATAACACATAAATTTTCAGGCTGTTGATCCTGTATTTATGACGTTTAGACGGGTTTCTGTCATTTTATGATTATAGAGTCTGAAACGGTTGTAAATATGAGGTGTTTATGACAGTTTATAGCTCTGTCTATAATGTCAGTTCACTACGTCGATTATCTGGGTGGTTAAATTTGATGATAAAGATGTTTATAGACGGTTCCACAAAAGACGTTTTACTTGGTATAACCAATTTAAATAGTAAAACTTCTTCTCATCTCAAAAACCTAAACTTCTATCATTTTCAAAATTCAAGCTTTTTACTTCTCAAAAATTTAAATTTCTCTATTCTTTACAATTTGTTGATCGTTTTTCAAAAATCTTTACGTTCCCATTTTTATGTCAGAGTCATCTACTATTTACACAAGGATTACCCATTCGGTGGATCACTAATCGTACTCAAAAAAGAACTTACATTAAAAAATTTGTGCAACTAAACTTTTATGTTATTTAGTTAATGCTTGTATTAGTACTCAGGAAAAGGCTTGAATCCTTCCACCTATGCTTAAGAAAATCACCAATTATGCTGAAGAAAAGATCATACAGGCTACACTGTTGCCTGAGCATACAGTCTGAGCCTGTATTGTGACACCACTTAATAACGGTAGCTGACAGTAGACATATAATATTTACTTCACCTGAGGAATCTTCCAAAGCCGCCAAAACCCTGGCCGCCAATATAGAGCAACTTAAACTTTATTATCTGTACGAGTACTGTGACTTTTGTATAACTTATATAGTAGAGCATTGTAATTCCCTCCGTATTGTAGTTTTGTTTATCCTCACTCAATTGATGGTTTCCTACTAACTAAACTCAACCTTTGATCTCTTGGATATGATCTGCTTTCTCCAAACCTCTTTCTATACCCGTTTTTATTATACTCCCAAGTTATACTCCCGGAAACCAGTTTTTGGGATTGCAGGGATGTATAAACAATCTTGGAGATTTCCAGCTAAAAGATTTAAGGATCTACAGTATCTTTAATCTTATATCTGGATTATATTGATGTCCTTTTTGAATATTATATAGATAATCTGAAACAATATAATCAGATTAGTCTATTTTAATTCTTAAAGGAGCATCAATATTAAGGTATAGTATCAATTTACATATAATGTGAGGAATGACAACTCCTTACAAATAATAGTTTTCCAATATTTGGAAACAGAAGTTTTTGCTGTAATTATCATATGAGATTTCCCAGCATCTTGTTTTTTAAACTTAATTTTAATTTCTTTGAGGTAAATTGTCTCTTCAGAAGCCATAATGTTCTAAAAATATTATTTTTTCCAAATTTGGGGCCCTCATAACCAATCTGAAAGCTTACCGCTGTTTCTTTTTAATATCTCAATAAATTTGTTCGGAATTACAGCGTTTTTAAAAAGAGTGAGCAATTAGAAGATAAAAAGGAAGTAGAAAAGTAGTAATATTATATTTATTTTGTAAAGATGAAGTTGCCCAAAGGGCAGGCAACTTCATATATTCTTATTATCTCTCCATCCAAAGTTCTGCCTATTTAGAAGCAGTAAAAGAATTTGAAGACTTCTGCCTGGAAGAACTGTACAATCTTTGAATACTCAAAATTTATGATCATTTTAATCCCTCAACCTTTTCTCTATTTTGTTCGTCCTACGTTACATCCTGTGTTATGCAATTGGGTTTATATCTCATCTACCCTGCAGAACCCATTTCTTACAGCTTATTTAGAAGCAGTAGTAGAATTTGAAGACTTCTGCCTGGAAGAACTGTACAATCTTTGAATACTCAAATTTTATGATCATTTTAATCCCTCACTCCTTTCTCTATTTTGTTCGTCCCCCGTTATACCCCGGGTTCTGCAGTTGGTTTATAACTCATCTACCCTGCAGAACCCATTTCTTCACAGCTTATTTAGAAGCAGTAGAAGAATTTGAAGACTTCTGCCTGGAAGATCTTTGTAATCTTTGAATATTCGAAGCTTAAGATCATTTCAATCCCTCACTCCTTTCTCTATTTTGTTCGTCCCCGTTATCCCCTGAGCTATGCAATTGGGTTTATAATTCGTCTACCCTGCAAAGCCCTTTTCTTCACAGCTTATTTAGAAGCAGTAGAAGAATTTGAAGACTTCTGCCTGGAAGATCTTTGTAATCTTTGAATATTCGAAGCTTAAGATCATTTCAATCCCTCACTCCTTTCTCTATTTTGTTCGTCCCCGTTATCCCCTGAGCTATGCAATTGGGTTTATAATTCGTCTACCCTGCAAAGCCCTTTTCTTCACAGCTTATTTAGAAGCAGTAGAAGAATTTGAAGACTTCTGCCTGGAAGATCTTTGTAATCTTTGAATATTCGAAGCTTAAGATCATTTCAATACCTCGCTCTTTTCTTGATTATTCAAACTTCGTTATACCCGGTCTTTTGCAATGGGAGTATAAGGCCTTATGGCCATTCTCCATAGAGACCTATTCGCTTCTGCTTTAGAAATTCAGTTACCACAGTTTGATTGAGAAGCAGAAGTTGTTCAGGAATTCGAACAACAGACCAAAGTTGAATGTAAAGGTCACTTCTATTCCCTCCATATCTCATGTTTATATCAATATCTGTGTACTGTAGATGGTATATTTTTCAAGGTCCCTGTCAGCCACTTATCAATATTCTATGATGCGTTTTCTCTTATTTTGAGGTATACAGTTTGAATTTTTAGCCAACAGTGACTGTATATAGCTATATAAAGCAAGTTATATAAGCTCAATAGAATTTAATTTCCTTATGAATAATAGTTTCTAAATGTTTAGAGTAAGGTTTCTACAAACATCCATATATTTTTTAGAGTTATATAATGTTTAAAAGTTTAGAGTTTATTTCTACTTTAATCTAAATATTAAACTGTTTTCCCAATATTGATTAAAAAATCTTTGAAATGATTGGTTTAGCTATTCTAAGTCTACAAGTGACTTTTTAAGAAAATCTTTATAAATAAAACAGTGTAAATTTATGAGGATTAATCCAAGAAAACAGTTGTAAATTTTCTAAAAAAACCCTTATCTAATGGAGTAATTACGGCTATCTGTTCTCACTGTCTCTGTTTTAACTAACTATATTTTCAATATTTTTTCACAAAGTTATTAGTTTTATATTGATCAAATCTATATAAAGTGCGAAGCTGAATATTACATGATATTCTTGTAAATCCATTTCGAAACATTGCGCTCAATGCTAAGAATCAATATCTATATACCTCTATATGAGATCTTCAGGCGAAAATTAATAAAGCATAAGTTAAAATGGACTGTCTTACATAATAAGTAAAAACATTGAGATTATTCAATGTGATTCTTCGATCACATTTCAGTAACTTTGGGACAGGGGGAAGTGAATATTAACAAAAATAGTTTGCCTGATGACGGACTTCCTATTGTCGAAGTTTCCAATGTCAGGAAAACCTATGTACTTGGGAATTTAGAGATTCCCGTTCTCTCAGATATCAATCTTAAAATTGAAAGGGGAGAATTCCTAGCTATTATGGGTCCATCTGGCTCCGGAAAGAGTACTCTTGTGAACCTTATAGGTTGCCTTGACAAGCCTACCGAGGGGCAGGTTCTTGTAAGGGGAAGGGATCTAAATAGAATGTCAGATCAGGAGCTTGCTCGCCTTCGGGGGCTTGAGATAGGTTTTGTTTTTCAAACTTTCAATCTTGTTCCGCGCCTGACTGCTCTTGAGAATGTTTTGCTCCCTACTTTTGCCAATTCTAGAGGTAGTATCGATCCAAAAAAACGTGCACGGGAACTCCTTGAAATTATGGGACTGCATGATCGAATGCACCATAAGCCAGGAGAACTTTCAGGAGGTCAGTCACAGAGGGTCTCAATTGCACGTGCACTTATTAATGACCCTGCGATTCTTCTTGCGGATGAACCAACCGGAAACCTTGACTCCAGAACAGGAGCCGAAATCCTTCGAATATTTATGGATTTGAATATGGAAGGAAGAACAATAGTAATCGTTACACACGATCCTGAGATTGCAAAATATGCTGATAGAGTTATCCTGGTAAAGGATGGAATAATTCAATACAATTAAAGGTGGAAGTATATGCAAATGATTAGGAAGAATATTATAGCAACATTTTTTTCTCTACTGTTGATTTCCTCTCTTTTTGCAGTTCCTGCCTGTGCAGCTGTTGGAGGAGCCAACCTGAAAGTTACAATAGTCGAAACAAATCCTTATCCGGCTAAAATAGGAGAATACCTGACCCTTACCGTTCAGGTGGAGAATATCGGAGGGGATAAAGCTGACAATGTTGATATAGAAATCGTACCTCAATATCCTTTCTCTCTTGATTCCCAGGCAAATGCTGTAAAGAACATTGGAGTCCTCAATCCTGGCAGGACTGCTACAAAGGAATTTCATCTTTTTGTAGACAAAAATGCACAGAAAGGAGTACGTTCTATTGATATCCGTACAAAAACTGATAAAGACAGTCCCTGGAGTGAGAAAAGTTTTGACATACGAATAGGTACTGAAACGTTTAACAGCAAAGGTACAGTTGAGCTTAAGGAAGTCGTTTCGGAGCCTAGGGTTTTCATGCCAGGGGACAGGGGTACAATCACTGTAACTCTCACTAACACTGCAACCACTCCGACTGTTACTATTGGCGGAAGTGACTTTGATACCAATGCCCGAATTCAGGCTGCGGTTTTAAGGCCTTTATCTGACGGGATAGTTGTGCTTGACGCCCCCTACGAGGATATGGGTCTTCTGGGGCCTGGAGACAGTATCAAACTGACCTTCAATGTAAAAGTTACAGAGGAAGCTACAGAAGGAACTCATAACCTTGAACTCGCAATAGAGGGTAACTCCTTCGATTACAATAGCAGAAAGAACATTCCTCTAAAGGTTGACTCTTCAAACATAAGGGTAATCCCTTCAAAAGAACTTACAATGATCGATGGAAAAGCCACAATTGAATTTGATGTGGCAAACACCCATCCTAACGAGTTTAATTCTGTAAGCATAAAACCCGAAGCTGAGGGTATAAGATTTTACCCTGCTGAATATTTCATAGGACCAATGAATCCGGACGAACTCTTCACTATCGAATTCAATGCAGTGGCAGATGATTCATGGAATCCCAGAAACAAGGAAGGGGCAAGCATGAGTCTCACTGCAAATTACAATAATGGAATCAACAGGCATGCAAATACTGTAGGCAATCTTAACTTTACAAGTGCTTCGGGATCTACGGAATCTAATCCAAAAGCCGTACTGGCAGGCGGGCTTATCATAATTGCTGTTCCTGCAGCCTTCTTGTTCTACAGAAGAAGAAAACAATAATCAGAAAAAGTCAACTGACCATCATATTTATGGGGTGGAATATGATAAAATTTGCACAGGCAGTTCGTATAGCATCTGGGAGCATAGGAAGTGCTAAGCTAAGGTCTGCGCTTACGACGTTAGGAATAGTAATCGGTGTAGCCGCCGTAGTTGTTAATGCATCCCTTGGTGCTAGCTTTAATCAGTTTTTTACTGATGAGATTTCTTCTGTAGGCTCTAACTTTATTATTGCAGCTAGCAAGCAGCCAAATCTCTTCTTTGAAAATGAATATAATCTTATGAAGAACACTCCAGGGATTACAGGTGTATCTCCCAGAAAGACAATGAGTGGAGATCTAACATATCTTTCAGAAACTAAAAGCGTCAATGTTGCAGGGATCAACGAAGATTTTCAGGAGATCCAGGGTCTGCAAATGGAAAAAGGTACTTTTCTGTCGGATAAAGACAGCTTTGCTGCTGTCCTTGGATACAATATTGCAAACGAGGAGTTCAGTAAGAAAATTTCTCATAGAAGCACTGTGAGAATTGCTTTTCGACAGGAAGACGGCACTCTTGTGACGAAATCCTTTAAGGTAAAAGGGGTATTGAAAGACTCCGAGCCAACGGTTGTAAGTCAGGACAGTGACTACGATTTGACAGTTTTCATTCCCATTTCCACTATGAATGAGATGATCGGGGAAAAAGACTACGGAGCTTTCCTTGCAATGGCGGACAGTCCTGAGAAAGTTCGTGATATTTCAGATGAAGTGGATAGAAGATTAGCCCGGAATTTCGGAGTTCCGGAAAGAGAAATTGGTGACGAGGATTCAAAACCCTATTACGTCTTTAACCAGGAGGAAGTTCTTGAACAAACAGGAAAAATTGGAGATGCTTTGAACTCTTTCCTGCTGGCTCTCGCCCTGATATCTCTCTTTGTGGGTTCAATAGGAATTATGAATATTATGCTTGTAACCGTAACTGAAAGAACGAGAGAAATCGGGATAATGAAATCTGTGGGTTACAGCAGTTCCAATATTCTATCCCTTTTCTTGCTGGAATCTGTAATGGTCAGTCTCTTTGGAGGGATTGTAGGCACTGTAGTCGGTGGTTTGGGAGCTTATGCTCTTGAGAGTGCCCTTGAACTTCCTCCAGTTTTTCCCTTAAAGTTGATTGAAATCGGGATTGCAATTTCTATCCTTGTGGGGATAACTGCTGGCTTATATCCCGCAAGAAAGGCTGCACGCATGAATCCTGTGGATGCTTTGAGATATGAGTAAGAATCTGTCCATTGAATAGGGGCTGTTCTGCTTGGAGAAAAGCCCTTTTCTTTTTCAATCCTATCTTCCTGACAAGCCCATTCAGGCACTGGATGGCTGAACAAAACTTCTAAGTAAAACTCTTTAACGTTTAATTCCTTAAATATCTTTAACAAAATTACATGAACGCTTATCGGCAGGTTGATAGGAAACTATTACATCTGTCAGTATGCTGGTAAAGCTATATTATAAACAACTCAGGTGCAAGGACTCAAACTTTGCCGAATAACAGGAAACCTCTAATAGAAAGCTAACTGGATAGCTCTCGAGAGACTGCCTATTCCCTGGCAGTTCAGTCTCATACTGTGGGGATTCCGAAGGTATCACAGTATGACAGACATATAAAACCTGAACGAAGATATGGAACCTGAAAGAAACTAAAAACATGTGTAGCAGAATAGGTGATCTCTCCTACTTCGAAAAATAGTAATTACTTCTCTATAGCTCTGGTTTTAGCATCTTGAAAATTCGTCTTATTACTTGAAATTTAAAACATGGAAATTATACTAGTATTATACTACTAAGATACGTATGAGCTGATTAGATCTTTGAAAGACAGAGGAGTAGACATGGAAACGAAGACATCCATTAATGATGTTTCTGCTCCCGGAAATTCAATATTGGAGACAGGAACCGAAAATTCCAGACTTGAAGGGCAACTGCCCTCAGAAGAAAACATGGTTACTTCAAATGAAGAACCGTTTAAATGTGATTTGCGCCGTTTGAAAAAACCACAGAGTGACGAAATATTATTGACAGCAGCTCCCATTATTGAAGTGATTGATGTCAAAAAGAGTTATATTCTTGGAGACGTGGAAGTTCCGATTCTTCACAATATCAACCTTAAAGTACAGGAGGGAGAATTCCTTGCCATCATGGGGCCTTCTGGTTCGGGGAAGAGTACACTCATGAATCTTATAGGTTTTCTTGATAGACCTACGAAGGGGAAAATCATAATTAAAGGCCTTGATATCAATAAATTATCTGACAAGGAAGTTGCCAGGCTCAGAGGGCTGGAGATCGGTTTTATTTTCCAGACATTCAACCTGATCCCCCGACTTACAGCTCTTGAGAATGTTGAACTCCCTACCTATGCTAACTCGAGGAGTGGGGTTAATACTCATGAAAGAGCAAAGGAGTTGCTTAGACTCGTGGGGCTGGAGGACAGGATGCACCATAAGCCAGGTGAGCTTTCAGGAGGGCAATCACAGAGAGTTGCCATTGCCCGAGCTCTTATCAATGACCCTGCGATCCTTCTTGCAGATGAACCGACCGGAAATCTTGACTCGAAAACAGGCTGTGAAATTCTAAATATATTTAGAAAACTTAACGAAGATGGCAGAACCATTGTAATGATTACTCACGATTCAGAAATTGCTGGGTATGCGGACAGGATAGTGTTCGTAAAGGATGGGATGATTCAGAACAATGCAGAATAATCTCTGGCACTCAAATCTGAGATTCAAGCTAATAGGGGTGAAATTGTAATGACAAAAACCAAAAACCCACTTGTCCCTCTTGTATTATCTTTGCTTCTTGTTTCCTCTCTTTTTGCAGTTCCTTCCTCTGCAGCTGTTGGAGGAGCCAACCTGAAAGTTACAATAGTCGAAACAAATCCCTATCCTGCAAAAATAGGAGAGTACCTGAGTTTAACTGTTCAGGTGGAGAATATCGGAGGGGATAAAGCTGACAATGTTGATATAGAAATCGTACCCCAATATCCTTTCTCTCTTGATTCCCAGGCAAATGCTGTAAAGAACATTGGAGTCCTCAATCCCGGCAGGACTGCTACAAAGGAGTTTTACCTTTTTGTAGACAAAAATGCACAGAAAGGGGTGCGTTCTATTGATATCCGTACAAAAACTGATAAAGACAGTCCCTGGAGTGAGAAAAGTTTTGACATACGAATAGGTACTGAAACGTTTAACAGCAAAGGTACAGTTGAACTTAAGGAAGTCGTTTCGGAGCCTAAGGTTTTCATGCCAGGGGACAGGGGTACAATCACTGTAACTCTCACTAACACTGCAACCACTCCGACTGTTACTATTGGCGGAAGTGACTTTGATACTAATGCCCGAATTCAGGCTGCGGTTTTAAGGCCTTTATCTGACGGGATAGTTGTGCTTGACGCCCCCTACGAGGATATGGGTCTTCTGGGGCCTGGAGACAGTATCAAACTGACCTTCAATGTAAAGGTTACAGAGGAAGCTACAGAAGGAACTCATAACCTTGAACTTGCAATAGAGGGTAACTCCTTCGATTACAATAGCAGAAAGAACATTCCTCTAAAGGTCGATTCTTCAAACATAAGGGTAATCCCTTCAAAGGAGCTCCAGTTAGTAAATGGCGAATCTACCCTTGAATTTGATGTTGCAAACACTCATCCTAATGAGTTTAATTCAGTAAGCATAAAACCCGAAGCTGAGGGTATAAGATTTTACCCTGCGGAATATTTCATAGGACCAATGAATCCGGATGAGCTTTTTACCATCGAATTCAATGCAGTAGCAGACGATTCATCAGATGTTAGAGATCCCTCAGAGCCTGTAAACCTGACACTCTCAGCAAGTTATAGCAATGGAATAAACAAGCACGAAAACATAGTAAGCAACCTGTATATTCACCCTATTGAGGAATCAACAGGGAACAGTTTAAACCTGCTTATCCAGGGCTTATTACTAGTCTTTATTGCTGTTGCAGGGATGTTAATTTACAGAAAGAAGAAAAAGAGCGAAAAATGAGTATTTCCGGGGATAGAAACTCCTAAAAACTAAACTTCAAAGGATTTAAAGGTCGAGAAATCCAGTAGGGTCTCTTTAGAACAATAAAGGCATCTCAGTCTTTCGGTCAACCGTTTCTTTTGAAAGAAACGCTTGCCAGTCAGCTCTCTTTGGAACATAGAGTCAGCCTCGTATTGTTCTTTACCTTTAAGCTTGTATCCGGATAGAGAGTACAAAACGATTACCAACTTAGTCAATATCCTTTCAAATTCTCTCTTTCTGATCCAAGGGAAGAGTAAAAATAAATATACTGCCTTTTCCCACCTCCGACTCCACCCATATTTTTCCTCCGTGAAGTTCTATGAAATTTTTAGCAATATACAGTCCGAGTCCAGCGCCACCGTATCCTGTGGAAGAATCAGCTTGAATAAAAGGCATAAATATTTTTTCATAATCTTCTTTTGGCACCCCAATCCCGCTATCAGAAACTTTAATCTCGAGCGTCCCTTCATTTTTGCAGGCACTTACTGTAACCCTTCCTTTTTCAGGGGTGAATTTTATAGCGTTATTCATTAGATTGTACAGGATCTGTCTCAGTTTTATTCTGTCAGCCCGGATATTTTCAATAGAAGCATCAACCTTGACTTCCATACTGATTTTCTTATTTGAGGCAAGTGAGAGGAGACTCATTCTCACTTCCCCTATAAGGCTGGCAATATCCACATCTTCATAGTGAAGGCTTCTTTCACCGGCTTCAAGCTTTGAGATATCAAGCAAATTATTGATAATTTCCAGAAGATTCTTCCCACTTATAAGAATATTACCTACATATTTTGATTGCCTTGTGTTCAGGGATCCGAAAGCCCCTTCTAGCAGTAAATCAGAGAAACCTATGACCGAATTAAGGGGGGTTCGAAGTTCATGACTCATATTCATTATTAACCCGTTCTTGGTCCAGTTTGTGGCTTCTATATCCTTTTCTGCTTTAAGAAAGATATCTTCGAGTTCTATTTTGCCTTCTGGTTCGTTCAAAAGCTTCCATTTTCCCTTTCTTTTGGCAAAAACATTGTTTTCTTCCATTATTTCAAGCAATGATTTACCTGAAAGTTCTTCAAGAGGGAGGGTACAGAGCAGTGAGAGACGTTTGTTATTCTCGTAAGCCATTTTTTCGACAGCCTTTTCGCACGTCTCAAGACAGGGCTTAAGGAGGTCTCCATACCCTTTAAAATCAAAGCTTGTTCTAAATCCTGAAAATCCTCCAGAAAGGATCTTCTTATATCCGTTTTCTGTAAGTTCTTTTACTGCTGATGCAAAGAGAGTAAGGTCTTCAGGGAATGGATGCTCCGGTAAAATGTCCAGCTGAGAGGAAGCGAGAGAGTGTTTGGCGCACAATCCTGCCTTCTTAAATTCACGTTTTACCCGATCAGCGGTTAGTTTATCAGGGGAAATCCATAAGCAGTATTCTCCCCTTTCAATTCCTTCCTTAAAATAGGCGACAAGTAGTTCTGTCAATTCTTCGATATCCTTGTATATAGCAGAGATCCGAGGACTCTGCGGAGAGTTTGAAAAAAGTCTGGGGTTTTCAACAGTATTTTTTCTCAAAATCTTTCCCCCTAACACCTCAATTGTGTTCTAATATTTTGCAGCATAGTTTGAATGGGGTATGAGACAGACTCTATAGAGGCAAAGCTTTAATATTCAGCAGTTTAAGGTGACTTAGTGTATTAAATTGATCAAAGAATTCCAAGCAATATAATTCTCTTTCTAAATTTATAACACTTTACACCTACACTTCATTTTTTCTATGTATGTCTTTAGCATATATAAGAAGTATTCTACTTTATACTGTTCTTTTAAAAGCAGCTTAATATATCTGGCAATTAATATTTACATGGGTTTCTGGGAACTGTTCGAAACATGTCTTATTTTATGTTATTCTCAAAAAGTAGTCTGTGCTGCACTTTTGCATCCGAAAACTAAAGTTCAGCTTATATGAAGTTTCAAGTAAGGTTACGGCGTCAGGGGTAGGAATTGAAAGGTTTTATGTAAGTATAAGGCAAGCTTTTCTCCGGTAAATTATATCCTGATTTATATATTGATAAAAACCGGAACACTAATGATGTATCCTGAGAATAACTTTGAAAATATAACTTCCGGTGTATTTTGCCGGCAGATTTCGCTATATAACTTAAGCCAGAACCAGGGTTGACCTGCGCAGTTTTGAGGAGAACTGAATATGGAAACTGGAGAGAAAAAGGCAATTGGAGCCAAGAACTTTCTTTATCCCATGCCTACTACCCTCGTAGGGGCTCAAGTAAATGGAAGGCCAAATTACCTGACAGTCGCATTTTGTGGAATAGTACAGGCAAGCCCTCCTATGATCGCGGTGACCCTGGGGAAGATGCACTATACAAACGGAGGAATAAAGGAAAACCAGTGTTTTAGTGTAAATATTCCTTCCAGGCATATGGTTGAGGTCACGGACTACTGCGGCATAGTCTCCGGAAAGAGAATTGACAAATCCAAAATTTTCGAAACTTTCTATGGACAACTTGAAAAGGCTCCAATGATTCGGGAATGTCCTGTGAATCTTGAGTGCAGGCTTGTAGATACGCTGGATCTCGGAGGTGCGAGCGAAGTGTTCATAGGAGAAATTATTGAGAGCTATGCAGAAGAACGGTTTCTCTGTAACGAGATTCCTGATATTGAGAAGATAGAGCCTATAGTTTTTTCAATGTATGATAACAATTACTGGGGAATAGGAGAGCGCCTGGGCAAAGCCTGGTCTGTCGGGAAGAAGTTCGGCGAGAGCAGTAATGAAAAAAAAGCTGAAAACAATGAGCTGAAGGAAAATAATTATTGCAGGTGTGATTGGAAGGAAATAAGCAAAAACTAAGAAATATAAAATCTGCCTTTTACTGGAAAGGCTATTCTGATCACTGGTTCAGCTCACAGGTACTTTATTTATGGGAAAATGGGGGTTTAGTAATTGAAAATAACAGTATTCAGCGGGAGCCATAAAGGCAGGGAAGGAAACACTCTAATTATGGTTGAGGAATTCCTGAAAGGGGCAGAGGAAGCAGGAGCAGAAACCGAAAATATTTTCCTGATCGAGAAAAACATTGGGTACTGTAAAGGAAAGTTTGAGTGCTGGCTCAAGACACCTGGAATGTGCACTATGCGGGATGATATGGATGACCTGCTTCCAGCTTTTATGGCATCGGATATTGCAGTATTTGCATGTCCAGTTTATTTTGATAACGTGCCAGCTGTTATGAAAAATTTCATAGACAGGCTTGCTCCTGTCCTTTTGCCTCATTTTGAAGAGGACGAAAAGGGTGAGTACAGGCATGCAAAACGTTATGAGAAGTTTCCTAAAATTGCTGTAATCTCAAATGCCGGGTTGCCCGGTCAGACAAATTTTGAGGTTGAAAGCCTTTTTTTCAGGAGGCTTGCAAGAACCCTTCACACTGAACTTGTTGCTGAGATTTACAGGGGAGAAGGAGAGATTTTCAGGGGCAAAAGCAATATCATACTAAAACCTCTTCTGGAAAAATATAAAAAATTACTCAGGTGCGCAGGAAGAGAGATTGTCGAAAATCAGAAGCTCTCAGAAAAAACAGTCCGTGAACTTGAAAAACAAATCGTGCCCGCAAGCCTGTACATAAAATTCGGAAATGAAGAATGGGATAGACTGTGCGAGCAAAACAGGGTTGACTGAAAAAGGCTGCAAAAAAGCGTGAAGACATCTCAAGCATTATCAGGTACTCAAAATAAATAAAAAAGGAGCAGTTCTGGTAAACCGAACTCTCTTTTAGTTGCGAGAAAAGAAAAAAACTTTTTTCTCCTCACTAAATAATTCAGCTGGCTTTTTATTACCTGTGGACTGCTCTTCTACAGACCATCTGGCTGTCTTTAATTAGCCCCAGAACTGCCTTCTACAAGGTCTTGCAGGCTGTATTCCATGTAAGGGGCATTGCTCCTGTTAATAAGTTCCTGGCAGACTTCATCCGGTTTTCCATCCATTATAAGAGCTCCGTTTTCAATCAGTATGGCTCTATGGGCAACTTCACGGACAAAATCCATATGGTGGCTCACAAGCACAATGGTTGTGCCAAAGCGTTCGTTGATTCTTTTTAAGGAATTTGTGACATCCCTGAGGGTTACAGGGTCAAGGTCTCCGAAGGGCTCGTCAAGCATAAGGTACTCGGGAGAAGTTGCAAGGCTTAAGGCAATGAAAGCCCTGACATGCTCTCCTCCACTGATCTGGTAGGGTGTCTTGTCAAGAACCTCCATTGGGAGATCAAGTGCTTCAAAGACGGGCTTTGCATATGCATCAACATCAGTTATCGGGATTGAAGGAAAGAGTTCGGAATAGATGGCATCGCTCAGGTTTAACTCCCGCAGTGCAGTTGCTTTTTCATCTTCGGGCATATCAGGCAGGCGGTATATCGTATCAAGGGTTTCATCTGAAAGCCCCATATCCATAGCTTTTTTCCTTGCGTATTCGATTGCACCCTGCTTCTTCATGCTTAGCCTGAACCGGATCTGGTCCCTGACAGTAGAGTTAACGGACATAGAGAACTCCTGATTCATGATACTCATAATCCGCCTGAGTTCCATACGCTTTTTGCTATATTGGGTGACATCTACCCATTCTCCGTTGCAGAGGTACTCAACAGTTCCTTCCTTCGGCTTGATGAGCCCTTCCATAAGCTTCATAAGCGTTGTTTTTCCAGCTCCAGATGAGCCTATAAGCGCAAGAATCTCTCCTCTGTAAATGTCGAGAGAAAAATCTTTTATATTAAGGACTTCCCCCATCCGGATAAGGGAATAGCGTTTTGAGATTCCCTTAACTTTAATGCAGACCTCTTTTTTCTCAGGCTGTGCAAGCTCTTCCCTTGGTTTCATATTCCTGAGGAAATTTTTTAGCACCCACGCAGGGTCTCCGTCGGCTACGATTTTTCCATTTTCAAGAAAGATTAACCTGTCAGCAAGATAGGCATGAATTTCCGGAAGGTGAGAAACCACTATAATCGGGATATTCAATTTCTTTTTCAGGCTCTTTATTACATCAAGAACTTCCTGTTTTGTGTCTGGCCCGGTCATTGTAACAGGCTCATCGAGGAGAAGGAGCTTTGGCTTTGCGGCAAGCTGTCTTGCCATTACGACTCTCTGCTTTTCTCCCCCGCTAAGGAGATTGGTTGAATGAAGTGCTTTATGCTCCAGGCCCACGAGCTTCATGTACTCCATTGCTTCTTCAAAGAGTTCATCGTAATCGTTAGTTATCTCATGAGGAAGGTGTTCAATCGGGGGGAGGGCTTCGTGCCCTACTCTAAGGTAATTTAGTTTTCTCATTACATTTTCAATCGCAGGTCCGTTCCAGAGTCCGAAATTCCGCTGGAGGTGTATTGCGCTTACGCTTTTTAGAAATTTCTCCCCTTCAATTCCTGAATCAGGAGTTATAATTTCTCCATCGACCTCCACGGTTCCCTGCTGAAAGGGTTCCACTCCCCGGATAATGCGCAGCAGTGTTGATTTCCCACTTCCGCTTCGACCTGTAATCCCGAGAATTTCTCCATCTTCCACCGTGAGGTCGATATTGTCCAGCACTCTTATCTTTTCGGAACGTACCTCATAATCTTTAACCAGGTTGGAAATTCTGAGCATAATCATACCTCTTAGTGTTGATCGCAAGTTAATGCCGGACCCGTACTCTGTTCTGCAATTCTGCCAATCGTGTGTGGTAATTTGTTTTCATTCTCTCCATTTTTCGGATCCTTTTGCGCCATACAGTCTTATACTAAAATAGGAGTCAAATATTACCTTATAACTATTTATTACAATCGGCTGCTGTGACTTGGGCTTCAACAGCATACAATTTCGCCCTGAACGTTCAAAATTCTCCGGAACAACAATATCTCAAATTTAAAACTGAATGAGAAGTTTCTCAGGACTGAAAACCTTATTTATTTTTATCTAGCCTCTTCTGATCTTAATAAAATCTACTTAATCAAATAAATGAGTTTTCATTCCTGTTCAGCTACTAAAAAGTGGATTTTAATTTCTGCGCAGGCGTTAAAGATAGTCTCCGCTCTGGAAAAGTTTTCTGGAAAAATAAATATTTTAAAAGAAGTGGGGAATTTAATAAGTTCTTTTTAAACAAGTTCTTTTTAAACAAGTTCTTTTTAAACAGGCTCTTTTTAAATAAGTTCTTTTTAAAGCAGGCAGCACATCCCGAGTCCTTTTTCAGGCATCATCTTTTTATCGCTGATACAATTTCAGCCACCTTTGCAGTAACATCTTTTACTTCTTCAAGAATGGTGCCGGTAACTATCATATCTGCACCTGCAGAAGCACAAAGCTTTGCAGTTTTTGCGTCTCTGACCCCACCGCCAACTATGAGTTTGTTCTCTCCGAGTACTTGCTTGACAGCTCCTATCATCTCAGGGCTGATAGGCGTATCAGCTCCAGAGCCAGCCTCAAGGTAGGTGTAATGCATGCCAAGATATTTGCCTGCAAGGGCATATACAGCAGCAATTTCAGGCTTCTTCCTGGGAATCAGTTTTGCGTCTCCTACCCAGCCAACCGTTCCTCCGGGCTCGACAATAATATATGCCATGGAGATAGGTTCGATCTGGCTTCTGTATACAAGCGGAGCTCCAAGCACCTGATTTGTGATCACATACCCTATGTCTCTCGAATTCAGCAGGCTCATGAAAAATACGGCATCTGCATACCTGCTGAGCCCGGCTGAACTTCCCGGGAAAAGGATGGTTGGGACATCTACCTTTTCTTTTATTTTTATGACGGTTTCATCAAGCAGGGTTCCCGACGCTCCGGTTGAACCCCCTATCATGATGGCATCGGTGCCTCCCTTAACTGCTGCAAGGGCGATTTCAGCTGCTCGTTCAGGCGTCTGGGAAGCGGGATCGATAAGGGTAAGATGAACTTTTCCTTCCTGATCAATGATTTTCTGAAGGTGTGCTTCCACCTGCAAAAAAGATCATGCTCCCTTGGATTCCTTGGATTTAACCCGAAGAGCACTGCTGCCGCATTTTCTGCAGCGGGTTGCTCTTATTGCATTCCTGGCATTGCACTTCATACAAATCTTCTTATTTAATAATCTTTCTTCTGCTTCTGGAAAACGAGCCATTTTTGTAACCTGCTATTATTTTTCAATATTGATAAGGTATATAGCCCGCTTAATGGATGTTAAGGGATATAACGTTTTTCATCAAAAAAGCCCGTCTTTTATTGAGTTTGCAATCTTTTTTACTTTTAACAAATTCGCTGTTCTTCCTGTCCTGCCAACTCAAAGTTTATTTATTGGTTACGTTGTTTATTCCCTGGCTCTATGCTTAACCCAAAAACTAAACTGTAATCAAGTTGGCATTGAGCTATAATTAAGTTAATCGAAATCTAATGATACTAAGAATCAATAAGGCTAAAATCATTAATTTAACCTGAGACTTTCAGATTCGAAATATAATTCCCTATTAATTTAATTCCCTCAGAATTAATTAATTCCTATCTTATGAATGGTGATTGATGTGGCGATTCATCCTATAGACTACCGTTATGGTACGGCAGAAATGAAACACGTATGGAGCCAGGAGAACAGACTTGCAAAGATCCTGCAGGTAGAAGCTGCCCTTGCCCTTGCTGAGGCAGATATGGGTTTGATTCCAGCAGATGCGGCTGAAATCATATCCCAGAGTATTTCTTCTGTAAAAGCCGAAAGGGTTGATGAAATTGAAGCTGAGATCCACCATGACATGATGGCTGTGGTCGTTGCGATTTCTGAACAGTGCAGAGATGACGCCGGAAAATGGGTACATTTCGGAGCTACTTCAAATGATATCCTGGACACGGCGACAGCTCTCCAGATTAGGGACGCAATTGATATTCTGGAAGATAAACTCAGAACTTTACTCAGGGTCCTGGTTAACCAGGCTGAAGCACATAAGCAGACGGTCTGCTGCGGAAGAACCCACGGGCAAATCGGGGTTCCAACAACTTATGGATTGCGTTTTGCGATCTGGGCTTCCGAGATCTCAAGACATCTGGACCGTCTCAATCAACTCACTCCGAGAGTGACAGTTGGGCAGATGACCGGAGCAGTCGGGACTCAGGCTGCCTTTGGAAAGGCCGGAATTCTTATCCAGAAACTTACTATGCAGAATCTTGGAATCGGGGCTGTAGATGTTTCCAATCAGATTATTCAGCGGGATAGGCACGCCGAATTTGTAATGTGGATGGCAAATACAGTCACGACTCTGGATAAGATGGGTATAGCAATCAGGACTCTCCAGCGCAGTGAAATTGCTGAGATTGAGGAAAGTTTTGGAAAAAAGCAGGTAGGTTCATCTACCATGCCTCATAAGCGCAATCCTATAAAGTCCGAGCAGATATGCGGACTTGCAAAAATTGTAAGGGCTATGGTCGAGCCTGAGCTTTTAAATAATACCCTGTGGGATGAAAGAGACCTGACAAATTCTTCCTCTGAGAGGATAGTTTTCCCTGAGGCCTGCGTGCTTACGGATCACATCCTTAAGCTCGGGATAGATGTGATTGAAAACCTGAGGTTCTATCCTGAGAACATTCGGAGGAATCTGGAGTTGCTCAGAGGTCTCAATATGGGCGAAGCTGTAATGATCGAGCTTGCAAAGCGAGGAGTAGGCAGGCAGGAAGCCCACGAGCTTGTGCGGACTGCGGCAATGAAAGCCCATGATACGGGGCAGCATTTTAAAACCGTACTCCTGGAAACACCCGAAGTTGCAAGATATCTAACTGTTATGGATATTGAGAACCTTGTAAACCCCGACAAATACATAGGGACTGCAGTTGAGCAGGTTGAAGTACTTGTTACAAAACTTCGTGAGACCTATTCCCTCTAACCTTCTTTCCTCTATTTATTCAATTTTTGAAGCCACCTGGCGAGAGATCCTGAGAACCTTTGTCATGAGAGCACACTTTTTATTCCTGCAACTGTTGTTCGAAAACCTCAAGATTCTCCCAGCTAAATTTTTCCGGAGGGCAGGCTCGTATGCATCGCTGGCAATGGGCGCCTTCACACAGATCAGTACTTATCATAACCCTGTTTTCTTCGTCAATTGATATGGCTCCAGTTGGACAGACTTTAATACACTTCTTACACTCGGGGCAATCGACAACCATGGTCATGTAGGTTCCGACTCTTTCAAGTACATGAAGCCCCTCTTCTCCAAGAACCGGGATGTCCCTCTCCACACGTTTCTCTATAATGGGCTTTTCTATAGGATCTCCGAGCGCAGGAAGTCCCTTCTTTTTGAGGTATTTCTTAAACATCTTAAAGGGCATACCCTCTTCCCAGTATGCAAGTTCGAGTACATATGTATCCCTGAACTCCGGAGCGGTAGCAAACATTATGTGTGTGCCTATTATCTGGCTTGCAATGTCCTGGAGCTCCCATAACCTCTCTTCTGAAAGGAGGATTTCGCGGGCTACTGCAAGTGAGGTATTCCCAAGCTGACAGATTTTTCCTGTCGCGTATGGGATCAACCCCACTTTCTGAGCTTTTGCCGCATCCATATATGTGCCGGCAGCGCCCGCCATATAAGCCTTGTCGATATCCGTCATTTCAATACCTGCAACGGAACAGAGCGTAATATGCCCTGCACGAATAGCACCTATGGCTTTTCCAGCTTCTGCCAGGTCTTTCTCAGAGAAATCTATCTTGTTCTGCAGATGAATGAGTCTGTCAGGGGTCTTAATTTTAGGGAGCTCTATAAGGCCGCTTTCCATTCCTTTCTCTATTAGCGCTATAACTCCGGTACCTGTAATTCCTTTAGCTTTGATCTGACCTTCATTAAGCACTTCTCCTGTTGCCGGGTCTACGAGATCTCCCTGAACAGATTTCATCTCCTCGCTAAGGACAAAATTCCTAAATGCTCCATCCTCAAATTCTATATCTGATATGGCATATGGAGATGCAAGTTTTCCGTGCTTTATCTGCTGTCCTTCAAGAGCAGGGCCGGCAGCTGCAGATCCCGTATAAATTATATCTTTTACTTTAAGGGCCATTTCTGCATTTGTCCCGTAGTCCGTAGCAATTGAGATATCGTTGCTGTCAAGCATTCCAGATTTTACTATCAGGGCAAGAGCATCTGCCCCGACTTCGTGCTTTATTGCAGGAGGAACTACGACTTCACAATCATACTCTTCAAGCCCGGAGATTTCACTGCTATGTATTATTCTGGCGCTTCTGTCCTGTTCCTGTATGTTGTACTTCTTTTTCTTACGCTCCCCTGCATAGGCCAGGTCTTCAATGCTTATTCCCTGAAAGATGGATAGCTGGATTGGATTTCCGCAGATTGAGAGTCTTTCGAGTTCCTCACTTTTCACATCAAGAGCACGGAACAGAATCTTCACTGCATTTATGGAAAGCCCATGTGCAAGCTCCTGCCCGTAGCGAATTCCGAAGTCCATGTGATCCATCACGTTTGCTCCGGGCAGAGGGTTTCTCAAAGTTATCACTGTTCTTCGGATCTCTTCTGTATCCAGATCGATTTTCTGAGCTCGATACCCGCTGGTTCCAAGGTCAATTGCAACTCCATAACTCATAGAACTCCCCTTTATCTCCCTATTTTGCCGGGTATTTAATTTGCTAATAAGCCGTTTAAGATTTATTTATACATTATTTTGAAAAATAACGTATAAATAAATAGGGGGATTTATTCCTCCCCTTATATTTTAAGACCTGTTGAATTTCAGTTTATTACTTCTTCTCAGTTTTTTAAAGAATACCTTTCTATCTTTGCCCTTTTCTTTTGGAGGGATTGAACATTTTGATTCTATAATTAGAAAATAGATATCGGGAGGAATATGGTTACGATATACTTATATATTAAAAGTGTCTTTCTATAGCTGATGAGCTAGTCCGGGTAGCTCGGCGTTACCTGTAACCCGAAATCGCCGATATGCGGGGGACGAAGCCGAGGGAAGAGGCGTCGAAGGGATTTCAGCCTGGAACCTCAACGGAGAAGCCCCGTCCTGCTGGGATGGTGCAGGTATGAGGGTTTGCTGGAGAGCAGGTTCTCATACCCTAACTGCGGAGACCGGTCGAGGCCCGGAAGGGAGCAGACTTACCGTGGGCAACTGTCGCTTGCGGGGGTGCGGGGTGGAGGAGAGGGTCCAGCCTACTGGTGTCTCCAAGATGCAGCGACCTGAGGCGTGCTCATCACTTAACACATAAGGTAATTTAGAAAAATAAGGTAATTTAGTTTTATAGCACAATTATGTATCTCTTAAAAGATAGTCTGTGTGAAACCTTTTCCCCGGAAAAGATTAAATATATGGACTGCGTTTAAGGGGACGCGCTTCTTAAAATCCTTTTTGACGAGATAGCCAAGCCCGGTATGGCGCGGGATTGCTAATCCCGTGATGCTCCGCATCTCGGGGGTTCGAATCCCCCTCTCGTCGTTCTCTTTTTCAAGTTTATCCTTGAATTATTTCTTTTTGATTTTCTGATCTATTTTATAGCAATCTGCATCTGGATTCGATACAAACTGTTATCCTGGCAGGTTTTCATCTTGAATTCATAGATTCTGGTTTCTGATTATTTTTATCCTGAACTCATAGATTCTAGCTTCTAACTAAACTCATAGATTCTAGCTTCTAACTATTCACATACGAAACTTATCAGACTTCTCGAATACACTTATTTAACGTAGCTACCTTACAGCAGGATGGGTTCCGCAGTATTGGAAGCATGACCAAAATAGAGGTTAGAGATTAAAACAGATATAATCGGTCGTAAAAACACCAGTTTAATATTGCTTCACTGTGACAGGCTTAGACCGGCAGGCTCTGATATGGAATCCCGATTTCACATTTATCTTGCTCAGCCCTGTCGCCAGTACAATACTTTCTAGCAGTTAGTTATAATAACATTTATATTATTTAAACATTAAATTTATTCTGATGGCAACAGATTTTTTAGCCGACCTCCTGATCATCTTCGGACTTTCTATTCCTGTAGTATTTATTTTCTCAAAATTAAAAATAGCTCCACTGATCGGTTTTCTGCTTGCAGGTATTCTTGCCGGACCATTCGGTCTGGGATTGATTCGAGAAGTAGAAAACATCGAATTTCTGGCAGAGATGGGTGTAGTACTCCTGCTTTTTACAATAGGTATGGAATTCTCACTGCGCGACCTCCTGAAGCTTCGCAGAATTGTAATTTTCGGAGGTGGACTGCAGCTTTCCATAACCGCTATCATTGTTTCCCTTATATTCCTCTGGATTGGCAATTCCAGAGAATCCTCGATTTTTCTGGGGCTTTTAGTGGCACTAAGCAGCACTGCAATTGTTCTTAAATTGTTACAGGAAAAAGGAGAAATCTACAGTCTTCATGGGCGAACTTCTTTAGGAATATTGATTTTTCAGGATATAGCTGCAGTGGTGATTATACTTCTGATTCCTGTTCTTGCAGGTATCCCTGGAACAGAAAAATCTTTCTTGGAGCTTACCCTGCAGGGATTGGGGCTCATTATGTTTACTCTTCTAAGTGCCAGGTATGTGATTCCTTTCATCATGTACCATGTCGCTAAAACCCGGAATAACGAGCTCTTTCTCTTGAGTGTTATGGCAATCGGGCTCTCTGTAGCCTGGCTGACTTCAATGATTGGTCTCTCTTTGGCTCTCGGAGCTTTTCTTGCTGGTCTGATCATCTCCGAATCTGAGTACTCGGTTCAGGCTCTTGGTAATCTCATCCCATTCAGGGATATGTTCATGAGCATCTTCTTCGTTTCGATAGGAATGCTGCTCGATCTCGATATCTTAAGAGAGCATCTCTTTCTTATCCTGGCTGCTACCTTGACCATACTGCTCCTGAAAGTTGTTGCAAATAGTTTGAGTACATTTCTCATAGGCTTTCCTATGCATACGATGATCCTGGTTGGTTTTTCTCTTTCACAGGTAGGAGAGTTTTCCTTTATTCTTGCAAAAGTAGGTTTTACAAGCGGTTTGATCTCCTCTCTTATATACCAGGAATTTATGGATGTAGCTGTGCTTTCTATGGTACTTACCCCTCTTTTTATGGGTATAGGGTATCGAACCACGAATTTTGCCGAGTTGTTGCCTTTCCCTCCCATCTTGAAGCAAGGCTGGTACAGTAAATTTCAAGAAAAAGAATCCGAAGAGGAGCTTGAAAACCATGTAATTATAGTTGGATTCGGGATAAATGGTAGGAATGTCGTGACTGCCGCAAAGGCAGCCTCAATTCCCTACATAGTAATTGACATGAATCCTGAAGTCGTACGGGTAGAAAAACTGGAAGGGGAACATATATTCTACGGTGATGCTGCTCAGAGCTCTGTGCTGGAGCATGCAGGTATCCATACCGCGAAATCCATTGTTGTGACCGCAGGCGATCCTGCCAGTGCCAAAAGGATAATCGAGGTTGCTCGCCGGTTGAACCCTCAAATCCATATTATCGCAAGGACACATTTCCTGAGCGAGCTGGATAAGTTTTATGCTTTTGGAGCAGATGAGGTAATTTCTGACGAGTTTGAAAGCTCAATAGAACTTTTCACAAGGGTGCTTCACAGATACTTAGTTCCCAGCAATGAAATCAATTCACTGGGCTTAACTTTGCGTGCCGATCATTACGAGATGCTCCGGAATCCTGAAATTCGCAGGAAGAAAATGTATGATCTGGCTCTTGACTTTGCAGATGTAGAAATTCGAAGCATAAGGGTCGGGAAACTTTCCAAAATTGCAGGAATGACCCTTGGTGAACTCGATCTCCGAAAGAAGTATGGGGTATCTGTACTTGCAATTTCCCGTTTTCATAAAATCATTCCGGGGCCAGAAGCTGGAACTGAAATTCTGGCGGATGACATCCTGCTTGTAATCAGTCCACCAGAAGAGCTCGATGAGGTTAGAAAGCTTTGTGAAGATTGTCTGGAATAAAAATCAAATCCTCTCTGATTTGTATTGCCTTCCTGCTTGAGAACCAAACTAACTGAAAATAATCGGTTAAAACCAGAAGATCTGAAGGTCTTTGTTAGTTCCTGGAAAAGAAAATTAAAAGGCAATCAATAGGGACACATGCAGAAAAGGGAGAAAACCTGTAGACGTGCGAAACGTATTTAGAATCCTTATCAGGAATTAAGTTTTCAGTTTTGAAGTTTCTGTCGTAAAAGTCGCCAATTTTCAAGATGAATCTTTATATCATATTAATTCAGATAAATTTTAATTCAGACAGATTTGTACATACAGATCCAGGCTACATAAAAAACTTAAGATTCAGGCTTCAATTCTATAGCGGGTCAAATTAAATCTTAATCTCTCTGGGAGTCTAATTAAGAATTAATATATTTACTGAATTTTTAATGCGTGCTTGTACACAAACAATAATAATAAATATTACTCATCTTGTTTAATATATATATAATCTGGTGGAGCTTTTATGACTAATAATATTATTAAAGAAACTTTTCAGGAAGTAGTCCAAGCGGTCTTTCCCTTAGCGCTAGCAATAGGGTTGCTGTTACTTTTGTTCGTCGGTATAAGTTGGAACGATCTTATTTCCTTTTTAATAGCTACGACAATAACTGCAATAGGAATGGTTTTTTTTCTAACGGGGGTTAAGATGAGTATGCTCCCGATAGGAGAGGCAATTGGAGGGGACTTGCCTAAGCATAATTCACTGGTGTTCGTTGCATTAATAGTATTTTTGCTCTCATTCTTTGTAACCATCGCGGAACCCAATGTAATTGTTTTAATTAACCTGGTTGATTCAGCTCTGCAGGGTAGCATAGATAGCAATTTGCTATTATTCTCCATAGCTTTTGGAGTAGGTTTCATTATGGCTATTGCCATCCTGAGGATAATCTATGGAACTCCGATCAGATATTTATTCGCTGCAATTTATTCACTTATACTCGTGCTGTCCTTCTATGTACCTGCTGATTTCCTGGCAATTTCCTTTGATTCTGGAAGCGTAACTACCGGGGCTATAATTGTGCCTGTGCTTATGGGACTTGGAGTCGGGGTAGCTTCAGTATTGCAGGATAGATCTGAACTGGATGGATTTGGGCTCATAGGCTTGGCGACTACAGGTCCTATACTGAGTCTCATGCTTCTGGGGGTTTTATCTTCATGAGTTTGAGTATAGGAGGAATTTTACCTGTAATTTTAGAAGTTATTCAGTCAATTGCTCCTCTAATAATTTTCTTTACACTATTCCAGATATTGTACTTAAAATTGCCACCATCACAGTTAGTAAAACTTTATACAGGATTAGCTTTCACTGCATTCGGTCTGATTTTGTTTCTTTATGGAGTCTCTAATGGCTTTCTTCCTGCGGGAACGAAAATAGGTGAATTTTTTGGTGATTCTAGAAAAAATCTCTTGATCCCCATAGGTTTTATCCTCGGTTTACTTGCTACTCTTGCAGAACCTTCTGTAAGAGTATTATGTTATCAGGTTGAGGTGTCTTCAAATGGTTATATAAGATCAAATCTTATGCTTTACACGCTTTCCTTAGCAGTTGCCCTTTTTGCTGCTATTACAATGGCAAAGATTGTTTATAGAATTCCATTCCTGTACATAATAGTTCCAGGTTATTTATTTGCCCTTGTTCTATTATGGCTTTGTGACAGAGATTTTATAGGTATAGCATTCGATGCAGGAGGAGCTGTAACAGGTCCGATGGCTGTATCTTTTCTTATGTCTATGGCTGTAGGAGTAGCCACAGCATATGAAGGTGCAGACCCTGTAGCAGATGGCTTCGGTCTGATCGCAATGATAGCACTCGCACCTATTATTTTTGTTATGCTGCTGGGTGTTTATATAAGATTTAATGGAGGTATAAGAAATGTGTAATAAGAGTGAGTTTGTGTTAATAGTAACAATTGTCAAAAAGGGCTGGGGCGATGAGGTGATTAAAGCTTCAAGAAAAGCCGGTGCTCAGGGAGGAACAATCTTATTTGGTCGTGGTACAGGGATTCATGAAAATAAAAAAATTCTTGGCTTAATGATTGAACCGGAAAAAGAAATTGTACTTACAATAGCCAAGTCAGATATTGAAGAAGATATTAGGAATAGTATTATTGAGGCTATAAACCTTAACGAACCCGGAATGGGAATAGGGTTTGTAGTTTCACTGGACAAAGTATTCGGGATCTGTCATTCGTTTTATGAAACCAAGACGTGTCCGCCGGACGAAAAATAAGCTTTAGAGAGCTCTGGACTTACGAAGCTTATAATTTTTTGGCTTTGTAGGAATCTCTAAATCAAGAAGTCTTCAATATTTAACTGAATAGAAATGATGACTTCCTGCTTGCTTATTTTCTGTCTTTTAAGCTAGTTTAAGCGAGTTTTCTACAGAGTCGGATTAGGTAATGAACTATTCTTTTTTGAATTTTTCATTTTGCAGCTTAGTTTTGAGGAGGGCATGTAACTAACTATAATTTATTACTAACAATAACTTATTACGGAAAGCTTGTGGAAATCCGAAAGCAATATGTCAAATGGGAGCTCCCTCCCCAAATCCAAGTTTTGCCAGGGGTTTAGGAAGTAACTTACCTAAGCTTCCTGCACCAGATGTTCATATCCTCAAATCCCTCTCCTATTCTGCAGTTGTTCACAAGCCTGCCTGTGCAGGCATAGCCAAGTGAAGAAAAAGCTGCGTTAATGCCAGGAACCGAAGCTCTGCAAAGAGTATAGGAGTTCAGGAATTCTCTTTTTAAAAGCTCTTTTTCCAGGACTTTAATAAGCTCTTTTATCAGCCCTTTTCCCCTTTCCGAAGGAATTGTCAGGCAATCAGTTATTTCAGCGATCCTGTTTTCGGTATCCATTTCTGCCGAGGCAAGGCTTACGAGTTTTCCGTACTTTTCTATGAGGAAGTAAAGGACATTGATATCCATGGTTTTAAGCAGGTAGCTTTCCATATGTAAAGGCGCTGGATACAATTGAAACCCCTGCATGTAAAGAGCTGCCATTGCAGAGGTATCAGCCTGAACCGCTTGCCTGAGCGTATATCCCTCTGGAAGTCGGCTTTTCTCTCTTTGTTTCTTCCAGCTCCCTCTTTTTCGTGAAACTTCTTCTTTTTGCTTACTTTTTCCGCTCTCCCGGCCTTTCCTCAGGCAATCCTTGATAATACTGTCTTTTATTTCATTATCAAAGGAAATCGTCCTGGAACTTTGAGGGTAGCTTGAGAAAATATGACAATCTTCTCGGGTATAGTATCCACGGATAACTCCTTCTTCTATATATCCGCAGGCTTCAAGTTCATGCCTTTTTTCCGGGTGGGTGTATACGATTACTTTTCCCATATCCTCTGCTTCGGCAAGAGCATCAAGAGCTACTAAAATCTCCTGAAAAAACCCGACAAAATCCGTAACTTTTATTCTTTTATTATAGTAATCAATTACAAGTTCAGCCCTTCTTACTCCTGACGCCATTAATCGTGCGTTTTTCCAGTATCCAGGAAGTTCCTCCCTAATCTCAAGCGTTAAAGGAACGTTTTTTTCCATTGTGGGTCCTCCTTATTTTTGAACACTTCTGTTTCACAGTATCGATTTTTATCGGGACCTTCCTTTCAGAAACGCTGTTTTCTGTCAAGTCCTTCAGGCTCGAGGGTGATGATATTATTTTCTTCGTCGTAAAGTATGGCAAGCCCATTATCACTTTTAAGTCCTGGATGCTTATTGCAGATTGAGCATTTTTGCTGGCATACAGCGGAGTACTTTGCAGGTTCCGGGTATACGCAGATTACCCCTTCATAGTTTCTGAGGGCAACCCCCGTGTCCGAACTTGAGATCAGGTAATTGGGTCCTACAGGAATTTTACCTCCTCCTCCAGGAGCATCGACTACAAAAGTAGGGACAGCAAGCCCTGATGTATGTCCCCTGAGCATCTCTATTATTTCTATACCCCTTGCAACTGAAGTTCTGAAATGTTCAAGCCCAAAGGACAGGTCGCACTGGTAGAGGTAGTAAGGTCTGGTCCTTATTTTCAGGAGCTCGTGACAGAGGTTTTTAATTATAACCGGACAGTCATTTACTCCCCTAAGAAGTACAGACTGATTACCGAGAGGAACTCCAGCTCGGGCAAGCATGTTCATTGCTTTCTTAGCTTCAGGAGTAATTTCTTTTGGGTGATTAAAGTGAGTATTGATCCAGATCGAAGGATATTTCTCAAGGATCTTACATAGTTCCGGAGTTATACGCTGGGGGAGAGTAACGGGAGCCCTTGTGCCTATCCTTACGATCTCCACATTGGGAATGTTAAAAAGTTCACTTAAAAGCCAGTCCAGCCTTTCATCGGAAATAAGTAGGGCATCTCCCCCAGAAAGCAGGACATCCCTTACTTCGGGATGTTGCCTGATATACTCAATCCCATCTCTGATTGTTTTTTCAGAATAGTCATATTCTTTATTGCCGACCCTGCGCTTGCGGGTGCAATGCCTGCAGTACATCCCACAGCGGTTTGAGACGAGGAAAAGTACCCTGTCCGGGTACCTATGGGTTATGCAACTCTCTTCCGATGGCGAGTCCAGATCTTCACAAAGAGGGTCTTCAAGTTCCCAGGAAGATTTTTGAAGCTCGGCTAACTGTGGCACAGCTTGCAGCCTGATAGGGCACTCCGAGTTTCCCGGGTCAATAAGGGAAGCATAGTAAGGGGAAATAGCCATTGGAAAAACCTCAAGTGCTTCCTTTATATCCTCTTTTTCTGGCTCCGAGAGTGGAACCAGTTTTTTAAGTTCTTCCATGGTCATAATTCTATGTCCGTACTGCCATTTCCAGTCTGAAAATTCTTCATCAGATACGTTAAAATGTTCTTTAATCCTCGATCTCACATTTAAACCTCGTGCGTGCTGGAAGAAAAATTAGGGACAGATGCCCAGATATAGGAAAATAGAATTCTTTTCTGCAAACGAAATCCTGTTCTTTCCAGCTTATTTAAAGAAAATACATTTTTTGTCAGTTAAGTTAAGATTAAGCCCATTTATTAAATACTTTTTTGTTTAACGGAGCTCTAATATTTCTTTTATTAACATAAAAAGCTTCAAAAAGCCTCTTTTATATCCAGTTTTTCCAACTTTGAACCTATCTTACCCTTTTATTCTTCCATAGTGTCTCAGAACTCAGATTATTCCTTACTTAATCCTTCAGAAACATTAAGGATGTGAAAAAGAGGGTCTTAATATTTTTAATTTCCATTTTAAGCCTTTAGGTTCAATAAAACGAAAGGAAAAGCCTATTAACTCTACAATAAAAGAATAAGACTCATATAAAGATTTAAAAGGATTAATCTCAGAATTCTTTACCTTTTTAAGTGAAAGATGGCTCTAATTGATAATTTTTGCTTCCATATTTCCTTGCAATTTTTTCTAGAGCAGGGAGGTTCCTGAAGGATAATATCAAAGTATCAGCCAGGATAGAAATTATGTTCCTGCATAGGGGAAAGTTTTTCAGACTCCGGATCAGACATTTAAGACCCTTTTACAGGATCATTATGAGAGCCAGATTCTGGTAGTTATATTAATTGATCCTTTGAATCATATATATCGTGAAAAGAGCAATAATTTAGATTTTTTATACATTCTGACTGCAGGAAATTAGAAAAAGTATAATGAGACAAATACAAAATATGATTTCAGCATATCTTAAAAAATTATCTTGCATAGTTTGATATATGTAAGACTGATATAAATTATTTTTTCAGTCCATTTTTTAAAGCATTGAAATTTTCCAAAAGCAGGTTGCAATTTTCAAATTTTGATCTATGCTTTAATCTGCGTTTTAATCTTCAGATCATCCACTCAATAAGTTTAAATAATGTAATCGTTTATTTACTATATGTAAAGTTTACATTACTTATTGTATCTAAAATAAGTCAATTTGTAAATATACATATACATCAGGATACTAAACAATTTATTTACTGAACACTATACTCAAGAGGGTTCTTCAGATGAAGTGGAAGCAGTTCAGAATAATTTCCTTGCTGATTGTAACAGTCCTCGGGGCTGTTGTAGGTTTTTCAGTTTCCAGTGGAAATCCTGCACTTGCGGCAGGTGCTGCATTTGCAGGCATGGCCGCCATGTATATTTCCAGGCACAGGGTTGAAGATATAGTCGAAGATGAGAGGATCCGCCAGGTAAGTCAGAGAGCTTCCTGGGTTACTCTTCAGTTTACAGCTATCGGCTTTGCACTAGGAGGAGCAATTCTGATAGCCATGAGAGAAGCCCATCCAGACTATATTGATCTTGGCTTTTTCATGGCATATGCAAGCTGTGCAGTTCTTGTGCTTTACTCAATCTTTTATATGTACTTTAATCTAAAATCCGGGGGCTGAACTGACGGTTGGATTTTATGAATTTTCTGGTTGTAAATGTACCACGTCTTGCACTCGATTCATATCTGTCTAGCAAATAATACGGGGCATGTGATGAAGAACAATATTAAAGTTTACAGGGCAATGCATGATCTTACTCAGGAAAGCCTGGCTGAGAAAGTGGGAGTGACAAGGCAAACCATACATGCAATTGAGAAGGGCAAGTACGATCCCTCCCTTGAGCTTGCATTCAAACTCGCCAGGCTTTTCGATACCCTTATTGAGGATATTTTTCTCTATGAAGATTCTGAAGCAGGAAATTTTGAAAAAAAAGGCTAATCTGCTTGATTCTGAAGGAATTGCTCGTTTAACCCTGCGAGATTTCTTTTGACGCTTTGCCGGAAAGCTTCGGATTAATTCTTTTTTATTAGAAATAAGTTCATAAGGTTTTTTCGGGTAAACTTAGCTTTCCCGGCTCCCCGAAGCAAATAAACCCGAAGAAAAGAAACCATGTAATCGTTTTTTATTTCCGGGAAAACGAGACCTGACAACTAATGTCCCCGGGATCAGTAAGTTAATCTTTCCTTCAGAGACTAGCGGCATCCCAGCCCGAAAAACAATTTTAGTTTCTAAATATATTTATATGGAATGAGAGATTAGTTACAGTTAAGGGCATCTGGGTATATAAAGACCGACAGCTTATGCCATCAAACAGACTAACAGCTAAATAAACAAGTTGCCAAAAAATAATCAGGAGAGAAATCTATGATGCAATCGTTTATAGTAGAACACTATCTGAATAAGGATGTAGATGTTTACTGCGGTGGGCCTGACGTTTTCAGGGGAAGTGTAGTAGCCTGTGCCGATAATGTCCTGACACTCAGCAGTGAAGGAAAACTTACCCATATAGCCATCGATAAAATAATAGCCCTATGGAGCCAATAAGCTCAAAATTTTATATTTTAATATCGTATAATATAAGGGGATAAAAGGAACAGGTGAAATCTTACTTGTTTTCTAAACCTGGGTAAAACTGAATAAAGTTCTGGACGGCTGGATCGGACTCTGTTTTTCAGAAAAGGAAGCAAACTCAAACCAGCAGGGAAGAGTTCGATATTGGGAGAATATCTGAGGTGCAAAGAAATGCAATCTTTTATAGTGGAACACCTTCGAGGTGAGGTTGTAGACGTCTACTGTGGGGGTCCTGACGTTTTTAGTGGAAGGGTAGAAAGCTGCGCAGACAATATACTTTGTCTTGAACAGAATGGAAGATATACTTACATAGCAATGGATAAAATCATAGCTATATGGCGTGCGCAAACTCCATAAAGAGTTCACTGGACAAAAGGTATACTGGATACAATGGAAAAGCCTGGAAGGAAGTAAGAAGTTCCTCCTTTTCCACCAGTTTTTAAGCTCTCAAAAGATCAAGACTGTCCTTTCAGTTGAGAATTTTGTGTATACGGTCGTTCTTCAGTTTTCGTAGCTTATGCTTTCATACAGCTTCTTGCATGGGAAGCAATAAACTCCCTCATCAGTTTTGCCCCGAGCATCGCCGTTTGCCCGGAATCGTATTCAGGGGCAATTTCTACAATATCAAAAGCCATTGAGAAAGGAGCAAGAGTCCTTATTGCAGTCCTTACGTCCCGCGCACTCAACCCGAAGGGTTCAGGCGTGCCCAGACCGGGAGCAAAAGCCGGATCTATGGCGTCCATATCAAGGGAAAGGTATAGCTGGCTGCAGTCAAGCCACTCAAGGGCTTCCTTGATGACTTCTACCATACCTGTGGATTCGACGTCGTCGGATGTATAGTATTTCAGGTTATTCTGCCTGGCAAAAACCCATTCTTCCTCAGGGCCGCTTCTTATGCCTATAGAAACCAGATTCTCTGTAACCTGATTGAGAATATTTCGGGATACACAGGCATGGTTATGCTTAAAGCCCCTGTACTCTTCCCTGAGGTCAAAATGAGCGTCCAGAATAAGCACCCCGAAGTCCTCTCCTGCGAGTTCGGCACAGGCTTTTACCATAGCAAAGGTCAGGGAATGCTCCCCTCCAAGCATAATGGGAAGCTTTCCATCTTTCAGAAGGTCCTTTGTAGCCTCATAGAGGTTTGCCAGGGTCTCGTCAACCGAGGCTGAAGTTTCCAAATTTCCGGCATCGTAGATCGGGAGATCCACAAGGTCGATGTTGAAAGTCGGGTTATAACTCTCAAAATTTGCAGAAACCTGACGCATAGCGTCCGGAGCCCAGCGGCTGCCTGCCCTGTAAGAAGAGGTATTGTCAAAAGGCACACCGAAGATAACATAACGTGCAGATTCATAGTCTGCAAGAGCATCTATAAAGGAATTAGGTAAAAACATAATGTAACCTATATAATTATATTATTAAAAAAAGAATGGCTCAGGCTCTTACCTGAGTTTCGCTTTAGTTTAGGAAGTTTATGTCCGTATATCGAGCTTTACCTTGCCAAGAGCCGTAATGTAAGAAATTTCTTCGCCCTCTTTGACCTTATCCTTGTATTCCTCAGGAATTACGATCTCAAAGGTTGAGAAGTCTCCCATGTCCATGAGCTGGGCAATATCGCCGGTAATCGAAATTACCTGCGCAGACTTTCTTTCCACAATCGGGACATATACTTTGGTTGCAACTGAGCCTATAAAGGAGCGCTTCTGGCCGTCAAAGAGTCCGATAGCCTCTACTCTCGCCTTTGCAGCTCCGTGTTTTCCCGGCTTGGATTTGGTAATGCTCTTTATGACGCATGCTTCGTCATCAATAATTACGTATTTCCCTTCTTTAAGTTCTTTTACTTCTACCTGCTGTTTCATAACGATTCTCCCTTACGTTTTTAGGATGTTTCTAATAAGCTGTAAACGCCATTCAGGATTTGCCGGAAAAATTTCTGCAGCTCCGGTAAAGTAGTATAAGAAGGCTTTCCTGATCTTTAAGCCTGTCTCTTATTTGTCCATACATTGCTTAATGTACTGCATGGAAAAACTGGAAAATATTCTGAGCTTGGGGGTGCCTGCAGAAGCCATCCGCAGGTCGAGAACTAATACGATTAATTATCCTTGACTATATAACGTTTGTGCGAGATTTTGCGTCTTTGGACCAGCTTCCTGGGAAAATTCCCCGAAAGGTCCGCAAAATCCGTGGGTTAAAGGTAATATTGCACTGAAGGAAATATTGGATTTCAAAGAGAAGGTCTTTTATCCTAAAAGATTTTTATTCCAGCAGGGTTTGAGACAGTAAATATCCCGAAAGCTTATTTCATTTTTCCTTCAACAGGCGTTTCCGGACTTAAGTCTGTACTTTTCGGTAGCCGCTACTCCCTTCCCGTTCCTTTAGAAACTGAGCCCAAGCTCCTTTAATTTCTCCGATCTGGGCACCCCTTTCTCATCCCAGTTACGGTAATGGTAATACTCCTGAAGCGCAGCTTTAAACTCCTTCCTGGGAAGCCCGTATTCTTCACTTCCTCCCTTATTTTCAAACAGCTTTGCCGGGAGAGTATCATCTTCCAGGGTAAATCCCGCGTTAAGATTATAAATCCTCTCAAGGTTATAGATTCTTTCTCCGATTTTCAGGAGCCCGGCAGGCGATATCTCCATACCCGCAGCCGCAAGCAGGAGAGCTGAACCGAGTTCTTCATTAAGGGCAAAGCCCGAGAAGGGGCAAACCACAAAAGAATCCAGTACTGCTGTCAAGTTTTCGAATACCTGGAGGATGCCTGCTTTTCCTTTAAGGCTCAGGCGGTCAAGACTAACGGGTTTTCCAAGTACCTCTGGTCCTACCATGAAAGCCGTCAGGTAGTCTCCACCGTGGCTGGATGTGGCATACGCCAGGGCCTGCCCCCGAATTCCTCGCGGATCAAAACCTCCGAGTTCGAGTCCCTTTACATCCATGCTCAAATCCTCTCTCCCAAGGCCTGAGAGATATCTTCTGGCTCCACTACCCGGATCTCCTCCTTCCCCGATTCCCAGGAGCAGGGATTCCATTCCTTTAGCCTCGATTATTCCGGGATTGAGTTCTGCGCACGCACCGAGCACGGAGCCTGCCGAGATCGGGTCAAGTCCGTAATCCTTGCATATCCTGTCAGCCCTGAGCACAGCCGCAAGATCAGGGTTCTCAAGATTAAACCCGAAAGCCCAGAGGGAATCATAATCCGGCATAATCTGCCCGGTCGCTTTAATCCTTTTCTTGCAGCCCAGAGGACAGCCCGGACAGCTCTCTTTTTCAAGCTCGAAATCAGATTTGATACGCTCTCCTGAAAGCGAATCTGCGAAAGAAGTCCCTCTTCCTGAAAAATTCCTGATTGGGATGAGATTCATATAGTCCAGCAATTTCACAAGCGCAGATGTGCCGTAATTTGCAAGTCCTTTAGAAAGCATAGGGCTTGCATCAAAAAGCTTCATTATTTTTGCCTCAAGCTGCTTGAAACTCTCTGAATCGGAAGGTAAAAGCTCACTTTCTCCCCTAATGACCACGGCTTTAATCAGCTTTGAGCCGGCTACTGCACCAAGCCCTCCTCTTCCGCTGTGAATTGAGTCCGCAACAAAGGAAGAAATAAGAATCCGTTTCTCTCCTGCTCTGCCTATACAGGCTACGCTGCCTTTTTTCTCAAGGACTTCAGTGCAGGCGCTAATATTTTTTCCCCAAAACTGTTCTGCGGGCAGGACTATAACGTTTCCTTCCCCGATTTCAACATATGAAGGTTTTTCTGCTCTTCCGGTAAGGATCAGGGCGTCAATCCCGGCTTTTTTGAGCTCCCTCCCGAAAACTCCACCCATGTTCCAGCTAAATATTGTGCCTGTCAGTGGGGATTTTGATGTAAGGACTGCCCCCGACGCCATTGGAGCAAGACCCGAAAGAGGTCCGGAAGTAAAAATTAAAGGATTTTCCGGACCAAGAGGATCAACATCAGGTTCTGTAAGTTCGGAAAGCAGTTTTACCCCAAGTCCCCTGCCGCCCAGATATTCTCTGATTAAACTTTCCTCAGTCCTGACGAACTTCACCGATCCGGAACCAAGGTCTATATATACTGTCATTCCTGCCCAGCCAGCCATATTAATTCCTCTATTCTCTTTTTCAGTCATTTTTTAGTTTGGCACTTGTCTCAGTAACTGCAAAGAAGTTATAATCTACTTTCTTCCGGTTTTTTATTTTTTAGTATTCTTTCTCTCCAACCCTATATCTTTTTAGATTTGTTTTCTGACGCTTCAGTCTTTCTCCTTGTTTAAAAGGAAATTATTCCCTGAAGATCCTGAAAGAGCCAGCCTTTAAGACAGGTAATCTCAAATATTATTGTATGAATCTGGAGAAACCTTACATCGTTTCTATATATGCCGTTCTTCGGAATGAGAAAGGCGAATTCCTGCTTCTCAGGCGGTCGGAAAACTCTCACAGCAACCCGGGAAAATGGGACCTGCCAGGGGGAAAGCTGGTCCGTGGGGAACCCCTTGAAGAAGCTGTTGTGCGGGAAGTCTGGGAAGAGACCGGGATTTCAATCGTGCCTGGAGGGATCGCAGGATATACCACCTTTGAGCTTCCGGAAAAAAAGGTAATTGCTATAATATATAACGGAGGATATGTTATTGCTGATGTAAAGTTGAGCCACGAACATGTGGAATATACATGGAGTTCTCTTAATAGCATCCTGGAGATGGATAATCTTCCTGACCATTTCAAAGAGTTCTTTAAGAGATTCGCCACGGAAAATAAAGAGCCTCCAGAACTGCCTATTTAATCCAGATTTACTTTGAAGTCACTTTAAGAAAAATTTACTCGAAATCAAATTTACTTGAAATATTTCTCCTCAAGTGTTTTCCTTTTTTTCCTGCTGTGCAGCCAGCTTACTCCGAGATAGAGGAGAACTACCAGAGCTGCAAAACTTGCTAGGCGCAGTACATTGCCGTACTTGCTCAGGAGGAGAGGATTTATGTTATCTCTCAGCTCATACTCGGGATACATTATGTCTCGCCTGTTGCTGCTGTGACCCAGGCCGAGGGCATGCCCAAATTCGTGTTTTGCAATAGAGAGCATTGTAGCATCCCCATACTGGCGCCAGGCTTTCCCCTTATAGTTCCCGACCTCAAGAACTATATCCACCCGTACAAATTGCCCATCAGATACCGTGGGGCTTGCATAACCGGCTACGCCTGAGGGAGCTCCTTCAACATTTTCTAGGTTTTCTACCCATTTTATCCTGATATCAGCATCTTTCGAATCAACAAATTCGAAAACAGGCTTGTATTTCAGGTTTCCATTTCCTCCTTTCTCCCAGTATTCCATAGCCTTTTCTATCTGTGCATAATAGGTAGGGCTATAGTGTTCGGGAACATTGGTGTTATCTATATATACAGTAATAGGGGAATGGTCCCACGGATAGTCCAGAATCCTTTCTTGATTTGCATTGGATGCAGCCGAAACAGCGGGTAAAATAGGTACCATCAGTAACAGCACAAAAAACAATTTAATTCCGTAAATACGGTTTCGATTTATACGAATCAGCCTCCGTACTAAATGCTATCTGACCCTGAAAACTTGACGTAAATGTATCGATTTCCTGAATATGTCTACATATCCCACAGGTCTCTCGCATATATTCGCATAAGTCTGATGCAAAAGCGTGGTCTAATTGACGGATAATATTGTTTTAATTATTTACGGAGATACTCCCGGCAGTAGCTTCTTGTCAGAGAATTATTCTATAAAAATTAGAAAACTTTTTTAATATTTCTATAAAATTTGTAAAATCGGACTGGTGTGATTGATATATTACTGGACTTCCTATTTATTTAAGAGCTGCTCTGGAGATGTCACATATCTCACAGTTGGGATCAGAGCAGTGTTTTTCTTCTCCCTCTTTCTCACATCCATCCCCCGGGAATTCTGATGCAAGCGCTCTTGTACTTTCGGCAAGCACAGCAGCATTGGAAATAGATGCTCCTATCATAATGGCGTAAAATATCTTTTCTTTTTTTATCCCTCTTCTTTTTGCAATTCTAATGTGCATTTTCAGGCAATGCTCACAGCGAAGGGCAGAAGCCACACCTATGGAAATAAGCTCCACCGTTTCCGGGTCAAGATTCTTAAATTCCCTCATTATGGAGTTATCATAAAGCGTTTTTGGAATAAAAATCTCCGGAAGATCCTTCATGAAGTTCATAATGTAAGGAACTTCGCCATACTGATTCCGGACATCCTCAAGGAGTTCAGAAATTGCTCTTTCAGGGTCCTCTTTCAAAATTTCCACAATATCCTCAAGTTCCATACGAAACCACCAGCATAGATCAACGTGGAAAAATGGTTCAGTCACCGTTTTCCGGGTCAGGCTTTACAGTTTAAAGGATAAGTGAAAAATACACGAATCCAGTAAAAATGCAAAGTTGATAACTCTTAACACAACAGAATTCGGATCAAATTGCAAAACCAACGTCAGACTTAGATTTGATTTTTATCAATATATAATTTTTCATTTTTGATTTTGAGATATTTGCGAGTTCAGAAAGTGTGACTCCTTCATCAAATTCAAGTTTCTCAATCCTTTCATGGAATTCATCATAAGGCAGTTTGACTCTTAACCCATTGAGCTGAAGGGTAAGTGGGGCTGGCGAAAGTACAGTTCGGATTTCAGGAACCTGGTTTTCAATCTCTTTCATAACTCTGGCAGGAAGCACTGCGAGGGGATCTTTTGCTTGTTGCTTACGGACATTGTCAGCAATTTTCGCAACCCCTTCATTGAGTTTCTCAAGGGCGTTAATCTCTTCTGCTTTCCTTAGTCTGTGGGAAGTTCTTCCGATATTCCCAACATAGAGATCTGCTCCGGCAACGTCCTCGGTTTTCAGGTCAGGCCCACCTGTTACCACGATCGGGATTTCTATGCCTTCAAAGAGTTTTGGCTTCTTGTTTATTATACAGTCACTGAATGACCCGAATGTGAAAACTGCAATATCGTGCTCATTTATCAGTTTTCTTTCATAATCCATAGACAGAGACACTCTACGCCCCATCCCTCTTGCAAGGCCTATCATGTTCGTGTTGGCTCCGGGGTGGCGGAGGTACTCGGCTACGTCACAGGCTGAGTGCGGAAGGTGATGAGAGGCAAGGGTAGGGGAAACAACTGCAATCTCAACTCCGGTCAGGGGAGCTTCTACCATTATCCCTAACAGTTCGTCAGATAGCTTTTTTACTACTGGGATATCTTTTTCAGGAATAAGCATTATGAGATTTACTTCAGTCCCTGTGACCACTTTCTGGATTACGTAGCCTCCCAGATCTTCCAGCAGCTCGATTAAAAGCCCATGCTTGTGGACACCACCTGTGTAAAGGTAGGGTTTGAATACAGCCATCTTACGTTTTCCCTCCTTCCATCAATTTCTCGAGCATTGTTTTTGTTTCTTCGATCCACTCATGTTTTAATGCTTCCTCGGACGCTACGAAAATAAACTTGTTGCCTTTATACAGGTGATAACGAACTCTGAAGCCTTCGGGAGTAATGCGGATTGCAAAATCAACAAGGTTCTCATGAAGTCTGTGCCTGGGGTCTGCGACAATCATATCTTTAAGAAAACGCGCTTCTTCCTCTGACCTGTCCGTACTTATGGCCACAGTCCAGCGATCAGGCTGGCTGATATTAGCTTTCCCGTAACGTTCCCAGAGTTTTCCCAGTAGCTCCGGGATATATTGCTCTTTCTTTATTGAGATTATTATCTCGCCTGCAACCGGTTTTGCTTCTACATCGGCAATATCAATTGTTGTAACTTTGGTTCCTACGTCCCTAAGGATGATTGCCATTTGAAAAAGGGAGTCTTCAGGTCTCAGCACAACCTTTATTCTCCCTATTGCCGGGGCAAGTCTGAGACTTGCCATGTTGTCTTCGATTATTTTCCTGTAAAATTCCTGCTCAGAAGCGATTGCGGACTCGACAGCAAAAACCTCAAGCGAATCCATCTTTTCCTCACTCCTCTACATATCCTGAAGCAAGCAAAGCTGCTCCTACTGCTCCTATAAGATGAGAATCTTTGGGCACGAGGACATCGATCTTGAGAAGCCTTCCCAGGGCTTTTGGGACTCCTTCAATCAGGGATGAGCCGCCCACGAGAATCAGCGGTTCTCTTACATCCACCTCCTGCAACTGCTGTTCGTAGATCTGTTCCACCACGCTGTAACAGGCCGCAGCCGCCACATCTTCAGGTGTAGATCCTTTAGCAAGGGAATTTACAAGGGACTGGATTCCGAAGACTATACAGTAGCTGTTCATGGGTACCTTTTCGTGCATCCCTTTAACTGCCAGGGTTCCGAGTTCGGTGATGTCTACTCCAAGCCGTTTTGAGATCATCTCAAAGAAACGTCCTGAGGCACCTGCACAGATCCCGCCCATTGTAAACATTCCGGGTATTCCGTCTTCAACCGAGATTGCCTTGTTGTCCATACCACCTATATCAATAACGGTTGCAGGACCTTTCTGCTTGTCTGCAAGATAGACCGCTCCTTTTGAATTGACGGTAATTTCTTCTTGGATAAGCTGAGCTTTTAAATGGTTCCCTACAAGGAAGCGCCCGTATCCGGTAGTACCCAGGGCCTGGATCTCTTCCCTGGAGACCCCGGCTTCTTTCAGGGCAATAGAGTACGCCTCTTCGGCACTTTCAAGGACTTTTGTTGTGGGTACCCATCCCTTGCCTATTATTTTGTTATCCCTCATTATCACGGCTTTTGTAGTTGTCGACCCTGAGTCTATTCCCGCAGTCAGTCCTGTTTGAACCTCCCTTGTAAGGAGGTGCCTGCGTCTGACAATCGTGGTCAGGGCTTCCAGACGCGTGAGCAGGGTACCTGCCGTTGTGCTTTCAGTAAATGAGTAACTGATTACCGGGATTTTGGAGTGCCTGTAGATGTACCTTCTGATCTCATTTCGTACAATAGCCCCCTCGGCACAGCGGAAGCAGGTAGTAATAAAAACTCCATCCACATTGGTTGTGCCTTCGACGACAGCTTTTGCCCTGGCCATCATAAGCCTTAGGTCCCCGCTTGCAACCTCAAGCCCGAAATCCCTGCCTATAGTATCTATAGATGCAATATCAACCTCAGGGAAAACGAATTTTGCATTCACTTTAGCTGCAGCTTCTTCAAACTCGGGCTGAACCCCAGCATACTCAGAGCCGCAGGAAACCAGCGCAATCTTTACAACCCCGGATTTTTGAGCGCTCATTCTTTTCCCTCCTCTTCTGAAGACTCTTTCTCTCCCGCCTTTTCCTCTTCTTCAGGTTTTTCCTCGGGCAGCGTTTTCAGGAATTCTGCAATATTGTTTACAAAATCGCGGGCTTCTTCGTCGGATTCCGGATACTTTACCTCAAGAACAGGGACACCTTTTGAGCGAATCAGATATTTTATCAGTTCGTTTGTACGGTTACAGCCCACACAGCCGAAGTCCGTGGGTGGGTTCTCAACTATAATTGCAGCTTCTGCCTGTTCTATAAGGGGACCCATAAGGGACATTCTTCCTCTTACTCCAGCCGGGACTTCAATTGCAGCATATTTAAGACCCAGTTTAGGGTCTTCTGAAGTTATATTTATAGGAGGAGAATCCAGGCTGAGACTTGTAACTTTTTCTCGGATCTGGCTCATAATGGTTAAGGGTTTGTGCCCGAAGCGTTCAACTAGGTCAGCCAGAATAAGACTATTTAGAGGGTAAATGAAAACTTTTGCCAAAAAACTCACCTCGCAAGCTCCTCTTCAATAACTTTTTCAAGGTCCGAAGTTTTAAGCCTGCATTTCGTTTTGCATTTCTCTTTTACATGTTCCTTTGCTTCAAGTTCGTCAAGTGCAGCTCCTATAGCCGGAAGCATTTCCACTTCTTCCCTCAAAAAATGGAATCCAGGCCGAGGGCCTCCACCTCTGCTTGCGCGGCAGCGTCTCTCATCTCCTGGAGGGAATCCCCTATCCTTTACAAAAATATGATTTTTGTCCAGCTGCCGGATCTCTTCGACCACTGTCTGGACATCGTTTTTAGCTCCTGATACGATAAGTCCAAAACATGTCTCCTTTACCGTAACTGGAAACTCTGATTCGTAAATCTTCATAGCTGCGTCTGAAGGCAGCACTTTATCCGAACTGATTACAATGTACTTTGTTGTAATCTCTTCTTTTTTAGTTTCCGTCATCTTTCGTCTCTCCTTAGCCCCGGGAGACTTAGCCTCTATAAATCAATGTGAATTCATTCAAACGTTTGAATTTATTAAATCAATGTGAATCCGTTCAAACGTTTGAATTTATTAAATTAATCAAGTTATAACTGGTTGATCTGCTTATCAGCCAAATTTAACCTTATACTGGCAAGCCGATATTTGCTCAGCTGTTTATCAGCCTGGTACTTATTATAGCTATTTTATCTGTTTGTGCTAATGTATATTACTTCTTTTATATATTATTATGTGCGCTCAGTATTTTTAAGTTTGCTTACGCACAATTTCAGTTACATATATAGTTTCTCCTTCTTTGACACCTAGGAGTTTTTCAGGATTTATTATTCGACCGACAATATTGGTTGAGGAGAATCTTTCTCCGGTAGGGCCAAAGAGCTCGTCATCGCCAATTCTTACTCCAATAGTTCCCATTCTCTTTGCCGCCTGATTTGTAATTCCTATTTCTCCTCCGAGTACTTTATCAGTTGGTGTGTTTTCCGGAAGGATTTCTTTATATTTGACGACTTCTTTTTCAGTTTTAAAAAGATAGGTATCGTCGTATATCATATAAACAGGCAATTTTCCTACGGTTTTTGTCTTAAGTTCAAGAGCATGCCGGAAAAAATCCACAGATTTGGGGGCTTTTTCAGGATAAAGTTCAATTTCAATCAATTTTTCTTTGGATACTGCATATGCAGTCACCTTTGCTTCTCCAAGAATCTCCAGAGTTGTTGGCGGATCCTGACTGACAATTATTCCATCATCTTCGGTATATCCGTCCCTTACCAGTTCAACTCCTATTAAAGAAAGTACGGGTTCAGCCTCCTTAAAGGTGTGCCCCAGAAGAATTATCTGGGGAGGAAGGCTTTCAACTGAGAGTTTCTGTCCTTCTTCTGCTAGCTTGATCAGTTCGATACCTTTCGTTACCTGCCCTACAACTGAATGTACGAGGCTTGAAGGTCGATCTTCTTTAGAAATATATATCCTGCCCAATCCGTATCCTACTGTTCGGACAGAGATTGCACCTTCTTTCCTAGGCTCGAAGTTCTCGTAAGGGGCAGGCTCTCCTTTCAGGTCATCGTCTGAAATAAATGAACTGGTAGTAACATCTACAGCAAAGGTTCCTTCACGGGTCAGGGCATAGAAATGCTCTGCCCCGTTGGGAGCATTTCTGGAAAGCTCTACCTCAAAATAAGTAAATATGCTATCTCCATCTTCAAGCGGAGTAGAAAGGTCAGTTGTACAGACCTTCTCTGAGATTTGCTCCCACTCTATAATTGGCTCAATATTAAGAATAGTATCCTCTCTGGAAAGCCTGGACAAAATTTTTCTTCCAGACACAACTTCTGCAAAGGCTCCGTCTTCAGGAGTTCCATATTCCGCAGCATGTCTTTTCAGTGAAAGGATAAGATGAGTGTTACGGGGGTCAAACCCACCTGCTCCAAACATCACTTCAAACGCTTCAAAATTACCTGTCTCATGCGAAGGTTTAATGGCGGCTTCAAAGGGCCCAAAAGCCAGAGCTTCAGGGCTTGCCCAGTGCACAGGCTTCCCTTGATATTCTTTAAAATGTTTAGCCCATAAGTTTCCTGAAGGTGACTCAGGGTCTTTTACTTCTATCCTGAATTCTCCTCTGGAAGTGTTGATAGCGTACTCGGTGATTATCTCTGTCTTTTCTTCAGCGGTCTCTTTCAGAATTCCGATCGCTGTACCCTCCACGTAAGGGGCTCCGGAAACTTTAAGGGAGTCCCCAAGGGTAGAGCCTGCAGGTAAGGTATATTTTTGCCCGTTCACCTCTACGCTTATCTCATTACTCGTAATCGGCACCTCATTTCAGTATTTTCCATACTAAGAGGTGGCAGCATATTTATATTTCTTCTGCAGCTTTGATCCTTTCTTCCTCAGTAAGCTGAGATAGTATATTCTTCGGCTGACCTATGCCTACAATCTTACCATTACGCATAAGTGCAACACGGTCACAGACCTCATTTACAAAATCGATATCATGAGAAACGATAACAAATGTCTCTCCTATCTCCTCTCTGGCTTTCAGGATGGAATTAGTTACTGATACCTTGGTAATAGGATCCATAGTACCTGTCGGCTCATCCATAATGACGATTCTGGGCTCCTTGATCAGGACCTGTGCAAGTGCAATCCTATGCCGCTCCCCTTCACTCAGTTCATCGGTCATTTTGGGTAAAATAGCTTTTGCCTTGTTTTCTTCAAAGCCTGCAGCTTTGAGAGTCATTATGGCTTTCCTGACTCCGAGTTCAAAAGGCAGGTCAAGGCTAATAGATTCAGTGAGATTGTTAATTACGGAGCTGTGAGTGTAAAGGCCATACTCCTGATGCAGGAATCCCATGTACTTGGTCGCCCTTCCTTTGTTTTCCACCCCGAGCTTTGTCATATCAACCCATTCATCTCCCACGCGAACCTCAACTTCCCCGGATGTGGGCGGTAAAATTCCCATAAGAATCTTTGAAGTTGTGGTTTTGCCTGCTCCGCTCACCCCAACAAGTCCGAAGATTTCTCCTTCTTTTACATCAAAGGATATATCATCTACGGCTTTTACTACGCCACGGTCAACTGAGATATAACGTTTGGAGAGGTTTCTTACCCTGATTATAGGTTCCCCGACCATGACATTTCTTTCCTGTTTTACCACGGACACGCTCTGCATGAAGATTGCAGAGACCTCAAGCGGGTCACCTTCCAGGACTACCTCTCCGTTTTCAAGCAGGATAGCCTTATCTGCCATCTGTTCTATAACTTCAGGCCAGTGAGAAGTCAGGACCATGCTCATATTATAGTTCTTTACCGCCCTGATCATAGCATCATGGACCAGTCTTGCGGTCATGGGGTCAAGGGTGCCTGTGGGCTCGTCAGCTAACAGAAGCATGGGATTCCTCACAAGCTGCCTTGCGAGCACAACCCTCTGTTTTTCTCCACCCGAAAGTTCTCTTGCAACATGCATCATGCGGTGACTCAGGTTTACTTCTTCCAGCAGTTCGACTGCTTTTCTCATAGAGTCCTTTCCAGCGTATCCAATTTCATTCAGAGAGTTTATAACGTTTACAAGAACTCTCTCATCTCCGTAAAGGGCAAAAGTACGCTGAAGCATGATAGCTATACGCTTGGTAACGTCTTTCCTTATCGGGTCGTAAAGGGAAAGTTTCACGAAATCCGCATCGAAAGCTTCCAGGGTTTCTCCACATACAGGGCATCTCTGACCTGTTTTGCTGGGACGGTCTATATATCCGCACTTCGGGCAGCGGGCAAGATGATAAATCACTTCACCTGAGACGTTTTCAAAAGATTCTGTACCGCGCAGTACGTGCATCAGGATTGTCTTCCCGGACCCGCTTTTTCCCAGAATTCCAACGACTTCTCCTTCGTTAATGCTTAAGTTTACGTTTTTCAGGGCTTTGTGACCGTTGAAATCTACGGTTAAGTTTTTTACTTCAATAAATACTGGCATGGATTTTCCTCCGCATTATGAGCTGCAAAACTTTCTGGTGGCTCTTGCCTGCCTGGGCATATAGCTCAAGAGCGAAAAGCAATTACTACAGGTAATAATACAATAATATAAACAATGAATTTCACACATTTGGGCAACAACTACATAAGAGTAAAGATTACATAAACATAACGCATTATTTTTTCACTGTTAACATTTAAAGCAATACTTAAAGCGATCATCTGGCAAGTTTGCTTATAATCAGTGTTGATTTCGTTTTATTATATTGATTCATTGTGTTATCATTGATTCCTATTATTATATTGATTCGTTGTGTTATTATTGATTCCTCTTACTATATTGACTCGTCGCAACATATCGGTTCGCTTTATATAAAAAAATGTTTTTATATACTGGTCACAATGCCCTTACCACATCCACAACTTTTATTATGTTGTCAATTACCACGTCTGCTGCCTCTCTGAGCTCTTTGGGCCTTTTGTCACCCTGCTGCGTTGTCATAACTCCCACATCCGCTGCCCTGAACGCCAGTATGTCATTGATTCCATCCCCTACCATGACTACTTTTTCATACTTGCTTTTTAGCTCAAGCACAATTTTTTCCTTCTTCAGGGTGTCTGAAAGGGCAAAGACTCTCTCCTGTGGAATGTTTATGAACTCAGCCAGTTGTGTGAGAGCTAAATGACTATCCCCGGATGCTATATACGTATCTACTTTCATGGTATGGAGAGTCTGAACCGTTTGTGGCGTGGTATTGAATACGTGTCCGCCTGTGCTCAGTACATAAGGTACTTTTCTGGCCTCAGAGTCAACTATCAGGCCAGCTGCAAGGTAAAAAACATTCGGGCAGCGGGCTGAGACTGCCTCCATCACATCATGTACATCACCCATTCTAGGTGCTGTTCTTCTTATAATTTCACATGCAATTTCCGGGGTAAATTTTCCTTTTGAACAGCTTATACCTATTGAAATCCTGTATTCTTTTATAAACTCAGATAGAGGCATGTCTTTTCTTGAACCCAGAATTATATCACTTTCGGCGTTCAGGACTACAAGCCCACATCCGTTCTTTTGCGCGACAATAGCAGTACTCTCTATATTCTCAAGGATGTTTCCGGTGCTGACTTCCTTTGCTACTCTGTACATTTGTAGAAGGGTTCCGGCGCTATCAAAGACCACTGCAATTCTTTTGGGCATACCAGATGATTACCCTATAAATAAAAAAAATCTTTGCAAAACCGGAAATCCAGCATGATCTCATAAAAATAAGTTTGAAGAAAAGTTAACTTCACATTATTGAAGCCCCTGAAATCAGGACACCAGCAAAAAAACCCAGAATTACCCCGGAATTCAAGAAGGGAAGTCCTGCCTGGGGTTTTCCTTTCATTACCAGAATGGAGAGTATTGCATGCCCTACAAGAGTACCCAGGATAGCCCCTAGAACTGGATACGAAATCCCATTGTTCTCCATAAAGACGTTTGCCGAGACTACCAGTAGGGTAGGCATAACCGCATCTCCAAGACCCATGAAAAAAGCCTCACGCGTTTCTCCAGGTTTAAAACTTTCCTTCAAGAAGGAGTAACTCGAGTGTTTTGGTATTACGAACAGGATTGGAAGCTTCAGATCCATTATTCCTTCAGCCATAGCAATCATATGTTTTGTCTTGTATACCGAAATGGCATCATAGATTGCAAGAAGTAGCAGAAGTACTATTACAGGGATTACTGAAAGGGAAATTCCTATCAGGGCACTGACCCCGGCTGCAATACAAACGCCTACAATGTCAACTATGTACCACTCTGGATATTTATAGAGCAACACTGTTATCCCCATAGATAGCACAGCTGAAACTGCTTTGACTTCAAATCCCGATAGACCCGGAATGAGGGTAAATAGGGCGAAGAACACATAGTAAAGTGTGCTTATAATAGCCAGGTAAATAAAAAGGCTGATTGTCCACTTCATATTTCTCTTTAATGCTATCAGGACAAACAGGGTAAAAACCAGGATCATTACAATATAATATATGGAATAGGACACCTGGGTTGGGTCTTCAAAAGCCTGCATCTCGTTAGCTACCATGGGCATGGACAAAAAAAGTGCAAGAATCTGCACTATCAGTATTAATCCTCCCATGGAGAGGATAGGTAAATAATCTTTAACTGATTGTTCGCTGGAACTCAAGTGTTAAACTCCTTAATTCTTAACAATATCCCTCATCTATTGCTTTATATATTTACTGTACATTTATCTTCGATTCTTCTGAAGTATTTATATAATGATTTTACCAGGAAAGCATCTTTTTATGTATCTCAGCACTGAAGTTTTCCTAAATGATACTTTCGGTATATATCCCTGAGGTACTGGCTTTTTTCGCAGAGACAATAATAAAAGTTACAGGATAGGACTATAGATACGCAGCTTGTAAAAAAACTATATATTATATCTGTTTAAAAAATAAACGAAAATGGAAAATAGTAAAAATAGAAAATAGTAAAAATAGAAAAGCAGTAAATACTTAAACGAAAGTATCCCCGCTTAATAATTTTGAAATATGCTATCACAGAACACTTGTGTATGCGGAAAAATATTACAGGTATGTTAGAGGTATACGATGGAAACTAGAGATACAGTATTTCTTGTTGTGATGGTTCTGTCAGCCTTTCTTCTATCCTTTGAGTGGCTTAGAAGGTTTGCATACAGACCCACAAACCCCCTGATTATTCTCTCTGTTATGGTCCTGGTTGGAACGCTGGCTGTTATGCTCATCTCTATCAACAACACACTTCAGGAGCTCGGAGATAAAATAGAAGCAAAGGACCGCACTCTCAAGCTCAATATGGAGAGCACGGGAATAAAGATCGAAGAAAGAATGAATGAGCTCTCAAGCAAAGTTGATAACGCAATTTATGAGTTCAACCGCAGAAAGTACCACTAAACTTTACTTATAATTATTTTTTTATAAGGCTCTGATTTTAATTTTCGATTTTTAAAAAGATTATGGTTGTATATTCAAATTTTGCTAATACGCAGGTATAATTTTTTATTTAGATCTATTTAACAATCTTTCAGTACACATTCTATATTGCAGGGTTTTTCTAAATAAGGATATCAATTTAAAGGAACAGTAACTTAAAGATTTTTAAACAGGCTTTCGAGTTTCATTTGATTTTGAGCATAAATTTGTTACTAACAATCTTCGTTTTAACCGTAATATTCACTAATTTTCAATCTACTTTGCCTTTAATTAGGGAATTTCGTGCGCAAGCTCCATAGTTTAGTAAAGTATATATACGGGGTCTTCTGTAGTAAAGGAGAATATCTGAAATTATGATCATCAAAAAATAATAATTCAGATATTGCGTATCGTAAGTTATTATTACTCATAGTTAGTATTATTTGATTACTTGTGTAAGCAGGTAAAGAAGGAAAGCTAATATGCACCTTAATCTGGAACCGATTGGCATTATCAAGAAGGTTGCAAATAAATCGGAAATTTTGATTTATTCTGATTTTGAACAGGTCATAAAAAATATCGTGTCGAAAATAGGGGAAGGAGCTGAGAGGGGACAGAAGCTCCTGGTTATCCATAAAAACAACAACATAAAACAAGTGGATGGCCACCAGGTACAGGTAACGAAAGCGACCTTACTGGAGAGAAACGGTAATTTGCTGACAATATCCAAAATAGAAGCAAATGAAGATTCAGTGATCGATGTTCGACTTGACCTTACTGCCTGACTTTTGAAGTACATTTAAAGGCTTAAAATTTTATAATTTTTTCTTTTTCCATACTGGATAGCTTTGATTAGCTCTCAGGAAGGCTTGGTGGAATATAACTCTAACCTGATTGAAGTTCCATCCCTTGTCTGAACTTTATGAATTTGACTAAAAGATCCTGTTAATTTAACTGTATTTCCATTAATTTAGGTAACATGCCGTAAATTGAACTGAAACTTCACAAATCTAATTGCTTCACTTCTCCTCCTGAGCAGTTGCTATTTCTAATAGTATCTATCTTCAATAGGTTCAGGATAACCGTGAATACGCGGTAAATATAAAACTTTAGCACCTATAAGACGTATAGATCAACGAATAAAAATAATTGTGTAAAAATAAAACTCATCTAAAAAATGCTGGGCGCTGCATTACGGTAAAGTCATTTGATATCGACCTGCAGTAAAAACCTTGATCTACATCCTAACCTTGGCTTTCTAAAGAAAAGTTGAAAACCAAAGATTAAGGACGAACTAAGAAAGAAAGTAAAGGAAGCTCTGAAGCTTCAGGGAAACTTCAGATACTCGAGGGAAAACATGGGCACAGATATAGGCGACCTGCTCCAGAAAAGAAAAGCTAAGCTTTCGGATTTTGCAAACCAGATGGTTGCAATTGATGGTTTTAACACACTGCACCAGTTTTTGAGCATTATTCGCCAGCGGGATGGAAGTCCTCTGATCGATTCCACAGGGAGGGTAACCTCTCATCTCTCAGGCCTGCTCTATCGGACAGCAAGCCTTGTTGAAGTCGGGATCAAGCCTCTTTTTGTTTTTGACGGCAAGCCTCCTGACCTTAAGTCCGAAACTCTGAATAAAAGGAAAGAAGTAAGGGAATCTTCATGGGAGAAATGGGAAAGCGCAAAGGCTGCAGGAGATTTAAAATCGGCTTATAAGTATGCTCAGGCTTCTTCAAAGGTAAGTCAGGAGATCATTGAAGATTCCAAGTACCTGCTTGATATTATGGGAATTCCTTTTGTTCAGGCTCCCTGTGAGGGAGAAGCGCAGGCTGCACATATTGTTCTTAAAAAAGATGCGAACTGTGTTGCATCACAGGATTACGATTCATTTCTTTTCGGAGCTCCGGTTGTCGTCCGGAATCTGGCAATCACGGGAAAACGCAAGCTTCCCGGAAAAAACATTTACGTTGATGTCGAGCCCGAAATAATTGAGCTGGAAGAGACTCTCAGAGCCCTGGAAATTACCAGGGAGCAGCTCATAGATATAGCGATATGTGTGGGAACGGATTATAACAAAGGACTGGAAAAAGTAGGTCCTAAAACAGCACTCAAACTTATTAAAAAGCATGGAGATATTTACGCCGTGCTCCGTGAAAAAGGGGCAGAGATCGAAGCTGTGGACAGGATCAGGGAAATTTTTCTCCATCCTGAAGTAACGGACAACTACGAAATAAAGTGGGGTAAGCCTGACTCCGAAAAGCTCCTCATATTCCTTTGCGAAGATCACGACTTCTCGATTGACAGGGTGGAAAAAGCTGTAGAGCGGCTTAAAGCAGCCTCAGGAGCCAGACAGAGGACCCTTGACCAGTGGTTTTGAAGGGGGTTTATTCAGAAACATCCTTGTCCCAAATTTTTCTTTTATAGAATCTTATCTCAAATTTTCAGTCAAGGAGGTCTGAGACAGATAAAAACAGAACCGAACACCTCCCGGAAAGAGCACTTGCGTGCTCATACTCATGGAGTTGTGGACCCTGAGCTTCTCTCCTCATCCAGGGGGCTTTATGCAGTCAAATGGTCCTTTGCCGGGCTTATAGCTACAGCTCTTTTTCAGGTTTTCGTTGTCTGGGTCTCGGGAAGTGTAGCCCTTCTGGCTGACACGCTCCATAATTTCGGTGATGCCGCAACTGCGGTTCCTCTGGGTCTCGCCTTTTTTCTTTCCAGGAAAAAGCCCAATAAGCGTTTCACTTACGGCTACGGCAGAGTAGAAGACCTTGCAGGCCTGATAATTGTCTTTTTAATCTTTCTTAGCGCAGTTGTTGCAGCCTATGAGTCAATTTCCAGATTTTTCTCCCCGCTGCCCGTGGAGTTTCTTGGAGGAGTAATGGCAGCTTCTATTGTTGGGTTTCTTGGAAATGAGCTGGTTGCGAGATTTCGAATTAAAATAGGAAAGGAGATTGGAAGTGCGGCTCTTGTGGCTGATGGTTACCATGCCCGAGCAGATGGTTTTACAAGCCTTGCCGTGCTTTTAGGGGCGCTTGGGGTCTGGCTGGGTTATCCAGTTGCTGATCCTCTAGCAGGATTTCTCATCACAATTGCAATTCTTAAAATCGTCTGGGATGCAGGCAAATCTGTGTTTTCCCGCATGCTTGATGGTGTGGAACCGGATATTGTTGACGAGATCTACCTTATAGTCAAAAAAGTAGAAAAGGTAAGAGATGTTACCGAGGTAAGGGTTCGCTGGCTAGGACACAGGTTATACGCAGAAGTAAACATTGCTGTAGACCCAGTGCTTTCGGTTGAAGAAGGGCACGCAATTGCCGTGGAGGTGCGGCACAGCATGTTGCACAGCCTGGATTATCTCTCCAACGTAGTCGTGCACGTGGATCCACTCGGTTCAGCAGGGGAATCATTTCACAGACTGTCTGAGCATGAGCACGACAATCTCCCTTCTCACTCGCACTGAATCTTAAGGTTTTAGACTCGGGATATCTCTGCACCGCTATTTTTTGCCTTTGTAAGGATGACAGTCCCGCCAACGGATTCGTTAAGCATTTCCTGGACTTCTGCCTGGAGCTGCCTGCCTTCGGATTTATTGTCTACAAAGGAATATACTACAGGTCCAAAGGAACTTACTCCGGCTCCATAACTCCTGCTGCGCATGAAAGAAGCAATATTCTTTACAAACTCAGGCCAGATAAGGCTCTCCCTCTTATTGAACCCCACAGTCTGGACATGATTCACTGCGGCTCCGAAACTCACGATATCTTTCTCTATTACGGCAGGCATCATCTGCATGAGTACGACATGGGAGATTTCCCTGACTTCCTCTATAGGGATAGGGCAAAATTTTTTGAAAGTTTCAATTTCCTCTTGGTCATGCATTCCCTTATCTTTAGGGATTGCTACTACCATATCCCATTCAGGAAAGTCCTCCCTAAAGAGTAAGGGTCCTGGGGGTGCGGGACTGGCAGCCGACGGCATAAAACCACCTTTATCCTTAAATCTATGGCCTCCGTCAACTATGAATCCGCCCTTCTCAAAAGCAGTTACCCCTATACCTGAAGTTCCTCCTCTTTTTACTGCAATTGCAAGTTCTCTAACACTTTTATTAAGCCCATAAAGCTCATTCACAGCTGCTGCTGCGGCCAGGGAAGACTGAGTCCCTGATCCAAAACCCACATGGGCTGGGTACACTTCCTGTACGTTGATTCTTATTCCTTTCCCTTCAGGGAGCAGAGATTCTGCAGCTCTTTTCATTCGATCGGCAAAATCCTGCATACCTTCTATACTGACTCCTTCGGCTTCTTCTGCCGTAATCCTTATATTGGGAGAGGAAAGGGTCAGTCCTGCTCCCCCATCAACTCTTCCGATCTCTCCATTCATATCAATAAGAGTCATGTGAATTCGGCAAGGGGTAGTTATTTCGATCATTAGTGTTAAACTCCAATGCTGGATTTAAATTTCATGACTTGCGAACTATTTGCGCTCTTTTATTATAACTGCTGCTATTTAATCTTTTAATAATTATCTTCATCAAAACTTAATTTTAGTGAAAATGATAAAAAAGAATAAGAAAAGGGCAAGAGGGGAGCAGGGACAGAAGAGAATATAGGTGTCTGAGGACTCATATGCCTTTTTTTCTGCTTAATTCTATATGTACACTCTTTCTTTGTCTAATTACTCTTTTATAATAAGGGACTCCCCTTTCATATCTTCAGGTTTTCTGATCTTGAGAATTTCCAGAAGAGTTGGTGCAAGATCACACAGTTTTCCATTCTTAAGAGCCTTCACTTCATGATTTCCAACGTAAATACATCTTACCAGATTTGAGGTATGTGCAGTGTGAGGTTCTCTGGTAGACGAATTTTCCATCTGTTCGGCGTTCCCATGGTCCGCAGTTATAAAAGCTACACCTCCCACTTCTTTCAGAACCGCTGAAATTCTACCCACACAGTCATCCACAGCTTCTACAGCCTTTACTGCGGCGTCAAAAATTCCGGTATGTCCTACCATATCCATATTTGCGAAATTAAGGATTATCACGTCATATTTTCCTGACTTGATTCTTCTTATCACTTCGTCCGTAACCTCGTATGCACTCATTTCAGGTTTGAGATCATAAGTAGAAATCTTTGGGGACGGGATGAGGCAGCGGTCTTCTCCTTCATAGCATTTCTCCTGTCCTCCATTCAGGAAAAAAGTCACATGGGCATACTTCTCGGTTTCGGCGATCCGAAGCTGGGTTAACCCCTGCTTGCTCAAAACCTCACCAAGTACATTTTCCAGCTCTTCAGGTGGAAAAGCTATAGGCAAATCCAGAGTTTCATCGTACTGAGCCATACAGACATAGTACACCTTGGGGTGTTTTTCCCTGGGGAAGCCTTCAAAATCTTTATTTACAAAAGCCCAGGTCAGTTGCCGTGCCCTATCAGGTCTAAAATTAAAGAAAATCACAGAATCATTATCTTGTATGACTGTTTCGGGTTTTCCTTCTGAATCCGTGATTATAGTCGGTTTCACAAACTCGTCAGTTTCTCCTCTGCTGTAAGCTTCAGAAACCGCAGTCTCTGCATCCGGAGCTTTATAAGGGGCAACCCCCAGAGTTAGGGCATCATAGGCAAGTTTTGTCCTGTCCCAGCGTTTATCTCTATCCATTGCATAATAGCGCCCTGATACTGTTGCAATCTTAGCATTTCCATTCTCCTTACAAAAAGAATCAAGCTCCTTTATATCATTTAGAGCAGCCTTGGGAGGCACATCTCTGCCATCCAGAAATGCATGTATATAAACTTTTTTTAACCCTTTCTCCTTTGCAAGTTTGATAAGGGCATAAAGATGGGTTATATAACTATGAACGCCTCCGTAAGAGACAAGCCCCATGAGATGCAGGCTTGAGTCATTTTCTCTGGCGTTTGAGATAGCATTCAAAAAAGCCGGATTTTCAAAGAAATCTCCATTCCTGATAGCGAGGTTTATGCGGGTAAGGTCCTGGTAAACAATTCGACCTGCACCTATATTCAGGTGCCCTACCTCAGAATTTCCCATCTGACCTTCCGGAAGACCGACTGCTTCTCCTGAGCATTCCAGAAAGCACGAGGGATATTCTTCTATCAGGCGGTCAAGGTTTGAGGTTCTGGCTGCCAGAATAGCATTTCCTTCTCTGGCTTCCCTGTAGCCCCAGCCATCAAGAATAATGAGCATAAGAGGTCTTTTTGCCTGAGTCATATGAAGCAAATTCCACATATGTTCATAAATATCTTATTATGAGATCCTGTATAGTTGCATGATACACTACATTGTATATATAAGATATTATATAATAAAAATATGTAATATTTATAGTATGTAATATGTTTGTAATTTGTCGATCATAAATCCGTTCCCATCAACTATGGACAATAATATAATTTCCTTCTATGGCTGCGCTACCTATAACTGTATATGGTTGCTCTCATGATTCTGGGGCAAGCAACAGCTGCCTGCAAATCATTCCAGCAAGTGAAATAAAAGGCCTCTATCTTACCCCTACTCTCCTAATTCTGGACTTCAGACCGTAGCTGGCAGCAAACTCCTTATTTACCTTGATAACCTCGTCATTGAAGTGTTTAAGGTCGTCCGGGGTATATCCAAGCGCATCGGCTTTATACTGTGTATCAACTAAAGTAGCAGGTGGCACAAACTTTCCATCTGCGAGCTTTACGCCTATGACTACCGCCCCATGGGATACAAAGCACTTCTCTCCTAGAGTAGATGCATGCACCACTGCGTTAAAACCCACAAAGCTATCATTGCCGATTCTAATGGGACCGTGAATTACAGCTCCATGGGCTATTGAGACGCGCTTTCCAAGTTCAATCGAGCTACCCTCAAGGCCGTGAAAAATTACGCCGTCCTGGATATTACACTCGTCACCTATAATAATAGGGTAAGCCTCATCCGCCCGGAGTGAGACCGCAGGCGCGACATATACATTATTGCCAATCCTCACATCCCCTATGAGTGTAGCTGAGTCATCCACATAAGCAGTTGCCGATACTGTCGGCATGCGCTCTGTACTATTCCACGAAGTCTTTGGATTGCTCTTCAGCATATTAACCACCCCTTTTCGTTTCTGGCACTCTCTTTAAAAAAAAGCACAATCAGTACCAGTTCCCTGTAGGAAATACCTCTTAATAATCGATGAGAAGGGCAGTAATATTTCTTTTGCTACACTTTTTGATTAATTGGAGAGTTAAGCTTATACTGTAAGCCCTTAGAAGCAACTCTTGAGTACTATAATGAATAATCCTGACAAATCGCCACCAAGTTTAAATATGGGAGGAGCCGAGTAGAATAATGGGGGATTGGCAAAACTAAATTGCACAGATCCTTGTTAATAGAGATAACTATTCAGCCTGGGTAAAATAATACCAGTAACCATTTTTTGGGTTTATGAAATTCTTATGAATTGGGTTTTAATTACTGGTTACTGATTGTGCTTTTCTTTTTATTCGGTTAGTGCTATGCTAACATGTTCCATCAAAAATGGCATTCACAAGCCGTTTTTGAGCAGGCTGAGTATTTGCTAATCAGGTTAATACAGGACTTACGCATGAGATCCAAAGATAAACACAAAAAAAATTGCAGTTCAGTTTACGTTTTAGATAGCTAAAAAGTTTAATGCCGTTCATTCTTTGTTTCAACTGCGTAAGTCTTCGACATTTATTGCCTGCATCGAAAAGAGTAGATAATCTTCTTTCAGGGGTGTTAAACTTATGGCAGATGATGTCAAGATATTAGGTATGCCCGCCGAGTCGGGGCGATGGATATTAGTTATTATCGGCACCATTATTGAACTCTGTCTGGGTGCCGTTTATGCTTATAGTGTACTCAGTGTGCCATTAAAGAAAATCTTTACAGATCCTGTATCATCTGGAGGCTTCGGTTTAACGGTCAGCGCAATTGAGATGCAGCTACCGTATATCATGTCCCTTGCCATGTTTGCGGTAACCATGCCGCTGGTCGGCAGATACATAGAAAGCCTGGGGCCCAGAAAGGTGGGAATGATCGGTGGTGTTATTGTAGGATTGGGCTGGATTCTGGCATCCTTTGCGACTTCGCCGATAACTCTGGCTATTCTATACGGTTTTGTTGCAGGTGTGGGTGTTGGCATTGCTTACGGCTGCCCGATTACAACTTCTGCAAGGTGGTTCCCGGACAAGAGAGGTCTTGCAGTAGGACTTACACTGCTGGGATTCGGTTTCTCTGCGTTTGTTACCGGGAAGGTAGCGGATATGTTGACCATAAACGTCGGGATATTTAATACTTTTCGTCTCCTGGGTCTCGGTTTCCTTGCATTGATTGTGGTTCTTTCAATGTTCCTTGTCTTCCCACCAGCAGGATGGTGCCCGAGAGGCTGGACTCAACCTGCACCGATAGGAGGTATCTCTAAAGTTGATTTTACCAGAGAAGAAATGATAAGAACCAAGACCTTTATCGGTCTCTGGGTCTGTTACACTATAGGTGCTCTTGCAGGACTCATGGCTATAGGTGTTGCGAAGCCCGCGGGTATGGAGGTTGCTGGCAATGCAGGCATAGATGAACTAACTGCAGGTGTACTGATGACTAACCTCATTCTTCCGTTTGCAATTTGTAACGCAGGCGGAAGGCCTCTCTTCGGCACGTTAACGGATAAGCTTACTCCACCAAGAGCCGCAATTTTATCATATGTCCTTATTATAATCGCATCCCTGCTGGTGTATCTCAATCCGGCATCGGTCAATATGTATACTATTGCTTTCTCACTGCTCTGGCTCTGTCTCGGTGGATGGCTGGCTATTGCTCCCGCAGCCACAGCCAGTTATTTCGGCACCAAAGATTATGCACGTAACTATGGCTTAATCTTCACAGCTTATGGTGTAGGTGCTATTATCGGAAATCTGATGGCGGGTGCAGCAAAAGACATCCTGGGTGGATACGTCAATGTCTTCCCATATGTCGCTGTGCTGTCAGTACTTGGCATTATCGTAGCATTTGTACTGATGAAACCACCCGCAGTGGCTGCTCCAAAGACTGCTCCAGCGAGTGAGAAAAAGGAGTCTGCTGTTTAATTTTCACTTTTTTATTTTTACAATTCCGGGTGTTATATCTGTTAAAAAGGCTTAGAATATAAAAGTGTAAAGTTAAATAATCTACCTTTATTGCTAAATAAATCCGAGAATTTTTGGGACTTATTTAGCAAGGGCTGATGAAGACGTTATTCATTTAGAAGTTGTTTATTAAAATAAATATTTGGGGGATATTTATGCCAGACGTTGAATATATGCTATTTTGTTGCAGAGATCTAGAGCAGAAGTGTGGCTTCCGTGTCCAGGCAAAGACAAAGGAAGAAGCTATGGAACATGCTAAAGCCCACATGGCTAGTGAGCACGGTATGAAAGAGATATCCGAGGAGACAGAACGCAAGATTGAAGAAAAGATAAAGCCTGTGAAAGTCGAAGAATGAAGCCAAAGGCTAGTTTTATTTTTTTTCAGCTTATTTCTGGAGCTATGAATTACTCATTTTGAATTTTCTGGAGTAAAGCCAGTAAAGCAGTGTATTAAAAGTAGTTTCCAGGTACACAAATAGCCGGACAACACCCTCATAGCTGATTAGCCAGGCAATTAACGCTGATAAGCGCTTCAATTAACTTTGATAAGCGCTTCAACGAAAATAGTCTATTCAGTAAGTTTCATCTTTCTATCGTGGCTTACGCCTGATTACTGGATAGTTAACCATAACCAGTGTTAATCCTAAGTCTGATATTGGAATAATTTGTCCTCATCAGATACTCATCTGATATCCTTGCACAAATGTTTACCCTTATATCCTTGCACCTGAGTTGCAGTTAGCTACTTCAGCACAATGGACTTTGCGGCAACTATAGCCTGATCTTCACAGCCTGTGGTGCAGGTGCTGTCTCAGGAAACCTGATGGTAGACGCGGCAAAAAATGCCCTGAGAGGATATATTAATGCCTTTCAGTACGCAGTAAAATTTCGGTATCAGGTTTAATTGTGGTTTTTGTGATGCTGAAGCCGCCTTAGCAATCATTTTCAAGTACTCAACGGTTAACAGACAAAGATGTAAAATTAACTCCTTTCCCCACTTTTTTCAATTTCTATACTGCTAGTTACAGAGCAAACTATGGCTTAAAATAAACGTTTTATTATTCATTTGTCTAATAAGTCAACCAAATGACCGGTCTTTGCTTTTTCTCTCTTGACTGTATCGTAAACTCTATAACTATTAACAATGACATATATTTTCAAGAGGTAAAAAACAGATCCTAAAAACAGTCTAATATCTCTAAATAAGTTTTTCATTAGGAGTTCAGGCTAAATCACCGTTAACGGGAAGGAGGATCTGAATCAATGAGTCAAAATATTAAAGATGTTATGAACATTCGTGATGTAAAAATAACGGATTTATCCGCAAACCCTGCTCCTCTGGGCTTGATGGGTTTCGGGATGACGACTGTACTGTTGAATATACACAATGCAGGCTTCTATCCGATGAACGCTATGATCCTTTCTATGGGTTTTTTCTATGGTGGAATAGCTCAGGTTATTGCAGGGATCATGGAATGGAAAAAAGGTAATACTTTCGGGACTACAGCTTTTACCTCATATGGGTTGTTCTGGCTTACGCTTGTGGGACTTAATCTGCTCCCTGGAATTGAGATTTATTCAGGGTTTGCTACAGAGCCATTCGCACTTGCCGCATATATGTTTATGTGGGGACTTTTTACCCTTGTTATGTTTATAGGTACACTAAAAGGCTCAAAGGCTCTCTCTGTAGTTTTCCTGGCTCTTGCAATCCTGTTCTTCCTGCTTGCAGCAGCTTTCAATCTTGGTGCAGAAGGTGCAGGTGCTGGAATACTGAGAATAGCTGGCTATGAAGGAATCTTTACAGGTCTCGCTGCAATCTACACAGCCCTTGGTCAGGTATTAAATGAAGCGTATGGAAGGAAAATTGTTCCTTTATAATTATACTCTGTTATTTCCGGGCTTTTTGCCCTCTGTTATTAGTTTTTGGCAGTTGCCTGCTGGGATTTCTCGTAATCCCTTATTTTTATTATTGGATTGTTTCTCGTTTGAAGACTATTTTTTTCCCAGGATAAAAAACTTTCAGGGGAGCATTTTCTTGAATTTTCTTAAAGATATATCTCCTTTATCAGGAAAATCAGAGATAGGAAAATCATGATTAAGCTTATATCTTTGAATTTTCCACTTCCAATTTTTATCGCGGTGTAGGAAATTATGCCCCAGACAATCCCTTCTGCAATTGAATAGCTGAATGTCATCACCAGAATGGTAATTATTGCAGGGGCAACCTCGGTCCAGGTCTCAAAATCGAGGTCTCTTAAGCTCTGAATCATAAAAATTCCTACCATAATAAGGGCTGGAGAGGTAGCATACTCTGGAATAACAGCTGCTATTGGCGATATGAAAATCGCAAGCAAAAATAATCCTGCTACTACAACTGAAGTAAGTCCTGTCCTTCCTCCTTCCTCAACCCCTGATGCACTCTTAACATAGGTAGTAACTGTAGACGTTCCCATAGCTGCACCGGCACATGTGGCTATGGCATCAGCCATAAGAGCTTCTCTGGCTCTGGGAAGTTTTCCCTCCTCGTCCAGGAAATCCGCCCTCGAAGAAACTCCAACCAGAGTGCCCACTGTATCAAAGAAATCCGTAAAGAGGAAGGTGAACATGATAATATAGAAGTCGGGATCGGTAAGGATTGAGAAATCAAACTTGAAAGCTATGGGAGCAAGAGAAGGAGGCATTGAAAATAATCTGTCAGGAAATTCTGCAATACCAAGAACCATTCCCAGAACGGTCACTGCAAGTATTCCCCATAGAATTGCCCCCCTTACTCTGTAAGCCTGCAACACTATCATGATAGTGAAGCCAAGTATAGAAAGAAGCACCGTTGTTTCCCTCAGGTTTCCCAGAGTTAAAAAGGTGGTAGGATCCTGAATAATAATCTTTGATCCTGTAAACCCGATAAAAGCAATAAAGAATCCTATTCCTGCGCTTATTGAAATTTTAAGATTTTTCGGAATTTCATTAACTACGGTCTCTCTGAATTTTGTCAGAGTTAGCAGGATGAAGATAATTCCCTCGATAAGAACCGCAGTAAGGGCAGCCTGCCAGCTGACATTCATGCCGAGGACTACAGTAAATGCAAAAAAGGCGTTCAATCCCATTCCAGGAGCCAGGGCAAATGGGTAATTGGCCCACAGCCCCATAATGAGAGTCCCGATTGCTGCTGAGAGACAGGTTGCAACCATCAAAGGAGGATAGTGGGGTTTACAAAAATTATGTAAGCCATTGTTACAAAAGTAGTCAGCCCGGCGAGAATCTCGGTTTTAGGGTCGGTTTTATTCTGGTGTAATTTGAATAAATTTTCCAGGATTTCCATTGGAGCCACTCGGTAAATTTATTTGATCTTACTGATTCTGAATTTGCAAGTATTACGATTACTTATACAGCGTATGTTAATATCTTTTTATGGAATAATAAGAAAACAATTTCATTAAAATAACGGTTAGTTTATTCGACTAATATTAGTCCATTCCTCTAAAACATAGTTGATTCCTCATATCTTACACACATTATAAAATCTTATATCGAGTAAATAATATTTGGAAGTCGCCCAGTATTAATTTTATGAGCTCCAATGTATTTTTCGGAAGATTTGAACGATTTCTCAGGTACAGACGAAATAATACCCCCGAATTTAAGCAGAAAAATGCTACACTTGAACTCTTAAAAAGTTCTATTTTAGTTGCGTTTTCAGGCGCACTAAGAATTCACATTGCTTTCCTCTTGCTTCAGACCGATTCAAGTATATTTACCTGCATTGCGGGAGGACTCGTAATCTACAGTGTATATACACTTGATAGGGCCCTCGGCTCTGAAGAAGATATTGTAAACCGGAAGGAGTTAAGCGGCTCAAGAAAGGAAATAGGACTTGCAGTTTCTATGCTAACCTTTGTAATAGGAAGTTATGTACTCGCAAAAGAAGGAATGCTTGCACTTGCATTCTTACCTTTCATAATTGGTTTCCTTTACAGTAAAGGCATTACAATCGGAAAATTCACTTTGAAACTCAAAGGTGGACTTGGAGTCAAAAACTTTGTTGTAGGTCTCACCTGGGGTGCTTTTATTTCAGGACTTGCAGGCAGTGCCTGTAATAGCATGCTACCCATAGTTCTAGTTTTTACTTTCTTTGGAATCAAACTTTTTATCAACTCTGCCATATATGATTTCAAGGATATCAAAGGAGATACTCTTGCAGGTATCAAAACTCTCCCTGTAACTCTCGGGGCACGAAATACCCGTAATTTCCTTCTCGGATTGCACCTGCTCTCACACCTGATGCTCGGTATTGCTTTGATTAATGGAGTTCTTGGTTTCGAGCCTCTCATTGTTCTCTACAGTTTCATATGCGGGTTGATATGCATCCAGAACTATACTATAACTGACGAAGAAGAGACTTCTTTCCTGAATTTCGAAAGAACCATCCTTGTGGATGGAGAATCTGCTTCAATTGTCGGACTGAGAACAATTTCAAATGCCTTCCTGGCATAAACGTATACCTGAAATGAGGTCTATGCTCAAATGCAAAAACAATAACACAGTCAAATTGTCAGAAAAAGCGATCCAATTCCCCGGAAACTTACGGGAAAAAAATCCAAAACCCTATTTCTCTATTAGTTTTAAGGTTTCTTTTCCGAAATCTTTAACAGACTTACTAAAGCTTCAACAGTTTCATAAACTCTTTATCTCGATCGAGTTCTCTTTGTAATACTTAAAAAGATCCTCTCCCCATTTGATTGAGGATGAGTCGAAGCCTATCAGATCGTTTCGGGGATCAAAAGTTCCGTTTTTGAAAAAGAGCGAAAGGGATAGAAAACGGTCTGTTACTACAAAGGCTATCTTTGCATTGTCGTACACATGGAAGCTCGTGCGCTTGTATTTAAGGAATTCTTCAATCTCGGCGCTGTGCTCACTTTTTATTTTGAAAAATACATTGGGTGTAAGGATTATGGAAACAGGAATATTCCTGCGGGCTAACTCCAAAAACATTGAGGGATGGCTTGGAAGGAAAATTGATGAAAAGCCTACAAAGTGGGTAGCAGACATTACATTCTCACTAAATGCCTTATGAGTATCATAAATATGCTCATGTTCATCTCTTATGACTCTGCATTCTTTAAGTTCCTGAATTCTGTTTAACAATACCTCAGGGATTGCAGTAAGGTCATGATCTCTCCAGAATTCTTCGTTTGTCTCTATAGCTGTAAGGGTATCCAGGAAAGGCTTGTAATATATGGCTGAAACTTTCCCCAAAGATGTTAAGTGGTACATTCCCTCCTGCCTAACAATCAAATTTGCGGCTTCCATTTCTTTAAGACGAGGAAGGATCTCAGGTGATCTTACATCAAAATAATCTTTGATCTCGGAGAGAGTTCTTGGATTCTCCTGAAGTAAAAACAAAATATCCTTTCTTTTTTCTGAAAAAGTCAGAATGCTTAACAATCCGCTGGATTTCACTTCTATCAACTCATATTTTTTCCATATGTTTCGGGGCTAATTGGAGTTTAATATCTATAAACATTTCCTTCGCTTTTGTTTTACAATAAATAAAAATTTAAATTTTATATTCTCTTATTTTTTATATTAAATTATGAGGAGAGTTATAGTCGGATGATATATCAATGCTAGAATGCTATACGATTTCAATATATATTTCTTTTTCTACAGTTTATTTGGTTATTGATAATTTTTCTATCCTATCTCCGGACTGTACGTGTCAGCCTCCCGAAAACTCAACTCATCTTTTTGAATAATTTTTCCTCAAAACCAAAAAAAATTTATATGTTAATAATATCAGATTATCCTACTAATATAAAGCTCGGAACTAATTTGCTTAGAAACATAATCAATTGATTATTAAAAAATTAATATTCAAAACTGAGAAATAATCCAATAATTTAAAAAAGTATATGTATATTTGTATGAAAAAGTCTGTTCAATATAAGAATAAATAAATTATACCTGTTTATATTTTAATTTATTAATAGAACTATTATTAAACGTCCGGAACTTCTTTTAATATTCAAAACAGGTGCCAGAGAAGAGTGCTAGAGCTTTCCAGGATCAAACTTGATTCCTCAAATTTGAATTAAGTTTTCCCCTGCCCTGACGGCAGGGTTGTTCGGACTTGGGCTTCGTTTTATTTATTGATAATAAGGGGGGCTCAGTGGAGGAAGTGGCGCATGCCTGTAAAAATCATGGAAACTCCGAGCCGGTTTGCAGTGGCAATGACCTCACTGTCACGAATTGATCCTCCTGGAGAGACTATGTAACGGATATTATTCTGCGCGGCATAAACTATGCTGTCATCGAAGGGGAAGAAGGCATCCGAGGCCATTACGCATTCCGAGATAATTTTCTGTCTGTATGCCTCAAAAGAGATTGCAGGTTGTTCCCTCTCATAAATTATCCTGAGGTTTTCGACGGCTTTTGTGGCTGCCAGTTTGCGAATCGAGTCTACTCTGTTAGGCTGTCCTGCGCCCATGGCAAGCACCATGAAGAATCCTGGCTCGTATTCGTGAGCAAGAATTACTGCGTTGGATTTGGTTGTTTTGCAGGCTTTCAGGCAGAACTCTGAGAGCGGACGTTTTTCCTCAGGATACGGTATGTCGGTCACAGACTCCCATTTTTCGTAGATGCCGATGTCGCGGCTTTGCTTTAGCATACCTCCGATTATATACTTATATGTGTAGTCTGTCCCGAAAGCTTCTCTAAGTTCAGGCAGTTTAAGGAGTCTGAGATTTTCGCTTTTCTTTTTCAGGTACTCAAGGGCATCAGGCTTGAAGTCAGGAGCAAGGATAATTTCCACAAATTTTCCATTCAGAAAAGTTGCAGCTTCCAGGTCAAAGATTTCATTGGTGCAGATTATGCTTCCGTAAGCTGAAATAGGGTCTCCGTCCCAGGCAGCTTGAAGAGCTTGCAGGAGCGTACTTCCTGTAGCAAGCCCGCATGGGTTATTATGTTTAACGATTGCAACTGCAGGAGAAGCATTCCCGATTTCTTTGACTGTCTGAAGGGCATTGTCAGCGTCCACATAATTATTATATGAGAGTTCTTTTCCATGAAGCTGGATAGCTTTTGCAAGAGTAGGACCTTCTATTTCGGGATCTTTATAGAAAAAGGCTTCCTGATGCCAATTCTCTCCATAGCGGAGTTTTACGCCCTCAGTAAAATTCAGACGAAGTATGTTTTCTCCGAGCAGGCTTTTGCTTAAATAGACATCAATGGCTGCATCGTAATTCGCAGTATGCCTAAAAGCCTTAATTGCAAGGGCAGCCCGGGTTGACTCCGAGATTACCCCGGTTGAACGCAGTTCTTTTAGTACATGCCCGTAGTCCGACGGGTCGGAAAGCACTGTAACAGAAGGGTAGTTTTTCGCTGCTGAGCGAAGAAGGGTTGGGCCTCCGATATCTATATTTTCGATGGCCTCCTCAAGTTCCACACCTTCCTTTGAGACTGTTTCCTCAAAAGGATAGAGGTTTACAGCCACCATATCGATGAGTGAGATATCTTCTTTTATAGCTTCAGCCATCTGTTCCTTGCTTCCTCGCAGGCATAAGATCCCGCCATGAATTCTCGGATGAAGAGTTTTAACCCTCCCTCCCATCATTTCCGGAAAACCCGTGATCTCTGAGACATCGGTAACTTCTATGCCTGCATTGCGAAGAACTTTCGCGGTTCCGCCCGTTGAAATAATCTTCACGCCAAGTGATTGAAGCCCGCGTGCGAATTCTGTAATTCCTGTTTTGTCTGAGACGCTGAGCAGTGCCCTTTTTACCAAAAAATCACCAATATACTTGCTTTAAAAATTCTTAGCTATAAAACTTATGGTATGTTATTATATTGAAAAGATGCTTTTTTTTCGAATGAGAGACTTCATTTTGCAAACCCAGTATTCTGTCAGTATGCTGTCAGAAATCTTCTGGGAATATAGTTCTTTAAGTTTTTGGTACTTTTTACGCATAACCTCAAAGAACTGTATTTATGTTCCTCAGAGGGATAATAGTAAGGTGAAATGCTTCTTTTCTAGAACCAGAACTCAGGTGACGTACCTCTTCTTTGAAATTCAGATTCAGCTGAAATACTTATTCTTTGGAATCACAGTGGATAAAGAATGTATGGAAAATACGTCTTCGGATTTCTTTTTAATTTTCGAAAATAATCTCAACAGGTAGGGGAGTTTAATGGAAAATAAATATGATATCATAATTGTAGGGACAGGTACTGCAGGCAGAACCTTCGCGGGTAAAGTTTCACATTCAGGATTAAAAATTGCTATAATTGACTCAAGGGAATATGGGGGCACCTGTCCTCTAAGAGGATGCGATCCGAAAAAGTTGTTAACTGATATCGCCGAGGTCGTTGACTCGAACAATCGGTTAGTAGGGAAAGGTGTAGGGATAGATACTTCCCTGACTATCGACTGGGCTTCACTTATCGAGTTTAAAAGGATGTTTACAGAAGAATATCCCAGCAAAGTAGAGAAACGTCTGGTTGAGATGGGAATTGATACATATCACGGAAGAGCTTATTTTGAGAATCAGAACGCAATTGTTGTCGGAGAAGATAAACTTAAAGGTGAGTATATTTTCCTAGCTACAGGTGCAAAGCCCAGAAAACTCAATATTCCAGGCGAAGAGTACATTACCACGAGTGAAGGGCTAATGGAAACCAAAAAACTTCCTGAGAGAATTATTTTCATCGGAGGCGGTTATATATCCATGGAATTCGCTCATGTTGTGCGAAGAACTGGAGCCGAAGTAACAATCCTTCACAGAAGTGAAAGAATATTGAAAAATTTCGATCCTGATATAGTGGATATGCTTCTAAAAGCATCCGAGGCCGCGGGAATCAAAATTCTTACAAACAAACCCGTGATTTCTGTAGAAAAAGAAAACAATGATCTTCTAGTCAGGGTCAAGTCGAAAACTGAAGCCGGGTCCGAAACTCAGACTTTCCGCGCTGATATGGTAGTGCACGGAGCAGGTCGTGTTGCAGATATAGAAGATTTGCAGCTCAAGAAAGCCGGAGTTAAAACTGAAAAGGGAGCTATTGTAGTTGATAAGTTTATGAAAACTTCAAACCCTCGGATCTATGCAGGCGGGGATTGTGCACTGGAGGGCGTGCAGCTTACTCCTGTAGCAGCCCTTCAGGGAGAAATTGCCGCGATTAATGTCCTTGAGGGTGACAGCACCGAGGCAGACTATACGGGCATTCCAAGTGCAGTCTTTACCATTCCTGTTATGGCTTCCATAGGAATCAGTGCGCCTAAAGATAGCGATAAATATAAAGTAATTTTTCAAGACAGAAGCAGCTGGAATACAACCCGGAGAGCAGGAATAAAGTTTGCGGCTTCAAAAGTTATTATTGATGAAGCAAACGACCGTATAATGGGAGCTCATATTCTGGGTCCGCATGCCGAAGAAGCTATCAATATCTTCGCTGCAGTAATGCGGCTCGGACTCAGAGCCTCGGATATAAAAAAGCTGATCTTCTCCTATCCGACTACGTGCTCAGATATCCCTTATATGCTATAACTCGAGGATCGGATATAGGAACTGAAAAACCTTAATTTTCTCAAAAAACACAGTTTCAAATACAGCTTCTGCAAACATATCATTCTGACTAATACCTGAAAGCAACCTGAAAATGGAGTTATTATGCCTGAAAAAAAGCCAGAACAATCGAATACACAGGATCTAGTTTCTGAATACGATATTCCTGACAATACACATAACTTCGACAAGATCTGGGCTCTTCTAAAGGAAGAGTATCCTGATGTAAAACCTTCTCTCAATTACTCCAATCCTCTTGAATTACTTGTGGCAACAATACTTTCAGCCCAGTCAACTGATATCCAGATTAATAAAGTGACTGAGAAATTGTTCAAAAAGTACAGGACTGCAGAAGACTATGCCAGTGCAGATCTGAGGGAGCTTGAGAATGACCTCTATTCCACAGGCTTTTACAAAAGCAAGGCAAAGAACATCAAAACCGCTGCCCAGATTATTATTGAAAAATATAATGGAGAGGTTCCAAAAACTATGGAGGAGCTGGTTACTTTGCCAGGCGTCGGAAGAAAAACAGCCAATATAGTGCTTGCCAGGGGATTCGGGATAATTGAGGGAATTGCTGTAGATACCCACGTAAAAAGGGTTTCGAGACGGCTGGGACTCACCAGGAACTCCGATCCTGCTAAAATTGAAAAGGATCTTATCGCGCTTGCTCGAAAGGAAGATCTTGACTCGCTCTCCATGACCCTCATTCATCACGGGAGGAAAATCTGCCAGGCAAAAAAGCCAAAATGCCCTTCCTGCGTTGTTAATCAGCTCTGCCCTTCGAGTATAATCTTTATGACGAGGTATTATTTGTAAACCAAGCCTTTTTTGAAAAGGCTTGAGCGAAAACCGGCATGGAGGCGTGATAAACCGGCTCAACGGTTTCGGTCAAGCCTTTTCGTAAAAGGGTTGTGGGGCAACGGTTTTTGAGCAGCCAAGTTTGTGAATCAGTATTAAAAGTTCAGGCTTTCTTTTTGAACACTTTTCCAAACCCAAAACTGATTGCCAGCACTGCGAGCGTCCCGACTACTATTGCTGCTATTTCTCCGCTTTTGCCCATGCCTTTAATTGAGTAATCAGGCATCGGAGAACTTAAAACTGGTCCATTTTTTTCCAGCTCGGAAAGTTTTGATTTTTCAACCACGCTTGTTGCTGCACTTTCCAGTCCGTCTGGGTCCGGGGAGGCAAGGAAGGGGGCAAGTACAGCAATCAAGAGCGCGACTACAACCCCAAGGTAAAAAAATTTCTTATTAGCTTTCCCACTCATGCCATAGCCTCAATTTCAGCTCTGTCGGTTCTGGTATTGAGATCATCTTCAAGAAGATCAGGCCTGGATTTTGCAATGGCTGCAATTGCAACCGAGGTAATGAGCCCCTCTCCTATGAAGCCGATGATAAGGTGAAAAGTTCCCATAGCTATAAGTCCAGGAACCAGGGGAAAAGTGCCAGCCAGCCATAACTGGATGGTACAGGTAATTGCCGAGATAAAAAGGCCAAGCCAGGCGCCTACGAAAGCTGCAATATTTACGCTCAGACCTCTACGAAGGATACTGTAAGTGTAATACCCGATAAATCCAGACACAACACCCATGTTCAGGATGTTTGCGCCCATTGTAGTAATTCCTCCATCAGCAAAGGCAAAACCCTGAACTAGCAGCACCAGTGTCAGTACAAGCACTCCTGCCCAGGGACTCCCGAAAACTATGGCTACAAGGGCTGCCCCGATCATGTGTCCGCTTGTCCCCATCCCAATTGGTATATTCATGGCCTGGATTGCAAAGATACCGGCTGCAAGAGCCGCAAGGATCGGCACTTTCATCTCATCAAGCTCGTTTTTTGCCCACTTAACTGACATTATAATGAATGGAAGGGCAAGAACCCAGTAGATTAACGCCTGGTCAGGCGGTATGAACGAATCAGGTATATGCATTTATTTCCCTCTTTTACCCCTATCTTATTTCCTGTCAACTCAAACAGGAATCTTTTTTTACGTTGGCGAATATTCCTGAAACGAAGACTAGTAAATGTTCTAAAATTAAGCCTGAAATCCTTTTTCAGGGAAGATCTCAATATTTGAGATCTTTTTACGCTGTTTCGGACTGTCGTTTTAGATGAATATTCTTGACAATAACAGATTGTCCAGTATTACATATATACGTTTTGATATTACTTTGTTCGACGATTTTTCACTTTCATCGGATTCAGTATTTCTTTATTTATATATACGTCAAATTATGTATTCTATCCGGCTTTATATATATAACCGAGTATCCGAGAATAACCATTTAGTATTATATTTTATAATTTATAATCTGTTATATTAGACGCTCTTTTTTTCTATTTTCCGGACTGAAAACTGTTTAAAAAGAGTATATGAACAAAAAAAAGGATTTTGAAAAATAAGAATATCAACGACATAACCCTTCAGACAAAAAAATGAATATATGCTATACTTGCAGTGCTGAGAAGCAAAAAGAGTATATCCCTGGTCCGAATTTTTGCTCTGTAATATGCTTTTTCATGACCGCTTCCATAACCTCTGCAGAGCATGCTGATATATGTCCTTTCTCCCTGCTCATAAGAGCGCACGAAAATTGCACTGATACTGTATCCGATCTGCTTAAGAATCCATTTTCTTGGCACAGTGTTATTCCATATATCGAAAAGACGGGTCTCCTGTGCAGTTTTTATTCGTTTCAGGACAGCCCAGAACAGAAAAAGATAACGTACCATCATACTGACGAGCTGGGTAAATTCCCTTGGAACGCCCATCCTGTCTGCGGCTACAACCATATCTCTGAGCCGTGTGGTGGAAGAAAGAAAGATTACGGCTGTTACGCACACCAGGAATTTCATGAGTAACACACTCCCGAAGATCAATCCTTCATAGGTGATGCTGAGCCCTAGAGGCAGGTCAAGAGGATATAGTGTGTAATTCTCCACAAAGGAAGGTCTCAGGAAAGGCTGGATAATGGCAACCCCAAGCCCGAAAGGTAAGATTGCAAGGATTCTAAGGAAAAAATATTTTAAGTCCAGCCCTGCGACAAGCACAAGGAGCATCAAATAGACTTCTATGGCAAGAAGACGAATCGTATTTTTTTCGTGAATTCGGGGCAGGCTGACTACATATACGATTATTGCAAGTGCAAAAATCAACTTTATCCTTGGATCAAGCCTGTGTACTGGACTGTCTTTATATGATTCGCGTTCAATATCCGTAAGGGTTACCATTAAAAGTTCTCCTGCGCAGAAGTTTTTACTCTGGCTGTTATTTTATCTCTGCCTTCTGGTCTCTAAGCCCGATAACCCTGAGGATTTCATCCCTGGCTGTTTCGGCTGTAATCTGTATATTGACATCGAGCCCTTCATGCTGGAGCATCTCAAAAACCTCCGCCACTCTCGGAAGCCTCAGATGGGCTTTCCTGAGGAGTTCGGGATCGCTGAAGATCTCATTCGGGTTTCCGTCAGCTTCAAGTCTTCCATGATGAAGGACAAAAACCCTCTCTGCAAAATAAGGCACGACGTCCACATCATGGGTGGAAAGGAGCAGGGTAATTCCAAGCTCTCGGTTCATTTTCATGATCAGATCAAGAATGCGGGCAGAACTGAGAGGGTCGAGGTTGGCTGTAGGCTCATCAAGGATTATAACTTCAGGGCGCATGGCAAGAATGCCTGCAATTGCCACAAGCTTTTTCTGCCCTCCACTAAGATGATGTGGGGCTCTATCCTCAAAACCTGTGAGTCCTACCATTTCGATGGCTTCTTTAACTCTTACTTCGACCTCGCTTCTCGACAGACCCATATTAATCGGCCCAAACGCTATATCTTCCTCTACACTCGGCGCAAGCACCTGGTCGTCAGGATTCTGAAAGACAATCCCTACTGTTTCCCTGCAGGCCCGAACATTCTTCCTGGTCAACTTTTCCCCTTTTATCAAGACTTCCCCTGAAAGAGGGCGCAGGATTCCATTAAGGTGCTTGAATAAAGTCGATTTTCCAGCCCCATTAGCCCCAAGCACTGCAACTCTCTCCCCTTTAAACACTTTAAGGTTGATTTTATCAAGGGAATTTAAATCAAGATGAGGATACCTGTGACAGAGATCTCTGGTTTCAAGGATAGGAACAATGTTTCTTTCGGAGACCTGACTCTTTTTCTCGGAACCTGTTCCAGATCTATGCCTTCTCCCGGCTGTCGTCTCTTCCTGGAAAGTTGCTGCTTTATTGGGGCTATGTGGGGAATTCGGAGTGTTCATACTGAAAGCGTCCTGAATGAAAATCGTATCTAACTGCGGAAACTAACTTTTTTCAAAATAGTGCTACTATTAATGAATAACAGTGCTACTATTAATGAATTTATCTTTTTTACGCGTTATGGTTTATACTTTTCTGCTTCTGAAGTTTAAGAGATAATTATACAAATCTTCCCGGCATATTTTTTTCCAATGCAGCGTGTTGTTCTACATGTGGATATGGACTATTTTTTTGCAGCCATAGAAGAACGGGAAAATCCCGAGCTTCAGGGAAAAGCCGTTGTTGTCTGCATGCTTTCCGGAAGAAGCGGACTGAGTGGGGCTGTAAGTACCTGTAATTACACTGCGCGAGAGTCTGGGATCAGGGCAGGCATGCCCTGTTCAAAGGCAAAAAAGCTGAATCCTGAAGCTGTCTTTTTGCCTGTCAGAAAGGATTTTTACACTTCGGTTTCGGACAGGGTTATGGAAATTCTCAGAAATTATGCTGATGTCACGGATGTCGGGGCAGCGTTTGAGCAGATCAGCATAGATGAGGCATTTCTGGAAATTACCGAGAAGATAGGTGGGGATTTTAGTGCAGCTCTTGAAATAGGAACCCAGATTAAGAATGAAATAAAAGATAAGGAGAAACTGACCTGCTCAGTAGGTATAGGCCCAAATAAGCTTATTGCCAAGATGGCTTCCTCAGTACAGAAACCAGATGGGATTACTGTTATAAGCCCGGATAAACTTGCGAGCTTTCTCCAGCCCCTTAAGGTGTCTAAACTCTGGGGGATAGGAAATGTAACTGCAGGAAAGCTGCAGGAAATGGGTATAGTTACAATAAAAGATCTTGCTGAACACGATGTTATTGATCTGATCTCCACCTTTGGAAAAACGCGGGGAATCTGGCTTAAACAGGCAGCGGCAGGAATAGATGATTCCCCTGTGAAAGAGAGGGATGGCTCTGAACAGATTGGAAGGATTGCAACCCTGCCTGAGGATACCTTAAACATTAACCTTATTTCTCAGTTGCTTGACAGGCTGGCAGGGGACGTGATCTCAAAACTCGATTCAAGAGAGCTTTCCTTCAAGACTGTAACCGTTACGGTCATAAACTCAAAGTTCAGAATGTATACAAAAAGTCGTACACTAAATCATCCAACCTATTCAAAGGAAGCCCTTCTTGAAGTCGCCCGTGAAATCCTGGGTGAATTTCTCTTGGAAAGTCAGACCGAGTTCAGGCGTGTGGGCATCAGGGTAGGGGGACTCCAGAAAAGAATGGGTCAGAAAAGCCTTTTTGATTATTGAGTTTTGCCTTTTTTGAGATTTACGTTTACCTCAATCTGGGAGCAAAGCCGCGTTGGTCCCTGACAGCAATACATTTCCAGACTGTCTGCCTTTTCACACTGTTCTGCCTCAATTAAGGAAACATAATACTACACTTCTCTTTTCTGTCAATTCCAGTGTGCTTTTTTCATAAAATTTATCACACAAGAAATGAATAATAATATGAGATATATTTCAGAATTGCACCCATAACCTGAATTTCTACTCCCATATTTTCAATAGTGGCTATTTTTTATTTGGATTTTTTGTCGGAATGTGTAAATTGGGATATGAAAGGACGGCTGCAGACAGTGACGGTTAGGAGAGGTTTGTATGATTAAAAAACCGTTTACCATCCAGTTTCCGGAAAACCCTATCAGTGGGTTTAGCTGGGACATTGCAACCAGTAGTGGACTGCAGGTAACGAGGGACAGTTTCGTCCCTGAAGAAGAGGGAAAAGTTGGTGGCGGGGGATACCGCGTATGGGATATTCAGGTAACGTCCCAGGGTAGTCAAAAACTTAAAGGTACATACCGCAAGGGTAAGCAAATAGCAAGTTGTTTTGAAATTATTATTGATGCAGAGTAACGCCCTGGTCCCCAAGCTCCTGCACCCTGCCAGAAGCGCCTTCTCCGGCAAAGCCAGATTTGCCCGGCCTTGCTGGAGGTCATTTTATTACTTTTCAGATCTTTTCAAACTTTTCAAATCTTTTCAGATCTCTCCAGATCTTTTCAGATTTTTCAGATCTTTTCAGACCTTTTCAGATTTAAATAAATTTAACAAGCGGGCAGACTTCAATACATGCTCCGCAGTGAGTACAGTTTTCTTTAATCCTGGCTTTCTTTTCCTTTATCTCAATCGCGTTATGCTCACAATGGCCAACGCAAACTCCACACCCCTGGCAGAGTAAAGCTCTTCTTACCGAGAATTCAATAATTCTCATAAGCCTCTTCAGGGCCTTTTCATTGTCACTTCTCCCGTTAACATTCCCCGAGGCAAAAACTTGCGCTCTGGATTCTCCGAAGGTGACCGATGCCGCACCTTCTATAAAAGAAGCTTTTCCGATCGGGGATAGCATTCCGCTTTCTTTCAGGGTCTCTATGTCGATTGCCTGCCCGAAACTTCCATCCGCAGATATTCCTCCTACTTTGCAGGGTCTGTATCCTGTTGCCACTTCAAAATGCAGTTCTTTTGGGGCTTCTTGTGACGGAAGAAGGCGAATTCCTTTTTTCTCCGCAAGTGTCTGGAGAACCCTGGGATACCGCTTGTAGCGCCATAAACCGTACTTTACCCATTCAGCAGAGAGTCCCATTTTCTCGGCATAGGCGAGGAGATGGGAATTGAGCTTTTTTGCAAGCTCGGGATGGCTTTCTTCAAGCTGGAAAAAGTCGGCAAGCGAGGAAGACGGGCAGAGCCAGCACCCCATTCTGTCATATCCTTTTTCATAAGCCGGATTATATGGGGCTTTTACCCTGAAAAGATAAAGCCAGACATGAAGGGCAGTCCATTCCTGTATAGGGGAAGCTCCTACCTGGTTTCCAACCCAGGGATTTTTCCATACTTTCTTGCTGATTGAACGGGCGTGGGACTCATACTGCCGCTGCCCTATAAAGCTCAGACATCCGCCTTCGTAGTTCTCATCAATTAGCCTGGTAATTGGTCCGAGTTTGCAGATCTTGCAGCACCAGCGGGTATCCATTGTAGGGGGACCAAAGACACTTATCGAATCCCAGAAAGAATCTCCTGCACTTGCAGTCCTGAGCTCTTTCCCATAGTGCTCAGCAACTTGTTTGACATTATCGAGAGTTTCCGGAAACTCAAGCCCCGTATCTGCAAACATGATCTCATAATCTTCAAGGCACTCATCAACCAGCTGGAGCACGGCAAGGCTGTCTTTTCCCCCGGAGTAGGATACGCTTACTTTCATATCCATGCTGCCTGCTACGTTTTTGATGAAAGCATGGGATTTTTCTATCATGCTGTCCAGAATTTTCCCGTTGGCTTTTACGGCATCTTCCCAGTTCTGACCTGCAGAATTAGTTTTTTGAGGTGATGGCTCTCCACTCCAGCGTGGTTTTACAGCATGCCCGCGGTTTTCCTCACACATTTCCTTCCCTGACATTCGGGCACGCCCACAGCAGATTACCTCTCCCGCAGGGTTCAATACAACAACCTCATCTTCTTTCTTGATATCGGAATCAGCATCAAGAACTCCAGGAGCAAGGACACTTGCGCCCTTTTTTAGAATAAAAGGTACAACGGACTGCTCAATAATGACCCATTTCTTCAGGGCTTTTCTATCCCTTCCCTGGAAAAGTCTTCTTGCCCCTTCGAGCCTTGGAAGCAAAACCCATTCACAGCTCTCAATCTCAAATCTGATAGATGCAAGCACTTCTCCATCGACTATAATCTCATCCATGCGGTCTTCATACGGGGCTTTATTCAACAATACCAGGTGCCCTTCAGGTATAAGGGGCGCATTGAATTGTTTTTTAGAAACCGAGTTTATGCGTTTAATATCATAATCAAAAGCTGGACGGATATCCGCAGGAGGGGTTACCTCAACTTTTTTTGTACTTTTGCCGCATCCGCACCGTTTTCCCAGTACAGGCACATTGCAGGCCTCGCACCAGTGCAGAAGCATTTTACCAAGATATGCTGGTCTGGACATGACATGCAGATTGAGATAAGTTCCCCTTTAAAAAGTTTTGGCTTTTCCGGGCTTTACACCTAAAGTCTGATTTTTTGGGTACTTTAGGTGCAGATGCTAGACTTTATGTGCAAGTTGAAGAACGTGAAAGATTTCAGAGTTTTATATTGTTTTAAATACAAATAATAATAGTTAAATTATATTAAGAATGTATATCTTAAAAAATAAAATTAATTAAAAAAATAAAATTGATTAAAAAAATAAAATTAATTAAAAAGAATAAAATTGATTATTATTTGGAAGCAAAGATGCTCCTGAGATGCTCATTCGCCTGGCCTACTGCGCTGCGGACTGCAGGTGTGCCCGCAAGTGGGTTTAGCATGACGAAATCGTGTATAGTGCCCAGGTATCGGACTGCTGTAACATTTACGCCGGCTTGCATCAGCTTATGGGCATATGCTTCACCCTCATCACGGAGTACATCATTTTCATCAACGATAATAAGAGCTGGCGGTAATCCTTTCAGTTGGTCAATAGATGCCTGTAATGGGAATGCTGCCGGCTGTTTGCGTTCTTTCTCATCGGGTATATATTGGTCCAAGAACCATTTCGCCGCCTCACGGGTTAGCCAGATGCCGTTTGCGAACTGCTTGTAAGACTGGGTGTCGAAATTAGCATCAGTCACAGGATAAAAGAGAACCTGATAGTCAATTTTCGGACCGTTCCTCTCCTTTGCTAGGAGTGAAACAGCTGCTGCCATATTTCCGCCTACGCTATCGCCGACAATTGCAAGCTTTGATGTATCCAGATTGAAATCTTTCCCGTTTTCTGCAATGTATTTTGTCGCTGCATACGCCTCTTCTATCGGTACTGGATATTGTGCTTCCGGAGACGGTGTGTAGTTGACAAATACAACCGCAGCTTTGGCGCCGTTTGCAATTTCCCGAACCAATCGGTCATGCGTATCTTTGTTCCCGAGCACCCAGCCCCCACCATGGAAGTACATCACAATTGGCAATGTTTCCTTATTTCCTTTTGGTCTTATTATTCTAATCGAAACCTGTCCGTCAGGACCGACAGGAAGATTTAGGTCTTCAATATCCGCAGGAAGTTTTGCCACCTCCGTTGTAGCTTGCAAGTCGTCAAGAACTTTTCGAGCGTCTTTCGGAGAGAGTTCGTAGAGCGGCGTTCCACCCTGCTTATTTAGTTTTTCTACAAATGCCCTGGTCGTTGGTTCGAGTGATTCAATGATATGATTCATTGATAGGTTCCCCCAGCTTTCTTTACTCAATGTTGATTGTGGTATTAAGAACAAAAGAACAAAGCAAGAAAAATAACAAAATCTTCAAATTTGATCCTTTTTTCAGCCATTGTTGGTTAATTTATACAATTTTTTGTTATCAATTAGATACTAAATAACTAGAAAATTTATATATTTGGTAGAATAAATATTCCTTATTATTAATATATTTATACTCTCTCATTGATTGATAGATTTAAATGTGCTTTAATGGTAACCTCTTCAAATTGGATGGAAGTCTCTTCTTCAACGAATTCAAAAAATTTATTAATTTAGTGTTAATATAATTCTAATTTTTGCTACTTTCCCAAATCTTACTTTTTACCATGTCCAGACTTTAGGTACAAGTCACAAATTTTAGGTGCAAAAGAGAGTTTAGGTGCAAAGCCGCTTTTTCGCAAGCGTTTTAAAAAAAGCTTGATCAAAAATATCTGCGTATTTATCGCGGGAGGTGTCATGTTAACTCTGCATAAGGAGGGATAGATAAAAAGTCGGCTGAAATTAAAAGCCGAAGCTGAGAAATACAGAGGTTTTGTAAAGCTTGATAAAAGGTATGAAGGCAAGTTGAAGTGAATTAAACTACGCTACATAAGTGGGCGCAACTTATCCGAAATGAGATAAGGAGATGATTAATTTGCATAATTATGCTGTTTTCTAAAATTGGAGAAGGCTCAAAAATTAAAAGACTCCAATTGTATCTTGATTCCAATTGTATCTGATTTCCATAATTAGCGGATTCAGAAGATGCAACCAGAGATTGCTGAGCAATTACGTTCATCGGATCAGTTGGTGTATTTATCGAGTCGGTTTTGTAGCACGGGCTATTAAATAGAACCGTATCCATATCCTCGTGCTACCCAATTCGCAACATTACGATCGGACGGTCCTAAAATATTACCTGTTCCAAGAGGGATTTCTGAGTACGGTGAAACGTTCCACATTACATTATCGTGAATGTTGATCGATCCGCTCGCATTGACGCTGCCTATCCCGGCACTCTTACTAGATCCATGAAAGTCATGTAAAATGTTATGATGAATGTTCAAGTTAACACACTCATCCTGTACCTGAAGACAACACCAGCCTGAGCCAAGGTCACCAGTTATTGTATTATGATCCACTTCACAATTGGAACTGTCATCATTGCGACAACCACTATTTGTCTGAACAGTGATACTACAGTTGTACATTCTACAATGGTGAGAACTTGATAAAAACGATACGCCGTCATGCCCTGCCCAGATTCTGCAGTTATATACGTTGATATAGCTACTACTTGAGATCCGTACACCATCGCCGTACAGATAGGGGCTGAATAAAATATCATGTATATTACAATTACTGGATGATCTCAATATAATACAATTCCTGTAATCGCCATGACCACCATCTCTAGGTCCTGACGCTGTACTTTTGAATTGAAGACCATTTATTTCAACGTAAGAAACAGAGTTCCTATATATGTACCCGGGTTGTGCTTCAGAATTACCAACTGAACTGTTAATAGCATATATTATTGTACTGTCGCCTGCACCCTCTAGTACTACATTAGATTTTAAAACTATTGGTGCACTTATATTATAAGTGCCGGCAACAAGGACAACATGTCCCGGGTTATCTGGTGTTGCACCTGAAGTTACCATATTTATTGCATTGTTGATATTATTCTGATCATTCCTTCCAGTCGGATTTACGGTTATTGTAGCGCCTGAAGCAGTGGGTATCACTGTTAAAATAGGGAATGCCTTAAAGAGTATATTTCCAAGCTCTCTTTTTGTCATTGTATCACCTGTATGCTGGATTTCTAAGGGTTTTGAGCAAACTCAAACACTTTAGTGTATACTTTTCTAAAAACTGATACATGCGTTAAAATTAGGAATGTCACCAGGAATAAAAATCTCCGAACTATCTAATTAAGTCGACATTTTATTGAGTACCTGATTAGTCCAGAGTTGATACTTAATAATTGGCAGTCATGTTATAAATATTTCTACACAGTTCGAAGAAATTCTTGTGTATTTACTGATGCTAAAATATCAAAGATTTCTTAGAAAATAGTTAAATACACTTCAAAAAAATTCTACTAATACAATTCGGATAAATGATCCATTTATAATTAGGTTAGAAAGTAAAATTTCTAAAAGTAATTGTTTGGAAAAACTTTATGTAAATTCGTTTATAAGATAATATATATATATAGTTAGTTTATATAATCTGCATATTTTTATATAAAAACAGACCAGATCAGTTGTATGCGTCTGTAACTCTAGTCGGGGTATGTCGGAAATTTCCAAAATTTAAAAACTTAGTAAGGGGGATTATTCATTATCAGATCAAAAGCAGATTATGATTTTTATCTTAGAGCAGATAAGTTAGCTTCTGGGAAAAAACATAAAAGACCTAAGCTAATTGGCGATGATATATGGAAATTTCAGAGACTATTAAGACAGGCTGAATATTATACTAATTGTAAGAAGTCCTTTCTTTCTAAATTATATCTAAAATATATATTATACAAATATCACAAGATGAGCATCCGTCTAGGGTTTACTATTCCACTAAACGTTTTCGGACCTGGATTATGTATCGTTCATAGAGGAACTATTGTTGTAAATAAAAATGCTAAGGTTGGAAAGAATTGCAGAATACACGCCTGTACTAATATAGGATCTAACATAGATGGTGTTTCAGCGCCGCAAATAGGTGACAATGTCTATATTGGACCAGGCGCTAAAATTTTTGGAGATATTACAATTGCTGATAATATCGCAATTGGAGCAAACTCCGTTGTAAACAAATCATTTTATGAAAAAGGGATCTCAATTGCAGGAGTTCCTGCTAGAAAAATAAGTAATAAGGGAACAGGTGGAATCACAGTTTCAAATAATGAACTATTCCATTCTAACACTTCTGAAATTGCTGCAAACATGGAACGTTCTCCAGTACCCATTACAAATAAATAATTCTCGTGATAGAAGTGCATATTCTATAATCTTTCTTATTGTGTAGTAACCTTTTTCCATCCATTTTCTAGTTCAGAAAAATTTTGACATAAGGGACGAATCTAAAGCGCAGTGTTCTAAAAATCTACATTCTTTGCAGAATTTTCCTTCTTTTCTCTCGGGCATAAGTCCTGCTTTAATTTTCTCAACTTCCCTGGAGATTTTGAGTACTTCCCGCCTGTCCGAGCTTCGGACAACTACACGTCTGAGCAGGCCGTAACTCACATATTCAACAAAGGAAAAGGGAACTTCTTTCTCACTCCCAGCTTCAAGAAGCATGGTAAGAGCTGTGGCATGTATCCTGTCAGAAGCCCATACCCCCTGTTCAGGGCAGCTTCCAGGCTTTAAAATCGACGGAACCTGTGCGCCCTCAAAGCAAACCAGTTTGGAGGGAACACCTTTAAGGTTGAGTCTTTTTGAAGAAAGAAATGGCTCGGTTTTAACAGGTGTGAGTGCCGCAAGCATGGGCTCTTTCCCATATTCCTCAAGTGCTCCGATGAGATTGGCTGCAATTTCGGGAATTTTGGCTCTTGCCCGCGCTTCTCCTTCCTCTAGAATTTCCTTCTTGACATCGGCAAGTTCCCGTGGAAACAAAAGCGGTAAATCTGTACATGTCTGTGTCAGAGAAGTTTCAAGCTCTTTACGGAGGGTATCGGCGTTTAACGAACACTTTCTCAAAATTTCAGGATAAGTCAGGGACAGTTCTTTCAGGATCATCCTTTCGAGCCTTTGCCCATTCATCTCTGGGAACAATTCATACCCCCGGTTGATAAAGTACACCTTTCGTGGACAGTTGACATATAGAAGAAGATCTGAAACATTTGTCTCTTGATTGGGTGATTCGGCTTGCATTAGATAATAATTCTTTCACAAGTGTTATATATTTTTTTGAAAGTTTTGCCGTAATTCGATACAAAACTCCTGCGGCAATTGCCGAACTCCTATTCGTTAGATATATATGGTAATGTTTCCTCTTAGAGTACGTGAGTCATGACATCTGATGAATCCTCAGAAAATCTGCGCAACCGCTTGGCGGAAAAAATGGCTGGAGATATCACTCTTTCGGAAAAGCCAGGAGAGTCACTCAAAAAATGGAGGTCGAATTTCGAGATATCCCAGACCGATATTTCAAATTACCTTAAGGTTTCCCCTTCTGTTATCAGTGATTATGAAAGTGGGAGACGTAAGTCTCCAGGGACACTGATTATCAAGAAAATTGTGGAGTCTCTTCTTGAGATTGATGCTGATAGAGGAGGCAAAAAGATTCACGCTTATGGATCAATACTTAACGCTGAAAGCAGTACAAAGTCCATTTACTCAACATACGAATATACCCTCCCTATACAGCTTGCGAAATTAGTCAACCTTATCGAGGGAGACATTGTCTACAAAGGAGTTGAGAAACCTCTTTATGGTTTCTCTGTTGTTGACAGCCAGAGGGCAATCCTGGAGCTTTCCTCCCATGAGTTCCAGAAACTCTATGGCTGGAGTACGGACAGGGCTATGATCTTTACCAAAGTCAGCACCGGGAAATCCCCTATGGTAGCCATCCGGGTTACTAACCTTAAGCCCGGCGCGGTGGTACTTCACGGGCTTCGAAAGGAAGATGTAGAACCCGTTGCAATCAAAATGGCGGAGGTCGACCGCATACCTCTCGTCGCAACTACAATGGATCTTGACCAGATTGTCCAGTTACTGAAAAAATACAGTCAATATTATGCCAGGGAATAAGCTCCCTGATTACTGATGCCCTGAAAAACCCAAAAACAGGTGGAAATAATGACTATTGGAATTGTATCTTACGGTGCTTACGTCCCCCGTTACCGTATAAAAATTGAAGAAATTGCCCGGCTCTGGGGTGATAACGCAGAGGCTCTTAAAAACGGTCTAATGGTATATGAGAAATCCGTGCCTGATATAGACGAAGATGCAGCAACTATAGCTGTGGAAGCGGCAAGAAACGCGATGGTGAGAAGCGGTGTCGATCCAGGCAGGATCGGGGCAGTATATACTGGTTCTGAGAGCCATCCCTATGCTGTTAAACCGACAAGCACAATTGTCGCCCAGGCTATTGGAGCGACTCCAAACATGACTGCAGCAGACTTTGAATTCGCATGTAAGGCAGGTACAGCCGCAGTTCAGGTCTGTATGGGTTTGGTGGGTTCAGGGATGATCGACCTGGGCATGGCGATAGGGGCAGACGTTTCCCAGGGAGCTCCAGGCGATGCACTTGAGTACACTGCGGCAGCAGGCGGAGTTGCCTGCCTCATAGGGAGAAAAGAGTCTGAACTTGCCGCAATAATTGAAGACACTTATTCTTTTACAACTGACACCCCTGACTTCTGGAGAAGGGAAGGAATGCCCTATCCTGAACACGGGGGACGTTTTACAGGAGAGCCAGGTTACTTTAAGCATGTAACTAATGGCGCCAGAGGTCTTATGGAAAAACTCGGAACGAAGCCGGAAGATTACGACTATGCTGTTTTCCACCAGCCAAACGGGAAGTTCCCAAGCAAGGTTGCAAAAATCCTTGGTTTCAATAGAGCCCAGATTGCTCCAGGGCTTGTAGTCTCAAAAATCGGGAACACTTATTCTGGCTCCTGCCTTATGGGAATTGCTGCGACTCTGGATCAGGCGAAACCAGGAGATCGGATTTTTGCAACTGCCTTCGGGTCTGGCGCAGGGTCTGACGCTTTTAGCATCACAGTTACAGACAGAATCGAGGAAATCCGAGACAAAGCTCCGACGGTTTCCGAACTGATTAAGAACCCAATATATATTGACTATGCAAGGTATGCCAGACATAAAGGCAAGATTCGCCTGGCCTGAGAACGGAGTGAGCATAAATGAGAGACGTAGCAATTGTCGGAGTGAAAAATACTAAGTTCGGAGAGCTCTGGGAACGTTCCCTGAGGGACATTGTGGTAGAGGCCGGAATAGGAGCAATCGAAGATGCAGGTGTCAGCGGAAAAGAAATCGATGCTCTTTATGTAGGAAACATGAGCGGAGGCCGTTTTATTGAGCAGGAACATATAGGAGCTCTTATTGCGGATTATTCCGGGCTTTCCAAGAACCTGCACGTTCCCGCCACACGAGTGGAGGCTGCCTGTGCCTCGGGGGGGCTTGCTCTGCGGCAGGCTATCATGGCTGTAGCATCCGGTTATAGCGATATCGTGGTTGCAGCGGGAGCCGAGAAGATGACAGATGTCGGGTCTGAGGAAGCATCTTCAGCTCTTGCGGCAGCAGCTGACAGAGAGTGGGAAGGCATGGCAGGAGCCACTTTTCCTGGACTTTATGCAATGATTGCAAGGCTGCACATGCACAGGTACGGGACTACCAGCGAGCAGCTTGCTGAGGTTGCCGTAAAGAATCATAGAAACGGAAGCCTGAACCCGATTGCCCAGTACAAAAACATAATTACTGTTGATAATGTGCTGAATTCAACTATGGTAGCCGACCCTCTGCATATTTTTGACTGTTCCCCAATAACGGACGGAGCTTCAGCTCTTGTGCTTGCCCCTGCGGATGTTGCACACAAATATACTGATACTCCCATTTATATCAGAGCAACTTCCCAGGCAAGCGATACTATTGCACTCCATGACAGGCGTGATCTGACAACCCTGGATGCCACTGTAATCGCTGGGCAACGGGCATATTCCATGGCAAAGCTAAGACCTGAGGATATCGACCTTGTGGAAGTGCATGACTGCTTCACAATTGCCGAAATCTGCGCAATTGAAGATCTCGGGTTTGCAGAGAAAGGAAAAGGCGGGATTGTTACTGAAAATGGAGAAACTGCAATTGGAGGCAGGATCCCTGTCAACACATCCGGCGGTCTCAAAGCCTGCGGACATCCAGTGGGAGCAACAGGCATAAAACAGGCTGTAGAAATCGTAACCCAGCTGCGCGGAGAAGCAGGAAGGCGCCAGGTAGAAGGTGCAGAATACGGCATGACTCACAACGTCGGAGGGTCAGGTGCAACAGCAGTAGTGCATATTTTTTCGAGGGAGAGGTGATATAGATGTCTTCCGTTCCTAGATTCTGGAGAAATCTTGGCAGCCGGTATAATCTTGAAGGTACCCGCTGTAGTGAATGCGGGGAACATTTCTATCCCCCACGCAATGTCTGCGTAAACTGCAGGCGTGAAGGTGAGATTGAACCTTATATGTTCAAAGGCACTGGCGAAATTGTAACATACACATTAATTCATACTGCTGCGGAAGGTTTTGAAATCCAGGCTCCTTACACCCTCGCCATAATCCAGCTGGATGAAGGGCCCAGATTAACATCCCAGGTGGTTGGCGACCCCGAGAAAATCCATATCGGAATGAGGGTAAGATCTGTTTTCCGAAAGCTCGGGGAAGACGGTGAACGCGGTATGATCTACTACGGCACTAAATTCGTCCCTGTAGATGCATAAAGAGATCCGGATTTTCCGGATTCTATTTTTTTCAGTTTATTTAAGTAAGTTTTTCGCAAAACAAGCGCTTAGTCTTGTTAGTCTTAAGTGTTTAGCCAATCTTAACCGGAATTAACTGGAGATGTCTGGAAACTATGATCGAAATCGAGGTCAAGGTCAGAGCAGATCATTCAAAAGCCCGCCCCATTCTGGATAAAATTGGGGCAATAAAAATCGGCGTTGAAAGCCAGTCTGATATTTATTTTGCAGCTCCTCACAGGGATTTTGCGAAAACCGATGAAGCACTCAGAATCCGTTCATTAGACGGCGAGGCTGTGCTGACCTACAAAGGCCCCAAGCTCGATAAAGTTTCCAAAACCCGGAAAGAATTCGAAACTCCTGTAGACGAGGTTGCCACAATAGAAATCCTGCATGCTCTCGGGTTCTCGGAAGCCGGAGTAGTCCGCAAAAAAAGAGAAGTTTTCAGCGCAGGAGAAATAACCGTCTGCCTTGATGCTGTTGAAGGGCTCGGAGAATTTCTTGAGGTCGAAATCGTGGCTGAAAATGAAAATGAGCTCGAAGCTTCAAGAGCAGAGTTATTCAAATTGCTAAAACAGTTCGGTGCCGGAGAAGAGGATTCGATCAGGACTTCTTACCTTGAGATGGTGCTGGAGAAAAATAAAAGTTAATAGTTGATTAATAACCCCCCACTTCCCTTCAAACGTGACGTTTTTATTGTTTTTCAGTTTGTAATGTTCAATTAATTTACGATACAGTTAGAGTCTTTTTTGCAGTGCTACTTCCGGCTGCATTCTTTACAGTCAGGGTAACAGTGTACTTTCCTGCTTTCATATATTTATGCGTGGGGCTCTGGTCAGTTGAAGTGGTTCCGTCGCCAAAGTTCCAAGTCCAGTAGTATACATCCGTACTCTTATCTGCAAATTTTACTGTTAAAGGTGCCTTTCCAGAGGTTGGAGATGCGGTGAAAGCAGCAACCGGGAGATAACTGATAGTACCCATGTAGATGTCAGTGTTTCCATTGCGAGAATCTGTCCATACAACTTTGTTTCCGTAAATAGCAGGATCTATCTGATCCGAACTATCAGTAGTGTGTATTTGCTGGTGGGTCACAAGGTCATACGCATAAATGTCCCAGTTTCCATTGCGGTAATCCTGCCATACTATAGTATTGCCATAAATTGCAGGGTTTGACTGGTCGGATTTGTTTGTGGTGATCTGAGTTTCCTTTTTAGTAGAAAGATCGTACATGTAAATATCCCAGTTTTCATTGCGATATGCCTCATAAACTATCCTTTTATCGTAAATATCAGGCATGTCAACAGCTTCGCCTGCATGAAAGTCGCCTTTAGCGATTTGAGTTTGATTTTTAGTGGAAAGGTCATACATGCAAATATAGTAGTCTCCACCATTGAAAGTATCAAAGTCCAGCCACACTATCCTATTACCATAGATTGAAGGCGCGTGTGATGATCTTATTATTGGTATTTGATTTTCCTTTCTGGTAGAGAGATCATACATGTAAAGTTCAGACCAGCCTTCTCTCTCATTATAAACATCTTTGGTATATACTATCCTGTTTCCATAAATATCAGGCGTCGATGTTCTCCCACTTGTGGTAATGCGGGTTTGTTTTTTTGTTGAGAGATTTTGCAAGTAAATGTCATAGTCTCCATTACGATAATCCTGCCAAACCACGTTATTTCCATCAATTGCAGGGTTTATCTGCTCTGACAGATTGGTAGTGGAAATTTCATTTTTAGTTGAGAGATCGTATATGTAGATGTCAGCGTTTCCGTTCCGATAATCCTGCCATACTATTCTGTTGCCGTAAATAACAGGATTTACCGAAGTGGATGGGTTTGTGGTTATCCGCTTTTCGGTAATAGATGCCGAAACTGCAGACGAAACGAGAATTAAAAATAAGACTGCAACTGCTGAAGATTTGGCTATTGAATAAAGCTTTTCGCTATTTTTCATTTATCCTACTCCTTTATTTTATTCAAAATCTTAACAGTCTGACAAACTTTGTAATAAAATATTGCAAATTTGCAAATATATTTTTTAGTGATTATGAGTAGTAAAACCCTCCAATGAGAAAATATATTTTTGGATTTATCAACGCAGTTTTTATATTATTTCATAATTAAAAAAGAGAATTTTTCAAAACTTAAAGAATCTAAAAAAAATAATCTTTTAACACGAATATTACTAACGGACAGTTTTTCTCAGAGTAAGAAGAGAATTACAAATACCTTGACCTTTCAGGCTGTCAAGCAATTCAGTTTCATAGCGAGAAGATAGCAAAAAGAATTTGAAGCTTTTAAATTAAAAAAGAACGAATTAGTTATTGCTGAAATAGATTGTCGGACAGCCTCTTTAAGACTACATGGCTGCCCGCAATTTAATTTTGATTTCCCTTGTTTAGCGTATTCTTGAACCGGGCTTCATTTCTTTGTCCGGCGCCAGGGCTGCTACGATATCATTTGCACAGTCGTCGGCTGCAAGCATCATGCCGTTTGATTCAACCCCGCAGAGTTTCGTAGGTTTCAGGTTGGCGAGTACGATTACATATTTACCTACTAGTTCTTCGGGAGTGTAATAAGGAGCCATGCCTGCAACAAGCTGCCTTGGCTTTTCTTCGCCGATATCCACTTCAACCCTGAGAAGTTTTTTGGACTTTTTTACGGGTTCGGCAAGTAAAACCTTTCCTACGCGGATGTCGAGTTTCGCAAAGTCTCTGTACTCGATTGTGGGAAGGATTTCTCCTTTCTCAGCATCTGCTTTTTCCGCTTCTGCGACATCTTTGGCAGTGCCCATTCCTTCGGATTTCGAGGGCTCTTTTTCTTCCCCCCTTCCCGCTGCTTTCGCGTTGGCAGCTTTTACCCTCTGGTTTGCGATTTCTTCCATCTCCTTTATCCTATCGTCTTCGAGTTTAGTGAAGAGAATCTGGGGTTTTGCAAGCTTTGTGCCTGCTTTTATTGGCACAAGAGCCTCGTCATACAGGGCAGTATGCAGGTCTTCTTCCTGTCCGATTTCTTTCCAGGCGGTTTCTATGGTTTCCGGAATTACAGGCTCAAATATAAGGCTGAGAGCTTTTGCCAGGTGTAGGCAGTTATAGATCACATGTCCGCAGGCTGCTTTGTCCTGTTTTATCAGGCTCCATGGCTCGTGGGACTGGAAGTAAGTGTTTCCGAAAGACGCAAGAGCCATTGCAGAATCAACAGCTCTTTTGAACTCGTATTCAGCCATTGCTGCTTTTACTTCTTTTAAAGTTTTTTCGATCTCTTCCTTTATGGCAGGTTCGAGTTCTCCGGCTGGAACTTCCCCGTAATTCTTGAAAGCGAAAAGCATTGTCCGGTACAGGAAATTTCCTAGCACGGCAACAAGTTCGGTGTTGATTTTTTCTTGGAGCACGCGCCAGGAGAAGTTCAGTTCTTTCGTGTGGGAGGTGTAGCTCGCGAGATAGTACCTCAGAAGGTCGGGATGGAAACCGTGGTCAAGGTAGTCCTCTCCTACCCAGACAACATAACCCCGGGTTTTGGAAAACTTCTTCTCCTCGATTTTGACCATGCCTGAAGCTACGACAGCCGTAGGCACTGAATAGTCCGCACCTTTAAGCATTGCCGGCCAGAAAATGCAGTGGTGATAGGTAATGTCCCCTCCTATGAAATGGACAATTTCCCCATCATTTTTCCAGTATTTCTCCCATGAATCCCCGGCTTTTGCAGCCCACTGCTCGGTAAAGGCAATATATCCTATAGGGGCATCTACCCAGACATAGACCACAAGGTCATCATGTCCTGGGAATTTTACTCCCCATTCAAGATTCCGAGTAATGCACCAGTCTGTAAGCCCCTGCTTTACCCAGCCCAGTGCATAATTCCGGGCATTTGCTGTTCCTCCAAGATCGTTTGAGAGGTAGTCCATAAGGTAATCGCTGAAATCAGAAAGCTTGAAAAAGAAGTGTTCCTGCTGCCTGTACTCGGCAGGTCCCCCGCAGATAGTGCAAACAGGGTTTTGAAGTTCTCCGGGCTCAAGGTGTTTTCCGCATCCCTGGTCGCACTCATCTCCTCTTGCGGTTTCGCCGCAGTGAGGGCAGGAGCCTTCAACATAGCGGTCAGGAAGAAAACGATTGCAACTCGGGCAGTAGGCAATCTCAATAATCTTCGGGTACACGTAACCTTTTTCAATTAGCCTGTTGACAATGTCCAGGGTCCTGTTGTGATTCTCAGGATCATCTGTTGTCCCAAAGGCATCAAAGTAAACTCCCAGCTGTTTGAAGGTTTCATCAAAATGTTTGTGATATATCTCTACAAGTTCTTTGGGAGTGATCCCGAGTTCTTCGGCATTTACGACAATTGGGGTGCCGTGAGTGTCTGAGCCGCAGACAAAGGTAACGTCCCTCCCTTCCTTTCTAAGGGAGCGGACAAAAATATCAGCCGGTACATAGGTCCGGAGGTGCCCGATATGAGCTTTGCCGTTAGCATAAGGCAGGCCGCATGTGACAAGTACGGGTTTACTGGATGATTTTGGCATTTTTATCTCCATACATTTTTTGTAAATATATTCCTCTTCGATGATCGCAATTCTAAAATATATTTCGTTTATGTTTTTTGAAAAAGTTTGCTTACAAGGTAATCTATTTGAGGGATAGTTAATTATCCTATATAAAGAAGGGTGGAATGTGGAGATAGATAACTAAGAGTTCAGATAATTGAAGCTCTTAATAGATTCTCTTTCCTTGAGGCTTTGCAAGTTCTTCTTCCTGCATTCCGGCTAACTTAATATATTTGTTATCTTAATTAAGTTTCAACTACAATCAAGATCGCAGATTAAGGTGACGAGCTCAATATATACGGTCTTATTATACATGAACGATAAAAGCTCAAACCCTGAAGGTAAGAACTCAGAAAAGCAATCTGGAGAAGGCAACTTACAAAACAGTCCTCAAAATGGAAGAGAGGATCTCATCTCTGATAAAAGAGCTTACAGCACTAACGAGAACTCCTCAGGCTCAGGCTGTGCTTCAGACACTCCAGGAAAAACAGGTAATCATGAAGCTTCCTTTGAAGATTCTCCTCAAAATAAAAAAATTGAAAATAAGAGTTTAAGTATGAATTCCGATCCATCTCCACAGAGAAAAAAACATAATTTGATGCCCTACGTGCTGGTAGTACTGGCTCTGATTGCTGTTATAATGGTAAGTATTGCGGTTATTTCCTTCAGTCTCGGTGCTGGAGGAGATCTGCGGAGTTCTGAAAAAGTGGCTGTTATCTACGTCCAGGGTACTATACTTTCCGGAAACGTTCCTACAGGGCTTGGCTATGCTACTTCTGAAGAAATTTCCGAAAATCTCCGCAGGGCTGTTGCAGACAGTGGAGTCAGGGCAATTGTGCTCCGGATTAACAGTCCAGGGGGATCTCCTGCAGCAGCACAGGAAATTGTGGGAGAAATTGAGAAAGCCAGGGCAAAGGGAATCCCTATTGTTGTTTCAATGGGAGATCTTGCAACCAGTGCTGCATATTACATCTCTGCGCCGACTGATTATATTATTGCAAACCCTTCAACGAATACCGGGTCTATTGGGGTGATCTGGGTCTTCCAGAATATGTCTGCCTCTTATGAAGAAGGAGGTATAGATCATTACATTGCAAAGTCCGGAGAATTAAAGGACATGGGAAGCAACTGGAGAGGGCTTACTGATGAGGAAAAGGAATATGCTAACGCCGTGGTAATGGAAAGCTATGAAGATTTCATAACCGAGGTTTCAGAAGGACGCAACATGTCCCGAAGTGAAGTAAAAGAGATTGCCGATGGCCGAATATACACCGGAGCCAGAGCAAAGGAACTTGGGCTTGTAGATGGACTCGGAAACCTTTATGATGCAATTGACAAAGCTGCGGAACTCGGAGGAATTGAAGGGGAACCTAGAGTTGAATATATGAACAGGGCAAGTCTCTCAAGACTGCTTCTGGGTTCGGGTTCAGGCGGATCTAATGAAACTGTCGGGCAGTTTGTCAGTTACTTTGAAGAAAGCCCATATGGAAGAGTCCTCGCATGAAAGTGTTCAAAAGCACATAAACTTTAAAAAGGAATACCGTAGCAGATAGATAACTCAAATTACAAAAAATCCAGGAGTCCCCGATTCTTCCTCTATTTTTATAATTTCTTTTTGATTCTCTTTCTCTTAACCTTCCTTTTTACTCCCGGCTTTTCTCCTGCATATATTGTCCAGTAGCAGAATGTTATCAAGCATCAGGGCTCCGCTCCATCCGAGGGGAATTGCCCAGGCAGGCTTGCCTGTAGACTGATCTACTTGCTCCGGGAGAAGTCCTGTGCTGGTTGCCCCGGCAAGAGCCCACTTAAGGCATTTAATCCCTTCACTGGTAAACCTTTTTACGTTCTCATCATATATGTCTTCTTTTTCATAGTGGGTCTCCTGTATGGGGGAAGATATTGCTTTTTCATAGGGAAGATCAAGGGCAAATGTAAACATAGCTTTTGAAAGCCATAGAGTGGTTACTACCCACGGATTTCCGTTTATGTAACTGTCATTCTCATACCTTTTGATGCCATAATTGAGATTGATAGGTACTGAGAGCTTTTTCTGAATATTCTCTATCATAAACTGGATCATATCCCTCTCTATGGGATCTTTCGGGGAGAGCATTCCAAAAGGAACATAGGTTCCAAGAATGCTTGCATCAACGGTTTTGTCCAGTTTTCCGTTAATAACTCCTTTTGCAAAATAACCTTCCTGAAGCCAGAAACGATCAATCGTAGCCTGTTTGATGAACTCTGCCCTCTTCTTCCAGCGTCTTGCCATACCAGTTTCCCCGTTCTCTTCAGCAAGGTGGGAAGCACCCATAAGCCCGGCGTAGATTGAAGCGTTTGTATAAGTGAAAATTCCGTAATAAGTTTCCCAGAGATCCATACAGCTTTCGTGGATTCCTGACTTGGTCCGCTTCATCAGGTATTCTGCAGCCCTGAGTATGGAAACCCAGACTTCTTCGAGAAACTCAGCTTTTTTCAGACCCTCGAGAACCCTGTAATAAACATCCATAGCATAAAGCGTGGATCCGGTTTCATCTATCTGAGTTGAGTAATCAAAATTGCCCCAGGAAGGAGCTATGTCCCCATTGAGCCAGTAGCGTTGAAACCAGGATCCATCAGGAAGCTGGGTGCGGATGCACCATTTGAAAAACGTATCACAATACTCTGGATAGCCGGAACGTTTTAGTGCAAGCACGACTTCTGAAGTATCTCGGTTCCAGCAGAAGCCGTAACCTCCGCATTTCTCAAAGTTGGAGTCAAACTCCGGAGCAGCCACAAAAGACCCGTACTCGCGATCATTAAGGAGATAAAGCACAAGAAGAGACCGATTATAAGCACTGAATAGCTCCTGCCGCAGGTTATCATATCCCTCTATTCCAGGCATCTTGAGCACCTGCTTTCTTGAAAGCCACATAACCCAGTGTTCTCTTGTCTTTTCGAAAATGTATTCAAGGGGCAGTTTTGAGAGTTCGTATATCCTCTTATATAGGAGGTGTCTGGAAGATGCAGCTCCTATCAGGATAACAAATTCGTTTGCTCCGCCAGCCTCCAGTTCAAGGTCCCAGCCAGCGGCGTTATTAATATTTCCTATATCTTCCTTATTTCTCTGGAGTTTCCCATCTTCCATATCATACTTGGAATTAGTCCACCAGATAGTATCCATTGCCTTTCCTATCTGCCATTCGGTAAACTCTGGTAAGGAATAAATCCCTATATAGTGGTTTTGCCAGTACTGTACGAGCAAATGAGTATCGGTATCGCAAAAACCTGAGTTTTTCTTAGAGGTTTCCCCTACATTAAAATTAGAATAATAAAAGAATTTTCCCGAAATTTCTCTCTGGGACTGAACCTTAAATCTGCGGATAAGGACAGGCACATCGGGATGTACAAGATCTAGAATGGAAATTCGGATTCCCGAATCATGATAGAGTTTTGTGGATACTATATTGGTATCCTCTATATAATTCTGGATGCAGTGCCAATCGTTATCGTTGGTCCAGAGAAGCTTTTCGCCTGTATGGATACAGGCGACGGATTCTTCGACGTGCTGAGCGTGGTCTCGTCGGGGATAAAAAAAGCCCAGGATTTCTCCTTTTCTCCCCATTGTTACAAGTAGCTCATCATTTCCTAAAACGGCATTGGGTAGCCTTATCACCGCGTCTCCCCTCTCAGCTGGTATTCCTGACCTGTGCCGCCTGACGGTGCCGGTGAGATTATATGTTCGCAGACATCCTTTCCTGTAGCTTTACAGCTTACCTCCCTCACACTAATGTTTTTCCCGAAGTACTCGGTCAGGTAACCTGCAAAATAGCCGCTCATAAAGGCACAAACTGGCTGGTCCGATCCTCCGTAAACATCAGCTATAAACGAATCTTTAACAATAATCTTTCCTTGATACGTCTCCGGATCGCATTCGATCTCAAGGATTCCCCAGCCTACAGCCCTGTAGAGTTCGGCAAGCACGTCTGCGAAATTACTATCATTAAGGTTCAAAATACTCTTAAAATATTTTGCTGAGTGAATTCCTCCCTTAAGTCCTGAGATTGTGAGAAGTCCCTCGGCATGTGGCACATTCTGGTTGAGAGTCTTAATGATATCAACAATTGTGAGTGCTCTTGCCGCAACTCCTCTGACTCCTACGACATTAAGGGGAAAGTCCGCAGAATAGATCATTCTGTATTTTGAAATTCCGTACTCTACCTCACTTACAACGTCAAGCTCCTTTATCTTCCTGGCAAAGTCTTCTGGATCAATATTTTTATCAAGTTCGATAAATACTGAATATTCTCCTGTTTTTTGTGTTATGTTATCCAGATGACCAAACATAATGAATGCGTTCTCTTTTTCCAGAAAATCAATTATTGAGGATAAAGATCCGGGTTCCTTTGAATAGATAATTTTAAACCATACAATCTGCGTCCTCTCATTGAGGCCTGCAAACATGAACAAGTCCCTTACCATGTGACTCGACTCCCATAAATTAGTATGTGCACATTTAATTAAGCTATTGCGCTAAGTTTTCTGAATACCTGTGCTTTGAAATCCATAAGTACAGCCATGAAATTAACAGCGGCATCGAAGGGTGTGGAGTGGACGCTGAAATATGAGTGGACATCCCCGTCCCCGAGCCACTTGGTACACATGTAGTAATAGTGATCTGAAGTTAGAAGGTGCTTCCAAATACGCAGGATTTCAGGATCCTCTGTTTTCCTTACAAATGGCTCAAGCAGCTTTATCTCTTCAAAGCAACGCCTTTGCATGTCATTGCCAAGCCATGCGCTGGTGTCGCGTTCCATATCAGCCCAGGAGATTGTAGAGAAATCCCCTATATCAATCTCGGCAACGGGTGAGTATTTTTCGATAAGCTCAAGGGGAGTGCTGAAATCCAGGCGAGTCTTGAGAACTTCCTCTGGTAGCTTTTCCAGAAAGGAAAATATCCCGGTTTCTTCCCATTGATGCTCTCCGAAGGTCTCATAGTCCATAAAGATATTAATACAATCCTCATTAATCCCAGATGCCCATGAGGCCCATTTTTCTGCAGTCAGAGGATATCCTTCCCACCACCTTGCCGAAAATCTGTATCCTATATCGTCACTCAGTTTATAATTCCTGAATATAACTGGAAGTCCCGAGCCTTTTGCCTTGTAAAGCACGTTGGGAGACCTTCCATCAAGTATATGATCTGCACCCTCAGTAAGGATAGCCCTATACCCGAGGTCAGAAACAAGCTTTGCTATCGTGTTATTGTAAAGCAGTTCAGTATTCCGAAATACCTCAGGTTTAACCCCCAGAAGATCAGACATACTTTCTCTGTGCTCTCTTATCTCCTCAACAAATTCGGTTTTGTCGTCAAAAAGGCTTGAGAGGGAATGATAGAAGGTTTCTTCTAGGAACTCCACTGATCCGGTTTCCGCCATCTGTCGGAAACTCTCGAGCACATCTTTTCCCCAAAGTTCGCATTGCTCGAGCAGAGTTCCGGTGACTGAAAGAGAAAACCTGAATTCTCCTTTATACCTATCAAGCAAGTCCAGAAGTACTCTGTTTGCAGGAATGTAGCATTTCCGGGCTACTCTTTCAAAGATTTCCCTGTTGCTTCTCTCGTCGAAATAGCGGAAAAACCCTGATCTGTCATCTGGCCAAAACCTGCGCAGTCTGAACGGTTGATGCGCTTGGAAGTAGATACAAACCGAGGTCATGCTCCCTCCTCAAGCACAGCTCTTCTGAAATCTGACAGGATGGAAAAATAGTTTACAGCTCTCTCATACCCTTCTCTTATATTTCCAGGGTTCATTGAAAAAAATATTTCACTTTGCTGGAGATAACCGTATACATCTCTAAGTTTACTATAATCTTTTTTTCCCTTAAGTCCTGAGAGTTCCTCGCCAACTCTTACCAGTTCTCGCAGGTAAAGCTGTTGAGCATGGTTCCCTAATGCATTATGCATCCCATAACGTATTGTCTGTTCAGTTGCCAGCGTCGGAAGTTTCAGAGGCTTGAATCTCTTTACAGCTTCAGCTGGTGTCAACATCTCAATTCCCTTGGATTTGAGTATTTCGGGAAGCAACCGGATAAAATCGGCTATCATACTCTTATTTCTATAATGGAAGCAAATATTCTCATAATTAATATAAAGGGTCAGGACGTCACCATCCATACTGTCAATCCAATCCACAAACTTTTCCGGAATAAGAGGGTAGCCTTGCCAGTTTTTCTCCGAAAAACGCAGTTCAAGATCCTCGCTTAGGTTTATATGCCTTAGAAGGGTCGGAATGTGGTTTTCAAAAACATGTACAGGGTCGTACCCATTCATAAGATTTCTTGACCCTTCTGCGATAAGACACTTAAAACCCAGATCGGTAAGAATTCTCCCTGCTCTCTCAGTATATAGAAGTTCGGTATTTACAAATGTTTCGGGTGTAATGCCGAGTAACTCCCTAAGTGTTTCCTTGTACATTATCACTTCTTCATTGAACCAGGATAGATCGGGGTATAGTGAACTCAGGGAGTGATAATTACAGCTCCCTGTAAACTCTACACTACCGGTTTCCCCAAGTTCGTAGAATGATTCGAGAAGTTCGGGGTCCCATCTACACTGTTCAAGGAAGGGCCCGGACAGATCAAAGGAATAATTTCCTCCCCTTTCAATAGATTCCATAATCAAATCATTAAGGCGCAATAGTTGCCTGCTCGTTTTTAAAAATTTTGAAAAAATACTATTCCGGTCAAAATACCTGTCCATTTCAGGTATCCCCAAAAAACCCTCTACAGGCCAGTACCACTTGGGACTGTAAGGCAAATGCACTCCCATACAGATGCATACGGCTTTCATAACAAAGTAATCTAGTGCGGAAACCTACTAAAAACTATTGTTTAATTTACTTCTAGACTGCTTTTTCATGTTAAACCTGAACTTGCAAAGTATCAAAAAGAACTAAAGATAAGATGATACAAGAAAAAAGCACTAAAGATAAGATGATACAAGAGCTATAAAAGATCAGCTTAGATTAAAAACAGATTAAAAAGTAAGAAGGGATGTTATCCCTTCAAATTGGAGCAAAGAAAGTCTTATACCTCCTAAACAAGACTCGGGAGGGTCAGCCCATCATAAATTTTGTAAGGCTGCCGTACGCATCGGAAATCTCTTTGAGGGAGAGGGAAATCTCAAAATCTTTTCCTTTAATCCTAAGTGAATTGCCTCCTACCTTGCCGATTATGATGTGGGGCACATCTTTGAGGATCTCCAGTACAGCTTTCGGCTCGTTTGTAGCAAGCAAAGCCCGTGCAGGGGCTTCTGAGAATAGCAGTTCATCAGCTTTAATTTCTGCAACCTCACTTAGGTCTACTTCTGCGCCGAGGTCTCTGCACATCCTCGCAAGCCCTGCAGCAATTCCTCCAAGGGAAAGGTCATGTGCCGAGTTTAGTTTTCCACTCTTTACAGCTTCGATTATGGCTTTTATTATTTCCGGGACGTTTATTGGGACAGGAGGAACTTTTCCGGCATTCTGGGCTCCAAAACAGGCATAATATTCGGAACCTCCCATGTCGGCAGTTGTTTCTCCTACCAGGATAATGGTGTCTCCGGATGCCGCAAAGAAGCCTGAAGGAAGTGGAGTTTCAAGGTCAACTTTACCTATCATTCCAATCGAGGGAGTTGGGAGAATTGCAGTCTTGAACTCATCGCTTTCATTATATAGAGAGACATTTCCCCCAACGACAGGGATCGAGAGTTCCCTGGCTCCATCCCCAAGACCGAGCACGGCGTTTTTAAATTGCCAGTAAATTTCCGGACGGTCGGGGTTTCCGAAGTTCAGGCAGTTTACAATTGCAAGCCCATCTGCACCTTTTACTGCAAGGTTCATGGCATTTTCCACAATTGCGGTCTTTCCCCCGTTGTAGGGGTCAAGAAGGGTAGCTCTTGGCTGGCAGCCGCAGGAAAGTGCAATTCCTTTTTTATCGGTAATCCTGAGCACACTGGAATCTTCTCCGGGTTTGGCAATTGTTCTCAACTGAACTTCATGGTCATACTGCCTGTAAATCCATTCTTTTGAGGCAATATTATAGGAAGATAGGACTTTCAGGAAAGTTGCTTTCAGGTCTTTTGGAGCTTCTGGTGCTTTACTCTCCTCAACCTGGGAAATAGGAATTACTGAGGGTTTCTCGCAGGTCGGAGCGCCGCCTGTCAGTAAAGCTATTGGTATATCGGCAACAATTTCCCCTTTAAACTCAACTGTAAAGTTTGGCTCTTCTGTCAGGTATCCTACTACAGCTCCGTTAAGGTCGTATTTTGCTACCAGAGCAAGTACGGCTTCGACGTCTTCAGGAGCTACTTCAAAGAGCATGCGTTCCTGAGATTCCGCAAGCAGGATTTCATAAGCATTCATATTGGGCTCGCGTTGTGGCACAGCATCTGTAATGATCCGGGCTCCAAGCCCTCCTTTTGCAGCCAGTTCCGAGCTCGCCCCTCCTAAGCCGGCAGCTCCAAGGTCTTTGCAGGATTTTACATACCCCTTCTTCATAGCTTCCAGCGTCATCTCAATTACAAGCTTCTCAGTATAGGGATCTCCTACCTGGACACTTGGTCGGTCCTCAGCTTCGGCTGATTCGGAAAGATCCCTGGAGGCAAAGGAGGCTCCTCCAAGCCCGTCTCTTCCTGTGCTTGAACCTGCGAGCACGAGTTTGTTTCCGGCTTTCTGGGAGCGTGCAGTTATAATTTCTTCTTCCTTACAGAGCCCTACTGCAACCACATTTACAAGAGGGTTTCCACTGTATTTTCTGTCAAAGAAAGTCTCACCATTGACTACAGGCACTCCTATGCAGTTTCCATAGCTTGCAATTCCCTTAATTATCTGCTCGAAAAGGAATAGATTTTTAGGAGTGTCAAGAGGCCCAAAATAGAGAGGATCCATGAGAGCAATAGGGCGGGCTCCCATAGAGATTATGTCCCTTACAATGCCTCCAACACCGGTTGCAGCCCCATTATAGGGATCGACATATGAGGGGTGATTATGGCTTTCCATGCCTATGGCAAGTACGTATCCATCCTCGAATCTGATAACTGCAGCATCGTCTCCTGGACCGATAATTACGTTCTTGCCAGTCGTAGTAAAAGTTTTAAGGAGAGGAGCGCTTGAGCGGTAGGAACAGTGTTCGCTCCATAAATTTAAAAAGCAGCCCTGTTCTACCAGAGTGGGCTCTCGCCCAAGTTCTTTTTTAATAATCTTAAGGTCTTCTTCGGGTAACATTGCCTTGCCTCTGATGCTAATCCGTTCTGGATACCAAAATCTCATTTTAATAGGTTATTTTTTTCCAGAATCTTTAGTATTAGCGCTAACAGTCTATGGCGACATAAAGGGATAAGGATTAGATAAATATTTCTGACTCCTGAGTCCTATCTCTCCCGAGTCCCGTCTTGGGATGGCGGTGCCCTTTTCACAAATCTGAATTAGTGAATGTAAATATGTAAGAAGTAATTCAAGAATTAGTTATGGGAAAATACTGGATGGCTCCTGAGTAAAAAATTCTGTATTTAGTATAAAAGGAAAAGATAAAAATACTATTGCTTTACTGGTGACAGAATTAACTGGTTCTATTAGCTGATTTTTATTAAATTTGCTGGATCATTTTTTCTACTTTTACTCCGGATTCGGTCAAGGAGTATATCTCATCTTTTTTTGTGATTAATCCTTTCTGCTCAAGTTCTTCTAGTGTTTTTGCGACGGTGGGATGTGCAACTCGCATAGTCTTTGATATTCTTTTCCCTTCCATTTCTCCTTTCGAGGAAAGTAAGGAGAGCACTTTTTGCCTTATACTGTTTCCGTTCACAAAACCTATTAACCCGTTCAAATCATTCATTTAGAGCCCCCAAATGTGAATCAGGTTATTCAACGTTTTTATGTGATTATATTTATATAATAGAAGTACATACATATGTTTACAGAATATAGAAAGAAATGGGGTTAAAGATATATTTAACTTCTTGCCAGGGAGTAGAAGTTCTTCCCAGCAAAGGCAGAATTTCAGGCTTCTCCAGCTTTTTAGGCTTTTTAACCTTTTTAGCTCTTCGACCTTTAAGCTTTTTCAGCCTGGATTCTTCCCAAAGGTGCTAAGCTATGGAATTCTCCCATAACCCCAACTTTTTCGCTTACGACATATACTATTCAATAATAAATTTAGTGTTAAATTCTACTTACACACGAACACAATCTTACACACGAACACAAATTATAAAAAAAATATAAAATTATAAAAGCTCTGGCTGTTTTTTCACGCTTTCATGAATTCCTGTTATTTACTGAAATTCAGCGTAAAGTGCCTGAAAAATACCATTAGGCTTTAATACCATCATTGATAAGTAGTTTATATCTATTCAGTTATTTTTAGATGCAAATTACATACTATGATTACAAATTCGGAGGACATACCAACAAATGAGTAGCGGAATGTGCCCAGTATGCGGGCTTCCAAAAGAACTTTGCATTTGCGAAGAGGTTGCAAAAGAGCAACAGAGAATTACCGTAAAAGTCAACAGAAGAAGATACGGAAAAGAAGTTACCGTTGTAGAAGGTTTCGACGCAAGTGAAATTGACCTTCACGAACTGTCCACTTATCTTAAATCAAAGTTTGCATGTGGCGGTACGGTAAAAGGAAATACTGTGGAACTTCAGGGTAATCACCTGGCCCGCATGAAAGAAGTCCTCATGGAAAAGGGTTTCTCTGCTGAGCAGATTAAAAACTAAACTCTGACGCTTCTAAGGATAAACCGGGTCTGCCGAATAGAAAGGATTTTCAGGCTCGGAACTACTATATTTTCACATATTTTTCGATAGCATGCATTTTCTATAATTAAGGGAGACATGCTCTACTCGAAAAATAAAAATATACAGATATATGAAAGGTTATAAGAGATATAATCTCTTAAAATTTACCTGATTTATCCGGTGTCGGTCTCCCATGAAAACAACATGCGAAATTATGGTACAGAAAGTCTTGCCTGCAATTCGAGCAGAGCTCTCCAGAACAATGATTTTTGAGTATGGGTGCACGCAGCAGGATGTAGCGGATATCCTGGAACTCTCAAGGGCTGCAGTATCCCAGTACGTTAGTGAGAAACGCGGTGCTGAAGTTGGTTTTTCCGATGAGACTCAGAATGAAATCCGGAAGTTTGCATCAGTGCTGCTAAGTCGAGGTCTATCCTCTCAGGAGAAGACAAAAGGTATGTGCGAAATTTGCAGCTTTGTTCAGAAATCCGGCTGGCTATACAGGAGCGCTCCCGAAGCTAAACCCTGTATCATATGCGAGGACATGGATTCAAAGTGAATGATACACTGTGTATTAAATGTAAAGGAAAAGGACTTTGTGGGCGTCCCCGCTGCCCAATTCTTGAGAAATTTAAATCCTTACAATCGATTTCTCCTGTAATCTCAGGAAACTCGGTTTTTGGAGCATCTCCCCCAGCTATTTTTGTTGGAAGCTATGGTTACCCCAGGGTGTCGGCAGGCCCACTCATTCCCCCTCTGGCAAAGGAGAGTGAAGCTTCTATTTTTGAAGAACCCTCAGCCTGGGCAAACATGCAGATTGAAGACATTATTTCCCTTCGTTCCCGCATGGTCAGGGCAAACACAAACTTCCACGTAAAAAAAGCTTTAGGCAAAGAAAACCCTCTCCTTGTAAAGGCTCAAGAACTTGCCCTCTCCAGAAAACCCGTGGATACCGAAGCCTGGTTTTTCAAAGCCCCTAAACAGGAACTCAAATTCGATGCAGTGCTCACACCTATGGGGCCCTCAGGGCTTGTAAAAAACTTTGAGATTGCTGAAAACCCAAAAGTCCCTAAAAAAGTTGATTACCTTGTCTACGATACTGATGCGCTGGCGAAAGACGCTGTGCTTGAACTCTATAAAGGAGATATCCCGGTTGAACATATCACGCGCTTGCTCTCCATTGGCCTGCTCGGAAAAGCACGAAAAATCGTGCCAACACGCTGGTCAATTACAGCTGTTGATGATATGGCTGGAAAGGAATTTGCAGATCGTATAAATGATTTTCCCTGGATTTCAGAAATCCAGCTTTTTAGCGGGACTCATTTCGGAAATCATTTTGAAGTCCTTATCCTCCCACGGGCTTATTCCTTTGAGCTTATTGAAATCTGGCTCCCAAAAACAGTCTGGTCTGGAGAGTCAAGCTGGATTGCGGAAGACAGTGAAGGTTACGACGGTAAGAAAGGATATTCTCCCCTTGCTGGGGGCTATTATGCTGCAAGACTGCCTGTACTTGAATACCTTAAGAAAATTAAAAGGCAGGCTTCGGTCTTCGTACTCAGAGAAATAACTCCGGACTACTGGGCTCCCCTTGGTGTATGGGTTGTCAGGGAAGGCATGAGAAAGGCTCTCCAGAATCCTCCAAAGAAGTTCGATTCTCTCGAAGCCGCAGTTTCAGATCTTGCGGGCAGAGTAAGCACACCAAAAGCCGAATGGATACAACAGGCAAAGCTGCTTTCAGACTTCCGTTTTCAAAAGACTCTCGATTTCTTTTTTAAAGGGTAATTGGGTTAAAAGCGGGAGTAACGTAAATGATAGAAAGTCTAAGTAATAGCAGAAATGGCTTGAATAAAAATACTGGCTAAATTAAGGTAATGGGTAGGAAGCCTTGAAGCTTTTCAAGAAGCTTTTCGAGCTTTCTACCGTTTTCAGATTTATTTGAAGATCTCGGGCACTATACGCCGCGCAACTTCTTCGTAGGCTTTGGAAATATCACCTTTGTCAAACCTGAAGACATCCTTATCCATGGACTGTCCGGTGTCCTTGTCCCAGAACCTACAGGTATCGCAGGAAATTTCGTCTGCAAGAATAATTTCTCCGTCTCTTCTTCCGAATTCCAGCTTGAAGTCCGGAAGTACAATACCTCTTTCGTCCAGATAGGGCACAAGAAGTTCATTGGTTCTCAGAGCGAGTTTTCGGAGTGTGGCAAGTTCTTCCTCTGTCGCCAACCCAAGCGCTAGAGCAATGTCATCATTCAGCATAGGGTCCCCATACTCATCGCTCTTGAAGTCAAAAACAAGTACTGGTGACTTGAAAACAGTACCTTCTTTCAAGGGGTATCTTTTTGTAATCGAGCCTGCGGCAATATTCCTGACAATGACCTCAATTTTTATGATATCGACTTTCTTCACAAGCATATCGGTGTCAGAAAGCATTTCGACAAAGTGAGTCTTTATTCCCTCTGCTTCAAGCATCTCAAAAAGTTTCTTTGAGATCTGGGCGTTGTAATACCCTTTCTTTTCCATTTCCCCTTTCTTTTCTCCGTTAAATGCAGTCAGACTGTTTCGGAATTCGACAATAAGGGTGTCAGGATCATCCGTCTTGTAGATAGTTTTTGCTTTCCCTGAATAGAGCTGTTCTCTTATCATGCAATGGTCCTCTCTAGGGATAATTCTGGGTTTCCTTAGATAGAGAGATCTTAGGAATGATAGTTTTAATATACTAGTTCTGATAATGAAGGAGTTTTGATAATGCCGTGGTATTCCAGAGATAAGCTATATAGATCGAATCCTCTCTAAAACGCGAGTATTCTCACGGAGACAATTCGGTTATTTCCAGAATTCACGATTACTCTCCGAATGTGAGACATTTTCTGGACACAGCAAAGGCCTTTCCCGAGAATATGCCTTAAATCTCGAAAGAGATAGAGTAGATGATAACTTCTTCTGCTAGATAAAGCTATCATCTCCAGCCGGTCTTTCTTCTTACCGCCGACGGCTTCGTAAATTTTATCATCGAAGAAAATCAATTACTAGGTTCAGCAACTTAAACAAAGATTTAAGAACTTACCGCATTTGAGTGCCCAACACTTGATAGTGGATTAGTCCAAGCACGCAACAGGTAAAAACATGTCAGGCACTATATTAGATATAGTAGAACTACTGCTGACTGCAGAGATCTATAAACGCTACCCAGAACTAGATGTAAACGACCTTCCAAAAAATATTCGGAAAAATTACTGGAATAGCACAGAGAAAACAGTTCCTAAACCCATTAGAGCCACGTTTTTACAAATTGAGAAACTGTACGGGGTTAAGGATATTGAAAAATTTGTAAGAAATGTCCCCTTCATAAATACTGATACGTCTCATTTTGAACTTCATCTCAGTGCTTTCGAACTTGCTGCGGAATGGTTTGAAAAGCAGGAAGGCTCCCAGGAGCGGATTGAAAATAACCCTGTCCTGGCTTATTACTTTGGAGAGATAAGAAAGGTTGAGGCCGCAAACTACGCACTTGCAAAGGCAAAAATAAGACCCAAGGAAGTCGACAGGGAATGGATAGAGTCCCTGATTGCAGAGATCAGGAAAGAGGACAAAAGCGAAGAGATGCTTAAACTCGTGGTTATTATTGCCCCTGAAGATGTGAAGCAAAAAATCCGCGACCTTGTACTTACCGAAGAACAGAAAAGTGAAGTCGAAAAAATCATGAAAGCCATTCAGCATAGGGAATACTTGCGGGAAATCGGACTTCATGATATCGGAAAACTCCTGTTTGTCGGTCCTCCCGGTACCGGAAAGACCTCGGTTGCCCGCGCGCTCTCTGAACGGCTCTCAATCCCGTTTGTTGAGGTCAAGCTCTCCATGATAACAGATCAGTATCTTGGTGAGACTGCAAAGAACATTGATAGAGTCTTTCTGCTTGCAAAGAAACTGAATCCCTGCATTCTTTTCATAGATGAGCTGGATTTCGTAGCAAAGGCAAGGACTTCGGACGAAAATGCTGCCATCAAGCGAGCAGTCAACACTCTCCTTAAAGCCATAGACGAGATTAGCCTTGTAGAGCATGGAGTTCTTCTTATTGCTGCAACCAATCACCCCCGTATGCTTGACAGTGCGGCATGGAGGCGCTTTGATGAGATCGTGCATTTCCCTCTTCCTGATTTTGATATGCGTAAAAATATCCTGGACATTGTGACCCAGCACATTGAAGGGGATTTTGATACAGGGGAAATTGCTGAATTAACTGAAGGCTATTCGGGTTCGGACCTGCGTATGGTTATAAGAGAAGCTGTCCTGAGTGCTCTTCTTGAGGAACGTAAAATACTTACCCAGGAGGATCTGCTGGAAGCTGTAAGATCCTTTGATGAGAGGTCTGATCTCAAATCCGAAGAGTACGAAAGGAAGAAGTAAAGATGAGGTTAACACTGCTTGGGACTGGTGATGCCGTCGGTACTCCTAAAATCGGATGTCATTGCCCTGCCTGTGAAGATGCCCGAGAAGGTGGAAAGAGCCAGCGGCTTCGTTCTTCCATCCTTGTGGAATCCGGGGAGGGTAAAATCCTTATTGACACAAGCCCTGATCTCAGGCAGCAGTTCCTCAAGCAAAATCTTTCCTGTGTAGATGGAGTTATCTGGACGCACGGGCATTACGACCACTATTCTGGGTTCGGCGAGTTCTACAGGGTTCAAGATAAGGTTGATGTCTATGGAATTCGTGAAACTCTCGAATACATAGATCAGTATGTCTCCTTTCTTAAACCAAGGTATCACTACGTAAAGCTTTATGAGCCGTTCGAGCTAATAGGGCTGCAATTTACTTTTTTTAAGGTAAATCATCCCCCAGTGGAGGTTCCTGTTGGGGTTATAATCCTCGAAGGCGACAAAAAAGTAGTCATTACGGGAGATACAAACTCGGAGATTCCCGAAGCCAGCCTGAAGTTAATGCAAGATCCAGACCTTCTTATTGCCGATGCTATAGTTCCGCCCCATATTCATATAGAAAAGCACATGAATTCAGAAGAAGCTATGGCACTTGCAGAGCAGCTCAATGCAAAAGAAGTGGTCTTGACCCATCTCAGTCATCTGTTTCGTCCTCATAATATTGAAGCGTTGTTCATACCCCTTGGATACGATGGGCAGGTTTTTGAACTCTAAATATTTCTACGTTTTTGACTTCATTACATATCGTGACCCAATAGTGTCTATGAGTTCTGAAAGTATTCGAATCCTGGTGTAGGGAGAATGGATATTAGAACGGCTGTTTATCAGAGTTGCTTGCAGCATTTGAGGTGTTCGTAATCACGTCTGGCAGGAAGGGGAAATTTTGGAAAAGTCAGTTCATTAGTGGCGAGTGTAATAAAAAAGAATTAGACGTTAAGTTATATATTGAAAAATGTTAGGTTCTGTAGAAATCTTAAATTTCATCCAGGTAACTTATTCATATTTTCTGTTTAAGTTGCATGCCAAAATCTTAATTTTTATCGATATGTATGCAGGCTTATTAAAGCTTAAATTTACGCTTTTCCCGGATAATTAAGGTGTTTCGCCTGCTTCCTAGAGTATAGCTAAAAATGGATATATTTCTTTAGATAGACTGGCCTTCAAATCTGCCAAATAGCAGATAAACAAAATTCGCATAGAAGCATTAGATTAATATTTATCTTAATGTTTTAATATAACTAAAAGACTTTATACGGTGTATAATTATGAATCAGCTTTCCTCTTCTTTAGGTAATTACTATAGATATTTCATAGGACTTGACGGCATTATACTTACTTTTTTAATAATAGAGAGTTATCCAGTTGTTGTTAATTTAGCAACAAAAGCTAGCTTTTTAATTATGTTAGTGGGAGGATTTTGTGTATTAGTTGACAACTGGAATCGAAAATCAATAGATTACAGATTGTATGTTGAGTTATATGAAAATGAATATCAAGCTGAGTCTGATTATAAAGCGGGTAAGATATTTATAAATTTAATTTTCTATGTAGTCTCTCTATATTTAGTAGTATCTGGAATATATGGTGCTCTCTAATACTGAGGTAATGGGCGGGAGATAAGGGACTCGCCTACCAGACTCAACGAAAGGATAGGCTCACCAAGCTGTATGTCTGAAAACAAGCTTTATGCCTGAAAATTTTTTATCTCAAGTACCATATTATTATCTTCCTGGAAGAAAAGTCTGAGAAATAAAAGATTCCTGCACCTGAATAATAATTTAGTTTTATTTTCTATTTTATCCTCTAATAAGTTTCAATTTTTTTCTATTAGTCACATATAAATACAAGTACATCCAATTTTAATATTGGGTTTATTATATTTCTTCCTATTATGAAAAATAGGTGAATAAAACAAAAAGGGAGTGATATCTATGGCAGTAAGAAATCCAGTAGACTTAATTGCACTTATACTTGTCATAGTTGGTGGACTAAACTGGGGGCTTGTAGGGCTCTTAGATTTTAACCTTGTAGACGCTATCTTCGGGGCAGGAAGTACTCTCTCGAGGATTATATATATATTAGTCGGACTTGCAGCGCTTTACATGATCTATTTCACTGTTAGAACTGATACGTATCAAACTCATGAGGCCGCTGTTCGCCATGATTAAAATGATTAGAAGAGCTCCTTTCCGGTGTGATACTATAAAAGGGGCTTAATCAGCTGTTATTTTTCAGAAGGCTGGATATAAAATTAAAATAAGTTCTTTTTCATTTTTTAGGGGCATATTTTTATTTTTTTATCTTGTTTCTTTGTTTTTATTCATTCATTTTTCTTGTTTCTTTGTTTTTTTCATTCATTTTATTTCTTTTTTCCTTCATCTAAACTCATTTAAAAGTTGATTACTCTGATTATTTGAATACCATAAGTCTACTCATATAACTTGAATTATAACTTGAATTATATTATTCAGTTATTATCGTTTTTGAATTTCATACTTTATTCTTTACGTTTCCGGGCAGGAGTGCAGCTTCAAACGCCAGGATCGGTCCTATGAGCAATCCTGCCCATAATAAAAGTCCGGCTATTCCCAGAGTAAAGAAATAAAGCCGTTTTCTTATCGATCCTGTACCATACCTCTTATCTTTAAGGCTTAAGGCAATTGCAGCAACTCCAAGTCCTGTGCTGGCAAGGATCAGGATAAGAGTAATAAATATCTCTGGGGAATACGAACTTTTATTTAATGACAGGAGCATCTGGAAGATATAGGACGCTCCTGTGCCCAGAAAGAAGAGACCTGCAAGCGTTCCTGAGATGCTTGCAAGACTAAGTCCGGCTACGGCTTCCCTTTTTAAATAAATTGCCATAAACCCGGCTGCAAGAGTAAGCGCAAGCGGAGTAAAGATCAAAAGCCAACTCTGACCCTCCCAGCGATAAACCTTTATCTGACCCAGGGGTATGGTGATCCATTCCTTCAGAGTGAAAGTTTCTCTGTATCCCAGAACTACTCCGTAATTTCCTTCTCCTGAGATTTTCCTTTCCTGTACATTTTCTTCCTGTAATGAGTCTTCTTCCCTTGCTACGCCTGTTCCCTGTACCGCACTTACTGCAACGTAATATGTCCCGCTTTCAGGAGCTTCCATATCGAGCCGGGAAAGCGAATAAAAAGTGCTTGGGGTAAATCCTTCATACACAGGACTCTCAGGAAGGTTGTAGGAAAGCACTTTTGCCCCATATCCTTCGGGCACTTCCAATCTCTCGGGTGGCTGTCCTTCATTCTCAAGCCCAGGCCCGATAAGAATAAGACCTGGGGTAAAATCCTGGTTTCCCTGTTCAACAGGAACAGTAAGACCGAGTGTAATTCTCTCTCCCTTTTCCATATTAAAACTGTAATACCTGATGTCTCCGAATGCAAGCTGCCCGTAAAACACCCTTGATTTCGCAGGATCTTCAATCGGGATTGCGGTCCCAAGACTTTTACCCTCCCCTCCGAAAACTGGCACATGAGCAAGTGTAGGAGTTAGTATAAAGCATGTGACAGCCAGAAAAAGCAGAAAGAAGCCAGAATGCTGTAATACCCGTGGTCTCATGGACTATGTTTTCTCAGGTAGTATGTAAATATGTATAAGAACAAAGAATCAGACGCAGAACATGATATCTAATTTTTGTGTTAAGTAAAAACTCTCCTCCCTCCGAAAACCCTTTCTTAAATGCGCTCTGAGTTCATCTTATGAGGATCTGGGATGTACCCCCTGAGAGATTATGCAGAAATCACCTGCTTGGGGAACACCGTGAGCTCCATGCTTTATGGTCAATAATTATCAATAACAAGAAGGGTTATGCACATCATCCTGAAACCATGCGCTGGCGGGGAAAACTCAAAGCTCTGTACCTGAGGCATGAAGCCCTGGTTGAGGAAATGACAAAACGCGGTTATAAGCACCACACTCCTCTCGACCCTGCCTTTGCGACAGGAGAAGCAGTTCAGGACGAGCTTGTGGATTCTTATAAAGAACAGATCCGGCTCCTAAAGGAAAGAGGGTGTGATTGCAGGGTTTGAATTCTGTTATCTTGAATTTCACGGCTTGGTAAAAACGGATAAATCCGACAATCGTGAACTCAATAAAAATATTTCCTATTTTATAACCTGCCCGGCATGTAGAAAAGAAATTCCTGGAGTTGAATACATTAAAGTGAACGGGAGAATGATATGCGAGGACTGTTATCTGGAAGAGCAACAGAGAATCAAGTTTGCAGATCCTGTGGCTGTGTGCTCTAAAAAACTCTTTAGAAAAATGCATGGCTTAGAGGGTATAGAAGGCCTGACCGAACTGCAAAAAGCCATTTATGAGTTTATTATTTCTAGTGGAGGGGCAAAAAAAGAAGAAGTTGCAAAAAAATTCGGAATATCTCTGCTGGAAACCGAGAACCAGTTTGCTCTCCTCAGACATTGCGAGCTGGTAAAAGGTCAGAAGAGGGCAGATTATATATACCTTGTGCCCCTTGATGCCTTAATAAGCTCTGAGACTACTTTGTTTTTGTTCCGAACCTGTTCACTTAATCTTCAGAAAGAAGATTCTTATATTTCTCAGGTTTCAAAATTAATGTAGATAACTTAATTTTCCGACAGACTAATTTTCGGCAAGCTAAATAGGTCTGAAGAGATATATTTTGATGGGCCCTTTCATTTTATTTCTCTGGAAACGGTTTGTGAAAGGGCCTGAACATGAAGGAATTTTATTTGAAGAGCAGTATGTTTACCGCATTTTACCTGGGGCAGATTGCTTTGAGGCCTGAGGCAACATCAGCCAGGAGTTCGACCGGGATTCCCATAATCATTTCTTCATCTGCGATTTTGGTATAGTTTCTGCTTCCACTGCAACCGACTGTGACTCCTATTTTGCCTTCTTTGTATACTTTTACAACCCCGTCCGAGCACAGGCTTTGTTTCCCTGCAAAGCTGGATTCAATTCTGCCACCTGTTTTATACATCATAGCCTGCGTAAGCAGCATAACCTGTCTGGGGGTGCAGATAACCACAACTACATCCGGAGTAAATGAAGTGTTTTCCAGGGGGGAATACAGGATAGCTTCTGTTGAGTTTGCGGGGAGTTTGGAAACCATCTCAAGGGTACGCCTTGCCGCACCCTGTGTGCTGAATTGCTTAAGCCCTCTAAAATAGAATTCTCCACTTGCGACTTTGGGGGGCATTTCCCCAAGACCCATTGCGCCGGCTCCGCCTTTACACATCTGGTCTTCGACCAGGGTATAGAATTCCGCGCCGGTCCTTCTTACCCTGTCAACCAGCTGGCAGTGTCTCATAGCTTCATCTACTCTGGTAATCCCTTCCGGGATTTCTCCTCCTTTAGGAATCAGTTTTACTGCAACCGGGGAAGTTGTGAGTTTCAGGCACTCTACCATCTCCTGTCCATATTTGTTTACCTCTCCTACATCCATATTCTCAACTCGGGTTTTGAAACTTTCATTTTAGTGATGAGAGCAACTGCAAGTTTCATTCATAGATAACTCTTGCAGCAACCCGTTGTTGTAATCCTGAACTGCATCAGATACCTTGCCCGCAGCTCCTGCAAATACTTTTATCTTCTTTTCCTTCAGTGACATTAGAGGTCTTCCGCCAATGCCCGAGACAAGTACGGTATCGACATTGTGTGATTTCAGGATTATTGAGGGGGCGGCGCAGTTATGCGCTCCATCAGGAGAGCTATTAATTATAGTATCAATACCTGTAATTGTGCCGTTCTCGACATTTACAATAGTAAAGTATTCACATGAGCCATAATGGGCACACACATCCGATTCCAATCCCCTGTCACTTATCGATGGTACAGCAATTTTTGTCATTCTGTCACACTCTGGTTTAGCGTCTACTGCCCCTTTTCCCTTGCTTTTTGGGCAGCAGTAATTGTTCTAAATTAACCTCTTCCTTCTGCCTTCGCAGCCAATTGGTAAATAGTATCGACATCGCACATCGGACATATATGTGGTTTTTGAAGGCACGATATCCTGCGTTTAACTCTATTTACCACTAATTCCCACATATGCGATATATTATAAATAACTTACCAATTTCATTGGTCATTTTTGGAACTTTTTATGTCACTCTGTTTAAGTCCCTGACAGCTGCTTTGATTTAAGATATGGGATACTAGATTGCTTTTGTCAAACCCGAAAAAAGTTTAAAACCCTTAATTTGCCCATAAATGCTTCATGTTTAGAATCATTAAATAACAGGCTTTTATATGCGCTAAATAGTTAATTTACCTGGTATTGGTGTTTGGTATGGACAGCTCAGGACCTTATTTTAACCCAGAAATCGAAACTCTGGACAGGGGGGAACTTGATGCTCTCATCGAGGAGCGGGTGCGGTACACGGTAAAATATGCGGCAGAAAATTCCCCTTTTTACAGAAGATGGTTTGAGAAACAGAATATAGATCCGGCTGAAATCAAAACTCATGAAGATCTTCTGGATCTACCTATAATCTCTGGCAAAACTATCCGTGAGAACCAGCCCCCTGAAGTGAAGGAATTTATGTTCAAGAGCGTGCCCTGGGAAGATGTTTTTACAGTTCATGAAACCAGCGGAACTAGCGGAACTCCTAAAAGCTTTTTCCTTACATGGGAGGACTGGGAACGATACTCGGAAAAATACGCCCGGATTTTCAGATCACAGGGTTTCGGGCCTGGAGACAGGGTTGTTGTCTGTGCTTCTTACGGAATGAACGTAGGCGCAAACACCATGACCCTTGCAGCCAGGCAGCTTGGCATGAGCATTATTCCTGAGGGCAAATGCACATTTCCCCTTCGCGTTATCGAAGCCTACAGACCTACAGGCATAGTAGGCAGTGTCTTCAAACTCCTGAATCTTGCCAGAAGAATACGAGCAGAAGGCATTGATCCTCAGGAATCAGGTGTAGATAAACTGGTCGTGGGAGGAGAAGCCTTTGCTGAAGAATCCAGGAACTACCTTTCCGAAATCTGGGGCTGTCCTGTGTACAACACATATGGGAGCACAGAAGGCACAATGTGCGGAGAGTGCAGTGATGTCTCTGGGCTGCATGTGCCTGAAGATTTTGTTCACCTTGACATTTACGATCCCCATATAGGGAATTACGTGCCTGAAGGAGAATGTGGAAGAGTAATTCTGAGCACATTGCTGCCTGTTGGGGCAAAAGCAGGAACCCTTCTTTTAAACTATGATACTGAAGACACAACTGTGATGCTCACTCGTAAACAATGTCCCTGCGGAAGAACTCATATGAAAATTATGACTCCCCAGAGGGAGGCTGAAACTGTGTGGGTAGAAGGGACTCCCTTTAACCGCGTAGATGTGGAAAGGGGTGTTTTCCAGCGTGAAAACATGGACTATCTGACAGGAGAATATGAGGCTTTCCTTTATGGTGATGAGGACGAGGGAGAGACCATACTCAGGGTCAGTATGGAGTGTGAAAATCCTGAGATATGCGATCGGGACCTTATAGAAGAAAATTTTATCAGGGCTTTTCTAAGGTATAAGCCTCCGCTTTCCAGGGCTTATACTGAAGGCACTTTCAAAATAGTGTTCAACTTCACAGACCCTATGGGGCTTGAGTTACACAGGATAAAGGGCAGACCTAAAAGGCTTGTTGATAGACGATAACAGCGCAACTGCATGAGTGGCAGGTTCTTTTCATACAGACAATTACGTTCAGAAGAAAATTGCGTTTAAGCCGGAAAATTACATCTACACTGCCAGATATACTTATGCGGGAATGTATGTTCAATACAATTTTCTGAAAGTCTTGTTTAACAAAAAGCTGATTAAGACTTTCTTTCACTTTTTTTTGTATTTTTATATTATTTCTTCTTAATGAACGAACTTATCCGTTTTCCCGATGGCAAATGTAAATCGTTCCCAAAGATTAATATTACTGAAGAATAATAATCTTTTAATCAACTCTTTTATATTAGTGGCTAAGTGAAAAAAACATATATAGTAATACTTACAATATGCTAAAGTATTATCTTGTAGACAAATCCAAGATTACCTGGTGATATGATGGAAACAGAATTGATGAGGATAGGGGTTTCCCTTCCCGATACCCTTCTGAGTAAATTTGATGAGATTATCGAGAAAAGAGGTTATTCTTCCCGTTCGGAAGGCATAAGGGACGCTATCAGGAGTTATATTTCCTATTACGAATGGATGGGTGATATTAAAGGTCACCGTGTCGGAACGGTTGCGGTTATTTATGATCACACCAAAAGAGGGCTTTCAAATGCCCTTGCAGACATCCAGCACAACTACTCTCACCTGATAAAATCCTCAGTGCATATCCACCTTGATCACGATAACTGCTTTGAAGTAGTCGTTCTGGATGGAGACGGTGAAGAGATTAAGGAGCTTGCTGAAGCTATAATGGCTCTCAAAGGGGTAAAGTTCTCAAAGCTTACAACGGTAGCGTCAAACGAAAAAATCTGACCTTACCTGGCAGAGCAGGACTAACACTCGAAGCAGTAAAGAGAATCAGACAAGAGAAGAGGAAAGCGTTTCAGAGAGAATTATGCCCCTAAATGGAGGGAAATTTCAAAGAGATATAATTCCTCCCCATTTTTCCAATTCAAGTTTTTTTCAAAATATTTTTCAATGTGCTTCAGGAGTAAGTACCCGAACTCCGTGAGGTAGTGGATCTGGAAACTGCGTTCTCTTCGAGTGTCTACCTGGTCTGCTTCTTTTAACAGCTTAAGATGATAGGAAAGTGCTGAATGCTTTTGATCCGTGCACTCTACAAGGACACAGACACAGAGGCTCTGGACTTCAAGAGCCCTGAGAATCCTGAGGCGTGGCGGGTCTGCAAGCACCTTAAACAGGCTGACAATTTCTTCCACATCTTCACTGATTGCTGTATGCACGGCAAGACTCAGCTCACGCTATCCTGAATTTATCCTATTTTATCCTTTCAAAATATCCTTATCCGTGCAAAGTACTTCTTTCCACCTCAAACCGAGTCCCGAGAGGGCAAAACCGCCTCCAATCAAAGTAATTGAATTTTTTATAATATGATCAAGCACGGCAACCGTAAACCCTATTTTCGGCTCGATCCCCCCAAGGGCAAAAACTGCAGTAAGAGCAACTTCGTATGTTCCTATAGCACCAGGTGTTATTGGGAAGGTTTTTGCAATATTTCCGAGAGCTACAGCCAGGAAAATAAGAGATATCATGTACGTTGAGGAAACATCTACTCCTGCTATCGGAAAAGCTTTAAGCACCAGAAGGCAGGTGAATATATCTATTCCCCATATAAGAAGAGAAGATGCGGTTACGGCCAGAAATGAGCCAGGTCGCACTGCAACAACGCTCATCTGGTGAAGAAAAGTTGATGCTAAACCCTTTATCTTGCCAGAGAGCCCGTTCTGGAAGTTTTCTCTTTCCAGTGTTGTTTTAGCGTGGCTTTCCCTAAAAGATGCAATAAAAAGAATTGAAAAGAAAAGCACTACTGCAAGCCCGGATAGCTTTATCAGGGAGCTCATCCACGGAGCAAGCTCAAAACGGGACGCTGCACCTGAAGATGCAAGTATTGCTATGGAAGTAATTGCAACTATATCAAAGACCCTTTCTACGGTCAGTGAGGAGAAACTTGTTGTAAAGGCAAGATTCTTGCTTTTTTTCAGGATATACATTCTGCTCAGATCTCCTATACGTGCAGGGAGAACTACGTTTGCTGATTGGCTGACAAAAATGCTGCCTATAAGAAAGCCAAGTCCGTACTCGCTTCCGAGCCTTTTAAGGATCTGCTGAAAACGCACCCCCCTCAAAGGCCAGGAGATGCAGTACACCAGAGAAGCAAACGCCAGAGTCCTGAAAGAGGCAGCTCTCACATTTTCCAGAATATCGGACACGCCCAAAAAAGTCGCAACAAATGCAAGGATCAGAATCGCAAGGCAAGTTGCAAGAAACACCTTCCCTTTTCCTGAAACGATAAGTGGGAATGAGAGTTCCCGCCAGAGCCGGAATATCTCTGATCCCATTCCTTTGACATCTTTTGCCAGATTAACCTTGCTTGATCCTCCATGCCTCCAGTAAACAGGAAACTCTATTACCCTGTATCCTCTATGCTGGGCTCTTACGAGTACTTCAGTATCCCAGAACCAGTGTTCATTCTCGATCTCGTCGAGAAGTTCAAAAAGAGCTTCTCTTCTGAAAGCCTTAAATCCACATTGATGATCATAAAGCTTTGAATGCAAAAAGGTTCTCACCAGAAAATTATATCCCCTGCTTGCGAACTCCCGTTTAAAAGGCCTTTTTGCATCGCTTTCACGCATCATTCTCGAGCCTGTGGCAAAATCATATTCATCCTTACTCACAGCCCTGATCAATTTTTCCAGATATTTCATATCCGTTGCAAGATCCACATCAATATAGCAGAGGACTTCTCCTGAAGCGGCTTTAAATGCCCTGCTCAGAGCTTTTCCTCTGCCCTGCCGCTTATCCGAGTGCAGGTGGACAACATAAGTGTACTGCTCTGAGAGCTCGGAAGCTATTCCGTCCGTACCATCTGTGCTGCCGTCCTCTGCTATAATGATCTCGAAATGATCAGTTATTTTGAAAAGTGTTTCCGCTGTAGTAAAGACAGCTTTTTCGATATTCGCTGCCTCGTTATAAGCTGGTAAAACCACCGAAACGCTGGTAATGGATAAAACCCCTCTATTTTCATTCCAGTATTAGGAGCGAATTTACGATTTGTATATCTTGATTTTTATATGAGTCAGAGTTTAAGGTTCCCCCTAAAAACCGAAAACTCTCAGAACTTGTTTTTTACCTTATAAATCCGGACTGAGCCCTGGTAAACCGGTTCAAAATAAGTTTCATCTTCGAATTTATCCGTCTTTACGTCATACATTTGCCTTTCAAGTTTACCGATATACACATAGCTTACGTTATATTTATTTATAAGCTCAAGAGCTTTTTTTTCACTGACTGTACTGTAAATGGTATTTACATCTTCAACTCTTGTCCTGATTTCTTCATGGTCTCTTCCCCAGAACCTCTCATGCCTTGTCCAGCCAATAACTGTCGGAAGCCCGGTATTTGCCGAGACACGTGAGGTATATTGATAACTGCTGTTATCATCGGAAGCCTCAAGAATTACAGGAGTACCTTTGATATTTTCCTGCATCCATCTTATGGCGTCATAATCTCCCCTGTCCAGTTCTTTCATATATTCCATGCCATCAAGAGTAGGTTTTGCATTCATATCTTCAATTCTTGTGACAGTTGCTACCACAGGAAAAACGCTGCATGAGAGAACAAGGAGCACAAGCGAGACCATCCAGACTTTTTTTCCATAACCTCGGTTAGTCGAAAAAAAGATATTTCCGGATAATGTCCTGTAACGAAGGTAGAGTTGAGAGTATGAATAGGAAGCTGCAATAGCTAGAAAAATCCATAAATGCATATAAAATTTAAAAACCGTATTCATACGAGCAAATTTCCCTTGAATAGGGTCATCAAGGAAAATAACTTCACAGAGAAGCGCTACAAATGCAGCTGCTGCTATAAGAAAGAATACAAATCCTGCACTGCTCCTTTCCGGAAGATCTTTAAGGAATGAATACAGCGAGAGGGCAAACAAAGGGAGAAGAATTACAAGCAGAGGAATAGATAATTCACTGGCGAGAATCGCAGTAATTCCTATCCACAGAATGAAATATTGTACTTTTTGCCTGAATTCCAGCCTGGTCATAAGGAACGAAAAAGTCAGAAAGAGGAAAAGGCTGAACAGGATCAGAAACTCTTTAATTGTTGTTCGAAGTTCCGGAGGAACAAAGTCAAATCCACCTGCAGCCTGGGGTTTAAATGTCAGGTAAAAGGGCAAATAAGGAAGAAGGCTGAGAACGGAAACCAGAAAAATTGTTCCCAAAAAGCCTGTAAAGGAGCCGGATAAGTTTTTATTGCGAATATAACGCCCACAGTAAAAAGCAAAAATAACTGCAAGTGTCAGGCTGAAATATACTGGGAAATCCCAGGAATTGGAAGGGAATAAGAAGCCAAGAGATACTGAAAAAATCAGAAGTGCTAGCACGTTTTCAAAGGCCCATTTACTGTCTTCTCTTAAATATATGTTCAAAAGGAAAGTAAGTACCACCAGCTGGAAGGGAATTGCAAGTACATGGGAATGCAGGTCCCCGTGTATGAAACTGAAGTAAGGAAATTCATTTATCGTATAGGGGATAACTCTCGAACTGCTCCAGTAATATCCCATTGAGATTGGCTGTTTGACAATATACAGGTTCAGGAACTCTTTAAGTCCCTGCAGATTTCCAAGCAGAATCACAGATGAGGCGGTCAGGACTCCGTACCTGGCTTTTCCATGAGAAAGATTATATCCTAAACCGAAAAGGAGATTGAAAGACAGAGCGAAAGTGAGTGCAATAGCCAGATTGAAAAGCATTGACGGCTCGACAGAAAGTAATTTTCCCGGAACTCCTACTGAAAGGTATCCCAAATAGTAATAAAAGTCGAGGAACCCACCTGCAAACCAGGGATCTGCCGGGGGAAAGGAAGCAGTTCTCATCACTGCGTTCAGAAAGGCAAAGTCCATAAATTTTTCATGCCTGTAAATTTCAGGGAGATGCATGCGTACAAACAGGAAGAAAAAAAATCCTGCTGTGAATACAAGCTCGTTTGATATCATTACCTTCTTTTCTGGTAAAATACTTCGTTTTCTATAAACTATTCCCAAAATAAGGCAAAGCAAAAGAACTGAAATCAGGATGGTACTCCGGTTAAAGCCCCATATATGCGAAAAAAACCAGGCCATGTAAGTAACAAGCATTATTCCCAGAGTTCTGGCTGCAGAATATCCTCTGTCAGCAAGCCTGTTCCCAATTATTCCGGCAAGAGGAATGGAAATCAAGCCCAGTATTTCTATAAATGCAAACCACAAAATCACGTTGAAATACTCTAGCACTGCTCTCTTCCCTTTAAAATCGGTCGTTTAACGTGCACTTCTAAAGCCCCACTTTCTTGAGGTGCACTTTCTATAATAAAACCTGTATCAAAATCTAAGCCTTTTATTAGCTCGGAGAGACCACTAAAGGTTATGTCGCTTCCGAGAGGTTATTGAAATCTTCCAACTACTTTTGCAGTCGGTATTCCTATTTCCCCAACTTTTATTTACCTGACATAAGTGCCGATAATATTTATTTTAATAATATGTATTTTGTAAAGAGGTTTATATTTTTATCGTATGGAATAAATTTTCCTTTTCTTCCGATTTTATCTTTTTTAAATTTTACATGATTGAATTCTCTCTTGAGGCTTGTAGCAAACCTTCATTATTCATTATTCTTCTGTATCCCGTTTGTATCCAGATTTTTGTTACTTTGTGTTCGGTTTTTTGTTACTTTGTATTCGGCTTTGCTAATTCTTATCTCGCTAATTCGTATCCTGATTTGGTTTCATTAGTAACTGCTATATACACTAAAAATGTATAAAGATCAAATTAATTTCATAATGTAACTAATTCAAACATAGTGCTTTTAGGATAGTTTTCTGAGAACAGTTATCTGAGAATAGTATTCGAGAACAGTTGAGAATAATGTTCGAGAATAGTTATCCGAGATTGGTGTTCGAGAACAGTTATCCGAGAACAGTTTTCCGAGAATAGTTCAACATATGAAAAGGATAGATCGAAACAGCTTCTTGTCTAGTTTGCCACCAAACATATATGGTAAACCTGCATGCTAGCTCTCCGAATTCGATTATGGCTTTTTAAATACATAAAAAGTGGCACGTTCCACTAATCTTAAGAGTTCTTCAAAAGAAAAAGGAGACATAAAGAGACATACATGAATTCAAAAAAAACAATATTATGGACTAACGATTTTGTAGTCGTTTTTGTTGAAAATTTTATAGCTGCCTTAAGTTTTTACTTATTAATGATAGTTATGTCTGGATATGCGATGAGTAAATTTAATTCTTCCCCAGGTGAAGCGGGCTTTTCTGCCAGCATATTCATAATTGGCGGACTTATCGCACGTCTGCTTGTCGGAAAATGGATCGGACAAATCGGTCATAAGAAGACCCTTTATGCGGGAGTTATTTTAAGCTTAATTATGACACTATTATATTTTAGGGTTAATAATATTCTTCTTCTGTTTGCTGTCCGCTTTCTTCATGGCATGGGATTTGGCATTACTACTACAGCAACGGCTACAATCGTTGCACATATTATTCCTATAGGGAGGAAAGGTGAAGGGATTGCCTATTTCGGATTAAGTCAGATACTCGCAACCGCTGTCGGCCCCTTTTTAGGTATGTTAATTAGCCAGCACGGCAGTTTCATCACAATTTTTGCTACCTGTGCAGTTGCCTCAGCAATCAGTCTTGTGATTCTGCCATTTTTATCATCCTTACATGAAATAAAATTAACAAAAGAACAGCTGGAGAAAATGAAGGAATTCAAATTTAACAACTTCTTTGAACCCAGGGTAATTCCAATCTCAGCTGTTTGTATGCTTATTTTCAGCTGTTATTCGAGTGTTGTGTCCTTCCTTGAAGTGTACTCCAGGGAAATTCATCTCATGGATGCAGCCAGCTTCTTTTTCATAGTATATGCCACAGTAATTTTAGTTTCGAGGCCGATTATTGGTCGACTGTTTGACTCCAAAGGTGAAAATGCAATCATGTACCCGGCAATTCTGATATTTACGGCTGGAATGATGCTATTTAGCCAAACTCATCACGGTTATACACTTTTGTTAGCCGCAGCCTTGATAGGGCTTGGATTTGGAGCTATACAGTCCAGTACTCAGGCAATTTCTGTTAAAATAACTCCACAACACCGTATGGGATTGGCAAACTCAACATATTTTGCGTTTGCAGACATAGGGATGGGAATTGGGCCTTTGATGGTTGGATTTATCATTCCCTTTACTGGTTACAGAGGAATATACATGCTCATGGCAGTTTTTGCGGTGGTGTGCTTGCTATTGTATTATCTATTACATGGGAAAAAAGCTATGCGCAGCAAAGGTGTTGGATATTTCTAAATAGTGCCCGAAAATCTGTTATAGCAATGATTATCTGATTTTCAGATAACCCCCAGTACCTCTTGTTATCTTAAAATAGAGCTTTGCAGATAGTGATAAATATGAAAATGCAGATTGGCGGAAAAGCTGTGGAAGCATGCAGTCGTGAGTTTTCTGATATTATAAATCCTGCAACAGGTGAGCTTATTGACCGGGTTCCAAGAGGCACTGAAGAAGATGCGGAAATGGCTGTTGAAGCGTCATGGTCAACCTTTAGTGATTGGGCTTCCACATCCCCGCAGCAAAGAGCTGGAATACTTTACAGGGCTGCGGGAATTGTAAGAAAGAGAAAGGATGAACTTGCCGTCCTGCTCACTAGGGAGCAGGGAAAACCTCTTACCGAAGCTAAAAACGAGATAGAAGGTTTTGCAAATGTCCTTGAATATTATTGCGGGCTTGCGAGCAGTTTCCACGGAGATTTTATCCCGGTCCATCAAAACGGATATGCTTTTACCGTTAAGAAACCTCTTGGAGTCTGTTCCGCTATAATTCCCTGGAATATGCCTGCCCTTATTATGGCGTGGAAGATCAGTCCTGCCCTGATATCCGGGAACACGCTTGTTCTGAAGCCTGCAAGCAACACTCCCCTTACTAACCTCACCCTGTCTTCTATCCTTAGTGAAGCAGGTTTGCCTGCGGGTGTACTCAATATCGTTACAGGTCCTGGTGAGGTTGTAGGAGAATCTCTTGTTAAGAATAGCAAGGTAAAAAGAATTTCTTTTACCGGAGAATCCGGGACCGGAAAGCGTGTAGCCGAACTTGCAGCCGGTGGCATGAAAAGAGTGACTCTTGAGCTTGGAGGAAGTGATCCCATGCTGGTCTGCGATGATGCAAACCTTAACGATGCAGTTGCAGGAGCCCTTCGAGGAAGGTTTTACAATTGCGGACAGACCTGTACTGCCGTAAAAAGGCTGTTTGTTTTTGAATCCGTAGCTGAAGAATTCATAAAAAAGCTTGAGGCTGGCATCCGGAATTTAAGGATCGGGAATGGACTGCATGAAAATGTTGATATGGGACCCCTTAACAACCGCAGGCAATGGGAATATGTAAAAGAGCTTGTTGCAGAAGTCGAAGAAAAGGAAGAAGGAAGGATAGTTACAGGGGGCAGGGTTCCAGAGGGCAGCGACTATAGTAAGGGATATTTCTTTGAGCCCACGCTTGTTGCAGATGTGCCAGAAGAATCCAGGCTTTTAAAAGAAGAAGTATTTGGTCCGGTTCTGCCTGTAGTCCGGGTAAAAGACCTTGATGAAGCAATTGAAAAAGCAAACAATACATGCTACGGTCTTGGAGCATCCATCTGGACAAAGAATATTGACAGAGCACGTATAGGATGCGAAAGGCTGAATGCAGGAATTATCTGGCTAAATCAGCACCTTAAGGTCGCTCCTGAGGTTCCTTTCGGAGGCACCAGAGAGAGTGGGATAGGAAGAGAAAACGGGCCTGATGCTCTTTCCGAATATCTTGACCTGAAAACGGTAATGCTGAAAACCTGATGTAATGATCAATCTTGATCTGAAAACGGTAATGCTGAAAACCTGATTAATGATTAAAATAGGACATGAGCCTCAAGTAATTTAAAAAGCTATGAAGACGCCCTGTACTTTATAACAATAAAATAAAGATTTTTTCGATGAGCCAGTTAATTGCAGCTCATCGGCAGTTTTTATAAGTCTTGCTAGCCGCTCAGGTTTTCTTTTGATACTTCGGTAGAAGCTGCATGAATTCGGAAGCTTCCATAACCGGCACGCTGTCAATTACGCAGATATCCGACCAGGGCAGATTGAACGCTCCATAAGCCTCTGCACTTTCAGCTTCGTAAAGAATATAATATCTATTTCCAGAAAGGTCAATCCACTGGTTAATGACATCAATTCCTTCTGGAATCTCCAGTTTCTTAAAATGTTCTAGGATCTTATCGCGGTTCGAAGGGTCCCAGGTACTAACGTCCATGAATAACATCTTTTACCACTCCTCTTTATTTTCTACGCTGCCAACACCCCTTCCCGGAAGCCAGGGCAGCATTCATTTTTACAGCATCCGGGTCTCTTTGAGAGCCAAGCCTCAGGGAAAAACAAGTTTATTCTCCTGTGTCATCTCCGCTAATGCGGGTTTGATCAGCATGCCCCCAAAATGCCGATTAACGGCAGAAATCCAGATTTTTTATATTTTAACAGCCTTTCCTTCTTTATCATTGCTAAAATCCCCATGAATGATAAATCTGGAAGGACAGGTAATCATGCAGAACTTCCTTCTGCATGTAGCTACAGACAGTATATTATCATCCCTTAGGCTATATAATAGTTCGTCCTAAAAGACTATATTAAGTCAGGTGACTTCTTCAGATATGCAAAACTCTTAATAAAAATACAGGGTGCCACTTTCTCAGTCGAGCCAGCAAACCTCACATTTTTTATCCTTTTTCATGAAGAAATTTGCAGCTTCCAACCCGGCTTTTACAGAGCCGTTCATGCTTCTTTCAGGGTAATTGGTTGATGAGAACATTCCCGCCAGGTAAAGTCCCGATGGACCTGGAGCAAACGGTAAAACTTTTTGAAGATATCCCTGTTCATACACAGGTGCAGTATCCATTCTGCGGAAGATTTTTGCCCAGTTAATATCAGTCCTTTCAAAATCTGGAAACATCCTCTCCAGACCTTTTAGATAAGTGTCCAGGACTTCTTCTTCCTTTTTAACCCATAGAGTATCGTTCTCATTCTGGAAATAAGAAGTTACATAGAGAAGGTGCTCTCCATAATCCTCAAACGGCATAAAATTGGTGTGCTCTATCACGGCTCCAAAAGGCACGTCAGCCTTTATATTCAGCCAGTAATTCCCATCTTCCATAAGCCTTTTCTTAAGCCCTATCAGGGCGCATGCTGTTCCCTGGTAATGGATACTTCGCAGGGTTTCGTGAAGAGCTCCAAGCTTGCCTTTTGTGAGAATATCCAGTACCCTGGGTTCAACAGTTGAAATCACGGCATCACAGGGTATGAATTCTCCGTCAGAGACCACACCCTGCACAGCATTATCTTTGATAACGATTTCCTCTACAGCTTTATTTTGCAGAATTTTGCCTCCCTGTGCAGTGATTTCTCTTGCAAGAGCTTCTATCAGGGAGTTGAATCCTCCTCTCAGGTACCCCAGTTTCTCCCCATCTTTTCCCCTATCCGACCTTATTTTAACGCGCCCTATAAGCCAGGCTGCAGAAACATTCTCGGCGTTATCCCCGAACTTGCTTTTCAAGAGAGGAGCAAAAAAGTTTTCATATACGGATTTTCCTGCAGTCTCAAGAATCCAGTCTTTCGCCTTTATATTGTCATAGGAGGTAGTATCTCTTATTAACTTAATCCTGAGCACCAGCATGCCAAGTTTTACCAGATCCGTAAATGAAAGCGGGTCAAACCTTAGAATCTCAATAGGAGTATTCATAGGATAGCTTTTACCTTCTACAAAATAGGCGTTTTTCCCCTTAAGCCACAGCATTTGATCTTCAAGCCCCAGTTCCCTTATCAGATCTAGAAGTTCCGAGTCACTCCTGAATATATGGTGGTAGTACTTCTCTATAAAATATCTTTTTCCTGCACATTCCTGGCAATAACTTGCAGCCATCCCCCCTATTTCCGCATCTTTTTCAAAAATAATGATCTCATTTGATTTGCAGAGCCTGTACCCGGCTGTAAGTCCTGCAACCCCACTTCCGATTATTATAATTTTCATACCCAATTTTCCTTACCTGTTTCAACTTTTAATCGAAATCTCAATACCCCTTAAGATTTCAAACCCGATCTTGATATCAAAAAAGCTAATGTCTTATATTTCTTTTCCACAAAGGTTCCTACATAATCTGTATTCCTTTACAAATCTTGTAATATATCGACACGCTTAATCATTATATATGCTTTGAACTAACTTATATTGGAGGAGCGAATATAGTAGGAGCGAATATATTAATTGAGGGATATATCCTGTTAATCTGAAGGCTTGAGAGGTAGAGGAGTGTATTACGACCAGGAAATAAACTCCGTTTTTGAAGAGCTTGGGGTATCAGAAGAAGGTTTAAGTCAAGAAGAAGCCGAAAAAAGACTTGAAAAATACGGCGAAAATGAACTTAAAGAAGAGGAAAAAGTCTCAGTCCTGCGGCTCTTTATCTCACAGTTTAAAAGTGTACTGATCATCATTTTGATAACTGCCTCTATTATCTCAGCCCTGCTTGGGGAGTTAATTGATGCAATAGTAATCATTTTTACGGTTTTTCTTGCAGGCATCTTGAGTTTTGCGCAGGAGTACCGGGCTGAAAAATCAATTGAACTCCTGAGATCCCTCACATCTCCGGAAGCCACTGTTATAAGGGACGGGGTCGAAAAAAAAATTCCCTCAAGAAAGCTTGTCCCGGGAGATCTTATTATTATCCAGACAGGGGACCGCATTCCTGCGGATGCCAGGGTAGTTAAAGAATTCAATCTCAAAACTGATGAGTCTTCCCTTACGGGAGAATCTGTCCCTGTTAAGAAAAGCGCTGAAGCCTTGCCTTCAGAGACTCCAGAGGCTGACAGGACAAACATGGTCTATACAGGAACGTCAGTTGCTTACGGAAGAGGCTGTGCCGTTGTCACGGCAACTGGAATGAATTCGGCTTTTGGAGAACTGGCAGGGCTTTTAGGAACAATAGAGAGGTCCAGAACTCCCCTGCAGGAAAGTCTTGATCAATTCGGCCGATGGATTGGTATTGCAACTCTTATAATCGTAGCCTTTGTAGCAACGCTTGGAGTTCTTTATGGCTTTCCTCTTTTCGATATGTTTCTCTGGGGAGTTGCCCTTGCAGTCGCTGCCATTCCTGAGGCTCTTCCTGCAGTTGTTACAGTAGGGCTTGGGCTTGGAGTAAGACGTATGGTCAAAAGACACGCCCTCGTAAGAAAACTCCCATCTGTAGAAACGCTTGGGGTCACAAATGTTATATGTTCGGACAAAACAGGCACACTTACACAGAATAAAATGACGGTTGAGACAATTTGTGTCAACGAACAACTTTTAAAGGTTACAGGAGTTGGATACTCTCCTGAAGGAGAGTTCTTTAAAGAAGATCAAGAATTCCCTGCAGAAGATACCCATCTTCAGGTTCTCTTGCTGGGGGCTGTGCTTTGCAATGATGCTGGTATTTTTAAAAAGGATGAGATATGGGAGATTAAAGGGGATCCTACGGAGGCAGCTCTTGTAGTTGCTGCCGCAAAGGCAGGGCTCCATAAAGCCGATCTTGATAAGGAATATCCACGGCTTGGGGAAATTCCTTTTTCCTCCGAAAGAAAAAGAATGACTACCCTCAATAGAGTGGAAGCTAACTCAGTCAGTTTTCCTGTAAATGGACTGGTTGCTTTCTCAAAGGGAGCTCCTGAAGTAATCCTTGGCTCGTGTACGAAAATTTTTCATGATGGTGAAATAAAAACTTTATCTCCTGAGGCAAAACAATTGATCTCAGGGAAAGTCAGGGAAATGGCTGACCAGGCTTTAAGGGTTATGGCTTTCTCATTCCGTCCCCTGGCTGAGGATATCTCTCCTGAGAAAGTTTCCTCTGGAGAGCGCACTGCAGAGGAAATTGAGGAGGATATGGTTTTCTCAGGCTTAATGGGCATGAGAGATCCCCCTAGAGAGGAAGTAAAGGTTGCAATCCAGAAGTGTGCAGACGCAGGTATTAAAACTGTAATGATAACAGGAGATCATAAAATTACGGCGTCTGCAATTGCAAAGGAACTCGGGATTTTAAAGGAAAACGATCTCATTCTTACAGGATCGGAGCTTGATAGTCTTGGGGATGCCGAGTTCGAAGAGATGGTTGAGAGGGTTTCAGTTTATGCAAGGGTCTATCCTGCCCATAAATTGAGGGTAATAGACGCTTTTAAGAAAAAGGGTTATGTTGTGGCAATGACAGGGGACGGGGTGAATGATGCCCCTGCCCTCAAAGCTGCAGATATGGGAATAGCTATGGGAATCACAGGCACGGATGTCAGCAAAGAAGCCTCAAGTATGATTCTCACAGATGATAATTTTGCATCCATTGTTGCAGCGGTTGAAGAAGGGCGCAATATATTCAAAAATATTCGAAATTTTATTACTTACGGGATCTCAACTCATACTGGTGAGGTTCTTATAGTCCTTATTGCGATCCTGGGATGGCAAGTCCTGCCTCTTCTTGCAGTTCAGATCCTCTGGATTAACCTGATTACAGATGGGCTTCCTCCAATGGCTCTTTCAGTTGAGCCTCCGGACCGCAACATTATGAGACAGAAGCCAAGAAATGTTAAGGAAGGGATTGTCACCCGCAGAGAAATCATAGCCGGGCTTGGAATAGGAGGGTTGATTGCTCTTCAGGGTCTCATCGTTTTAACATGGGCTCTTGATAGAGACTTCCCAATTGAGAAACTCCAGACTTTGATCTTTACACTTGTGGTCTTCTCAGAGATGTTCAATGCCTTCAACTGGCGTTCTGATCGATACTCGGTCTTTTCCCTGGGGCTTTTTACAAACAAACCCCTGGTTTACGCAGTCCTGACAACAATAATCCTGCAACTAATAGTAATTTATGTTCCTTTCTTCCAGAATGCTTTCGGGACTGTTCCACTCTCTCTCTCTGACTGGAAAGTAGTACTGCCGCTTGCTTCTACTACGTTTATCGCTATGGAACTTGTAAAGTACTTCTCCGGAAGAGATCATAAGGAGAATAAATATGAAAAAACAAAGTCTAACTGAGTTAAGATTTTCAAGACTTAGTTTAAGTTTTTAATTTATTTTTAACTCCGAGACCTGTCACTCTTGCCCAGCCTTTCTTTGTCTGACCTGAATGACCCATTTCATACATGCAGGTGAAATAAGAATAGATACAACCACCATAAGAACCAGTGCCAAAAATATTTCCTGGTTGATTATTTGCAATTCCCTTCCTATAGTAAGTATCACAAGCTCAATTCCTGCCCTCGGCATAACTCCAACGCCGAAGATCAAACTTTCATAAAAATCGAAGCCTATAGCTTTTGACCCTATAAAGCCGCCTGCTAATTTTCCTGTAAGTGCTGCAAGGATAACCAGAAAAGTAAAGCTGCCTGCGTTCCTCAGAGCATACGGATCAATTAAAAACCCTATAAATGCGAAAAAAAGAGGAATCAAAATTCCGTGAGCCAGCCCATCGACTTTGCTCTGAATATCCGGGAGTTTAGCAAGGGGAATTTCCGAAATCAGTATGCCCCCCGTAAACGCTCCTATTACTGAATGAAGTCCAAATAGTTCTGAAAGATAGGCAGAAAAGAGAGCTATCATAGCTACCAGAGAAAATACAGCTTCTCTTGTATGCATTTTCTCGGCGTAAATAAAAAGTGTGGGAAACAGGTATCTTCCAAGGATATACATTATCAGCAGAAATAGCAGGATTTTTCCTGCGATCAGAAGAATTGACAGAATCGGAGGAATGCGGTTAAAACGGGCAAAGTTAATGACGACTGAAAGGAAGAAAAGCGCTATGATGTCATCCAGAAACGCAGACGAAAGCATTGCTGACCCAGATCTGCTGGAAAGGTAGTTTAAATCTATAAGAGTTCCGAGGACTACTGCTATGCTTGTTGGGCTGAATGCAACTCCTAGAAATAGGCTTTCAAGAAAACTGAGCTCAAAGATCCTTCCGAACGCAAAACCGAAGATAAAGGCAAAGACTATCTGGGAGATAGTGGGAACAAGTGCGGTTATTGATTCAAATTTGAGGTTCTTAAGGCTCACTTCTTTATAGCCGGCCGTAAATAGCAGAAAAATAGATCCCAGTTTGGCAAAGAAGGTTATTATGTCAGTTTCTGCATTAAGAAAGAGCATTCCAAGCAAAACTCCAGACAGAATTTCCCCCATAACTGAAGGGACACCAATCCGCTCTGCAGCTTCCCCGAGAATTTTAACGCTGAAAATCAAGAACAGTAGTTGAAGTAGAGCACTCACTACTGCTGCCCCCCTCTTTGCTTTTTATAAATCCTTTTTCAGGATAGTTTTTCCTCTTACCATTTTGCAGGAAAACTCGGGTTTAACCTGTTTTCTCTCTCAATTTTTCCATTTTTCTTCTTCTGCAAATCTCTTCTACCAGGTCTCTCTTGGATAGTATTCCTACCAGTTTCCCATCCGCAATAACACAAATATGATCAAGCCTGTATTTCATCATGAGGTCTGAAGCATCTTTAAATGTGGCGTTTAGAGAAATTATCACGGGATGGGAAATCATAATCTCTCTTGCAGTTGATCCAAGTGATCGGATTGCTGTAACTGGAGTATGTTTTTCCCTGGGTACCAGGCACAAAAGCAGGATTTCAAGAACAATGTCAAGATCAATAATGCCCACAAGCTTGTTTTTGTCGTCCACTACAGGCAAGATATAAAAATGGTGTTTGCCATAGAGTGAAAAAATCTCTTCTACCGGTGTATTTTCCTGCACTGTTACGATATCTCTGGTCATGAGTTCGTCAATTGTCATCCAGAGACAGGTCTCATGTCTCTCGTCTCTCGGTTTGGAAGGAGAATCGGATTCAGAAAATCCTATGTGTTTGCCAGACTGCTTTCCTCTATTCTCTCGAACTTCTGCTTCTCTTTTTCTGCCTCCTTGAGAGAGGTTCTTTCCTGAAAAGCTATTATCCTGACCGTACATTCTGTCCATATCAGCCACTACTTAGAAATTACTTCCTTTACACACTACTATTTCCCTGGTATTAAACGCGGATTCCCTTCTCAAGGCTCATCGCTCGCTATTCTCAAGTTTTTGTCATAGTAAAGGGTAAGCTGCTTTCCGGGGCGCAGGGAGAAGTTATATGAGGCATACCTTTCTTCCGGTATTTCCTCATACATCCTGTACGCCGCAGGCACGATTATTGCATCGTATTTTTCGTTCCCAGGAGGAGCTGTATAATACTCTGCTTTTTCATAGTCCCTGAAGTACCAGGGCAGGGGCCAGTAAAGATTATATGGATCTACAACAGCTATCCTCAGGTGTTCAGGCCCTTTATTGAATCCTTCGATTTTCCCCATAAGTTCCCTGATATCCTGAGGCGATTGTGAATAAGTCATCAATTCGTCATGCTCCATACTCCTGTAAAAGTTTACAGAAATGCACTGAAACAGGGATATTATCAGGGTAAATGCTAGAATTCCCACTACGAGATTGTAGGTACTGAAATATCTCGTTCTGGACGCAGGGGTTTTGTCTGCTCCGAAGCTAATATTTTCTGCTCCTGATGAACTTACCTGTTCTCTGCCAGAAGTCCTGGAGAAAAGATCACCCAGATAAGCTCCTGCCAGGATTCCGAAGGGCAAGACAATATGCACAACAAGCCAGGGAACCTTTTCTTGGAGATAGGAATAGAGCAGCAAACTTGCAATTGCCCAGTAGGAGACAAACAGGAAAAAAGAGAAATTTTTACCTTTCTTTTTCAGGAAATGGACAATACCTGCAGTCCCAAAGATCAGAATAGGGCTTTCATACACGAGAAGGATCGGAATGTAATAATAAAAAGGACCTCCTATGCGTTCAATTTTGTGCATCTCCATCCAGTGGGAGAAAGCTCTCCCCACAATTGAGAAAAGGGTCTCATGGACCCTGAAAAGGCTTGTATAGAATAACATTACTGTAAAAATAAAGAGTACGCCGGATAGCAGGATATCGGGAAGAAATGGAGAAATAGCATTGATCTTGAGAGAAAAAACCTTTTTAGGACTAATTCCCCCTCTTTCCCAGTCGGAATAGAACCTGTATAAGGAGTAAATCCCTGCGTAGGCTCCGAACATCACAATGACAAGATAGGCGTTTTCTTTTGAGGATACGGCAAGGGCAAGGGAAAAAGCTGTAAGGAAAAGATAAGGATATCTCTTCTGGCTGTGGAGGTTTTCAAGGTAGCGGATCCCCCTTATAACCGCAGCAAGGGTACAGAAAACAATGATTAGGTCGTTCCTGAAAAACCTTGAAAAATACACCATACTCGGAGAAGAAGCAAGCAAAAAAGCCGCCCAGAGTACACCCTTTTTCCCAAGTTCCTTCCTGAGCAAAAAGATCAGCAGAATTGCCGCTACTCCGAAGAAAACAGGAATCAGGCGTGCGGTTGTGTCACTGATTCCCAGAAAATAAAAGACTGCAGCAGTAGAGTGGAAAAGAAAGGGACCGTGATAAGCCGGATTATAACTGTATTGCCCGGCTTCCAGAAGTTTAAGAGTGAAACTGGCATGTACACTTTCGTCATGATGAAAAACTCGTTCTCCTAGGTCAAACAGTCTTATTAACAGGGCAAAAAGAATGATCAGAATTCCTGATATTTTATATTTTTTCTCAGAAAGCCCTGATGAGTTCTCTATATTATAATTCTGACCCTGTTGCATTATTTCCCAAACCTTCCAGCATAGCTGTTTCTTAATAAGGCATAGGTATATTTAAGGAATAGGATAAAATAGTCTCTCATGGCTGAGGTAAAAATCAAGTTATTTGCAAATTTGCGTGAAAAGGCAGGCACATCGGAACTGCAATTATCGGGAGAAAAAGTTATTGATGTCCTTTTATCCCTTACTGAAAAATATCCTGAATTAGAATCTCTTATTTTTGAACAATCCGAAGAAGGAAGTGAGATTCCTGCTATGCGCGGTTCAATTAATGTCCTTATAAACGGAAACAATGTCAGGCATCTTGACGGGCTTGATACGCTTCTTTCAGATGGTGATGAGCTTGCAGTCCTGCCTCCTGTCTCTGGAGGCTAATTCTCTTTTCAGGAAGGGAGACAATGGGCAGGATATTCAAAGAGCGAACTCCGGTTAATGAAGCTTTAAGACTTTTTCTTGAAAATATTTCCACTCTGAGAAAAACAGAAGAAGTTTCACTCGAAGACTGCGCAGGCAGGGTGCTTGCAGAAGCCATAACTTCTGAGAGGGATGTGCCTCACTACAGGCGTGCTGCTATGGACGGGTATGCGGTAAAGGCTGTCAATACTCTGGGGGCTTCTCCTGCAAACCCGGTTCTGTTGCAGCTCTCTGATCAAATAGAGGAAGGAGGCTCGACCTGGGTACATACCGGAGCAGCATTGCCTGAAGGAGCTGATGCTGTCGTCATGGTTGAAGATACTGCTACTGCAGGAAACCTTGTTGAGATCAGGGCACAGGTCTACCCGAACAGGAATGTAGGACAGATCGGGGAAGATATAAAAAAAGGAGACCGGGTTTTTGAAGAAGGGCATCTCCTTCGTCCGTGTGACGTAGCCGTACTGGCATCGCTTGGATTTGATAGAGTGAAAGTTTTCAAAAAGCCTGTCGTTGCAGTCATTCCGACAGGGGATGAGCTTGTAAGCCGTAAGGAGAGTGTGGATGTTCCTCCTCCCGGCAAGATGATTGAAACCAATGGGTTGATGTCGTCCCTTTATGTGAAGAAATGGGGTGGAATTCCTCGATGTACTGAGATCGTGCCTGATAATCCGGATAGTATAAAAAGGGCTGTAGAAGCAAACCTGGACACCGATATGATCCTTCTTTCGGGCGGAACCTCGGTAGGGAAAAGGGATCATGCCCCTGAGGTTTTGGCAGCCCTCGGGGAATTACTCGTACACGGCATAGGAGCCAGTCCAGGAAAACCTGCAGCGCTTGGGATTATAAATAGTGTTCCTGTTGTCTGCCTTCCCGGTTATCCTGTCGCCGGACTTGTTGCTCTCTACTTCTTTGTTCGTCCCGGAATCAGGAAACTGGCAGCAATTCCTGAAGTTCCCGAACTTATTCTTAAAAGGCGCCTGGCTGCAAAAATCAGTTCTAAAATAGGATACGTTAATTTTATCCGCGTTGTCTTTGAGGGGGATAAGGTTCGCCCCCTTACAGGAGCCGGAGCAGGGATCCTTAGTTCGGTTGCAAAGGCTGATGGGTACGTGCTTGTGCCCGAAGATATTGAAGGGTACGATGAGGGAGAAGAAGTGGATGTCTTTCTGATAGAATAAAATCCCTGTATTTTTCAAAATTTCTCCTTTCCAAACCCTGTTATTTAAAGGAAAAAAGGTTACAGCAAGTTTACTTTACTTTTTTAGAGAGCAGCAGTTAAGCTCCCCACCCCTGCATCCTTTTGGATTAAGGAAGGCGTCTTCCCACCTTATGGGATATAATTTTATACTTCAAAGACTAATCAATCGGAGAAAGCCAGAGTTAAGATCTAGTAGTTAAGGTTTTCGGGACTTGACTTTCAGAGCGAAATCCTACGAGTTCAAATCTTCAAAAAAACCTAAATCTTAAATGATTTTCAAAGTGAAACGTGATGCCTTCCAAACATGATGACATTGATAAAGTCCTTCTTATAGGAGCGGGTGGATTTCTGGGAGCTATTTCCCGGTTTTTGCTTTGTGAACTCATGGAAGCGCATCTAGGCACCCTTTCGGTAAATGTTCTTGGGAGTTTTATGCTCGGCATGATTATGTACGATACAGAATACATCGGGTTTATAGGTCCAAGGGGAAAGCTTGCGTTTGGAACCGGATTTATGGGAGCGTTTACGACGTTCTCGACGTTTGTAGTCCAATCTTTCGCCATGCCCTTTTTTCCTGCCCTGGAAAATATCAGTGCTAACCTGTTTCTTACCCTGATTGGCGTATTTATGGGCAAGAGTGTAATAAAGACTCTTTCAGGCAGGGAGAATAAATAAATGCTTTCTTTTCCGGATCCTGGAAAACTCCTCTTGATTGGTGCAGGTGGTTTTATAGGGGCATGCCTCAGATACACGGTCTCAAGCCGGGTTCCCAGAATCAGGAATATCCCTGCGGGCACGCTTACAGTAAATCTTTTAGGGACTATTGTGCTTGCCCTTCTTACATTTTCTTCGGAGCCCGAGTCCATGGTATATTTTATAAACATAGGAATTTTAGGTTCTTTTACCACATTTTCTACCTTTGCATATGAAACTTTCAAGTTGCTTGAAGAAGGACAAAGTCTCTCTTTTTCCATCAATGTTTTTCTTAATGTTGTGCTCTGCTTTGCAGGAGTAAGCATTGCATATCTGGCTCTGGATTTATGGGCTTGACACTGCCCTGAATCATTTTTAAATCCTAGAATATGCATGACAGTCCAGATAACACAAAGTATCTAAAATATTATCGGACAGAAGAAACCATAATTCAAAAAGAATTATACAACAAGAGGATTCAAAATAAAAAAGGTTTGAATATTTAACAAAAGTATTCAAAAAGGTTAAAATTAAAAGCCCTTAAAATCACTTTACAAGGGCTTTTGGAGATCTTCTGATAAAGCGCCTCTTATGACCAGAAGAAGTAAATCGCTGTGCAGGTCCTGGGTGTGCTTTTTGAGCATTTGATTTCGGGACCTTAATTACCCTGCCTTTTCTGCCTTTTACCTTTACCCAATCAATGCTGCCGGTTTTGCCCATTATCATTCCTCGTTAAATTTTTATCTTAATTTTCTCTGAATTATTCGTAATTTATCATGTTGTAACAAGTATTTGCTTGTTGCTGGATACTGCCGGTCGCCGCGGATTTTTTCTTCTGTCCGGCAAGTCCCAATAAACAAGTATTCAAACAGGTATTTCATGACTCGATAACGTTAAATTGATAATTCTCAATGATACTTGAAGATATCTGATATTCCTTTAGGCCTGAAAGTGCAAAATTATAAATGTCATCAAGCCTTGGGTTTATCATAAAGAGAAATGCTAGTAGTTAAATGTTACGGATATTAGATTAGAATATGACTAAAAGTTGCAATTAAACCGTTGAACTGCAAGTGTGGCATCGCTTGACCAAGACCGATGCGCTGAAACCGTTGCGCCGGTTTATCGCCAACCGTTGCGTCGCTTGACCACGCCGTTTTAGTTGAAGCATGGTTTTTGATCAAACTTTTTTCTAAAAAGTTTGCGCTCAAGCCTTTTTTGAAAAGTCTTGTGAAAAATTTTGTGAAAAAACTTGTTTCTTAAAAGGTGATTAACGTAAAAAAGGATAACATTGAATCAAGGCTTGAAGATGCGCGAGAAGAACTTGCGGGCTTAAAGAAGTTTCCTAACTCCGAATTTGTTGGGATAATCAAAGAACTGGGGTTCAGATGTGAGCTCTGTGCACGCTGCTGCACTAAAGAGTTTAATGACCATGTTTTTCTGCTTGATGCAGATCTGGAACTAATAAGGCAAATGGACCCTGATGCCGTTACTCCTGCTCCAGCTCCTGAATTTTGCGACCTGAAAGGGAATTTTTATGTGTCAGGCTATGCGCTGAGAACAAAGCCTGACGGCTCCTGTTTTTTCCTTGAGAATAAAAGATGCAAGATTTATGACAATCGTCCCACAATCTGCAGGATCTATCCTTATATGCTCCATCAGGAAGCAGATGAATTTGGAAAAGTGGACTGGAGGCAGATTAGCGGCTTAAACGAGCATGGGAGATATAATTCCAAAATTGAGGATTCGGAATATGAAGCAATTGCACGGGAGACCAGGGCTTATGAAGAAGCTTATCTTAAACAGATGATTGACTTTTTCGAAGCTGTGAAAACTCATTTCAGGAAAAACAGTTTAAAGCATGTCCAGAGGATTTATGACCGCAAAATGAGGGAATTTCTTAAAGGCGAATGTGAACTGGAAGTTTTTGTATATTGCAAAGGCGGGTTTGAAAAGCAAAAACTCAAACCTTGATCGGACATATGATTAGCAGAATTGCTCGATGCAGGGGCACGACTAATCAGGATAATAAACTTCAAAAATAAATTAAAATGGCTGAACGCCTGCATTTGTGGAAAAAGCTCGATTTTGAACCTGATCCAATAACTGGACTTTAACTGCATTCTATTCTTCTATCCGGTAATTGTCCATGTCGATGATTTTAAGGATGTCTTTTTGAGATATCCCTTCCCTGGGTTTCAGGAAGTTGAGGAAGATCCAGCAGGCTATTGCAGCATTTTGATTTTGTCAGTAAGACTGGGCACTTGCAGCATTAACACTTTATCCATAAATTCATGCCTATTCTGATATTAACTCTGAATCTTCAATATCAGGCGTTCAAGCAAGATTACAGTAATTACCCCCATAACAAACCCATTCCCTACAACTGGTCTCAGTATGGGAGGAAAAGTTGTCAGGAACTCAGAAGGAATAAAGGCAAGAATCGTTGCGATCAGTATGGGAAAACCGACTATTAATCCTTCATTAAACCCACTGATGGCACTTCTTTCTGTAAGCATGAGCAACCCTGAAGCTATCTGAGCACTCATCAGATAAACCAGAACACTTCCTATCACTACCGGAGGAATATTACTGATAAAATTGACTGCTGCGGGGAAAAAGGACAGGATGAGCAATCCGACACCGGCTGGGAGCAAAGAATAGCGTGAAGCGCAACCCGTGGCTGTGATCAGCCCTGGGCTGAAAGAGAAATTGACAGGTCCGACAACTCCGAAAAGACCTGCTGTGACATTTCCAAGCCCTGTAATCCCAACTCCTTTGCGGACACGTTCTTCCATTGAGCTGGCGTTTAAGAGACCCCCTACGGATTGTATCGAGCCCAGGTCGTTTATGGAAAGTGCAAGATAACAGAATAAGAACGAGAGCAGGATTCCCAGATCAAGGGCAAATTTAAATGAAAGGTCTCCAAAGAAAAGGCTGAATATGGGGAGTTCTGGAACGGAGACAGAAGACGCAGGGACTAGAACTGTTTGTAACAAAGCATGAGTAATGCTTCCGAAAAGAATACCAAAGATAACTACAGTTGCTTTCCAGACCCCATTTAGCAATTTATTAGCAGTGAACATGCCAAGACAAAGCAACATGGCAAAAGACAGGTTGAAAAGAGGGGAGATGGTTGATTCAGGAGAAAAGATAAGGTTAAGAATTACGGGAGATAAGGTAAAGGCTATAAGGATAAGGATTACGGAAACTACTCTCACCGTAAAAAGCTTCTGCACATGAGCAAAAAGCCCGGAAAAAGCAACCAAAGCCAGTACTAGACCCCCTATAAAAATAGAGGTTGATATGAATTCAGGTCTGGTGCTTTGAGAAGCTATAATTCCTATCAAAAGGACGGTTGCAGGCCCTAATACCAGAGGCAAACGGTGCCCCCACAATACCTGAGCAATAAGCACAATGGAAGTGACAAAAATAAGTTTTTGTATATATGTGATCTGCTGACCAAGATCATCATATTGCATTGTGGCAATTAGCTTTCCTATAATTAACAGAGCCGGGATGCTCACTACAAACCATTGCAAACCGTATATTATCATTTCCAATCCTTTAGGTTTGTCATCTAATCCATATTTAAACTGCATTTCTTTCTCAGGTCTCCATCATATAGACTCTGTTCCAAAATCCAGTAATTTTCAATTTTATACTTATTACGAACTTTGGTACTGTGTCCTCATATCCACTAAATAACTGTATTGATTATAAAGAAAAAGACCTCGGAGTTATATATTCATGCTGAAAAAATATAATGTCGTATAAAAATCGATAATAAATTTGATTGGACGCTTAGAGTTTTTGGCCTCTCATGAAGAGATCCTTATTTCAAAACAAGATTGTAAGATTAAAAAATTCAATTCCTTTTTTTAACCTTCCATTTAAGGAGTATACCGTCTTCGATTTTTTCAGCTGAAAGCAGTTTAAGTTCGAGAAGTTCGGCTTCCGTGAAACCTTCCCCGTCCGTAAAGGTTGGAGCTGTTTTCCCTCCTATTATCAGATTTCCAATGAAAGTATATATCTCATCAACAAGACCTGCGGAGAGCATGCCCCAGTTCAGGGTTGCCCCTCCCTCTACCATAATTGTGTTTATGCCCATTTCTTTTAATTTTCTTACAAGCTTCTCAAGGTCAACTTTCTCTGTACCTGTTCTGATAACAACAGCTTTTTCTTCCAGCTTTCTTACTTTTTCGGCAGGCGCAGAGTTTGAAACAGCAATAATTCTTTTTCCTTCCCCTTTTTTGAAAATGTCGGCATCCAGTGGAGTTCTTGCTGAGCTGTCTACAATAATTCTTGCTGGGTTCTCGTCTTTTCCGGCGGCTTTCCTAGCTGCCCTTCTTTCCTGAGATTTTACGGTCAGGCTTGGGTCGTCTGAAAGGACAGTCCCTATTCCTACCATAATCGCATCTGCCTGAGCTCGTAGTTCGTCCACTCTCTCAAAATCAAGTTTTCCGGAGATCCTGACCTGTTTCCTTTCCTTTGTTGAAAGTTTGCCATCGGCTGACATAGCAGAATTAATGAAAATAAAAGGTTTTTCCATTTTTTTGGCTCCTGAAAAAAGTTTTATCGGAGGCATCTTTCAGCAGAGTGCCTCCTGAGTGGAAAATATTGAGTAATTTAATGTTTCCTGGCTTTTTCTTTGCCTCACGTTTAAGGATTTAAGATTTTTAGAAACGGGTTTTTGTTTTGAGTTTACTCCATTTCTATCAGTGGCTTCAAAAGGTCATGGTCTCTCAAAAGCCCCTGAAGCTTGCGGTTAGAATTAATAATTGGAATCTGGTCAATCCGGTTGCGCTTCATTTTTCGTGCACAGTCACTGACAGAAGCAATATATGTAGCTGTAATCGGCTCCTTGATCATTATATCGCGTCCAATCAGGTTGGGGACCTTAATCCTTGATACGCTGTAATAAATGCTCATGGTATCTCGCATTGATTCCCATGTCCAGGCATCATCATCCAGACCTGAAGACATATCTGACATCTCTACACTATCTTCAATTACGCTGGCAGCAATAATATCCCTGTCCGAGATTATTCCTACGAGCTCAAGGTTTGCATCCAGCACGGGGACAGCTTTGACGGCTGCAAGCTCCATAATCCTGGCAGCAACAGGCAGGGGAGTCTCACTGTAAATCGCAACGACTTCCTTCTCTACATAGTCCTTAATTGGAATATCGATGTTCATGTCTGCAATTGTGCCTACGACATCTGCCACGGTAACGAGTCCTACAAGCTTACCATCATCCACTACCGGAAGCCTTCTTATGCCATGCTTCAGAAGAAGGCGTGCGGCAGTCTGTAGATCCGATCCAGGGGATATTGTTATCGGATCCCGTGTCATAAGAAGGGCCAGTTGCTCTTCTTCAGGGTTCTGTAAAAGATTTGTTCTGGTTACAATTCCCACAACTTTGGAGTCTTTAAGCACTGGTACTCCTGAAATGTGTTTGTTCTTAAGAATTTTAAGAACCTCGTCCCTTGAGCCTGGAAGGGTTGCGCTTGCTACGTCCCTTACCATGATATCCTCAATGAAGATGTTTTTTGGCATGTGATCTACACCTTTGTATATGTGCTTAATCCTGGTTTTCTTTTCTTGTATATCTGTTCTCAAAAGGCTTCCAGTTGACAGAAAATCTTAACTTTGCTTTTCACTCCGGACTACCAGGACCGGGACTTTTGAGCCTCTTACTACTTTCTCTGCAACGCTTCCCATCAGAAATCTATCAAGCCCGGTTTTACCGAGGGTACCTACAACTATCAGGTCAGCATTATTGTTCTCTGCAAAATCTGTAATCTCATTGCTCGGATGACCTTCCAGCAGAACTTCTCTCACTTCAACCCCTGAGACTTCTCCGCGTTTCTTAACCTCATTTATCGCTTTTTCCCCCTCTTTTCTCAGGGCCTCATACATTGCTTCCCAGCCCGCATCCATAGGTATCGAGGAAAAAGAAGTTGTATCTACTACGTAAAGAGCGTGAACTGTGGCTCCGCTAAGTTTTGCAATCTCAATACCGTAAGAAACAGCTCTCTGGCTGTTCTCGGATCCATCTGTTGCAATCACTATATTCCGGTAAAATTCGCTCACCATATTTGTTCTCCAATTGCTTTACGAATGAAGTACCGATAGTATATCATCGGGTCTTGCCCGCCTTGTGATTCCACTTATTGGGTTCTTTATCCCTGCAAGATTGTTTGAACTTCCATTCAGGATCATGAGATTAGCTTTATTCCCCTTTTGTATCGAACCCGTAGAATCAGGCCCCATTACAAAAGAACCATTAAGTGTGCAAATTTTAAATACTTGCCTATCATCAATAGAAAAAATTTTAGACATAAATTCCATTTCAGCAAACATATTTACAGAATTTAACATTACATTATCCGTGCCCGCAGCTACTCTTATTCCAGCTTCCAGCATCTCGGCAATAGGCGGCATTCCGGCTCCTGTAATGAAGTTAGATCTGGGACAGACAACGACCGGGATCTTCGCATCAGCCACGTTTTCAAGATCTCTTTTTGTAGCATTTGTTAAATGAATCAGAAGATCCGGTTCGAGTGATAACGCTTCTTCTATGTCGCTCGCATCTTTCTCTCCTGCATGGATTGCAAAGAATTTTCTGTACTGCCGTGTGCAGGCAGCAATACTCTCAAGCAGTCCGAGATCAAGGTCGTTCGCCCCGCTCATACCAAGTCCGGAGGAATGCAAAAGAATCCTTCTTACTTCAGCCATTACCACCTGAAGAGGCAATTCCGGTTCAGCAGGTCTACCCAGTATCATGGGATGAAGTTTAAGTCCTTCGAGAGCTTTATTCAGGGCTGCTACTCCCACAACCCCTCCTTCCCTAAAATCCGCAAAAGCACAGGTTCCGGTTTCTATCATATCCAGTAGAGACTTTCTCATGCACTCGATAAGGGTTGTGTATGGCGTTTCTCTTAGAATCCTGTGTTTTAATCCGTCAGGAGGTTTTACAAGAGCATCCAGGTCTTTTTGAGTCCGGTACCCTGAAACTTTTCCCAGAGGAGGGTCCTTGAATACAGAGTCTCCAAGATGGGTATGAGCATTGACAAAACAGGGAGCTATTATGTTGTTAGAGTGTGTACGTTCCTCTTCAACCTCTGTAATTACTCCTCTATGTATGCAAACATATCCCTCGATAGGTTCCAGCTCAGGCCCTGCAATAATTGTCCCGGGAATTATCTGTTCAGCGCCGTACATATATACGCATCCCTGCTATTCACTAAGCATCTGCGCCCAATTTGTGGAAAAGCAAACATATACATAGTATAATAAGTTTTCCTTCAAATTTTTACTATTATAACAATCTTTTTGAGAATGTAGCTATTATAATGCTGTTTACAATTAGAGGTTACTCTTTTAAGAGAAAAATGGATTTTTATTATAAATATCTCCTATAAGTATATATGCAATATAATAAACCCGACGCTCGCCGATATTTTTATATATTAGTATGTATACAATATGGCTTTGTCGCATTGTATAGGTCCTTGCATGAGATAATGGAAAATCCTGACTGTGAGTGTACAGACAACCCCAATGCGGTACATCTATAGTGTGACACTGCCCGGCACGAGGGTAACTGAAAGTGACTGCGGAGAACCAGAGGATGAGCTTTCGGAGTTAGTGCGCTCGGGCTACAGCACTATTCTCTGCTGATTTTAAAACGCTTAACTATAATCTTTGAATTATGGATCTATATCTTATCTTAAATCCGATTGGAGACTTTCTTCTAACTTAGAAACTTATCATTTCCAATTCTTTGCTTTGACAGGTCGATTCGGCATTGATTTATAGAATACTTCCAGAAAGGTAAAACATATGTCTTTTGAAGAGGCAATAACAGATCTGGGTTCCGATATAATTGTTGATATCGAAGTTACTCCTGGTTCCAAATCAGTCTCGGTTCCGAGCGGTTACAACGAATGGCGCAAACGGATTGAAGTAAAACTGACCAAAAACGCCCAGAAAGGAAAGGCAAATGAGCAGCTAGTTGAATGCCTTGCTGATCTCTTCGAAATTAGCAGTTCGGATATTCTTATAAATAGTGGGGCAACAAGCAGTAAGAAATCATTATTATTAAAAGGAGTTTCATACCAACGGGCGATTTCTATTTTTGGAGCTCGTTTAAGGAAATAAAACAGAGAAATTTAGGAAGAAACTAGAGCTTTAATAATAGAATTTAGGTAGTAACCAGGTTTAGAGTAAGTTTCCAGGTTTTAAGAGTAAGTTTTTCCTCTTTTGAAAAGTATTTGTAGATTTTAAAAAAGCGTAATTAAAAATTCGTATTAATAACAGGTTGCAGACAAAGTGGCTGATCTTGAGATTTACAGAAAAAGGCTTGAAAGGATTGAAGAGTTACTCTCCGAAATCTCTGAATATTCCTCACGGGGAGCAATTATCATAGTTGAAGGAAAAAGAGATATTCTCTCACTGAAAAGGCTTGGAATTGAGGGCAATTTCGAACTTGCAACCCGGCACTCCCTCTTTAATTTTTCAGAAAGGATTGCTCAGCTTGGCAATGAGGTAGTCATATTAACTGATTGGGACAGACGGGGTGACCTGCTGGCTATAAAGCTTTCAGGATATCTTGAGAGCTTTGGCTTGAAACCTGAGCTTGAAATTCGAAAAAAACTCAGACTCATCTCCCAGAAAGAAATTAAAGATATAGAAAGTCTTTATACCTATGTTTCCAGGCTTAGGTTGAAGACCGGGAACTGCTCAAAGCAGGAATTTCGATAAATCTATTTAAAAAAATTTTAAAGTTAACTTTACAAATTAACTTACAAATTAACTTACAAATTAACTTACAAATTAACTTTACAAATTAGCTTTAAAAATCAATTAAATTTATATAAAGTTAATGCTGTTAATTGGCGAAGTTATTTTATTCTTTTTGCATCGGATTGGAGGTTTCTCCTTTCTCCTGAATGATCTCCATATTTTGTGGACTCTTCGGATGATTAAATGTTCGGTCAAATTCCGGATACTTTGAAAACTTGCCAGCCAGTTCTTCAAACATTTTGTGTCTTGGACTGATAATGATTATATGAGCAGGAGGATGTATTTTCTTCAGCCTGCTAATTGCTGCACCTGCATGATTATTCAATTCTACCAATGCGGCAGAGTTACATTTTGACTTGAGGGATACGCCCATTACACTAACAAGAAGCTCATCAGCATAGGTCGGTTCTATGCGTTTTGGAGTAGCTGAAAATTGAATATGTCCGTATCGTTCCAGATCATGTAAGGCTATTTTTACTTTGTCCGAATCGTCTGCCCGGACTAATGCAAATGATTTCATTTTTTACACACCACCAATATACTGAAGTTATCCCCATTTCGATATGGATGTACCCCTATAATAATCTTTGTGTATGAAAGATGTTGAGCAGGCGGGGGTTTTGGGCATTTCCAGCCTCTTATGACCTTTTAATCACTTTTACGCGCTATATGGTCTGGCCCCTGGCTGCAAAACTTTGTCTCTCTGCTGCAAGAGAAACTAAAAAATTATAAGGGTGCCTTGCAATTTCTTTTTTCAGATGTAGCACGCTCCCAGGTAGTGGAGTCGTGTAAACATAGTTATATTCATCCTATATATATTCGTTTTGAAATAATATCTATCATTAAGAAAGCTGTTTTACCTTTTTCTTGTCGAATTCTGAATAAGTTACATTTTCCTTTTATATAAACTGTGAGATCTTACTTAATAATACAGTATCATTAATATACTGTTTCAACAAATTAAAGTAAAATTGATTTTATCCTGTTGATTTTATCCTGTTGATTTTACCCTGTTGATTTTATCCTGTATATAGAACTATTAAAGGTTAGCTTTCTATCTAACGAAATTGAAAATAAACTTTATTAAGATAAAGCTATATTTCATATGAATTTTAAATAAAGAAAAACTTAGCAAATTTTACTTCAAGCATAAAGACCTCAGATAAATATATGTGGAGTTAAGCCCTCCGAGTTATTAGCACTGTAAGTAAAAAGCTACTTGATAAGATGTTATCTTTTGTCCAGAACTTCACTGTATCATTTACTGCAACAGTGTATAAACAGGTATCGAAAGTATTACAGTAAATGTCTTCACTTCTTTTCTTCCATGCCTGCTTTCCAGATGTGGCGGGAAGATTTAATATATCTTAGAATTATGAATATACCCGACCTTCAAAGAAAATACCTTCACTTAAAGAAAGAGACACTCAATTTAACTTGATATTCAGTTTAATTTCAATATTCAATTTAACTCGATACTCAGTTTAATTTCAACATTCAATTTAACTCAGTACTCAGTATAATAACTTCAATATTCAGTTATAATTATAGTAAGCTCATTATAATTTAATAGTAAGACCAATTATCTATGATCAAATAATAAGTTTGGTAATTATATAACGTGTCGAAAATATCTAATCTCCAAATTCAATACTGAACCTTCAATAAATTCATTGATATGATTACAATTTGGCTGCCCGATTATCGATATGGGCACTCAGAAATCATCATATTAAACGGTGTGATCATATGGCTGAAGACATCAAAACCAAAGTAATTCAGGCAAAAAGAGCATCAATTGAACTTTCCAGTGTAAGCACAGAAATAAAAAATCGAGCGCTTGAGGCCATGGCTCAGGCTCTGGATAAGGAAAGGAAAGCTATTCTGGATGCAAATTCAAAAGACCTTGAATACGCAGCTGAACTGAAAAACAAGGGAAAGCTCACTCAAGCCCTTGTAGACAGACTTAAAGTGAACGATTCGAAGATTGATGGGATGATTGCAGGAATCAGGGATGTAATTAAGCTCAATGACCCTGTAGGAGATACCCTCTCTACTCTTGAACTGGACAAAGACCTCATCCTCTACCAGGTGAGCTGTCCAATCGGCCTTATAGGGGTAATCTTTGAATCCCGACCTGATGTGGTACCTCAGGTTATGTCTCTTTGCCTGAAGAGCGGAAATGCGACCATTTTCAAGGGTGGAAGTGAAGCAAAAGAGTCCAATCGCACTATTTTCCAGATTCTTGTAAAAGCCATAGAATCCACCGACGGCATGCCAACTGGAGCTTTCCAGCTTATGGAAACCAGAGAGGAGATTATGGATCTTTTAAGCCTTGATGCCTATGTAGATCTTCTTATCCCCAGGGGCTCAAACGAATTTGTCAAATTTATCCAGGAAAATACGAAAATTCCGGTACTTGGGCATACAAGCGGAATTTGCCATATCTACGTGGACGAATATGCAGACCTCGATATAGCCTGGAAGGTCTGCTTTGATGCCAAAGTTCAATATCCTGCAGTATGCAATGCCATTGAGACCCTTCTGGTTAACCGTAAAATCGCGGATGCTTTCCTGCCCAGGATGGCAGAAATGTACCTTGGGGCAGGAGTTGAACTGCGTTGCGATCTTGACACTTATGCTCTGCTTGAGAATAAAGGATTTTCCCCACTTTCAAAGGCTACTGAAGATGACTGGAGCCTTGAATACAATGACCTCATTCTTTCAATAAAGTGCGTTGATACTACTAAGGAAGCAATTGACCACATAAACACTTTCGGCTCCCATCACACTGATGGAATAATAACCGAGAACGCCTCAAGAAGAAATGAATTTACAGGGCTTGTTGATTCTTCTAGTGTTATGGTAAATGCCTCAACCCGTTTTGCTGACGGCTATCGTTACGGGAAAGGAGCTGAAGTCGGAATTAGCACAAATAAAATTCACTCCCGTGGACCCGTGGGCATGGAAGGGCTGCTGATTTATAAATACATCTTGCTCGGGAAGGGGCAGATTGTTGCAGATTATTCTGGAGAAAATGCAAAGCCCTACACGCACAGGAAGCTTGATCTTAAATTCGAAGATGTAAACTGAAACCTGTCGAATATTTGTGATATATTTATATATCTGAACTCAAATACCAGCGCAAATTGAATTCAAGCGATGGAATTCGGACTGCGGCTGCAATATATTTAAGCCGCACCCTCCAAAATATCTTATGAGGCCTTGTGATTGATAGACAGAAAAAAATTCCTCAGTGAAGTTAATAAAGTCGTTGTCAAAATCGGTACATCCTCACTTACAAAAAAGAACTGTGATAGTACAAAAGAAAATTGCAGTATTGATCCTGACTTTATGGAAAATATTGCATCCCAGGTCTTTGAGCTTCGAAGGAGCGGAAAAGAAGTAATTATGGTAAGTTCAGGGGCGATAGGTGTCGGGCTCTATGAACTGGGTATTTCTCCTAAACCTCGGGAAATACCTATCCGGCAGGCAGCAGCAGCTGTGGGGCAAAGTATCCTGATGCAGTACTGGAGCGAAGCCTTCGCAAAATATGGAATAAAAGTTGCTCAGATCCTCCTCACTTATGAGTTCTATTCTGACAGGATATCTTACCTGAACCTGAGGAACAGTATCTCCACCCTTCTGGAATATGGGGTAGTTCCCATAATAAATGAAAACGACTGTACGTGTACGAATGAGATTGAAGCTATCTTCGGAGACAATGATAAGCTCTCTGCAATGGTCGCAAGTAAAATCGATGCTGACCTCCTGATTATCCTTTCGGATATCGATGGTCTTTTCGATAAGAACCCCAAAACACACAGCGACGCCAGGCTCATTTCTCTCGTTGAAAAAATAACACCTGAGATCGAAAGTTATGGGGGTAACCCTACGAGTTTCAAGGGTGTAGGAGGAATGAGAACAAAAATAAAAGCTGCAAAGATCTGCAGCATGGCAGGCTGTTATGTCCTGATAACAAATAGTGAAATTGATAACGTGCTTCTGAAAGCTCTTTCCGGAGAAGAGATAGGTACCTTTTTCCTGGCTGAAAGGCACATCCGGAAGAACCGCGCCCGCTGGATCATTCTTGCAAAGGCTTCGGGTACTGTCCGTGTGGACGCAGGGGCAAAAGCCGCAGTTCTGGGGAAAAACAGCCTTCTTCCTGCAGGGGTTATAGAGGTTGAGGGAAGTTTTGACCGGGGAGATGTGGTAAGGCTCGAATGTGAAGGCAGAGTCTTTGCGAAAGGAATTACAGATTACACTTCTGAGGAACTTAACAAAATTAAAGGGGCTCATACCGACGAAATTGAGGGTATCCTGGGCTATAATAATTACAGTAACGTTATAAAAAAAGAGAATATCGGCATACTGGAAGAGTTGAATTGAATCAATTGGCAGGCCTGAAGAATCAAGCTTGATTTTTCGGATCCCTGGGATTTGAATTAATTCTTCTTCTCCGGAACCTTTATTAATCTATCAAATTCTTTTAAACCTTTGGTTCCTTTAAATTCCAAGCTGCTTTAGATTACTTAGTTCCTTTAGATTACTTAGTTCCTTTAGATTACTTAGTTCCTTTAGATTACTTAGTTCCTTTAGATTACTTAGTTCCTTTAAATTACTTAGTTCCTTTAGATTACTTAGTTCCTTTAGATTACTTAGTTCCTTTAAATTACTAAACTGATTTAAACTACTAAGCTCTTGAGATTACTCAATACTAACTGTAGGTAAGTTTTAAGGCAAGTGCCTATTTATTTGCTTTTATCTTAATAATAGGAGAAGTAATAGTATGACAATTCAAAACCGAAAGATAGGATTTATCGGAGCAGGAAAAATGGGCTCTGCTCTTATGCAGGGAATTATAAAGGCCGGAATTGTAAAACCTGAAAATCTTGGTGCAAGTGACGTATATGAGCCTTTTTTGAATGAGCTGAATTCTCAGCTTGGCATCAATGTATCAACTGATAATGCTGTTATTGCTCAGGCATCCGATATTCTTGTTCTTGCGGTCAAGCCCCAGATTCTAGGCTCGGTACTAGAAAATCTTAAACCTTACATAAATGCCGATAAACTTATTATCTCAATTGCAGCCGGTGTGCCTCTTGCCATTTACGAAAATGCCCTTCCTGAAGGCACAAGAGTTGTCCGGGTGATGCCAAATATTGCAGCTACGGTTTCCGAAGCCGCCTCAGGAATTTCCCCGGGCAAAAATGCCACCTCCGAAGACCTGAAAACCGCGCTTGAGATCTTTTCTGCAGTCGGCACCGCGGTACAGGTTCCTGAGTCCCTGATGGATGCCGTTACAGGCCTTTCAGGCAGTGGGCCTGCATTTATCTTTCCTGTAATTGAAGCAATGGCTGATGGCGCTGTACTTGAAGGAATGGACAGGAAAAGTGCCCTCACTCTAGCAGCCCAGACTGTACTCGGGGCTGCAAAAATGGCGCTTGAAACAGGCCTGCATCCCGGAGAACTCAAGGATATGGTTACCTCTCCTGCGGGAACTACCATTCAGGGTGTTCGCATCCTTGAAGAGGCAGGAATCAGGGCTGCATTCATGAATGCGGTTATAAAAGCAAGCGAGCGCTCAAAGGAGCTCGGAAAGAAGTGAGTTTTTTTCCACTCCATCTTTTTTATTGTTCTATTTCCTTTCCCTATACTTAACGATCATTAATTATAAATATACATAAGTTTTATATAGCAGTTCTTTGTATATTATTTTGGACATTATTCCCCGACCATGCAAAACTTGAAGATGCATGGGGGGTCATATCTCATCTTTTTATTTCAGCTATTTGACTTATTACTCCACTTTCGATGAACTCTGGTGGAACGGAGTCTTAGACCTTCTTCGGTTCACCAGGAGGATCTCTTATTGGGGGGGTAAGAGATTCTTCTATACCGTAACTCTTGAATTAACTCCACCAATTTTACCTGCGCCTTACTTCCAGGCCCTTGAGATTTTTAGCTCAATCACTTAAAATTTTTTTACTATCTTTCTTCAGGCAAATAAACCAGTCAAGGCAGTAAACTTCATCCTGGACTTTCTCTAGCCTTTCCTCTACCTCATTCATTGAACGAGGAGTACGAATTATAACATCATCGCCTGGCTGCCAGTTTGCTGGAGTTGAAACGTCTTCAGCATAATTCTTCTGCATGGCACTGATGAGCCTCTTGAATTCCTGAATGTTCCTGCCATTATGTACAGGATAATAGACTATTGCCCTGATTTTTGACTCGGGATCTATAACAAAAGTTGCTCTTGCAGGCTGGATTCTTGAACCCTTTAACCGAACCATACCATATTTTTTGACAACATCCATTTCCAGATCAGCGATTACTGGAAATCCTATCTTTACATTTTTCATCCCTTTGTACTCGATTTTCTCCTCAATCCTCTTAAGCCACGCAATGTGGGAGAAAATGCTGTCAATAGAGACCCCGATGAGCTCAGTATTCATTTCTTTGAATTCTTCCTGCATACTGGCAAAGGCTATAAACTCAGTAGTGCATACGGGTGTGAAATCTGCAGGATGGCTGAAAAGGATTACCCATTTGCCTTTATAATCTTCAGGGAAGTTTATTGGTCCCTGAGTTGTCACGGCTTCAAATGAAGGTGCATCTTCTCCAATTAGCGGTATATATGTTTTCTCATATTCGGTTTCTACCATACTCTCACCTGCACTCTTGTTTCAGAAGTTCCTGTATATGGGAACTGACTTCGAGTTACCGGGAGTGAACACTAAAAAGAACACTAAAAAGCATTGCTCTTCCCACGCCCCCAAAAGTAATTTTATATATATTTCCCTCCGTATAAATCTCTTCTCAAACAGCAATAAAAATTTTTTCTGCTAAAATTTTCGTTCTTTAAATATTTTAATCAAATGGAGTCTGATACTAAAAAAGTTAAGTGTTAGTTTTTGTTAAAAAAGAGGGCTCTGGAGTAAGTTTTTCCAGAAATTTTCTTCATAGAACTACTCTCTATTAATAAAATGAAAAAAGGTTGATAATATTATGTTTAAAGAATTTTTATGCCCTACGTTACTTTTTACTGTCTTTTTTCAGGCACAAAAACCAGTCAAGACAGTACATGTTCTCCTCTGAATTACCGGCTCTTTCTTTTACGGCTTCCATTGAACTGGGGGCTGGAATAATGACATCATCTCCTGGCTGCCAGTTAGCCGGTGTTGCAACTTTTTCAGCTGTATTCTTCTGAAGGGCCATAACTACCCTCTTGATTTCCTGCATATTCCTTCCGGTTGACTGTGGATAGTAGAGTATTGTCCTGATTTTTGATTCAGGATCTATAATAAATACAGCTCTTACAGCTTGCGTAGTTGAGGCATTTGGCTGGATCATACCGTATTTTTTCGCAACATCCATCTTCAGGTCTTCTATCACCGGGAACTTGACCTCAAGATTTTTCATCCCATTGTACTCAATTTTCTCTTCTATCCTCTTGAGCCATGCAATATGGGAATAGACACTGTCTATGGAAAGCCCTATAAGCTCGGTGTTTATTTTTTTGAAATCTTCCTGCATGCTGGCAAAAGTCATGAATTCGGTAGTGCATACGGGTGTAAAATCCGCAGGATGGCTGAAAAGAATAACCCATTTGCCTTTGTAGTCATCTGGAAAATTAATTGGTCCTTCGGTTGTCACAGCTTTAAATGCAGGTGCATCGTCTCCTAATAGCGGCATATGTATCTGTTCATGCTCGGCCTGTACCATGTTTTCACCTATATTTTTAAGAGTATACCGTTTTATTTGAGATCTGGAGACTGACTTCGAGTTCCGGAACTTAGCCCCTAAAACACTGTCCTCTCCCCTGACCTCCTCCATAAGTCATATCCTATAATTATTTTTGTTGCTATAAAGCTGTTCCCGAAAAAAGAAAAAAATTACCTTTGACTAAAAAACTTTTTAATAAACTGTCCTCTTCGAGATTTTTGTCTTGCAAAATCTGTTGTATAGTAATTTTTAGTAAGTTTCTGATTAAGTTTAAACCATTTAATCAGTCAGACTTAGTATTTTTCTCTAACAAGTGTTTTAAAGCCTTTTTTAGGAGTTCTCTACTTTCTAACTTCTTATTTTTAAAAAAGGAGTCTTTTGCGGCTTTCTTCTGGAAAGTAATTTATGCTGAAAATCCTTTCTTATATGGGGATTAAATGAGGGAGTTTGTTCGGCCAAAGGTTGTGGTTAGTGGATGCCTTGAGTTTGATCACTGCCGATATAATGGGGATATGATAAGCAGTCCCACAGTGGCAAATCTCATGGAGTATGTTGATTTCCTGCCAGTTTGCCCGAAGGTGGAGTTAGAGCTTGGCATTCCTAGGGATCCGGTAAGGATAGTCCTTGAGAACGGGGAACAGCGGTTTGTGCAGTCCGCAAGCGGCAGGGATGTCCCTGAGGTTATGGAAGCATTTTGCACTGATTTTCTCAATTCTACAGGAGACATTGACAGTTTTATTCTGAAATACCGGTCTCTTATGAATCAGACTTCTTTTGACCCCTTTCCGGAGGGTCTGCTGGAAGTGAACCATGTAGATTCCCACCTCAGGGAAGATCTCTGGAAATGAAATCACAGACTGCAATCTGGATGGGGGATAATTTGTGAAAAGTGCAGCCACTCTTCTTTGCTTCTTCCTGTTCATTTATCTGGTCGACTTCATCCTTGTATCGCCATGCCCTGAGACTTCCACGGATTCCAGTATAGGCGATACCGTGGGGAATCTGGTAGGAGTAAATATAGTAAATAGTGAGCCTTGCAGTGCCTGGGTTACAGAGGAATCCATCAGTTCAGGGACATCGTCCCGAACTTACTCATGGGCATACAAAAGCCATAGCTGGCAGCTTACCCTGCCTCTTGACGATGAACTTTATGAATCATATAAAGCCAGGACTCGAAACAGGGACTATGATCTATTTGCTTCGGACCCATATGATGACTGGTTAATTAAGGAGATTGCAGACAGTTTGATCTCTCTCTCAAAAGCTTGTGGGCTTGAAGAAAGTGAGATCCCGGGTTTTTGTGTTTCTTTTGTTCAGTCCTTGAACTATACCTCGGATCTCCAGAGTTCAGGTTACGAACAGTACCCTCGTTTCCCTTATGAGACTCTTTATGAGGGAGGCGGGGACTGTGAAGATACCGCAATTCTCTCTGTAGCACTTCTCCAGGAAATAGGTTGTGATGTTGTCCTTCTTGAACTTCCTGAACATATGGCTCTGGGAATAAAATGCAATCCTGAGCAGAAGGGCAGGAGTTTTGAGTACGAAGGTAACAATTATTATTATCTGGAGACCACAGGTACTGATTGGCATATAGGGGAAATTCCCGAAGAATATGAAGGCCAACCTGTACGTGTAGTCCCTGTTTCCAGAAGACCCAAGATTAATCTTGATTTCAAAGCTCTATGCAAGTACTCAAGAACAGAGGGAATTGTCGATGTAAGTGTCACCGCAATCAATGTGGGTTCAGAAAAAGCTGAGAACATAACCTTTTACGTTGCCCTTCAGGCTAAAGATCAGCTCTCTTTCTGGGACGAGATTGAAAGTTCTCCAGTTGTAATTGAGCCAGAAGGGGTTTACAACTACACCGCAAAAGGACTTAAGATTCCTGCAGGGAAGGAATTCAGGATATATGTGCAAGCATTCGGCGATGAGCCTGTATCTGAGAATGTAACCAGCGATTGGGCTAGAATCTGAAAAGATGAACCCCTGGAAGATCCATTAAAAAAGAATTATGCGCAAAAATCTAACTTAAAAAGCGTCGTAAAAATCAATAACTGTTAACTTTCTAAATAAAATCAAATGGCTTCTAATGATTTAAACTCCACATGCTTATCCAAGAACTTATGAGGAATATGCCAAGATATTTAGAAAAATTTATCTTCTGTCTTGGCACTATTTGATAACTAATTTGACACCCGTTAGTTGAGCCTTTATGATTAAATCAAAGAAGGATTATTTATTCTATTTAAAAGCAGATGAGATTGCGCTCAGGAAAAAAAGAGGTACAACTCAGTATTATATAGATTACTTCCTGGATGATATCTGGAGATTTGAGAGATTACTAAGAAAAAGAGAATTCTATATAAATTGTAAAAAAAGTATTATATATAAACCATATAGTCTGTATCTTTTTTTCAAATTCCAAAGACTAAGTACGAAATTAGGATTTACTATACCTCCGAATGTATTTGGTCCTGGATTATCTATTGCTCATAAAGGTACTATAATTGTAAATAGCAATGCAAAAGTTGGCGAGAATTGTCGCATTCATACCGGTGTAAGTATTGCAACAAACGTCTTTAGTAGGGACTACAAATCAAGACCGGATTTTGTATTGCCTGTGCCAAAAATAGGGAATAATGTATATATCGGTCCTGGTGCTAAAATTTTTGGAAATATTGAAATTGCAGATAATATAGCAATAGGTGCAAATTCAGTAGTAAACAAATCCTTTAAAGAAAAAGGAATTACGATAGCAGGAGTTCCAGCAAGAAAAGTTAGCAACGAAGGATTTGATAAATGCTATTTTAAAGCTACAGACATTTTAAGAAAATCTCAGTAGATTCCATGATTGGCTTGTTATATGTGAGGATTTTCAGTAGTTAGCCTTAGCCCTTGGCACTGATTTAGATAGTTTTTCTACAAAACTACTAAAAAACCAACTAAAATCAACTTACCTGCAAATATATAGAAATTCTCGATAAAATCTCTTGTTTTCAGAGTTACTTATAAATTGAATCTCAGCAATCTATTATGTAGCTTTTATATAGCTTATTAAAGCATTTTGTAATTAGGGGTGGTCAAATGAATAGGTTGTACAGGTCAAAGAAGAACAGGATTATTGCAGGGGTATGTGGCGGGATAGGTGAATACTTCAAAGTTGATCCTACGCTTATAAGGCTTCTATGGCTGCTTATCACCATAATGGGCGCAGGATCAGGTATAGTTGCCTATATAATAGCGTGGATTATAATTCCTGAGGAGCCCTGAGCTTCTCCGATAAAAATCTAAATCTCTCCTCTGGAAAGCCAGAAATTTAAAAAAGCTAATATTTTCTTTCAGATTAGTCCTTTAGTAGAATTCATAAAATAGTGGGTCTCCCAAAACGCTTTGAGTGACTCACTATTCTATGCTAGCCCAAAGCTTAAGCGGTCTGGTTGAAAAGCTGGTCTATGAACCAATCGGGATCGAACTTTTTTAAGTCCTCATAACCCTGTCCTATCCCGAAAAAGAGAATGGGCTTGCCTGTAATATAGGCAATGGATATCGCAGCTCCTCCTTTGGCATCGGCGTCTATTTTTGTCAGAATTGAACCATCAATAGGCACAGCTTCATTGAACTGTGCAGCCCTTTCAACTGCATCATTCCCTGCGACGGCTTCATCTACAAAAATTATAAGATCTGGAGTGCTTACCCTGCAGATCTTTTCCATCTGTGACATAAGGTTAAGGTTAGTATGCATACGGCCTGCAGTATCGGAAAGCACGAAATCTATCTTATGGGCTTTTGCATATTGCACTGCATCGTAAATAACTGCCGCAGGATCGGCTCCGGGTTGATGCTTAATCATTTTTACTCCGAGTCTGTCGGCATGAATCCCAAGCTGGTCAATGGCACCTGCCCTGAAAGTATCTCCTGCAGCAAGAACCACAGAATAACCCGATTTCAACAATCTGTGCGCCATTTTTGCAATAGACGTTGTTTTTCCTGTCCCATTGATCCCAACAAAGACAATATGGACCGGTTTTTCCCTGTTTCTCACATACTCGTCAAAGTCGAAGGTATTGGCAGAGACCACATCGTAGATGGCTTTTCTAAGGGCTGTCTCTACAATATCTCCGGTATTGCTCCCAATCCGCTTTGTAGTACCTGTAAGCTGTTTTTTCACGGACTCCACAATTGCCTCGGAAACCGAAAGAGCAAGGTCACTCTCAAGAAGCCCCATCTCAAGTTCCCAGAGAGGCTCTTCTAGGTCTTTACTATCCAGATAGACCTCCCTATTGAATACAAGGGCTTTCGCTTTCTGTGCAAACCCGACCTTCGAGGAAAATTTTTTAAAGAAGGATTTCTTTTCCTCAGGTACTTTTTCTTCTTCCACAGGTTTGATCTCTGCAGCTTTCTTTCTCTCTTCAAGTTTTCTCCTGTATTCGGCCTTTTTCCAGTCTTCAATCCCGACCTTTGAAGGAGCACTCGTTACAGGTTTGACTTCTTCAGGTTTGACTTCTTCAGGTTTGACTTCTTCAGGTTTGACCTCATAACTTTCCTCTTCCAGGAGTGTCTCAGGAGCTTCTTCCTCTGGAATGGGCTCGATCTCCTCTTCAAAGCCCTCTTCGGACTCAGGCACAGGTTCTATTACCGGTTCGATTTCTACAGCTTTATCATCAATAGTTCTGCTGAGTGCCTTCTTAAAATTCCCAAGTTTTTCTTTAAATTTGCTGAACACAGGATCCCATCCCAAAGAAATTCAATAAAAAATAGACAATTAATTAAAAATAAAAGATTTTTTTCTCAAATGGGGGTTTGAGTTTTATCCTTTTTATCCGAGCCAGGTCTTTTCAGGCCTGGCCGGGTTGCTGAAGCCTTGCAGCCTCGGATTCTAAGGCCTGCATACCCTGTATATAGTGAGTCAGTGAAGCATTCATCTGTTGGAAAATTTTCGTAAGCTGTTCTTTGCGGCGGTTAAGAGTCTCAATGGCTTCATCTGCCGTTTTTTCTGCACTGAAGCCTGATCCAAGGTCTACAACAATCCTATCTGCATTTTTTATTTCGGCATGAACGAATGAGCCAAATCCTACAGGGACCATTGTTTCGGTAATCTTCCCTTCCACTGAAGCGGCCTTAAGTTCGTTGATGGTTACTATTGTCTGGTCACAGCTTGTAATGGAAGCCTGAACCATGTTCATCTGCTGCCTTAAGGCCTCAGCCTGTCTCTGGAATTCCTGATATCTGGCTGCCAGATTTCTGACATCTTCACTGACTTCTGCCATATCCTTCACTCCTCAGCAATGCTTTCGATCTGGATCTGGTTTCTCTTAATACCGTGCTTGCTTCCGAAGATAGAATAAACCTTATCCGTTGCGTTCTTTTCATTCTGACTTTCGATCTTTTTTGTGAATTTTTCCCAGGAATTTCCTGCTTTAAATTTGCCTTTAACAATAAAATTCTTCATCTTGGTCACACTCTTGCTGTAGCTTTATTCCGTAACAGATGGATGATTTGTCTCACTCTACGAATCCCAGAGCTTCTTCAATTCTACCGAGTTCGGGTCCTGTAGTATCCGAACCTGCCAGATAGCCCTTTGAGTTCGCAAGCAGGCCTGAGCCGAGCATCTGAGTTCCATAGTTCGTAGTTCCTATATATACCGGAAGCTTGAAGATATTTTCCAGTATCTCCTTTTCTGAGGATGTAACTTTCGGGTGTACCAGAAGTCCTTTGTTTGTGACAACTCCTGCCATCCCTACATTCTTTATCCCGGCAATCGTTCCCCTGTAAACTTCTACCTCAAGGACACTGGCAATTGTCTCAATAGCTTTGTCCGACAGTTCAGGGTGAACAAGTGCTGCATAGTCGTTTGCAAGTACAATGTTTCCGACTGCATTCAGCCTGCCCGGGAGAATTTCAGACTTAACTCCTGTCAGTTTTTGGATCTCTCTGGTATCGGTCCCGTATGAAAAAAGGAAGCCGTTTGAGTTTCCTCTGGAAAGGGCTCCGACCACAACGCTTCCATTAACAAGAGTCTCAATAGCCTTCACATCAAGCGAATCCTCAAGTATTGCACAGGTTTCGGACTTTGTGCCGCGAGGGACAAGAACAAAATCTTCCGTGCATGTTGCAAAGACCCCGATCACCGGGGTTTCGTAGATATCCACTGTTCGAATCATATTCTTTGAAGCTTCGCGTTTTCTTGTATATTTTACTGGGCGAGTTCTGCTTGTACCTCGCCATCTGCGAATTTTACAGCCCTGACCCGGATGGAGAGAGGAGGCTTCTCACAGCCTCTTTCCCAGAGACGCTCGTTAATTGATTTGTCCAGTTTGACCTGTACAGGATCAACCTTCATGTGCCTCATAAGAAAACTTCTTACTTCAGTAACTGCCCTGTTGGCTCTTTTCCATGCAGGTACTCTCTTTACGTCCCTGAGAGGGATGGTATATATCTGTTCTTTTACCATGTCGTCTGCCATTTTTCCCACCTTCCTTGCTTACTTCACATCAAGGCTTCTTCTTCTCCAGTGCCTGCGTCTGGGATGATTCACGACCTTCCGGTTTGTTTTTACAATAACCCACACTGGAACGCGTGTGTTCTGCTTGTGCGCCTTTGCCAGACGCCTCTTCTGTCCTTTCATGTTATGACTCAAGTGGATCACACCTGTTGACCTGTAATAATTTAATTCTATTAACTTCCGGTTATATCCGATAATTAGCTGATTGTGATTGTAACCCTTGCATAATTGAGGTTTTACCCTGCCAGCTTTAATGGCAGTTTTTAAAACCATACCCGGTAAATTCTATGAGGGGCCTGGTTGATCTACAGCAGTATAAGGGTTGAATATAACTCGATTATTGTATAAATCTTTATTCCAGGATTTTCCCTTCCGGAAGACCTCCCGATTTCGGGGAACTTCTTCTTCAGGGCAGTTTTTTTCTGGAAAGCACATGGGACTGGATATGGGCAGGAAACAGTTCCTTTATTTTCTCTTCACCGTCTCTCTGCCTTATTAACTCCCTGAGCTCGGTTTCGTAGTCCGCTTTCGGAGTACTCTCACTCGGTCCCTCTTCAATCCTCAGATAGCGCTCTACAAGAATACTCACGGTTTTTCTGCCATATCCCTTCAAAGGGCAGATATACTGAACTCCCAGCCTGTCTTCGATACTTCGTATCTGTGAGATTGAGAGCACAGGAACCCTATCATCCCTTCGGGTTCCGTCTGCAATGAATTTTACTTCAGGGTCCGAAGCAAGAGTTTCTACGGCTTTCTCGTGGATGTAGTTAATGGCGCTTTTCGGGAAACCGTCTTGCATTATTTTCTCGTAAGCTTTTTCAAGGATTTCCCGCTCCAGAGTAAGAACCCTGTGCGGAAATCCCAATTCTTTTGCAGTTTTTGCTGCCAGCTCGCCATTTGGGAGCAGACCAAAGCTGCAGGTTATGAGTTCTATCTCAAAAAACGGTTCCATCAAAAGGGCAGAGAGCGAACTGTCCTTGCCTCCGCTAAAGAGGACCGAAATTTTCATTTTTTTAAATCCGGGTTATGGATGTCTTACGCTTTTTCGGCTGCATCCTCATAAGTAGCTTTTTTAGTTGTTCATCGTCGATTTTAGACGGTAGCCTTCCAGTCTGAGCAAGCGAGATCAGCTGCATCTCTAGCTGTTCTACAAGAGCCGGTCTTGACATTTTTAGGGCTGTAAGGCGTTCTCTGGCTTCAGGAGTCAGGATTTGCCTCAGGATAGCCTGCTTCTGAGCTTCCATTTCAGCTCTGGCCTGTTCCTGCTGGTAAGCTGCCTGAATGTCAGACTGCTGGTTTTGTGCCTGCTGCCTCTGGATTTCTTCTAGCCGCCTTTTTCGGATTTCAGTGAGTTCATCATCCATTGTAGACATGGCAATCACCCAAAAAACCGGTTTTCCGGAGCAACTGGATTAAACTTAGTTATATGTAAGAGAGTCCCAGGAAATTTTCAGGATCCTTCTGTATGGGATGTTCTCAGTATTTTGCTAGTTCAGGGATCTTCTCAAGAAGTTCCTGCTTGAGCTCGTTTGCTGCATTGTCAAGCATGGAACGTCCCTTTGCAGATACTGCTCTTCCATCCTTTACTTTTTGCAGGTAACCTGCAGCCTCAAGTTGCTGTACTGCTTTTCTGGCAATCGAACCGCTGCCTTTTACTTTGTGACTTGGCTTTGATCCGTTGTCCTTTTTTCCACCGTATACTGATCTGAGCCTTTCAATCCCTATAGGTCCATCAGTATAGATTTTTCTCAGGATTGCGGCGGTTCTGATATACCACCAGTCATCGTTGTTCGGAGGGAGTTCCTTGTGAACTCCGGTCTTTACGTTCTTTGCCCACTCAGGGGGAACGATATTGTCATTTTCTTTAAGGATACCTGCAACCTTCTCAATAAGCTCCGTTGCAGGGACATCGAATACTGTTGTCATACTCGCCACCTTTTCTAAATCAGGTATCTTTGTGCCGGGAAGAAGTGCCGATTCCTCTCCCTGGCTGCCAGAAATATTTTTTCCCGAAATGAGGTAACTCTTCTCTTTCGGGAGATTCTTTCCATTCTTTGTAGCTGGATTTTGTGGACTCTATAGTTTGGGCTTTCAGCCCGATAAGCCGGTAAGTGTGATTTTAGTTTAAACTGGATGGAGGTTGATGCATTTATATATTACTGTGTATGGATATTCATATACAATCGATCAGGTGATTTTGTATGTAAAACTTCAAACTGAAAAACGATCTAATTGTATAGATTGGCTCCTGTCAATTGACGCAAGTGCCAACATCCAGCGTAATTACCTTCAAGCTATAAAAGCATTGTGCGAGTTCATATATAAATGCTTAATGAACATATTCTGGAAGCTAATATGAAGATAAATCAAGTTTGTTGATGAAATCGATAAGAACTAAATATATCTTATTGGTTTCAAGAAGCTTCTGTTTTGGCAGGACTTTACCTTAATCCGATAACCAATTTCCCTTAATCTAATAACCAATTTCCTTTAATCCGATAACCAATTTTATCATGCAATTGATTAAGGAACTATAATATTCTCTTTGATATGTTCCCTTTGATATGTTCTCTTTGATATGTTCTCTTTGATATTTCAATCATTATAACAACCGGTAAAACATTTAAACCCTTTAAAGGCTTTCCAGGAGATAATAATGAGAATAAAAGTTTGTGGTATTAAAAGGGTCGAAGATGCTATTATGGCTGCATATTGTGGAGCTGATGCGGTTGGATTAGTAGTAGGGCAAAGACATAATTCAGATGACTTTATTAATAAACATTTAGCTCAAAAAATCGTGAAAGAGTGCCCACCTTATATTTCTCCAGTTTTAGTTACAGAACTGGATGACGCTGAGGAAATCTCTAATCTAGCGAATGAAATAGGTGTTACTTCTATCCAGTTGCATTCTGATTGTACAGTTGATAGTATCATATCACTGCGCAAAGCCCTCCCTTATATAAAAATAATCAAAAATTTTCATGTTAACGGGTTAGAAGTTATTCAAGCTATGAGACCTTATGAATCTGTGGTAGATGCTTTCATCCTGGATACTCTTGATTTAGCCAATGATAAAGTAGGTGGGACAGGTTTGGTCCATGATTGGAATATTAGCAGAAACGTTGTTAAAGAGGTATCAAAACCAGTTATCTTAGCAGGTGGTCTGACTCCTGAAAATGTTGGAGAGGCTATACGGTTTGTAAAACCATATGGTGTAGACGCCAGCTCCGGGCTTAAAGATTCTGATGGTTTCAAAGATAAAATGAAAGTGATTAATTTCATATCTCGCGCAAAACACGAATTCTTCAATATCAGAAATCTATCTCTATAGAACTGAACCCAGTTTTTTAGAGACAAACACAGAAGGGGAGAATGTAAAGCCAGGTAATAGAAAAAAAAGCAAGTTGCGAGGGAGAGAGAAATTCTATGACTAAAAAAGTAACAATTTTTAAAGAACTATATCATCACTTACAAATATCTGTAAGAATAGCAAAAAAGTACTTTGAAATGATTAGAGAACGCCTGGAAGAGCCTTGTTCTTTTACTGTAGCCCCCTATACAGTAATCTAAAAAATATCCCCTCAATATATTTTTTAGATTAGAACTTCTTCCAGGCATTTCTTTGCTCACATACCCTACCAGTCACTTCCCCCTTTTGTGTTAATCCATTGGTTTTGATCTCACGTAGAGGTTGATCTGTTCGCTTTGATTTGTTCTCTCAGTTTACAATCTATAATAATTCACAAATTTATTTATAATTAATTATATGAAAAATTGGTTGTGGACAAATTATATCCCTATATGAAATGTTTTTTTAGCAAACAACATTTAAATGTTTATTATGATTTTATCATTTAGTGGTCTATTCTAGTGATCTATTCTAGTGATCTGTTCTAGTGATCTGTTCTAGTGATCTGTTCTAGTGATTTGTTCTAAGTATAAAGTTATATGATCTGTTCTAAAGTGTAAGGTTACAATTGCTCATAAAAACCAAAGTGTATTAAAAACAGTAGGGTTTTGTTGAAAATGTTGTTATGTTTTCTGTAACTCTTGACGTTCATAAACATTCCTTCAGCTTTCTCATGACAAAAGCATGGAATAAGCCACTCTTTGCTCTAAAGTTAAGCCAGGATTTACTCATGGATTCTTTGAGATCCTTTCCATTGCACGTTTTCCTGTATACACCAGTGCAATTGTATATATATCAAAGAATTTGTCGGACTCTGGGAATAATATAAATGGAATTGACAGCATGAAGACAAAAAGTCCGGATATAAACAATTTAGCTGCGTTCGTTACTCTCGTTGACGGATTGTTACAATAAGCGCTTTTTATTTTATAGTATGCCCACGCTCCCAAAGAAATAGACCCCATAAAGGAAAACGCAGCCAGGAAGAATAATGCTTTTATAATTATTGAATTCTCGCCATATTGGTTAAAGTTCATTGTTTCTACCGCGTATACTACGAGCCACAGTAGTAATGCAGAAAGCCCGATAATCTGGATTATTCTATCTTTTGTAGAATATGAAGATGGTTCAATTTTGTTATAAGTCCGGAGACTTTCAGTATCCAATAAATCACCTTTCTCAAAACTTAACGACTAACCTTATTCACATCCTCCTAAATTTCTCTTTTTATTTATAATGATACCTTTTGTTCTGGTGGTTTGTTTGCTTCAATAAAAAACTTGCTTTGTTTGTTTTCTAAAGCCTGCTCTCATGAGAAATACAATCCACTTATTTTCCGAAAAGTATGCATTTTTGCCATAATATGACGGGAATTGCTGGCGGGAAAGTAAGGTCCCCTGCTGAATGCAGTTATTTATAAGGAAAGAAATACTGGATTTTGAGAAAATAACTTATGAACTCTTGAACGTTTCAATTATATTAGAATAAGTTTATCAACATTAAAAGGAAATAAAAGAATCTATGAGCCTGCCTTTTACACAGGAACAATTTTTTGGAGTTTTCGAGCAGTATAATGAGACGGTGTGGCCAGCTCAGGTGACTATATACATTGCGGCTGCTATTGCCTTTTACCTGGCGCTCAAACCCGGTAAATATTCGAATAAAGTTATATCCAGTATCCTTGCCTTTTTCTGGCTGTGGATGGGCATTGTTTATCACTGGTCATTTTTCGCATCCATTAACCCTGCTGCTCGTATCTTTGGCGCTCTTTTTGTGCTTGAAGGATTGATATTTTTATTTGAAGGGGTTGTGAGGAACAACCTGACTTTCTCATTTGGAAAAAATTGGTATTCTGTGGCTGGTATAGTTCTAATGCTCTTCGGTCCTATTATATACCCGATTTTAGGGCACTTCCTGGGTCATAATTACCCAAGCACTCCAACTTTTGGTCTACCATGCCCGACAACGATCTTTACAATCGGTGCCCTTTTGCTGGCTAATAAATTTCCCAGGTATGTAGCAGTAATTCCCCTGTTATGGTCGGTAATCGGCTTTTCAGCTGCAATATCTTTAGGTGTAGTTGAAGACGTATCTTTACTTATAGCTGGTTTGATCGGAATGGGTGCTCTAATCATCAAACGTGAGAAGGTAACTCAGAAGACAGGCAAGGTAACCCAATAGTCTCATGGGAAAAACACTGGATGTTGAGGTAGACGTGAGATTCTCTCGGATTCTTTGCAGTTTTCCATGATTATCTCTAAACTATTGAGCGTTTTTTTGTTGAGTCCGGGCTTTTCTGGAAAGTACTCAGGAATTCCTGTCAGGAGAGACGTTATCTTCAGTCTTGAGAATCATCATAACATTCCTGGCAAAAATACCACCCAAAGGCTTCTTTCAACTGATCTTCCCCAAAAAATTTGCCACATTGTCGGCATCTTCCCCTGCTGCTTATCTCATCTTCTTCATCTTTTTGTATGACCCATTTAACAAGCTCAAAAGCGTCTTTTAAACTCAAATAGTAATACTTTGGAGTTGACTCACTAATTCGGATAAATTCAAATTTACCTCTGATGGGGTCAAAGACTTCAGTCCCCATATTTTTTATTAACCAGAAGTCTCCACTGAAGAAAACGCTTTTCTCAATACTCAGTCTCAAATTTTTCGTTGGCGGGAATTCAAATTTCGTTGCATATTTTAGCATTTCTTCGGGCTTAATTTTCTCACATCCGGGGCATTACTCTCCAATAATAGCAAAAGTATTATTCTCTTCCAGTATGCGCTTTTAAATATATATTTACAGCAGAAAATCTCTGGCAAGACAGGCAATTTAGACATGGATAAACAGTTATTCTCGCAAAGAATTACACATGAAAAAGAGAGGATCTCTTTGAGCACCTTCTAAGGCATTATATTCCTGATTCTTTCTAGAACAGCCACATAAGATGATCAATGGATCAAATATTTAATGTGTCAGGCTACTCTGGTAAAAGAGCTGAATTCCTTAAAAGCCTTACTCTGAAAAATCTGAACCCAAACTTTCCGGATTAGCAAAACTACTCTGATATGAGGTTTATCTTTCCCGTATGCTTACCTATTTAGACGTTGTTCTGGAAGTTCGGGAACCTTTTTATCTTAAGCTTCCTGCCAGTTCGCATTTAAAGCTTACCAGCTTTTTTGCTTCCACTCCCGCAATTCTATGGTCAGGCCATCAGGATCAGTAATCTCGGCGCGGATAGATACCCCCAGATCTACCGGTCCCCAGGTCACGGCGATACCACGTTCATGCAAGTAGGCGATTGCGGCTTCCATAGATTCGACTTCAAGGGCAATCGCACGGTAACCCACAGTCATCAGGCTGGGGGCAGGGGCTGGATTTTCCATATTCAGTAGTTCAATGACGGTATCGCCCAGCTTCAGGTAGGCAATCTCTTTCAGTGGTCCGGCCTCCACTGGCATCCGCGAAACCAGACGAAACTCCAGTACATCCTGGTAAAACGCTATCGATCTGTCAAAGTCACTCGGTAGAATCTCCACATGATCAATACGTGTAAACAATGCTTGTCCCTCCATTTTCTAAAAGTTATTCTTTATAATTCTCTTTTTTTGTGTTTAACCTGCTATCCTGGCAAAATCTTACAAAGTCACCAGCGGTCATGCATTTGTCTGATATTTCTTGAATTGACTTTTCCCTCTCTTTCTTTATCCTTTTCATATCTTCCTCGAAAGATTCAGGGAGAGAGGAGCGTAAACTCCGTATGGGATTTTGTCTTATATTTTGTTCTCCTTTTTGTCTCATAGTTTTCCTCCTTATCTATATCCATGACCTCTTCCATATTGATATTTTTAAAGAAAAAATATAATTTTGTTTCAATAATCTCTCCAAATGCTCAAATGAAAAAAGGAAAGCCTATAGTTGGTGTTTTTATTTTGTCTATTCTATAATGGTAAAGTTGTCGGCAGGAATTAAATTACTCTTATATGTTACAGAATAGTCATGTTTGGAAAATTATAGTTTAAGATGAAAATTTCAATAAATAAGTTCACCGAATTTCTGTTATATAATAGAAAATATCGTTATACATTTCTTTAAAATAAGTCATTACAGCAATTTCCCAACATTATTTAATTTTGATACTTAAGCAGTCTTCTAACCAATCAATTAATCCCTGAAATGTGATGAGTAATTATTGTATATATTTATTAGGAGTAATTATTGTATATATTTATTAGTTGTGTCCTTTGATAACCTTCAGATACTTTTCATCATAGAAATCTCTAAAAATAAATATAAAAATGCATCTATAAAATATAAATGTTCATTCTCTTATTTTTTGCTTTCTTTATAGAGGGAAGGATTTATGTAATATTGTGTTTTCGACTCTTTTTCATTGTAAGTTAAATATTAATATACTGAGGTAATAAGCACTGGAGAAAGTAAGGGGTTAACGTACCTGGTGTACGGGTAACTATCTTAGAATAATCATACAGGGAGTGCCTTATCTACGGTACAGCCTGAATAACATTGAATCGGAAACGAGGCATACAATTGACGAAAGTTGTAGAAATCTCTCCAACCACGAGACATGAAGGCCATTCAAAGCTTACCATGAAGGTGAATGATGAGGGTATTGTCGAGCGAGGAGACTGGCTCTCCATCACCCCGGTCAGGGGTATTGAGAAACTCGCCATAGGTAAGACGATGGAACAGGTCCCGAAGATCGCTTCTAGGGTCTGCGGTATCTGTCCCATAGCCCACACCCTGGCAAGCATCGAGGCTATGGAGGCCTCGATTGGCTGCGAGATCCCCACGGATGCTAAACTCCTGCGGGTAATTCTCCATGCCGCGAACCGCCTTCATAGCATCGCCCTGCACAACATCCTGATCCTTCCGGACTTTTACATCCCTGGGACGGAAAAGAAATTCAACGTGTTCGCCAAGGAGGAGCCTGTCAGAAGCGTTGCGGCAAGGATTATCCGCCTTCGCGAGATCGGGCAGACCATTGGAGCCATCGCAGGTGGCGAGGCAATTCACCCCTCCAACCCGAGAATTGGTGGAATGTACCGCAACGTGAGCCCCCTTGCAAAGCAGAAGATGGCAGACCTGGCGAAGGAAGGGCTTGTCCTTGCTCATGAGCAGATGGAGTTCATGCTCGAGGTCATAAGGAATATGCAGAGCCTGGAATACATAGACGTCGCAGGCAAGCAAATCCCGATCCCCAAGACGCTCGGGTACCACAACCAGGGGGTCATGGCCACATCCCCAATGTACGGTTCATCCAGTCTTGAAGAAAACCCCACATGGGACCTCTCCCGATGGAAAGAAACCCGACCATGGGAATGGTACATGGGCGAGGTAACCATCGATCTTGAGGATCCGAGTTATCCAATAGGAGGCACAACAAAGGTAGGCACCAAAGCAAATCCCCAGATGGAAGCCTGCAACAGCGTTCCGGCATATGATGGTCAGCCTGTTGAGGTCGGTCCGAGAGCCAGGCTCGCCACCTTCAAGAATTTCACCGAGAAGGGCACCTTTGCACAGCACATCGCCAGGCAGATGGAGTATCCTGATTGCCTTTATACCATCCTTAAGTGCCTTGATTCCCTGAATACCTCAGGCAGGGTTGTTGCCGACAAGATTCCACAGGGAGATGGGTCTATGGGCTGGGCTGCAAATGAGGCACCACGCGGGACCGATGTCCACCTTGCACGGGTTAAGGACGGAAAGGTGCTGTGGTATGAGATGCTTGTGCCCACTACCTGGAACCTTCCGACCTGCAGTCGCGCTCTGACGGGAGCACCCTGGCAGATAGCCGAAATGGTTGTCCGGGCTTATGATCCGTGCGTATCATGTGCAACCCACATGATTGTGGTGAATGAGGAGGATAAGGTAGTCGCCGAGAAACTCCTCCAGTGGTGAGACGAATGGAAACGCTGTACTCCGAGATCGTGGTGGCAGGCTGCGGCAACCCCCTCTTTGCAGATGATGGGTTCGGACCTGCAGTCGTGGAGAGGCTCAAGGAACTCGAGCTTCCAGAGAATGTCACGGTCGTTGACGCGGGACTCGGGGGACCCCATTTCATCTTTACCCTTCTCAATCCCGAGTCTACAAAAACTCTTATTATCGTGGACATCGCGGATTTCAGGGGGGAACCTGGCGAGCTCAGGTGGCTCTCAGTTGACGAGCTTCCTGTGGGAAGCTATCGGGACGCCCATTCATGGGACCTGACAGAGCCGCTTCAAGTAATCAAGGACGATATCCAGATCCGGATTCTTGCATGCCAGAAGAAGTATGTGTCTGCCCCTGAGATGGTCATCGGGATCACAGACGAGGTACAGAGATCCATTCCAGAAGCTGTATCTGAGATACTGAAGGAAATCGGGATGAACTATTGAACTGCTTAACTCCATCAAGGTAACTATGGGCGGGGAAGCAAAATCTGCTCAGATCTCGATGGAGAAAAAGGTGGAAGCTAATAAGGAGACAAAACCAGTGGCAAATAAGATCAAGCTCGGGCATGTACACTTGAGCGGCTGCACCGGCTGCCTCGTGTCCGTGGCCGACAATAACTTAGGACTCATCAAAATCCTGGACGACTACGCTGACCTCGTCTACAGCCTTACACTCGCCGACGTTAGGCATATCCCTGAGATGGACGTCGCGCTTGTTGAAGGATCGGTCTGCATCCAGGATCATGAATCGGTGGAGGAGATCAAAGAGACGCGGATGAAGTCAAAGATCGTGGTGGCTCTTGGTTCCTGCGCGAGTTATGGGAACATCACAAGGTTCAGCCGCGGCGGGCAGCACAACCAGCCCCAGCATGAATCCTTCCTCCCCATAGGGGATCTCATCGACGTGGATCTCTACATCCCCGGATGCCCTCCGAGCCCTGAGCTCATAAGGAATGTTGCTGTCATGGCGTACCTGCTCCTGGAGGGGAACGAGGATCAGAAAGCTCTTGCGGGCAAGTACTTAAAGCCTCTCATGGATCTTGCGAAACGCGGTACGTCAGGATGCTTCTGCGACCTGATGGTTGATGTAATTAACCAGGGTCTCTGCATGGGCTGCGGCACCTGCGCTGCTTCTTGCCCAGTACGGGCGATCACCATGGAGTTTGGGAAGCCTCAGGGGGAGCGTGACCTCTGCATCAAGTGCGGCTCCTGCTACGGCGCCTGTCCTAGATCGTTCTTCAACTCCGATGTGATTGAAGAATTCGAAAACATCAACGAGATAATTGCTGGAGCGCTTAAGTGAGGTGAGAGAGTTGATTGAAGATCCATATCTCGGCAAATACATAACCTGCGTCTCGGCAAGGAGCACGGACAAGGAGATTCTCCAGAAAGCACAGGATGGCGGCATTGCCACCACCCTCATGGTCTATGCCCTCGAACAGGGGATAATCGACGGGACTATTGTGGCAGGCGAGGGCGACCGGCCATGGGAACCCAGACCGTTCGTTGCTATGAGCCGCGAGGATATTCTCAAGGCACGAGGGACGAAGTACAGCATCAGCCCCCAGATCTCCTGGCTCAAGGAAGCAACCCGATCTTTTGGCCTCGATAAGGTAGGTGTAACCGGTGTCTGCTGCCAGATGCAGGCAGTCAGGAAGGCTCAGCTTTATCCGATTAACATGCGGGACGTCCCTGATAAGGTTGCTTTCACAGTTGGTCTCTTCTGTATGGAGAACTTCCCATACAAGTCTCTGCAAACCATTGTCGAGGACCATGCAGCGCAGAGCCTCAACTCCGTGAGAAGAATGGACATCGGGAAAGGCAAATTCTGGGTCTACACTAATCGAGGGAACGTCGCCAGCCTGCCCCTAAAGGCTACCCACAAATACGAGCAACCAGGCTGCCACGTCTGCCTCGATTATGTCTCCAACCTTGCCGATATTTCAACCGGCTCGGTCGGAAGCCCAGACGGCTGGTCTACGGTCTTCATCCGCACCAAGAAAGGTAATGAAATCTGGTCCAAAGCTGTTGCCGCGGGCATGTTCGAGACAAAACCCATAGAAGAAGTCAAACCTGGTCTCGATCTCGTCAAAAAGCTTGCAAAGGAAAAGATCGATAAAAACCGGAAGACAGTTGAGGAGCGTAAGAACTTCGGCGTCAACAAGGCGTTGAGGAACCCTTACGCCTAAATTTTCTTTTTGTCATCGGGATTATTCGCGTTATCTACGCGGAAAATGGGGAAGAGAATCTGTCTCATCCCCAATTTGATTCCTTTTTGTAACTTATCCATCGGGCTATCGCAAGTTTGAGCCTATCCGAATAAACTGCTGAAACTTTAAATTCAAGCATTAATCATCGATTTAAGGACAATACCAGCAACGATGTAACCGCCCATAATAAGAAAGTTTCTTAAATAATAGTAGAGCCAGTGGAACAATCTGCTGATCAATAAATTCATAAAGTGACTTTTTTCTTTTTTGCCAGTAACCGCTCGATATCTACTCACGAGTGAGGACTCAGGCGTGGAGGGAAGTTTTCAGATAAATTTAAAAAAGAAATTTGATAACTCCTCCAGAGTTTATTCTTTGAAAGGCGTGTGGTAAACTGCAAAAATAAAACAACTCTTCAAGAGGAAGAGTTGTTTTTACGCCTGGATTCTAGCTCCTGACAAAGCGTTTATGATAGAGGATGGTCAAGCTTTGGAATAAAATTAATTATCACCGCGTCCTTCTATGACATCAATGATACGCTGACCGATCAGTGGAGCAACGGAAGCGGCAAATTTTGGATTAGGGTGAGAATCCGAGGTTGATTTGGCATTTTCCGGCAATAGGTATAATCCGCCTCCGGTTTCCAGTTCGCGGAAATCCCAAACATAGATATTATCACCAGGCTCATCCCAGGTTGTCTTGACCCAGTTAGCAAATTCTCTTGCTCTTTCGGCTTCTGCGGGATTGGTTTGGCTTTCGACCAAAGCTGCACCCGTCCAAACGATGAAACGTTTATTCGGAAACTCATGCATCTTTTCTTTAAGAGCGTTGTACTGCAGCTTATAATTCTCTAGGCTTTTGACACTGGAAGTTATATCCGGAGAACCTGTATCGGCAACTATGTTGCTAACCGGGAAGCAGTGCTTCCAAACGATGACATCATAAGTCTTAGTCAGCATCTCCAATGTCGGTTCTTTCTTATATGCAGAAGTGCCGGCATGATTTACCCAGATGTTCCAATAATCATAAGGATAGTTATTCCATCCATAGGGGGACGATTTTGGAAATTCCTGGTGTGTTATACTATAGCTTGTGCCGTGATCAGCGTTATATTTTTCAATCGTAGTCTGCACCCCACCGTCCCAGATAACTCCGCCGGTGCTGTGATGAAGATATATAACCTTTGCTGAACTTGACATCGGTTCGGTACTTTCTAGAGCTATAATATTTTTGTCTGCGCCGGGTGTATTTGTCGTTGTAACTGTGTCATCTGTAGACTCTGCTAACTGTGCATTTTCACTGGCGCTTGGACTCTCTGTATTCGGGTTTGAACTACATCCCGATATGGAGATAAATAAAATAATAATTAGCAATCCTATTAATCCAATTCCGAAAATTTTACTGGCAAGATCCATAATTATCTCCAGGCTTTATTTATCATTCTTTATAAAATATCTTATTTTATGAAAGGGCGAATTATTTGCAGCTTAATTAAATTAATCGTTATGTTTATTATAATAAAAATATTACCTTTTGTTCATCTATGCAGAAATAGTGAAGGGATTTATCAGTAGAAAAAAGTAATATTTCTAAAAATAAAAAATCAATTTTTATATATGTCACTATTTCCCATTTTTTCAGTCTTCCACAGACTGCATATTGAAATTTCTATACTTATTAACACGAGCAGGCAAGAAAAAGGAAATTAATAATGATTACTTCCTTTCAAGAAATTCTATGAACGAATCCAAATTACTCTCTTTCATTTCAATACAAAAATCATTGTTTTTGTCTATGTTTTTATAGTGTTCGTATAAGCTATTTAATTGGCTGTACATTGCTGAGTTTACTGATTTATACCACTGTGCATAATCTTGGATTATGTTAACAGACATCGGACACAATAACAGCGTTAAACCAAATCCTATTTCATCGTCACGGAAAATTACAAAAGGAAAATTTCTGCATGCTTCAGGCCTGTTATCGTATATCCTGCATTTTGTGTCTATCAATAATGGGCAATGCCCGACGATTGCTTTATAACATCCTTCCAACTCTGATTTTACTGCATTAGATTTTAAAATTCTCGCACTTTCTTTGTCTACATTTTTTAAGATTTTCTCGTATTCTTTTCTATGAAAATCAATAATGTGAGTTTTGCAGCAACTTGCATTACATGATTCAGGACAAGTATAGTGTTTAAGTATGCTTTGAGTTTTTGAGACTAACCAATCGTGTTTTTCAGAACGTTGTCTTCTATTCATAGCATTCACCCGATTGAATGAAAAAAGAGAGTTAAATATATAACAGCTATCAATTGGTATTTATTCAGAGCTTAACTCAGAATAGTATTAATCAGCTTCTCAAGTTCGTTTCTATCAACCAGATCAATAAAGTTCGCTTTAGCTAATTGTCTGGCAGAATCGGTAAAGTAACTGTTTGTAACTACTATGCCCTTGGTGCACTTGTAGAAACCTTTTGCAGCTACAACTTCCTGTACTGCACTGTTTGAAACCTTACCAGAACTCCTTTTGACCTGAACAGCGGTTCTTTTTTTTTCTTTTGAGGTTAGAATAAGATCTGCACCCTGATCACGTGATTTCGGAGTATGATAAACTGAATATCCTAACTGTTCATAAACGTGTTTCATAAATTCCTCAAATTTGTATCCACTCATCTTATCGATTTCAGCTAATGTAGATAGGGCTGGATTTGATGGTTTTTTCTTAAATAGTCGTTTTATAAGACTATACAGCAAATGCATCGAATAATTTGACAATAGCCATATAAACTTCAGTAAGTAAAATGAAAAACCCAATAATAGTTTAATTGGTTTTATCAAAAGGTATAGCATCAACTTAAATAAATTATTACCAGATCGACGCTGTTTTCTGCTCTTTCCTTTTTTCCTTATTTTCATCAATGTACTTCCTTCTGTTTTTAAAACCTATCAAGTCCGTATTGCAAAGTCCCGAGTACATATCAAAGACTACAATATTCTATAGTTCTAGAGTATTCTTTCTGGCTTATGTCCTTCCAGCGAAAGACAATTCAAATCTGAGAGCAGCTTATCAATTAAAAGAATAATTTAATATAAATATACTGTTGATTTAAGTGATTATTTTCTAAATTGAACTTAATTGTTCTACAGCACGTAAGAATTGAATAGATAAAAGAGAAAAATCTACTCTTTAGAGGAAAAAAGCCAGAAAGAGGTTAGATAACCCAACTAAATGAAATAGCATAAAGTAAGTCTTTCATATTCAGGAAGTATATCCTGGGGTTAGCACGGAAGCTCAATGAAAATGATCAGGAGAGTTGTTTTTCTATCAGTTTGCTGGTTTTGGAGACAGCTCCGTAACGAATCTTTACGAAAAACCTGTATAGAAGTTTATGGCCTGTGGAAGGACATATATTATCAGAAATTAGTTTAATGGATTTTCGTCAGAAAAAGCGACCTAACTGAGTTTAATTCTTCAATCACTGATCGAGGTTGCTATAACGATATTTTTAATTCATAATGATACTATCGCACTGGTAGCCGCTGCTGAAAAGTTTCTATTTTATTAAAAAATGAGTAACTTAAATATAAGTTAGAGTGACTTAAGTATAAGTTAGAGTGACTTAATATAAGTTAAAATAAACTAAAATAACTTAAATATTAATTAAAAATAAACTGAAATAATTTAAAAATAACTTAAAAATAACTTAAAAATAACTTAAAAATAAGCTAAACTAACTTAATTTTCATATGTTTTTATCCAATGTTTTATAGACCGGTCTACAAGCCTGCGGGGCTGAAATCTATGACAATTCATATCGAGATCAATGGAATCGTTGTACATGTATACGAATCAGTATATGAATACGCATCTCGAAACGCAAACTTCTCTAACTATGCAGATGAAAGTGTGGATGTGTCACATTTTTCAGATAAAGGCGTGGAATCAAAGTTTCCGAAAGTGCTTATTCGACCGGTGTTACTTTATAAGGACCTGAATTTTTCAGTCGGGAAACAGCTATTTGACGGCATAGAATTTCCTGAGACGATAGAAATAGAAGGTTCGGAATATACACTGGTAAATTTTGGTGAACATGAAATCAGCTACCTGAAAACAGATGACATGGATAACCCTGTGTACACTCTTATATACAGAGGTACGCAGGTTACAGATGGAATGTATCTATATTGTTATCCTTTGGACACCGAGATTTTCGAAACCGAGGAAGCAGCGCAAGCGAAAGCCAACGAGCTTAACAATACATGAGGATATAACGTTGTGAATAATGTTATGAACATGTCCTACCTCAAATTTAAGTGTCAACTATTCTACAAGTATTGTAAAGTTAATCCACTTTCATAGTTATTTCTGTAGCATTAGTTACTAAGAACAAATATATTAATAATCCTCATTTTACCCTTATTTGGGAGATCCGGGACCTTATAGCACACATTTTTATTTAAAACATGCATGGCATCACAAACCAAACTTTTCGAATAACTATTAATACTTTTATCAATAATATTAGGTTACCCGTTATAATATTTTTAGAAAAAAATACTGATTTAAACAAAATAAGTTGAATATGTTATGTCCCAAAAGATCGAAGCACTTGAAAGTCTGAGAGGAATAGGAGCATTCATGGTCTTGATAGGACATCTGTTCTGTACGTTCTATCCAGCTCTACTTTTCGGAGACGTTATGCTTCATTTTAGTTTTGAGGACACCATCCGAGACGGGCCCTTGCACTTACTATATAACGGTCCGTTTGCTGTTTGCCTGTTTTTCACACTGAGTGGGTATGTGCTGAGCTACAAATACTTTATCAGTAAAAATACTGAAACTTTAAGGAGCAGTGCATATAGACGATATTTTCGTCTTTTAGTACCAGTGTTTACGAGTGTAATGATCTCCTTCGTTATGGGCTCCCTGGGACTTTATCGTCACATGGAGATAGTACCAATTACGGGTTCAGTTTTATGGCTAAACACTTTATTCCAATTTCCTCATGGCGATATATTCGAAGCAATATATAATGGTCTATTTGGAGTATTTATCACAGGGGATAATAGATATAATGGTGCCTTATGGACAATGGCCACTGAACTACGAGGCAGCTTTCTTGTCTATGGATTCCTATTGTTTTTTGGAGATCGGTGGGACCGCCTATTAGCCTACATTGCTGGATTTCTGTTATTTAAGGATGGGTACATGATAAACTTCCTTGCAGGTATGGCATTGTGTGACCTGAGGAGCAATATAAATTATAAGTTGCCAGAACCTGTTTGCATCGGCATTACAGCCGTGGGATTATGGATGGCTGCGGTCACTTACGATGTGAATGGGCTACTCTCAATAATCGGATTACATACTGGTGTACAATATCCAGATTTAGCTTTTGGAGCGATACTTGTATTGGTTGGTATCGTCTTTAGCACCATTTTACAAAAACTCCTATCCAATAAGCTTTTAGTATGGATGGGCCGTATGTCTTTCAGCGTTTATGTAATCCACATGATTATAATGTGTAGTTATAGTTGCATAGCCTTCAGCCTGCTTAATCAGCTTTTCTCTTATAATATCGCAGCCGTTGTCAGTATTGTGTCGACTATTATTCTGGTATACTTAGTTGCTCCATATTTTTATGAGTTGTTTGATCTAGGTGGTCAGCGGCTTTCAAACGCACTGTACAGGACATCTTATAACAAGGCATCTCTCATGGTACAGAAGACTTATAATTTTTGTAAGTCGGGTAAATTACTTCCTGCTATGTATGAGATCATGAAAAATTCAGTCACTGTGTACTCCCCAGGCGTGAAGGGAGAAAGGAAAGAAGGAAAATAAGAGTAAAAAATACACACTAAATACTATTCTCATAGCAATATTTTAGCTTAAAATGCTGCTTCCCCATTCCACTCAATAAATATATAAACTCCTTAAAGTATCTTTTGTTTATGACCCTTGAGCCCGTGCATATGCGTAAGATCTCGGAGCTTGCGAGAAAGATTGATGCTACTTATGATCCCAATGAACAAAAGACAGCTGCAGATATCTATAAATTGCTTAAAGAGTTGACAGTGGAGGGAAAAGTTGTTCTTCAAGCAATAGATCGGCTCTATAGGGGTATGGTCAGAACCGAACTTATGGCTCAATGCGAGGATCCGTATCCTTTAACCTATGCCTGCGATAGTGGAAGTACAAATCCAATGACCTACGATAATGGAGTCTTCGTAGATTTTTGTCACTGCGCACTTGCGGCAACTCCTACTAACTTAGAACTGCATAGATATAGAACAATTGTTTGCTCAACATACTCCTCTAGCTTTAAAACGGCAATGCCTACAACCAGTGGATGGGAGAGTTTTGATGATGGTTGGGGTCGTGCCAAGCTAATTAAAATAGAGCCTGATGAGTTAGAGAAACGTGTTCCAGATTTGGTCCACAGTCTCTGTATATATTTAGCAGAATCTGAACATATTCTCTTTATGTTAGAAAAAATCGATCCGCTTGGTTTTTTTATAATGGACGGTCCACTTTATCCAAAACAACTCATGTACTGGATGGTAATTTCAAATAAAGAAGTAAAAATTAAACAGAATAAATATGCACAGATTATTCTTCAAAATTACATTAACATTATGGATTACTTCCTAGAGAAAAAAGCTCCTGTAATCGGTTTTGTAAAAAATCCTGTTGATGTACAGATAATGAATGCGTTAAGGATAAAAAAACTTCCGATTGATCTTCCTTGGATCTTAGATTCTCAATTTTTTAAAAATGTTCTTAAAAATCCTCAAACTTTATCTTCTAAAGGATCAAGTTTTAGAAGTATTAAATCTTTATCAGCAAACTCAGCAAATGGATATATTTCATATACAAATTGGTTCCATCAACCAAAAAAATTCTATGAGAATCTTCTGAATTCAACTTCTCCTTTTGCTGTAGAAAGTTTGTTTCATCATAAATTTCCACTTGAAGACTATGCAATATGCTTTTTTATGGTTTACGAGCCGTCAAAAAAGTCTGTTTTCAAAATAGAAGCACCATATGGGCTCATTAAGGACGAGAAAATTAGACAATCTATCCAAAAAAAAGTCCTCTTTGATATTTCCATAAACCGATCACCATTAACTCTCACTAAAGCAGATTCTATTGCCAAAATAAGAAAAATCGAAAAAAAAGAAATCGATACTCAGTTTGTAAATATGAATCCTGATCTCAACTTTAACGATTCTAGATGGGACTCTAGGTATGAAACATAATAATTTCGAGCAGTTGTTAAAGTGATTATTATAAATCTAAAGTAATTCAAGGGGCTATCAATTTGAAAAAGTATGAAGATATTGACATCACGACTTTCATCCCTGAAGAGAAAAAGAAACAGGATAATCCTGATTCAAAAGGAAGTAGTAAAATTGATTCGGAGTATAGCAGTAATATCTCGAGTTTTTCCTCAGAAACTCAAGATATCTGTTGTCCTGCTCAGATAGATGTCCCGACTGAGTATATTACAAATCAAGAAATCCCTTCTTTAGAAGACCTTGATGAACTTACCTTTAAACTTTTCGATGATTCCGATATAGGGATTTCCAGCATTTCCTCATCTATAGACGAGGCTTTTGGAATTATCACCACAGGAATAGAACCTCTAGAAATAACTCCCACTGGAGCCGTAATTACCGGTTACATCAAATCTGCCAGAAGGAATGAGATAAGGCTCGGAACATACGTTTTTGTGCCCTATGAGGATGGCGAAAAACTCTTTGCCAAAGTTGGCAAGCTCCAGTACAGGCAGGAGTTTGTAACGGATGATGCAACCGAAATTCACTCAATGCGTACCCTTAGTGCCCTCGCAAATCCTATAAACGAAGCAGATTATAAGTTCCTTGCTTGCCTTGATCCCCTTTGCATTCTTTACCTGAAAACAGGTGGAATACTCTCGAGAAGGATGGTAGACCGGATTCCTCGTCCTAACACTCCTATCCTGCCTGTTACTGATAGGTTTGAGGTCCAGATAGGACTTAATATTCCTGAAGAAGGAATCTTTCTCGGCCATCTGAGTGTGGGAGGCGAGCTTTTAAAAACCCACTCCGAACCCGAAACAGTTGCATACTATCTCAGAAACGACTATTCCATGGGCGATCCCCTTATTTTCAGGCATATGCTTATCTGCGGAAGCACTGGAACAGGGAAAACTTTCCTCTCAAAAAATATTCTGCGCCAGTTCATGGATGAAAATAATAGGTACAAACTTCGGAATTCTTCTGATCAATCAATAAATAGCCCGAATCCCTGTCTGATAATTATGGATCCTCAGGACGAGTATTCCCAGCTTTTTGAGAACAATGAGAAACTTACCGAGGAAGATAAGTTCAGGTTCGAGTCCGAAAAAATAGCCTATGGTGGAGTGAAACATACAAAAACTTTTGTGGCAAAGGTTTTAGGGCAGAAGTATCCAGGAGATAAGTCAAGGGCTCAACAATCCGAGTTTACTATTCCTTTCTCTTTTGTGAAGGAGAACCACTGGTTAATTGCAGCGGCCGAAATGACCGAACTTCAGTACATAGGACTTGGAGTGCTTCTTGAAGATTTCTTCAAGTCAAGAGTGCACGGTACTTACCTCGATTTCATTAACCATATTAGCAATGAAGGTACACGCTCCAATTATATTGACAACGGGAAAATTCATGAGTCTTCTTATGATGGAATTGTGAGGAAAGTGAAGAGCTCTTCATTCTCAAAAGTCTTTGATCAGGATTCACTGCCAATTACTGACATCTTGGGTAAAATCTTCAAGCCAGGGCAGATTTCGGTTTTCCCTACAGAGTACATTAGCGACACCAGAATCCGCGACCTTATAGTGCTCACAATCATGAGCCTGATAGTTGACAATAAGTTGAATACAACAGGAGAGAAAGCTATTAAAGAGACCCCGATCATTCTGGCTCTGGACGAAGCTCACCGTTACCTCTCAAAGGCAAAAGGGGAACATTCTCGCCTTATAATCTCCCGTTTTGCAGATGCAGCGCGGCAGGGCCGAAAAGAAGGACTTGGTCTTTTTTTAATCACCCAGGATCCCCAGGATATCGATGATACAGTTTTCAAGCAGATAAATACAAAATTGATCCTTAACCTTAACAATGATGCAGCTATCACGTCCCTCAAAGTCCCGAAAGAATATGAACGCAGAATTCCATATCTTAAAAAAGGACAGATGATAGTCCATTCCCCGGATAACAGCGACATTGTTGAGATAATCGGGCTCTCGAATTGCGTTGTCAGGCACCGATGAGGTCTCTCAGCGATGAGGTCTCTCAGGATCTTTAATGCTCGAAATTTAAGGCTATACAGAAGGAGAAATCCTTGAGCCCTGTATAAGCCATATGTGGGTCAATATAATCCATGTATAGGAAGTTGGGAACAGAGAAATTTCAATTTTTTTTCTGCCTCCGCTCCTGCACTTTTTTAACTTAAATTGTTCTTTGTTTTTAACTACTTTTTAACTGTTTTATCTAGAGACAGGAAAAAAGAAGAGATTGGCGGAAAAAGACAGAAGGATGAACAGAAAAAATGGATATTGACAGAATGAATAAGAAAATAGACAGAAGAAGTAAGAAATAAACAGAAGAAGTAAGAAATAAACAGAAGAAATAAGAAATAAACAGAAGAGGTATGAGAATAATAAGAAAAATAATCAGAAAAGATAGTAACACAAGATAAGAATGTTTCTAGAAAAATGTGGATAAAATATGTGATGGGATAGCGCGGATTTGAACCGCGGTCCAAGCGTCCCAAACGCTCGAGGATGGACCAAGCTACCCTACTATCCCAAGGGGTACCTCCTCTCAAAGGATATTATCCTTTAAATAGCTTTCGTTAGAACAAGGGTCAGTAATGCTTTCATTGAAAAAATTTTTCCTGGAAGCTGAAAATTTTTTGCCTGTAATGTTCGAGTTCCCAGGTTTTTTGAGATTCTTTCACTTCCAGCGCTGATAAAGCTCATTCTCTATCCCGAGCAGGTCGAGTGCTCTTCCTACCATTGTATCTATGAGATCTTCGAGAATTCGGGGTCGTGAGTAAAAGCCCGGACAGGCTGGCAGGATACTCGCTCCTGCTTTTTTAGCTTTTAACATATTTTCGATGTGTACAAGGTTAAGTGGGGTTTCCCGGGTCATCAGGATAAGTTTTCTTTCCTCTTTAAGGCAGACATCCGCAGCCCTCGTAAGAAGGGTATCGGATATCCCATTTGCCACGGCTGCAAGGGTTTTCATGCTGCAGGGAGCGATAACCATTCCTCCGATCCTGTAAGACCCACTGGCTATCGGTGCTGAAAAATCTTTCTGGGCATAGCTCCAGGTTGCAAGTTTCCTCACTGCTTCAGGGGTATAGTCCGTTTCAATCCCTATTATCTGGCTTGCTGCATCTGTCAAAACCAGATGGGTTTTTATTCCTTTCTCCGCCAATACTTCAAGAAGGCGAATTCCGTACTGGACCCCTGATGCTCCGCTTATCCCTACCGTTATCTCCATTTTATCCCTGCCATTAATGCTCCTGCCGTTATTTCCATACTCATATCTCTGCGGTTATTTTCATACTCATCCGTTATTTCCATACTCATATCTCTGCCATACCCATTTTTCATGTCTAACCCGGTACTTCAGGCTTTATCCTGCTCTGGCAGTTCGACTTCTTTTTTGCAAAAGGCAATGAAGCTTTCTACCATTTCCTCTGCGGCTGAAACTATATCCCTTATCTCCTCAGGGCTGATATTATCCTGGTGTATTCCGACAACAAATACAGAGGTTCTTTTCGTTGCCCTGCTAACCTGTCTTGCTCCATGCAGGGCGAGATATTCTTCCCTATGGCCGGGCATTGTTACCACCGATGAACTTGCTCTCTGGCTTTTCTCATCGAAAAGTCCAGTAGCCACAGCTCCCACATGTTCCTCTCCACCTGTGAGAGTCAGCAGGTAATCTTCTCCAATCTTTTTTGCATCAAGTGTTATCTCGATTTTCCCCACTTTTCGCTTAATATGAAACAAATTCCTTCCTCTGCCCTTCAAACTTTTCATCTTTTAGTTTCAAAACCTTATCAACTGTGTAAATGGTTTCAAGCCTTTAATGGTCTCAGGACTGTTATATTTAGCCCTTAAATCCCAAAGAAAGTCCCTTCTTCCCCTAATCACTTCTTTTCCTTTATCTAATTCAAAGATCACTTAGTTTAAATTGCTTTAGGGATTTTTTCACATCAAAATAGTCTCTTGCGGCTTTTCCCACGGCTTCACAGTGTTCTTTCGGGCTGTATACACCCATCCTCCAGTTGTCCATATGCGCTTCCTGCAGTATGGATACAAAATGGGAAGCTTCGTTAAGGGGAATCAGTTTGTGGTCAGTTTTTATCATTGCCCTCATCTCCAGCATTTCAGGCATCTTTGGGATATCCACAAGCACGTACTCAGCTTCAACCCCTGCCATCTCTGCAATTTCTTTTTCCACCCTTCGAATTCGGTCGCGGTGCCTGAGTACGGATTTTCCTGTGTCTGCCAGACCCACATATAATGCCCGCTTGTAGAGCTTACGGGCATCCAGCAGTCTTGAAAGCTCTCCCGCATACCCTGTTGCGTTTCGCATTGCTGCAATAAGGTCTATATCATCCATCTGCCTGAGCCTGAGCGGGTCAAGCTCGTTATTTTCGATCATATACTCCACTGCCTTGGAACACATAGCTTCCGAAATCCTGGTTACATGATGATAATAAACTGATGTGTTCATCCAGAAACGTGAGACCAGAAGAGATTCGGCAGCTTTCAATCCACCATAGTTCACAACGAGCCTGTCCTCATAAAAATTCATCTGGTTTATCAGGCGGTTGTAATCCACGACCCCGAAGGCTACACCTGTGTAATGTGCATCCCGTACAAGATAGTCCATCCGGTCTACATCAATCTCACTGCTAAGGATCTGCCCCAGGGAAGTCTCTCCTTTAATGTGCTTCACAAGGTTTCCGGGAGAAATTCCATGTTTGCCCAGGACTTCTTTTATCTCTCCTTTTCCGAGAATTTCCTTTACATCATCGTGTCTGCGCCGAGTGTATTTGTCAATAACGTTCTCGGTAACATGAGAAAAAGGTCCATGCCCTACATCGTGCAGAAGAGTGGCAGCTTTAACCTCAATTTTCCTGTCTTCCTCAATTGAATCGAGACTTCTTGTTAGCACGGAGGCAAGGTGCATTGCTCCAAGCGAGTGCTCAAAACGCGTATGATTAGCTCCCGGATAGACGAGGTTTGAAAAACCAAGCTGTCTGACTCTCCTGAGGCGCTGCATCTGTGGTGTTGAAAGAAGGTCCTGAGCCAGATTATCCAGCTCGATGTAACCGTGTACAGGATCAAGGACAACTTTCATTATTCTTTAGACAGATTTCATTATATATTGCTGTTACTATTACTCTGATATTGTAAATTTGCAGAAATACCTTCTACCCGAAAGTTTAAAAGAAAGCTGGAATAGGTATTATCATGATTATTTTTTCAGGCGGCACTGGAACTCCAAAGCTCCTTGACGGACTCAAGGAAATCCTCCCTGCGGAGGAACTGACCGTTGTTGTAAACACTGCCGAAGACCTCTGGGTTTCGGGGAACATGATTTGTCCCGACCTGGATACAGTGCTCTATCTGTTTTCAGACCAGATTGACCGAAAAAGGTGGTGGGGCATCAAAGACGACACCTTCCTTACTTATGAGCGTATGCAGGAACTTGGCGTCACAGAGAGTATGAAATTGGGAGACAAGGACAGGGCAACCCATATTATTCGCTCGAATTTTCTCAGACAGGGAATTTCCCTTACATATGCAACTTTAGAGCTTGCATCAATCTTCGGAATTAAAGCAAAAATTTTGCCTATGTCTGACGATCCAATTTTCACCTATATAGAAACTCCAGAAGGCGTTATGCATTTTCAGGATTTCTGGATCGGGAAACATGGAGAGCCCGACGTGCTGGGGGTTGACATAAGGGGAGTTTCCGAAGCCTCAATCTCTCCAAAGGTACTCGAAGCCCTGGAAAACGATGACAACGTCCTTATAGGGCCAAGTAATCCGATTACGAGTATCGGTCCTATTATTTCCCTGCCAGGCATGAAAGATATTTTGAAAAAGAAAATGGTCGTGGCAGTCAGCCCGATTATTGGCAATGCCCCTGTAAGCGGGCCTGCCGGCAAACTGATGGAAGCATCAGGGCTTGAGGTCTCTTCAATGGGAGTTGCAGAATATTATCAGGATTTCCTTGATGTCTTTGTTTTCGATGAAAGGGATCAGGCAGATGAATTCGCTTTTGAGAGGGTCGGATGCCGTGCCATCCGCGCAGACACCATAATGACCTCAACTGAAAAGAGCAGGGAACTGGCAGAAATCATAATAGGGCTCTTTGACACTCTTGTCTGTCCTTAACTTCCCTGTTTTAATCCCTTATTTACCTTTATTTGTTTTTTATTTACCTCTTATTAACTTTTTATTAACTCTTTATTAACTTTCCAATTTTAGTTTTTTGACCAGTCTCGTAACTCTCAATTAACTGCTATTAACCTATTATTTGTCCTTTATTGAATAGTTAATAATTCAATCACTTCTAACTCTTTTTAGATTCATCCTCATTAAGCTTCTTTGCTCACCTGCCACCATATATTTTTATTCCTCTTTTATATTTCTCTAGATATTCTCAGTGTTAACAAAACTAGAAAGCTTTATGTATTATTTTTGTCATCTTTTGTAACACTAAAAAATACTAAATTAAACTTTTATCTTAAGCATTAAACTTTGCTTTCTGACATGTGTTATCTTTATTGTCAGACTGTAAAGAAATCGGGTTAATGAATAGTGGAGAAAAGCATGATAGGAGCAGGCGTTATGAATATGAAGGATATCAAAGCAAGAATTGTCTTCCTGGTTTTCCTGGCAGCCCTCGTTTTATCCCTCGGGTCTACTATAGGGACGGCAACCGAGGTTGATAATTCTGAGCTTATAGCTGAGGTTTTTAGTGCAGCCGAAGCAAACCTTGGAGGTATAGGACCGGAAGAGACTCTTATTATTACGGATATAGGTTCTCCTGCGGAATCTTATGTTTTTCTGGACGATTTTTACTCGGAATTTTATGACAGAGATCTCCTGTATACACAGAATCTTCTTGTAGTCCAGAACTCAAGGAATAGCCCTCTATGGTTTGCCTTCTTCGATAAATGCAGCGGGAACTGTACTTATATCGAGGTCTCTTACGAGAACGAAAGTGAAATAAGCTATCAGGTAATGGAAAACATAGATTTCGATAAGCTTTCGAAAACACCGAAGTCGAAAGCTGCATGGAACGAAAAGGTGAACTCAACTGTTTTTAACGGGCGCGAGTTTGCAATTCTTACGATTTGTAATGGCTGGGCTACCGGGAAACTCGATTATGAACTTATGCAGTGCCTGGAGCTTCACAACCATTTCTGTCCAGGGGTTTCCAGTGGCTTTGTGCTTGCAAACTGGATGGAAGAAAACTACCCTCTTGAGGAAAATGTAAGCTATACGGTTTTCTCCTGCCCCAACTGGTGCAAAGAAGATGTTTTCGTAAAACGCTGGGACACAACTCCCGGAAAAGGAGGAATCTGGGTATCAGCGCTGACCGATGATGAAAAAGAAGCTCTTGGAGGCTCTCCTGCAGGAATCTTCGTGGTTACGGATAAGAATGCCGGAACTATGAAGGCTGTGGTTCTCGGATTTAACTTTGATATTGTCAATGCCGAATGCGGGGCAAAAGCCAATGATCCTGCCTGGATTTCAAAGTATTTAGCGGATCTCTGGCTTATGGATAAAGAAAACTGGGATAGCGAGGGACTTGTTTCGGTAATTTCCGTAACTGATATTGATGAAGCTACCCTGAACGAAATGAAGCAGGCAGGAAATAATCCTTATGTGGTTCTCGGGTTGCTTGATTCAGAAGGGAATGTCAATCCCTGAAAAAATGAGGTTTATGGAATAAGCGACGGGAATAAAACGTGTTTAAACCTTTGTAGAAAGAATGATCTACTATGCCAGAGGTTTCCTATAATCATTAAATTTTCCTTTTTCTCTTCCTTTTTATTTTTTAGTTTTTCTCTTCCTTTTTATTTTTTAGTTTTTCTCTTTCTTTTTAATTTCTGGCTTTTTCACACCTGAGTCCTCTCAAACTGTTTGATTCTCGCTTTGGCCCACCGGACTACCTAAACTTAAATTCTTAAACCTGTCAATGCTGCATAAAATCTGTCAATACTGCATAATTACTTATATAAGCCCATATGATTTGTGGGCATACAGAGATCGGAAAACTAAAATATAGTATTTTTAACCTATTCTGATGTCAGTTTACTTTCTCCATGACATATTCAGGTCTTCGTTCTCGGAGAGGGGTGTATGCGTATAAATTAAGGGCAAGGATACAGAATTCTTTATTAGTAAAAATAATTCTTTATTAATACAATACAATCTTTAATTACAGGAATATCGCAACAGCCAAAAAAAGAGTTAAAACTATGCTTGAAAGACTGAAAAGCTCACTAATTAATTCTCCTGTAATCAAGCGGGGGGAATATAATTACTTTATTCATCCTATTTCCGATGGCGTGCCTTCCATAGACCCTCGCCTGGTTGAGGAAATCGCGGATTATATACTTACAATTACCGATATGGGGAAAGTCGATACAATTGTTACCGTAGAGGCTATGGGTATTCCTGTGGCAAACGCTCTTTCCCTCAAAACCGGAATTCCTCTAACCATTATCCGGAAGCGACCCTATTACCTTGAAGGAGAGGTGGAACTTTCTCAGAGCACAGGATATTCGAAAGGAGTCCTTTACATAAACGGGCTCAAGAAAGGTGACCGGGTAATTATCGTAGATGATGTAATCAGTACTGGTGGAACCCTGATAGCCCTTGTAAAAGCCCTGAAAAACATGGGTGTAGAGGTTCTGGATGTTATTTCCGTCATCGGGCGCGGGGCAGGCTATTTACAGATAAAGGAACTCGGGGTTGAGCCCAAAATCCTCGTTACGATCGACGTAAGCGAGAAAGGTGTGGAGATCAAGAATGTCTATGGGGAAGAGTGACGCGTTTGACTTACAGCCTGATTACATTATCAGTGTAATAAGAACCTCGGAAGCAAGAACTGTTGGTTTTCAGTTTCCCGAGGGGCTCAAAAGAAAAGGGACTGAGCTTGCAAGGAAGGTTGAAAGGGCTACTGGTACTGAGGTTATCATTTCAGGGGATCCCTGCTTTGGGGCATGCGACCTGGATAGGACCTTGCTGGAGCATGTAGATATCCTTTTTCATTTCGGGCATGCTAAACTTGGGGACAAGAAAGTCTCCGAAAAGATTTATTTCGTAGAGGCACGCTCTGCAGTTGACGTTCGTCCTGTTGTAGAGAAAGCTGTGCACGAACTTAAAGGGAAGCGAGTTGGGCTGATTACTACTGTTCAGCACGTCCATAAACTGCCTGATGCCTGTGCCGTCCTTAAGGCAGAGGGAAGGATCTGCGTAATCGGGCGGGGGGATTCAAGAATTGCATATCCGGGTCAGGTACTGGGCTGCAATTTTTCGGCAGCAAGGGACGAGGTCTGTGATGAATACCTCTATATAGGAAGCGGTGACTTCCATCCTCTGGGTGTAGCCCTTTCTACAAAGAAGCGGGTTCTTGCAGCCGATCCTTTCTCCGGGGAAGTTCGTGAGGTTGATCCCTCAAGAATCCTCCGCCAACGGAGTGCGGTAATTGCAAAGTCTCTGGATGCGGAGGTTTTCGGGATAATCGTCTCAAGCAAAAACGGGCAGGAGCGGATGGAACTGGCTCACTCTTTGAAAGCGCTCGCGAAAAAGCATGGAAAAGAAGCACACCTTATCCTGATTGATCTTGTAACTCCGGATCAGCTTCTCCAGTTCAAGGTGGATGCTTTCGTAAACACCGCCTGCCCTAGACTCGCAATCGATGAGGCAGGACGTTTTCCCTCTCCAATGCTTACGCCCCAGGAATTTGAAATCGTACTTGGAGAACGAGAATGGGAAAACCTTGTGCTCGATGAGATAACCGAGGAACCTGTGTAATCTTACCTCGATCCTGTGAGATAATTTAAGTGCTAAAATATATAAATAAAGAACTAAGTACTGTATTAAAACGTAAATGGAAAATTAAAGTCGATGGAATGAAACAACGAAAGCTTGAGATGCTGCTCGAAGAACTGGAAAACTTTTCCGATCCTGAACTTGAACTGGAACAGTACCAGACTCCTCCTCCTCTGGCTGCGGAGATTCTTCACTTTGCTTATATGCAGGGGGATCTTGATGACTCGGTGCAGGATCTGGGCTGCGGTACCGGAATCCTTGCAATCGGGGCTAAACTTCTGGGAGCAAAGAGGGTTATTGGGTATGATGCAGACCAGAAAGCTCTTGAGATAGCAAAGAAGAATGCTGAAAAACTTGGAGTAGAAGTAGAGTTCGTATTTTCGGACATTAACGATATTACAGAACATGTAAAAACCACGGTCATGAACCCTCCTTTCGGGGCAAGAGTTAAAGGTAGGGACAGACCTTTTCTTTCGTCAGCATTAAGAACAAGTGAAGTGATATACTCAATTCACAACCGTGGAAGCCTTGCTTTTATCCAAAAGTTCATTAAGCCTGCGGTCATTACACATTCCTACGTTGCGAAATTCCCTATAAAACGAACCTTTGATTTCCATAAAAAAGAAAGAGAGGTTATTGAGGTCGAGATCTACAGGATTAGGGTTTCCGGATAATCAAGGTGCAGTACCGTTTAAGGCATCGGATTTTATAGCGTCAGTATCAGGACTTTACCTCAAAAGGAGAAAGATAACACTGCTAATAACAGATATGCCTGTTCATTATCGAACTAGATAAGTACATCAATAGGGACAAAAAGATCAGATATACATGCGTGGCAATCTGTCCTCTCTTCCTGACAGTTGATTATCTGTCGATTGATTGTTGCCGATATTCGATTGGATGGCTGCCAGTATTCTATGTCAATGACAATTACTGCAATTACTAATTATATTGACTATTAACGATAATTCAAATGAGGGATTATGATTAGAATCCGAAAAAGTAAAACTACGAGAAAGAAATTGACTGGCCCGAGTGCAGGAAAGCCAGTTACTGAAAAAGCATCTCAAGTCGCTCCAGAAAGCAGGGACCAATTCAAAGGCCAGTCCAGAGATCAGTTTAAAAGTCAGCCCAGGGAACAACCCAGAGAGCAGTCCAGAGACCAGTTAAAAGGTCAGCCGAGGAGCCAGCCCAGGGACCAGTTTAAAGGTCAACCAAGGGAACAGTCTAAAGACCATTTCAGGGGAGACCAGAATAAAAAGAGAAGGTTCCCCTACCCGAAAAAGGCTCCCAGGGAAAGGACGGAAGCACCTGAGTCTAGAACTCCCTGCGAACCCGCAACTCCTGAAGAGGAGCTTGAAAAAGGAGGTTTTGTTCTCCCTGGAGAGCTCATCGGAACCATAGAAGAGTTTAAACCCGGTGAAGGAACAACGGTATCGGTCGGGGATATTTACTCCTCAGCTACTGGAAATGTTGTTATTGACAGAAAAGCGAGAGTGGTTTCGGTCAGGCCCAGTACCCTTACTCCGAATATCCTTAAAGTGGGGGATGTTATTTATGGAAAGATAATTGACGTGCGTGAGTCCGGAGCAATGGTAGAAATTGCAGGAATTGAAGGCAAGGAGGGTCGGGAAATCGTCAATGTGCGGACTGGAGACATTCACGTCTCAAATGTACGTGACTCCTATGTTAAGAGACTTTCAGATGAATTCAGACCTTCTGATATAATTCGCGCCAGGGTCGTCGACGCTGAAAGGATGCGCTTGACAACAGCTGAAGATTCTCTCGGAGTTGTAAAAGCTTACTGCTCAAATTGCAGAGGGGAACTTGTGCTTGAAGGGAAAAAGCTTAAATGCCCGGCTTGCAATATGACTGAAACCCGCAAAATCTCAACCGAGTATGGGAAAGGGATTAAGTAATTTCTTTCTCCTTGCAGGTAGGGTTTCTGCACAATAAACCAGAATACTCACCATTCACAGGTGATCACCAATGGAACTGAACATTCTTTCCAAAACAGACAATGAGCTTGAAGTCGAGCTCAAAGGCGAGACACATACTCTTCTCAATTTGCTTAAGGACTCCCTTATAAGGGACAAAAGGGTTGAGGTTGCCTTTTACGATATGAAATACATAAGCATTAGTGAGCCTATCCTTTATATCAAAACCGATGGTACGAACCCCATTGAGGTCTTAAAGGACGCGGCTTCGAAAATAATTGCTCAGTGCGACGAGTTTACCGAAGTCTTTAGCAAGGCAGCAAACGCTTGAAATCTCTTAAAACGACTGCATGACGTCTTTCTAAAGGCGTTCTGCTCTTTTTTTCCGGCCAGTCCAGAACCTTACTTGTAGAGGCTTCTGATAGTATTTAGTGAGCCTTTACTATCTTCAGACCTGAAAAATCCCTGGAATACTTTTTTATGAATTCTATGCATATCCAGAATGAATAAAAAATCTGGCAGAAATCCCAAGTTTGGCAATCTTTCCGGAAATATTTAATGGATAGAATATACCGATTCTTTTTAGTTTAAGGATCGCATCCTGCATCTGCAGTTTAAAGACCATAATTAACCTGTAACTAATTAACCTGTAACTAATATTGAGGTATGAAATAAAATGAAACTTGATGACTCATCCCTTCAGAAGTTCGGTTTTATAAAAAGAGAATCTCTGGGCAGCATAAATATAGACCCTCTTCAGACAGGCGGGCTGTTGACCGGGGCTGCAAAACAGGCGCTTGTAGAATGGGGAGATGGATATTCGGTATGTGATTTCTGCGGAGGGGTCCTGGACCAGATAAAAAAACCTCCAATTCATGATTTCGTACACAAGGCGCTTCCCGAGTTCCTTGGCTGTGACGAGGCAAGAGTTACAAATGGGGCACGGGAGTCCAAGTTTGCTGTCATGCATTCTATCGGGAAGCCAGGTGACTGGATTGTGCTTGACGGGCTTGCCCACTATTCTTCATATGTTGCAGCCGAAAGAGCTGGCCTGAATATCAAAGCTGTACCGCACTCAGGCAGTCCTGATTACTATCTCGACCCCGAAGGCTATGCTACAGCTATCGAAGAGGTTACAAAGGAAAATGGAAAACCGCCTGTTCTTGCACTTGTGACATATCCGGACGGAAACTATGGAAACCTGCCCGATGCAGGAAAAATAGCCTCGATCTGCCATGAGTACAATGTCCCCCTCCTTCTGAACGGTGCATACGCCGTCGGAAGAATGCCTGTATCGGCAAAAGAGATAGGTGCCGACTTTATTGTAGGCAGCGGGCATAAATCGATGGCTGCATCAGGACCTGTCGGGGTGCTCGGAGTAAGCGAAGAATATGCTCCTGTAGTGCTCAGGAAATCGAAACACAGCAAGGTAAAAGAGGTTGAGCTTCTTGGCTGCACGGCAAGGGGCGCTACGGTTATGACTCTCATTGCCTCTTTCCCGGATGTTGTAAAGCGTGTTAGGAACTGGGACCAAGAGGTCGAAAACGCTCGCTGGTTCTCGGCAAGGCTTGAGGAAATGGGTTTTATCCAGCGCGGTCAGAGACCCCATTCTCATGACCTGATGTTCTTCGAAGCCCCACGTTTCTATGAGATCTCCGAGAAGGTCAAGAATGGAAGATACTTCCTCTACCGGGAACTCAAGGAACGCAATATCCACGGCATAAAATCAGGGCTCACTAAATACTTCAAACTCAGCACTTTCGGGCTTGGAAAGGAAAAACTGGAAGTTGTCGTGGATTCCTTTGAAGATATTCTGAAAAAATACGAAGATATTTAATGTCAGGAAATTAACATTCGTTTAAACCGGACGATATCTGGTGTCAGGAAGATCTATTTTTCCTTACTTCTTTATTTTTTCAGCTCCACGTTTTCCATATACCCTTCTCCCCTGGGAGTCAGGACATAATATGTAACTCCTTCGCTCTCCTCTTTCTCAATACAGAGGGTACTTTCCAGCATATTGAGGTTGTAACTTGCCTGGGAATCTGTGAGTTTGAGCTCGGTCTTAATTTCTTCCAGCGACTTTTTCTGCCCAACCAAGGCTTTAAGAATGTTTCTGCGAACTGGGTTCTGCAGGGCATTTAGGCAGGCTTTATGGTCTTCTGTCATATCCTCTTTCATCCTGCCTTCCTTTTTCATCTTTGTAACCCATTCTTCTTTTCTTTTTGCGGCTTCCTCAGGTGTCATATCTGATCATTAATATCTCAGCCTGAGTATCTAAATAAGTTTGCAAAAGGCAAGAGTTGTAAGCTAGAATTATAGTCGGAAATTACAAGCGAGAATTATAAAAGAAAACTGTAGAATCGCTCCGACTGGTTCAGATATAAATAATATTATTTTCAACTTCCTGCCATGAAACAGAATCCTGAACTTGAGTCCATTGAACTGCTTGCAAAAATAATTCTTACTGCTGCCCGGACTGCCCCAAAAGGAAAAGGAATTGACGATATTGTAACCTGCCTCCTTTCTAAGGAGGAAAAAGACGAGCTTGCTGACCGAATGGAAGAGTTAAGCGAAATCAAAAACCTGAAGTTCCTTCTTCGAGACGCCAGAAATGTCAGGGATGCTGATGCAATTACTCTTATAGGGTTGAAGGCTTCAGGCGTTAGCAACCTCGACTGTGGAGCCTGCGGATTTGCAACCTGTAAGGAAATGCTTGAGCACGGAAAGGTTCAGAAAGAATTTTCAGGCCCCCACTGTATGATCAAGTATCTTGACCTCGGAATTGCCGTGGGCTCGGCAGCAGCAAAAGCACAGGATCTCTGTATCGACAACCGCGTTCTTTATTCTGCAGGCGCTGCGGCGTGTTACTTTAAAATTATAGATGCGGATGTGGCTATGGGACTTCCGCTGAGTGTTAAAGGAAAGAATATCTTTTTTGATCGGGAATCCACGAGAAAAGTCAAGGGTTAATTTTTCTTCGTTTCTATATGAAATCTTGTATAAAAAAGGTTAAGTCAGGTACAGCAGTGAGATAAATCAATAAAATTTCTCTCCTGCTCACCTATGTCTAAGCCTTCAATAAACTTTTGAGACATTCCTTCCGTTTTAGGGGAGGCACTTTCTTACTTGAAGTCTTTCAGGGCTTCAAAATCGAGGGTTGCAAAGTAATCTTCAATAGTCTCGGCTCTCCTGATCTGTACAACGCTTCCGTCTTCTCTGAGAAGTAGTTCGGCAGAACGGAGTTTTCCGTTATAATTGAAGCCCATTGCATGCCCATGAGCTCCTGTATCGTGGATTGCAAGGATATCCCCGATTTCGATTTCAGGAAGCGGGCGGTCGATCGCAAACTTATCATTGTTTTCGCAGAGGGAGCCGGTTACGTCGTATTTGCGGGCAGGCGCCTCATTTTCCTTTCCGAGCACAGTTATGTGGTGATAGGCTCCGTACATGCCAGGACGCATCAGGTTTGCCATACAGGAGTCCATGCCAACATAGTCCTTGTATGTATGCTTGAGATGTCTTACCTGGGAAATCAGGTATCCATAGGGGCCTGTAATCACGCGGCCGCATTCCAGGAAGACTTTAAGCGGATAAAGCCCGTTAGCTGTGATAGTAGCCTCGTAAGCCTCTTTTACACCTTTTGCAATGGCTTCGAAAGAGACAGGCTCTTCTTCGGGCCTGTAGGGGATGCCTATGCCTCCGCCCAGGTTTACAAATTCGAAGTTTATGTTGAGTTCCTTTGAGATTTCAACTATAAGTTCGAAAAGAATCCTTGCGGTTTCCACAAAGTAATCAGGATTCAGTTCGTTCGAGGCTACCATTGTGTGCATCCCGAAGCGCTTCACGCCCCTGTCCCTAAGGATCCTGTACCCTTCAAACATCTGTTCTCGTGTAAATCCATACTTCGCCTCTTCCGGCTTTCCTATGATAGCATTTCCTTCTTTCAGGGGTCCGGGATTGTACCTGAAGCAAACGATCTCTGGAAGCCCTGCAGATCTTTCCAAGTAATCGATATGGCTGATATCATCAAGGTTGATAAAGCCGCCAAGTTCCTTTGCTTTTATAAACTCCTCGGACGGCGTATCATTTGAGCTGAACATAATATCATCGCCTGTCATCCCTGCTTTCTCCGCAAGGATAAGTTCTGGAAGAGAACTGCAGTCTGCCCCGAAGCCTTCCTCTTTGAGGATCTTAAGGATAAAAGGGTTAGGAAGGGCTTTTACTGCAAAAAACTCCTTGAAGCCGGGAACATCTTTAAAGGCGGATTTCATCTTTCTGGCGTTTTCCCTAATAGCTTTCTCATCGTAAATATGAAAAGGAGTGGGATATTTTTCCATAATTTTAAGGATATCTTCTTTTGTAAAAGGGAGATTTTTTGAAACCATTATTGTGACCTTTTGCCTGATTTTTATTTAATGGGTTTTACATCAATTTGAACTTTTACTCCTTTATTACTGTTTCGCAAGCTTTTTTTTGAGAAAGTTTGATCACAAACTTTTTCAGAAAAAGTTTGATCAAAAACCTTTTAAGAAAAGGTTTTACCAAAACCGTTGCGCCGGTTTATCACGCCAACCAACCGTTTTCGCTCAAGCCTTTTTTGAAAAGGCTTGCGGCACAAACGGGTCACTCTTTAGATTTTTTTAGAATTTCTTTAAGCTTGGAGTAGGGGTAAGTGTTTACCACATCTTCTTTTTCTAGCCAGCCGCGCCGTGCCTGCCCTATCCCGTATCGCATGAAGGTAAAGTCGGTAGCGGAATGGCTGTCAGTGGAGATGCAAAATTTAATGCCAAAGGTTTTTGCCCGCAGGATGAGTTCGTCGTTGAGGTCAAGCCTTGAAGGCTGGCTGTTGATCTCAATCAGTTTTCCGTTTGCAGCCGCAGCCTCAAAAACCTTCTCATAATTAACGGCATAAGGCTCCCTTTTCCCAAGCAGCCTGCCTGAAGGATGGGCGAGGATATCAAGATACCTGTTCTCCAGAGCCGTGACAATTCTTTCGGTCATTTCTTTCTCAGGCAAGGCAAAACCGGAGTGTATGGATCCTAAGACAATATCGAGTTCTTTGAGAATTTCATCCGGGTAATCAAGGGTCCCATCTTTCAGGATGTCAACCTCGGAGCCTTTAAGAATTTTTATCTGGAAGCGCTTTGAAAGTTTGTCTATCTCTTCCCACTGAGCTTTTAATTTCTCAATTTCCAGGCCCCTGGCAATCTTCTGGGAGCGGGAATGGTCGGTTATTGCGACATATTCATAGCCAAGAGCCTCTGCTCTTTCAATCATGGTTTTAAGGCTGTCCTTTCCTTCGCTGTAGTCTGTGTGCACATGGAGATCTCCCCTGAGATCGCCCTGTTCTATCAGTTTGGGGAGGGCATTTTTTGCAGCAGCTTTAATTTCTCCCCTGTTTTCACGAAGTTCGGGCGGGATGTAGGCAAGACCAAGTGTCTTATAAATCTCTTCTTCACTATTGCCTGCAATCTGTTTTCCTGACTCCTTTAAATACAGCCCGTACTCCGAAAGTTTGTACCCCTTCTTTATGGCAATGTTCCTGAGTTCTATGTTGTGTTCCTTTGAGCCCGTGAAATACTGAAGAGCTGCCCCGTAGCTTTCAGGTGGAACTACTCTCAGGTCAATAGCAGTTCCTTCTTTCAGAATCACGCTGCTTTTTGTGATACCTTTTAAGATAACCTGATCAACATCAGGAAGGGAGACAAAACAATCCATTACCTTTAAAGCTTCTCCTTTTTCGGCTTCTGCTAGGATGTCAATATCACCGATTGTCTCTTTTAACCTGTGAAGTGAGCCGGTGTAGATTATCTTTGAAAGATCAACTTTAGAGGTTGCATCCTTACACCTGGCTTTTAAAGCGGATATAATCTCGTCTGCGATTGGAAGAGCTTTCCCGAGAGCTATTCGGGCATGACTTTTCTCATACTGCTCAATTGCTTTTGCCAGGTTTTCTTCAGTTTTTTCTCCGAAGCCTTCGAGCCTCCTGAGCCTGCGAGCAGCGATCGCATTTTTAAGATCTGAGAGCGTCCTAATCCCTAGGGCATCGGCAAGCTTTTTCATTTTTTTTGCGCCAAGCCCGCGGATTTCCATGAGCTCCGCAGCACCTGAAGGGGCTTTCCCTTTGAGTTTCTCAAATTTTTCAACTCTGCCTGTTTCGAGATACTCAGCAATGTGATCGGCAATGGACTTCCCAACACCTGGAATTCTGGTCAAGCCGGTTTTTCCTTCTCTGGCATAAATAGTTTCTATGTCTTCCCCGAGGTTTTCTATTATCTGGGCTGCTTTCCGATAAGCTCGTGGTTTCCACTCAACCTGCTGGTACTCAAGAATATCAGCAGCTTCATAAAATAATTCAGCTACTTCGCGATTTCTCAACTGCTTCCCCCTATCTCCTCTATTTTGCTTTTCTGTTCTTCCTGTACTTCTTTCTTACTTTCTTTCCTTGCCTGAATCTTTAAACGCCTCTTCCTTCCTTCAAATTCATGATTTCTTTAACTGTATTGACATCAGCAGGTCCTTTATCGTATCTTATACGCAAAAATCGAGGAAAGCGCAGAGCAAGCCCTGTATCTCTTTCTCCCTGTCCTGCGGTATGGCCAGGACTTTTCGTGATTTCTGCACCAAGAACCTCGATAACCACTGCAGGCTCTACTAAAATATCCGGCATCATCCTGCTTTTTATGAGTACGTTTTTAGGGATTTCATTCACTATATGCTCTGAAAGCAGGCTGTCGATTTCCCTTGCATCCCGTTCCGTAAATCCTGTACCTACTTTCGTAAAAGTCTCAAAACGCTGCTCTTCTTCGTTGAGAATAGCGCAGAGGAGAGCTCCAAATAAGCCTTTCCTCTTTCCTCGCCCGTAATATTTACCTACAATTACAAGGTCAAAGGTCTCTCGCATTCCCTCGGCATATTCTTCTTTCCACTTGAGCCAGAACCAGCTCCTTTTTCCGGCTTCGTAAACCGCATTGCTGCTCATGGATTTGGTTATAATTCCTTCAAGCTTCTTTTCTAGAGTCCGGTTGAAAAAGTCCTCGATCTCCTCAAGATTGTCCGTAACAATTCTTTCAGCCAGGCGAAGAGCCTCGGATTGCTTTACATTTTCCTCGAGAAGAGTTCTTCTCCTAGGGTACGGTTCTTTCAGGAGGGAATTTCCTTCCAGGTACAGGATATCGAAAAAGAATACTGCAACAGGGAAGATTTCAGCATATTTTTGAACCTCATATTTCCTGCGCCTCTGCATCAGTTTCTGGAATGAATAAAATTCTTGGGTAGAGTCATCGGCTTTACTGCCTTCAACGTATGCAATGATTTCCCCATCAAGCACGATTCTTTCTGCGTTAATGCCTCTCCTGACTGCTTCCACAAGATCAGGATATTGGGCAGTTATATCCTCAAGCCTTCGAGAAAAGGCTTTGATCTCGTTTCCGTTTTTATGGATCTGAACTCTTTCCCCATCATACTTTTCTTCAACTGCCTTTTCTCCGGGAATCCTTTTTTCAAGCTCTTCGAAAGATTCTACCCGCTGAGCAAGCATTGACCTGACAGGCCGTCCCAGTTTTATGGAAAAGCGCCCAAGTGCTCTGAGACCATGCTCTGAAAGGGATTCTGCAAGCTCTCCAATGTCGGTGCAGACATTGTAGCTTTCCTTGATCTTAGCGGTATATTTTTTATCTCCTGTAAAAGCAATAGAAAGTGCTTCAAGCAAAAACTGATCCCCAAAACCCAGCCTGAGCTTCCCCAGCACAATCCTGACTATATATTTCCCTTCTTCCGGGCTGACTCGTTTCAGGATACTGGAAAGCAGCCGGACTTTTTCTTCCTGGCTTCCTTTTCCTGAGGTTTCCTTTATTTCCCTGAGCTTTCCGAATACTTCATCAATTGTAAGCGACTTTTCTTCTCCCCTGCTTAACTCAAACACCACGCCCCCAAGGTCCCCTGTCGCTGAATATCTTTTTTTAACCTCCTCTTCTGAAACTCTGTATGCAGACGCAATTGCTTTTAAAGCAATCTTATCCCCTACTCCAAGTGTCGTCTTTTCAAATGCAGGTCCTATGCTTCCGAGAAAAAGGTATGCACTGTCCTTTACTTCCTTTCCTTCCAGTTCCTAGAAAAAGTTAGCAATCTTCCTGACGATCTCTTTATGAGATGTTATCTTCTCAAGTTCTTCAAAAAGCTCTGCAAGCTCTATAAACCGAGCCATTGCCCCCTCCCCGAAAAAACGCTTTGAAATTTTTCTCTTATATTATTCCGCCCTCATGTCTTTATGCTTTGCACCCTTAAATTTCAGAAATAGAGTTTTCCCTCTTTTGCCAATAAAACAGCTGTCCTCGCCGTTCCATCCCTTCACCGAAACCTTTAATATCTAAAAGATGCATGAGAAAAGTACACAGCACTTCTTTACATCCTTATGCGACTGTGGTTTAGTGGCTATGACCTGAGCTTCCCAAGCTTAGAACCCGGGTTCGAATCCCGGCAGTCGCATTGAAAATTCTTCTTAACTCTTTTTTAAAATTAGTTTCTTTTTTAAGCTTAAATTATGTTTTAAAGCAATATGTTTTATATTTTCTCCAGTTAACCTTCAAAACACCTTAAAAGGGTTTTAGCAGGAACTCTTCTGGAGACTCCTGCCTGCCTGTTTTAGATCAATCCGGCTAATTCAAATGCGGGATAGATCAGCAAGTGAAGTCTTTTTTCTGTAACCCATGCCCTGAAAAATCGCCACAAGGTCTCCCCTATCATCAGTTATGTTTACGGTATACGTTGAAATTTTGGGGTTAATAGATGTTTCTTTTGCCTCGGCTGTAAGAGTTTTCCCTGTTGCGGCTTTCACGAAAGAGATATTTGCATTGATAGCAACAGCAACATTGCCGTGTGCATTTGAGGCTGCAGCAAAAGTAAGATCTGCAAGGGTAAACAATGCTCCTCCCTGAACGGTTTTCAGGGCATTTAGGTGTTTTTCTTCTATATTCATGACAGCTTTTGCATACCCTGGAGAGACTTCAAGAAGTTCGATTCCTGACATTGCAGCAAAATTATCATTCTTAAAAAATTCTTTAATATTTTCCATATAATAACTCCGGTTATTGTCAGTAAAGTCGTGCTCTATTTTTCGTGTTTTTAATTAAAGTTATGTTTTTTGTTGCGCCTGTAAACACACTTCTTCTGCTCTTTCCCCTTGAGACTGACCGTGCTGCTACCCTGAACCTTTCCAATAATGTGATCTTAAAGCTTTAATATGAATTTCAAGGTCTTACTGTGGTTCTTTTTCCATGTTACCAAATAACTTGGCATAGCCGTAAGTGCCTGATAAAGAAGGGTTTTAGGTTACATCTATGCAGGATATAAAGAAGGCTGAGGTTAGGAACTGGGGTAGGGGCAATCTGAAATAAACGTTAAACATAAACGTTAAACGCGATTTTGCTGGAAGCTTTTCAAATGATATTGCTTAATATCTGTTATGTCAAACATAATAAATATGTGACAAATATCTACTTTTAAAATGCCGGTTGACACCTATAACTCGACTAGTCTCTATAGTTCATAGAGATTAATTATTTATAATCTGATCCTTTATTATTAAGATGATTGTATTAAATTATTTTTTATTCTATTCAAAAACTTAATAATCAACTCGGGGGGTAGAGAATGAAGTTGAAATTGATATTTCCTCTGATGCTAGCGCTATGTCTGGCTCTTTCTATAGTACCCGTGCAGGCACAGGGTAACGCGATAGAAGATATGGATGAAATAAAAGTAATCATAGACGGAAATATTACTAAAACCGTTGAGTGTAATATAACCGGAAATGTGGTTATAGTCGAAGAGGCGGTCAACATGACCGGTAATATGACCGACAACATGACCGACAACATGACTGATTACATGACCGACAACATGACCGGTAATATGACCGACAACATGACCGGCATGGATAACATGACCGATAACATGACCGATAACATGACTGAAGACATGAACAATGTCTCCCAAAGCATGGAACTTGATGTGACTGGAAAGATGATTTTAATCAAAGACTTGGGCAACATGACAGAAAAAGCGGTTATGGTCGGAAGAATGGATGATATGCCCGGAAGCGTAGTCATCTTCGGAAGGACAGAAATCATGACCGGCATGGATAACATGACCGACAACATGACCGACAACATGACCGACATGGATAACATGACCGGCATGGATAACATGACCGGTAATATGACCGACAACATGACCGACAACATGACCGACAACATGACCGGTAACATGACTGAAGACATGGACGACATGATTGAAGCCATGATTGAAGCCATGAATGATACGACTGTAGTCCTGATCGGAGATATGACTGGAACCATTACGGTCAACCCGACCGATGATATGGGCAGCACAACCGAAAGCATTGGCAACATGACTGTACTTATGGCTGGAAATATGACCGGAAATGTAACAGGTGATATGACCAGACAGATAATTGTGATTAAAGACATTGATGACATCGATGAGATGTCCGAAATAATGGGTAATATGACCGGAATGGCTGGAGATACAGGCAACCAACCCGTGGAGTGTGATCTTGCTGGAAAGATGGCTATAATTAGCAATGTAGATTACATGTTCGGAACGGCAGAGAAAATAGACAAGCATCTGGCTGACCTTACCACAATGGATGGAAATAAGACTATAGTTGGGAATATTACTGATATATCCGATGACGAAGGTATGGATGAGGACACGTATAACATAACTGGAAAGCTGGCTGTAATCAGGAGCATGGGCGACACGATTTCAATCGTGACCAAGAATGCTACCTGTGAAATAAACCAAACTACAACTTTTGCTGAAGTGGAAAACATGGACTGAGATAAGGGACATGATCTGAAGCATATTGTAGTCAATGATCGGTGAAAACGTACATATAAAGCCAGGACAAGAGATGAACGATCGACTGTCCCAGTTACAGAATCCAGCTTAAAAATAGAGGCTGCAAACCATCTACAGGTTTGCAGTTCTCATTTCTTTACTTTATCTATCAATTCATTTCTTTGTTTTATCTGTCAATTCATTTCTTTGTTTTATCTGATAATTCCCTTTTTATATCTGATCCCTGATTATCTATTATCAGGTCTCAATATATTCTGATCCCGCTTTATTGAACATTCAAAGTTTAGAAACTCTCCAATCAAAAAAATAATTTTGAATGATTAATACTCTAAAAAGGAATCTGGCAATTTGTGAGTCACGTTTTACTAATGTAGTAAAATGTGATAGATATACTTCTTAAAAGGCCCTTGATTACGAAAATCAGACTAGTTGCTGTAGTTAATATAGATTAAATATTTATAAATCGACCATTATTATTTAATTGATTTATATTAAATTAATTTTTATTTTATTAGATATGCTCAATTAGTTCAATTTGCTGAATTCGCATATGGGGGGTCAAAGAATGAAACTGAAATTGATAGTTTTCCTTCTAGTATTATGCTTATCCTTGTCTCTTGTATCCGCGCAAGCAAAGACTGACATGGCCGGCATGGATAACATGACTGGAATGAATAATATGACCGGAATGGAGAAATGCTATCTTCTCGGAGTCATGAAATGTTATACGCCCGAAGCCATGGAGAATATGACTGATATGTATAACATGACTGATATGGATAGCATGGCTAGAATGGATAACATGACTGGCATGGACGACATGGCAGACATGGACAACGTAACAGGCATGGACAACATGACTGGCATGGATAACATGACCGGCATGAAGAAGTGTTATTTTGCCATAGCCATGAAGTGTTATATGCCCGATGCTATGATGGGTAATATGACCGGCGATAACATGACTGAAATGGGCAACATGACCGGAATAGACAACAAGAGCATGTATAATGTGACGGGCACAGAGAAATGCTATCTTCTTGGAGTCATGAAATGCTATACGTCCGAAGCTATGAGGAACATGACCGGCATGGACAACATGACCGGAATGGATGGAATGGAGGTTGCAGGCGGAAAGACTGTCGAGGTGTCAATCAGCAATTTTGCCTTTGATCCTCAGTCAGTTACAATATCAACAGGTGATACTGTCAGATGGACGAACCTTGATTCAGCTAATCATACAGCTACAGGTTCTACTTTCGACTCCGGCATACTGCAAGAAGGAGAATCGTATGAGTTCCAGTTTACTGACGCAGGCACGTATGAATATTCTTGCTCGATTCATCCTTCCATGCAGGGGACTGTAATAGTTGAGGAGAAATGAGTTTGGTTTTAGAGTGGACTGAATGAAGAAAATATTCAGTCTACTTAAATATTTTATTTTATATAATCCTTCATTTGTATAACTGAAGAGTTTTTAAAAAGATTATCCTTTTTTGAGTCATTTTGAGTTGTTTTCTACCTTTACCCGAGTAGATTTAACAAAGATATCTATAAGTTCTCAAACCCTAATGGATTTAACAAAGATATCTATAAGTTCTCAAACCCGAATGGATTTAACAAAGATATCTATAAGTGCCCAAAAATCTAATAATATTTCTCTAGCCTTTCTTTTAAAAGCAGGTCCACACTCACCTGACAACCTGATAAATTTCGGTGAGACATAAAGACATGGATAAAAAGCAATTGAAAGACGAAAGAACAGAGCTTCTTTCTCAGATTAACGATCTTTTTGATTTCCCTTTAACTTTGCTGTCACTATTATGGCTTGTTCTCATTATTGTCGATTTTGTGTATGGTCTCTCTTCTTCTTTGCAAAAATTAAGTCTAGTTATCTGGGGAATATTTATAGTCGATTTTCTTATTGAGTTGTACATTTCTCCGTTAAAGAAGGATTATTTAAAGAGTAATTGGCTTGTTGCCTTTTCCCTATTTTTGCCTGCTTTGAGGGTTTTAAGGCTATTTAAGGGATTCAGGCTTGTCAGGTTTGCAAATTCTGTCCGATCTCTTAACTTGGCTCGAATTCTTTCTTCTTTTAATCGGAGCTTAAGAACAGTCCGACAGGTAATCAGGCAGCGGGGCTTGGGATACGTTCTATTGCTTACGGTTTTAATTACCTTTCTTGGAGCAGCGGGAATGTACAATTTTGAGCACCCGGGGCTTACTTCATATTGGGATGCGTTATGGTGGACAGCCATGATTATGACTACAATAGGAAGTGCTTACTGGCCAGTTACCCCCGAGGGAAGAATACTGGCTTTTTCATTGTCGGTTTATGCTTTTTCAATTTTTGGGTACATAACTGCAGCCCTGGCAAGCATGCTTGTCGGAAAGGATAAAGAAGAACTTTCCTCAAAAGAAATTGCAGAGATGCGCAGCGAGGTACAGAAACTATCCAGTGAAATTAACAGGTTTTTGGGAAAGGAAAAAAAGTAGATTTTCTAAGATCTTATGCAGTATTTGCTACCGGCTAGCTCCAGTTCTCAGTTAGAGCCTGAACTTTTAAATAGGCGGATTTAGCCGGCAAAATTTACAAATGCCCACGTTCCCTGAAAATTACAAAGGGCATATAGTCAATAAGAACTGACGCATAACACGAAAGTGCGGCTCCCACTACATTAAGGACCGCACAGGTTCTCGTATCCGGTGTCAATATTTATTCAGTTGAAACTGCGGATTCTGTCCCGAGTTTCAGTTGTTCATTTTCTTTTTCGCCCTGACGCCGATCTTTTATGTATGAAAATAACTATCACAGTAATCGCCATTGCAATTGCAAGTATCCTCATTATAGCTAATTCAAAGTCGTCACCTAACATCAGGGCATGTACTGTGACGAGTAAGAAAGCCAGGTAACTGAGGTAGTGGACTTTCCTCCAATTTTTGTATTTCTTCCTGTACAAGGCAATACCTGCAGCCAGAAAGAAGAGATAAAAAGCCGGACGTCCTGCCAATGCAATAAAAATGTTTGTCGGAGAAATCGGCGAAAAGATTCCTATTCCTCTTCCCTGTAAAACAAAAGTAAGTGGATGAATAAGGATTAGCAGTAGTCCAATTCTCGCCAGATTATGGTGAGCTCTCATAAAAGGAAGTCCTGATATTTTTTTCATTTTAGCCATATATTCGGATGTAACTATTGCAAGGAATATGGTCAGGTAGCCGAAAGTCCCTGCAAACCTGCGTATAGTCTCAACAGGTTCTTCAGTGTCTTGCAGAATAATATACGTTATAAATACGACTACGAGTAGAAGTATGCCATATATAGGGTAAAAGTGTTTATTTGAGGATCCTTTGCCCGAATTTTCCCTACCTTTGCTGCGACCTGCGTATTTTCCCACCTTCTCTTTATCCAAAATGTTTCCCCCGAAAGTAATGCCGTTATTCTTTCCCAATGACATCAGTGCTTTTAATGAAGTAGTCCTACTGACTTTTCTCAAGAAATCGGTTAAGACCAGATTAAATCTTTATGTATCGAGAATTAACCTTTGTCACTACTACTAGATTAATTTTAGTCACATTAAAGGCGAATTCAGTTAACAAAAACTGAATCTTATTGTTAAATTGTATTCATCTGCCATTTTCCGGCATCACACAGGCATGGTTGCAGGTTATGCCAGGATTTAATCTTGCCTTTTTAAATTTATCTCCTGAATTAATGATGGAATTTGTACAGAAATCATCCTTGAGGCTGCTAAGTCAAGCTGAAATGGGGTCTCATATGGAAATTTTCTAAAAAAATAATAATTTCGATAATATACTTATATAAGTATCATTGCCCGGGAAGCCAGGAACGCACCTGTAAAATATATATTATCAAATATATCTCTTTAATTGATGATGGTTTCTTATTTATATTTCTGTATATATTATATCCTCCAAGCCATAATCTTCTGTTGTATGTCTCAATTGTTGGCGCGATTTGTATCCTTTTCATCGTTAGAGCATTTTCAGCAGTAAAAGATGATAAATTAGCCAGTATTATGTCTTCTTAACATAACGTTGACGATAACTGGTAAAATTATCTCCAAGCGCCCTATCTGACGATGAAAATGTGTTACAAAGCCGACATTTAGAAACATATCAAATTAGGGAGTGTACACAAATGGGTATATTTAAAAAGACAATGAGTATTTTGGTGATGGTCTTCTTCGTACTGTCACTGACAGCTGCGTCAGCCAGTGCATGTGACGGGAAAGGTAAGTGTGACTGTAAAGACAAGTTTGACTGGAAAGACAAGTGTGACTGGAAAGACAAGTGCGACTGGAAAGACAAGTGTGACTGGAAAGACAAGTGTGACTGGAAAGACAAGTGTGACTGGAAAGACAAGTGTGACTGGAAAGACAAGTGTGACTGGAAAGGCAAGTGCAACTTCGACTGGTTTGGCTTCAAGTTCTTTGGGTTCTTTAATTTCTTTAGCTTCTTTGGAAGCGGCTGCAACTGGTTCGGATGGTGCTAACAGCTAAACTGGCATGAATGTAAGTATAAAACAGACTAAGACTCGTTCGATAGCTCTGCATCGAATTGCTGGGACAGCAAGACTCTCAGCCTCTCAATGTCTAAAATACCGATGGAGGCATTCTCTTTACAGGATTTACGCGCTTGAAGGATAAAGAAGGCATTAATACATTTGAGACAGATGTTATGAATTAAATTGTTTGAAGTCTCATGCGATTAGTCTTTTTTATCGAATTGCGTAAATTCTTTACTTTGCTTACCAGCAATTATCGAAGCAGGCTTACGAATGAGCTCATTAAAATTTTTTTATAGTTGGATATCTGGAAAGTTAACGTTATTTTTGTAACATTTTTAAGTTTCTCTGCGTATATTGCGATTTTTTTGCCCAGAATATCTGGAGATTTTATCTGTTGGCTCTCTTTCTAACTTGGTCACTGAAATTTCAAACAGTCAAGGGAATTGTTTAACATCCATTTATTTTTTAATGAACTGAAATTTACTTAGATAGTTAAGTTATGGAGTATGAGATTTCTCCCGATTGTGAAACAGTTTCCAGTGTAAAACTAACTAGCTGTTCACTCTATCTGAAATTCATCGATAGATATTGATTTTTGTATGAATTCCTGTGATGTACATACAGGACTGAGTTTTTAACCATATTAAAATATTAATTAGATGAAGCTGAAAATAGATCCTAAGCCTGGGTCTTAAATTATTATCTAGACCAAAATTAAAGACTGGATGATACCGTTAATGCGAAAGCATTATCATAAACACAATTTTGAGATGATCTCTCCATAGACCGGACTGGATAATGCCTCTTTTCAATTAGTATAGGCTTCTGATTATTATTTCTTTAAATATTATATTCTATAAACTATAATCACTTACTGATACAATTTGGGGGTTTACTTTTCATCGACTCATATATCTCCTGTATATTATGTGAGACAAAACAGGATTTTTACCACCGGTATACTTATCCATGATAGGTGCTGGATGATGAATTGATGAAAATAATTCATTAAGTACGACCCGATGAAAAACAGACTTTGTAATTAATCTTAAATTGTATCTGACCTACCAAATTAAACCAAATAAAAGAGATATTAAAATTTAAAAGTATAATTAAAATTTAAAAAAAAGAGATATTAAAATTTAAAAGTATAATTAAAATTTAAAAGTATAACAAAAATTTGTGGAGTGTGGGTAAATGGTAAAACTTGGAAAGATAAAGAAGGCATTGTGCATGCTCTTGCTTATCTCTTTCGTAGCTGCAATCTCAGCTACTTCAGTGAGCGCAGCAAAGGATGGATTCGGCAAAGACAGGTTCAACAGATTCGACAGATTCGATAAGAAATTCGACAGATTTGACAGATTTGACAGATTTGACAAATTTGATAGATTTGACAGATTTGACAAATTTGATAGATTTGACAAATTTGACAGATTTGACAAATTTGACGGATGCAAATGCTGGAACAAATGCAAGTTTGGTTTTGGAGGCAAATGTAATTTCTTTGGTTTTGATTTCTTCGGAAAGAACAAATGCTGGTGCTAAACTAAACTGATCAGGTTATAAAGTATAACTGGATTAGCCTGCTGCAAAACATGTAAATTCGTAAACCCATTAGTACAGTTCCACGTTAGATTTCAGGGGCGGAAGACCCTGCCACTTCTTGAGTTTAAAACATATAAGGAAAAACCATATAAGAAAATATTTGTCAGGGAGTCTTCCAATCCTTCACTTACCTGCAGACTCAAAATAGATCGGCGGATGAACCTTATTTGATATCTCTGCAGGTATACTTTGCTTCTTACTCTGAAAATTTGCAGCGGTTCTTAGTTTTAAATCTGTTTTTTAATTCCTGTTTTTCTTGTCTTTATCCTGTTTTCATCCACAAAACCATCCCGAGATCTGGATAATTGTTTTTATTTTTTTACCTGACGGTTAGCTTTCTGTTTTTTTCCTGCTGGTTATTCTTCAGATAATCTTTCTTCTCCTTAGTCTCAGTTTACTTTTCGATCTGCTTAATGTTTATTTTTATTTCTCGATTTGCCTGATAAATTGCCGGGATTGAGACAATTTGGACTAAGAATAAAAAGTTCAATTTTTAAGAGTTATTATTCCTTCGAGGAAACATTGTTATAATAGGAGATAATTTTTACAGATAAAAATAATTTCTATAGAAAGCCTGTGCATACTGGCAAAAAAGTAAATGCGTCCATTACTTCCCCAAGTTTCAAATTTACAATGCTGGAGGAATCTGATTGAACAAACGGAGTTTGATATGTCTCAGTGCTCTTATTCTCGTGTTTTTAGCAACATTCCTGATCTTTACAGAACAGGGAAAAGAAAAGGGAAAAGAAAACTCTTCAGGGTTTGAGAACATAAGTGTACAGGAGGCAAAAGAGATGGTTGAAAAAGGCAATGTATTCATACTTGATGTGCGCACGCCTGATGAGTTTAGCTCATCGCATATCAAAGGGGCGACCCTTATTCCCGTAAGCAACGCCTCAGGATCGAATTTAAGCTCAGACCGTTTGCTCGAAGCTCGCTTAGATGAAATTCCTAAGAAGAAAATACTGGTTTATTGCAAATCAGGACGCAGGAGTGTGTCGGCAAGTACAATGCTTGTAGATGCAGGATATTCCGAGGTATATAATATGGCAGGAGGTATCAATGCCTGGATAGATGCAGGATATCCGGTTGTAAGCTCGGAAGATATAGAAACTGACGACGGCTCTCGTGATTGAAACTTCAAATATGGGAGGTTACAAATAAACAAGAGAGCTGTATCCTGTCAGTAAAATGGAAGAACAACCCAATTTATCCTGAAGCTCCATGACAATATTATCCTTTTTCAGCGTGGATCTGCTCATCCTTAATTGCGCTTTCGTTGTCATTTATTCTTTCCCTGCTTATTTTCAATTAAAACTGGTTTGATCCAGAATTAAGTTGATTTAATCTCAATTAAACCAGTTTGACTTTAATTAAATTAGATAATCGATAATACTGATTGACTTTCACGTGGAGTTAGCTCAGCTCAAAGAACATTTGTTTGATTTCAAGTAAAATAGCTTAGTTTCAAATGCAGTAGCCTCTAAATTTTACAGTTTATCCGTTCTATAACTGAAAAGGCTTTTAAACTTCAAAAACAAAGCCTAAAACCGAGTACTAGCCGAGTACTAATTTGGGAGAATGGCATGGATAAAACAAAACACATCAACCAGGAAAGGGGGTTCTAAAATATCCAGCGAGAGTGGTAAAAATTCTAAGGTTCCTTATATAAGGTCAAATATTGAAAGATGCATGTGTTCAATGTGCCCTGTGCAGGCCGACAGTAAATGTGTGAAGGAAAAACTTCAGAGCGCAAAAAAATTAATGGAAAGCATGCCCGCAGGGGGAGTTCCAGATCCGGAAGAGGTTCCAGGGATATACTGCTCCACAGGCAAAGCTACATGTGAGGATCTCAAGTTTGACAGAGAATGTATCTGCGGTACATGTGAGGTCTGGAAAGAGTACGGCCTTGAGGGAGTAGATCCAAATAATCACTTCTGCCTTCACGGCAGAGCAACCTGATTTGCTCACTAAAGGTTAAGACAAATATCATTTAATTTTTCCTGTAGGCATAAAATTTCATTTTTTAACTTTTTCTTCATTCCTTATTTTTCTCGCTGGATAGTTTATATAAGCTGCAGATCTCGTCTCAGGGTCGTGTTTTATATTTGCTCTCTCACTAGCGTATATTCTTTCGGTGACTGAAAATGCTTTTATGCCCTAAAACCGAAACCTTAAATAGAAAAACCAGTGGAGTATTAAGTTTGGGGTCAGAGTATGGGAAGAAATACATCAATTGAAGAGTGGAGTCCTATTCCACCCAGGGATAGAAATGTAACTTTTGAAAGGAGTACGAATTTCTTGGTTCCCTATAATCGGGCAAACATTGACAGGTGCAGGTGTCCACAGTGTCCTGTGCAGGCTGACAGTCAATGTGCACAGGATAAAATTAAAAGTTCAAAACAATTAATGGAAAATCTTCCAGAAGGCGAGGTTCCGGATCCTGAGGATTTTCCGGGGGTATACTGCTCGGAAGGTGAGGCAACCTGCTCGGGTCTTGACCCTGATAGACAATGCATCTGCGGCTCATGTGAGGTCTGGAAGGAGTATGACCTCAAAGATGCAAATCCAAACAATCACTTCTGTCACAACGGCAGAGCAACCTGAGTTTCCACCTTCAGACGGTAGTTTTCTCCCTTACTCACTACCGTTTTTGTTTTCTTACATGCTTTTTCAAAAACCTTCCTAATTTTTATACTAGTAAACTGTTTTCAGCTTAAAGACACGTCGTTCTCAACTTAAAGATCAATTTTTTGAGCTCAAAGATTGCTTTTTACTCATTCACTGCTTTTTCTGCCTGCAGTTTATAGCCACCTGGAAAAAATAGAAAAACAATTAATTTAATTAAAGAAGCAATGGTAGAGTTTGAGAACTGGAAAGCATCAGAAAGCAAGGGAGAATGGATAAACCGGGCTATAAACATAGTTATGCTTTTATTTGCTGCCGAAACATGGAAGCTTCTGGTTGAGAGTTGGGGTTTCCTAAACCATAGGCTAATTTACATCTATATCGGGATCCTGTTATTTTATTTACTGGCAGAAAAAGCTGCATACAGGGGATCAAGTCTTGAAGGACGGCAATCACAAAGATGGATTCGAAGCCTGCTCTTATTTTTCTGGTGGCTTCTTCTGATTGTTCCCATTCTTGAGTATATCTTTTACCTGCGCCTTAAATTCGACTTTTTTCCGCAGCAAAATATAACAGTTACAGCCGCAGGAGCATCGCTTGCATTGATAGGCACAGGACTCAGAACCTGGGGCATGCGGACTCTGGGCCAATATTTCTCTGCCCATATTGAGATAAAAAATAACCATCAGCTAATTGGAAAAGGTCCCTATAAATTCATAAGGCATCCGGCTTATGCAGGAAACATATTACAGGCAGTCGGAGTTCCACTAATTCTGAATGCTTACCTCACCCTGAGCATATCGGCAGTGTTAGTTCTCCTGTTCTTATACCGGTTGAAACGCGAAGAAGAAGTCCTTGTTCGGGAGGTCAAAGGTTATGAGGACTACACAAAGAGAACATACAGGCTGATTCCTAAAATATGGTGAATACAGGCGCAGTACTCAAACACGGGGCTCAGTACTTTGTCGTATAATTTTGTTGAAACTGCTTATCTAACATAATTAATTTATTCATTAATTTTCGGTTAGTTCTTCGTTCTGTTTATTAATCATTTTTTTAGTTATTAATTTGAGGCGGATAAATTATATGGATTTTTAAACCCCTACCTACCGAAAACGATATATCTTTGTAAATATTCTTATCTTACAGCCAAAACATTTGATGTATGTGGATATAAATGGTGGTAATGTTCAATGAGGGGGTTATCCTGGTTATCTGAGATTTCAGGAAGCCCAGATAATCTTATTTCAACTTCTGGAGGAGCAAAATAAATGGCACTCTCGTTACTGGCAAACGTTGATGTAATACTGGGCTTTGCCATTCTAATTCTTACTATATTCTACAGATTTGAGTTCCCTCCTGTGCTGGGTTTTCTTGTAATCGGAATGCTGATAGGGCCTTATGGGCTCGAGATTGTTAATGGAGGAGAGATTGTAGACCTGAGTACTGAGCTTGGTGTAATTTTTTTGCTTTTCACAATAGGAATTGAACTTTCCCTAAATGAGCTCAAGAAAATGAAAAAAGCCTTATTGTTAGGCGGAACTCTCCATTTCCTTTTCATAACAATTATATTTTTTATTTTATGCTCCGCTCTGGGTTTCAGCCCTGTTACCTCTATTTTCATATGTTTTTTGATTTCACATAGCAGTACCGCAGTAACACTTAAAATTTTTCAGGACAGAAATGAAATTTTTACTCCTCATGGAAAAATCTCGCTTGCAGTTCTGATATTTCAGGACCTTGCTATCGTACCTCAGATCCTGATTGTTCCGATGCTTACAGGGAGTTCTGTAAATTTTGAGGGGGCACTTCCTGATGTCTTCATAAAAGGCTCTCTGATTATCCTGGTTTTTATCCTGAGTGCCAAATTTATTGTCCCATGGATATTTTACCATGTGGGCCGAACTGGAAGCAAGGAATTATTCCTTGTCAGTGTTGTATTCATATGTTTATCAGCATCCGTCTTTACCTCAAGTATAGGGTTATCTCTTGCACTTGGGGCTTTTTTGGCAGGGATAGTTATCTCTGGATCTCAGTACAGCCAGCAGGCAATGGGAAATGTTTCACCCTTGAAAGACATGTTTATGAGTTTCTTTTTTATATCTGTAGGTATGCTACTCGATATAAATTATTTAACTGATAACCTCCCCGTCCTTACTCTTGCAACGATTGGTATTATTGTCCTGAAATCAATTGCAGGGGTGATGGGAACTTTTCTTCTTGGGTCTTCTCTACGCACTACTGTATTGACGGGGATTGCACTTTCACAGATAGGAGAATTCTCCTTTGTTCTTGCTACGTTGGGAGTGGAATATTCTCTCCTGACACGGGAATTTTATCAGGCATTTATGGCTGTTTCAATTCTTAGTATGGCAATTACACCTTTTTTGATCAATGCCTCTTATAAGCCTACTGATTCCCTTATTAGAAAGGTTTCAGGTATGCCTCATGGCATGAAATTGGTATACGGGTTATACTCAGAACCCATCAAAGAAGAGGAACAGGCTGAACCTGAGGTGAAAGATCATTTAATAATCGTAGGTTTCGGTTTTACCGGAAGAACAGTCTCAAAGGCTGCAAAAGCCGCAGGTATCCCTTATATCATTGTAGAAGCAAACCCTGAAACCGTTAAACAAGAGAAACAGAAAGGGGAAAATATTCACTATGGAGATGCAACACTTGAAGCTATACTGGAACATGCAGGCGTCAAGAATGCGAGAGTGCTTATTATCGGGATTTCAGATGCAGCCGCTACAGGGAAAATAGTGGAGATCTCAAAACAACTAAATCCGAATATTTGCATTATCGCAAAAGTACGGGATTTACAGGAAATGAAACACCTCAATGCCCTGGGCGCGGATGAAATCATTCCTGTGCAATATGAAACCTCTGTGGAAATTTTTGTCCGCTTGCTGGAAAAGTATCTGGTTCCACGAGAGGATATTGAAAAGCTGGTAAATGAAGTGCGGGCTAACGGCTACAGGATGCTGAGAAAATTGTCAGTTAATACATGTATTGATGATAAATTCGATATAAAGAATGGGCTTCCAGGAGTTGAGATTCAGGTTCTTAAAGTTGGGCACGGTTCAAGTCTCGATGGAAAGACCTTGGCAGACCTGGACTTCAGGAAAAAGCATGGGGTAACTGTACTCTCGGTCAGCAGGGGCTCTGACCTTATCTGTACTCCAGAAGGCAATTTCCTTCTTCAGGCAAAGGATGCCTGTATTCTCCTTGGAAAACCTGAGGATCTTTGCAGTATCAGAAAGTTCTTTGAAAGTGTTCAAGGATAAGGATAGTTTTGCCTGCTAATTTCCTTAATTAATTTCCCAAATAATTTTCTTAATTTCTTTCTTTCAATTAATTTCTCTAATTAGCTCCTTAGTTTATTTCCGTTTCCGCTGTATATGCATACAAATATATCCCATGCATCCTGACTTTCTCCCATGCGCCAGATCATTCTTGCGTCTGCATCTCCGAGGCGAAAGGAGTTACTCAAACAGTTGATAGGAAATAATTTCCTGGTTCATGCCAGTTCATATAGAGAATACCCTTATCCTGACCTGCGCCCTGAAGAACTACTCACAAAACATTCTATCGAGAAAGCCAGGGAAGTGGCTAAACATTTCGATTCGGGGCTTATAATTTCTGCTGATACCTCGGTACTTTTTAATGGGGAACTTCTTGGAAAGCCAGGCACTCCCGAAAAGGCAGAGAAAATGCTGGAAATGTTAAGCGGACAGAAATTCAGGGTTGTAACCGCTCTTACGGTTCTTGACCTTGACAGCGGGAAGGAAACCAGTGAACTGGAATCCACGACAGTTTGGATGGATAAGATGAGCAAAGAACAGATCTCAGCTTATGTCAGAACTGGAGAGCCTCTTGATAAAGCAGGAGCTTTTGCTGCTCAGGGTAAAGGTGCAGCCATTGTGGAAAAAATTGAGGGCGATTTCTTTAATATCGTGGGACTCCCCCTCTTCCGGCTGGGAAAAATATTGCAAAGAGCCGGAGTTTACATATTTGAGAAAGATTTGTCCTGAAACAGCTGACCCGCAACCCTTTTACGAAAAGGCTTGACCGCAAACTTTTTAGAAAAAAGTTTGATCAAAAACCGGCATGATGGCGTGATAAACCGGCGCAACGGTTTCGCTTAAGCTATTTTTTCAAAAGGCTTGTGGCAAAGGTAATAAAGTATCTTCGACCAATTAGATAACAACGAATTAACGAATACTCTTAACTCGGGTAAGTTTAAAGAAACTAAGTCTAATTTTTGCTAAGTATTTCAGGTGCTTAAATCTCCAGAGGCGTTCCGGATGCTCCAGGTTTACAATACCCTTACAAGGCGGAAAGAAATTTTCAAACCCTTAAAGGAAGGCGAAGTCTCAATTTATGCCTGCGGGCCTACAGTTTACAGTATGCCGCATATAGGCAATTATCGTACTTTCCTGATGACCGATAATATTGTGAGAACTCTTGAGTACCTTGGATATAAAGTAAAACTTGTAATGAACATTACCGACATAGATGACAAAACGATCAGGGATTCGAAAGCAGCCGGAATGTCACTTAAGGATTTTACGGATAAATACACGGCAGAGTTCTTTAAAGGTCTTGATATGCTGAACATAAAAAGAGCTTCAGCTTATCCGAGAGCCACGGAAAACGTTGGCAGCATGATTGAGCTTGTACAAAAGCTGATAGACAAAGGACTGGCTTACGAAAAAGACGGGTCGGTCTATTACAGAATCTCATCATTTCCTGGTTACGGTAAACTCTCAAAGCTTGACTTCGATAAAATAAAGGTTGGCGCATCAGTGGATGTGGACGAATATGATAAAGATAACCCACGTGATTTTGCTCTCCTGAAAGCCTCAACCCCGGAAGAGATCGAGAGGGGAATTTACTATGATAGCCCGTGGGGTAAAATCCGTCCGGGCTGGCATATCGAATGCTCGGTAATGGCTATGAACTGTTTTGGATCCACATTGGATATGCATCTAGGAGGAGTGGACCTTATTTTCCCCCATCACGAAAATGAAATAGCGCAATCGGAAGGGGCAACAGGTAAACCTTTTGCATGCCACTGGATTCACGTCGAACACCTGATAGTCGAAGGGGAGAAGATGAGCAAGTCCAAAGGAAACATCTTCACATTGCCAGAGATTGTAGAGAAGTATGGCGGGGAAGTTGTACGCTTTATGTTTCTTTCAGTACATTACCGTAAAAAACTGGATTACTCTGACGCCTTTGCAGAAAATGCTAAAAATAACTATCTGAAGCTCAAAGAAACGCTCGAAAACCTTGAATTTGCCCTGGCAAACGCAGAAGATAAAGCTTATCCCGAAGACGATGAATTCCTTAAAGCCCTTCCCGAACTTGAGACTCAGTTCAGGGAAGCTCTTGAGGACGATTTCAATACTCCTAAAGCCATAACGGTTTTCAAGGAGCTCTCCCGTACAGCCAATAAATACCTTGAATCCGGAAAAAACCGGCAGGTTCTCAATAGGCTCCATTCCCTTTACAGGCAGTTTTCGGATGTTCTGGGCCTTTTTGCCGAATCCGGGAAAAAGAAAATTCCCGAAGAAATCATGGAACTGGTTAAAGAGCGTGAAAACGCCAGAAAAAGGAAAGATTGGGCAGTTTCGGATGCTATCCGGGAAAAAATAAAATCTTTGGGCTATATCGTGCAGGATACAAAAGAAGGGCCAAACGTAAAGGAAGCTGAATAGATACAAAAGAAGGACCAAACGTAAAGGAAGCTGAATAAAATTAATTAAATTCCTGTATAAGCTTCCTTAACTCTAAGGCAGGAGGTTCCCTTCCTCACTTTTATCAGAGAGCAGGAAAGGTAGTTCACCTGAAATCCTTAAAACGTCAATAATTATTTATGCAAATATATATATCTTATTTGAATCAATCTATTCTTATTCTGGGTCGCATTCTCCTTTTCTATTATGCGTGCCCTATCACCTATAGGGGGGCAATTTCTGGATAAAGTGATTATTGATGAAGAAGTTATTGAAGTCTCCAGTAAGAATGCCTTAAAAGCAGGGCATATTTTAGCCGAACTGGGGCACGCTCCAGGCACAGTAAAAGCCTTGAGGCTCGTATCTCCTAAAGCCCTGGAAGAAAAATCCACAGAGTCTATTGACAATGCAATGCTTATGATCAAGGAAATCTCTAAAAAAGTTGTAGACAATATGGAGGAAACCCCTGCTGAGTTCAGACCATCTCAGGTGGAGCTAACTTTTAATCTGCTCCTGACTATGAATGGGAGAGCAGTTATAACCAAATCAGAGAATGAGAAAAACCTTAAAGTAGTGCTAAGGTGGAAAGACAAAGGAGATGAGATTGAGAAGGAAGTTCCTGAGGAGTAAGGATGAAACTCTGCTTATAATCACATAATTTTTTAATGCAAATATACGAATACGATAGAGGATTTTCTGAATCAATATATTCACTTAATTGCTCTCAAGTTAAATCTGCAGTTCTATCTATAATGTTCTTGCTGTTTTTCTTCTTTTTTCCTGAAGGAAGAAATAAGTACTATCTAAAACAAATTAAAAGTGGTAAGTGGTATGAAGTCCAAACTTCTTGTTTTTTTACTGATAATCTCACTTATTGCAAATGCTTACTTTGTCCTGTTTGAGGAACAGCCTTCCTTTGACGAAGAGCAAATCCAGGAAATGCAGGCTCGTACAGACTCCCTTGAGACCGAAAATGAAAATCTTAAGGCGCAGTTAAACCAGAGTAACCAGTCTCTTCAGTCTTATGCTTCTCAGTTAGAATCCTATCGTGAGAGAATCTTTGAGCTTGAGAACAGTTCTCAAATGTGTCCTGCAGGAATTGAAGGTTTTGCTACCCTTGAGGGGCCTGCGGTTTTCCAGAAAGTTGAACTGGTGAGGTCAGGTCCCTTTATCAGGGAGCGTGTTTCTGAGGAAGGAGCTTTACTTGATATATCGGTTGAGATCAGACCAGGAAAAGGCCGTGTACTTGTTCAAACAGTACCTCTAACGGGTGTAGGCTTTCAGGACGCAGCAAATGCTGCAGTTTTCGTAGCTGAGAGTAAGACCGGATATCCGCTCTCAAGTAGTGATGTTATTTTTAGTGTGACTGCTGAAGATGATATTCCCGGGGGGGTCGATGGTCCCAGTGCAGGCGCTCTAATGACCCTCCTTGCAATTTCTGCAATCGATAATAGTACGAGGTTGAATGACAGCATTACTCTTACGGGTACCATTGACAGTGAGGGCAATATAGGAGAGATAGGCGGCGTTCTCGAAAAAGCCGAGGCTGCCGAAGAAGGAGGCAAAAAACTCTTCCTTATCCCCAGGGAAAATAGTCAACTTGTTACGTATAAGCTGGTTGAAAGAAACTACGGTGGCTTTATCATTACTGAGAGAGAGGCGGAAATCGTAGACGCCGAGGAGTATATAGAAGAAAAGGTGGGAATCGATGTCGAATATGTAGATACGATAGATGATGTACTGAGGTATCAGAGATAAAACCCGGGTCTGAACTTTTACTGTAACCCGGATTATTTTTCCGGGGAAACTTTTTGGAATTTTCCCGGAAAATAAAATCTCTGGTGATTTCTCCGAACCATCCTGTACTACTAAAAATACCTTTTTACTTTTCTCTTTACTCTTTCTTACTTTTCTCTTTACTCTTTCTTACTTTTCTCTTTACTCTTTCTCACTTTTCTCTTTTACTTTTTGAGAAAGAGTAAAAACTGCAAAAGACCTGCCTGTCTCTAGTTTTCGTTAATTTCCAAGCTTTTTAACCATTTTGTAATATCTCAAGCCTTTCCCATTTCTCACAGGAATTACGTCTTCTGTCTGAGTTTCATAGCCAAGTACTCTGTAAAAAGGATATGCTACAAGCGAAGCATCCAAGTCAATTATCTGGATTCCTTTTTCCGCAGCCTTTTCTTCAAGTCCGTGCATAATTCTCTTTCCAAGCCCCATTTTTTGATACCTCGGCTTTATGAAGACCCTCCTGGCATTTGAACCAAGGAGCGTGCCTGTCCCTATTAACTCTTCTCCAGTAGCAAGGATCAGGCAATACCCTTCCAGCATATCATTAACAATATTCGTTAGATTGTGGTAATCCTTGAAGTAATCAATTGCTTCCTGTGGGTAAACACGGAAATAGCAGGTGTCAATTGTCTCATTTATCAACTCTCTCAGAGAGTCCGCATCCTGAGGCTCGGCTGTTCTCATTATTATCTTTTCAGCCACATTATCTCCGTCTCTATTCTGGGTTCAAGAACTGCTTATTGATAATAAATATTTTGTAATTGTTTTCACAGGATTTAAAATTTTTTAAATTGAGCAATTGTTTATGGTTCTGGTTTTATGGCACTAAAAACCTGAATATTAAAAAAGGGTATACATTTTGAATTCATTCTACCAGGTTAAACCTGTTATACTATCTTCAATTTTATACCCTCTATTTATTTATATAGTGCAAAGTATATATTTATACGCGTTGAGATTGAACCTGTTTCAGGTTGCCATCTGATATGCAATTTTAAGTTCTGAAAAACAATCTTTCATCAACTATGTCACCAGAAATCACACCTATTATTGAAGAGCCTGCTCTCATTGTATCCAATACCGAAACTTCACTGGTAGTTGCCGATGTCCACCTGGGGATAGAATGGGATCTTTACAGGAGTGGGATCAATTTGCCCAGCCAGATGGAAGGGCGGCTGGACAGGATTCTGAGCTATATTCAGGCAAATTCCCCAGACCGGGTAATACTTCTCGGGGATATAAAGCACAATGTTCCTCAAGTTTCCTGGCAGGAGAAAGATGAAATTCCTCGCTTTGTTGAGACGCTTGCAAAACATGCACATGTGGATATCCTCCCTGGAAACCATGACGGAGGAATTGAACTTCTTTTCAACAGGCAAAAGGATATCAGGGTTCATTCCGCACGCGGGGCGGTTCTCGATGATGTAGGATATTTTCACGGGCATACCTGGCCTGATCCTGAACTGCTGGGTGCCTCTCATATAATTGTCGCCCATAACCATCCTACTGTCCGTTTTACGGACACTTTCGGCTATTCCATAACTGAGCCTGCCTGGATCAGGACAAAATTCAATGTGGATGTCCTGAAGAGTCGGTACGGAAATCTTGATTTTGAAGACACTGCACAATGGGGCGACCCTGAACTATTCATAATGCCGGCTTTTAATGAATTATGTGGAGGCATGCCTTTTAACGAATCCACTCGGGAAGATCTCCTGGGCCCTGCTTTTTCCTCAGGCGGGATCGAACTTGAGGCTTCAGAAGTGTATTTGCTTGATGGGACAAGACTAGGGCTTCTCAGGAATATTCGGAAACTGCAACATACAAGGGTTCGAACCAGGAAGCCGGGCAGGAGCTATAAGAAATCTTAAAATCCGGTGTGAGCTGACCAGAAGGTAGTCAGGGGATAGAATTTTAAGTGTTAGAATAACCCTGCTGCAAAATTGTTCACCATTTTGAGTTTGTACCAGATCTCAAACTTTCAAAGGAAAATCGTTATCTTCTTTGTTCGTATTTTGGATTTTTCACCAAAAACAATATCATGCACAGTATTTTTCCAGATTTATTTTGAGATCTTTATAACAGTTACAATTTTTTACGTCATATCCAAATGTTTTTATGAAATTGCCTTGTAGCACACCTGTATCAATTATGTCAGATAAAGAAAGTTTGACTGAATGCAGATGCCCTAATTAAAGCAGGGTTGGAGAACTATGACTACTTCTGATCGTCTGAATGCCGATGAACCGGACAATGCAAACCAGAAGTTGCTAGCTGAGACTTTCGAATGCAAGCGTTCGGAGAATGAGCCGATTGAACCCAGGGACAAACTCGGAGTAGAGACTAGAGATATTAATATTCTCCATAAACTCAGCAAGCGATATCTCGGAGACAGTGACTTATTTTCGATTCTTCAGGAAATGGTTGAGGCTGCAATTGCAATTACCAGAGCGGATAAAGGAAATATACAGATTTTCGATTCATCAACAGGAAAACTAAAGCTTGCAGCCCAGAAGGGGTTTAGCCTTCGTTTTTTAGAATTCTTCGAGCTTGTGGATGCAGGGAAAGCAGCGACATCTGGGGCTGCAATAGAAAGAATGGAACGCGTGGTCGTTGGGGACATCACCTGCAGTCCGGGCTTACTCGAAAGTGAAGCCCTTGATGTATTGCTGGATGAAGGAGTAAAAGCTATTCAGTCAACGCCTCTGGTGAGCCTGTCGGGCAAACTGCTTGGTGTTATCTCTACTTATTTCAGCCAGGCTCACTTCCCGGATGAGCGTAAGCTGATGCTGATTGATATCCTTGCCCGGCAGGCTGCAGATATTATCGAGCGTCAGCAGGCTGAAGAGAGGCTGCGGCAAAGTGAGCAATGTCCAAGACTTAGGCTAGAAAATATTCTCTCACCAGACAGGGAAATGGCTAACCTGGAGCTTGCTGAGATTATTGATGTCCAGGCGATCCAGTCCCTCATGGAGGATTTCCATAAGCTTGTTCACATGACTGTGGGCTTGAATGATCTAAAAGGTAATGTTCTGGTAGGTGTCGGATGGCAGGACATCTGCACGAAATTCCACAGGGTTCATCCTGAAACCTGCAAGCACTGTATAAAAAATGACACCGAGCTTTCTGCGGTTACCCCGCCTGGAGAGTTTAAGCTGCACAAGTGCAAGAACAATATGTGGAGTGTCGCAACTCCTGTTATGGTAGGAGGCAAGCAAGTTGGCAGTATCCTCTCAGGGCAGTTCTTTTTTGAGGATGAGCCTATTAACTACGAGCTTTTCCGAGCTCAGGCCAGGAAATATGGCTTCAATGAAGAGGAATATATGGCTGCACTTGAAAAAGTCCCGAGGTTGAGCAGGGAAGCCGTGGATACAGGCATGGCTTTCTTAATGGCATTTGCCAATATGGTCTCACAGTTAAGCTACAGCAATATCAAGTTGAGCCAGCTGCTAAATGAACGTGACGCTCTGGTAGATGCGCTGAGGGAGAGTGAGGAGCGGTTCAGGTGGGTTATTGAGAACTCACTCGATGCTGCGTACCGGCGAAACCTTCAGACTGACCGCTACGATTACATGAGCCCTGTAATAAAGCAGCTCACAGGTTTCTCCGCCAGGGAAATAAGTAAGATGACTACCAGTGAAACCTTTGATCGTATTCATCCAGAAGACCGCCAGCTGGCTACTGAGAAACTGACTCGGGCATTTGACTCAGGTTTTGGAACTGCTGAGTACAGGTTCAGGTGCAAGGACGGCAAATACCTGTGGTTTGCCGACCACTTTAGGGTTACTAAAGATCAAAATAGGAAGCCTTTATTTATCGGAGGCATCGTCCGTGATATCACCAAGCGCAAGCTAGCTGAACAGGAGCTGGTGGAAAGTGAAAAGCGATTCCGAACTCTGGCCGAGAACTCTCCTGATGTAATTACCCGCTTTGATAAACAAAACCGCCATATGTATGCAAATCCTGCAGCTGCAAAGGCTTACGGTCTATCTCAAGCCAGAATAATTGGAAAAACTCATGGTGAACTTGGAATGGATCCTGTACTTGTAAGTCTCTGGGAAGAGTGCCACCAGAAGGTTTTTGCTACAGGAAAACCCGAGACAATGGAATTCCAGTACATATCACCTCAGGGAAAAGAATACTATTTTAATACACGGATAGTACCGGAGTTCACCAATGGTAAAGTATGCTCTATTCTTGCTATTTCGCGTGATATTAAAGACAAAAAAGAAGCGGAAGCCAGGTTAAAAGATACCCTCGATAACTTGGAAGAGCTGGTTAAAGCGCGCACAGCAGAGCTTGAGAAGACTTATAAATCCCTGGAAGAAAGCGAAAGAGGCCTAGCTGAAGCTCAAAAAATGGCTAATATTGGAAGCTGGTATTGGGACTTTTTAACTGGTGAGATTAACTGGTCTGAGGAGATGTATCGTATTTTTGGGCTTGATCCCCAAAAGTCAGCACTACCTTACAATCAATATTTAGATTATGTACACCCCGACGATCGAGACTATGTCGATAATGCCTATAAGGAAGCTATTAATGGAAATCCACTTGATATTGATCACAGGATTGTTCTGGATAATGGAGAAGTACGCACAATCCATGTACGAGCTGAAGTTATTTTTAACGAGGAAAATCTTCCTGTTCGGGCAAGAGGAATAGTTCAGGATATTACCGAGCGTAAAAAAGCCGAAGAAAAAATTAAGACCCTGGCGAATGCTGTAGAATCATCAAACGATGCAATTATAACCACATCCCTTGAGGGTGTTGTTACCAGCTGGAATAAGGGTGCAGAGCAGATTTATGGCTATTCGGCTGAAGAAATTCTGGGAAAAAATATTTCAGTAATTGAACCTCCAGAATTAAAAGGGGAAGTAGGACAGCTAATCGAGAAGATTAAAAATAACGATAAAGTTCAGTACTACGAAACTTTGCAGCTAAAAAAGGACGGTACACCAATAAATGTCTCAGTAAGTCTCTCCCAGATTTTTAACTCGTCCGGAGATTTTGTAGCTGTCTCGGCTATTTCCAGGGACGTTACTGAACGCAAGAAAGCAGAAAAAATCCTGGCAAAAATTGAAGAAACTAGAAAAAAAGAGATTCATCACCGAATCAAGAACAATTTACAGGTAATCTCTTCTCTACTGGATTTGCAGGCTGAGAAGTTTTTTGATAACGATGTACTTGAAGCCTTTAGAGAAAGCCAGGACAGGATATTCTCGATGTCCCTTATTCATGAGGAACTTTATAGAGGGGAAGGAACCGATACACTGGACTTTTCCGCATATCTCCAGAAACTAGCTGAAAATCTTTTCCAGACTTACAGCCTTAGAAGTAAAAATCTCAACCTGCTAATGGATCTCGAGGAGAATGCCTTCTTTAACATGGACATTGCCGTCCCGCTGGGAATAATTGTTAATGAACTTGTTTCCAATTCTCTCAAACATGCATTTACTGAAGAGGAAAAAGGGGAAATTCGAATCAAGCTGTGCAGGGAAGAAAAAAATAACGAAATACAGGAATCATGTTTCAGTCTGACAATCTCAGACAACGGGAAAGGGATTCCCGAAAATTTGGAGTTTGAACGCCTTGATTCTCTTGGGCTGCAGTTAGTGAGCACCCTTGTTGACCAGCTGGATGGAAAAATAGAGATTAAGCGAGATCAGGGGACTGAGTTCAGAATTACTTTCAACCTGATAGAAAAATCCGATGTCCTGTAAAGTCTAACCTATGAGATATTTTCTCTTCAGGAAGTGAGATTAATCTCATAAGAATATCGATACTTCTCCTCAATTTTTATATAATGCATGGATCTATGGAAAAAATTAAATGTGAGGAACAAGGCTAATAAGCAGTCATTATTCCTTAGAATTCCTGAGAATTCTATCTTTGACTATTTATGATTAGTATAACCATCTAATCGATTTAATAATCGATCTTTTGATTAATTACTGACTGACTGGTTGGTAACAATTGATCTACCGGTTTGTCACTGATTGATTTATTTGCATTCACCTGAAAGGATGTACTGATTCAATGGATACAGAACTTAATAACACGGAACTGTCGGATGAGATTATCCAGTCAGACCTTAATAACACGAAACTGTCAGATGAAATTATCCAGTCCGACAGCAATGCTACTCTTTCTGATAACGATAACTTATTAAAAAGCAGGATTTTTGATGACTCAAAAATTGCGAAATTAAATGGCATTAGAAGCCAGGGACTTAACCCGTACCCCTACAGGTTTGAAAAGAATGGGGATATTTGTGAAATCCTGAAAAAATTTGACGATTTTGAAAAAAATGAAGGTCTAAAGGTAAGAACTGCAGGAAGGCTTTATAATATTCGCAGGCTTGGAAAAATGATATTTGCCGATCTTGGAGACCAGGGAGGCAGAATTCAGGTTATCTTAAGGAAAGGAAATCTTCCTGATGAGGATTTCGAGACTTTCAAAAACCTGGTCGATTCGGGAGATATAATAGGCATTCAGGGTGAACTTTTCAGGACAAAAAGGGGCGAGAATTCTATCAGTGTATCGGAATTTTCCCTGCTCTCAAAATCCCTCTGTGCTCTTCCTGAGAAATTCCATGGATTAAAAGACGTAGAAACCAGGTACAGGAAAAGATATCTTGACCTTATAGTAAATGCCGAGAAGCGAGAGATTTTCGTCATGAGAAGCAAACTCATTTCCGAGATCAGGCGATACCTTACTGACAGGGGATTTTTGGAGTTTGAAACCCCTGTGCTCCAGACTGTGTACGGGGGCGCAAATGCAAGACCTTTCACGACTTTCCATAACTGCCTCGGGCAAAATCTCTTCATGAGAATAGCCCCTGAGCTCTACCTTAAAAGGCTTGTTGTTGGCGGGTACGAGAAGGTCTTTGAGATCGCCAAGAACTTCAGGAACGAGGACATTGATACGACCCATAATCCAGAATTTACCATGATAGAGGTCTATGAGGCTTACAGGGATTACAATGACATGATGGACTTAACCGAGGGTCTTATCTCGGAACTCGTATTCAAACTGACTGGCGGCTATGAAATCAAGATGGGCGAAAACACAATCAATCTACGCTCTCCCTGGAAAAGGATATCCATGGAAGATGCCTTAAAAGAGTATGCCGGACTTGACGTCTTTGCATACTCGCTTGAAGAATTGAGGCAAATCGCAATTGAAAACAGGATCGAAGATTATGAAAAGGCAAAGACTTATGGGGAATTCCTTGCCCTGCTCTTTGAAGGCCTGGTAGAAGACAAGCTAATTAATCCAACTTTCATATACGATTTCCCTGTGGAAAATTCCCCGCTCGCCAAAAACCACAGGTCAAAAGAAGGTTTTGTCGAGAGATTCGAGCTTTTCCTGAACGGCTGGGAACTGGCAAACGGTTATTCCGAACTAAACGACCCTCTTGAGCAGGAAAAAAGGTTTGAGGAACAGGATAAGAAAAGAATGCTCGGAGACCTTGAAGCACAAACCGTTGATTACGATTTCATAAACGCCCTCGGATACGGCTTGCCCCCTACTGGCGGCATGGGGCTTGGAATTGACCGCCTTACTATGATCCTTGCGGGTCTGGAATCCATCAAGGAAGTAATCCTCTTCCCTCAGATGAAAAGAGAAGACTGATTGATTTCAGACTTAGTTTTGTTTTGCGGGTCCGTTCTATCCTGCTAAACAGACAGAACAGTCCCGCTAAACGGACAGAACAGTCGGGGAGAAAATCCCCTTCATTTTTGTTCCGGAGAAACTTGAATGGCATCTTCCTCGGGCAACATAGAATTTCATTAAGCTCTCCACATTTTTGTATTATCATTACTTTATTATCTTACAAATTATTTTTAATTCTATCTTTTTTCCCAGATCTTGTCCTAAGCAATAAATCTTTATAATAAAAAGTAATAAGTAGTTTAACAGTATAAATTTTTATGTTATGATATTTACTGATTTAAATTCTTTCAATCTCGGAAGAGTGCTTTTACATGCTAAACTGAGACAAAAAAATGAGAAGCCAATGCATTTTTAAGTAAACTGGCCGAGGACAATCTAATGGCTGAAGAAGAAATATATAGGGCTTTATTTGAGCAATCCAATGATGCGATTTTCATAACAGAGGAGGAGCGCATTCTGGAAGTCAACCCTCAAGGCTGTAAACTTCTCGGATATGATAGGGATCATTTTGAAAAAATTTCCCTCCTTTCTATATTTACTGAAGAATCCCTTCCCGACTTCCAGAATGCAATGAGAGTAACACTGGAGAATAGATCAGCGTTTTTTGAGACAAAGTTCAAAAGGTCAGACAATAGTGTCCTCGACGTAGAAATTAATTCCTTAGCCGTGGATGACCGAAGAAAAACTATCCTGATAGCCGCCCGGGATATAACTTTACGTAAAGAATCAGAACGTCTGATAAAGAAAGAAAGAGAGATATTAAGTGCTTTACTGGAAAAAAGCCTTTGTGGAATATTGTTAATCGATGCCTCAAGCCACAAAATAGTTGATGTAAATCCTGTTGCAATCAAAACTATCGGGAAACCAAAAAAAGAGATTGTCGGAAATGTATGTCACCAATTTATCTGTCCTACAGAAGTAGGAAAATGTCCTATAAGTGATCTTGGATTGACTGTGGATAATTCAGAAAAAAAGATGATCAATGCTCGAAAGGAAATCATTCCAATCCTTAAAAGTGTGGTTCCGGTAACCATAGAGGGCAAAGATTACTTTGTTGAATGTTTCATTGACTTGTCCGAGAGTAAAAGAACCGAACAGAAACTGCTCCAGGCAAAACTTGCCGCTGAAGCTGCCAGCCGAGCAAAGAGTGAGTTCCTTGCCAATATAAGTCATGAATTAAGGACGCCACTTAACTCCATTATTGGTTTTTCGGATATCCTGTATGAAAGACTTTTTGGGGATCTTAATGAAAAACAGCTGAAATATGTAAGTAACATCTCTGTCAGCGGAAAGCATCTCCTTGGACTTATAAACAATATCCTTGACCTTTCTAAAGTAGAAGCCGGTAAAATGGAGCTTAATTACAGTGAGTTTTCTATTGGCTCGGTTTTCGATGAGGTTAAATCCACAATTTCTCCCCTTGCTCAGGTTAAAGACCTTGAAATGGAATTCAAGATAGATCCGGATTTAGAATATATACAGGCAGATAGAAGCCGCCTTATCCAGATCCTTTATAATCTCACAAGCAATGCTGTCAAGTTTACTCCGGACAGGGGCAAAATTTCTGTCTACTGTAAAAAAAGCGGAAACAGAGCTATATTTTCGGTCACAGATACAGGAATAGGTATATCTTCCGAAGACCAGAAATATCTCTTTGAACCGTTTAAACAGATTGATTCGGGCATGAACCGGCAGTATGGAGGTTCTGGTCTTGGGCTTGCTCTGGTAAAGCAGTTTGTTAATATGCATAAGGGCAGAGTATGGTTTACAAGTGTTCAGGGAAAAGGTTCAACCTTTATATTTGAGCTTCCTATAAACGGTCCGGACGAAGCGGAAAATCCGGATAATGCATTTAAAGATAGTGTTACCAAAGTTGGGGTATCGGCTAACTTCTCAGGATGAATTCCAGATTTTAGTGCAGTATAGTTTCAGGAAGGCTTTATTTTTCCAATATTTTATAAATATTACATACTTCCAAAAGAATCCTTACAACCTTTACTTGATTCCGTCCAGGTTTTAAGTTTCCATACCTTTACTTTTTATTTTAATATGGATTAATTTATATATTTTAATACCCATATCAATTCTTACATTTTTCTTATACTCTTCTTCTCATCTTTTCTATTTATCTCACTCGCTTTATTTCCACGCTTGCATAGAAATATTTATACTGGGACTACCAGCACGACAATTAGACATCTTAACCAAAAACCGATTACAAAAATATGACATTTCGTAAAATATGACATTTCATAACAGCTTTAACTCCTTTCACCCAAAGATTCAGGAAGCCCTTAAGACCCTTGGTTTTACAAAGCCCACAGAGCCCCAGGAAAGGGCTTTTCCTCATATAATGGATGGCAAGCATACTCTTCTGATAGCTCCTACAGGGTCGGGGAAGACCGAATCAGCTGTGCTGCCCGTTTTTAACAGTATCCTGAAAAAGAGACCCGAAGCCAGAAGGGGAATTTCTGCCCTTTATATAACTCCGTTGAGGGCACTTAACAGGGATATGCTTTCTCGTATAGAAATCCTCGGGAAATTGCTCGATATCAAAGTCCAGGTCCGGCATGGGGATACTCCGCAAAGTGAACGGCAGCGCCAGTCAAGAAATCCTCCTGACATGCTGATAACGACTCCTGAGACCCTGCAGGCTATGTTTACTGGCTCCCGCCTGCGGCAGAACCTTGAGACTGTGACTCACGTCGTGATAGACGAAATCCATGAGCTTGCAGGCTCGAAACGAGGAACTCAGCTGGCTGTAGGTCTTGAGAGGCTTGTGGAAATTTCCGGGGAGTTCCAGAGAATCGGACTTTCCGCTACAGTCGGGAATCCCTGGGAAATTGCTAAATTTCTTGCAGGCAATGGAAGAGATTTTACTGTGATTGAGGTAGCCCTGCTGAAATTGCTTGAATTCGATGTTGTCAATCCTCAGATCTCAGAAGGCGGGAAGATACGGGAAAAAGAAGTCCTGGAAATTGCAAATACGGTAGGTTGCGAGCCCGAATTTGCCTCTCACCTTCTATGCATTAGGAAAATTGTTGAAGATAGCCAGTCTACCCTGATTTTTGTAAATACGCGGCAGAGTGCCGAGGCGCTCGCTGCCGGTTTTCGGAAGCTTGGAGCATCCATAGGGGTGCACCACGGGTCGCTCTCTTTTGAAGCCCGTGTTGAAGCTGAAGAGGCTTTCAAATCCGGAGCTCTGAAAGGACTTATCTGCACTTCATCAATGGAACTGGGCATAGATATCGGCAATGTTGACCGTGTGGTTCAGTACGGGTCTCCGCGCCAGGTTTCAAGGTTGCTCCAGAGAGTGGGAAGAGCAGGGCATAAGCTGCATGCGATTTCACGGGGTACTATTATCTCAATAGAAGCGGATGATACTGCAGAAAGTATGGCAATAACAAAAGCTGCACTGGAAGGCAGGGTTGAAGACGTCTCCCCACACGTAAAATCCCTTGATGTCGTAGCAAACCAGCTTGCAGGCATGGCTATGGATTTTGGGGAGGTCGGAATCGATAAGATTCTTAAAATTCTCAGGCGGACCTATCCATTCCGGGATCTGCAAATTGAAGAGTTACAGAGGGTTGTGGACCAGATAGGGGATTACAAACTGGTCTGGTATGAAAAAGGCTCTAGCGTGCTTAAAAGGCGCAGGAAAAGCTGGGAATACTATTACGACAATCTTTCCATGATCCCGGACGAGAAGAAGTACGAGATTTACGACATTGTGAGCGGAAAATCGGTAGGCGTGCTGGATGAGGCTTTTGTCGTGAACTTTGCAGAGCCTGGCGCCGTTTTCATAACAAAAGGTTACATGTGGCGGGTCGTTGAAATGCCTGACCGGGAACAGGGAAAAGACAGGATCAAAGTAGAGCCTGTGGAAGGCATGGGTGAAGTTCCCAGCTGGTCTGGCGAAGAAATTCCTGTGCCTTTTGAAGTAGCCCAGGACGTAGGGAAGCTCAGGGCAGAAATTGCAGCCTTTATTCGTGATGGTCTTGACGATGAATCCATTGCCGGACAGCTCCAGGCAAAATACCCCGTGGCAAAGAATGCAGTTCTTAGTGTGATCCGCCTTGTGCGCGAACATATAGAAGGAGGCTTTCCCCTTCCCGATGCAGATACAATCGTGATCGAAGACGAAGGCGATGCTGTAACCCTGAACGCCTGTTTCGGCCATAACACAAACGGCACTCTTGCCCGAGTTTTGACTTCACTTCTTTCAGCCCGCTTCGGCAGCAGTGTCGCTCAGGAAATCGACCCCTACAGGATAAGGCTAACTCTTCCGCGGCGGGTAGGTTCTATCCAGATCCGGGACATGCTGCTTTCCCTCCGCCCTGAACACATCGAGCCGATCATAGAGATGACCCTGAAAAACACAACCCTGATGAAATGGAAAATGGTCCACATCGCCCGGAAATTCGGAGCCCTCTCCCGCGACATCGACTACGACCAGATCAGCATGAAAAAACTCCTTGAGATCTATCAGGGCTCTTCAATGTACGATGAGGTTATCAGGGAAATCTTCCACGACCTTCTGGACGTCCAGCGGGCAAAAGAAGTCCTTACAAGGCTCGCTTCCGGCGAGATCTCAGTCGAAGTTTCTCGCCCTACCCCGATCGGATCAGCCGGTTTCGCCATGAAAAAAGACCTTGTAGCCCCGGAGAAAGCCGACCGCTCAATCGTCCTCGCCCTTAAGGAACGCATTATGAACGACCGGATCATTTTATTCTGCACGAACTGCAAGAAATGGACTTCCCGCCGCCAGGTAAAAAACGTTCCCGAAGAAATCCTCTGCCCGGTCTGCAACTCACAGATGATTGCAGCCCTCAAACCCTGGGAAGAGGAGGAAATAAACCTCGTCAAAAAACAGGCAAAAAATGTCAAAGTCACCCCCGAAGAAAAGAAACGAATACAGCGCGTCTACAGAAACGCTAGCATAGTCCGCTCCCAGGGGAAAAAAGCAGTTATTGCACTTGCCAGCCGGGGAATAGGACCTGAAACAGCTTCAAGGGTAATTGAGAAGATGAGGGTGGACGAAGAAGCGTTTTACAGGGATATTCTGGTTGCGGAAAGGAATTATGTGAAGACGAAAAAGTTTTGGGAATAAGAGAATTGGTGCAAATAGACACGGAATAAGACAGAATCAGTTGAGTCGAAGGAAATTAAATACTTATTTTTGGAGTATTTAATTGACTCTGATTTTTTTCTATTTTTGTGGATCCTTGTTTAAGTAATATTATGTAACAAATTATAGTTTGTTATATACTATAATCTCTATAAGAGTATCATTTTAAAACTTACAACTTTTGGGCAATTATTATGGTCAGAAAAAATCGAACAAGCCCACTGAGACAGGGATTTGACTTTCAGGATTTATGGATTCTAAAATTGTTTATGGATTGGATCAGAGATCCTTCCAAATATAAATGGATCAAATTCGAGACTAAACCTGAGGAGATAGAAGGTTACTTTGCTTTTGATGATATTGTATTATGCGACAAAAACGATAGTTATTATTTGTATCAACTAAAACATAAACAGAATCCAGCTACTGAGTATTGGACATGGGATGAGTTTTTAAAACAGGAAAAAGGAAAAAAAGGTCCAAGAAGGTCACTCTTTCAAAAGTGGTTCGAATCATATATTGGCAATTCTGAAAAGATATCTCTCATAGAATTTATTACAAATGGATTTCCAGAGACTGAACTTAAGGAATGTATTTTAGATAATAAAATTGATATAAATAAAGTAAAAAGCACCTTTCCTGAAGTTTATGAAAAAATAAAGTCTCAACTTAATGATGAAGATGCAATTCATGACTTTTTTTCAAATCTAAATTTCCTTTTTGGCCAGAAAGATCTTGAAGAACTTGAAATGGAGATAAAAAAATACTTCTTTGACGAACTCAGAGCTACTGATCTTGGAGTTTATAAACTACTTAATAATTTGCATAACGAATGCAGAAAACAGTATTCAACATCTTTAGATATTGAACGTATACTCAAATGGTGTGAATTTGATACCCCTAGAACTTTGGAACAGAACTTTGGGATTCCTGATGACTTTGAATTTTTTGATGCTAATATTCAAGATAAAGTATTAACTGACCTTGCAAATCCAGAGGGTGGAATTAAAGTATTTTGTGGGAAGCCCGGAAGTGGAAAGAGCACTTATCTTTCAAAACTTAATCAGGTTTTAACGGAAAAAGGTGTAATTGTTTTTAGACATCATTACTATTTGTCTTCTAAAGACCCAAGCCAAAGTGAGAGATTAGTATCTCAACGTGTTATTGAAGGTATAAAAGCTCAATTTAAAGAATATTCAAAAGAGCTTGGATGCTTAGCAAATAAAAACTCAACAAATATATCTTTAAGAGAATTTATTTCGCAATTAGCCCATTATTTTTATGAAAAGGGCCAATCTTTCGTGATAATTATTGACGGACTGGATCATGTTTTAAGGTATTCAGATTCTTCCGAATTAACGAGTTTTCTGAAAGAAATCTGTTTTCCTCAATCAGGATTATGGCTCATTTTTGGGACACAAGAAATTTCTAAAAGTTATCTTCCTCAAATAATCTTTGATAAATGTCCTGAAGATCAATGGATTGAAATAAAGGGATTAAGTGAATACTCAGTAAAAAACATTATTCTCAAAAATACTATTGAACTAAAGCTGCCTATCCACGAACTTCATATTAAATCACTTTCAGAAAGAATCTATGAATTAACTGAAGGAAATCCACTACACCTTAGATATACCCTTTATCAATTGAAAACAAATTGTGAAAACGGATTTGTTACAGTTTATGATTGTGAAAATATCATTCCTTATGAGAAGGATATTGAAAAATACTACACTACTTTATGGAAGCAACTCCCAGAAGTGAGTAAAACAATAGCTCTAGTTATTTCGAGTGTAGAGTTTAGTTTTCACGAAAAGGAACTTTTTGAGTTACTATCTTCAATCACGAGTTCTCCTTTTGGAATAACCAGCGATTACAATTCCATATCACATTTATTATTTAAAAATAAAAGAATCTTATCTATATATCACAGTAGCTTTGAACTTTTTGTGTTAAGTCAGCCTGAATTTGAACAACAGAAGTTATTTTTAAAGAAGGCAATACGGAAATGGCTAGTAGAATCCGACTATGAAGATTTAAAATGGGCTGAACTGAAAAAACTTGCTTATGAACTCGGTGATCCTAAAGAACTTCTTGGAATTGACAGGGAGTGGCTTATTGAAGCTATATGTTATCCAAGATGTTGTGAAAAAATTATTTCTCAACTTTCATTAGCCGTCAAGGCTGCTTTTGAAAATAACTTATTTGATAAGGCTTTTGAATTAGGAACTCTAATGGAATATTATGTAGACTCTTTCAGATTTCGTGAAATCCAAAGTTCCAAAATTTGGCAAGAGTCATTTAAAAGAAGAAATCCAGATTTGTCATATATTGATGTTAATAAACTTTCTTGGGAAAGGGTGTTTAGGTCTCAAAATAGAGATACAGACATGGATTTCATTTCTTCACCGTCTAAGCACATTCAATTGATTGCCGAGATGTCTGAGAAACAGGGAAACTTCGATTTAATTTCTGTGTCGATAGATAAACTCGCTGAATTCCATAGTAATTTGAAAGTTCTAAATAAAGAAAACATGAATGCTGAAATCCCTCAGCTAGCTGTTTCTACAATCAAAACTGTTTCTCTTGACCGCAAGCACGATGTGAAAAGAATTTATTCCTATATTAAGCAATTTTCTGACTCTGGCTGGTCAGCAGAACTTTTTGGAATATATGTAAGTTCTTTACTGAAGACCGATCAAATTTTAAAAATAGAAGAATTAATTGAACTCGCCACTGAAAATGCAGATAGACAGGAGATTTTGGATAAATGTGTAGAAAATGATCTTGAACTAAATAGACAGCAATTTTTAGAAATAGTGTATAGTATTAAACATGAGGATTTAGATAACCTATGTTTACTATACTTGTTATTAAACGGTAAAAGAATCAGTTATATTCCGCCTCTTCCTACCTATGAAGAATTTCCTTATAAGGTTCCAATGCTAGAGACTGGAAAGAGAATTGAAAGATCAAAGATCTTTTCTAATAATTTTATTTTAGGATTAATCTATGGAATATTAAACGAAGATCTGGACATTAAATACTGGACTCAAGACATTCAAAAAAGATGGCCTTTAGAGATAATGTCACAGATTTTCGCATCTTCTTTAGAAATTTCAAAAAATATCGTAGATCATCGAAATCCAAGCTTTATCTGTTTATTTGAAAACATCGCTAAAGTCGGTTCACTAAGTTATCCTCATAATAGGGATCTTTATGAACTTCAAGAGTGCTTGCGAATAGCTCTGTCCAACTGTTTAAAAGTTATTTATATCTATAAATGCAAATTAGGTTTCTCTTTTCTATTTGACGATATTGAACTGAATAATGTAATTTTTGAAAGGAATTACTATAATGAAAGTGATTTACTCCAATTCTTGTTGAGTTTCAATAAGCCAGTAATTTCAAATGAAGTATATACTAAGTTTGTTTCCGATGAAAAAAACCGCTGGAAACAAACAATAGTAAATTTCTCAGAAAGGGCAGATCATTATTCTGATTTGGCAAAACTTGCAGGTATTCATAAGGATAAGGAAAACCAAGATTACTTTTTAAAATCAGCTGCAATTAACTTATTGGGGTACCATTACCATAAAGATATGTATCTCGATAGAGTCCTAGATTCGATTAAACTATGTCAAAAAGCTGGATCTCTGAGTATAGAAAATTGGATTCAAAGAATATCTCCAGCTATTGAACATATAAACGAATATACAGATCAAGATCATACACGTTATTTTCCTATAGATTATGCAGAAATTTTGTGGGAGCATGATCCTAGACTACTTTATAAATATTATTTCTGTATTGTAGAGAAGGAAAATTGGTTTTTAGCCTCTTATCTTTTTAGGTATATTCTTCGATCATTAAATTTTGATAAGATGAAGATCTTGCACTTGCTTTTACGGCTTTAGATGAATACTCTTTAGATGAACTTAGGTCTATGGCAGAAGAGAATACTGACGTTAAAAGAGTGTTAGAAATTGTTGAAATTTCTATAGGAAAGATAGAGTATCCTAAAAATGAACCTTCAAATATTTATTCGGAATCTCAAGCACATGATTACTCGGAGATAGAACCTGATACATTTGTTGAACTTGTTAACTCTCTTAAGTCTGATTGGGAGAAAGATAATTTTTTAGTAAATTGTTTTAAACATTGGTTAGATGAGCAAAAGTATGATAATAATAAGATTTATAGAACATTTGTCAGATACATAGATGAGCATGGAATAAAAGGTGTCTCGTATAGAGTTTTAGATGTTCTTTTCCCTTTAATATATGAATTCGAAAGCAATATGGCTTTTAAATATCTAGACTCTCTTGAGTCTGATTGGGAAAAGGATACAATTTTAGCAGATTGCGTTACTTTGTGGTTAGATGAGCAAAACTATGATAAGAGTAAAATCTACCAAGTACTTGTCCAATATATAAGTGAACGTGGATTAAAAAATCTCTCATATCGAGTATTGGATATTCTCTTCCCTTTAACATATGAATTCGATAGTAGTATGGCTTTTGAATATGTTTGTTTAGCTCAAGCAGAAAACTATTGGTTTACTTACACAACTGACAGAGAAAAATTTATTGAAAAATGTAACTTTGTAAAAAAGTATTATCCTGAAAGATATATGGAATTTTACAGTGAAAGCATAAAGAGATCTTTTAATATTTTAGGAAGAAAAGAAAATTTTTTTGTTCCCATTCCTCGTTCAATAGAATTTTTTTCCATTTTTGAAGAACTTAAGACTATGGAAAAAATAACTAATGCGAGTGTTAATTTTGTCGATTTTTTAATGGGCGATCTCGAATTTTCACCTATTAAATGGACTGACAGTGGAGACATTGACAAAATAGATCTATTGCTACAAAGATTAGAATATCCAAATGAGTTTGTAATAGAAGGGGCTAGGTTAGGAATAGATAAGTTAAAGGAGAATCCATTAATGCATGAGATAATTCTAAAAAGAATAGAAAACAAAAGAGTAATTCTATAACATATTTTCAGTATCTTCATTTTTTTAAAAAATGCATTTTTTCTTAAAATCCAACTAAATTTTAAATTAGAGGCGCAACATTTTGATTTTCAATCGAAGGATTTGAGGGGCTAGGGCGGAAATATAATAAAAAGGTAATATCGCTCCGAAATTTCTAATTTACTAAATCTGTTTTCTCCCTCTTTTGTCGTCACTTTACTCCAGCATACCTTTAAATGATCACAAACAAAATATACTGACATGGAAAACGCTGCCTGGCACAAAGAATTATTCAAAAAAATCTCTTCGTTCCTTGAAAAAGAGGGAACAATCAAAAGTCTTCAATTTTGGTTGTAACAACTTTAAATACTCACAGATTAAATGTTATTATGGTAGAGATGGAAAGCAAGAGTTTGAACTATACGGTTCTTATCGAGCAAGATGAAGATGGGATATATATTGCAAAAGTTCCTGACATACCGGGTTGTTACACTCAGGGAAAGACAGTTGAGCAGGCTATGGAACGTGTAAGAGAAGCTATACAGGTCTGTCTTGAAGCTGAGGAACTTGAAGATGTTACGGGCGGTGCAATTGGAAGATTTTGATGGTGCTGGGGCGGAAATATAATAAAAAAGTGATTTAAAATCGGTTATTTTTAGTTTTAGAACTCTCGATATATACGCTTTCTCGAATCGATATTGACGATGATTATGATAATTTCTTCATATTCGATCCGATAAAGAATTCTAAAATTCCCAACTCTTATTCTAAAAAGCTTTTCTCGGGTTCCGTAGATTTTCTTAGCATCATGGGGTATCGGATCTTCTGAGAGTTTTTCGATAGCTCGAATATTCGTTGTTTATTGCTGGTATCGAGCTTGCTAAGAAACTTGAACGCAGCTTTCCCAAAGAGAATTTCAAACATTTAGAGTCCCAGTTCTTTCTTTACTTCCGAGATAGGTATCAATTTTCCTTCTTTTTTATGCTCATAACTTTTGTCTACAAGGTCCCTTTCTTCATCGGTAAGTACACAGTCTACATCTATCATGTTCTCTCTTATTTCGATAAGTTGTTTTTTAATAATATCTAGTTCCTTGAATATTCTTTCTTCAAAATCCGCCTGAGCCATAATAGAAAATTGCTGTGGATATTATTTATACATGCTCTTTCTCTAGATCTGTTTCTCTCAGGTACTATCACGTTAGTTTCTTTGTCTGACTATTCGAGGAGGCTGGGATGGATATAATAAAAAAGTGTTCAATAAAAGCTTATTTCTGATTTAGAACTCACAATATACACTCTTTCTTAAACGATTTTTCCCTATTTATATAGAATCTATCACGGAAATCTTATAATAAACCCCCTCTGAATTTCTATAGTCAGAAAGGAAGTTTAGGGGCGTGTATATGAAAAAATACATCTACTTCACATTTTTTGTTTTATTATTTGCACTCGTTATCGGAGCTTTTGCCGGATCACAAAACGATGGAAATGCCTCTCAGGCTCAACAAGATTCATCGCAGAATCCCCTTAAGTCAGCCTACCAGGATATTACATGGGGAGCTAACGTCCAGAAGCATTTGAAGATACTTAAAGCCGATCTGGAAGGCGTATCTGATGCTGCAAACAATTCTGATTATATTATGCTCGCGGTTTATGCACAGAATATAGTAAATGATACTCAGATTGCTATTCAGGAGAATGACCAGTATACCGTATCTTCCAAACTCCAGGACGCACAGAACGAATGGAGAGCGGCTCTTCAGGACTATAACTCTGCAGGTCAGTTTTTGTTGCAGGGAGCAAATGAAGCGAAAAATGGGACTGGAGGGATTGAAAATTTTCAAAAAGCCAGAACATTTAGCGATTCTGGTACAGATCATCTTATGAATGCATCAGAGTTAGCAGGAATAAGTTAAATATATTTCTTCTCTTTATAGTTTTCAGAATAGAAGAAAACTTTCAATGTAATGTAAGCAGCAGAAGATTGCTGTTCCGGTAAAAATAAGGCAGGAATTTGATTTTTACGGTCATGATGGAGCAAGAATGGTCAGGCGAATTGAGGTTACAGGTTAAATAAGTGGCTATCAGTGACTCATTTTCCAGGCTCTATAATTTTCCAGGTCACCTTTAATAAGTCTGGATGCAAAAGCGAGCACAGCGACATCATCCACAAATCCAATTACAGGAACAATATCCAGAACGATGTCAACTGGATTTATAAGATACAGAAATGTGAGTGTTAACACTATTGCGGTTCTCTTTGGGAGCGGATATTTTCCTTTAAAGGAATCTACCAGCATAGAGAACAATAATTCTAAATACTCCCAGATATTTCTGTAATCTGTCGAGCTGTAACGATAGTCTCTGACTTCTTCTGGAAAACCCACACTGGTATTGGAAGCTTTTTCTGGACTAAGATCAAAATGTTCAAGATTTGCTTCAATATGTTTCGTTCTGATGTTATCGGTTTTATCCATAATAACCCTCCAGTTTTATCGGATTTTTCCCACAAAACTAAGTTGAATTCTCGCTTTATATCGGCCAGGGTTCGCAGGAGTAATAAAAATAATTATATTTTAATAAAAAAGAATTAATAAGTATATTAAGTTTATTGAAACAGGTTTTATAAAAACTTCGTCGGCTGATCATTCTACGATTTGAGCCGTTATTGTTTTCTTTAACTCACAATTCTCAGCTTTGTATTCACAATTTTCATGCATATTACATGGATGGTCTAGAGGGTCCACTGAAATGCAGAAAATAGTCAGATTATATAGATCACATGATTGCAAAGAAATAGTTAATCTGTTTTACGATACAGTCCATACAATTAATTCGAAGGACTACAGCTCAGCACAGCTTGATGCCTGGGCACCGGAAGAGAACAATGTAGATATGTGGAATAAGTCACTTTCCAGTACCTATACGGTTGTAATTGAAATTAATGGTTCAATTGTCGGTTTTGGAAATATGGATAAAACCGGATATCTTGACCGGCTTTATGTCCATAAAGACTTTCAGGGGCAGGGGATAGCAACCATAATCGCAGATGAGTTAGAAAAATATGCACAGCGGCATGATATTACTATTATTACCACCGAGGCATCAATTACTGCAAAACCCTTTTTTGAGAAGCGCGGTTACAAAACAATTAAGCAGCAAAGCGTTGAGCGTAAAGGTCAAACTTTAATTAATTTTATAATGGAAAAGTATCTCGTTAAATGAACATCGATCCAGGATGCGTTCTTCCGTTTATCTGGATTTCTTGATTTCCAAATTGACAATTCCAGAATCCAGTGGTTTGACATGCACGTGGTAAATCCCATTTTCTTTCACAGTAAATTCCGGATGGTAAGGGAGGTAATCTTTTCCTGAGTGTGTCATGACAAATGTGTTTTCAAAAGCAACATAGGAACCTTTGCTTATTGTCACATTCATTTTCTCGGGACCATCAGGGCTCTCAAGCCAGAGGGTGTAATTCACACCTTGAGTGAGGTTGACTTCAAAATCGGACTCCTTAGACACAGATTTTGAAAGGACATTATCTCCGCCTCCCTGAAATGAGGTAACTATATAAAACAATACTATCATTATGTAAAGCGGGACGAGGCTCCTGGAGTTTTTTTGCTTTTCTGACACCTTTTTCTCTCCCTTCGTGCAATCTGGGTATTTACATAACTGGCACTTATCGTTTCCATTGAAGTTTGTTCTCGATGACTCCTTTCCCTTACCGCAGTAAAAATCATAATTTTACAGGCAAGCCGGTAAAAGTTACAGGATTGGACATCATCTCTATTTCAATGTTAGAGCAGGTCTCCTGCACCTCATCAATACCTGCAGGCGGATTCAGGTTTTATCTGGGGTCCTCTGCAACGCGCAGTACAATCTTTCCGCGGGTGTGACGGCTTTCACTCATTTCATGCGCTTTTTTAGCATCAGCTAGAGGAAGCACAGTCGTTACGATTGGCTTGATTTTTTGTTCATCTATTATGGCTGCTATCTGAGCAAGTTCTCTTCCATCAGCCTGAGTCATGAGAGTTTTTGCACGTACCCCATACTTTTGCGGCATACCTTCGGGAATGCTGGCTACGGTCGATACCAGGAATCCGCCGGGTTTCAGTACTTTCCACGACTTTTCGAATGTATCTCCACCTATGGTATCCAGCACTACGTCCAGATTATTGACGATCTCCTCAAACCGCTGGTTCCTGTAGTCGATCACTTCGTCAGAGCCTATACTCCTCAGGAACTCTGCATTTTTACTCGATGCTGTGCCGATAACATGTGCTCCCTTCCATTTGGCGAACTGGACTGCAAAAGTCCCTACCCCACCCGCAGCGCCGTGAATGAGTACGCTCTGTCCACTCTCCAGGCCTGCAATATCAAAAAGTGACTGCCAGGCAGCAAGGCCGGCAGTAGGAATGGCAGCACTTTCAACAAACCCGATACTTCTGGGCTTTTTCGCCGCCTGCGTAGAACTGGTAACGGTATACTCGGCGTAGCCTCCCTGCCCTATAGAAACTTTAGCAAAAATTTCATCTCCAGGCTGGAAGGAAGTTTCTCCCTGCCCTACAGCTTCCACGATACCTGCGACATCAAGCCCCATAATCATCGGCAGAGGCAACCCGCTTATATATCCGCTGCGAATTTTCCAATCTATAGGGTTAACTCCGGCTGCAATAATTCGAATCAAGATTTCCCCAGGTCCTGGCTTAGGCTTCGGGATATCTTCATATCTGAGAACATCTGGTCCCCCAAACTCATAAATCTTTATCGCTTTCAAATTTTCGCCCCAAATCCCTTCTTTAAAAAGTTATATCTGATAATTCCGTTCAGCAAATTTTTCTCAACGTTCCCAATTTTCCTCAGTATGACATCTGCGCCAATGCATATCGCTCGAAAGCTCCTTTAAAAAACCTATTCAAGCATGTTTATGCATCTTTTTACCGATTACAACCTTGTTTTTTAATATATTTATAATTCTATAAATTGGTTCTTATTGATTTTTCTGAAATTTTAAGACAAAGAAATTACTCTTGCGAAAAACGGAAGTTTTTGGCTACTTCCTGCTCTTCAAAATACAGATAAATATGGTACAGATAAATATGGAAAAGAGTTAGAATAATATGGGAAAGAGCTAGAATACAGGTGATTTAATCAGGGCTATTAAAAGTTTTTAAGTGGACTGCTCAGGGCTAGAAAAATAGTAGGCATAGTATTAGATAGTAGGCATAGAATTAAGGACGCCTATATGGCTTTGAAATTAAAAGCAAAGTGTAAGCTGAAAAAATAAGTGAGTAAAACTAGTTTTTCCTCACATATATTTTTTAATTGATTTCCTTTAATCGGTCTCCTTTTATTTTCCTATATTTCAAAGCCTTCCGATTCGTGCTCACCCCCTTCTTTTATCAGAGCTATTGGGCAGGTGTGCCGGGAACCTGGTCTATATAACCTACCACGAATTCCAGGGACTGTCTGTTCTTTCGATTATTAGACCTTCAGGGCTGCTTTTACCTTAGTGACTGCATCGTTAGCGCTTTCACCGTAGATGTCTGCACCGATCTTGTCTGCCCAGTCCTGGGTTACAGGAGCGCCTCCAACCATGGTTTTAACTTGATCGCGGATACCTGCTTCCTTCAGCTGCTCTTCAATCTGGATCTGGTTTACCATTGTGGTTGTCATAAGTGCGGAGGATGCGACAACCTGGGGTTTGAGTTTCTTTGCTTTTTCGACGAAGGTCTTAATCGGGACATCCCTTCCAAGATCCACAACTTTGAAACCTGCAATGTTGAGCATGGAGGCTACGATGTCCTTTCCAATGGAGTGGATGTCACCTTCGATGGTTCCGATAACAACGGTTCCGAGGTTCTTTGTCTCGGACTTACGCTTCTCCATTTCCGGGGTAATGACATTTATGCCTGCTTTCATCGCCTCTGCGGCTGCAATCACATGAGGCAGGAAAAGAG